>Ga0222419_100069_pt1 | contig 190026 bp, 175 predicted proteins | sample 1B20Ametagenome_FD_182474 | JGI IMG/M metagenome (GOLD analysis project Ga0222419, IMG submission 182474) | Enriched microbial communities from leaf-cutter ant dump, University of Wisconsin, Madison, United States - 1B20A (version 2) | ecosystem: Environmental > Terrestrial > Nest > Insects... | reverse complement strand
TGGGCGTTAGCGCAAAGGCCATTTCTGGCCTTTGCTCGCCCCGTTCCCGCGGCCGTCTCGGCCGCGGTGGGCGTTAGCGCAAAGGCCATTTCTGGCCTTTGCTCGCCCCGTTCCCGCGGTCGTCTCGGCCGCGGTGGGCCCCCACCCCGGCATGCCCCCACCCGAGCACGGGCGGAGATGTGGCAACGCGGCGGGAGCAACTGCTCCCGCCGCGTTCTCGTCACTCCGCCCGCGAGTGCGGTTGCTCCCGCCGATGCGGACGACGGCAGGGGTCGCGTGTGCACGCTCGGGCAGCGGGAGCTCGTGCTCCCGGCCGAGCGATCGGCCGTGCGTCGCGTGTTACCGCGGCGCCGGAGTCACAGCCGCACGCGCGGTTTGTCGTCGTTGCGTCCCTGGATCCAGCGCTGGCGGGTGCCGTTGTTCTCGCCGACCTTGACGTCCTCGCCGAACAGGTTGCTCACGACCACCTCGGTCTCGCGTTCGAACGAGTGGCTCTTGTCGGTGTTGCGGTAGGACCGCCACACCGCCCAGTAGAAGGCGGCGGCGCCGGCGGGGCCGGCGGCGAGCAGCCATCCGGGCCAGTCGCTGTCGGAGGCGGCGACGATGAGGTTCGCGGTCAGTTCCAGCATCCGGGTCTCCTCACATCGTCGCCGCGATGATCGCGATCGCGACGCCCTCGAGCGCTGTGCCGATGGTCATCGCCACGAGCAGCAGCTTGCCGACGCTCACGGGGATGCTGCCCATCGTCTCGCCGGTTCGGCCGTTGACGGCGATGTAGTGCAGGAAGACGCTGCCGTCGGACTTCTTCTCGTAGTACGAGTACAGCCACACGGGCAGCAGCACCGAGACCCACCGCGTGCCCTTGAGCTCGAGCTGCTCGGACTCCCAGCGGATGCCGCGGTTGTAGTCGGTCGTGTCGGTCGCCTTCTGCCGCGCGATGCTCAGCATCTGCGCGTGTGCGACCGGCATGACCTCGTCGACGTTGAGGTCGCGCTTCTCGGAGGTGAAGCTGCCCATGTAGTCCGCGTCGTAGGTGACGGCGTTCTTCGTGTCGAACGGCAGGATCGTGTTGATCACGTTGTTCGTGTTGAGCTTCGTGTTCTGGTTGGCGCGCGCCGAGGAGGACTCGATCGTGAGGTCGTCGACGGTGAAGTCGAAGTCGCGACCGACACGGTAGACGTCGGCGTCGTAGTAGGTCGTCTTGTTGTTGTCGGAGCCGCGCTGGTACTGCCGGGTCTTGATCTCGCCGAACCCGTCGATCTTGGCGTGCGCGTTGCCGTCGACCAGCAGGTACGGCATGTAGACGCCCACCACGTTCTCGGGCACGAACTCCTGCTTGAAGCGCTTGAGCGCGAACGCCCGGCGCTTGCCCGCGAAGCGGCGCACCTGCTCGACCGCCTGCTCGTGGGTGAGGCGGAACGGCAGCACGGCATCCGGCACGGCACCGTTCGGGATCTGCGTCTGAATCGAGAGCACCTGGCGGCACCAGTGGCAGCGGGCCTGCAGCTGGCTCTCGGTGTTGACCACGACCTCGGACCCGCAGCCCTGGCACTTGAGGGTGATGATGTTGGGGGCGTCGGCCGCGATGTCGCCGACGCCGGTGGTGACGACGGTGCCCCGCAGCTGGTCGATGGGGGAGTCGAAGCCGACGCTCTCCATGAAGTTGGCGGTCGTCCACTCGTAGCGGCAGAACGCGCAACGCAGCTGGTCGGTGCCGGGCACGGGCCCGATCTCGGCCGAGCCGCAGCGCGGGCACTTGGTGAGGCCGTCGCCCTTCGCGTTGGCCGTGTCGACCGGGCCGGGCTGCGGTTGCAGCGCCTCCGGCAGAGCGGATGCGGGATCCGCCGGGGCGGGAGCCGCCGGGGCCGGAGCCGCGGGGGCCGCCGGAGCCGGGGTCGTCGCCGCCGGGGGCACCGGGGCAGGGCCAGCCCCCGCCGGGGGCACCGGCGGAACCGGTACCCCCGCGGACGGCTGCTGAGGAGTGTTGGTGGTGTCGCTCATCGCCTGCGGAACGGTGGCCTACGCGCCCAGGAGCTTGGCCTTGAGGGCGTCGTAGTCCTCCTGCGTGATGAGGCCGCCGTCGAGCATCTGCTTCGCCTGGGTGAGCTTGGCCACCGGGTCGTCGGCCGCGGGGGCCGCGGCCGCGGGAGCCGCCGGCGCGACGGGCTGCTGCAGCCCCGCCAGGCCGCCGAGCGATCCGGCCGCCATGCCGACGCCGAGCAGGTTGCCGCCGCCGCCCTCGGAGGAGCCGGCCGACTCGATGCCCTGCGCGACCGAGGCCTGCAGGTTGGAGTTGCCCCGGGCGCCCGAGAGGGCGTCCGCCCGCTTGACCTTCGAGAGCAGCTCGGTCGTGTCGGCGTCGTACTCGATCGCGACGATCGCGGTCGACACGATCTCGAGGCCGCGGTTGGCCTTCCAGGAGTAGCCCTCCTCGACGGCGTCGGCGAGGCTCTTGGCGAAGCCGAGCGAGTCGGACTGGATCTGGGTGATGCGGCCCTTCGCGGGGTCGTTCGTGTACTTCGAGAACGCGGGGGAGAGCGCCGAGACGACCTCGTTGAACAGCTGCGTCGCCGCGTCGTTCGCCATGTCGGTGAAGTCGAAGACCGCGCCGCCGGTGAGGTACGTGGCGGGCACGAAGTTCTTCACGAACAGGATCGGGTCGACGATGCGCAGCGTGTAGGAGCCGCGGGTGAGCGCGCCCACCTGCGTGCCGAGCCAGGCGTCATCCCAGTAGATCTCGCTCTGGGTGCCGAAGCGGTTGTTCGGCAGCTCCTTGAGGCTCACGTAGAAGGCGAGCTGCTGCGATCCGGGGATGCCGCCGCGCTTGAAGCGCTCCCACGTCTGCATGATGAGGGGGCTCAGGATGCCGTTGCCGGCGAGGATCGACTGGCTGTTGACGTCATCCGACTGCCAGATGTAGCCGCCCGCCTCGGCGACGAGACCCGTGATCTCGCCGTCCTGCATGGTGATGAGGCCGTAGCCCTCGGGCACCACGATCTTGGAGCCGTTGGTGATGATGTTGTCGGATCCCTTGGTGTTGGATCCGCGGCCCGCGTTGGTCTCCTGCTTCACCACCGGGAAGAGCGCAGCGGTCGGCTGCACCTGGGGGACGGTGTAGAAGTCGATCCACTGGTCGGCGAAGGTGCCGCCCAGCGCGCCGGTGAATGCCTTGATGAAGCCCACGTGTCACTCCTTCGGGTGTCTTGGAGGCCACAGTACCGGGCGGAGGCGACATCCGTGAGCCGTTTCGGACGGGGAGTTCGCCCCATGTTCACCCGGATACGATGGCCGGGTGAGCAACCAGGGCATCCGCAGCGCGGGAATCCGTCTCGGCGTCGTCGGCGCCACCGGCCAGGTCGGCGCGGTCGTGCGCCGCCTCCTCGTGGAGCGCGAGGTCCCGATCTCCGAGATCCGCTTCTTCGCCTCCGAGCGCAGTGCGGGCACGACGCTCGAGTTCCGCGGCGAGCAGATCGTCGTCGAGGACGCATCCGTCGCCGACCCCACGGGGCTCGACGTCGCGATCTTCTCGGCGGGCGGCGCGATGTCGAAGGTGCAGGCCCCGCGTTTCGCGGCGGCGGGCGTGCTCGTGATCGACAACTCGAGCGCCTGGCGGATGGACCCCGAGGTGCCGCTCGTCGTGGCCGAGGTCAACCCGCACGCCATGGACGAGGCCGTGAAGGGCATCGTCGCGAACCCGAACTGCACCACGATGGCCGCCATGCCGGTGCTCAAGGTGCTCGACGCGGAGGCGGGCCTCGAGCGGCTCGTCGTCTCGACCTACCAGGCGGTGTCGGGTGCAGGCCTCGCCGGTGGCGAGGAGCTGTTCGCGCAGGCGAGCGCCGCCGTCGCTCAGGATGCGCGGGGTCTCGTGCACGACGGGGGTGCCGTGACCCTCCCCGCGCCGGAGAAGTTCCCGCGCAACATCGCCTTCAACGTCGTGCCGATGGCCGGGTCGATCGTCGACGACGGCGAGGAGGAGACCGACGAGGAGAAGAAGCTCCGCAACGAGAGCCGTAAGATCCTCGAGCTTCCCGAGCTGCTCGTCTCGGGAACCTGCGTGCGGGTTCCGGTGTTCACGGGCCACTCGCTCTCGATCAACGCGAGCTTCCGCGACGCGATCGCCCCGGATCGTGCCCGCGAGCTGCTCGCCGCGGCTCCCGGCGTGGCGCTCTCCGACATCCCGAACCCGCTCGAGGCGGCGGGGGCCGACCCGAGCTTCGTGGGCCGCATCCGGCGCGACCAGTCGGTGCCGGACGGCCGGGGCCTCGCCCTGTTCATCTCGAACGACAACCTGCGCAAGGGTGCAGCGCTCAACGCGGTGCAGCTCGCCGAGCTGGCCGCCGCCAAGCTCCTCGCCGCCGCGTAGGACCTCCGGCCCGGGCGCACCGCATCCGCCGTCGTAGGATGGAGGGCGTGTCTGAACCCGTCGACGTCGTCCTCATCGGCGGCGGGGTGATGAGCGCCACCCTCGGCTCGCTTCTGCAGCAGCTCGAGCCGGACTGGTCGATCACCATCCTCGAAGCCCTGCCCGCCGTCGCGCAGGAGTCCTCCAACCCGTGGAACAACGCGGGCACCGGTCACTCCGCGCTGTGCGAGCTCAACTACACGCCCGAGACGAACGGGCGGATCGACATCACGAAGGCCGTGCAGGTCAACGAGCAGTTCCAGGTGTCGCGGCAGTACTGGTCGTACCTCGTCTCGCAGGGGATGCTGCCCGAGCCGACGCGGTTCATCAACCCGGTTCCGCACCTCAGCTTCGTGTGGGGCGAGGAGAACGTCGACTACCTGCGCCGCCGCTACGAGGCGCTCAAGGACCACCCGCTCTTCCCCGGCCTCGAGTTCACCGAGGACCCCCGGGTCATCCGCGAGTGGGCGCCGCTGCTGCTGCCGGGCCGCAAGAAGAGCGAGAAGATCGCCGCGACCCGCATCGTGGGCGGATCGGATGTCGACTTCGGCTCCCTCACCAACCACCTCGTCGACGGCCTCACCTCGCGCGGCGCGACCCTGCGCGTCGAGCGCCGGGTGACGGGGCTCAAGCGGCTCGCGGACGGCACCTGGCGCGTCTCCGGTCGGCACGTCGTGGGCAACACGCCCTTCGAGCTCACGGCGCGCTTCGTGTTCGTGGGCGCGGGCGGCGCGGCGCTCAACCTGCTGCAGCGGTCCGGCATCCGTGAGATCCGCGGCTACGGCGGCTTCCCGATCTCGGGCCAGTTCCTGCGCACCGACAACCCGGATGTCGTGGCCAAGCACCAGGGCAAGGTGTACGGCAAGGCGTCGGTCGGCGCCCCTCCCATGTCGGTGCCGCACCTCGACACGCGCGTCGTCGACGGCCAGGCGAGCCTGCTGTTCGGGCCGTACGCGGGCTTCACGCCCAAGTTCCTGAAGACCGGCTCGTGGTTCGACCTGTTCGGCTCGATCCGCTGGCACAACCTCGGCACGATGATCGGCGCGGGGCTGAAGAACCTCGACCTGGTCTGGTATCTCGTGACCGAGCTGCTCGCCTCGCGCGCGAAGCAGCACGCGGTGCTGCAGCAGTTCGCCCCGAACGCGAAGCAGGGGGACTGGTACCGCATCACGGCGGGGCAGCGCGTGCAGATCATGAAGCGCGGTGCGGATGGCAAGGCCGTCATCCAGTTCGGCACCGAGGTCGTCTCGGGCGCCGACGGCACGATCGCGGGCCTGCTGGGCGCATCGCCCGGTGCCTCGACGGCCGTGCCGATCATGCTCGACGTGCTCGCCACGTGCTTCCCGCAGCGGATCGCCGGGTGGGAGCCGCAGTTGAAGGCGATGATCCCGTCGTACGGGACGAAGCTCTCCGACGCCCCGAAGGCGGCCGCCAAGGAGCTCAAGGACACCGCGAAGACCCTCGGCCTGGCCGTCTGACCCGCCCCATCTCCGCGAGCGCTACCCGTTTTCGCGAGCGCTACCCGTAGACGGGGCGCGCTCGCGGAAACGGGTAGCGCTCGCGGATGCTCAGGGGCGGGAGCGGTGGACGCCGGGTTCTCCGGGCAGGGCCGCCGCGACGGCAGCCCGCACGACATCCGGCACGGAGGCGTCCGGGTCGACGGTGAGCCGGTGCAGCATCAGCCCGTCGCACGCCGCCATGATGAGCGTTGTGCGTGCGGCCGCCGTCTCGCCGCCGATGCGGTGCAGGATGCCGTGCAGCCAGTCCGCGAGCTGCTCGCGCGCCGTGCGGAGGGGCGCCGCGGCATCCGCATCCGCTTCGAGGAACAGGGCGTAACGGGCGCGGGTGCGTGCCGCGAGCGGGCCGGACTGCGCCTCGATCATGCGGATGAGCGCGGTGCCGAGCTGGTCGGCGTCGGCGATGTCGTGCGTGCCCGCATCCGCTCGCTCCTGCTCGACGATCCACTCGATGACGCCCGCGAGGAGGGCGGCCCGCGTGCGGAAGTGGTTCGAGGTGGATCCTGCGGGCAGCCCGGCGGCGGCGTCGACGCGCGCGTGGGTGAGGGCGCGCACGCCCTCGGTGCCGACGAGGGTGACGGCGGCGTCGAGGGCGCGGCGGCGGGTGGGGGTCACCCGGTCAGACTACGCAACTAGGGACGTAGTGACACGACACTATGAACGTAGTAGCGTGTGGAGTCATGACCGAGTCGATCGACATCCGGCACCGGACGGTGACCGCGAACGGGATCACGATGAGCGTGGCCGAGGCGGGCCACGGAACCCCCGTCGTGCTGCTGCACGGCTTCCCGCAGAGCTCCCGAGCGTGGGCGGGTGTCGCGAGCGCCCTCGCCGACGGCCACCACACGATCGCCCCCGACCTCCGCGGGGCGGGCGCCAGCGACGCGCCCCGCGCCGGCTACGACTCCGCCACCGTGCAGCGCGACCTGCTCGCCCTGCTCGACGAGCTGGGCCTCGAGCGGGTGGACCTCGTCGCGCACGACTGGTCCGCGCTCGTCGGCTTCGAGCTGTGCCTCGCCCACCCTGACCGCATCCGCCGCTACGTGGCGATCGCGGTGCCCGCCCCGTACCTCCGGATGTCGCGCGCGCTCGCGGCGGGGATGCTGCGGGCGATGCCGCACCTGTGGTTCCAGTATGTGATCGCGACGCCGGTCCTCGGCCCGCGGCTGCTCTCCCGCGGGCGGCAGCGGCTGGCCCGCTGGCTGCTGCGGGGCTTCGAGGTGCGGCCGATGGCCGACGCCGACGTCGAGGCCTACGTGGCAGCGCTGCGCGAGCCCGCGCGGGCGCGTGCGGCCTCGGTGCTCTACCGGCGGCTCATCCTGCCGGGCTTCATGAACATCCTGCGCGGCGCCTACCGGGGGCGCGTGCTGCAGACGCCCACGCTCGTGCTCTTCGGCGAGGCCGACGCCCTGCTGCCCCGGGACGCGCTCGGGGTCGACCCCGCGGATGCGCCGCGGACGCGCGTCGAGTTCGTCCCGGGCGGCGGGCACTTCCTGGTGGACGACGCGCCCGCGGAGGTGGCGCACCGCATCCGCGGTTTCCTCGCCGGGGAGTGAGCCGCTCGCGGTGCGCCCCGTACCTCAGGCGGGCGGCTGCTCCCTGCCCGGGGCGGGCGTCTTCGGCATCGCGCAGGCGAGGGCGAGCCCGATGGCGGCCGTCACGGCGATCGCGAGCAGCACGGCGGCGGTGCGCTCGACGGCATCCGTCGCGGGCGGGCCCGTGCCCGTGCCGTGGATGTTGGCGACCGCCCCGAACACGGCCACACCGACCGCGCTGCCGAGCGAGCGGGCGAACATGCTCGCACCCGTGACGACGCCGCGCTCGACCCACGCCACGCTCGCCTGCGCGGCGATGAGCGCCGGGACGGCACCCAGCCCGAGCCCCATCCCCACCACGAAGCACGCGACGACGACGAGCCACAGCGTGGGCGTGCGGGCGAACAGCGCGAGCACCACGGTGGCCGCGACCACGACGCTGAAGCCGATGATCGTGGTGCGCGTGAAGCCGATCCGCAGGTAGAAGAGACTCCCCGAGAACACGCTCGACACCGGCCAGCCGATCATGAGGGCGGCGAGCGCGAGCCCGGCGGCGAGGGGCGGGATGTCGAGCGCGTGCTCGAGGTAGCTCGGCACGTAGGTGGTGAGCCCGAGCAGCACCGCCCCCACGGCGCTCGCCAGCACGGTCGTGGTGGCGAGCAGGCGTCGCCCGAGCAGCGCCAACGGCAGCACGGGCTCGACGGCACGGCGTTCGACGCGCACGAGCATCACCACGAGCACCGCCGCGACGACGAAGGCCGTCACGCTCTGCCACGACAGCCACGCCCACGCCTGCCCACCCTCGAGCAGCGCGAGGATGAACGCGCTCGTCGCGCCCGCGAGCAGCAGCGCCCCGCGCACGTCGATCGTGTGCCGCACCCGGTGCACCTGCTCGTCGAAGCGGCGGATGAGGAGGGCCGCGGCGAGGAGGCACAGCGGCACGTTGATGAAGAACACCGCGCGCCACATCGAGAACTGCGAGAAGAGCCCGCCGAGCGCGGGCCCGAGCACCGCCGAGACGGCCCACACGCTCGAGATGTAGGCCTGCACCTTGGCGCGCTCCGCCACCGAGTAGATGTCGCCCACGATCGTGACCGCCATCGGCTGGATGGCGCCGGCGCCGAGCCCCTGCACCGCGCGGAAGGCGATGAGCGCCGGCATGTTCCAGGCGAACCCGCACAACACGGAGCCGACGAGGAACACCGCGATGCCGAGCAGGATGACGGGCTTGCGCCCCCGCTGGTCGGCCAGCTTCGCGAACAGCGGCGTCGAGACGGCCTGGGTCAGCAGGTAGATCGAGAACAGCCACGGGAACTGCGTGGCACCCCCGAGGTCGTCGACCACGGAGGTGACGGCGGCGGCGAGCACCGTCGCGTCGATGGCGACGAGACCCGTCGTCACCATCAACGAGACGAGGATCGGCCCCCGCTCGGAGCGGAACCCGACGTCGCTCCTGCTCAGATCTCGACGCCCTGCTCGCGCGCGTAGCGGGCGGCGCCCGCGTGCAACGGGATCACGGTCTCCTGGAACAGGTAGTCCTGCGAGACCGGCAGCACGAGCGAGCTGCCCATGCCGAGCCCGTCGACCTGGTCGCGGGTCTGGTCGACGGCCTGGGCGATCGCGTACGCCCAGTCCTCGGGGAAGTCCTCGCGCACGAAGACGAGCCAGCCGCTGAAGTCGACGGTCGGCACGTCGACCGGCGTGCCCGATCCGTGCCCCGCGGGGACCACGCGCGGGCGCAGGGCGAAGGTCTCGTGCATGTGGCGCCGCACGTCCTCGTCGATCGAGAGCACGGTCATGGGGCGCGACTCCGCGATCTGGCGCCACATGGGCTGCCCCTGCGCCTCGTGGAAGAGTGCGTCCGCGTCGCCGTCGAGCACGATGTGGCCGCCGACGTGGGTCGGGCCGCCGTAGATGATGCGTCCACCCCACGATTCGACGTCGGCGAACGAGAAGCCGTGCCTGCGCATGATCTCGTGGATCGCGAAGGTCAGCACGTCCTCCTCGCCGTTCGCACCGAGGCGGCCCGTCACGATCGTGATCGGCGGCTTCAGCTCGCCGAGCTCGCGCAGGGTGGAGATGCCGTACTTGGCGTCGATCTGGAAGATCAGGTAGTCGTCGTGCGGGTACGCGGCGATCGCGCGCAGGCCGCTCGTCGCGCGGTCGTAGGGGCCGATGCCGCGCTCGGCCATGTAGGCGGTGGCGGACGGCGTGGTGATGCCGACCTCGTAGAGGCCGTCGCCGACCTCCATCGGGTTGAACAGCGCGCCCATGAGGTCGGTGGGGCTGTAGAGACCGAACTTCACGCCCGTGAGCGGCTTCTCGCCGAAGGGGGTGTCGTATCCGCCCGGCGAGGTGAAGCCGACGAGGGCCTCGCCGAGCACCTCGGCGATCTTCCACCACGGGTGGGCGGGGTTCTGCGAGACCAGGCGGAGCACGCGTGCGTCGTTCATGTGGTTCCTTTCACGTCGGCCGGGGGATGAGGCAGGCGCCGGGCGGATGCTGTGATCCGCCCGGCGCCCGGGGTGCGTCAGTCGCGGATGACCTGATCCACACCGACGCTCTTGAGCACCTCGGTGAGGATGTCGAGGTCGATCACGCCGTCGAGGTCGAGGGTGATCTCTTCCGAGTTCTCGACCTGCTTGACGGATGCGTCCATCGCCTTCTGCGAGAACTGGAGGTCCTTCTCGCCCGCCTTGAGCTGGTAGTCGAGACCCTCCTCGAGGGCGCCCGCGTCCTCGGTTCCGGTCAGCTCGGCGAGGTCGGCGAGTGCGGCGTCCCGGTTCGCGGGGTCGCGGATCCACTGCTCGGCCTGGTAGAGCGACAGGATGAAGCGGCGCAGCGCCTCGGGGTTGGCGTCCAGGAACTTGCCGGTCGTCGCGATGCTCGTGAGCACGAACTCCATGTCCGGGTCCTCGGTCATGTCGTAGATCACGTGGAAGTCGCCCGTGTCGGTGAGCTGCTTGACGGGCGGCGAGATCACGATGCCGTCGACCTGCCCCTGCTGGAGGGCGGCGAGTCGGGTCGCGAGGTCGGCGATCGACTGGAGCTCGACCTTGTCGCTGAGCCCCTTGTTCTCCAGCAGCACGGCGGCGGAGCGGGACACCGATCCACCGGGGGCGCTGATCGCGAGCTTCTTGCCGACGAGGTCGTCGAGGCTCGAGATGTTGGTCGGCGAGAGCACCACGAAGGTGTACTTGTTGACCGTGGATCCGAGGATCTTGAGGTCGGCGCCGGCGCCGACCGCGGTCAGCACCTGCGGGCCGCCCTCGATGATGACATCCGCGTCACCCGAGAGCAGCACGTCGACGGCACCGGACTGCTGCGCGTTGAACGGCTGGTCGACGTTGAGGCCGTTCTCCTCGAAGAAGCCCTGCTTCCAGGCGACGTACATGTTCAGGTAGTTCGCGGCGGAGTTGCCGTAGGCGACGGTGAGGTCGATCGGCCCCTGGCTTCCGTCGGTGTTGCTCGGCGCCGGGTCCGTCGCGGCGCAACCGCTGAGGACCAGCGCTCCCGCTGCGATGGTGGCGACTGCTGCGAGCCGGCCGGCCCGCAGGATGCGTGATGCAGTACTCCTCATAACACTCTCCTCGTTGCTCAGGACGCGACCTGGCTGGTCGCGCCGTTCATCCCTTGGTGCTGAGGCCCCACCGGACCGCGAGCCGGTTCTCGACGAACCCGACGATGCGGACCAGCGCGACACCCGCGACCGCGGTGATGACGATGGCGGCGAAGGCGTCGTTCATGCGGTACGAACCGCTCGCCTTCGAGATGAAGAACCCGATGCCGTTGTTGGCGAAGAACAGTTCGGCCACGAGCACGCCGACGAGTCCACGGCCGACGGCCTGGCGCAGGCCCGCGAGCACGTAGGGGATGGCCGAGGGCCAGAGGATCTCGGTGAACTGGCGCAGCTTGCTCGTGTTGAACGACTGCGACAGGGTCAGGAACTCGCGGGGGGTGTTCTTCACGCCGGCGATCGTGTTGATGAGGACCGGGAAGAAGACGGCCCACATCACGATGATGACCTTCGAGGTGAGGCTGATGCCGAAGGTGAGCATGATGACCGGCAGGAACGCGACGTAGGGCGTGGCGTAGAACGCGCTGACCAGCGGGTCGGACATCTCGTCGAGCCAGCGGAACCGGCCGATGAGCAGGCCGAGCACGATGCCGATCGTGACGCCGAAGGTGAAGCCGAGCAGGAACTCGAGGCCGCTCGCGCCGACGTCGGGCCAGATCGTGCCCTTGACGAAGAGCAGGTTGACGAGCGACTCGAGCGTGCCGGCGGGGCTGCCCACGAGCACGGGGTTGAGGAACCCGACCACGAAGAGCAGCTGCCAGACGGCGACGAAGACGATGACGCCGGCGATGCCGAGGAACAGGCGGCGGTTCTTGTGGAAGAACAGGCCGCGGCGGGGGAGCTTGCGTCCGACGACGGCGATCGAGACGGATGCGTCGTCCATGTCGGCGGGGCTGGTGGTGACGCTGTTCGACATCAGTGGTCTCCTTCGAGCAGGGTCCGCATGCGGTGGGCGAGTTCCTGGAACTCCTCGGTGTCGCGCACCGCGGCTTCGCGCGGGCGCGGCAGGTCGACGGGGATGATCTCCTTGACCCGTCCGGGGCGCGGCGACATGACGACGACGCGGTCGGCGAGGTAGAGGGCCTCGCCGATGTCGTGGGTGACGAAGATCATGGTGAGCGCCTGCTCTTCGTTCTGCTTGCGCCAGACGCGCAGCAGCTCGTCCTGCATCTGCTCGCGGGTGAAGGCGTCGAGGGCCGAGAACGGCTCGTCGAGCAGCAGCACCTTCGGGTCGACGACGAGCGCACGCGCGAGGTTGACGCGCTGCTGCATGCCGCCGGACAGCTGGTGCGGCCAGTGGCGCTCGAAGCCGCTGAGCCCGACGAGCGCGAGCAGCTCGGCGGCGCGTTCGCGTGCCGCCTTCTTGCCGACGCGCGCCTCGAGCCCGAAGGCGACGTTGTCAATGACGCGCCGCCAGGGGAGGAGGCGGGGCGACTGGAAGACCATCGCGCGGTCGTGCGATGCCTCCGCGGTGCTCCTGCCGCCGATCCGGATCTCTCCCGAGCTGATCGAGACGAGCCCGTCGATCGCGTTGAGCAGCGACGTCTTGCCGCAACCCGAGCGCCCGACGAGCACCACGAACTCTCCCGTGGGGATGTCGAGGGACACGTTCTCGAGTGCGACGACTTCTTGTCCCGAGGTATCCGGGTAGCGGATGGATACCCGGTCGACGACGATTCCGCTGCTCACAAAGCCTCCTTGCTTGGGGGAGCGAGATTGATATGTGATCAAACCATGACGATCCACGGCACCGCAAGTCTATTATCGACTTGACATTTGATCAAACGGTAGGAAAGTATCGAACGCAATCGGCGGTTTCGTATCCGCCATCACAACCGCAGTACCGTTGGCCAGCCGCTGGTTGACGAAAACACAGGAGTCCACCGTGGGATCACAACCAGCCTTCCTGAGCAGGAGAGCCACGTCATGAACTCAATCGTCGCCGCCCAACGCGAGCTGGCCCCGGGTACCGCCACCGGCGGATTCGAGCGCACCCTCGCCGACCGGGTCACCGCCGAACTCCATCGCATGATCCTCCGCGGGGAGTTCCACGCGGGCGAGGCGCTCCGCATCCAGGAGCTCGCCGCCCGCTTCGACACGAGCTCGATGCCCGTCCGGGAGGCGCTGCGACGTCTCGCCGCGCTCGGGCTGGTCGACCTCGTGCCGCACCGCGGCGCGCGCGTGATGGAGCTGTCGCGCGCCGACCTCGAGGACACCTTCCGCACGCGTCTCGCGCTCGAGCCGCTCGTCACGGGCGAGGCCGCCGCGAAGTTCGACGAGGAGCAGTACGCGCGCGCCGAGGAGGCGCTCGAGCGCCACGAGCGCCTGCGCCTCGCCGGCGACGTGGAGGGTGCGCGCATCGCGCACACCGAGTTCCACTTCACGATCTACCGCGCCTCGGCCTCGCGCTGGCTGCTGCTCGCGATCGAGCCCGTGTGGCAGAACACCGAGCGCTACCGCTTCGCGGCGCCCAGCGGGGCGAGCGCCGAACGCAGCCACCGCGAGCACACCGAGATCCTCCAGGCGTGCCACGAGCACGACGTCGAGCGCGCGGTCGAGGCCACCCGTCAGCACCTTCAGGGGGCGATGGACCGCATGCTCGACGTGCTTCCGCCGGCGGGGACAACCGAGAACGAAAGGATGTGAGGTCGCATGGCGACTGATTCGACGATTGCGCAGGACTCGAGGTTGCGAGTCGACGCCAGCTGGTTGGAGGCGGCGATCCGTGCCGTCTTCGTGGCCGCCGGTGTGAGCGCTGAGGGGTCGGATCGGATCGCCAAGAGCCTCACCCTGGCCGACATGAGCGGGGTCTCCTCGCATGGAAGCCTGCTCGTGCCGATGTACATCGGTCGCCTGCGCGCCGGGTCGATCTCGCGTGCCGAGCTCGGCGAGGTCGTCGTCGACCACGGCGCGATGGCCGTCATCGACGCCGGCAACTCCTTCGGCCACCTCACGGGGGCGCAGGCGATGGGGCTCGCCGCCGACAAGGCGGCCGCGTCCGGGATCGGCATGGTCGCCGTGCGCCGGGCCTTCCACTTCGGCCGCGCATCCGACTACGCCCGCATCGCGACCGAGCGGGGGCAGATCGGCATCGCGATGGCCAACACGCGACCGCTCATGCCGGCCATCGGCGGCGCCGAGACGGTCATCGGCAACAACCCGCTCGCGATCGGCGTCCCCACCCGTGGTCGGCCCGTCATGCTCGACATGGCCACGTCCGAGGCGGCGCTCGGCAAGATCCGGCTCGCGCAGGCGGCCGGCCGCGACATCCCCCCGACCTGGGCGACGGATGCCGCGGGCGAGCCCACGACCGACCCCACGGCCGCGATCGCCGGCATGCTGCTGCCGACGGGCGGCGCGAAGGGCTTCGGCCTCGCCTTCATGATCGACGTGCTCACGGGCGTGCTCTCGGGCGGCGCCTCCGGCTCGGGCGTGCAGGGGCTCTACGCCGACCTCGGCGTGCCCAACGACTGCGCGCACGCCTTCATCGCGATCGACCCCACGCGCTTCGGCGACCGCGAGGGCTTCCTCGACCGGATGGACGCCTTCACCCAGACGATCGTCACCTCGCGCCGTCGCGCGGGGGTCGACGCGATCAAGCTGCCGGGTCAGGTCGAGGACGAGGCCGTCGACCGCGCCGCCGCCGACGGCATCCTGCTCGACACCGCCGTGATCGACCAGCTGCGCGCCTCGGCCGAGCTCGTCGGCGCCGAGCTGCCCGAGCTCGCGCTCGTCGCAGAGGCGGCGCAGGCGTGAAGGCGGGCTTCGATGCGAGCGGCGACGTCGTCGTCGTGACGGGCGGCGCCAACGGCATCGGCGCGGCCCTCGCGCAGGCCGTGGTGGCCCGTGGCGGCACCGCCGTCGTGCTCGACGTCGCGACGGGCGACGCCCCGGGCGTCGAGTACCGCACCGTCGACGTCTCCGACCGCGAGGCGGTCGCGGCTGCGGTCGCGGATGTCGTGGCCCGCCACGGCGAGATCACCGGCCTCGTCGCGTGTGCCGCCGTGCAGCCGCGCGTGCGGGTCGAGGACACCGAGCCGGATGCGTGGTTGCGCGTGATCGGCGTCAACCTCGACGGGGTCGTGTGGGCCTGCCAGGCGGTCGTGCCGTCGATGCGGCGCGGCGGCGGCGGGGCGATCGTGATGTTCACCTCCGGCCTCGCCGCCCAGGGGCGCGCGGAGGCATCCGCGTACGCCGCCACCAAGGGGGCGATGATCCCGCTCGCCAAGTCGCTGGCCGCCGAGGTGGTCGGCGACCGCATCCGGGTCAACGTGCTCGCCCCGGGCGTCATCGACACGCCGCAGTTCCAGGCGGCCAACCCCGACGGCCCCGAGCGCGCCCACTGGGAGCGCACCACGGGCATCGGCACGACCGACGACGTCGTGGGCCCGCTGCTCTTCCTCCTGTCGGACGCCGCCAGCATGACGGGGTCCACCCTCTCGCGCGATCGCGCGTTCTCCGCGGAAGGAGCCCGACGGTGAGCCTCCCCATCGCGATCGTCGGCGCCGGCCCGATCGGGCTCATCACGGCGCTCGGGCTGCGGCACTACGGCGTGCCGTTCGTGCTGCTCGAGGACGACCCCCGCCTCTCGCTCGACACGAAGGCGGGCACCATCCTGACCCGCACCGTCGAGGTGCTCGACCGCTACGACGCCCTGCCGCCCGTGCTGCGCCGCGCCCTGCGGATCGACGAGATCGGCGAGATCGACCGGCCGACGGGGCGCGCGGGCACGAGTGTGCACACCGAGGCGCTCGTCGACGAGACCCGCTTCCCGTTCGTGCTCAACATCCCGCAGGACACCCTCGAGGACGCGCTCGTCGGCGTGCTGAGCGAGGCGGGCACGCCGCCGCTCATGTCGCACCGCGTCGTCGCGTTCACGCAGCACGACGACCGCGTCGTGCTCGAGGTGGAGACCCCGGACGGCCCGCAGACCATCGAGGCGTCGTACCTGCTCGCCTGCGACGGCGGCCGCTCGACGATCCGCACCCAGCTCGACATCCCGGTCGAGGGGCAGACCCTCGAGGACCGCTATATGCTCGTCGACCTCAAGGTCGACCTCGACCTCACGAACCCGCGCGACTACCCCTACCTCGCGTACTTCGCCGACCCGCAGGAGTGGATGATCCTGGTGCGTCAGCCGCACTGCTGGCGCTTCCTCTTCCCCCTCAAGCCGGGTGCCGAGCCGCCGGACGCGGAGGGGCTGCGCGACAAGGCGCTGCACTTCATCGGCGACGTCGACGAGGTCGAGATCCTCGGCACCAACATCTACACGGTGCACCAGCGGGTGGCCGAGCGCTGGAACGAGGGGCGGGTGTTCCTCATGGGGGACGCCGCGCACCTCATCACCCCGATGTGGGCGCTCGGCCTCAACACGGGCGTGCTCGACGCCTCGAACATGCCGTGGCGCCTCGCCTGGGTGCTGCGCGGCTGGGCGGAGCCGAGCCTGCTCGAGGGCTTCGAGCGCGAGCAGGCCTCGCTCGCCCGCCTCGGCTCGGCGCAGATGGCCGAGGCCGCCCGCAAGGGCATGAACTCGGATGCCGGCGCGGCGCACCTCATCGGCGACGACGTGTGGGGGCTCGCGATGACACGCACCCTGCTCGGCGCCTCGCTCGACGTCGACGGCACGGGCGACTGGACGCTCGTGCGCCGCGGGAGCGGCCCGGACACGATCCGTCCGGGCGACCGCGCCCCCGACCTGCCGCTCTTCACGCCCGACGGCGAGACGTCGTCGCTGCACCAGCTCGCACGCGACACCTTCCTCGCCCTGCACTTCGTCGACGCGCGGCGCGCGGGCGGGCTGCCCGTCGAGGACCGCCCGGGCCTCGCGCACCGCGTCGTGAGCCGTTGGGACACGCCGCTCGAGGCCGCCAACCGCGAGCGCTCGCTCTTCGACCCGGGTGACCGGCTGCGCACCCGGCTCGGGGTCCCGAGCGGCACGGTCGTGCTGGTGCGCCCCGACGGCCACGTCGCCGCGGTGCTGCCCGAGGGTGGTCCCTCGAGCGTCGAGGTGTACGACCGCATCGTCGGTCGCGGAGAGGAGGGCGCGCGATGAGCGCGATCGAGATCACGATCGGCGAGAACGCGGTGGAGGTGCCGCTCGTCGGCATCGGCACGAGCGTGGCCGCCGAGTTCGACGACGTGCGGATCTGGGATGTCGACCTCCCCGCAGGTGCGCTGCACTCGTGGCACCTGCACCGCAACCCCTACGTCGTGCTGTCGATCATCGGGTCGACGGGCCGCATGGACTGGATCGACGGGGCGCCGCCCCGGGACATCTCCGAGTACACCGGCGGGGCGGTGTTCCGTCCCGTCTCGCCGGTGCACCGGCTCTGGAACACGGGCGGGCACCGCTACCGCAACCACCTCATCGAGCTCAAGCAGCTCGGCGAGCTGCGCGCATCCGGTCCCTACGACGTGGGGGTCGGCGCTCGCAGCGTCGAGGGCGAGCTGCCCGAGGGGGCGAGCCGCGAGGCCGACGGCCGGATGCCGACGATCGTCACCGAGTTCGTGCGGGTCTGGACCGTGGCGGTCCCCGCCCGCGGCAGCGTCGAGCTCGACCTCGACGCCGTGCCCCACCTCCTGGTGGAGCTGGCGCCGGATCGCCCGGCCGCGGAGCTCGGCGCCGCCATCCGCCGCGTGGCGGGCGGCCCCGCGAGGCTTCAGAACCCCGACGACGAGGAGCGCAGCTGGTTCGTGGTCGCGCTCGACTACCAGGAACGGAGCCTCGATGACTGAGCAGACCGCATCCGATCTGCCCCTCGTGCCGCGCGCGCCGCGGCCGGAGGCCGTCGAGGAGGCCGAGTGGGCCGAGAACCTCTCGCAGCCCGCCCGGTACAGCGGTGCGGGGCCCGACAGCTCGCGTGAGCAGGAGGCCACGATGCCCGACGGCGGGCTCGGCCACCGCTTCCGCGAGACGCTGCTGCGCACCGCCGACCTCGAGTGGATCGACAAGACGCTCGCGGGCCTGAGCCACAAGACGCTGTGGCGCGACGACGACACGGGCGCCTCGATCACGCTCGTGAAGTTCCTCGCGGGCTCCGGCATCCCGGGGCGGCACTCGCACGCCTCGAACCAGTTCATGTTCTGCGTCTCCGGCAAGTACACCTACGTGCCGACCGGACTCACGCTGCTGCCCGGGTCGTTCTACTGGAACCCCAAGGGCTCGCTGCACGGACCGACCCTCGCCGAGGAGGAGACCGTGCTGCTCGAGATCTACGACGGCCCGCACTATCCCACCCAGCCGGACTGGTACACCAGCTCCGAAGACGCCCGCTGACGCCAAGGAGGCTCACCATCATGCCCAAGCAGGAAATCCGCTCCCCCGAGCTCGCCGTCCCGAACGGCCACTTCGCCCAGGCGACGTCCGCCCGTGCCCAGGGAACCCTCGTGTTCGTGTCGGGGATGACCGCGCGCGCCAAGGACGGCACCGTGACCGGCGTCGGCGACATCACCGCCCAGACCCACCAGGTCTGCCAGAACGTCCGTGCCGCGGTCACCGCCGCGGGCGGCACGATGGACGACATCGTGCGGCTCGACGTCTACGTGCGCAACATGGAGGACTTCGCCGCCATCCACGCCGTGCGTCAGCAGTACTTCACGGCGCCGCCGCCCGCGTCGACCATGGTCGAGGTGTCCAAGTTCGTGAACAAGGACTACCTCATCGAGATCAACGCGATCGCCGTCGTCGCGGATCCGGAATGAGGATCGGGCTCGCCCGCGTCGACGGCGCACTGCGCAGCTTCGTCGTCGACGGCGACACGGCCGTGCTCCTCGAGGCGGGCGCGCCCACCCCGGATGACGTGGTGCGCGATCCCTCGGCCCGCGCCCGCGCCGAGGCGCTCGTGGGCGGCGGGGAGCGCCGCAGCCTCGAGGACCTCGAGCTCGTCGCACCGCTGCAGCGCTTCAACCGCGATGTGCTCTGCACGGGGTGGAACTACTGGGACCACTTCTACGAGTCCGCGGGGCGCCGGGAGGGGCAGGACCCCGCCGCGGCTCCCGAGCATCCGACGTTCTTCACGCGGGGACCGCTCAGCGTGACGGGCCCGCACGACGTGATCCCGATCGACCCCGCCCTCTCCGAGCAGGTGGACTACGAGGCCGAGCTGGCCATCGTGATCGGCCGCGGCGGGCGCTCGATCCCCGAGGAGCACGCCCTCGAGCACATCGCGGGCGCGCTCATCGCGAACGACGTCTCGCAGCGCGATCTCCAGCGCGCGCACGGCGGTCAGTGGCTCAAGGGCAAGAGCATCGACGCGACGATGCCGATCGGCCCGTGGCTCACCACGTGGGATGAGGCGCAGGCGATGCTGCCGCTCGAGATCGCTCTCGAGCTCAACGGCGTCACCATGCAGTCCGCGTCGACCGCCGACATGGCCTTCGCGCTGCCCCGCATCATCGCCGAGCTCTCGCGCGGCATGACGCTGCAGCCGGGCGACCTCATCATCACGGGCACCCCGAGCGGCATCGGCAACGCCCGCACGCCGCGCGTCTTCCTCGCCGACGGGGACGTCGTGGTCACGCGCATCGCGGGGCTCGGCGAGCTGCGCAACACCGTGCAGACGGCGGACCTGACGGGGTACGACCCGGCATGAGCGAGGTGCCGCTGACCGACGTCCACACCCACCTGATCCCCCCGCTCGACGACGCGCAGCTCGCGCTCGTCGGGATGGAGCGGATCGGGGCGGGCGTGGGGCGTCGCGGACACGCGATCGGCCCGGCGGACCTCTACCATCCGCAGCGCCTCGCGAGCTGGCTCGAGCAGCACGCGGTCGACCGCGCGATCGTGTCGGTGCCCCCGCCCCTGTACGCGCAGGGGAGGGGGCCCGAGGCGGCCGCCGCCTGGAGCCGCGCGCTCAACGACGCGCTGCGCGCGGCCGTCGCCCCGCACGAGCGGATGCTGCCGTTCGGCTACCTGCCCCTCGACGAGCCGGAGGCGGCGCTGGCGGAGCTCGAGCGCCTCGCGGCCGAGGGCTGGCGCGGGGTGACCGCCTCGGCCGGCGGCGGCTCGCTCGCCTTCGACGACGCGCGCCTCGCGCCGCTGTGGGGGCGTCTCGAGCAGCTCGGCCTCCCCGTGCTGCTGCATCCCGGGGCGAGCGCCGACGCGCGCCTCGAACCGCACTACCTGGGCAACCTGCTCGGCAACCCGCAGGAGACGACGCTCGCGGTCGGTCAGCTCGTGTTCGGCCGCGTTCTCGAGCGCCACCCGGGCGTGCGCATCGCCCTCGTGCACGGGGGCGGCTTCGTGCCCGCCGTCGCGGGACGCTGGCAGCGCGGCATCGACACGAGCCGTCCCGGCACCGCGGAGCTCGCGGGCACGCGCGTGCGCGAGCGGCTGCGCCGCAGCGTGTGGGCCGACTGCATCGTGCACGACGAGGAGGCGCTGCGCATGAGCACGGCCTTCTTCGGCGCGGAGCGGATGCTGTTCGGCAGCGACTGGCCGTTCCCGATGGGGGTGTCGGATGCCGCGGCGCTCACGACGGACCCCGTGTTCACGCGCGCCTCGGCCGCCCGCGCCGCCGCAGCGTTCCTGGGGGAGTAGCGCCCGCATCCGCGGTTCGCCGTGCGCCTCGTGCGACACGACGACGGGGGCCGGTGACGCGCATCGTGTCACCGGCCCCCGTCGCGTGGGTCACCAGCCGAGCACACCACCGAACTTGGCGGTGACCTTGTCCGCGAGACCGTCGCTCACCTGCACGACCTTCGCGAAGTCGTTCAGGCGCCCATAGGGACGGCACGCGTTGATGATGGCCCGCGAGGTGAGCATCTCGGCGTCGTTCTCATCCACGAGCGGGTCGAGCGGGTTGCTCGGGGTGCGGTTGAGGAACGTGATGCCCGTCGCGGGGTCGCTGCGGGTCGACATGCCCCAGATGACGTCCTCGAGGTTGGTGATGTCGATGTCGTCGTCGACGACCACGACGTAGCGCCCCATCGAGGCGCCCTCCGAGGCCGCGGCGGCCAGCATCCCCGCCTGCTCCGCGTGACCGGCGTAGCGCTGCTTGAGCGAGACGACCGTGAAGAACTGGGCGCAGCCGGCCTCGTGCTTCCAGACGCCCTGGATGTCGGGCAGGCCGATCGCGGTGAGCCGGTCGAGCAGCATCGACGACTCGATCGTCGAGCGCCAGTAGGAGTGGTCGAACGGGGGCTTGCCGGGCAGCGATCCGAGCAGGATGGGGTTGCTGCGCTGGTAGAGGCGCTCGACGGTCACGACGGGGCGGGCGCGGCGTCCGCCGGCGAAGTAGCCGGTGAACTCGCCGAACGGTCCCTCCTCCTCGACGTCGCCGGGGTACACCCATCCTTCGGCGACGATCTCGGCGTCGGCCGGGATCGGCAGGCCCGTGACCTCGCCGTAGACGACCTCGACGGGCTTCTGGCGGATCGCGCCGACGTAGTTGAGCTCGTTGAGGCCGTAGGGCATCGGCATGGCCGAGCCGAGGAAGACGAGCGGATGGTGCCCGAAGCTCAGCACGATGGGGGCGGGCTCACCGCGCTCGTGGAACTTGCGGATGTGGATGCTGCCGCCGTGAATCGGCTCGATGAAGACGCCGAGGCGGTTCTCGTCGTGCACCATGACGCGGTAGGTGCCGACGTTGACGACGTCGTCATCCGGGTCCTTGGTGATCACGAGGCTGCCCGTGCCGATGTAGTGGCCGCCGTCGCCCTCGTGCCACAGCGGCGCCGGGATCTTCGTGAGGTCGAAGTCGCCGCGCGAGCGCACGCTCTCGGTCACGGCGCCCTCCGACACCCGCACGGGGTCGAAGCGGGGCGCGTCGCGCTCCCAGGCCGCGGGGCGGCCGCGCAGCGCCTTCACGAGCTCCATGTCGCTGAGCGCCGGGTCGAGGCCGAGCGTGGCGCCGAGCCGTGCCGCGCGCGACATGGTGCAGGAGACGACGCGACCCGCGCCCTCGAATCCGGGGATGTCGTCGAAGAGCAGCGCCTTGCCGCGGCGCTTCGCGTTGAGGTCGGTGATCGCGCCGATCTCGTAGTCGCGGTCGGCGCCGGAGACGAGCTGGAGCTCGCCCAGCTCGTCCATCCGGCTGATCCAGTCGCGCAGGTCGAGGCTGTCGGTGGGGGTGGTCACGTCGTTGTCTTCCTTCGTCTCGGGGGTCAGAGCTTGAAGAGGCGGGCGGCGTTGTCGCCGAGGATCGCGTCGAGGTCGCGGGGGCTCAGGGGGAGGGCCTTGGTCCACTCCATGGCGTGGGTGAGGCTCTCGTAGGGGTGGTCGGTCGCGAACATGAGCCGATCGGAGCCGATCTCCATCTGCGTCGCGATGAAGGCGCTCGTGAGGTAGTTGCCGCTCACCGAGACGTGGAAGTTGTTGCGCAGGTAGTGGCTGGGCAGCTTCTGCAGCGTCGGGCGGTGCGATTCGTGCAGGAACTTCTTGGTGAAGTCGAAGTCCATCCGGTACATCCAGAAGTAGAGGCCCTCGCCGAGGTGGCCGAGCACGAACTGGAGGTTCGGCAGCTTGTCGAAGAGCCCGCTGTAGATGAGCCGCTGCGACATGACCGACACCTCGTGGCCGAACCCGAGCCCGGGGCCGACGAGCGCGTAGCCGTAGCCGGTGTAGGGGTCGATCATCGAGCTCGCGGGGATCATGGGGTGCAGCAGCACGGGCAGCTCGTGGTGGGCGGCGCGCTCCCAGACGGGCATGAAGCGCTCGTCGTCGAGGTAGTAGGGGCCGACGTGCGACTGGATCTTGATGCCCTTGAAGCCGTACTCCTCGACGGTGCGGTCGATCTCGGCGGCGGAGGCCTCGGCGTCGGCCATGCCGAGCGCGGTGAGGCCGACGAAGCGGTCCGGATGCCGCGCGACGATCTTCGCGAGGGCGTCGTTCGCCTCCCGTGCGACGCGGGCGCCCTCCGCGGGTTCGAGCTGCTCGCAGCCGGGCACGTTGAGGCTCAGGAGCTGCACGTCGATCCCCGCCTCATCCATGAGGCGCAGACGGCCCTCGGCGACGTCGAGCAGCGCGCGTTCGAGGAACTCGCCGCGATACTGGAACACGCCGGGCGAGAGCGGGTCCTGCCAGACCTTGATCCCCTCGGGGGCCGACTCCTCCATGGGCGGGACGCTGCGCGACCTCAGGTAGTCGGCGTACGCCTCGTCGAAGTAGTGCGCTTCAACATCGATGACTTTGACCACGACCGCTCCGTTGCTATTTGATCAAATATCTACTGGATGTCATCATCATAGTGCGAGACTGAACGGGACGCGCAAGGAAGGGGTCGGCGGGTGCGCAGACGAGTGGTGGTCGGGATCTCCGGAGCATCGATGCCGATGCTCGGCATCCGGTTCCTGGAGGTGCTGCGCGAGGTCGACGTCGAGACCCACCTCGTGATCTCGCGCGGTGCGCGACGCACGATCGCGATCGAGGGCGGCGGCCGCACGATCGCCGACGTGCAGGCGCTCGCCGACGTCGCCTACCAGCCCGACGACATCGCCGCCTCGATCGCGAGCGGCTCCTTCCTCACCGCGGGCATGGTCGTCATCCCGTGCTCGATGAACACGCTCTCGGCCATCGCGAACTCCGCGAGCCCCGACCTGCTCACGCGGGCCGCCGACGTGACGCTCAAGGAGGGGCGGCCGCTCGTGCTCGTCCCCCGTGAGTCGCCGCTGCACCTCGGCCACCTCCGCAACCTCGTCTCGGCGGCCGAGATCGGCGCCCGGATCTGCCCGCCCATGCTCGGCGGCTACTTCGAGCCCGACTCGATCGACGACATCGTCGACCACCTCATCGGTCGCATCCTCGACCAGCTCGGCATCGAGAACACCCTCGCCCGCCGCTGGGTCGGGCCCGACACGAACGTGCGCTCGAGGGAGCCGTGAGCCGCGGCGAGGGGGAGGGGCTCGACGACGAGCTGCGGGCGACCCTCGCCGACCACGCCTCACGCGAGGCGGTGACGATCGCGACCGTCGACGCGAGCGGTCATCCGCGGTTCGCCCTGCTCAGCACCGCCGAGCTGGTCGTGCCGGATACGCGCAGCATCCTGATCGCGACGTGGCCGAGCAGCACCACCTCGGCCAACCTCGTGCGCGAGGGGCGCGCCTCGCTCGGCGTCGTCTCGACCGAGCGCTACTGCACGGTCACGGCCGACGTCGTCTCGAGCGAGACCGTGCGCCTCGCGGACGGCACGGTCGTGCGCGCGACGCGGCTCGAGGTGCGCGCCGTGCGCTCGGATGTCGTGCCCTACGCGACGCTCAGCGCGGGGGTGCGCTTCGAGCTCGCCGACGCACCGCGCACCGACGAGCTCTGGCGCGAGATCCGCCGGATGCTCGCGCAGCTCACGCCCGGCGCGCGTCCAACCATGCCGTGACCTCGGCGGTCGGCACGACGTCGCCGTACTTCTGGTCGATGTCGAAGAGGCTCATCGCGCGCGAGGCCTCGGTGCGGTCGTACACGCACTCCTCGGGCACGATCATCCGGTAGCGCAGGCTGCAGCCGTCGACGACGGTGGCGCGCACGCATCCGCTCGCTGACTCGCCGCAGATGATGAGGGTGTCGATGCGCTCGCGCACGAGGTGCGCGGTGAGCGGGGTGCCGAAGAACGCGCTCGGGGCGGTCTTCTTGATGATGACCTCGCCGGGCAGCGGCGCGGCCTGCTCGACGAAGTCGAAGCGGCGGCGGTGGCGGTCCTGCGCCGCCGGGTCGCTCGGGCCCGTCGTGGACTGGTCGTCGAGGCGCGGCGTCCAGCCGGGGATACCGGACTCCTCGGGGGTGAGCGAGGTGATGTGGATGACGGGCACACCGGCGGCGCGTGCGCTCGCGAGCAGCTCGGCCGTGCGGTCGAGCGCATCCCACGCCTCCAACCCCATGCTGCCCGGCCAGTCGCGGATCGACTCGAGCAGGGGGAGGCGCTCGTCGCCGACCACGCGCCGGTAGTTGTCGACCGAGATGACGGCCGCGCGCTCGCCGAAGCCGTAGACGGGAGGCGGCGGGAAGATGTCGAGGTGGGCCTTGTCCTGCTCGGTGAGGAATCGGTCCCAGATGCGTTCGGCCACGTCGCCTCCCATGTGATCAAATATCTCATCGCTATGGTAGGGGCTCGCGGCCGCCGTGTACACTCGCTCCCCGTGGAGCTGTAGATCCGACCATCCCCGCGCCCGAGGCTCGCGCCCGGCGGGGTTCGCCTCCCCTCGTGCCGAGGGTCGAGACGATCGGACAACCTCTCGTGCGATACCCCTTCACCCCCTCCTCCGTGCTGCGCGCCGACGGCGTCGGCATCACCTTCGGCGACCGACGCGTGCTCGCCGACCTCTCGCTCACCGTGCCGCCCGGGCAGCGCATCGGCCTGCTCGGCGAGAACGGCGCAGGCAAGTCCACGCTGCTCGGCATCCTCGCGGGTGAGCTCGAGCCGGATGCCGGGCACGTCGAGCGCCCCGTCGCGACCGCGCTGCTGCGCCAGGAGGTGCGTGCCGACCCGGATGCCCCGCTCGCCGCGATCCTGGAGGCCGAGCTCGGCGCACTGCGTGCCCTCGAGCGCGAGCTCGAGGCCGCGGGGGAGGCGCTCGCGGGCGGGGACCCGGATGCCGCCGACCGCTACGCCGCCCTGCTCGAGCGCGCCGAGGCCGTCGAGCTGTGGTCGCTCGACGCCCGGCGCGACGAGGTGCTCGAGGGCCTCGGCGTCGGCCACATCCCACTCGACCGCCGCGTCGGCGAGGTCTCGGGCGGCCAGCGCAGCCGCGTGGCGCTCGCCGCGCTGCTGCTCGCGCGGCCCGAGGCGCTGCTGCTCGACGAGCCCACCAACCACCTCGACGACGCGGCCGTCGCCTTCCTCGCGGAGCGCCTGCGCGACTGGCGCGGGCCCGTGCTGTTCGCGAGCCACGACCGCGCGTTCCTCGACGACGTCGCGACGGGGCTCGTCGACATCGACCCGACCGCATCCGAGGGGGTCACCCGTTCCGGCGGCGGCTACAGCGACTACCTCGCGGCGAAGGCAGCCGAGCGGCGACGTTGGGAGGCGAGGTTCGCCGAGGAGACCCGCGAGGAGGCCCGACTCGAGCACGTCGTGACGACGACCGCCGGCAGCATGGCCCTCACCCGCACGCGCCCCGACAACGAGAAGTTCGGCTGGAACCTCAAGGCCGAGGGGCGCGAACGCCAGGTGGCGCGTCGCATCCGGAACGCCGAGGGGCGCCTCGACGAGTTGCGGGCCTCGCGCGTCGGAGAGCCCCCGCCCCCGCTCAGCTTCGGGGGCATCCCCGCGGGCTCGCATGTGCTCGACGGCGACGAGCCACTGCTCGCGGTCGAGGCTGTGCGCGTCGACGGGCGTCTCGCGCTCGAGGCGCTCGAGCTCGCCCCGGACGCGCGGCTGCTCGTGACGGGGCCGAACGGCGCGGGCAAGTCGACGCTGCTCGGCCTGCTCGCGGGGCGGATCGCGCCGGATGCCGGCCGCATCCGCCGCCGGAAGGGGCTGCGGGTCGCGGTGCTCGACCAGGACGTGCGGTGGGCGGATGCCGCGCGCACCCCGCGGGAGCTCTACGAGCGCGCGTTGGGGGAGCGGCGTGCGGCGGAGCTGCCGCTCGCGAGCCTGGGTCTCCTCGCCGAGCGCGAGCTCGACCGGCCGGTGGGGGCGCTCTCGATCGGCCAGCAGCGCCGCACGGCGCTCGCGCTCATCGTGGCCCGGCCGCCGCACGTGTTCCTGCTCGACGAGCCCACCAACCACCTGTCGCTGTCGCTCGCGACCGAGCTCGAGGAGGCGCTCGGCGGCTACCCGGGAGCGGTCGTGGTGGCGAGCCACGACCGCTGGCTGCGTCGCCGCTGGTCCGGCCCCGAGCTCAGGCTCGCCGTAGCCTGAGCCGCCCGCGCCGGTCGCGTGACGGTGGTTTCGAGACGCGCCTGCGGCGCTCCTCAACCACCTGGCCCGTCACGCGCCTGCGGCGCTCCTCGACCACCTGGCCCGTCACGCGCCTGGGTCGTGCGAAGGGGGCTGAGGAGCCGTGCAGCGGCGTCTCGAAGCCCCCGGCTTGACGCAGACTCGAACACGTGTTCGAATGTGGGGATGCGGTGGAGCGGGCAGGAGCTGGGGGTCGAGGCGGATGACGCGCTGCCCGGTCTCGCCCGGCTGAACAACCTCGTGCGCACCGTGCAGACGCCCGAGTTCGCGGGTCTCACCTTTCACGAGGTGCTCGCCAAGTCGGCGCTCAACCACGTGCCGGGGGCTGCGAAGAGCCTGCCCTTCGGCTGGACCATCAACCCCTACCGCGGCTGCAGCCACCAGTGCGTCTTCTGCTTCGCCCGGCAGACCCACACCTACCTCGACCTCGACGCCGGCCGCGACTTCGACAGCCAGATCATCGTCAAGGTCAACCTCGTCGAGGTGCTCGAGCGCGAGCTCGCCCGCACGAGCTGGCAGCGTCCGCACGTCGTGCTCGGCACCAACACCGATCCGTACCAGCGGGCCGAGGGCCGCTACCGCCTCATGCCCGGGGTCGTCGCGGCGCTCGCGGCATCCGATACGCCGTTCAGCATCCTCACGAAGGGCACGCTGCTGCGTCGCGACATCCCGCTGCTGCAGGCGGCCGCCGAGCGGGTGCCCGTCGAGACCGCGATGTCGATCGCCATCTACGACGACGAGCTGCAGCGCTTGATCGAACCGGGCGCGCCGAGCACGGCGGCGCGCCTCGCGACGGTCCGCGCCGTGCGGGATGCGGGCCTGCCGTGCTCCGTCTTCCTCATGCCGGTGCTGCCGTTCCTCACCGACTCGCGGGAGCACCTCGAACGTGCCCTCGAGGCCATCGCGGATGCGGGGGCCACCGGGGTCACCTACAGCGCGCTGCACCTGCGGCCCGGCGCCAAGGAGTGGTTCGCCGCCTGGCTCGCCCGTGAGCATCCCGAGCTCGTGCCGCGCTACCGTGCGCTCTACGGGGCGGGCGCGTACGCGCCGAAGGAGTACCGGATGCGGGTGGCCGCCCGCATCCGCCCGCTGCTGCGGCGGTACGGCCTCGAGCGGCCCCCCGTCGACCCGGCCACGGGCTCGGTGGCGGCCCGGGCCGCGCGCACGGCGCACCCCTCGCGTGCGGCGGGTCTGGGCGCGCTCGCCGCCGAGCTGAGCCCGGCGGCCGCGGCGGCGCTGCAGCCCACCCTGTTCTGACACGCGCGCCGTGTCGACGAGGCGGGGACCGCTCCCATGACCCGGAGCGGTAGGCTCGACGCATGACCCCGACGCGCACCGCCGCGCCCGCGCGCGGTGACATGACCGGTGTCAAGGTGCGCCTCGCGATCCTCGACGATCACGAGGTGCTGCTCGACACCCTGAGCACCTGGATCGAGCGCAACGCGCCCGACTTCGACGTCGTGCTGGGTGCTGCGAACTGGCTCGAGCTCGTGCAGAGCCCCGCCTTCCCGACCGACCTCGTCTTCATCGACTTCCAGCTCAAGGAGCCGATCTCGATCGAGGCGCGCGTGCGCACCTGCCGCGCGGCGGGGGCGAAGGTCATCGTGCTCACGAGCCTCGACACCCGCGAGGCGCGGGACCGCGCGTTCGCGGCCGGCGCGAGCGACTTCCTCTCCAAGTCGCTCCCCATGGCATCCGTGATGGATGCCGCCCGGCGCGTCATGGGCGTCGACGTGCAGGGCGACGGTTCCGCGCCCCGCACCACGGCATCCGCCACCCCCCTCGCGCAGCTGAAGCCCAAGCTCAGCCCCGGCGAGGAGGACGCGTTCAAGCTGTACGTGTCGGGGTACTCGACCAACGCGGTCGCGGAGCAGATGAACGTGCAGTACGAGACCGCCAAGACCTACCTGCGTCGCGTGCGCGAGAAGTACGCCAAGGTGGGGCGCCCGGCGAGCAAGAAGGCAGAGCTGATCCGCCGGGCGGCGGAGGACGGATACCTCGAGTAGTGGCGAAGCTGTACTTCCGGTACGGGGCGATGAACTCCGGCAAGAGCACGGCGCTGTTGCAGGCGGCCTACAACTACGAGGAGCGCGGGCACGAGGTTCTGCTCGCCAAGCCCGCGATCGACTCGAAGGGCGAGGACGCGATCGTCTCGCGGCTCGGCGTCGTGCGGCCCGTCGACTTCACGATCGCCTCGGGCGAGGACCTTCTCGAGCGCTTCCAGCGCGAGCGGGCGCGTGCGGCCGAGGCGCGGTCCCGCGACATCAGCTGCCTGCTGATCGACGAGGTGCAGTTCCTCAGCGAGGGTCAGGTCGACGACCTGCTGCGGATCGCCATCCAGCAGAACATCCCGGTGCTCGCCTACGGCATCCGCACCGACTTCCAGACGGTGGCGTTCCCGGGCAGCCGTCGGCTGCTCGAGATCGCGCACTCGCTCGAGGAGCTCAAGACGATCTGCCGTTGCGGGCGCAAGGCCGTGTTCAACGGGCGGCGGATCGGTGACCGCTTCATCTTCGACGGCGACCAGGTCGCGATCGACGGCGTCGAGGTCACCTACGAGTCGCTCTGCGGCGCGTGCTACCTCGAGGAGTCGGGCGGCGTGCTGAACCGCGGATGGCGCCCCAAGCTGGACTTCAGCTACGGCGACGCACCCGACGCCGACTTCACGTGACATGACGCGCCCCGGGATCGGGTATCCTTGACGGGTTGCCGCTGGCAGCACCGGGGTATGGCGCAGCTTGGTAGCGCGCGTCGTTCGGGACGACGAGGCCGCAGGTTCAAATCCTGTTACCCCGACCAACATGAAAGGGCCGCCTTCGGGCGGCCCTTTCATGTTGGTCGACGCGACGTCGTGCGCAGCACGCCTCAGTGCCCGGTGGACACCTGGGCGAGGCTTCGGCGGGTGACGCCGGGGCGGAGGCGTGCGACCTCGCCTGCGAGGTCGATAGTCGCCTCGACCGTGGGGGGCACGACGGCTTCCAACCATCCCTCGACGAGGTCCCACGCGACAGAGATCTCGCCCCGCGGGGAATGCACGACGGCGCGCAGCTGCTCGACGCGTGGGTCGAGCAGCGGGCTGATCGTGATGCTCCGGTATCCGACGCTGTCCTGGTTCTGGGTGATCCCCGCGAGGCCCTCGTACAGCCACTGCACGATCGACCCGAAGGAGTAGTGGTTGAAGGAGTTCATGGTCTCGGTCTGAAACCCCGTGCGCTCCGTCCACCCGTCCCAGCGCTCCCACGTCGTGGTCGCTCCGTGGCGGATGCTGTACCCCCACGAGGGGTACTCCTCTTGCAGGAGGAGGTCGACGGCCAGATCGCCTCGTCCGATCCGGGCGAGGGTGGGGCACAGCAGCGCCACCCCGAGGAACCCCGTCGTGAGTCGCGCCCCGCGGCTGCTGACGTCGCGGGCGAGGTGCGCGGCGAGGGCGGGACGCCGCCGTTCGTGGACGAGGTCCCAGGCGAGGGCGAAGCAGTACCCCGTCTGGGTGTCGCCCAGCACGCGTCCCTCGTCGTCGACGAGCTCGCGTTCGAAGAGCTCGCGGAGGTGCCGCGCGTACTGCTCGTAGTCGTCCGCCTCGCCTGCTCGACCGGCGTGCCGCAGGGCGCGCACCAGGGTGTCGACGCTGCGTATCTGGTACGCGGCGGCGACGACCCGGCGCGGCGTGTCCGCGTCGACGGAGAGCCAGTCGCCGTAGTTGTTGCCGAGCCGCGACGTCCACAGGCCCCCGTCGTTGGCGGACCGGACGTAGTCCACCCAGGCGCGCATGTGGGGGAGCTGCTGACGCAGGAAGGTGATGTCTCCGCTCGCCGTGTAGATCGACCACGGCACGAGCACCGCTGCGTCACCCCAACCCGGTGCGCCCGTGTCGAAGTTGCGGGAGGAGGGGGGAACGGGGGCGACGTCGGGAACGCAGCCGTCCGGCTGTTGCGCCGCGTTCAGCTCGAGCACCCATCGGCGCAGGAACGCATCCACGTCGGCGCTGAGGAGGGCGGTGGGGGCGAAGATCTGGGTATCGGCCGACCACCCGAGTCGTTCGTCGCGCTGGGGGCAGTCGGTGGGGACGGCGAGGAAGTTGCCGACCTGGCTCCACCAGGCGTTCTGCGCGATGCGGTTGATGAGCGGGTGGGATGTGGTGAGGCTGCCTGCCCGCTGTGTGATCGACGACAGCACGACCGCCTCGACGTCGCTCGGTTCGGGAGGTCGTCGGAGCCCCCGGATCTCGGCGTACTGGAAGCCGTGGAAGGTGAACGCGGGCTCGAAGACCTCCTCGGCGTCACCGGAGGCGACGTAGATGTCCCGCGCCTCGGCCGAGCGCAGGTTGGCCGTGTACAGCTGCCCCTCGCCGGTCAGCCGCTCTCCGTGGCGGATCTCGATGATGTCGCCGCGCTGGGCGTGGCGGATGCGAAGCCTCAGCCGGCCGGAGATGTTCTGCCCGATGTCGACGATGGCCGCCCCGTCGGCGAGGGGGGTGACGGTGAGGGGGCTCAGGGTCGTGTGGATGCGGACGGGGTCGGCGAGCTGCCCGCGGAGCGTCGTGTCATCGCGTTCGATGACGTCGACCGCTTGCCAGCCGCTGTCGTCGTAGCCGCTCTGCATCCATCCGATCGTGTCTGCCGCGGTGTCGATGTACTCGCCCATGAGCAGGTCGCTCACCCGCCGCGATCCGGGGTTCTCGCGCCACTCGCCGTCGGTGCGGATGACGCGTCGGCTGCCGTCGGCGAAGGTGAGGTGCAACTCGGCGAGCAGTTCGGGACGATCCCCGTACTGGTCGGCGTGACTGCGCGTGTTGTATCCCAGGTATCCCGACCACCAGCCGTCGGCCACCTCGACCGCGAGGGCGTTGGCCCCTGCGGCGAGCGTCTCGGTGACGTCGTACGCCTGATATTCGATGACCTGTCGATAGTCGGTCCACCCGGGGGTGAGTTCGTCCTGACCGATCCGGATGCCGTTGATGGTCGCCCGGTACACCCCCCGGGAGGTGATGTAGAGGGTCGCCTCCCGAGGTGCGGCTGCGAGGTCGATGCTGCGCCGCAGCTGGAGCGGCGGCGCGTTGTACATCGTCGCCCAGGATCGCGGCAGCTCGGTGAGGGGCGGAGACGCGAGCTCGTCCCCGGTCGAGGTGAAACGGGGGGCGCGCGGGCGGCTGATCCACTCCGCTGTCCAGGTGCCGCGCATCCCGGTCCGGAACGAGGTCGAGTAGGTGGTGGGGGCGCCGTCCCCGTCGTGCGTGACGACGTGCCAGTCGTATGCGGTCCTCGCCGGGAGCGGAGGGCCGTCGTAGTAGACGGTGGTGGTGTCGGCGCTGAGCCCGCGGGTCGCCCAGACGGTCGTGCCGGATCGAGCCTCGATGAGGCTGACGTCGATCAGCGCGTCGGGCGCGAGCGTGTCGAGGGTCCACGAGAGCCGCGGATGGTCCGAATCGACCTCGAGTGGCGTCGTCCTGCCGTCGGTGCGGAGGTGGCGGATGCTCATCCCTTCACGCCGCCCGCAGCAGAGAGCGACTGGATGAACGAGCGCTGCGCGAACACGAAAGCGAGGTAGACCGGGATGGCGGAGAGCACCATCGCGGCGAACACGGGCGCGCGCCCGTAGAGGAAGGACTTGCCGCCCAGGTCGGCGATTCCGACGGGCAGGGTGAAGAGCTCCTGACTGTTCATCGCCACGAGCGCGTAGACGTACTCGTTCCATGCGGCCATGAACGCGAGCACGGCCACCGTGGCGGCTGCCGGACGGACCAACGGGAGCATGATGATGCGGAAGATCTGCCACGCGGATGCGCGGTCCATCTGCGCGGCCTCCGCGTAGGACGCGGGGATCTCGTCGAAGTGCGTCTTGATGAGGTACACCCCGACCGGCAGCGTCCCGGCTGCGTACGGGCCGATGAGCCCGATGTAGGAGTCGAGGATGCCGAGCTGGCCGGAGAGGAGGAACACCGGCAGCAGGAGCACGGGTGCCGGGACGACCAGGACGGCGATGAACAGCAGGAACAGCTGATGGCTGCCGGGGAAGCGGAGCCGGGAGAACGCATACCCCGCTCCGACACAGCATGCGACCGAGACGAGGACGACGGTGAGCGTGACGAGCAGGCTGTTGAGGAAGTACTGGGGGAGCGGCGTGGTCTGGAACGCGGTCGCGTAGGCCTCGAACGATGGCGCGAGCGGCAGGCCGAACGGGTCGGCGAGGATCTCGCCTTCGCTGCGGAAGGTCTGGATGATGAGCCACAGGAGCGGATAGAGCGAGAGGGCGGCGTATCCCCAGCCGACGACCGTGGCGGCGACGGGGGCGCGGAGCGTATTGCGGGTGCGCATCATTCGGTTCCTTCCGCGTGTTCCGCTCGACGCCGCTGCGTGCGCTGGGCGATGCGGGGGATGACGGCGAGGGCGACGAGGAAGACGCCGACGAGCACCCCGGCCGCGTTGGCGTAGCCGTAGTTGTTGTTCACGAAACCCTGCACGTAGATGTACAGCGTCGAGATCGTCGTGGAGTTGATGGGTCCGCCCTGGGTGAGGAGGTAGATGAGGTCGAACGACCGGAACAGCCCGATGGCGATGACGATGGCGGTGAGGATCATCGCCGGCCGCACGATGGGGAGCACGATGCGCAGCATCTTGGTGGCGTGACCGGCGCCGTCGAGGTCTGCGGCTTCGATGACCTCCGTCGGGATGGCGATCATGGCCCCGAAGATGAGGAGCATGGCGAACGGCGTGATCTGCCAGACCTGGACGAGCGAGACGCTGCCGAGAGCTGTGGACGGGCTGCTCAGCCACGGGTTGGCCAGCGCGTCGAGGCCGATCGCGCGCAGAGCGGAGTTGAAGAGCCCGCCGTGCGGCTCCATCATGAACTTCCACAGCAGCGCCGTCACGACGACGGGAAGGATGTACGGAACCATGAGGAGCACCTGCAGTCCGCGCCACCCGCGGACGCGCAGGAAGAGGAGATAGGCGAGGACGAAGCCGATGGCGAGGGATGCCGCCGTCACGATGAGGGCGAAGACGACGTTGCGCCCGAGTGCGCCCCAGAACGCGCCATCGGTGAGCGCACGCTCGTAGTTCGCCATCCCCACCGGATCGGCGTCACCGAACCCGGATGCGCCCGTGAAGCTGTACTGCACCGCCGTCACGATCGGCCACAGCAGGAACAGCGTCAGCAGCACAACCGCCGGAAGAACCAGGAGCACCGCGAGAACGGGACTGTTCGTGTGGCTCTGGCGCGCGTCCGGGCGCGGGCGGGCTTCAGCAGTATCACGTCGTTGCTCGTGGTGTAACTGGGACACCGGGTCTCCTTCGACGGGGTGGGGCGGGAAGGGTGGTGGGGTCACGCGCCGCGGCGCGTGACCCCACCGGATGGTGCTACTGCTGCCAGATGTCGGCGCTCGCCTGCGCCGCCTGCTCCGGGGTGAGGGTTCCCAGGATGAGACCGGGGAGGATCTCGTTCTGGAGCTTCAGCAGCCCTTCAGGGGTGTTCGCCGGCAGGTTGGACGCCGGGTCGGTGAAGCCGTTGGCCGTCGCATCGATGTACGCCGTCATGAGCGGGCTCGAGCTCACCGCCGCGATCTGGATGCTGGGGATCGTGAAGGCCTCGCCCGCGAGCCGAGTCGCCACCGCCTCGGAGGTGAGGTACTTCGCGAACGCCACCGCGGCCGACTTGTTGTCGCTGTCGGCGCTGATCACGATGACGTTGGCGTTGCCGCCGCCGAGGGTGTGGTTCGGGGTCACGCCACCCAGCGCGGGGACGACGTACGTTCCGAGCGTGAAGTCCGCGCCATCCGCGACCGTCTGCAGGAAGTTCTCGGGCACGCTCACGAAGGTGGCGGTGCGCTGCTGCAGGAACAGCGACGATTCGGCGTCGATGTCGGTGCTGATCTGGCTCTCGTCCCAGCAGCCCGCGTCGGCCATGTCCTTCACGAGCTCGAAGCCCTTGATGTAGTTCGGGTTGTCGATCGAGAAGTCGGCGGCCTTGTCATCGCGCATGGTCTGGTCCCACGCGAGCGAGGTCCACCACGTCGACCACACCTTGCCGGTCAGCGACAGGGGGATGTAGCCGGCGCCGCGCAGCGCCGTGCAGGTGCTGAGCAGCTCGCCGAAGGTGGTCGGCGGGGTCACGCCCGCCTTGTCGTAGGCATCCTTGTTGTAGATCGCCGCGACGCTGATCGCGTTGAACGGAACGCCCCACACCTCGCCACCGGAGGTGTCCATCCCGCTGTTCGCACCCGCCAGCAGAGCGGGGACGAACGCGTCGCCCCACGACGCGGCCGAACCGTCGGCCGGTGCGGTGCCGAGCGCCTCCTGCATGTCGTACAGCTGGCCTGCCTTCTGCAGCCCGAAGAGGGTGACGTTCTGCGCCGCGAAGACGTCGGGCAGCGAGCCGCTGGATGCTGCGGCCTGGATCTTAGTCGGGTAGCTGTCGACCGCGGTGAACTGGAGCTCGACGTTCACGTTCGGGTACATCTCGGTGAAGCCGTCGATGAGGTCCTGGTTCGCGTACGCCCACCACGTGGCGAAGGTGATGTCCCCCGTCACCTCGGCGGGGTCGGTGATCAGCGGGCCGTCGTTCTGACCATCGCTCGGGGTGTCGCCGCTGCATCCGGTCAGGAGCGCGACTGCCGTTGCGACTCCGATCGCTGCCGCGAGAGGTCGCCTGGTTCTCTGAAACATCGTTGTTCCCATCTCTGAGGGTGATTGCGGGTGGACGCGGGACGTGTCGTGCCCGGCGCGTTGCTCGGCGATGGTATAACGTTTTAATTCACTCGTGCAACTCGATTCGAACGGCGGATGTCGTGCACTCGCTACCGTTGCTCTGGAAGGGAGCCGCCACATGTCCAGTGTGACCATTCGCGACGTCGCGGATCGGGCGGGCGTCTCGCCGGGGACGGTGTCGAACTACTTCCACCGCCGCAGCAAGCTGGGACCCGAGACGATCACGCGCGTGGCGGAGGCCATCGACGAGCTCGGTTACGTCGGGAACGGGGCAGCGCGCATGCTGCGCCGCGGCGAGAGCACGACCCTGGGGCACCTCACCCTGGAGGTGGGCAACCCGTTCTTCGCCTCCGTCGCCGAGGGGGTCGAGCAGGCGGGTGAAGCGGCCGGGTACTCGGTCTTCCTCGCCAACAGCGGCGGCTCCCTCCACCGAGAGCAGCGCTATCTCGATCTCTTCGAGCTGCAGCGCATCCGAGGGCTCGTGCTGTCCTCGGTCGAGGACCCGGCCGATCGCATCCGTGCGTTGAAGGAACGCGGCATCCCCTCCGTGGTCGTCGACCAGGTGGCCGACCCGGAGCTGTGCGGTTCGATCATCGTCGATGATGAGCTCGGCGGGTGGCTCGCCGTCGAGCACCTGACGTCGATCGGTCGTTCCCGGCCGGCGTTCGTCGGGGGGCCGACGGGCCTCGGAACGGTCGCCTCGCGTCTTCGCGGCGCCGAGAACGCCGCTTCCGCCGCCGGGGCACGCCTCGAGGTGATCGAGGAGAACTCCCGAACCATCGCTGCGGGCCGCTCGGTCGGCGAGGCGATCGCGGCGCGACGCCCGCCCGAGCGTCCCGACAGCATCTTCGCGGTCAACGACCTCGTGGCGATCGGGATCATGCACGGCCTCATGCACAACGGCATCCGCGTTCCCGACGACATCGCGATCGTCGGATACGACGACATCGACTTCGCCGCAGACGCTGTCATCCCCCTCACGAGCGTCCGGCGGCCGGGAGAGGAGTTCGGGCGAGCGGCCGTCGACCTCCTCCTCGCGCTCATCGAGGGCGACGGCGAGGTGCAGCGACAGGTCGTCTTCACCCCCGAGCTCATCCGGCGCGACTCCACGGTGGGCCGCTCGTGATCGAGTACGACGCCCTCGACCCCGTCCTCGGGCTGTCGGGCTATGCGTCCGCGCAGCCCGTGCCCGGCGGGCACCGGCTGTATCGGCTGTCTGCCGAGAACCTGCGCCGGGTTCCCACCGAGTCGATGCGCACGATGGTCGCGGTGCCGGCGGGTGTGCAGTTCAGGTTCCGCACCGCAGCCACCGAGATCCGGGTGCGGGCGGCGACGTTCGCTCTCGACATCGGGTACACCTCGTTCGACGCGGTCTGGGATCTCCGCTCGCCGGGGGAGGACACCCGCAGTGTGGTCGCCTCCACTCAGATCCTTCACCTGGATTCGGAGGCGGACGCTGCGGTCTATCCGCTGGCGCACTACGAGGACGTGGTCTTCGCGGGGCTCCGCCCCGGCATGAAAGAGATCGAGATCGCCTTTCCGAACGCGGCGGTGACCGACATCGCGTCGGTCACCGCCGATGCCCGGATCACCGCCGCACACGCCGACACGCGACGCCTCTGGCTGCATCACGGCTCATCGATCAGTCACTGTCTCGAAGCCGCGCACCCCCTCGCGGCATGGCCGAGTGTCGCCGCGCGGAGCCTCGACCTCCGTCTGCGCAGTCTCTCGTTCGCGGGCAACGCGCTCCTCGACCCCTTCGTCGCCCGAGAGATCCGCGACAGCCCGGCCGACCTCATCTCGCTCAAGCTCGGAATCAACCTCGTCAACGCGGATGCGATGCGGCTTCGCGCCTTCGTCCCCGCCGTGCACGGCTTCCTCGACACGATCCGCGACACGCATCCCGCCACGCCCGTGCTCGTCATCTCGCCGATCTACTGCGAGGCGGTCGAGGAGCTGTCCGGGCCGACGGGGATGGACCCCGACACGGGGCTCGTGCGGAGCCTCGCGCCCCGGAACGCGGACGGCGTGCTGACGTTGACCGCCATCCGCAGCGCCCTGTCGGATGTCGTGCGGACGCGACGCGACGGTGGCGAGGCGATCGAGTACCTCGACGGGCGGCACCTCTTCGACAGGGAGGATACGGCCGCCGGGATGCAGCCCGACGGCCTGCACCCCGACACCGACGGCTACGAGCTGATGGGCGCCAGATTCGCGTCGCTCGCCACGCACGCGGGCGAGGAGGCCGATCGCCGCGGAGCCGCAGCTCGCGTCATGGCGTCGTGGGCGCCGACCGCCACCTCGGCCGCGGCATCCTGAGCGCGTCGGGCTAGCGCACAGGGACCGGGGTGAGGGTCAGCACGACCGCCTCGGGCGGGCAGCCGAAGCGCACGGGCGCGTAGATCGAGGTGCCGAGGCCCGCCGAGACCTCCAGGAACGCGCTCCGCGCCCCCGCGTGCCACACCGAGAGGCCCTGCGCCTGCTCGCGCGGGATGTCGCAGTTGGTGACGATCGCGGGGCGCCCCGGCACCCGCACCTGGCCGCCGTGGGTGTGCCCCGCGAAGATGAGCTCGGATCCCTGCGCGACGAAGGCGTTCAGCACCCGCTGGTACGGCGCGTGGGTCACCCCGATCGTGAGCACCTGCCGCGGCTCGTCGCTCGACCATGTGACGTTCTCGCGCATCTCCTCGACCGCGCCCGGCAGCTCGCCGAGCCGATCCCAGCCGCGGTGCGCATCCGCCGCCCCCAGGAACTCGATGCGCGTGCCGTTGATCTCGACCGCCCGCACGGCGTTGTTGAGGTCGAGCCAGCCGAGACGGTCGACCAGGAAACGGTCGAGGGATGCGGTGTCGAGCTCGGGCGCGGTCCCCACCGGGAGGCTGTGCTCGAACAGGTAGCCGAGCGGGTTCTTGAGCACGGGCCCGTAGTAGTCGTTGGAACCGTGGGCGAAGACGCCCGCGGTGTCCGCGAACGGCTCGAGCGCGCGCTCGACCCCCTCGAGCCCGTCGACGTGCCCGAGGTTGTCGCCCGTGTCGATCACGAGGTCGGGCTCGTAGATCGCGAGCGAGCGCACGAAGTCCTGCTTCGCCCGCTGCCAGGGCGCCATGTGCAGGTCGCTCAGGTGCAGGATCGTGATCGGGCGCGCATCCGGTTCGAGCACGGGGAGCGTCTCATGACGCACCGTGAACCTGTTGCGCTCGACGGCGACACCCCAGGCGAGCGCGGCGAGGCCCGCGGCCGCCGTCACGCCGAGCGCGCCGGCGGCCGCGCGTGCCCCACGACTCATGGGCAGTGGTTCCTCAGCACCGTCAGCGTGATCGGCGCATTCAGTCCCACGGTGGATCCGGCGGCCGGATCCTGGGCCACCACGACGCCGGCGGGCGGCGCGGGCGGGTCCCCGAGTTCGGGCACCTGGCACTGCTGCACGATATTCGTGAAGCCTGCCGCCTGCAGCTGCGCCTGCGCGGTGTTGTAGTCCTGCGGGATCGTCACGACATCCGGAACGGGCGCCGCCTGTCCGTTGCTCGTGTACACCTTCACCTGGGTGCCCTTGGGCACCCGGCTGCCCGCGGGCGGATCGGTCTCGACGACCGTACCGATCGGCAGATCGGAGTCCACCTTGCCACCGTTCTTGAAGCCGAGCTGACCGAGCTCGATCGCGGCCTTCGCCTGCTCCAGGGTGAGCGTGGCCACCTCGGGCACCGTCACCTGGATGCCGCGCAGCAGCACGGGGTCGGGGTCGGCGAACTTGCCGCCGCCGTAGAAGGTGTCGAGCTTCTGCGCGTAGGGCTTGAAGATCACGTGACGCAGCACCGAGGCCTGGTATCCGCCCACGTAGATGCGGCGCAGGTTCTGCTCGCCCTCGATGTTGCCGACCCAGACGGCCGTGCCGACCTTGGGCGAGGAGCCCACCATCCAGGTGTGGATCGCGTCGTTGGTGGTACCCGTCTTACCCAGATAGGGGGTTCCATCGCGCGGGTTCGAGGACGACGCCGTGCCGCCCATCACCGACTGCATCGCGTAGGCAGCGGTGTTGGCCACCGCGGGGGAGGCGAGCGACTGGCCGCACACCGGCTCCTGCCCGCCGAGCGAGGTGCCGGAGGGGTCGAGGATGTCGTCGATGATGATGGGCTTGCAGTACACGCCGTGGTTGGCGATCGCGGCGTACGCCGCGGCCTGGGTGAGCGGCGCGATGTTGTTCTCGCATCCGCCGACCACGCACGAGGGCTTCGTGTACAGGTCCGAGCCGTCGGCCTTGCCGTCGGCACGGTGCACGCCGATCGAGGCGGCGATCTTCGCGGTCTCGCACTGGTCGACCTCGGTCGCCATCAGGATGAACACCGAGTTCACCGAGCCTGCGGTGCCGCGGATGACGTTGTACGGCCCCTTCTCGCCCGCGTCGTTGCCGAAGCGGTAGGTCTGCCCGCCCCATGGCCCGTTGCAGCTGTCGGGGAACTTCGAGAACGGCACCTCGCGCACGCTCGCGTCGAAGGTCTCGTAGAGCCCGTGCCCGGCCGCGAGGAACGAGAGCAGCGTGTAGGGCTTGTAGCTCGACCCGGGCTGGAAGCCGCGCGACCCACCGTGGCTCTGGTCGCCGACCAGGTTGAGCGCGGTCGTCTTCTTGGGGTTGCCCGTGCCGGTGTCGTCGAAGGGCTTGTTCTGCGCCATCGTGATGATGCGGCCCGTGCCGGCCTCGACGCTGCCGATCGCCGCACCGAGCTTGAAGCGCGACTCGTCGGCGGGCGCGTACTTCTGCGCGAGCTTCGTCGCCGTCGACTGGGTCTCGGGGTTGACCGTCAGCACGATCGTGAGACCGCCCTGGCGCCACGTGTCGAGCTGCTTCTCCTTCGTGGAGCCGAGCGCGGGCACCTCGCCGTTCTGGATGCTCTTGAGCGCGTAGTCGCACGGGAGGCGGTAGGCGACCGAGGCGACCGCGCATCCGCTCTTCGGCGGGTTGGAGCTGACCGTGGTCTCGTCGACCGGGGTCGCGAGCGCCTCCTGGTAGGCGGCGTCGTCGAGGTGGCCCTGCGCGTGCATCCAGCCGAGGATGACGTCGCGGCGCTCCTGGTTGCGCTCGAAGTTCTCGGGGTAGATGAGGGTGTTCTGCACCGGGTTCTGCACGATCGCGATGAGGCTCGCGGCCTGCGCCGGGGTGACGTCCTTCGCCGAGGTGCCGAAGAAGCGCTGCGCGCCCGCCTCGACGCCGTAGGTGTTCGAGCCCATGCCGACGATGTTGAGGTAGCCCTCGAGGATGGCGTCCTTCGAGTTCTGCTTCTCCATCCCGATCGCGAGCTTCATCTCCTTGAGCTTGCGGTTCAGGTTCGGGTAGGTCGCGTCATCGATGGCCTTCGCGCGCTCGTCGTCGGTGAGCGTCGTGTCGTTCACGGCACGCAGCACGAGGATGTTGCGCACGAGCTGCATCGTGAGGGTCGAGGCGCCCGAGGAGCTCGTCTTGGTGAGCTGGCCGAGGGCCGCGCGCGCGAGCGAGGGCATGTCGACGCCGCCGTGCTCGTAGAAGCGACGGTCCTCACCGTCGATCGCCGCCCACTTGAGGTCGTCGTCGATGTCGGCGAGCGACACCTCCTCGCGGTTCTGGTCGAACCAGGTCGCGACCTCCTTGAGCGAACCGTCGTCGGGGTCGACGACCACGAAGCTGTTGCGCTGGTGCTGCGTGTCGATCGTGATGTAGTCCGGGAGTTCCTGGAAGACAGCGATCGAATTGTTGGCGGTCATACCGGTGACGGCGAGGGCGGGCGCCACCATGACGGTCACGAGAAGACCGGCGACGGCGCTGATGCCGACGAGGCCGAGACCGGCGCCGAGCAGACCTCTCGCCGTGGATCCTTGAGCGGGCATAGGGTTCAGGGTACGGGAAGAGTCCTTCCCGGTAGCTGAACGGAAGCCCGAAAAGTGCCGACCTGGGAATACCTCACCACGCCCCTGCTCATCCACAACACCACCGCGATCCTCAACAACTGGGGCAAGCAGGGGTGGGAGCTCGTGCAGATCGTGACCGGGCCCGAGGGCGGGCTCGTCGCCTACCTCAAGCGCCCCATCGCATCCGATGAAGGAGACAACGCATGACCGTCGCCGACCGCCTCGCCGAACTGGGCCTCGCCCTGCCGCCCGTCGTGCCGCCCGTCGCGGCCTACGTGCCCGCCCAGATCACCGGCAACCTCGTGTTCACCGCGGGGCAGCTGCCCATGGTGGGCGGCGTGCTGCCCGCCGTCGGCAAGGTCGGTGCCGAGGTCGGCGCCGACGAGGCGCAGGAGTATGCGCGCATCTGCGCCCTCAACGCCCTCGCCGCCGCCGAGAGCGTCATCGGCTCGCTCGACCGCGTGACGCGCGTCGTCAAGGTCGTCGGCTTCGTCGCATCCGCCCCCGACTTCACGGGCCAGCCCGGCGTCATCAACGGCGCCTCGCAGCTGCTCGGCGAGGTCTTCGGGGATGCCGGAGCGCACGCGCGTTCGGCCGTCGGCGTCGCGGTGCTGCCGCTGGACGCCCCGGTCGAGGTGGAGCTCACACTCGAGTTCGCGTAGCGCGCCGTGCTGCCTGGCGCCGCGATCATCCGCGGCGCGTGCCGATCGGCCGGCCGTGCGCGAACGGCCGGCCGATCGGGTGCCGTGCTCAATCCTCGGCGGTGGCTCCCGTGCGCAGCTTGTCGCTGATGATCTGCATGACCGAGGTGTCGGCGAGGGTCGTGGTGTCGCCGATCGTGCGGCCCTCCGCGACGTCGCGCAGCAGGCGGCGCATGATCTTGCCCGAGCGGGTCTTCGGCAGCTCCGTCACGAGGTAGATGTCGCGCGGGCGTGCGATCGCGCCGATCGCCTGCGCCACGTGCGCGCGCAGCAGCTGCACGAACTCCTCGTCGCTGTGCTCCTCGCGGTGCGACTGCTTCACGATCACGAAGGCGACGACCGCCTGACCCGTGGTGTCATCCGAGGCGCCCACGACGGCGGCCTCCGCGACCATCGGATTGCCGACGAGCGCCGACTCGATCTCGGTCGTCGACAGACGGTGGCCCGACACGTTCATGACGTCGTCGATGCGGCCCAGCAGCCAGATGTCGCCGTCCTCGTCGACGTGCGCGCCGTCGCCCGCGAAGTAGCGCCAGCCCTGATCCTGGAACTTCTCCCAGTAGGTCTCGACGAAGCGCTCCGGGTCGCCCCAGATGCCGCGCAGCATCGACGGCCACGGCTCGCGCACGGTCAGCAGGCCGCCGTTCGGCGGGTCCACCCGCGTGCCGTCGTCGGCCAGGATGTCGATCGTGACGCCCGGAACGGGCACCTGCGCGCTGCCCGGCTTGAGGGTCGTGACGCCGGGAAGGGCGCACACCATGACGGCCCCCGTCTCGGTCTGCCACCAGGTGTCGACGACGGGGGTCGTGCCGCCGCCGATGACGTCGCGGTACCAGACCCAGGCCTCCGGGTTGATGGGCTCGCCGACCGAGCCGAGCAGCCGCAGGCTCGACAGGTCGAAGCCCTGCGGGATCTGCCGCCCCAGCTTCATGAACGAGCGGATGGCGGTGGGGGCCGTGTAGAGGATCGTCACCTTGTACTTCTCGATGAGCTCCCACCAGCGGCCCGGATGCGGGGTGTCGGGGGTGCCCTCGTACATGAGCTGGGTGGCGCCGTTGGCGAGCGGACCGTAGACGACGTAGCTGTGGCCCGTGACCCAGCCGATGTCGGCCGTGCACCAGAACACGTCGGTCTCGGGGTGCAGGTCGAAGAGGTCGTGGTGGGTCGCCGCGCACTGCGTCAGGTAGCCGCCGCTCGTGTGCAGGATGCCTTTCGGCTTCCCCGTGGTGCCCGAGGTGTAGAGGATGAACAGCGGGTTCTCGGCGCCGAAGCCCGTCGCCTCGTGGTCGAGGTCCGCATCCGCCATCGCCTCGTCCCACCAGAGGTCGCGACCCTCCGTCCAGGCGACCTCGTTGCCGCCGCGCTTGACGACGACGACGTGCTCGACGCTCGTCTCGCCCTCGAGCGCCGTGTCGACGGTCGCCTTGAGCGGGAACACCTTGCCCTTGCGGTAACCGCCGTCGGCGGTGACCACGAGCTTGGCCTCGGCATCCTCGATGCGGGCGCGCAGGCTCTCGGCGCTGAAGCCGCCGAAGACGACCGAGTGGATGGCGCCGAGGCGCGCGACGGCGAGCATCGCGACCACGGCCTCCGGGACGACCGGCATGTAGATGGCGACGCGGTCGCCCTCACCGACGCCGAGCGCGGCGAACGCGTTGGCGGCCCGCTTGACCTCGGCCGTCAGCTCGGCGTAGGTGATGCTGCGGGAGTCGCCCGGCTCGCCCTCCCAGTGGATGGCGACGCGGTCGCCGTTGCCGGCCAGCACGTGGCGGTCGAGGCAGTTGTAGGCGACGTTGAGCTCGCCGTCGGCGAACCACTTCGCGAACGGCGGGTTGCTCCAGTCGAGCACCTGCTCGAAGGGCTTGTGCCAGTGCAGCTCGCGGGCGCGGTCGGCCCAGTAGCCGAGGCGGTCGGCGCCGGCGCGCTCGTACAGCTCGGGGCCGGCGACGCGGGCCTCGGCGAAGGCGGGATCCGGCGCGAAACGGCGGGTTTCGGTGAGCAGGCTGTCGATCGAGTTCTGGGACATCTTCATCCTTGTGTCGAATCGCGACCGTGCCTGGAAGTCGCGCGGAATTCTCCGGTGAACGCTCCGATCCTAGTCCGGTCCACAGGCGGCGAAATCCTCCATTGCGGCGCGGGTCGCGTGCAGTAGACTCTGCCCACCGAGTATCAACCTCGGATCATGCAGCGCGGCGAGCACCCCCAATCCCCGGGCTGCTGTGGCGGCGCCCATCCCCCTATTGGGCGCCGCCCCTCCGTCTGTGTCTCTTGGCGCTGCGTCTGTGTCTTTTGGCGCTGCGTCTGTGTCTTTTGGCGCTGCGATAATCCGCAGCGCGCCGCCTCCTGCTGCGCGCGGTCTCCTCCCCAGCATCCGGGGGTTCTGCGTCGTGCACCGATTCGACCCGACGCGGCCATCGCGGCCGACGGATGCCGCATCCTCGACGCGTGCACCCCGCCCCGGCCCCGCCCCGACGCCTCCCCGCCGCGGCACCGTTCGGCCCTCTCGCGGCGGTGGCCGCCGACCCGACCGCGACCGACGTGTTCCTCAACCCCGACGGCACCGTGTGGGTGGATCGCGGTGCGGGGGCGCGGCTCGAGCCCGGCATCCGGGTGCCGCCGGGGGAGGCGCGCGAGCTCGCCGTGCGGCTCGTCGCGGCGGGCGGGCGGCACCTCGACGAGGCGACGCCCGTGGCGGATGTGCGGCTCGGCGCCGGCATCCGGGTGCACGGGGTGCTGCCGCCTGTGTCGCCGGATGCCGCGGTGCTGTCGATCCGTCTGCCGCGCGAGGAGCGCCTCGACCTCGACGCGCTCGAGGCGGGCGGGCTCTTCGCATCCGTGCCGCGCACGCTCGTCGACGGGCTCGTCGCGCGGCGGGCGAACGTGCTCGTGAGCGGGGCGGGCGGCTCGGGCAAGACGACCCTGCTCGCCGCGATGCTCTCGGGGGCCCCGGACGCCGAACGCATCGTCGTGATCGAGGACGTCGCCGAGCTGCGCATCGCGCACCCGCACCTCGTGCGCCTCGAGGCGCGCCAGCCGAACCTGGAGGGGGCGGGCGGCATCGGGCTCGACCGCCTCGTGCGCGAGGCGCTGCGGATGCGGCCCGACCGGCTCGTCGTGGGCGAGTGCCGCGGTGCCGAGCTGCGCGAGCTGCTCACCGCGCTCAACACGGGGCACGACGGGGGAGCGGGCACCCTGCACGCGAACTCGCTCGCCGACGTGCCGGCGCGGCTCGAGGCGCTCGGCGCGCTCGCCGGCTGGGCCGCCGAGGTGCTCGCCCGGCAGGCGGTGAGCGCGGTCGACACCGTGCTGCACCTCGAGCGCGACGCCTCGGGGCGGCGGGCGCTCGTCGAGGCGGGGCGGCTGCGGCTCACGGGGCGCGGGCGCCTCGCGGTGGAGGCGCTGTGAGGCTGCCGTGGCGCGAGCAGCCGCCCGAGCCGGGCGCCGCCCTCGACGCCGTCGCGGACGCCGTGCACCGCGTCTCGATCCTGCTCACGGCGGGCCTCGACCCGCTCGGCGCGCTGCGGGCGCTCGAACCGGCCCCGCATCCGCTCGCGCGCGCGGCCGCGTGCGGGGGAGCCTTCGAGGTTCCCGATGCCCTGCTCGCCGCCGCCGAAGGTGAGCCGGATGCCGTGCGCGACGCATGGCGGCTGCTCGCGGCGTGCTGGGCGGTCGCCGCCGACACGGGCGCGCCGCTCGCCGCGACCCTGGAGCGCGCATCCGAGTCCGTGCGCGCGCTCGCCGACGCCGAGCGGCAGCTCGAGCTGGCGCTCGCCGGGCCGCTCGCGACCGCACGGATCGTGGCGCTGCTGCCGCTCGCGGGGGTCGGCATGGCGTTGCTCATCGGGGCCGACCCGCTCGGCGTCGTGTTCGGCACCGTGCCGGGCGCGCTCGCGGCGGCGCTCGGCGTCGTCGCGCTCGCGGCCGGGGTGCGCTGGAACCGGCGGCTCGTCGCGGCCGCCCGGGCGAGCGACCCGCTCGCGGGGGTCGGGCACGAGCTGCTCGCCCTCGCGATGGCGGGCGGGGCTCCGCCGGATGCGGCACAGGGCCGGGTGGCCGACGTCGCGGCGCGCTGCGGCATCCGGGTGTCGACGGATGCGGCGCATGCGACGCTCGCCTTCGCCGTGCGGGCCGGGGTGCCCGTGTCGGGCCTGCTGCGGGCCGAGGCCGGGCGGGTGCGGCGGCTCGCGCTCGCCGAGGTGCTGCGTCGCGCGGCACTGCTCGGCACGCGGCTGCTCGCACCGCTCGCGGTCTGCTTTCTTCCGGGCTTCGTGCTGCTGGGGGTCGTGCCGCTCGTGATCGGCATCCTGCGCGGCGCGCTCGCGGCGTTCTGAGACCTGCCCCGCTAGCGTTCTGCCATGACCACCCCCGACGGATCCCCCCAGCTGGGCGCCGACGCGCAGACCCTCGCCCGCATCGACGAGCTCAGCGCCGCGACCGTGAGCGCGGCCCCGGGCGACCCCGCGGTGTGGGGCCCGCTCTGGGCGGCCGTGCTCGCCCTGCCGCAGTGGCTGTTCATCGCGCGCGGCGGCATGGAGCGCCCGCAGCCCTTCATCGGGGTTTTCCCGCAGGGGCCCATGCTCTGCGCCTACACGACCCCCGACCGCGCCCGGGAGGGTGCGCTGGCGATGGGCCTTCCCGAGGAGGAGGCCGGTCTCGTGCTCGCGGTGCCCGCCGAGGGGATCGTCGACTGGGCGGCGTCGTTCCAGCAGCACGGCGTGTTCGGCATCACCTTCGACCACCCGCGGCTCGGCTTCTTCTCGCCGCTCGCGAACCTGCCCGGCATCCGCGACTGGCTGGCCGCGGGCGACGCGGGCGACGCGGGCTGAGCCCGGACGCGGACTCCTCCCCAACCGTCTCTCGCGCGCGCACTGCACCGTTCGCGCCCCTCACCTCCCGCGCGACCGCGCCGCACGCGAGCATGGGGGCGTCGTGCCGACGAGGGAAGGAGACCCCATGAGACACCGCATCCGCCGACTCGCCGCACGCACCGCGCGCGACGACGGCGCCGCCACCGCCGAGTACGCGATCACGATCATGGCGGCGGTCGGCTTCGCCGGCCTGCTCGTCGTGATCATGCGCTCGGCCGAGGTGCAGCAGATCCTCACCGATCTGGTGCGGAATGCGCTCGCGTTCGGCGGCTGACGACGCGGGCGGCGTGGCCGCCGAGTTCGCGGTGGCGCTGCCCGCGGTCGCCCTCGTGCTCGCCGTGTGCGTCGGCGCGGTGGGCGTCACCTCGCAGCAGCTGCGGCTGCAGGACGCGGCGGCGGATGCTGCGCGCGGCCTCGGTCGCGGCGAGAGCGTCGCGGTGGTGACGGCACGCGCCGCGCACGCGGCGGCCGGCAGCACCCTCGCCAGCCGCCGCACGGGCGAGCTCGTGTGCGCCCGGCTGACGGCCGCGGCCCGCGGCCCCGCCGCGGTCGCGGGGCTGCGGCTCAGCGCCGAGAGCTGCGCCCTCGACGGCGGGTGGTGACCCGGTGAGGCGGGCGCGCATCCGGATGCTGCCCCTCCGCCGCGACGACGGCGCGGGCGGCGTGCTCGCCCTCGCCCTCGTCGGCGTCACGGTGCTCTGCGCGCTCGCCGTGATCGGCCTGGGCGGGGCGCTCGTGACGCGACAACACCTCGCGGCGGCGGCCGACGCATCCGCTCTCGCCGCCGCCGACGTGCTGCTCGGCGTGGTCCCGGGAGACCCGTGTGCGCTCGCCGGGCGGGTGGCCGCAGCGCATCGCGTGGCCCTCATCCGGTGCACGATCGACGGCGCGGAGGCGCGCGTGACGGTCGGTTCGAGCGTGCGGGGAGTGCCCGTCGGCGTGGACTCCCGGGCCGGTCCGCCGCCGTGACGCGCGGCCGCCCGGCCGCGACATGCGGGACCGACGACCCGAGACAACTCGCGTGCCTGCCAGGAGGGTATGTGTATGGTGTGCACCGATAGAGAGGGAGGCCCCGTGCCCACGAAGAAGCTCGTGATCGTCGAGTCGCCGGCGAAGGCGCGCACGATCGCGCAATACCTCGGCGACGGCTACGAGGTGCAGGCTTCCGTCGGGCACATCCGCGACCTCATCGACACCAAGAACCTGCCGCCCGAACTCAAGAAGGGCAGCCTCGGCAAGTTCTCGGTCGACGTCGACAACGGCTTCGAGCCCTACTACGTGGTCTCCGACAGCAAGAAGAAGACGGTCACCGAGCTCAAGCGCGCGCTCAAGGAGGCCGACGAGCTCTACCTCGCAACGGATGAGGACCGCGAGGGCGAGGCCATCGCGTGGCACCTGCTCGAGGTGCTCAAGCCCAAGGTGCCCGTCAAGCGCATGGTGTTCCACGAGATCACCAAGGACGCCATCCAGCGCGCCGAGCAGAACACCCGCGAGATCGACACCGCCCTCGTTGACGCGCAGGAGACCCGCCGCATCCTCGACCGCCTCTACGGCTTCGAGATCTCGCCCGTGCTCTGGCGCAAGGTCGGCCCGGGCCTCTCGGCGGGACGCGTGCAGTCCGCCGCCACCCGCCTCGTCGTCGACCGCGAGCGCGAGCGGCTCGCCTTCGTCTCGGCGTCCTACTGGGACCTCGTGGCCGAGCTGACGCCGACGGATGTCGACACCGCGTTCACCGCCAAGCTCGCCCGGCTCGAGGGGCGACGCATCGCCCAGGGCGGCGACTTCGACGACGCCGGCAAACTGAAGTCGGATGTCGTGGCGCTCGACGAGCGCGCCGCCGACACCCTCGTCGACGCGCTGCGCGCCCCCACCGCGAGCTTCACGGTCGCGAAGCTCGAGACCAAGCCCTACTCGCGCCGCCCCGCCGCGCCCTTCACGACCTCCACGCTGCAGCAGGAGGCCTCGCGCAAGCTGCGCTTCTCGGCACGCACCACGATGAGCCTCGCGCAGTCGCTGTACGAGAACGGCTACATCACCTATATGCGCACCGACTCGACGACGCTCTCGCAGCAGGCGATCGAGGCCGCCCGCCGTCAGGCCGTCGCGCTCTACGGCGCCGACTCGATCCCCGAGAAGCCCCGCGTCTACGCCTCCAAGTCCAAGAACGCGCAGGAGGCGCACGAGGCGATCCGCCCCTCCGGCGACACCTTCCGCACCCCGAACGAGCTCGCCTCGAAGCTGCGCGGCGACGAGTTCAAGCTCTACGACCTCATCTGGAAGCGCACCGTCGCGAGCCAGATGGCGGATGCGAAGGGCTCGACCGCGACCGTCACGATCGCCGCCGACGGGGGCGAGGGGGCGCACGCCGAGTTCACGGCATCCGGCACCGTCATCACCTTCCGCGGCTACCAGGCCGCCTACGAGGAGGGCCGCGACGAGGCGCGCAACGCCGCCGCCGACGAGGCGAGCGCCAAGCTGCCGCCGCTGACGGAGGGTCAGGCGCTCAGCGTCGCCGAGCTCGAGGCCAAGGGCCACGACACCACGCCGCCGCCGCGCTACACCGAGGCGAGCCTCGTGAAGGCGCTCGAGGAGCTCGGCATCGGCCGCCCCTCCACCTACGCCTCGATCATCTCGACCATCATCGACCGCGGCTACGTGACCCCGCGCGGGCAGGCGCTCGTGCCGAACTGGATCGCGTTCAGCGTCGTGCGGCTGCTGGAGGAGCACTTCGGCGACCTCATCGAGTACGACTTCACGGCCGAGATGGAGGACGACCTCGACAAGATCGCGGGCGGCCAGGCCGACCGCGTCGACTGGCTCACCCAGTTCTACTTCGGCGGGGGAGACCACGCGGGCCTGCGCGAGATCGTCGACAACCTCGGCGACATCGACGCGCGCGCCGTCAACTCCATCCGGATCGACGACGGCGTGACGCTGCGGGTCGGCAAGTACGGCCCCTACCTCGAGGTGGAGGACGGCTCCGAGGCCCCGCGGCGCGTCAACGTGCCCGAGGGCCTCGCCCCCGACGAGCTGACGCCCGCGAAGGCGCGCGAGCTCATCGAGGCGCCCGTCGCCACCGACCGCGTGCTCGGCGAGAACCCCGCCAACGGCAAGACGATCGTCGTCAAGGACGGCCGCTACGGCCCCTACGTGACCGAGCTCGAGCCGGAGCCCGAGGCGGAGCTCGTGGTGGATGCGGCGACCGGTGAGGTGATTTCGACGGGGCTCAATCCACGTGCGGAGGCACCCGCGAAGAAGAAGACCACCAAGAAGGCCGCCGCGCCCAAGCCCCGTACGGCATCCCTCTTCAAGTCGATGGACGTCGCGTCCGTCGACCTCGAGACCGCGCTCAAGCTGCTCGACCTGCCGCGTGTCGTGGGCGAGGACCCCGAGTCGGGCGAGCCGATCACCGTGCAGAACGGGCGCTACGGGCCGTACCTCAAGAAGGGCACCGACTCGCGCTCGATCGAGAGCGAGGAGCTGATCTTCACGATCGAGCTGCCCGCCGCGCTCGAGATCTTCGCCCAGCCCAAGTACGGCGCGCGGCGTGCATCGAGCGCCCTCAAGGAGTTCGAGGCCGACCCGACCAGCGGCAAGCCGATCCGCATCCGCGACGGCCGCTTCGGCCCCTACGTGACGGATGGCGAGACGAACGCCACGATCCCGCGCGGCGAGACCGTCGAGGGCGTCGACTTCGACCGCGCCGTGCAGCTGCTCGCCGACAAGCGCGCCAAGGGGCCGGCCAAGCCCAAGGCCAAGCGCGCGACAGCCACCAAGACGGCCGCGAAGAAGCCCGCCGCGAAGCGCGCCCCCAAGAAGTCGTGAGCGGCGTGAGCGGGCTGTTCCTCACCCTCGAGGGCGGCGACGGCTCGGGCAAGACCACGCAGTCGCAGCTGCTGACCGAGTGGCTCTCGGCCGCGGGGCGCACGGTCGTGCACTCCCGCGAGCCGGGCGGCACCGAGCTCGGCCTCGAGATCCGCGAGCTGCTGCTGCACCGGCGCGGCCACATGGCGCCGCGCGCCGAGGCGCTGCTCTACGCGGCCGACCGCGCGCACAACATCGCGACCGTCGTGCGGCCCGCCCTCGAGCGCGGCGACGTCGTCATCCAGGACCGCTACCTCGACTCCTCCGTCGCCTACCAGGGCGCCGGCCGCGTGCTCGACCCGGTGGAGGTGCGGAACCTCTCGCTGTGGGCGAGCGAGCAGCTGCTGCCCGACCTCACCATCCTGCTCGACCTCGACATCGTCACGGGGCGCGCCCGGCTCGACGAGTCGCGCACCCGCTACGACCGGCTCGAGGCGGAGGCCGCCGAGTTCCACCACCGGGTGCGCGAGGGCTACCTCGCGCTCGCCGCCGCCGAGCCCGAGCGCTTCCTCGTGCTCGACGCGACGCTGCCCGTCGACGAGCTCGCCGCCCGCATCCGCGCCCGGGTGTCGGACCTGCTCGCGTAGCCTGCAACTGATGAGCGGCATCTGGGACGAGCTGACCGGCCAGGCGGAGGCCATCGCGGCCGTGCGCGCGGCCGCCGCGAGCGGCGCGCCCGCGCACTCCTGGCTCATCACGGGCCCCCCGGGGTCCGGCCGCTCGACGCTCGCCTACGCCTTCGCGACCGAGCTGCTGGCCCGCCCCGAGGTGCCGGGCGATCTCGAGCACACGGCCGCACAGGTGGCGGCCCGCACGCATCCCGACCTCGGGGTGCTCGCCACCGAGGCCGTCATCATCAAGATCGAGGACGTGCGGCGGCTCGTCGCGGCGAGCCAGTTCTCGCCCGCCGTCGGCCGCTACCGGGTCATGATCATCGAGGACGCCGACCGGATGGTGGAGCGCACCTCGAACGTGCTGCTCAAGGCCCTCGAGGAGCCGCCCGCGCGCACCATCTGGATCCTGTGCGCGCCGAGCGAGGCCGACCTGCTGCCGACCATCCGCTCGCGCGTGCGCTCGGTGCGGCTGCGGGTGCCGAGCGTCGAGGCGGTCGCCGAGCTCATCGAGCGCCGCGACGGGGTCGGCCGGCCCGAGGCGGAGCGCGCCGCGCGCGAGGCGCAGGCGCACATCGGCATGGCGCACCGGCTCGCGACCGACGCGCAGGCGCGCGAACGCCGCGCGCGCACCATGGAGCTGGCCCTCGGCATCCGCGGCGTCTCGGGTGCCGTGCAGGCGGCCGCCGAGCTGCTCGACATCGCCGGCCAGGACGCGAAGGCCATCACGGAGGAGCGCGACGCCGAGGAGCGCGAGCAGGCGCTGCGCTCGCTCGGCGTCGAGCCGGGCGGCACCGTGCCGCCCGCGCTGCGCGCGCAGCTCAAGGCGCTCGAGGAGGACCAGAAGCGCCGGGCGACCCGCAGCCTGCGCGACGGGCTCGACCGCATCCTCGTCGACCTGCTCTCGCTCTACCGCGACATCCTGCTGCTGCAGCTCGGCGTCGGCCTCGAGCCCGTGAACCTCGCGATCCGCCCCGAGCTCGAGCGTGCGGCCGCGGGCGCGACCCCCGCGCAGACCCTCGCGACGCTCGACGCGATCGCCGAGGCCCGCATCCGGATCGAGGGCAACGTGGCGCCCGCGCTCGCCCTCGAGGCGATGCTCGTGTCGGCGATCCGGCGCGTCGCGGCGGGCGCGCGGTGACGCGAGACGCCCGGCACAGCGCGGGCCGGGGGCGGATGCTGCGCCCGCTCGCCGCGGTCGTCGCCGCCGCGCTGCTGCTCACCGGGTGCGTGTCGTGGTTCCAGCCGCCCCGGCCGGACACCACCTCGACGCCGACGCTCGAGGACGTGCCCGCCGAGCTCGCGCCGTTCTATCACCAGGTGCTGCGCTGGAGCGGGTGCGGCGGCGGCATGCAGTGCACGAGCGTCACGGCCCCGCTCGACTGGGCGGCGCCCGCGGGCGAGACGATCGAGCTCGCCCTCATCCGGCAGCCCGCGACGGGCGGCGAGGCGCACGGCTCGCTGCTCGTGAACCCCGGCGGCCCCGGGGGGTCGGGCGTCGACTTCATCCGCGACTCGATCGACTTCGCCACGAGCGACACGCTGCAGCGCGCCTTCGACGTGGTCGGCTTCGACCCGCGCGGGGTGGGCGGCTCCACGCCGGTCGTGTGCACGGCATCCGACGCTGAACTCGACGAGTTCCTCTACGGCATCGTGCCGGGCGAGTACGGCTCCGACGCCTGGCTCGACGCCTCCGAGCAGAAGAACGCCGCCTTCGGGCGCGGCTGCCTCGAGCACACGGGGCCGCTGCTCGCCCACGTCGACACCGTGAGCGCCGCCCGCGACCTCGACCTGCTGCGCGCCGTGCTGGGCGACGCGACCCTCAGCTACCTGGGCTACTCGTACGGCACCTACCTCGGGGCGCGCTACGCGGAGCTGTTCCCCGAGAAGACGGGGCGCCTCGTGCTCGACGGCGCGCTCGACCCCGCCGCGAGCGAGTTCGACGTGACCCTCACCCAGGCGCGCGGGTTCGAGAGCGCCCTCACCGCCTACCTCGCCGACTGTCTCGAGCGCGACGACTGCCCGTTCACGGGCACCGTGGATGCGGCGCGGGCGCGGATCGCGGGGATGCTGGACCGGCTGGAGCAGCATCCGCTCACCGCCGAGGACGGGCGGAGGCTCGGCGCGAGCACGATGTTCAGCGCGATCATCCTGCCGCTCTACAACCAGGGCAACTGGGGCTACCTCGACGAGCTCTTCGACGAGGTGCTCGCGGGCGGCACGGGCACGGCGTTCTTCCTCGCCGACGTCTACAACGACCGCCAGACCGACGGCAGCTACTCGACGAACGGCACGGAGGCGTTCATCGCGATCAACTGCCTCGACTACCCGAGCGGCGCCGACCGCGACAGGATGCGCGCCGAGGCGGTGCGCCTGGGGCGGGAGGCGCCCGTCTTCGGGCCGTGGATGGCGTACGGCGGCACGCTCTGCCCGCAGTGGCCGTTCGCCTCGACCGTCGAGCGCGGCCCGATCGCGGCCCCCGGCGCGCGCGACATCCTCGTCGTCGGCACGACGAACGACCCGGCGACGCCGTACGTGTGGGCCGAGGCGCTCGCCGCCCAGCTCGAGAGCGGTCACCTCGTCACGCACGTGGGCGAGGGCCACACGGCCTACGGCGAGAGCGCGTGCGTGACCGAGGTGGTCGACGCGTTCCTCGTCGACGGCGCCGTTCCGGCATCCGACCCCCGCTGCTGAGGGTGCGTACGGCAGCCCTCCGAGAATCGACTATGCTCGGAGGCTGTGCCACTGCGTGCAGTGCACGCCGCCTTAGCTCAGTCGGCAGAGCGTCTCACTCGTAATGAGAAGGTCGTGGGTTCGATTCCCACAGGCGGCTCCACTTCGATCTCGCCGGGGGTGGATGCCGTGCCAGGCCGCCGTTCCCGTTCCTTCGACATCAGCGTCGACGACCTGCGCTACCTGCTCGCGGTCGCACGCACGGGGCGGCTCGTGGCGGCGGCGACGCTCGTGGGGGTCGACCACACGACGGTGCGGCGGCGGCTCGACCGGCTCGAGGCGGCGCTCGGCACGCGCCTGCTCGACCGCGGGGCGGACGGTTGGGAGCTCACGAGCGTCGGGCGCGAGATCGTCGAGCGCGCCGAGCCGCTCGAGCACGTGGTGGAGAGCGTCATCGCGGCGGCGTCGGGGGCCGAGGATGCGCTGCGCGGCACCGTGCGCGTCGTCGCGCCCGACGGCTTCGGCTCGCTGTTCGTGGCGCCGGCGGTGGCGCGGGTGCAGGCGCAGCATCCGGCGCTCGTCGTCGAGCTCGTGACCTCGACCCGGCCGCTCAGCCTGCGCGGCTCGGGGTTCGACATCGCGATCACGGTCGGCGCCAACTCCGCGTCGCGGCTCACCGCCGAGGAGCTCGCCCCGTACTCGCTGCGGCTCTACGCGACGCGCGGCTACCTCGCGGCGCACCCCCGCATCCGGGACGCGGGGGACCTGCGCGACCACCGCCTGATCTTCTACGTCGACGCCCTGCTCACGGTGCAGGAGCTCGACCTGACCCCCGAACTGGCGGGCATGCGGGTGACCTTCGCCTCGACGAACGTGTTCGCGCAGCTGGAGGCGACGCGGGCCGGGGCCGGCATCGGGCTGCTGCACGCCTTCATGGGTGAGCGCGACCCCGAGCTCGTGCCCGTGCTGCCGGGCGAGGTCGAGTTCGAGCTGCGGTACTCGATGGCGGTGCGCCGTGCCTCGGCGGGGCTCGACGCGGTCGCGGTCGTGCGCGACGCGATCCGCGAGGAGGCCCGGGCGCGTTCGCACGAGCTGCTCCCGTAGCGCCACGCGGCTGTGTGCGATTCTGCACATCGCGTGTGTGGGTTCGGTGCTTGATCGCACGCCCGCGCGGGCGCACGATGGGCGCATGACCGACATCATCGAACACTGGGTCGCGGGCGCCTCGTTCTCGGGCGAGTCCACCCGCACGGCCCCCGTCTACAACCCCGCCACCGGCACCGTCTCGCGCGAGGTGCGCCTCGCATCCGCCGCGGATGTGGACACGGCCGTGAGCGCCGCGTCCGCCGCCTTCCCCGGCTGGGAGTCCACCTCGCTCGCCAAGCGTCAGGCCGTGCTCTTCGCGTTCCGCGAGATCCTGGCTGCGCGCCGCGAGGAGGTCGCCGCCCTCGTCACCAACGAGCACGGCAAGGTGCTCTCGGATGCGCTCGGCGAGGTCGCGCGCGGACTCGAGGTGGTCGAGTGGTCGACCGCGATCCCGCACCTGCTCAAGGGCGAGTACTCCGAGAACGTGTCGACCGGCGTCGACGTGTACTCGGTCAAGCAGGCGCTCGGCGTCGTGGCGATCATCAGCCCGTTCAACTTCCCGGCGATGGTGCCGCTCTGGTTCGTGCCCGTCGCGATCGCCGCCGGCAACGCGGTCGTGCTGAAGCCGTCCGAGAAGGACCCCTCGACGGCGATCTGGCTCGCGAAGGCCTTCAAGGAGGCGGGCCTGCCCGACGGCGTCTTCACGGTCGTCAACGGCGACAAGGAGTCCGTCGATGCGCTCATCGCGCACCCCGAGGTCGCCTCGATCAGCTTCGTCGGCTCGACCCCGATCGCGAAGTACATCTACGAGAACGCGGCCCGCGAGGGCAAGCGCGTGCAGGCGCTCGGTGGTGCGAAGAACCACATGCTCGTGCTGCCGGACGCCGACCTCGACCTCGTGGCCGACTCCGCGGTCAACGCGGGCTTCGGCTCGGCGGGCGAGCGCTGCATGGCCATCTCGGTGCTCGTCGCGGTGGAGCCCGTCGCCGACGAGCTCATCGCCAAGATCGCGGAGCGCGTCGCGGGCCTCAAGGTCGGCGACGGCACGCGCGGATGCGACATGGGTCCGCTCATCACGCGCGAGCACCGCGACAAGGTCGCGGGCTACCTCGACGTGGCGGTCGCGGATGGCGCGAAGATCGTCGTGGACGGCCGCGGCATCGAGGTCGACGGCGCCGCGGACGGCTTCTGGCTGGGACCGACGCTCATCGACGAGGTGCCCACGACATCCGCCGTGTACACCGACGAGATCTTCGGCCCGGTGCTCTCGGTCGTGCGCGTGAACTCGTACGACGAGGGCCTCGCGGTGATCAACTCCTCGCCGTACGGCAACGGCACGGCGATCTTCACGAACGACGGGGGTGCGGCGCGCCGCTTCCAGCGCGAGGTGCAGGTGGGCATGGTCGGCATCAACGTGCCGATCCCGGTTCCCGTGGGCTACTACAGCTTCGGCGGCTGGAAGAACTCGATGTTCGGCGACGTCAAGGCGTACGGCCCGCAGGCGATCCAGTTCTTCACGCACGAGAAGGCCGTCACGAGCCGCTGGCTGGATCCCTCGCACGGGGGCATCAACCTCGGTTTCCCGCAGAACTGAGCCTTCGCGCCGCGCTGAGGCGGTCAATTCGTGCATTTGACTTGACATTACTTTGTCAGCACATTTGACTGTCCTCAGCGCGGCGCAGCGTCGCGCAACTCGACCCCTACGATCAAGAAGGTAGAAATGCGCACACGAGGCAAGGTCGCCGTCGGAGTCGCAGCGCTCATGGCGCTCACCGGACTCACGGCCTGCAGCACCCCGAGCGACGACGGTGGAGACGCCCCCCAGAGCGACGTCACCCTGACCGTCTCCCGCTGGTCCGGCCCCCAGGCCGACGCCCAGCAGAAGCTGCTCGACGAGTACTCCAAGGAGACGGGCGTCAAGATCCGCTTCGACTCGATCGACTACGGTCAGGTCAAGCAGAAGCAGACGCTCAACATGAGCACGAAGACGGGCGAGTACGACCTGATCTACGTGCCCGAGGCCTGGGTCGGCGAGTACACCGACGCCGGCTACTTGGCCGACCTGACCGACATGGTGAAGGACGAGAGCCTCACCGGCGCCGGCTGGGACTACGCCGACATCCTGCAGAGCGGCATCGACGTCTACTCGCGCGACGGCAAGCTCTACGGTCTGCCCTACTTCGTGCAGACCCCGCTCGTGGTCTACGACAAGGACGCGCTCGCCGCGGCCGGACTCGAGGCCCCCGCGACGTGGGACGACGCGATCGCCGTGGCGAAGCACTTCAAGGAGGACGGCTCCGGCATGGCGCTGCCGTTCCGCCAGGGTTCGGCCATCGTCAACATCATGGCCGTGCTGCTCGCCGGTGACGACGCCGACTTCTTCGACGCCTCGGGCAAGCTCGACCTGACCAACCCGGACGTCGTCGACACCGTCGCCTTCATCCAGGAGCTCAGCAAGTACGGCCTCGAGGGCAGCAACGGCTGGCACTGGGACGAGGTGAACAAGGCCCTGCAGTTCGGTCAGGCCCCCATCGGCATCACCTCCTCGGGTCTCTTCACCGCGCTCGAGAACGCGGACGAGTCGCAGGTCGCCGGCAAGCTCGGCTACGCCCCCATCCCCTACGCGAAGACCCCCGCGGGTCTGCTGCAGACCTGGGGCTGGAGCGTCCCGGCCGACTCCAAGAACCAGGAGGAGGCGTTCAAGCTCGGCGCCTGGCTGACGAGCAAGGCGATCCAGAAGGAGATGGGCACGCTCGACCCGTCGTTCATCAGCTTCCGCTCCTCGCTCGCCGACGACCCGGACCTCACGGCCAACGCGCCGTGGCTGCCGACCGTCAAGGCGGCGCTCGCCAAGGGCGTGACCGTGCCGCTGCAGCCGAACGCGCCGGCGCTGACCGACGCGCTCTCGGCGGGCCTCTCGGGTGTCGTGACCAACGGCGACGACCCCGCGAAGATGCTGCAGGGTGTCCAGGACGCCCTGGCCTCGCAGTTCTAGAAACAGCATGAGACACAGCGCGGGCGGGTGGATCTCCCCCCGCCCGCGCTGTGACCTCACCACACGGAAGCATCAGCCATGACATCCACAACCGCGGCGTCGCTGCCCAAGAAGCGGCACACGAGCGCGTACGCCCGCAAGGACATGCGGATCGCGCTGTTCCTGATCCTGCCGGCCACGGTCGCGATCTTCGTCGTGATGATCGTGCCGCTCGTCTACGCGATCATCGCGAGCACGTTCCACTACAGCCTCGGGCAAGAGGACAAAGCCGTCTTCGTCTTCTTCGAGAACTACGGCAAGTTCTTCGCCGACCCGGTGGCGATGCGCTCGCTGCTCAACACCCTCATCTTCACGGCGCTGTCCCTCACCCTCTGCATGGTGATCGGCGTCGGCATCTCGGTGCTGCTGAAGAGCCTCTCGACGCGCACCGGCAACGTGCTGCGCGCGATCTTCGCGATGCCGCTGCTCATCTCGCCCATCATCGTGAGCCTCATCTGGCGCTACATGTACGACCCCACCTACGGGCTCGTCTACTGGTTCCTCGAGCTCATCGGCATCGACGGCTTCGGCGGTCTCACCAACTCCGTCACGGCGCTCATCTGCATCGTCATCACCGACGTCTGGCACGCCGTGCCGTTCATCATCCTGGTCGCCTCGGCCGGCCTCACCGTCATCCCCGACGAGCTCTACGAGGCGGCGCGCATCGACGGCGCCGGTGCCATGCGCACCCTGTTCAACGTCACCCTGCCGCTGCTCACCAAGACGCTCGTCGTGCTCATCCTCATCCGCGGCACCGACGCCTTCCGCATCTTCGACCTCATCTACGGTCTCACCGGCGGCGGCCCCGCGAACTCGACGACCTCGCTCTCGATCTACGCCTACAAGCAGGCCTACGAGAACAACCAGATGGGCTTCGCGATGGCCGTCGCGGTCATCACGCTGCTCGGGCTCGTGATCCTGTTCGGCCCGCTCATGCGCAACTCGGCGCGTGGAAAGGACGACTGATCATGCTCAAGCGCGCAACCATCGGCACGGGCAAGTGGGTCCTGCTGATCGTCTTCCTGCTCTGGACCGTCATCCCGATCCTTCTCGTCATCACGAACTCGTTCAAGAAGGCGAAGGACATCTTCACGGATACCCCGACGCTCATCTTCACGCCGACCCTCGACAACTTCGTCAACGTGTTCGGCAAGAGCGACTTCGCCCAGTACTTCCTCAACAGCACAGTCGTGGCCCTGTGCTCGACGCTCGTCGTCGTCGTGTTGGCGACCTTCGCGGCCTACGGCCTCACGAGCTTCCAGCTGCGCTTCGCCAACACGATCGCCAACGGGTTCCTCGTCGGCAAGCTCGTGCCGGTGATCTCGATGCTGCTGCCGATCTTCGTGATCTTCAACGCGGTCGGGCTGCGCGGCTCGCTCGTCGGGCCGATCATCGCCCACGTGGCGCTCAACCTGCCGTTCGCGGTGTGGCTGCTCATGAGCTTCTTCCGCGACATCCCGCGCGAGCTCGAGCAGGCCGCCCTCATCGACGGGTGCAGCCGGATGCAGGCCTTCTGGCGGGTGCTCATGCCGGTCGTGATGCCGGGCATCGCCGCGGTCTTCATCCTCGCGATGCAGTACTCGTGGAACGAGCTGCTGTTCTCGCTGCAGCTGACGACCCTCGAGACCTACACGCTGCCGGTCGGCATCGCGAGCTTCGTCGGGGCGATCTCGGTGGACTGGGGCCTCTCGAGTGCCGCCGCCACGCTGACCATGGTGCCCATGATCATCATCGGCTTCTTCGTGCAGAAGTACATCGCACAGGGGACGACCGGTGGGGCGGTGAAGGGATGAGCGTGCGGGCGAGCCTGGATGTGCTCACGATCGGCCGCGTCGGCGTCGACCTCTACCCGCTGCAGGACAACACCCCGCTCGAGGACGTGTCGACCTTCGGCAAGTACCTGGGCGGCAGCGCCACCAACGTCGCGGTCGCCGCGGCCCGGCACGGCCGCGCGAGCGCGGTCATCACGGGCGTCGGCGAGGACCCGTTCGGGCGCTTCGTCGCGAAGGAGCTCGACCGCCTCGGCGTCGACAACGGCTTCGTGTCGGTCGTGCCGGGGCTGAACACCCCGGTGACGTTCTGCGAGATCTTCCCGCCCGACGACTTCCCGATCTACTTCTACCGCGAGCCCGTGGCGCCCGACCTCATGATCGAGGCGGATGCGCTCGACCTCGACGCGATCCGCTCGGCGCGCATCTACTGGTCGACCCTCACGGGTCTCAGCCGCGAGCCGAGCCGGGCCGCCCACCTCGCGGCCTGGGAGGCGCGGGGGCGCGCCGAGCACACGGTGCTCGACCTCGACTACCGCCCCATGTTCTGGGCGGACCGCGCGGAGGCGAGCCGTCAGGCATCCGCCGCCCTCGAGCACGTCACGGTGGCTGTCGGCAACCGTGAGGAGTGCGAGGTCGCGGTGGGCGAGACCGAACCGATGCGGGCGGCGGATGCGCTGCTCGAGCGCGGCGTGCAGCTCGCGGTCGTCAAGCAGGGGCCGAAGGGCGTGCTCGCCAAGACCCGCACCGAGACGGTCGAGGTCGCCCCGTACGCGGTCGACGTCGTGAACGGGCTGGGCGCAGGCGACGGCTTCGGCGGCGCGCTGTGCCACGGACTGCTGGCCGGATGGCCGCTGGAGCGCACGCTGCGCTTCGCCAACATCGCCGGGGCGATCGTCGCCGGTCGGAGGGAATGTTCGACGGCGATGCCGACGACGGACGAGGTCGAAAGGCTCATGGGGGACGCGCGATGAGCGAGGACCGATTCGAAGCAGTACGTCGGGCGCGCGCGAGCGACCCCATGGCGATCCGCCGCGCGCTCGAGCAGCGCACCCGGCGTCCGCTCATGCGGGGCGACGACCGGCTGTTCATCCTCGCGGCCGACCACCCGGGGCGCGGCGCGCTCGGGGTGCGGCAGGACGAGATGGCGATGGCCGACCGCTACGACCTGCTCGGGCGGCTCGCCGACGCGCTGCAGCATCCGCAGGTCGACGGCTTCCTCGGAACGGCCGACCTCGTCGAGGACCTCGCGCTCATGGGGGCCCTCGAAGACAAGGTGGTCGTCGGATCGATGAACCGCGGCGGCCTCAAGGCCGCCGTCTTCGAGATGGACGACCGCTTCACGGCCTACGACCTCGACACGATCCGCGAGCTGGGCCTCGACTTCGCGAAGCTGCTCGTGCGCATCAACCTCGACGACGCGGGCTCGGTGCACACCCTGCACGCGGCCGCCGAGATCGTCACGCGCGCGGCCGAGGCGAAGCTGCCGATCATGATCGAGCCGTTCATGAGCGAGTGGGTCGACGGGGCGATCCGCAACGACCTCTCGGCCAACGCCGTCATCAAGTCGGTCGCGATCGCCTCGGCGCTCGGGGCGAGCTCGGCCTACACCTGGCTGAAGCTGCCCGTCGTGCCCGAGATGGACCGCGTCATGAAGGCGACGACGCTGCCGACGCTGCTGCTCGGCGGCGACCCGGCCACGGCATCCCACGAGATGTACGCCTCGTGGGAGGCAGCCCTGACCCTCCCGGGCGTGCGTGGGCTTGTGGTGGGCCGCACGCTGCTGTACCCGCCGGACGGGGATGTGATGGCCGCCGTCGAGCGCGCCGCACAGCTCGTGCACGGCTCCCGCTGAGTCGGGAGCCGTGCCGTGCGGGGCGGGCTACTTCTCGACGAGGGTGACCTCGAAGGAGTAGAGGTCGGGGCGGTAGGAGTGCTCGCCGTACTCGACCGCGTGGCCGGACTGGTCGAAGAGGGTGCGCGACATGGTGAGCACGGGCGAGCCGGGCTTCTGCGCGAAGAGCTCCGACTCCTCGGCCGTCGCCGCGCGGGCGCCGATCGTCTGGCGGGCCACGCGCATCGTCGTGCCGCGCGAGCGCATGAGCTGGTAGAGGCCGTGCTTCTCGAGCTGCTCGGCCGTGAGGTCGAGGAACTCGGGCGGCAGGAAGTTCTCGAGCAGCGCGAAGGGCACCTCGTCGGAGTAGCGCAGGCGCTTGATCCGCAGCACGGTCGTGCCGGCCGGCAGCGTCAGGTAGTCGAGGATCTCGGCGGGCGGCACGACGGCCTCGTGCAGCAGCACGGTCGTGCGGGGGGAGTGGTTCGTGAGGCTCAGGTCGTCGTAGAGGCTCGTGAGCTCGACGCTGCGGGTGAGGCGTCCGCGCACCACCTGGGTGCCGACGCCGCGGCGGCGCACGAGGAGGCCCTGGTCGACGAGCTCCTGGATGGCGCGGCGGATGGTGGGCCGCGAGATGGAGAGCTCCTCGGCGAGCTTGAGCTCGTTCTCGATGCGGGAGCCGGGCGGCAGCGTGCCGTCCTCGATGGCCGCCTGCATCCGCTGGGCGATCTGGTAGTAGAGCGGGATCGGGCCGGATCTGTCGAGATCCATGAACAGTTCGGCGGTGGTGATCGTCATCGAGCTCTCGTCCTGTCCGTTCGGCCGGGTGGAGCCGCGGCGTCACCCGGGAAGCTGCTCTAATGATAGGACAAAGAGACATGAATAAGAAGCTTCATTCAGGTCCCGCCGGGGCCCACACGAGAAGGGTGACACCATGACCGAGAACACGATGCCCGCGGTGGTCAAGACGGGGCCGGGGCCCGAGAACGTCGTGCTGCAGGAGGTGCCGGTTCCGGATGCCGCGCCCGGCTACGCGCGCGTGCGCGTCGTCGCGGCGGGGCTGTGCGGCACCGACATCCACGTCGCCCACGACGAGTACAAGCACGAGGCGCCCGTCGTCATGGGCCACGAGATCCTCGGCGTCGTCGAGTCGGTCGGCGACGAGGCGGATGCCGCCTGGGTCGGCGCGCGCGTCGCCTGCGAGACCTACTACTCGGCGTGCGAGACGTGCGAGCAGTGCCGCGCGGGGAGCCGCAATCTGTGCGCCAACCGCCGCTCGCTCGGCTCCTTCGAGAACGGCGGCTTCGCGCGCTTCGTCATCATGCCGATGCTCAACCTGCACCGGCTGCCCGAGCACCTCGGCGAGCTCGACGGCGTGCTCTCGGAGCCGCTCGCCTGCGTCGCGCAGTGCCTGCTCGACCCGCCGATCGTGAACGCGGGCGACCGGGTGCTCGTGACCGGTCCCGGCGCCATGGGGCAGCTCGCCGCCCAGGTGGCGCACGCCCAGGGTGGGAAGGTCACGCTCGCGGGCCTGCCGAAGGACGCCGAGCGCCTCGCGGTCGCGGCGTCCCTCGGGATCGGCACCACGACATCCGCCCCCGACGACGAGGCCTACGACGTCGTCATCGAGTGCTCGGGCAGCGCGCCCGGAGCCGCGAACGCCATGCGGGCGGCGCGCCGCGGCGCCCGCTACGTGCAGGTCGGCATCTTCGGCAAGGACGTCACGATCCCCTTCGACACCGTGCTCTACAAGGAGCTCGTCGTGACGAGCGGCTTCGCCTCGACCGCCACCTCGTGGCGCCGTGCGATGGCGCTCATCGAGCAGGGGCTCGTGACGCTCGCCCCGCTCGTGACGCGTCAGGTGCCGATCGAGGACTTCGGCGCCGCGTTCGACGCCGCCGCCGCCGGCGAGGGCATCAAGACGGTCATCATCCCGTCGTGACGGTCCCGTCGCGTTCGACGCGGGTGACGGAGGCGTCGCCCGCGTCGAACAGCGACAGCGTGATCCAGCTCGACACGCTCTCGCCGGGCCCGAGCACGAGCTGCTGCCCGCGCGCGATCGCGCCGGTGAGGCCGTCGAACGGCCACGAGCGCTGCGGTTCGATGCCGAGCATCCGGGCCCTGCCGTACCAGGGGAAGCCGGGGTCGCCGTTCTGCAGCCACAGCCACAGGTGCGGGAAGGTCTCGAGGTCCCAGGCGAGGGCCACGGCGGATCGCGGGCTGCCGGCAGGCGGGCGCAGCGCCGCCCAGCCCTCCGCGGCATCCGGCAGGTAGTTCAGGCGCACCTGCTCGGCATCCGGCACCACCCCGAGGTCCTCGGTGCCGCCGTCGGTGCGCGCGAGGCGCGGCCAGACGCCCTCGCCCGCCCGCAGGGGGCCGGGGGTCGCCGGCTCGACCACGACGCGCGGGGAGCCCGGCAGGTCGATCCGGTCGCCCGTCACGGCGGGGAAGGTCGGATGGTGCCCCCAGATGAAGGGCACGGGGCGCGATCCGACGTTCGTCGCCGTCTCCTCCACGAGCAGCGCGGCGCGGTCGGGGGAGAGGCTCACCCGGCGGATCAGCTCGAGCGGCAGGCGGGCGACGGCGCGCAGGGTGCAGCTCGTGGCATCCTCTGCGAGCACGCGGAGCCGGGCGAGCGCCGTCTCGCCGTGGAAGGCGACCGGCACCCCGTCGACGACGCTCTCGGCGCCCGCGTTCGGGAAGAGCACCTGCCATCCCGCGTGGTAGCGCGAGAGGTGGTCGAGCTCGCTCGAGCCGTAGCTCGGGCCGTCGTCGACCGAGAGCGGGGAGTCCCACTCGTGCCAGGCGAGCACGTTCTCGCCGCCCGGCACCCGGATGTCGCGGAACTCGCCGCCGCGGTCCGGGTCGAGCGTGACCTCGAGGTGGCCCGAGCGGAGGGTGATCACGAGGTGTGCTCGTGCCCGACGGAACCGTTGAGGGTGAGGCCGCCGTCGACGAGCAGCGTCTGGCCGGTGATGTAGCGCGCGCCGGGCGAGGCCATCATGACGATCGAGTCGGCGATCTCCTCCGGCTCGGCGATGTGCGCGAGCGGGATGCGGGCGTTGTAGGTGTCGCGCACGGCGCCCGTGTAGCTCTCCGCGTTGAGCGGGGTCTCGGTCGCGCCGGGGGCGATCGAGTTGACGGTGACGCCCGTGGGGCCGAGCTCGACGGCGAGCGCGCGCGTGAAGCCGCCGATGCCGCCCTTGGCGGTCACGTAGCCGGTCATCTCGGTGGGCGGCAGCGGGTCGACGGCCGAGGAGATGTTGATGATGGTGCCGGATGCGGCGGGCACCATGTGGCGGGCGGCCGCGCGGGCGCCGCGGATGTAGCCGAAGAGGTTGGTCTCCAGCAGCGAGTGCCAGTCGTCGTCGTCCATCGTGAGGAAGGGCTGCACGAGCAGACGCGCGGCGTTGTTGACCCACACGTCGAGGCGCCCCCAGCGGGCGACGACCTCGTCGGCGAGGCGGTCGACATCCGCGGTCGAGCCCGTGTCGCCGACCAGGATGCAGGCGTCGACGCCGTGCGCGCGGATCTCGCGCTCGAGCTCGGCCGAGACCTCGGGGTCGGTGCCGCGGTGCATGCCTGCCACGTTGTAGCCCTGGGCGGCGAAGGCGAGCGCGGCGCTGCGTCCGATGCCGCGGGACACGCCGGTGATGACGACGGTTCGGGGTGAGGGATTGGTCACTGGGCGCTCCTCCGCTAATATGTAAAGACATTCTGACTGCATGACAGCAGCGTGTCCAGTCGAGGAGGACGACCCCATGGCCCACCCGAAGCTGCCCGGCGCGGCGATCATCGGCACCGGATTCATCGGTGGCGTGCACCACGAGGCGCTGCTGCGGCTCGGCGTGCCCGTCGTCGGGGTGCTCGGCTCCTCCGCCGCCCGCTCCGCCGAGAAGGCCGAGGAGTGGGGGGTGCCGCGCGGCTACGCCGACCTGGCCGAGCTGCTCGCCGACGACGCCGTGCAGGTCGTGCACATCACCTCGCCCAACGACCAGCACTTCGCCCAGGCCCGCGACGCCCTCCGCGCCGGCAAGCACGTCGTGTGCGAGAAACCGCTCGCCATGGACTCCACCGAGACCGCGGAGCTCGCCGCCATCGCGGCCGAGACCGGACTCGTCGCGGCGGTCAACTTCAACATCCGCTACTACCCGCTCGTGCACGAGATGCGTGAGCGCATCGCGAACGGCAGCACCGGCAGCCCCTACCTCGTGACCGGCGCCTACATGCAGGACTGGCTGCTCAAGGACACCGACTGGAACTGGCGCGTCGAAGCCGAGCGCGGCGGCGAGCTGCGCGTCGTCGGCGACGTCGGATCGCACTGGTTCGACCTCGCGAGCTTCATCACCGGACAGCGGATCACCGAGGTGCTCGCCGACCTCGCCACCTTCGTGCCCGTGCGCAAGCGCCCCACCGGCGAGGTCGCCACCTTCAGCACCGCCGAGGGGCCCACCGTCGACTACGAGGTGCACTCCGAGGACGGCGGCAGCATCCTCGTGCGCTTCGAGAACGGCGCGCGCGGCGTCGTCACCGTGTCGCAGGTGAGCGCGGGGCGCAAGAACGGCATCCGGATCGAGGTCAACGCCGCGGATGCCTCCCTCGCCTGGCAGGGCGAGCGCCCCGACGAGCTGTGGATCGGCCACCGCGACCAGCCCAACGAGCTGCTGCTGCGCGACCCCGGTCTGCTGACGCCCGCCGCGGCCGCGATCGCGGGCCTCCCCGGCGGGCACGCCGAGGGCTTCGAGAACGGCTTCAAGGCCCTCTACGCCGACGTCTACGCCGACATCGTCGCGGGCGGCCCCGGCGCCGCGCCGCGCTACGCGACCTTCGCCGACGGGCACGAGGAAGCCCTCGTCGTCGAGGCGGTCGCCCGCAGTGCCGCGAGCGGCACCTGGGCCCGCGTCGGCGGCTGAGCCGCGCATCCGACCGCATCCGACCGCATCCGATCGAAGAGAACACCCCGCAACCCACCGAAGGAGACGCAATGAAGCTCGGACTCTTGACCGCCGCATTCCCCGACCAGACCCTCGACGAGGTCTCGAGCTGGGCGGCCGGCAACGGCTTCGACACCATCGAGATCGCCGTGTGGCCGACCGGCGGAGGCGCCCAGCGGCGCTACGCCGGCACCGCCCACATCGACGTCGCCAACCTCGACGCGAGCGGTGCCGACCGCATCGTCGGCGACCTCGCCGACAAGGGCCTCACGATCTCGGCGCTCGCCTACTACCCCAACCCGCTCTCGGCCGACGCCGAGGAGTCCGCCGCCGCCTTCGAGCACCTGCGGGCCGTCATCCGCGCCGCCGAGCTGCTCGGCGTGCCGACCGTCGGCACCTTCGCCGGCCGCGACAAGAACACCTCGCTCGACGAGAACTTCGACCGCTTCGCGAAGCTCTTCCCCGACCTCGTGCACTACGCGGGCGACCGCGGCGTGCGCGTCGCGATCGAGAACTGCCCCATGATCTTCTCGGGCGACGAGTGGCCCGGCGGCAACAACATCGCCTACAGCCCCGCCAACTGGCGCCGGATGTTCGAGATCATCCCCGACGAGAACTTCGGGCTCAACTTCGACCCCTCGCACCTCGTCTGGCAGTTCATCGACATCCCGCGCGCGGTGCACGAGTTCGGCGACCGCATCTTCCACGTGCACGCCAAGGACCTCGAGGTGCGCACCGACGGCCTCTACGACCACGGCATCATGAGCGCCGGCGTCGGCTGGCAGGTGCCGCGCCTGTGCGGCCTCGGCCAGGTCGACTGGGGCTCGTTCTTCGGCGCGCTGTACGCCGTCGGCTACGACTACGTCGCCTCCATCGAGCACGAGGACCGCGCCTTCGAGGGCAGCCTCGAGGCGGTGCAGCGCGGCTTCCAGATCGCCCGGGACAACCTCCGCCCCTACGTGAGGTGACCGACCGGGCCCGGTTCGGCGTCGTCGGCACGGGACCATGGGCGCACCTGGTCCACGTGCCGGCGGCGGCGTCCAGCCCGCGGGTGCGCCTCGCGGCCGTCTACGGACGTGACGCGGGGCGCGCCGACGACCTCGCCTCCCTCGCGGGAGCGGATGGGGCCGTCGCCTTCGACGCGTTCGATGCGTTCCTCGACGCGGTCGACATCGTCGGCTTCGCGGTGCCGCCGCACGTGCAGGTGCCGCTGCTCGAGCGCGCGCTGCGCGCGGGCAAGCACGTGCTCGTCGAGAAGCCGGTGGCCTTCGACCCCGCGGATGCGGACCGCCTCGCCGCCATCGCCGCGGACGGCGGCCTGCGTTCCGTCGTGTTCTTCACGCACCGCTTCATCCCGCGGCTGGAGCTGTGGGCGGATGACATGGCCGTGCAGCCCTGGACGCTCGCGCGCGTCGAGAGCTGCTCCTCGCTGCGACACGATGCCGGCAACCCCTTCGCCGCCTCCCCCTGGCGGCACGAGCGCGGGGCGCTCTGGGATGTCGGGCCGCACGCGCTCGCCCGGCTGTGCGGGGTGCTCGGGCCGGTGATCGAGGTGTCGACCTGGAGCGGGGAGGGCGACCACGTGGTGCTGACGCTCGAGCACGCCTCCGGCGCGATCGCGACGGTCTCGCTCGCCTCCGACATGGTTGCGCCGCCGCCCGCCGGGTTCTCGCTCGCGGGGCCGGCGGGGTCGGTCACGGCGCCCGCCGTCGACGACTGGATCGCGGCATCCCGCGACGCCTACGAGCGCGCGCTCGAGCAGCTCGCCGCCGAGGTCGGGGGAGCGCCCGCGGGCCCGTGCGATCTCGCCTTCGGCGCTCACGTGACCCGCGTGCTCGCCGCTGCGGAGGCATCCGCCGCATCCGGCACCCCGCACGAGCTCACGGCCCCCTCGCTGACTGGTCGGTAAATCCCGTTATTCGTGCCGAATAACGGGATTTACCGACCAGTCAGCGATGCCGGGGGTGAGCCCGGCACCGCCGACCGGGGTCAGGCGAGCGAGGCGATGAGGCGCTGCGCGTTGCCCGAGAGCACCGCGGTGCGCGCCGCGTCGTCGATGCTCGCGGCGTCGACGGATGCGATGACATCCGCCGGCGGGAAGAACGGCGCGTCGCTTCCGAAGAAGACGCGGTCCGCCCCCGCCTCGCGCACGAAGAACTCCGTCGTCGCGGGGTCCGCCTGGTAGGCGATGTCGATGTGCACGTTGGGCGCGGTCTCGACCGCCTCCACCGCCTGCTCCTTCTGCGCGTCGCTGAAGAGCGGGTGCCCCATGATGAACTCGAGCGCGGGGTAGCGCAGGGCCACCTCGGCGATCTTCGCCGGGCTCGCCTTGGCATCCGGCGTCGAGTGCAGCAGCACCAGACCGCGGCGCCCCTTCGTCGCCGCGAGCACGGCGTCGAAGGCAGCCGAATCCACCGAGAAGCCCTCGAAGGTCGCGTGGAACGCGAGCCCCTTGAGCCCCAGCTCGTCGAACGCGCGGTCCACCTCGACGAGGCCGGCCGCGCCGTGGCGCACCTCGACGCTCGCGAGGCCCACCGGGAAGAGCTCCGGATGCGCGGCGACCGCGGCGGCGACGGTGTCGTTCGCGCGTCGCGTGTCGGCGATGCCGTCCACCTGCACGCCGCCCGCGGCGACCGAGAGGATCGCCTGCGCGATCCCGCTCGACGCCATCCGGGCCACCTGCTCGTCGACCGTCTGGCCGATGTCGGAGGTGATGGTGCGGCCGACGTGCGCGTGCACGTCGACGATCAGGCGCTCGCTCATTCGGCCAGCGGCAGCTTGCGACCCTGGCGACCCGACTCGTAGGCCGCGTCGAGGATGAGCTGCGTCTTGAGGCCGAAGTTCGCGTCGCTGCGCACGGGGGTGTCGTTGAGGCACGCGTCGACGAAGTGCTGGTGCTCGGGCACCCAGGGGCTCTCCTCGCCGTTGATGTGCATCGAGAACTCGCGCTGGTCGGGGCCCACGACCGGCAGCTTGGGGCTGATCCAGCCGTCGCCGAGCAGCTTGTCGGTGGCCGACTCCTCGCTCGTGAAGACGCGGAAGGTCGGGCGCGCTGCGGCATCCCACTGCACGGTGCCCTTGGTGCCGTAGACGGCCCACTGGTCCTTGAACGCCATGGTCGCGCCGCCCGGCTCCTGCAGGCGGTTGGAGCCCGAGATCTCGAGGATCGCCTTGTCGGTGCGGATGAGGATGACGGCCGTGTCCTCGACCTGGATGTCGGCGGTGAGCGCGCCGTATTCGGCGTACACGCTCTCGACCTTGGGGTCGCCGAGCAGGTAGAGGGCGTTCGAGACGTGGTGCACGTTGCCGTCGAGGATGACGCCACCGCCCGCGAGCTCGGGGTTGAAGCGCCAGCCGGCGGTCACATCCGGCGTGTGCCAGGCCATGATCGCCTTGAACAGGAACGGCTCGCCGATGAGGCCGGCCTCGATGATCTCGCGGGCGCGCTCGACGGGCGGCAGGAAGAGCTCGAAGAACGACACCATGAGCTTCTTGCCGACCTTCTCGGCGAGCTCGATGGCGGCGCGGGCCTCGTCGAGGGAGGCGGTCATGGGCTTCTGCACAAGCACGTGCTTGCCTGCCTCGAGGGCCTTCATGATGAGGGCGCCGTGCGACTTCGAGGAGGTGGTGATGACGAGGGCGTCGACGTCGTCGCGGGCGAGCACGGCGTCGAGGTCGGTCGAGTGGGTTTCGAAGCCGAAGCGCTCCTTGAAGCGGATGGCGGCCGCCTCGTCGATGTCGACGCTCGCCACGAGGCGGGCGTTCGGCACCTTGGTGAGTGCGAAGGCGTGGCTGCGCGCGATTCCGCCGCATCCGACCATGGCGATGCCAAGCGTTTCGGGCATGTGTTCTCGTCCTTTCGACGACCTCGTCGTACTTGCCCGGCCAACCCGAACAATGACAGAATGTTCGCACAAAGATGGGATACGGTCAAACGACCGTTCCGCCGACCGACGAGGGTGTTCAGATGACCGCAGCGCAGCCGTCCGGGCTCTCCTGTGTGCTCTTCGACCTCGACGGAACCCTCGTCGACTCGGCGCCCGGCATCACCGACTGCCTCGCCGAGGCGATCCTCGCCTTCGGCGGCCCGCGCCTGCGTGCGACGACCCTGCGCGCCTACGTCGGCCCGCCCATCATCGAGACGGTCCGCACGCTCACCGGCCTGCCCGACGAGCGCGTGCCCGAGGCCATCGCGCACTACCGCGCCCTCTACCGCGAGCGCGGCATCGCCGACAGCGTCGTGTTCCCCGGCATCCCCGAACTGCTCCGGATGCTGCGCGAGCGCGGCATCCCGGTCGCCGTCGCCACCTCCAAGCGCGAGAGCCAGGCGCGCGAGCTGCTCGCTCACCACGGGCTCGAGGGCGCCTTCGCCACGATCGCCGGCGCTGCCGAGGACGACAGCGGCGCCGACAAGCGCGGGGTCATCGAGTCGGCGCTCGCCCGCCTCGGCCTCCCCGCCGCCGGGGCGCTCATGATCGGCGACCGCGTGTACGACATCCGCGGTGCCCGTGCCGTCGGCGCGACCGCGATGTTCGCCGCCTGGGGCTACGGCGTGCCCGACGAGGCCGATGGCGCCGCCTTCGTCGCCCGCGACCCGCACGAGGCCGCCCGCGAGCTGCAGGCCCTCCTCCCCGAACCGACCGCATCCGCCGCTTCCCCCGAACCGTCCGAACCGTCCGCACCCGCCGCACCCCCGCAAGGAGTCGTCTCATGACCGCGTTCCCCACCGCCCTCCCGACCCCGAACGCCTACCCGCTGCGCGGCGGCCCCGTGCTGCGCTGGGGCATCCTCGCCCCCGGCGACATCGCCAAGGACTTCGTGCACGCCGTGCACACCCACACCGACCAGCGCGTCGTCGCGGTCGCCTCCCGCTCGGCCGAGCGCGCCGCCGCGTTCGCCCAGAAGCACGGCATCGAGCGCTCCTACGGCGACCACACCCAGCTCGTCGAGGACCCGGACGTCGACATCGTCTACGTCGCCTCGCCGCACAGCGAGCACAAGCGCCTGGCGCTGCTCGCGATCGCCGCGGGCAAGCACGTGCTCGTCGAGAAGCCGGTCGGCGTGACCGCCGCGGACGCGCGCGAGATCCAGGCTGCCGCCCGCGCGGCCGGCGTGTTCGTCATGGAGGGCATGTGGACGCGCTACCTGCCCCAGACGGATGTCATGCTGCAGCTCGTCGAGGACGGCGTGCTCGGCGACATCCGCCTCGTCACCGCCGACTTCGCCACGATCGCCCCGACCGACCCCGAGGGCCGCAACTACAACCCCGAGCTCGCGGGCGGATCGCTCCTCGATCTCGGCATCTACCCCGTGTGGATCAGCCAGCTCTTCCTCGGCGCCCCGCAGACGGTCAACACCTTCGGCAGCCTCACCCCCACGGGCGTCGACGCGCAGACCGCCGTCGTGCTCGAGTTCGACGGCGGGCCCCAGTCGGTGCTCACGACGAGCCTGCTGCACTTCAGCCCCGAGCGCGCGAGCATCAACGGCACGAAGGCGCGCATCGAGATCAACTCGTGGTTCGTGGTGCCCGCCGGCTTCGAGCTCATCGCGCCCGGCAAGGGCGACACGCGCCTCTCCTTCGTCAACGACACGGGGCTCGAGTTCCGCGACGGCATCGCGTGGGAGGCGGCCGCTGTGGCGCAGCACGTGGCCGACGGTCTCACCGACTCGCCGCTGCATCCGCTCGACTTCTCGATCGAGGTCATGGAGACGATGGACCGGATCCGGCGCGGGGTCGGCACGCTGCGATGACCGCAGGCACCCCGCTCGACCCCGACGCACTGGACCCCGACCGGCTGCTGCCGGCGGACCCGCGCACCCGCGAGGTGGCCCGCGAGCTGCACGCGCTCGTGGAGTCGGCCCCCATCATCTCGCCGCACGGGCATGTCGACCCGCGCCTGCTCGTCGAGGACCGCCCGTACACCGACCCCGCGAGCCTGCTCGTCACCTCCGACCACTACGTCACACGGATGCTGCACGCCGCGGGCGCGTCGCTCGAGCACGTGGGGGCGGGTGCCGACCCGCGCGAGGCGTGGCGCCTCTTCTGTGAGAACTGGCACACCCTGCACGGCACGGCGTCGGGCGTCTGGCTGCGCGCGACGCTCGCGAACGTGCTCGGCATCGTCGGCCCACCGCTTCCCGAGCACTACGACCAGCTCGTCGCCCTGCTCGCCGAACCGCGGATGCGTCCCCGCGCCCTGTTCGACGCCTTCGGCATCGAGGTGCTCGCCACGACCGACGACCCGCTCGACGACCTCGCCGCCCACGCGGCGCTGCGCGACGACCCCGGCTTCCGCGGCCGCGTCATCCCCACGTTCCGGCCCGACGCCTACCTCGACCCCGCCGCCCCCGGCTGGCAGGAGCGCGTCGACCGCCTCGGCGGCACAGGCTACGACGGCTACCTCGAGGCGCTGCGTGCGCGTCGGGCGCACTTCATCGCCCACGGCGCGGTCTCGGCCGACCACGGCGTCGAGCACGCCACGACCCTCGAGCTCAGCCGCCGCGAGGCGGCGAGCCTCTTCGACCACGCGCGCTCGGGAGCCCTCGCGCCGGGCGAGGCCGAGCGCTTCCGTGCCCACATGCTGTTCGAGTCGGCGCGGATGTCGGTCGACGACGGCCTCGTCATGACGGTGCACGCGGGCGTCGCGCGCAACCACCACACCGCGACCTTCGAGCGCTTCGGCCCCGACACGGGCCACGACATCCCGATCACGACGAGCTTCACCCGCGAGCTGCGCCCCCTGCTCGAACGGTTCGGCACGGCGCAGGGCCTCCACCTCGTGCTGTTCGCGCTCGACGAGACCACCTGGTCGCGCGAGCTCGCCCCGCTCGCCGGCTTCTACCCGAGCGTCTACATCGGGGCGCCGTGGTGGTTCCTCGACGCGCCCGACGCGATCGCCCGCTTCCGCGCCGCGACCACCGAGACGGCCGGCTTCTACCGCGGCTCCGGGTTCATCGACGACACCCGCGCCTTCCTCTCGATCCCGGCCCGGCACGACGTGGCGCGCCGCGTCGACGCGGGCTACCTCGCCCGACTCGTCGTCGAGGGGCGGCTGACCCTCGACGAGGCCTCCCGCATCGCGCACGACCTCGTCGACGCGATCCCGCGACGGGCGTTCAAGCTGTGAGGCCGCTCAGCCGCGCCGCTGCGGGGCTCGAGCCCGCGCCCGTGCGGATCGTGCACCTGGGGCTCGGCGCCTTCCACCGCGCGCACCAGGCCTGGTACACCGACGAGGCGGGCGACGGATGGGGGATCGCCGCGTTCAGCGGCCGCAGCCCCGCGGCGGCCGAGACGCTCGCCGCGCAGGACGGGCTCTACACGCTCGTCACACGCGACGGCGACGGGGACCGCGCCCGGCTGATCGGCAGCATCACGGAGGCCGTCGACGGCGCGCGCCAGGACCGCCTGCGCGCCCTCGTGGTCGACCCCGACGTCGCGCTCGTCACCCTCACGGTGACCGAGGCCGGCTACCGGCTGCGCCCCGACGGCCGCCCCGACGAGACCGACCCGCTCCTCGCCGCCGACCTCGCGGGGGCGGAGCCCGTCACGGCCCTCGGCCGGCTCGTCGACGCCCTCGCCGCGCGCCACCGGGTCGGGGCGCCGCTCGCGATCGTGCCGTGCGACAACCTGCCCGCCAACGGCGAGCTCGTGCGCGGCGGCGTCCTCGCCCTCGCCGAGCGCCGCGACCCGGCGCTCGCCGCCTGGATCGCATCCGAGGTCTCGTTCGTCTCGACGAGCGTCGACCGCATCACGCCGCGCCTCGACGACGCCGACCGCGACATCGCGAGCCGGCTGCTCGGCTGGGCGGATGCGGCGCCCGTCGTGACGGAGCCCTTCAGCGACTGGGTGCTCTCGGGGGCGTTCCCCGCCGGGCGGCCCGCCTGGGAGGAAGCGGGCGCGCGCTTCGTCGAGAACATCACCCCCTTCGAGCACCGCAAGCTGTGGCTGCTCAACGGCGCCCACACCCTGCTCGCCGCGCTCGGCACCCTGCGCGGCCACGAGCTCGTCTCGCAGGCGATCCGCGACGAGCACTGCCGCGAGCGAGTGCTCGCCTTCTGGGATGAGGCCCGACGCACGCTCGCCGACGAGAGCCTCGGCCTCGACGAGTACTGCGCGGCGCTCCTCGCGCGCTTCGAGAACCCCGGCATCCGGCACCGCCTCGACCAGATCGGCCTCGACGCCGCCACCAAGCTGCGGCTGCGGGTCGTGCCGACCGCCCGCGCGGAGCGGGCGGCGGGGCGCGACGCCGCCGGATGCGCGACCGCGGTCGCCGCGTGGGTCGCGATCGTGCGTGCCGGGCGCGGCGGCGCGGACGCCGCATCCGCCGACATCGCCGCGGCCGGGGGCGAGCCGCGCCGGCTGCTCGCCCTGCTCGACGCCGAGCTGGCGGACGACACCGCCTTCCTCCGCACCGTCACCACCGAACTCACGAACCTGGAGAAGAGAGCATGATCATTCAGAAGGCCGACGTCATCGTCACGAGCCCCGACCGCAACTTCGTGACGCTGCGCCTGGAGACGGATGAGGGGCACGTGGGGTTGGGGGACGCGACCGTCAACGGGCGCGAGCTCTCGGTCGTGTCGTACCTGCGTGACCACGTGGTGCCGCTGCTGATCGGCACGGACGCCTCCAGGATCGAGGACACCTGGCAGTTCCTCTACCGCTCGGCGTACTGGCGGCGCGGGCCGATCACGATGGCGGCCATCGCATCCGTCGACATGGCGCTGTGGGACATCAAGGGCAAGGCGGCCGGGATGCCGGTGTACCAGCTGCTCGGCGGCGCCTCGCGCACGGGGCTGCTCACCTACGGGCACGCCTCCGGCAAGGAGCTGCCCGAGCTGTTCGACTCGGTGCGCGACCACCTCGAGCAGGGCTACCAGGCGATCCGCATCCAGACCGGCGTGCCGGGGCTGAAGGCCATCTACGGCATCGCTTCGCAGTCGGCCGACACGGGCGGAGGCGAGGCCCGCTACGACCACGAGCCGGCCCGCCGGGGCGCCCTGCCGGTGCAGGAGGACTGGGACACTCGCTCCTACCTGCGGCACCTGCCGGGCGTGTTCGAGGCGGTGCGCAACGAGTTCGGCCCCGAGCTCCCGCTGCTGCACGACGGGCACCACCGGATGACGCCCATCCAGGCCGCCAAGCTCGGCAAGTCGCTCGAGCCCTACGACCTGTTCTGGCTCGAGGACTGCACCCCCGCCGAGAACCAGGAGGCGCTGCGCCTCGTGCGCCAGCACACCACGACGCCGCTCGCGATCGGCGAGATCTTCAACACCGTGTGGGACTTCAAGGACATCATCCGCGAGCAGCTCATCGACTACGTGCGCGGCGCGGTCACCCACATGGGCGGCATCTCGCCGCTCAAGAAGACCCTCGACTACGCGGCGATGTACCAGATCAAGTCGGGAATGCACGGGCCGACCGACATCTCGCCCGTCGGCATGGCGGCCGCGATGCACCTGGGGCTCGCGATCCACAACTTCGGCATCCAGGAGTACATGAAGCACGGCGCCAAGACGGATGCGACGTTCGAGCAGTCGTTCACCTTCCAGAACGGCCTGCTGCACCCCGGCGACAAGCCCGGGCTCGGCGTCGAACTGCACCTCGACGAGGCCGGCAAGTACCCCTACGAGCAGGCCTACCTGCCCTACAACCGGCTCGCCGACGGCACCGTCCACGACTGGTGAACCGGGAGGCGGCGGACCCCTACGCTGGGGGCATGACGGAACGACTGCGCTGGGGCATCCTCGGGACGGGCGGCATCGCCCGACTGTTCACCACCGACCTGAACCTCACGGGGTTCACGGTCGCGGCCGTCGGGTCGCGCACACAGGAAGCCGCCGACGCCTTCGCGGGCGAGTTCGGCATCCCGCGCGCCCACGGCAGCTACGAGGCGCTCGCGGCCGACCCCGAGGTCGACGCGATCTACGTCTCGACCCCGCACCCGTTCCACGCCGAGAACGCGCTGCTGGCCCTCGCGCACGGCAAGCACGTGCTCGTCGAGAAGCCGTTCACCCTCAACGCCGCCGAGGCGCGACGCGTCGTCGACCTCGCCGCCGAGAAGGGCCTCGTCGTGCTCGAGGCGATGTGGACGCGCTGGCTGCCGCACATGGTGCGCGTGCGCGAGCTCATCGCATCCGGGGCCCTCGGCGAGGTGCGCGCGCTCATCGCCGACCACGACCAGAAGCTGCCCGCCGACCCCGCGCACCGCATCAACGCGCCCGAACTCGGCGGCGGGGCGCTCCTCGACCTCGGCATCTACCCCGTCTCGTTCGCCTGGGACGTCTTCGGCGAGCCGTCGAGCGTGCACGCCATCTCCTCGCCCACGGCCTCGACCGGCGTCGATCGGCAGACCGCGATCATCCTCGGGTTCCCCGGCGGCGAGCAGGCGGTGCTGCACACCCAGCTCGACGCGCGCGGCCCCTCGACCGCGGTGATCGTCGGCACCGAGGCGCGCATCCAGATCGACCCCGTCTGGTACACGCCCACCTCGTTCACGATCCTCGACTCGACCGACACGGTGCTCGAGCGCTTCACCCAGGAGGTGCCCGGGCGCGGCATGCAGTTCCAGGCGCACGAGCTCGAGCGGCTCGTCGCGGAGGGCGCATCGGCCACCGACAATCTGCCGCCCGAGCAGACCGTCGGCATCATGGGCACGCTCGACGAGATCCGCCGGCAGATCGGCCTGCGCTACCCCGGTGAGTGAGGCGTGAGCGGGGCCGGACGCCCCGACGGCGCTGGCTATCATGAAGCCGTGACCGACGAGCAGCCGACCTCGCGCCGCGCCGCCCGCGAGGCGGCGAAGGGCGCCGCAGTCGCGGCTCCGGATGCGGCGGCCGCGGACGGGACGCCCCGCGCGACCGCGGGCGGCCTCGCCGCGCTCGTGCGCGCGCATCCGGTCGCCTGGCTCGTCTCGGCGGGCGCCCTCGCCTTCGTGCTGCTGGGGACGGGCTCCGTCTACGCGGGCGTCGCCTGGGCCTCGCGGGGGCCCGCCCCGGTCGCCGAGACCCCCGCGCCCAGCGAGGAGCCGGCGGCGCGCCCCGTCTCGGACCAGGACGTCGTGGCGAGCCGACTGCGCACCTGCTCGGTGCGCGAGCAGGCGGATGACGGCCGACTCGTCACGCTCGTCGGCTCGGTCGTGAACGCCGACAGCGGCGAGCTCCTCCTCGACCGCAGGGGCGAATCGGCCGTGGCATCCGCCGCCGTCCTCAAGGCGCTCACCGCGACCGTCGCGATCTCCCGGCTCGGCCCCGACTTCCGGATCACGACGAGCGTCTACGAGGGCTCGGCGCCCGGCACGATCGTGCTCGTGGGGCGCGGCGACGCGACCCTGTCGGCGCTGCCGGCGGGGCAGGAGAGCTTCTACCCGAAGGCGCCCAAGCTGCAGACCCTCGCCGAGGAGACGGTCGCGCGCTACCGCGAGCGCTACCCCGACACCCCGATCACGAGCGTCGTGCTCGACGCGAGCTACTGGAACGCGGCCGACAGGTGGGACGCGAGCTGGGATCGCGGCGAGCTGAGCCGCGGCACCGTGTCGGAGGTGACGGCGTTGCAGGTCGACGGCGACCGCGCCGACCCCCGCGACGCGGTCAGCCCGCGGTCCGACGACGCCATCGGGCGGGCGGGGGACGCCTTCCTCGCGGCGCTCGCGGCGGCCGACGCCGAGGGGCTGACCGTCGCCCCCGAGATCAGCACCACGACGGGCACGGCCGTCGGCTCGACCGAGCTGGCCAAGGTGCGATCGCAGCCGATGCGCACCCTCGTCACCCAGATGATGAAGACGGGCGACAACACGCTCGCCGAGATGATCGCGCGCATCGTGTCGCGCGAGTCCGGGATGGACGGCTCGGCGGCGTCGCTGCAGCACGTGATCCCCGGAGAGCTGTCGAACCTGGGCGTCTCGCAGAGCGGCTTCACGATCCGTGACGGCTCGGGGCTGTCGGCGTTCGACGCGGTGCCGCCCGCGACCGTGGTCGAGGTCATGCGGGCGCTGCGCGAGGGCGAGGGCGACCTCGACATCGTCCGGGACGCGCTCGGCGTCTCCGGCAAGAGCGGCACGCTCGCGAGCCGCTTCACGGGCGACGACGCGGATGCCCGCGGCGCCGTGCACGGGATCGCGGGCACGATCTCGACCGCGGCCACGATCGCCGGGTACCTGGACGCATCCGACGGCACCCCGCTCGCGTTCTCGTTCGCCGCCGTCGGTGACGGGCTGAAGGCCGGCGACGCCCGCGCCGCGCTCGACGCGCTCACGGCCGCGGTGTACCGCTGCGGCGACAACCTCTCGAACAACTGACCGGAGCCGGAATGACCCGTGCACTTCTCGTGATCGACGTTCAGAACGACTTCACCGAGGGCGGTGCGCTCGGCGTCGACGGGGGTGCCGCGGTGGCGGCGGGGGTGACCGCGCACCTGGAGCAGCATCCGGGGCGCTACGACGTCGTGTTCGCCTCGCGTGACTGGCATCACGGCGACGACGACAACGGCGGGCACTTCGCCACGGATGCCGCGCCCGACTTCGTGGCCACGTGGCCGCGGCACTGCGTGGCCGGCACCCAGGGGGCCGAGTACCACCCGGCGTTCGACGCCTCGCTCGTCGACGTGCACGTGAAGAAGGGGCAGGGGGTTCCCGCGTACTCGATCTTCGAGGGCACGACGGATGACGGGGTCGCCTTCCCGGATGCGCTCGCGGCCCTCGGTGTGACCGAGGTCGAGGTGGTCGGCATCGCGACCGACTACTGCGTGCGCGCATCCGCCCTCGATGCGCTCGCCGCGGGGCGCGCCGTGACGGTGCTCTCGGACCTCGTCGCCGCCGTCGACCCCGTGACGGGCGCCGGGGCACTCGCCGAACTCGAGTCCGCGGGGGTCCAGGTCCACCCCTCCCGCTAGCCCCCGGCTCCTGCCTTCATCGCTGACTGGTCGGTAAATCCCGTTATTCGTGCCGAATAACGGGATTTACCGACCAGTCAGCGTAGGCGGGGGGAGCCGGATCGCGAGATGATGAGCGCATGATCTCGGAGACGGAGCTGCGGGCGAAGGTGCCCACGCAGCTGTACATCGGCGGGCAGTGGGTCGACGGCGCGACGGGGCGCACGATCGAGGTGCACGACCCCGCCACGGGCGAGGTGATCGCGACGATCGCCGACGCGACCCCCGACGACGGCATCCGCGCCCTCGACGCCGCGGTGGACGCCGCCGCGTCCTGGGCCGCGACCCCCGCCCGCACCCGCGGCGAACTGCTGCGCGCGGCGTGGGAGCTGCTCATGGAGCGCGCCGACGAGTTCGCCCTGCTCATGACGCTCGAGATGGGCAAGCCGCTCGCCGAGGCGCGCGGCGAGGTCAGCTACGGGGGCGAGTTCCTGCGCTGGTTCGCGGAGGAGGCGCCCCGCATCACGGGCCGCTACGGGCCGAACCCCGAGGGCACGGGGCGGATGATCGTCACCCAGCGCCCCGTCGGCCCGTGCTTCTTCATCACCCCGTGGAACTTCCCGCTCGCGATGGCGACCCGCAAGATCGCCCCCGCGCTCGCCGCCGGCTGCACGGTCGTCGTGAAGCCCGCGACCCTCACCCCGCTCACGACCCTGCACTTCGTGAAGCTCCTCGAGGAGGTGGGCGTGCCCGCGGGCGTCGTCAACGTCATCACGACCTCGACCTCGAACGCGGTCTCCGAGCCCATCATCCGCGACCCGCGCCTGCGCAAGCTCTCGTTCACCGGCTCGACGCCGGTCGGCCGCGCGCTGCTCGAGCAGGCCGCGCAGGGCGTGCTGCGCACCTCGATGGAGCTCGGCGGCAACGCCCCGTTCATCGTTTTCGAGGACGCCGACCTCGACCGCGCCGTCGACGCCGCCATGCTCGCCAAGTTCCGCAACATCGGCGAGGCGTGCACCGCCGCGAACCGCTTCCTCGTGCACGCGGATGTCGCCGACGAGTTCGCGCGCCGCGTCACCGAGCGCGTCGCCGCGATGAAGGTGGGGCGCGGCACCGAGGACGGCGTCGCGATCGGCCCGCTCATCGACGGGAAGGCCGTCGCGAAGGCGTCCGAGCTGGTGGCGGATGCCGTGGCGCGCGGCGCGACGGTCACGACCGGCGGCGAGGCGGTCGAGGGGCCGGGCACGTTCTACCGGCCGACCGTCGTGACGGGTGTGGCAGCCGGATCCGACATCCTGCGCGAGGAGATCTTCGGGCCCGTGCTCGCGATCTCGACCTTCACCGACGAGGCGGATGCGGTGCGCCGCGCGAACGACACGGAGTACGGCCTCGTGTCGTACGTGTTCACGCGGGACCTCGCGCGCGGCCAGCGGATGATCGACCAGCTCGAGACCGGCATGATGGGGCTGAATGTCGGCGTCGTGTCGAACGCCGCCGCGCCCTTCGGCGGGGTCAAGCAGTCGGGTCTCGGCCGCGAGGGCGGTGCCGAGGGCATCCACGAGTACCTCGACACGAAGTACACCCTCACGCCGATGAGCTGAGGCCGTCGGCGGGCGTGGCTTCGGGACGCGGCTGCGCCGCGCCTCAGCCACCACATGTTGCTCAGGTGGTTGAGGAGCCGCCGGAGGCGGCGTCTCGAAACCAGCGCCCCCCTCAGACGAGGAGCTGGTGCTTCGCGAGGTCGCGGTAGAGCGGCACCTCGGCCACGAGCTCGGAGTGGGTGCCGACGCCCACGACGCGGCCGTGGTCGAGCACGACGATCACATCCGAGTCGACGACCGTCGACAGGCGGTGCGCGATCACCAGCAGCGTGCGGTCGGCCGCCACCGCGTCGATCGCCTCCCGCAGCATCCGCTCGTTCACGCCGTCGAGGGACGCCGTGGCCTCGTCGAGCAGCAGGATCGGGGGAGCGGCCAGGAGCGCCCGCGCGATCGCGAGCCGCTGCCGCTCGCCACCCGAGAGCATCACGCCCTCCTCACCGACCGCCGCGGACAGCCCCGCCGGGTCGCGCTCGAGCACCTCGCCGAGGTTGACGGCGCGCAGCACCTCGATGCACTGCGCGTCGGTCGCCTCCGGGGTGCCGAGGGTCAGGTTGTCGCGGATGCTGCCGGCCAGCACCGGCGCGTCCTGCTCGACGTAGCCGATGCGGCCGCGCAGCTCCGCGCGGGGCAGGGCGCGCACATCCGCGCCGTCGATGCGGACGACGCCGGCATCCGCGTCGTAGAAGCGCTCGACGAGCGCGAGGATCGTCGACTTGCCCGCCCCCGACGGGCCGACGAGCGCCACCCGCGTCCCGCGCGGCACCGCGAACGACACGCCGTGCAGCACCTCGCGGTCGCCCGTCTCGACGCCGTCGGCGGACTCGTCGCGTGCGGCCGACGCGGGGTAGGAGAACCGCACGTCCTCGAAGCGGATCGCGTCATCCGTCGCGATGGGGGCGGATGCGGCAGCAGCGAGCGCCGCGTCGCCCTCGTCCTCGGAGGGGATCCGCATGATCTCCTGGATGCGGCCGAGCGCGCCCAGCGCCTGGTTCACCGAGGTGACCGCGCCGAAGGCCTGACCGAGCGGCATGATCATGAGGAACAGGAACAGGATGAACGCCACGAGGCTCGCGATGGTGATCGCGCCCGACGCCACCCGGTAGCCGCCGAGGCCGAGCACCACGAGGAACGACACGTTCATCGCGATCGAGGCGACCGGCACGACGAGTGCGGACACCTTCGCGACCCGCACGCCCGCACCCCACGCGGCCCGTGCCTCCCGCTCGATGCTCGCGGTCTCGCGTGCGGTCGCGTCGGCCGCGCGCACCGTGCGGATGGCGCCGATCGCGCGCTGCACGCCGGCCGCCATGTCGCCCACCTTCTCCTGCTGCTCGCGGGAGGCGACGCGGATGCGGCCCGACAGCGCGCCGACGACGGCGATCGCGAGGGCGATCACGAGCGCGGTCGTGCCGAGCAGCACGGGGTCGATGATGGCCATGCCGATGATGGCGCCCACGAAGACGACCGCGCCGCCGAGGGCGTCGACGAGCCCCTGGGTGAGCACGGCGTAGAGGAGGGTCGTGTCGCTGCCGACGCGCGAGACGAGGTCGCCCGAGCGCCGGGTGTCGAATTCGCTGATCGGCAACCGCAGAAGCCGGGCGATGAGGGCGCGGCGCGAGGAGTAGACGACGCTCGTCCCCGCGCGCTGCAGCAGGTAGTGCTGGACGGCGGTGACCACGCCGTTGCCGATGACGAGCGCCACGAGCACCCAGGCGAGCATCCCGAGCCCGTCACCCGCCTCGACGATCGTGATGACCTGGCTGACGAGCGCAGGTTGGGCGAGTGAGAGAGCGGCGCTCACGAGGCTCAGCACGATCGCGGCGGCGAGGAGCGCCTTGTGCTCGGTGAGGTAGGGGAGCAGTTCGCGGAAGGAGGCGCGGGGGCCGGTGTCGCGCGTTCGGCTGAAGGGGGAGCGGCGGGCCGGTGCCTCGGGGAGCGTCACCTCTCCACCGTAGTTCTCGTCGCTGACTGGTCGGTAAATCCCGTTATTCGGCACGAATAACGGGATTTACCGACCAGTCAGCGACGGATGCTCAGCCGCGGACGCGGCGGAGGAGCCGGGCGGTCGCGAGCACGGCCTCGGCCGCCTCCTGGCCCTTGTCCTCCTTCGACCCCGGGAAGCCGGCCCGGTCGATGCCCTGTTGCTCGTCGTCCAGGGTCAGCACGCCGAAACCGACCGGCTTGCCCGTGTCGAGCGCCACCCGGGTGAGGCCGTCGGTGGCCGCGTTCGAGACGAACTCGAAGTGCGGGGTGCCGCCGCGGATGATCACACCGAGGGCGACCACACCATCCGCCCCCGCCTCGAGCACGGCCTTCGCCGCGACCGGCAGCTCGAAGCTGCCCGGCACCCGGTGCACCTCGACCTCGGCACCGGATGCCTCGAGCGTGCGCAGCGCGCCCGCCATGAGCCCCCCGGTGATCTTCTCGTGCCACGTTCCGGCCACGACCGCGATGCGCAGTCCCGTGCCGTCGGTGTCCAGCTCGGTGGGGCGACCCTCGCCGCTCATTCGGTGATTCCCTTCGTCAGGTTGGCCACCAGGTCCTGGTGGCTGGGCAGCGCGTGACCCATCCGGTCGCGCTTGGCGTCGAGGTAGCCCTCGTTGAACTCGCCGACCCCGACCACGAGCGGCACGAGCTCGTCGACCTCGACCCCGCGCTCGGCGAGCTGCCGCGCCTTCTCGGGGTTGTTCGTGAGCAGCCGCACCCGACGGATGCCGAGGTCCTTGAGGATCGCGACCGCGGCCCCGTAGTCGCGGGCGTCCGCAGGAAGCCCGAGCGCGAGGTTGGCGTCGAGCGTGTCGAAGCCGTCCTCCTGCAGGCGGTAGGCCCGCAGCTTGTTGATGAGGCCGATGCCGCGCCCCTCCTGCCCGCGCAGGTAGACGACGACGCCGCCCTCGGCCTGGATCGTCTGCAGCGCGGCGTCCAGCTGCGGCCCGCACTCGCACTTGAGCGAGCCGAAGGCCTCTCCGGTGAGGCACTCGGAGTGCACGCGCACGAGCGCACCGTCGGTGGGCTCGCCCGCGATCCAGGCGACGTGGTCGGCGCCCGTCGAGCGGTCGCGATACGCCCGCACCCGGAACGCCCCGTGCGCGGTCGGCACGTTCGTCTCCACCTCGAAGCTCACCCGCTGCCACTCCGGGATTGTCACCTCGGCCGTCGGGTCCGCCTCGCAGCGCCGCTCCTCCATGAAGCGGATGAGCGCCTCGATCGTGATCACCGGCACGTTCTCGCGCTCGCCGAGCCTGATGAGGTTCGGCAGCCGCATCATCTCGCCGTCCTCGTCGACGATCTCGACGATCGCCGCCACGGGGGTGAGCCCCGCGAGCTTCATGAGGTCGACGGATGCCTCGGTGTGCCCGTCGCGCTCGCGCACGCCGCCGTCGACGGCACGCAGCGGCAGGATGTGGCCGGGCCGGTGCAGGCTCGCGGGCGTGGAGGCGGGGTCGGCGAGCGTGCGCAGCGTGTTCGCGCGATCGGATGCCGAGATGCCGGTCGAGAGCCGGTTCGCCGCGTCGACGGAGACCGTGTACGCGGTGCCGCGCGGGTCCTCGTTGTGCGCGACCATGGGCGGCAGCTCGAGCCGGTCGGCGATCTGATTGGTCATCGGGGCGCAGATGAAGCCGGAGGAGTGCTTGACCGCCCACGCGACCCACTCCTGGCTCGCCGTCTCGGCGGCGAGCACGACGTCGCCCTCGTTCTCGCGGCCCTCGTCGTCGGCCACGATCACGGGCCGCCCCTCGCGCAGCGCCTGCAGGGCGGTGGGGATGTCGCTGAGGCTCATCGTGTCGCTCCCATCTGGAGCATCCGCTCCACGTGCCGGGCCAGGATGTCGGTCTCGAGGTTCACCCGCGCGCCCGGCTCGAGCGCGCCGAGCGTCGTCGCGGTGAGGGTCTCGGGGATGAGCGAGACCTCGAACCACTGCGCGGTCTCCACCGCATCCGCCACCGCGCTCACGGTGAGCGAGGTGCCGTCGATCGCGATCGAGCCCTTGCGGGTGACGAGCGGGGCGAGCTCGGCCGGCAGCGAGAAGCGCACGACGCGCCATGTCGAGCCGTCCTCCACCGAGAGCACGGTGGCCGTGCCGTCCACATGCCCCTGCACGATGTGCCCGCCGAGCCGGTCGCCGACGGATGCCGCGCGCTCGATGTTGACGCGGTCGCCCGGCCGACGCTCGCCGATCGTCGTGACGGCGATCGAGGTGCCCATGACATCCGCCGTGAACCAGTCCTCGCCCTGGTCGACGACCGTGAGGCAGACGCCCGAGACCGCGATCGAGTCGCCGTGGGAGGCGTCGGAGACCGCGAGCGGGGCGCGCACCGTGATGCGCGCGGCGTCGCCCGCGCCCTCCCAGGCGAGCACCTCGCCGAGCTCCTCGATGATGCCGGTGAACATGATCAGCTCCGTTCTTCTCGGGGGCTGCCCCCGCTGGTCGAGTGGCCGCGCAGCGGCGTATCGAGACCCCCCGCGGGTCGCGCCATGACGAGCAGGTCGTCGCCGAGCTGCTCGACGCTCGTGATCGCGAGCCGTCGGGCGTCGGCGATCGTGCGGATGCCGAGCTCGCCGAGCGCGAGCCGCTCGCCGCCCAGCAGCGCCGGGGCGAGGTAGATGGCGTACTCGTCGGCGAGGCCGGCCGCGATGACGGCGGATGCGAGGGTCGGGCCGCCCTCGACGTAGACCCGGCGGATGCCGCGGTCGTCGAGCTCGGCGAGCACCTGCCCGAGGTCGCGTGTGCCCGTCTCGAGCAGGCCAGCCGGATGCCGGCGCAGCGCGGCGTCGGCGGGCACCGGACGTTCCCCCACCACCACGGGCAGCGGCTGGTGGGGGAGCAGCTCTCCGCCGTCGCCGCGCGCCGTGAGCGCGGGGTCGTCGGCGAGCACCGTGCCGGTGCCGACGAGGATCGCGTCGGATGCCGCGCGCTGCTCGTGCACGCGCTGCCGCGCGGCGGTGCCGGTGATCCACTGGCTCGTGCCGTCGGATGCGGCGGCACGCCCGTCGAGCGTCGAGGCCCACTTGACGGTCACCCACGGGCGGTGCCGGCTGACGGCGGTGAGCCAGATGTGCAGCAGCCGCGTCGCCTCGTCCTCGCCCACGCCGGCGACGACCTCGACACCGGCGGCCCGCAGCGTGTCCGCGCCGCCTGCCGAGTCGCGCCCCGGATCGGAGACCGCGTAGACGACCCGGGTCACGCCGGCCGCGATGAGCGCCTCGCTGCACGGCCCCGTGCGTCCCGTGTGGTTGCACGGCTCGAGCGTGACGACGGCGGTGAGCCCGCGCGCGTCCGTGAGGTGCGAGAGCGCGTCGACCTCCGCGTGCGGGGTGCCGGCGCCGCGGTGCCAGCCCTCGGCCACGATGCGGCCGGTGTCGTCGAGCAGCACGCAACCGACCTGCGGGTTGCCGCCGGTGACGGGGCCGCGGGCGGCGAGGTCGAGGGCGCGGTGCATGGCGGCGTCGAGGTCGACGGTCTCGGCCATGGCATCCCTTCCGGCTCTTCCCCGGGGATGCGCGACGCGAGTCGGCGGCGTCGACACGCCGAATACGGATGCCGACGCGTGCTGCCTCTCATCCGGACTGTAACCGTCGGTTCCGGAATTCCACCGGATCGGCCCGACCCCTTGCGGGATCGGGTTCGCGGACTTTGACCGCCGGTGCGGAGTTCCACCGCCCCCGGAGCACGTGCTTCGTTCGGAGTCTACAACGCGGCTGCTGCGCGGTTATTCCCCGCGCACGGATGCGGATGCGGCGACGCGCGGACCCGCTCAGCGCGGGTGCATGACCATGAAGATCACGAGCACGGCGAGCATCGCGAAGAACACGACCGTCGCCACCAGGTCGACCACCTTGAGCACGCGGATCCAGCGGGGCGTGTCGCGGTCCGTCTCCGGGAAGCTGAAACGGGGGTTCGAGGCGAACCAGCTCGGCCGCAGCTGCGCCTCGTATGCGGGATCGCCATCCGTGGTCGTGCCCCGGTGGAACGACGGCAGGAACGCCGCCAGCTGCGACACGGCGAGCGCCCACAGCCCGATCGACACCCATGGGGTGGGGAACGGCTCCGGCACCCCGAGCGCCGCGAAACCGGCGATGATGCAGATGACCGCACCGAGGGGCAGCAGCACGATCATGAGGCGAGCGTAGCCTGCGCCTCAGCCCAGCAGCGGCGGCAGCTCGGCGAGGCCGCGGATCACGGGAACGCCCGCCGCATCCGCCTCGGCCAGCTGCTCGGCCGTCGCGTGCCCCGGCCGGTCGATCCAGACGCCCAGCAGCCCGGCGCGCGCCGCGCCGATCGCATCCGTGTGCAGGCGGTCGCCCACGTAGCAGAGCTCGGATGCCGGCAGTCTGACATGCGCGGCGGCCGCGGCGAAGATGGCGGGGTCGGGCTTGGCGATGCCGACGTCACCGCTCGTGATCATGTCGTCGAGCGGGATGAGCGCGTCGAGCCCCGTGCGGGTGACCTTCTCGGCCTGGAAGGCGAACTCGCCGTTCGTGATCATGCCGATCCGGCGGGGCGCCACCGCGGCGAGGCACGCCGCCACGTCGTCATGCAGCCGCCAGGTGCTCTCGTAGTGCTCGACGTAGTCCGCGAACCACTGCTCGGCGGCCGCGTCGTCGAGCTGCACCCCGAAGGGCGCCATGAACCCCCGGGAGCGGGCTCGTCGCTGCCCCATGAAGTCCAGCTCACCGGCGAGGAAGCGGTGGTAGTGCTCCTCCTCGAGCGCGTTCCAGCGCAGCGACTCGGCCGCCGCATCCGCCGCCGCGACCGCGCCGCCGAGCGCCGCCCGCCACGAGCCGATGCCCGCCTCCACCGACTCGCGATGCGCGAACAGCGTGTCGTCGAGGTCGAAGAACACCGCCCGGATGCGACGCGCCGCCCCGGAGCCCGTCACCGCTTCGGCAGGAAGCCGACGCGGTCGTACACGCGCGCGAGCGTCGCCTCGGCGATCTCGTTCGCGCGCTCGGCGTTGCCCGCCAGCACCCGGTCGAGCTCGGCCGGGTCGGCCAGCAGCTCGAGCGCCCGCTCACGCACCGGCGCGAACTCGGCGACCACCGCATCCGCCACCGCGCCCTTCAGATCGCCGTAGCCGCGGCCCGCGAACTCGTGCTCGAGCGTCTCGATCGAGGTGCCGCCGAGCACCGACAGCAGGGTCAGCAGGTTCGAGACGCCGGGCTTCGCCGCCGGGTCGTAGTGGATCGAGCTGTCGGCGTCGGTGACGGCCGACTTGATCTTCTTCACGAGCCGGTTCGGCTCGTCGAGCAGCCACAGGATGCCGTTGTCGCTCTCGCCCGACTTCGACATCTTCGAGCCGGGGTTCTGCAGGTCGTAGACCTTCGCCGTCTCCTTCAGGATCGACACCTCCGGCACCACGAAGGTGTCGCCGAAGCGCGAGTTGAAGCGCTGGGCGAGGTCGCGGGTGAGCTCGATGTGCTGGCGCTGGTCCTCGCCCACCGGCACGATCTCGGCGTCGTAGAGCAGCACATCCGCCGCCTGCAGGATCGGATAGGTGAAGAGGCCCACGGATGCCGCGTCCGCCCCCTGCTTGGCGGACTTGTCCTTGAACTGGGTCATGCGGCTCGCCTCGCCGAAGCCCGTGATCGTGTTGAGCACCCAGGCGAGCTGCGCGTGGGCGGGCACCTGCGACTGCACGTAGAGGGTGGAGGCGGTGGGGTCGATGCCCGCGGCGATGTACTGCGCGGCGGTGCGGCGGGTCTTCTCGCGCAGCGAGGCCGGATCCTGCGGCACGGTGATCGCGTGCAGGTCGACCACGCAGAACACGGCGTCGTAGTCGGCCTGCAGCTGCTTCCACTGCAGGAGGGCGCCGATGTAGTTGCCCGCGTGGAGCGAGTCGGCGGAGGGTTGCATACCCGAGAACAGGCGGGGCTTGGTCATGTGTGGGGTCTTTCGGTGGGGATTTCGACACGCAGCCTACGGCTGCTACTCAATCCGCGGAGCTGGGAGCTCCGCGGTATCGACACGCAGCCTACGGCTGCTACTCGACCTGCGATGCCGGGGGCACCGCATAGTCGACGACGACGGGGGCGTGGTCGGACCATCGCTCGTCGTAGGCCGCCGCCCGGTCGATCGTGTAGCTCTGCACCGTCGCCGCGAGCGCGGGCGTCGCGAGGTGGTAGTCGATGCGCCAGCCCGTGTCGTTGTCGAACGCCTGGCCGCGCTGCGACCACCACGTGTAGGGCCCGTCGACCTCGCCCGCCCAGCGGCGCCCCACATCCACCCAGCCGAGCCCGGCGCCGGCGTTGTAGCCGTCCTCGCCCTCGGCGCCCAGGATGCGGTCGAAGTAGGCGCGCTCCTGCGGGAGGAAGCCGGCGCGCTTGACGTTGCCGCGCCAGTTCTTGATGTCGAGGGTGCGGTGGCCGACGTTGAGGTCGCCGACCACGAGCGCGAGCGGGTTGTGCTCGGCGAGCTGCGGCAGGCGCTCGACGAAGGCGTCGAGGAAGCGGTACTTCTCGACCTGCTTCGGGGTGTCGGCCTCGCCCGAGTTCACGTAGCACGACACGACCGTGACGATCGTGCCGTCGACGTCGTAGTCGGCCTCGAGCCAGCGGCCGGCCGAGTCGAAGTCGTCGGGCCCGAAGGTCACCCGGTGGATGTCGGCCGTGCGGCGGCTCGCGAGGGCGACCCCCGCGCGCCCCTTGGCCGTGGCGGCGTCGTGCAGCACATCCCACTCGGGGCCGAGCAGCGCGGTCAGGTCGTCGGTCTCGGCGCGCACCTCCTGCAGCGCCAGGATGTCGACGTCGCGCCCGGCGAGCCACCCGCCCATGCCCTTGCGGTAGGCGGCGCGGACGCCGTTGACGTTGACAGATGCGATGCGGAGGGGCCGGGACACGCTGTCAACTCTAGCCAGCGCCTCCGACGGTCAGCGTCGTCCCCGTCCGAACAGCCGCGCCCAGAAGCCCGGTCGTCGCTCCGCGTCGAGCTCCGCCCGCAGCTCCTCGAGCAGCTCCAGCCGCAGCCGCTCCCGCTCCTCCTCCGCCGCCTGCGCGCGCTCCGCCGCGAGCCGCGCGTCGAGCGGCACCCCGGCATCCTTCATCGTGACGAACACCCAGCAGGCGGCGATCAGGATCACCTGGCAGATCAGCGTGAACCAGATCAGCAGACCGATGATCACCGCGAAACCGGCGAGCAGCGGGTTGCGGGTGGCGCCGCCGAGCAGCGTCGTTCCGAGCACCTTGAGCACGCCGAGCGCGAGAGCGCCCAGCAGCGTGCCCGGCGCGAGGAAGCGGATCGGGATGCGCACGCCCGACAGCACGCGGTACAGGCCGCCGAGCACCACGGTGTCGAGCAGGAACATCACGGCGATCGAGAGGGCGCGGGCGGTGACGGTCGCCGTGGCCGAGTCGCGGATGCCGAGCGCATCGAGCACGGTGTCGAGCAGCTGGGTGGAGCCCGCCGAGAGCGCCGCCGAGACGAGCAGCAGGGCGCCGAAGCCGAGCGCGAGACCCGCATCCTTGAGGCGCAGCAGGATGACGTTGGTGCGGGGTGCGGGCAGGTCGCCGAGCACGCGCACGGCGTCGCGCGCGGAGGAGAGCCAGCCGAGGGCGGTCCAGAACAGTCCGACGAGCGCGATGGCACCCGTCCAGCCGAGCACGGTCGTGTTGACGAGGTCGCCCGGCCGGATCGCGCCGCCATCGCCCGTGTCGATGAGGCCCGGCACGGCGGTCGCGATGAGCGCGAACAGGGCGTCGCGCAGCTCCGGGTTGCCCGCCAGCACGATCCCGAACACCGAGAACGCCACCCAGATCGCGGCGAACACGGCGAAGACCGCCTGGCTCGACAACCCGGATGCGAGCAGGGGCCCCCGGTGCGCGGTGTAGTCGAGCATCACCCGCACGGGCTTGAGCGCCATGGCCCACGCCACCACCCGCTGCACCCCGGCGACGAGCGCGGGCGGATGCGTCGCATCCGTCGCGCGCTGCTGGGCCATCACTCCACGCTACGGGATGTCGCGAATGGCCGGCTCATCGGCTGCGCGTGCCCGCACCCTCGCGCGGGCGCCCATCTCAAGGAGTCGAGCAACCCATCTCACGGAGCGCAGCATCCGACACGCAGGCACCAGCCTCAGGAGACAACACGAGCCTCATCAACTCCTTGAGACGGGTTGCCGAACTCCTTGAGATGGGAAGGAGCTGACGTGGACAGCCGGCTCGTGGCTGCCGAACCGCTCCGGCGCGCTACTTCTTCGGGATGTCGGGCTTGCCGCGCAGCACGGCGGCCTTCACCTCGGCGATCGCCTTGGTCACCTCGATGCCGCGCGGGCACGCCTCGGTGCAGTTGAAGGTCGTGCGGCAGCGCCACACGCCCTCCTTGTCGTTGAGGATGTCGAGGCGCACGCCGGCCGCCTCGTCGCGCGAGTCGAAGATGAAGCGGTGCGCGTTCACGATCGCGGCCGGGCCGAAGTACTGGCCGTCGGTCCAGAACACGGGGCACGAGGAGGTGCACGCCGCGCACAGGATGCACTTGGTCGTGTCGTCGAAGCGCGCGCGCTGGGCGACCGACTGGATGCGCTCCTTCTCGGGCTTGTCGCCCGCGATGAGGAACGGCTGGATCTCGCGGTAGGAGGCGAAGAACGGCTCCATGTCGACGATGAGGTCCTTCTCGAGCGGCAGGCCCTTGATCGCCTCGACGTAGATGGGCTTCGAGATGTCGAGGTCCTTGATCAGCGTCTTGCAGGCGAGTCGGTTGCGGCCGTTGATGCGCATCGCGTCCGAGCCGCAGATGCCGTGGGCGCACGAGCGGCGGAAGGTGAGCGAGCCGTCCTGCTCCCACTTGATCTTGTGCAGCGCGTCGAGCACGCGGTCGGTCGCGTAGAGCTCGACGTCGAAGTCCTGCCAGTACGGCTCGGCGTCCTTCTCCGGGTCGAAGCGGCGGATGTTGAGGGTCACCGTGAAGGCCTGGATCGGCGCCTCGGCGCTCCCCGCCGAATCGACCGCCTCGAGGGTGGCTGCGCCTGCCATCAGTACTTCCTCTCCATCGGCTGGTAGTTGGTGATCACGACGGGCTTCCAGTCGAGCGTGATGTGGTCGGCGGCGTCCGCCGAGTGCGGGTCGCCCGTGAGGTAGGCCATGGTGTGCTTCATGTAGGTCTCGTCGTCGCGCTTGGGGTAGTCGTCGCGCATGTGCCCGCCGCGGCTCTCCTTGCGGTTCTTCGCGGAGTAGACGACGACCTCCGCGAGGTCGAGTAGGAAGCCCAGCTCGATCGCCTCGAGCAGGTCGGTGTTGAACCGGCGGCCCTTGTCCTGGATCGAGATGTTCTTGTAGCGCTCGCGCAGCGAGTGGATGGTCTCGGTCACCTTCTGCAGAGACTCGTCCGTGCGGAACACCTGGGCGTTGCGGTCCATCTCGTCCTGCAGCTCCTTGCGCAGGGCCGCGATCCGCTCGGTGCCCGCCGAGTCGCGCAGGCTCTCGACGAGGTTCCGGATGCCGGCCGCGGCATCCGCGGGGATCGGCGTGAAGTCGACGCCCGCGGCGTAGTCGACGGCGTTGTTGCCCGCGCGCTTGCCGAACACGTTGATGTCGAGCAGCGAGTTGGTGCCGAGGCGGTTGGAGCCGTGCACCGACACGCACGCGCACTCGCCTGCGGCGTAGAGGCCGGGCACGACGGTGTCGTTGTCGCGCAGCACCTCGGCCTTGACGTTCGTGGGGATGCCGCCCATCGCGTAGTGCGCGGTCGGCATGACGGGCACGGGCTCGACGACGGGGTCGACGCCGAGGTAGGTGCGGGCGAACTCGGTGATGTCGGGGAGCTTGGTCTCGAGCACCTCGGCGCCCAGGTGCGTGCAGTCCAGCAGCACGTAGTCCTTGTGCGGGCCTGCGCCGCGGCCCTCCGCGACCTCCTGCACCATGCAGCGCGAGACGATGTCGCGCGGGGCGAGGTCTTTGATCGTGGGGGCGTAGCGCTCCATGAAGCGCTCGCCGGATGCGTTGCGCAGGATCGCGCCCTCGCCGCGAGCACCCTCGGTGAGCAGGATGCCGAGGCCCGCGAGCCCGGTCGGGTGGAACTGGAAGAACTCCATGTCCTCGAGCGGCAGGCCCTTGCGCCAGATGATGCCGACGCCGTCGCCCGTGAGGGTGTGGGCGTTGGAGGTGGTCTTGTAGATCTTGCCGAAGCCGCCGGTCGCGAAGACGATCGACTTGCCCTGGAAGACGTGCAGCTCGCCCGTGGCCAGCTCGTAGGCGACGACGCCGGAGGGCTGCTCGACGCCGTCGACCTCGGTCATCACGAGGTCGAGCGCGTAGAACTCGTTGAAGAAGTTGACGCCGAGCTTGACGCAGTTCTGGAACAGCGTCTGCAGGATCATGTGGCCGGTGCGGTCGGCCGCGTAGCAGGCCCGGCGCACGGGCGCCTTGCCGTGGTCGCGCGTGTGACCGCCGAAGCGGCGCTGGTCGATGCGGCCCTCGGGGGTGCGGTTGAACGGCAGACCCATGTTCTCGAGGTCGAGGACCGCGTCGATGGCCTCCTTGGCGAGGATCTCGGCCGCGTCCTGGTCGACGAGGTAGTCGCCGCCCTTGACGGTGTCGAAGGTGTGCCACTCCCAGCTGTCCTCCTCGACGTTCGCGAGCGCCGCGGCCATGCCGCCCTGCGCTGCGCCCGTGTGGGAGCGGGTGGGGTAGAGCTTCGTGATGACCGCGGTGTTGGCCCGCGGTGCCGCCTCGATCGCGGCCCGCATCCCGGCGCCTCCCGCGCCCACGATGACGACATCGTGGCGGTGGTAGTGGACGCCGTCGATGACGTCCCCGTCTTCGAACTCGAGGTAGTCGGTCACGTTCTCTCTCACTACTGTGCGCGGATGCGGGGCTACTGGGCCGCGCAGACGGCGGCGAACTCGGCGTTGTCGGTGCCGCCGATGCACGGGTCGAAGGTCGTCAGCACGAGGGTGCCGAGCACGAGCAGCGCCACGGTGATGATGCCGAGCGCCCAGAGCAGCACGAGGCGGAAGCGCCCGTGCGCGTAGTCGTTGATGAGCGTGCGCATGCCGTTCGCGCCGTGGGTGAGCGCGAGCCACAGCAGGGCGACGTCCCACACGATCCAGATCGGGTCGGCGAGCTTGCCGGCCACGAACGCCCAGTCGAGGATCGACACGTTGCCGGGGAAGATCAGGTTGTAGAAGAGGTGCCCGAAGACGAGGAACACGAGCACGAAGCCCGAGAACCGCATCCAGATCCAGCCCCACTTCTCGATGTTGAACCGGCGCGTGCGGCGGCTCGGCTGGGGGCTGCGGGGGGCGGCGATGTCCTGCACGGTGCTCATCTCACTCGCCTCCGAAGACGACCATCAGGTGCCGCGGCGCGAAGCCGAGCAGCAGCACGATCCACAGGGCGATCACGACCCAGAACATGACCTTCTGCGCGCGGGGCCCCCACGAGAACATGTCGATGAGGATGATCCGGATGCCGTTGAAGGCGTGCAGGCCGATCGCGGCGACGAGCGCCGTCTCGCCGAGCCCCATGATCTCGGTCTTGTAGGTGCCGATGACGGCGTCGTACGCCTCGGGGCTGATCCGGATGAGCGCGGTGTCGAGGATGTGCACGAGCAGGAAGAAGAAGATCGCGGTTCCCGTGATCCGGTGCAGCACCCACGACCACATGCCCTCGCGGCCCCGGTAGAGCGTTCCGCCCATCCGGGTGCGCTTCGCGGGTTCGGGAACGGATGCCGCGGTGCTCTCAGCTGGTGCGGCCTGGCTCGTCACGGCACTTCTCCCTCGCGAGTCGCTCGACGTCGGAACGGGGCCAGTCTATGCCGGGGCCGCGGCGGTCGCAGGTGAGGCTCGCCTCACCTGTCTCGATGTCGAGATACCGTCGCCGGGCGGCCTCTCTAGGCTGATCGCATGTCGACTCCCCTCGAGCGGTTCTACGGCGTCATCCCGGCGGGCGGCGTCGGGTCGCGGCTGTGGCCGCTCTCGCGCGCGGACGCGCCCAAGTTCCTGCACGACCTCACCGGCACGGGGCGCACCCTGCTCCGCGGCACCTGGGAGCGGCTCGCGCCGATCGCGGGGCCCGAGCGTGTCATGGTCGTGACGGGGCGTGCGCACCGCGCGGCGGTCGAGGCGCAGATCCCCGAGCTCACCGACCGCAACATCGTGCTCGAGGCCGCGCCCCGCGACTCGACCGTCGCGATCGGCCTCGCCGCGGCGATCCTCGTGCGGCGCGAACCCGACGTCATCATCGGCTCCTTCGCGGCCGACCACGTCATCGGCGACGAGGCGGAGTTCCGTCGCGCCGTGGCGCAGGCCGTCGTCGCGGCGGATGCCGGGTACGTGACGACGATCGGCATCCAGCCCACCGAGCCCGCCATCGGCTTCGGCTACATCGAGACGGGCGAGGGCGCCTCGATCGACGGCGCGCCCGACGCGCTGCTCGTGCGGAGCTTCGTCGAGAAGCCGGATGCCGCGACCGCGGCCCGCTACCTGGCCGACGGCCGCCACCTCTGGAACGCGGGCATGTTCATCGCGCGCGCCGACCTGCTGCTCGAGCAGATCGCCGCGTTCGATCCCGAGCTCCGGGCCCAGCTCGACGAGCTGGCGGCGGCGTGGGACGACCCCGCGACGCGCGGCCCGGCGGTCGACCGGCTGTGGCCCGTGCTGCGGCGCATCGCGATCGACTACGCGGTCGCGGAGCCCGCGGCGGCCGCCGGGCGGCTCGCCGTGGTGCCGGGGCGGTTCGACTGGGACGACGTGGGCGACTTCGCATCCGTCGCCAAGCTCAAGTCGGGCGGGCGCTCGAGCGACCTGTCGATCCTGGGCGAGAACGCGCGCGTGCTCGCGGACGCCTCGAGCGGCATCGTGGTGACCCAGACCGACCGCATCGTCTCGCTCATCGGGGTGCGCGACATCGTGGTCGTCGACACGGCGGATGCGCTGCTCGTCACGACGACCGCGAACGCCCAGCGGGTGAAGAGCGTGGTCGACGCGCTCAAGCTCTCGGGGCGCGACGACGTGCTCTGAGTTTGTCTTGCGCCGCGATAATCCGCGGCGCCGGCCGTCCGGCCGACCGTGCGCGAACGCTCGGCCGGACGAGTGCCGAAACAGGTGGGTGTGTGTGGCGGATCCGCGGCGCCGGCCGTCCGGCCGCGCCGAGGGATGTTCCTTTGAGCGCACCTTGCTCATATGAGCAGGCTGCCGTGCGGGGTGTTCCGGTCACGCGGGAGGTGTGTAACTGTTCTGTTGCGAGCGCCGGTGCTCACCGTCGGCGTGCGTCACAAAAGGTAACGTGGATCGCGATCCGCCGGTCATCCTGCCCGGCGACTTCTTGGAGGACACAGTGACACTCACCACCCGCAAGGCCGGTCTCTCCGGTCTCGCCATCCTGGGCGCGAGCGCCCTGGTGCTGACCGGCTGCGCATCCGCGCCTGAGACGCCCACGACCCCGTCCGACGAGCCCGCCGGGAGCGACTTCTACGCCTGCATGGTCTCCGACCAGGGCGGCTTCGACGACAAGTCGTTCAACCAGCTCGGCAAGGTCGGCCTCGACCGCGCCGCGTCCGAGCTCGGCATCGAGGTCAACACCGCCCAGTCCACGACCGAGGACGACTACGGCCCCAACATCGAGGCCATGGTCAACGACGGCTGCGACATGATCGTCACGGTCGGCTTCCTGCTCTCCGCCGCGACGATCGAGGCGGCGAAGGCCAACCCCGAGATCGAGTTCGCGATCGTCGACGACGGCCTGGACGGCGACTTCGACGGCAAGGTCGACGTCGACAACGGCAAGCCGATCCTCTTCAACACCGCGACGGCCTCCTTCCTGGCCGGCTACGCGGCCGCCGCCTACTCGAAGACCGGCGTCGTCGGCACCTTCGGCGGCATGCAGATCAACTCCGTGACGATCTTCATGGACGGCTTCTTCGAGGGCGTGCAGTACTTCAACAAGGAGAACGGCGCATCCGTCAAGGTCGTCGGCTGGGACGCCGACGCGCAGACCGGTGTCTTCAACTCCGAGGCCTTCAGCGCCGGTGTCGGTGCCAAGACCGCGGCCCAGGGTCTGCTCGACCAGGGCGCCGACGTGCTCTTCCCGGTCGGCGGCCCGATCTACCAGAGCGCGGCAGAGGCCATCCGTGAGAAGGGCGGCGACATCGCCCTCATCGGTGTCGACGCCGACGTGTACGAGACCGACCCGGGTGTCGCCGACCTCCTGCTGACCTCGGTGCTCAAGCAGGTCGACGTGGGCGTCTTCGACGTCATCAAGTCGGCCGTCGAGGGCAGCTTCGACAACACCCCGTACGTCGGCACGATCGAGTCCGGCGGCGTGGGCATCGCGCCGTTCCACGACTTCGAGTCGAAGGTCCCCGGTGACCTCGGCGCGAAGCTCGAGGAGCTGAAGGGCAAGCTCGTCTCGGGCGAGATCACCGTCGACTCGCCGGCGATCCCGTAAGACAGACGCGAGCACTCTGGCGCGGGGAGGCCGGATCATCCGGCCTCCCCGTTGCCGTGCGACACCCCGGAACTGGACGGAGACAATGAAGCTCGAACTCCGCGGCATCACCAAGCGGTTCGGTGCCCTGGTCGCCAACGACCACATCGATCTCGTCGTCGAACCCGGCGAGATCCACTGCCTGCTCGGGGAGAACGGCGCCGGCAAGTCCACGCTCATGAACGTGCTCTACGGCCTCTACCGGGCCGAGGAGGGCGAGATCCTGCTCGACGACGAGGTCCAGCGCTTCTCCGGCCCCGGAGACGCCATGCGCGCCGGCATCGGCATGGTGCACCAGCACTTCATGCTCGTCCCCGTGTTCACGGTCGCCGAGAACGTCATGCTCGGCCACGAGCAGACCAAGGGTGCGGGCGTCCTCGACCTCGCCGCGGCCCGCGCGAAGGTGCGCGAGATCTCCAACCGCTTCGGCTTCGACATCGACCCGGATGCGGTCGTCGAGAACCTCCCCGTCGGCGTGCAGCAGCGGGTCGAGATCATCAAGGCGCTCTCGCGCGACGCACGCGTGCTCGTCTTCGACGAGCCCACCGCCGTGCTCACCCCCCAGGAGACCGACGAGCTCATGGCGATCATGCGCCAGCTCAAGGAGTCGGGCACCTCCATCGTCTTCATCACCCACAAGCTGCGCGAGGTGCGCGAGGTCGCGGACCGCATCACCGTCATCCGCCTCGGCAAGGTGGTCGGCGAGGCCTCGCCGACCGCGAGCAACACCGAGCTCGCCTCGATGATGGTCGGGCGCGCCGTCGAGCTGACGATCAGCAAGGCCCCCGCCAACCCCGGCGCCGACGCCTTCGTCGTGACCGAGCTCTCGGTCATCGACCAGCTCAACCAGTACGTCGTCAAGGACGTCTCGTTCACCGTGCGCGCGGGCGAGATCCTCGCGATCGCCGGCGTGCAGGGCAACGGCCAGACCGAGCTCACCGAGGCGATCCTCGGCATCCAGCCGCGCACCTCCGGCTCGATCACCCTCGACGGCACCGAGCTGCTCGGTCGCAGCGTGCGGCGGGTGCTGGATGCGGGGCTCGGCTTCGTGCCGGAGGACCGCACCGAGGACGGGCTCGTGGCCGAGTTCACGATCGCCGAGAACCTCATGCTCGACCGCTCCAAGGGGGCGCCGTTCGTCAAGGCGGGCACGCTGCAGCTGAAGACCCTCGAGGCCTTCGCCGAGGAGAAGCTCGCCGAGTTCGACATCCGCGCCCAGGGCATCCACACCCACGCCGGGCGCCTCTCGGGCGGCAACCAGCAGAAGGTCGTGCTCGCCCGCGAGCTGAGTCGCGACCTCCGCCTCTTCGTCGCCTCGCAGCCGACCCGCGGCCTCGACGTCGGCTCGATCGAGTTCGTGCACACCCGCATCGTGCAGGCGCGTGACGAGGGCATCCCCGTCATCGTCGTCTCGACCGAGCTCGACGAGGTCACGGCGCTCGCCGACCGCATCGCGGTCATGTACCGCGGCGGGATCGTCGGCATCGTGCCGGGCGACACCCCGCGCGACGTGCTGGGGCTCATGATGGCGGGCGAGACGACGGGAGCGGCCGCATGAGCGACGACAAGACCGTGGACGACACGACGGTGCAGGCGCCGGCAGCCGGGCCGCAGCAGACGGCCGAGGTGCCGCCGTCGGCGTCCTCCCGCTTCCTGCGCGAGATGCTCAGCTCGAGCTGGCTCATCTCGCTGCTCGCCATCGTCGTGGCGATCCTCGTGGGCTCGCTGCTCGTCGTGGTCACCGACCCGGCCGTGCAGAAGGCCGCGGGCTACTTCTTCGCGCGGCCCGGCGACACGATCGCCGCGATCTTCGAGGCCATCGGCGGCGCCTACGCCTCGCTCTTCCAGGGGGCGGTCTTCAACCCCAAGCGCGACGGCTTCGTCAACCAGATCAAGCCGCTCACCGAGTCGCTCACCTTCGCCACCCCGCTCATCGCGGCCGGCCTCGGCGTCGCCCTCACCTTCCGGGTCGGGCTGTTCAACATCGGCGGCCGCGGGCAGATCCTCATCGCGGCGGCGTGCGCCGGATGGGTGTCGTGGTCGTTCGACCTCCCCGCCCCCGTGCACATCCTGTTCGCCACCGTCGCGGGACTCGTCGGCGGAGCGATCTGGGCGGGCATCGTCGGCGTGCTCAAGGCCCGGACGGGCGCGCACGAGGTGATCGTGACGATCATGCTCAACTACGTGGCGTTCTACCTCGTCGCGTTCCTGTTGAAGACCCCGGGCGCGCTGCAGGCCCCCGGCACGACCCAGAACAAGTCCCCGGGCGCCAACGCGTCGGCCGTCTACCCGACGCTGTCCGACCTCCTCGGCGTCGGGGCGTTCCGCCTCCACCTCGGCTTCATCTTCGTGATCCTCGCGACGATCCTCGTCTGGTACCTCTTCAACCGGTCGAGCCTCGGATTCCGCTTCCGCGCGGTGGGGGAGAACCCGCACGCGGCGCGCACCGCCGGCATCTCCGTGCCGTCGGTCTACATCCTCGCGATGGTCTTCTCGGGAGCGCTCATGGGGCTCGCGGGCTCGTCGCAGGTGCTCGGCACCACGACCACCGGCTTCTCGGACGGCGTCGACGCCGGCATCGGCTTCGACGCGATCACGGTCGCGCTGCTCGGCAGGTCCCGACCGTGGGGCGTGTTCTTCGCAGGGCTGCTGTTCGGCGCGCTCAAGGCCGGCGGCTACACGATGCAGGCGAGTCAGGGCATCCCGATCGACATCGTCTTCGTCATGCAGTCGATCATCGTGCTGCTCATCGCGGCGCCGCCGCTCATGCGCATGATCTTCCGGCTGCCGGCGCCCGAGGGGTCGCCCAAGCCCGTGCGCATCAGCGCCCAGAAGGCGGTGACCAAGTGACCACGACGACCTCCGCATCCGCGGCCCCCATCGTGCACGAGACGGCTCTCGTTCGCAGCTGGAAGACGCCCATCGTGCTCGGCGTCTTCGCGATCCTCGGGATCGTCATGGCGTTCGCGTTCCCGGCCACGGGCGAGACCACCTTCGGGCTCTCGACCTCCAAGGACGCGATCCAGCTCGCGCCGCTCGTGCTGCCCACCCGGGGGAGCGTCATCGTCGCGGCCGTGCTGCTCGTGCTGGTCGCGGCCGTGTCCACCTGGCTCGTCGCCTCTCCGCGCGGGCGCTCACCCCTCTGGCTCGTGATCGTGTTCGCGGTGCTGTTCATGTTCGCCTTCCTCACCTGGGTCGCGGCGGGCAAGACCATCCCGCTTCCCGGCCTGCTGGTCGGCTCGCTCGCCCTCAGCGTGCCGCTCATCTTCGGCGCCCTCGGCGGGGTCATCTCCGAACGCAGCGGTGTCGTCAACATCGCGATCGAGGGGCAGCTGCTGTTCGGCGCGTTCTCGGCGGCGCTCGTGGGATCGATCACCCAGAACCCGGTGCTCGGCCTCGTCGCCGCGATGATCGGCGCGGTGCTCGTCTCGTTCGTGCTCGCCGCCTTCTCGATCAAGTACCTCGTCGACCAGGTGATCGTCGGCGTCGTGCTCAACGTGCTCGTGCTCGGGCTCACGAGCTTCTTCTACTCGAAGGTGCTCGTGCCGGATGCGGCGACGCTCAACAGCCCCGTCAAGTTCGACGTGCTGCCGATCCCGCTGCTGAGCGACATCCCCATCCTCGGGCCCGTGCTCTTCCGGCAGACGATCATCGTCTACCTCATGTACATCGCCGTGATCCTCGTCTGGTTCGCGCTGTTCAAGACCCGCTGGGGGCTGCGTGCGCGCGCCGTCGGCGAGCACCCGACGGCTGCCGACACGGTCGGCATCAACGTCACCTCCACGCGGTTCTGGAACGTGTCGCTCGCCGGCGCGATCGTCGGCATGGGCGGCGCCTACTACACCCTGGATGTGGTCGGCCAGTTCGGCAAGGACATGACCGGCGGTGCGGGCTTCATCGCGCTCGCCGCGGTCATCTTCGGGCGGTGGGACCCCATCCGGGCCACCCTCGCCGGCCTGCTGTTCGGCTTCGCGACCAACCTGCAGAGCGTGCTCGCGATCATCGGCTCGCCGGTGCCGAGCGACTTCATGCTCATGCTTCCGTACGTCGTCACGGTCTTCGCCGTCGCGGGGCTCGTCGGCCTCTCGCGGGCGCCCGCGGCCGACGGGAAGCCGTACATCAAGTCATGAGCGGCATCGACGAGAGCACGTGGAAGGTGCTGCGGGACGCAGCCAACCAGGCCGCCACGCACGCCTACGTGCCGTACTCGAAGTTCCCGGTCGGGGTCGCGGCGCTCGTCGACGACGGCCGCATCATCTCGGGCTGCAACGTCGAGAACGCCTCGTACGGGCTCACCCTGTGCGCCGAGTGCGCGCTCGTGTCGAGCCTGCACATGACCGGGGGCGGCAGGCTCGTCGCGTTCACGTGCGTCGACGGCAAGGGGCAGACCCTCATGCCGTGCGGACGCTGTCGGCAGCTGCTCTTCGAGCACTCGGCCGAGGGGATGCTGCTCGAGACGGTCTCCGGCATCCGCACGATCGACGAGGTCATCCCCGACGCCTTCGGCCCGCGCACCCTCGAGGAGTACCGGTCATGATCGAGCCGTTCGACACCGTCGACCTCATCCACGCCAAGCGCGACCGGCGCGAGCTGACGGCGGACGAGATCCGCTGGCTCATCGACGCCTACACGCGCGGCTACGTCGCCGACGAGCAGATGTCGGCGTTCGCGATGGCCGTCTTCCTCAACGGGATGACGAGCGACGAGGTGCGCGAGATGACGCTCGCGATGGTGGCCAGCGGTGAGCGGCTCGACTTCTCGGGCCTCGGCCGCACGACGACCGACAAGCACTCGACCGGCGGCGTCGGCGACAAGATCACGCTGCCGCTCGCGCCGCTCGTCGCCTCCTTCGGCGTCGCGGTGCCGCAGCTCTCGGGCCGCGGCCTCGGGCACACGGGTGGCACCCTCGACAAGCTCGAGTCGATCCCCGGATGGCGGGCCCGCCTGACGAACGAGGAGTTCCTGGCCCAGCTCGGCACGGTCGGTGCGGTCGTCTGCGCCGCCGGGGCGGACCTCGCGCCCGCCGACGGCAAGCTCTACGCCCTGCGCGACATCACGGGCACCGTCGAGGCGATCCCGCTCATCGCCTCGTCGATCATGTCGAAGAAGATCGCCGAGGGCACCGCGTCGCTCGTGCTGGACGTGAAGTTCGGCGGCGGCGCCTTCATGAAGGACTACGACCGCGCCCACGAGCTCGCCGAGACGATGGTGCGGCTCGGCAACGAGGCGGGCGTGGCGACGCGCGCGCTGCTCACCGACATGAACGTGCCGCTCGGGCTCGCGATCGGCAACGCCAACGAGGTGCGCGAGTCGGTCGAGGTGCTCGCCGGCGGCGGGCCCGCTGACGTCGTGGAGCTCACGGTCGCGCTCGCCCGCGAGATGCTCGACATGGCGGGCGTGCCGGACGCCGACGTCGCATCCGCGCTCGCCGACGGGCGCGCGATGGACGCCTGGCGCGCGATGATCTCCGCGCAGGGCGGAGACCCGGATGCGGCGCTGCCGCAGCCGCGGGAGTCGCTCCCGGTGCTCGCCGAGACGGATGGCGTGCTCGTGGAGCAGGAGGCGCTGCCGTTCGGCGTGGCCGCGTGGCGGCTCGGCGCGGGCCGCGCCCGCAAGGAGGACCCCGTGGTGCACGCCGCGGGCATCGACCTGCACAAGAAGCCGGGCGACGCCGTGCGCGCGGGCGAGCCGCTCTTCACGCTGCACGCCGACGACCCGGCCCGCTTCGACCGCGCGCTCGAGGCGCTCGAGGGCGCCTACCGCGTCGCCCCCGCAGGCACGCCTCTCGCCGAGCGCCCCCTCATCCGCGCCCGCCTCACCTGACCGGTCCCCGAAAGTACGTGCTTTTGCGGCGCTGAGGCGGGGAGATCACGCCAAAGTGCGTACTCTCGCGGACACGGCGGCGCGGATCCGGCGGACCAGTTCGGCGCGTGCGCGTTCGTCGGCGAGATCCGCGGCGGTCACTCGGATGATGCGCCATCCGGCCTCCTCCATCTCGCGGTAGCGGCGGATGTCGTATGCCCACTGTTCGGGGTTCGTGCGGTGGTGCTCTCCCTCGTACTCGATGCCGATCTTCAACTCCGGCCAGCCCAGATCGCAGTGCCCGATCACACGACCCCACCGGTTCACGACCTCGACCTGGACGACCGGTGCGGGCAGTCCCGCGTCGATCACGACGATGCGCAGCCAGGTCTCACGCGGTGATCCCGAGCCGGTGGTGAGCACGGGCAATGCGTCGCGCATGAGCCTGGACCCGCGGCGCCCCTCGTAGCGTGCGAGTGCACGCCGGAGGTCGCTGAGCGTTCCCAGGGGATCCTCCCTCCACAGGATCCGGTCGCCCGCCGCGACCACCTCGTGCCGCCGCAGCCCCGACGCGGCGAGGTCGCACCAGGTGCGCGCGGGGCTCGTGACCGGCACGCCGTCCAGCACCACGATGTCGCGCACATCGATGAGGACATGGTGCGCGACGACCCCGCGCGCCTCGACGCGTCGCCGGCCTGCCTGGACGCCGATATGCAGTGCGATCGACTCCGTGCGGGCGGGAACCGGGATGCCGTGGAGCGCTGCCGCGGTGGGGCCGAAGTAGAACGCGCGGTCCGGCATCCGCGGCATGAAGGCACGTGCCCGATCGCGGAGGTCGCGCACCTCGACGCGGCTTCGGATGCCCCAGAACGGCGCTGTCCAGTCGTCGCGTCGAAGCGTCGCCCGATCGAATCCATGGGTGAGTGCGTCGGCGACGCGGAAGTGAGGTCCAAGCGGTTCATCCATGGTCCGTGAAAGTACGCAGTTCGGGGCACGCACAGGCTCCGGGAGCCTCAAATGTGCGTACTTTCGGGGACCGCGCTGTGGGGGAGGAGGATGCCCGCGCCCCGTGCGCATCCGTCATCCTCCGTGAAGGTACGCACTTTGGTGCGCGAAACGGCCCCGAACGGCGCAAAAGTACGTACTTTCGGGGACCGGGGCGTTCGGCGTCGGCTCAGTTTCGGAGGGGTGCTGCCGACTACGCTGGGAGCATGAGCGACGCCGCATCCGCAGACCACCACGTCGTCGACGGGATCGACCTGCGGACACTGCCCAAGGTGTCCCTGCACGACCACCTCGACGGGGGACTGCGCCCCCGCACGATCATCGAGCTCGCCGAGCCGCTTGGCCTCGAACTGCCCGCGACGGATGCCGACGCGCTCGCCGCGTGGTTCGCCGAGAAGTCCGACTCCGGCTCGCTCGTCGAATACCTGAAGACCTTCGACCTCACGACCGCCGTCATGCAGACCCGCGAGGGGCTCACCCGGGTCGCGCGCGAGGCGGTCGAGGACCTCGCCGAGGACGGCGTGATCTGGGGCGAGATCCGCTGGGCGCCCGAGCAGCACCTCACGCGGGGCCTCAGCCTCGACGAGGCGGTCGAGGCCGTGCAGGAGGGCCTCGAGCAGGGCATGGCGATGTCGGCCGAGGCCGGCCACGGCATCCGCGTCGGCCAGCTCGTCAGCGCCATGCGGCACCTCGACCGCGGCCTCGAGATCGCCGAGCTGGCGCTCCGCCACCGCGACCGCGGCGCCGTCGGCTTCGATATCGCGGGCCCCGAGGCGGGCTTCCCGCCCAGCCGCTTCGCCGACGCCTTCACGCTGCTGGCCCGCGAGGGCTTCCCCGCGACCGTGCACGCGGGGGAGGCGGATGGCGTGGAGTCGATCCGCGGCGCCCTCGTCGACGGGCGCGCCCTGCGCCTCGGCCACGGCGTGCGCATCGCCGAGGACATTACGATCGAGTCGCAGGACGACGAGGCCAGCTACGTGAGCCTCGGCCACCTCGCCCAGTGGGTCAAGGACCGCGGCATCGCCCTCGAGACGAGCCCCAGCTCCAACCTGCAGACCGGCGCCGTCGCCGCCTGGGGCGACGACATGACCGCGCACCCCTTCGACCTGCTCTACCAGCTCGGCTTCCGGGTCACGGTCAACACCGACAACCGCCTCATGAGCGCGACAACCCTCAGCCGCGAGCTCGGACTGCTGGCGGATGCCTTCGGCTACGACCTCGACGACCTGCTCACCTTCCAGCTGAACGCGGCGGATGCGGCCTTCCTGCCCCTCGAGGACCGCGCCGAGCTCGCCGCCCGCATCGAAGACGGATTCGGCGCCCTCTGATGAACACCCCGCACCCCGCGCAGCCGGCGCCCGCCGCGCTCCCCGCCCTGCCCGACGAGGCCGTCGTGCTCGGCGCGCGCGCCCGCGACTGGCAGGGCGCCGTCGAGACCGCGGGACGCGCCCTCACCGCATCCGGGGCCACCGACGCGGGCTACGCGGTCGACATGGTCCGGATGATCGAGGACCACGGCCCCTACGTCGTGATCGCCCCCGGCCTCGCGCTCGCGCACGCACGCCCCGGCCCCGCGGTGCGCCGCGACGGGATCGCGATCGTGACCCTCGCCGACCCGGTGCCGTTCGGGCACCCCTACAACGACCCGGTGCGCGTCGTGCTCGCCCTCGCCGGCGCCTCGAGCGCCCGCCACCTGCAGCTCGTGGCCGAGATCGCGAACATCTTCAACGACTCGGATGCCGTGGAGCGCCTCGCCGCCGCCGCGACCGCCGACGAGGTGCGCGGCATCCTCGGGGTGGGCGCGTGAAGATCCTGACGCTGTGCGGCGCCGGGGTGGGCACGAGCGGCATCCTCAAGGTGAACGCCGAGCGCGTGCTGCAGCGGATCGGCGTGGACGCGCGCGTCGTCGCGATCGACGCCTCGATGCTCGCGGAGGAGCTCGACGACGCGCAGGTCATCCTCACGGGTCCCGAGTTCGTCGACGCGATCGGGCAGACCTTCGCCGACGTCATCGTGATCGAGAACTACTTCGACACGGCCGAGCTGCAGGGCAAGCTCGAGGACGCGCTGGGCTGAGCCCTCCTGCGCCCCGGCCCCCGCGGCGCTCTCACGACAGCAGCTGCCGCATCCCCGCGTCGAGCGCGGCGAGGGCCGCATCCGCTGCCGCCTGCCGCTCGGCGGGCGTGCCCTCGTCCGAGCGGGTGTCGAGGTAGCACTTGAGCTTCGGCTCGGTGCCGCTCGGCCGCACGATCACACGCGAGCCGCCCGCGAGGTGGTAGCGCAGGATGTCGTTCGGCGGGAAGATGCCGAAGCCGTCGGCGAAGTCGTCCACCTGCTCGACGCGGATGCCGCCGATCTCGCGCGGCGGGTCCTGACGCAGGCGCGCCATGAGCTCGGGGATGCGGGCGAGGTCGGCCACCCGCACCGAGATCTGCCCGGATGCGAAGGCGCCGTAGCGGTCGGCGAACGCCGCGCGGTGCTCGGCGAAGCTCTGCCCGGCCGCCTTCAGCTCGGAGAAGAGCGCGAGCACCTCCACCGCGGCGGAGATGCCGTCCTTGTCGCGCACCTTGTCGGGGTCGACGAGGTAGCCGAGGGCCTCCTCGTAGCCGAACTGCAGCTCGCCGGCGCGCGAGATCCACTTGAAGCCGGTGAGCGTCTCGACGAAGTCGAACCCCTCCTTGCGGGCGACGACGCCGAGCGCGGGGGAGCTCACGAGCGAGCAGGCGAGCGTGCCCCGGTCGCCGCCGGCCGCGGCGATGCGGCGCGCGGCGCGCCAGCCCAGAAGCCAGCCCACCTCGTTGCCCGAGAGGCGCTGCCACGCGCCCTCGGCATCCGGAACCCCCACCGCGAGCCGGTCGGCGTCGGGGTCGTTCGCGATGATGAGCTCGGCACCCGCCTCGGCCGCGGTGGCGAAGGCGAGGTCCATCGCGCCCGGCTCCTCGGGGTTCGGGAAGTCGACGGTGGGGAAGGCCGCGTCGGGCTCCTGCTGGGCGGCGACCGAGGTGACGTCGGTGAAACCCGCCGCGTCGAACACGCGCTTCGCGGTCTCCCAGCCCACCCCGTGCATCGCCGTGTAGACGATCTTGAGCGGCTGGGGGGCGGATGCGATGGCCGCCGTGCGCTGCACGTACGCGTCGACGACCTCCTCGCCCGCGATCTCGTAGGCGTCCGAGCGCGGCAGCTCGGCGATCGACCCGGCGGCCACGGCCACGATCTGGGCCTGGATCTCGGCGTCGGCAGGCGGCACGATCTGCGAACCGTGGTCGAGCCCGCCGAGGTAGACCTTGTAGCCGTTGTCGGCGGCGGGGTTGTGGGAGGCCGTGACCATGACGCCCGCGCTCGCGTCGAGGTGGCGCACGGCGAAGGCGAGCACGGGCGTCGGCAGCAGCCGCGGCAGCAGGATCGCCCGCACCCCGGCGCCCGCCATGAGCTCGGCGGTGTCGCGCGCGAAGACCTCGGAGTTGGTGCGCCCGTCGTAGCCGATCACGACCGACGGATGCTGCTCCCGCGCGAGCAGGTAGCGCGCGAGCCCCGCGGCGGCCTGCGCCACGAGCACGCGGTTCATCCGCAGGGGCCCGGCACCCAGCTCGCCGCGGAGCCCCGCGGTGCCGAAGGTGAGCCGCCCCGCGAAGCGCGACGCGAGCTCGGCGCGCGCATCCGGGTCGCCCGCGTCGGAGCGCGCGACGAGGGCCTCCAGCTGCGCACGGGTGACGTCGTCGGGGTCCTGCGCGGCCCAGGCGCGGGCGGCCTCGACCGGGTCGGCGGTCACCGCATCCGTGTCGCTCATCAGATGGCCGCCACGATCCGCGCGAGCAGCGCCGAGATGACCGGCTCTGCGTCCCTGCCCGCCTGCAGCACCTCGGCGTGGCTCAGCGGCTCGGGCGAGATGCCGGCCGCGAGGTTGGTGATGAGCGAGAGGCCGAGCACCTCCATGCCGGCCTGGCGCGCGGCGATCGCCTCGAGCGCGGTCGACATTCCCACGATGTGCCCGCCGAGGGTCTTCGCCATCTGCACCTCGGCCGGGGTCTCGTAGTGCGGGCCGCGGAACTGCACGTAGACGCCCTCGTCGAGGGTGGGGTCGATGCCGCGGGCGATGCCGCGGAGGCGGGCCGAGTAGAGGTCGGTGAGGTCGATGAACGTCGCGCCCTCGAGCGGGGAGGAGGCGGTGAGGTTGATGTGGTCGCTGATCAGTACGGGGGTGCCGGGCGTCCAGTGCTGCTTGATGCCGCCCGCGCCGTTCGTGAGGATCATCGTGGTGGCACCCGCTGCGGCCGCCGTGCGCACCGAGTGCACGACGCGGCGCACCCCGTGCCCCTCGTAGAAGTGGGTGCGGGCGCCGATCACGAGCGCGCGCGTGCCGTTCGGCAGCAGGATGCTGCGCAGCGTGCCGACGTGGCCGGTGAGCGCCGGGGCGCTGAAGCCGTGGATCTCGGTGGCGGGCACCGTGGCGACGGTCTCGCCGAGCAGCTCGGCGGCCTTCGCCCATCCGGAGCCGAGCGTGAGGGCGATGTCGTGCGTCTCGACGCCCGTGGCGTCGGCGAGCTGCGCGGCGGCGACGCGTGCGACCTCGAACGGGTCGGCGTCGGGGTCGTCGAGGGGATGCGGGGTCTGCATCCTGCCACTGTATTCCGCGCGCCCGCCCCGCGGGCCTGCGGTCGGCATCCTCGCCGCGGATGCGCGACAATTGAGGCATGCCCTACGAGTTCGAGCGGACCCAACGCATCGCCGTCCTCGGAGGGGGGCCAGGCGGATACGAGGCGGCCCTCACGGGGGCCCAGCTCGGCGCGGAGGTGACGCTCGTCGAGCGTGCCGGTGTCGGCGGCTCCGCGGTGCTGACGGATGTCGTGCCGTCGAAGTCGCTCATCGCGACCGCGGGTGCGGCGACGGATGTCGGGCAGGCCGCCGACCTCGGCGTGCAGTTCTTCACGCGCGGCGAGAACGGCCGCGCCGTGCGCCCCGAGGTCACCGTCAACCTCGCCGCCGTCAACCAGCGCCTCATGCTGCTCGCACGCCAGCAGTCGGAGGACATGAAGTCGCAGCTCATCAAGGCGGGCGTGCGCATCGTCGCGGGCGACGGCCGGCTCGACGGCCCGAACCGGCTCATCATGTCGACCGGCAAGGGCAAGAAGCGCGTCGACTTCGACGAGGTGCAGGCCGACACGCTCGTCGTCGCGGTCGGCGCGAGCCCCCGCGTGCTGCCGAGCGCCAAGCCCGACGGCAAGCGCATCCTCACCTGGACCCAGCTCTACAGCCTCGACGAGGTGCCCGAGCACCTCATCGTGGTCGGCTCCGGGGTGACGGGTGCCGAGTTCGCATCCGCCTACCGCGCGCTCGGCGCGCACGTGACGCTCGTCTCCAGCCGCGAGCAGGTGCTGCCGGGTGAGGACGCGGATGCCGCCCGCGTGATCGAGAACGTCTTCGTGCGCGGCGGCATGACCGTGCTCTCGAAGTCCCGGATGCAGTCGGTCGAGCGCGCGGGCGACGGGGTCGTCGTCACGCTCACCGACGGCCGCACGGTCGAGGGCTCGCACTGCCTCCTCGCGCTCGGCTCGGTTCCGAACACTGCGGGCCTGGGCCTGGAGGAGGCGGGCGTGCAGCTCACCGAGGCGGGCAACATCCGGGTCAACCGCGTGGCGCGCACCTCGATGCCGATGGTCTACGGGGTGGGGGACTGCACCGACTTCCTGCCGCTCGCATCCGTCGCCTCGATGCAGGGGCGCACGGCCGTGTTCCACGCGATGGGGGACGCAGTGACGCCCACCGAGCCGCGCAACGTGACCTCGAACATCTTCACGCATCCGGAGGTCGCGACCGTCGGCTGGAACCAGAAGCAGATCGAGGAGGGGCTGGCCCAGGGCGAGATCTACAAGCTGCCGCTCGCCTCGAACCCGCGCGCCAAGATGGAGGGCATCAAGGACGGCTTCGTGAAGCTGTTCGCGCGCACCGGCTCGGGAACCGTCATCGGCGGTGTCGTGGTGGCGCCGAAGGCCTCCGACCTCATCCTGCCGATCGCGCTCGCGGTCGAACACCGGCTCACGGTCGACCAGCTCGCGCGGGCGTTCAGCGTCTACCCCTCGCTCTCGGGCGCCGTGACGGATGCGGCCCGCGCCATGCACATCGTCAGCTGACCCCGGCGCGTCCCCTTCCGCCCGCCCCCGCCCTCATCCTCATCCTCATCCCCATCCCCATCCCCGCGAGCGCTACCCGTTTTCGTGAGCGCTACCCGTAGACGGGTAGCGCTCACGAAAACGGGTAGCGCTCGCAGCTGTGGACAACTTCCGCACCGCCGGCGCCGGCTGCGACATGGTGAGGGCATGGACGAGATCGTGATCACCGCCGCGTGGCGAGACAGCTTCCAGCTCGCGCGGGAGGCGCCGGACGGCGATGCCGGTCGTCTCGGAACTCTCGCTCAGCGGGGCGAGCTCGTGCGGCTCGTGCGCGGCGTCTACATCGCCGCGGCGGACTGGGATGCGCAGTCTCCGCGCGAGCGCCACATCACCCTCGCGCGGGCGGTGGTCCTCATGCGCGAGCGTCGGCTCGTGCTCTCGCACCGCACCGCCGCCATCGCCTGGGGTCTGCCGCTGTTCGGCGACCCGCCCGAGGACGTGCATGTCATCGCGTGGCGCACCAACGGGGGACGCTCGGACGATCGGCTCGTGCGGCACTGCCTCGACATCCCCGAGCAGACCGTCGTGCTCGACGGGCTCGAGGCGACGACGCTCGCGCGGACGGTCGTCGACGTCGCACGCACGAGCCGATTCGCTGAAGGGGTCATGGTGGCGGATGCCGCCCTCGCCCGGGGAACGTCGCAGGACCAGCTCATCGCAGAGCTTCCGGAGCCGGGGCGCCGCGGGGTGCGCCGTGCTCGCGAGGTAGTGGCGTTCGCGGACGGACGCAGCGGATCGCCCGTCGAGTCGCTGAGCCGTGTGTCGATCGCAGAGGCCGGGCTGCCGGCTCCCGAACTGCAGCACGAGTTCCGGGATCGTGACGGCCGGATGGCTGTCGACTTCTGGTGGCCGCGTTTCGGCGTGATCGGGGAGTCCGACGGCAAGGTGAAGTACCTCGACGAGCGGTACCGCAACGGGCGCACGCTCGAGCAGGTGCTGCTCGACGAGAAGTGGCGCGAGCAGCGGCTGCGCCGGCAGGCGGGCGTGCGCGCGGTTGCCCGGTGGGATGCCGCGACGGCGGCATCCCCGGCACGCCTGGGTCGACTCCTACGCGAGTACGGCATCCGCTGACCGCGGCGTCATGCTGGCCGCGAGCGCTACCCAAAGCCGCGAGCGCTACCCGTAGACCGGTAGCGCTCGCGGAAACGGGTAGCGCTCGCGGAAGAGGGGGCGGGTCAGTCGAGGATCGTCAGCAGCAGGTGGCCGGAGGAGACGGTGGCGCCGACGGATGCGTCGATGACGCCCACGGTGCCGTCCTTGTGGGCGGTGAGCGGCTGCTCCATCTTCATGGCCTCGAGCACCACGACGAGGTCGCCCTTGACGACCTTGTCGCCCTCCGCGACCGCGACCTTGACGACGGTGGCCTGCATGGGCGCCTTCACGGCGTCACCGGATACGGCGACCGCGGCACCCGATCCGCCCCGCCGCCGCGGGGGAAGCGGTGCCGACACCGTGGCCGACGGAACCAGGTTCGTGGGGAGCGACACCGCGATCCGCTTGCCCTCCACCTCGACGACGACCGAGTGGCGCTTCTCGGGGGCCGCGGGCTCGGCCAGGACGCCGCCCCACGGCTCCAGCTCGGCGGCGAACTCGGTCTCGATCCAGCGAGTGAAGACGCCGAAGTCGCCGCCCTCGGCCGTGAAGGCGGGGTCGCGCACGACGGCACGGTGGAACGGGATGACGGTCGGAAGGCCCGCGACCTCGAACTCGTCGAGGGCCCGGCGGGCGCGCTCGAGGGCGTCCTCACGCGACGAGCCGGTGACGATGAGCTTCGCGAGCAGCGAGTCGAAGGCACCCGAGATCTCGTCGCCCGTCGTCACGCCGGAGTCGATGCGCACGCCGGGGCCGCCGGGGTAGCGGATCGCCTGGATGGGGCCCGGTGTCGGCAGGAAGTTCCGGCCCGGGTCCTCGCCGTTGATGCGGAACTCGAAGGAGTGGCCCGTCACCTCGGGGTCCGGGTAGTCGATGAGGCCGCCCTCGGCGATGCGGAACTGCTCGCGCACGAGGTCGATGCCGGTGACCTCCTCCGAGACCGGGTGCTCGACCTGGAGGCGCGTGTTCACCTCGAGGAACGAGACGGTTCCGTCGAGCCCGATCAGGAACTCGCAGGTTCCGGCGCCGACGTAGCCGACCTCCTTGAGGATCGCCTTCGACGAGCTGTAGAGCAGCTCCTTCTGCTCGGGGGTGAGGAACGGCGCGGGCGCCTCCTCGACGAGCTTCTGGTGGCGACGCTGCAGCGAGCAGTCGCGGGTGGAGACGACGACGACGTTGCCCTCGGCATCCGCCAGGCACTGGGTCTCGACGTGGCGCGGCTTGTCGAGGTACTTCTCGACGAAGCACTCGCCGCGGCCGAACGCGGCGACCGCCTCGCGGGTGGCCGACTCGAAGAGCTCGGCGACCTCCTCGCGCTCACGGGCCACCTTGAGGCCGCGACCGCCGCCGCCGAACGCCGCCTTGATGGCGACCGGCAGGCCGACCTGGTCGACGAAGGCGAGCACCTCATCCGCGTCGGCGACCGGGTTCAGGGTGCCGGGGGCGAGCGGTGCGCCGACCTTCTCGGCCACGTGGCGGGCCGAGACCTTGTCGCCGAGACGCTCGATGGCATCCGGGCTCGGGCCGATCCAGATGAGGCCCGCGTCGATGACCGCGCGGGCGAAGTCGGCGTTCTCGGCGAGGAAGCCGTAGCCGGGGTGCACGGCGTCGGCGCCCGAGCGGCGGGCCACCGAGAGGATCTTGTCGATCACGAGGTAGCTCGTGGCGCTCGTCGCGCCGTCGAGGGCGTAGGCCTCATCGGCGAGCACGACGTGCCGGGCGCCCCGGTCCTGGTCGGCGTAGACGGCGACGGATGCGATGCCTGCGTCGCGGGCGGCGCGGATCACGCGAACCGCGATCTCACCCCGATTGGCGATCAGGACCTTCGAGATGCGAGGCATAGTTCCCCCAGCCTAGGGGGCGGCGCATGCCGTGCGGTTGTTCTCGGTGCACAAACCGCGCGTCGCGGATTGCGGGAGGGCTACAAGGGGGGATTTCGATACGCGGCTGCGCCGCTACTCAATCAGCGGGGAAGGGGCGGCTGCGCCGCTACTCAATCAGCGGGGAGGGGGTGGCTGCGCCGCTACTCGATCAGCGGGAGTGGGGTGGCTGCGCCGCTACTCAATCAGCGGGAGTGGGGCGGCTGCGCCGCTGCTCAATCAGCGGGGGTGGGGTGGCTGCGCCGCTGCTCGATCAGCGGGGAGGGGGTGGCTGCGCCGCTGCTCGATCAGCGGGGGTGGGGGCTGAGCCGGGCTCGCTGGTCGAGTAGCCCGCGAAGCGGGCGTGTCGAGACCAGCCCCCGCGCCGCTCAGCGGTTCCAGAGGCTCGGCCACTCGACGCCGAGGGCCCGCACGAGGGTGCGCAGGTACGGCACCGACAGGCCGACGACGGTGTGCGGGTCGCCCTCGATCGCGGTGATGAAGCCCGCCCCCTTGGAGTCGATCGTGAAGGCGCCCGCCACCTCGAGCGGCTCGCCCGTGGCGATGTAGGCGTCGATCTCGTCATCCGTGATGTCGGATGCGAAGCTCACCGCGGCCGAGGTCGCCCCGCCGACCGCCTGCCCGAGCAGGCCGCCGCGCGCGTCGATGAGCCAGTGCCCCGAGTGCAGCACCCCGGTGCGCCCCCGCTGGGCGTGCCAGCGCTCCCGCGCCGTCTCGGGCAGGTGCGGCTTGCCGTGGATCACGCCGTCGAGCACGAACGCCGAGTCGCCGCCCAGCACGAGCCCGTCGAGCCCGTCCGCCCCGCCCTCGTCGACGAGCCGCTCGGCCACCGCCTCCGCCTTGGCGCGGGCGAGGAGGGTGACGTAGGCGTCGGGCTCGAGCGGGCCCGCATCCGCCGCCACCGCATCCTCGTCGACGTGCGAGGGCACGGGCACGGGCTCGATGCCGACGGCGCGCAGCGTCGCGAGGCGCGCGGGCGAGGTGGATGCCAGATACAGCCGCACGGGGGCTCCCTCCGCTCGCGGCCACAGCATCCGCGCCTATGCTCGGACGGATGGGTGACATGCAGGGCCGCGAGGTCGAGATCGAGGTTACCGGCATCGCCCACGGCGGCTACGGCGTGGCGCGGCTGGACGGGCGGGTGATCTTCGTCGCGGATGCGATCCCCGGCGAGACGGTGCGCGCGCGGATCAGCGACGACCGCAAGCCGCGGTTCTGGTGGGCCGACACGGTCGAGGTGCTCGAGGCGAGCCCGCACCGGCGGCCGCACCTCTGGCCCGAGGCGGACGTCTCGATCGACCCCGGCATCCGGCCCGGCGGCGCCGACTTCGGGCACATCGAGCCCGCGCACCAGCGCGAGCTGAAGGCGCGCGTGCTGCGCGAGGCGCTGCAGCGCATGGCGAAGCTCGAGCTCGACACGCCTGTGGAGGCCGTCGACGGCCCCGCGGACGGCGGCGGATGGCGCACCCGCGAGCGGCTGCACGTGGCCGACGACGGCACGGCCGGGCCGTACGCCGCACGCTCGCACCGCGTCATCAAGGTGTCGGGGCTGCCGCTCGGCACCACCGCGCTGAACGAGGTCGCCCCGATCCGTGAGCGGATGCCGGAGCACGCGGGTGCGGATGTGCAGGTGCTCGCGCCGAGCGTGGGCGGGGCGCGGCTCATCCTCGGCACGCAGGCGCCGACCGTGATCCGCGAGCGGGTGGGGGAGCGCGAGTTCCGGCTCGACGATTCGGGCTTCTGGCAGGTGCACGCCGCGGCCCCGCTCGCCCTCACGCGCGCCGTGCAGGAGGCGATCGACGAGACGCTCTTCGACCCCAAGGCCGCCAACCTCGACCTCTACGGCGGGGTGGGGCTGCTCGCCGCCGCCGTCGGCGACCGCTTCGGCCCGACCACCCGCATCACCTCCGTCGAGTCGGATGAGCGGGCCACCGAGCACGCGCACGAGAACCTCGCCGACTGGCTCGGCGCGCAGGCGGTGACGGCGCGGGTGGAGCGCTGGGTCGGGGGCCTGGGTGACGCCTCGGCGCTCGAGCGCTCGCGCCTCGCGGCCGCGACGGTCGTGCTCGACCCGCCGCGCTCCGGTGCGGGGCGGCAGGTGCTGGAGGCGCTCGCGGCGGTGCGGCCGGCGCAGCTGGTCTACGTGGCCTGCGACCCCGTCGCCTTCGCGCGTGACGCGGGCATCCTCACCGGGCTCGGCTACCGGCTCTCGAGCCTCCGCGCGCTCGACCTGTTCCCGAGCACCCACCACGTGGAGGCCGTCGGCGCGTTCGTGCGCGACTGAGCCTCCCCGCCGCGGCACGACAGCAAGTACCATGAGCGGCGGCGGGGTGGCCGCCCCCGACCGCGAGACGGTTCGGGCGAGTGTCCGGGGAGACAGCATGAGCACCGTGGTCGATCGTCCGGACTCGGATGCGCCGGCGCGCCCGGCGCGCGTCGCCGTCGTCGACGACCACGAGTCGGTGCGGGTCGGCCTCAAGGCCGCGTTCGTGGAGGCGGGCCACGACTTCATGCTCGCCTCGCCCAACGTGACCGAGCTCATCCGCGACCTCGACGGGCGCGAGGTCGACGTGGTCGTCCTCGACCTGTCGCTCGGCGACGGCTCGAGCGTCACCCAGAACGTCAAGAGCGTGCAGGCGATCGGCGCCCCCGTGCTCGTGCACTCGATCGCCGACCGCGTGGACCTCGTGCGCGAGGCGCTCGCCGCCGGGGCCGCGGGCGTCATCCCGAAGTCGGCCTCGATGCGCACGGTCGTCACCGCCGCCGCCACGGTCGCCCGCGGCGAGGTGCTCAACAACCTGGAGTGGGCCACGGCGATCGACGCCGACCGCGACTTCGCGAAAGCCGAGCTCGGTCGGCGCGAGCGCGAGATCCTGCACCTCTACGCCTCGGGGCTGCCGCTCAAGCTCGCGGCCGAGCAGCTCGGCATCGGCTACTCGACGGCCCGCGAGTACCTCGACCGCATCCGCGCCAAGTACGTCGAGGTGGGGCGCCCCGCGCCGACCAAGGTCGACCTGCTGCGTCGGGCGGTCGAGGACGGCATCCTCCCCGGCCTCGACGCCGACGGCGATGGCTGACCTCGCCCCGACGCACCTCACGTCGGTGCCGCGCGGGCGCGCGGTGCGCAACCCGCTCAGCCTCGAGCGGGTCACCACGGCGATCGCCCGCACCGCGGCGGGCTTCGGCATCGCCTTCATGCTGCAGTCGGTGCCGGCGATGCTCGCGCAGCTGCCGAACATGCACCCCGTGTGGTCGCTCGTGGAGGTGGGCGCGCTCGTCGCGAGCCTCGTCGTCACCGTGGTCGTCTCGATCATCGGTCGGGGTCTGCGGATCGGGCACGTCACCTTCGCCGCCGTCTACCTCATCGCACTCGTCAGCTGGCCCTTCGCGGTGGTCGACCCCGCGCTCGCCCCGCATGACAGCTATTGGCTCTACTACATCCTCACGATCGCGACCGCGATGGCGACGATCGGCCTCGGCATCCGCTCGGCGACCGTGTACGTCGTCGTCGCGCCTCTCATCTACGGCGTGATCCGGGTGACCCCCGCGGGGGGCGGGGTCACGCTGACCCAGGCCGTGCTCGACTCGGTCTACGCGATCATCCTGGGCGGCGCGATCACGATCATCATCGCGATCCTGCGCAACGCCGCGTCGTCCGTCGACCGGGCGCAGGCGACGGCCCTCGAGCGCTACGGTCACGCGGTGCGCCAGCACGCGACCGAGGCGGAGCGCGTGCAGGTCGACGCGCTCGTGCACGACAGCGTGCTCACGACCCTGCTCTCGGCGGCCCGTGCCGAGAGCGCCGAGGCGAAGGAGCTCGCGGCGCACATGGCGGGGGATGCGATCGGTCGCCTGCGGGAGGCGGTGACGGATGCGCCGCAGGGCGACGCCGACGTGCCGGTGGCCGCGCTCGCGACGCGGATCGCGGACGCCGCGGCCTCGCTCTCGGAGCCGGTGACCGTGGACGCGACGGCGGTGCGGCGCGGCCGCCTGCCGCTCGCGGTGGCGGAGGCCCTGTACTCGGCCGCGGTGCAGGCGATGGTCAACAGCCTGCAGCATGCGGGCCCGCGCACGCGCCGCTGGGCGGTGGTGAGCGGGGACGGCGCCCACGTGACGGTCGCAGTCGGTGACGACGGTGTCGGTTTCGAGCTCGGGAGCGTGCCGACGGAGCGGCTCGGTGTGCGGGTCTCGATCCTGGAGCGGATGGCGAGCGTCGGCGGTGCCGCGGGCGTCGAGACCGCGCCGGGCCGCGGCACGGTCGTGTCGCTGCGCTGGCCCGCCCCGGAGGGCGGGGCGTCGGTCGGAGGGGCGCCCGAGGACGGCGCGGCCGAGAGCGGGGCGGCCGGCGGTGCTGCGCCCGCGGGCATCGACGCGGGGGTGGAGTCGTGACGATCGGCGTGCCCCGGCTGCTCATCGTCGCGCTCGCGGCGGTGTTCTCGGGCTACCACCTGGTGCTCGCGGGGTACTCGTTGACGTTCCCCTACGCCGAGGTGCCGGGCGCGGTCGTCGCGGGCATGCTGCTCTACGCGCTCGTGACGGCGGTGGCGCTCTGGCCCACGCGCGAGACGCGGATGCCGATCTGGCTCGCGTCGTTCGCCCTCGGTGCCGCGGTGGCGCTGCCCCCGCTCATCACGGCCGTGCTCGACCCGGCCCGGCCCGGCGGCAACGGCTACGCCACGTGGTACGTCGCCGCGATCGGCACGCTCATGACGATCACGGCCGTGCGGCTGCGGCCCGGCTTCGCGTGGGCGGGGATCGTGTTCCTCGTCGTGCAGACGCTGTTCTGGTCGGGCCCCGGGGCGCTGGGCGCGATCGGGGTGATCGGCTCGGCCTCGTGGGTGGGGGTCGCCCACATCATCACCAACACGCTCGCGAAGGCGACGCGCGACTCGGAGCGGTTCGCGCACGCCGAGCGGGAGGCGACCGAGTGGCAGGCGGCGCAGGAGGCGCACCTCAACGAGCGGCAGTTCCGGCTGGGGCAGACGAGCGTCATGGCGCTGCCGATGCTGCGCAGCATCCGGTCGTCGCACGGCGAGCTCGACGCGGCGCAGCGCACCGAGTGCCTGCACCTGGAGGCCGCGATCCGCGACGAGATCCGCGGGCGGCGCCTGCTCAACGACGCGGTCCGCGAGCAGGTCATGCGGGCGCGCCGTCGCGGCTCGATCGTGACGCTGCTCGACGAGGGCGGCATCGACGAGCTCGCCGAGCCGGAGCTCGATCGGGTGCTCGGCAGGCTCGCGGCGGCGCTGCGCGAGTCGAACGCGGACCGCCTCATCGTGCGCACCGTGCCCGAGGGCTCGGATGTCGCGGTCACCGTGGTGGGGCTGCGCACGGTCGACGACGAGTCGGTCACGATGCTGGGCGGCGAGCCCGACGACGAGGTCGAGCTCTGGCTCGAGATCCCGCGCTAGCGGGGGAGACGGTGCAGAGGGGGGCGGGGACCGGACAGAACGCCCAGCCCCCGCAAGATCCGAGTCAGGGCGACAACCCGAATATCGCCCTGACTCGCCCCCACATCGCCGGCCTGCTTACCCTAGACGGCCAGGCGATGCCGTGTAGCTCTGAGAGATACACCTGCTAGTAGACAAGTATGCAAGGTGCCGCGGGGGTCGTCAGTCATCATTTCGGGGGACTTTCGGGGTACATTTTCGCCGAGATCGTGGCGGATGCTCGGGAAAGCCCCCAGATATCGGGGTACGACCGGCGAAACGACGCTCTCCGCGGTCGACGGGCGTCCGCGCGACGGAATCCGTCGCTCAGCGGCCCCAGCGGTTCCAGGCACCCCGCTCGAGCGGCTCGCGCAGCCCGCGTCGGCCGCGCTCCCAGGCGGTCGGGGTACGTTCCGATCGCCGGTGCAGCCCGGCCAGTTCGGCGAGCGACGCCTGCAGCACCGCGGTCGCCGCCGCGAGCTCCTCGGGCGTCGGGTTCCCGCCGTCCACGCGGATCTGCGCGGCACCGGCCTCGGCATCCGGCTGCGGGCTCACAGCGGGATGTTCCCGTGCTTCTTGGCGGGCACCGATGCGCGCTTGGTGCGCAGCGCCCGCAGCGCCTTGATGATGACGAGGCGCGTCGCGGCCGGCTCGACGATCCCGTCGAGGTCGCCGCGCTCCGCCGCGAGGTAGGGCGAGGCGACGTTGTAGGTGTACTCGTTGGCGAGCTTGCTGCGCACCTCCGCCAGGTCGCGTCCCTCCGCCTCGGCCTGCTTGAGCTCGTTGCGGTACAGGATGTTGACGGCGCCCTGGCCGCCCATGACGGCGATCTCGGCGGTCGGCCACGCGTAGTTGAGGTCGGCGCCGAGCTGCTTGGAGCCCATCACGATGTACGCGCCGCCGTAGGCCTTGCGCGTGATGACCGTGACGAGCGGAACGGTCGCCTCGGCGTAGGCGTAGAGCAGCTTGGCGCCGCGGCGGATGACACCCGTCCACTCCTGGTCGGTGCCGGGCAGGTAGCCGGGCACGTCGACGATCGTGAGGATCGGGATGGAGAACGCGTCGCAGAAGCGCACGAAGCGGGCGGCCTTCTCGCCCGCGTCGATGTTGAGGGTGCCCGCCATCTGGTTCGGCTGGTTGGCGATGATGCCGACCGAGCGCCCCTCGATGCGGGCGAAGCCGATCACGATGTTGGGCGCGAAGAGCGGCTGCACCTCGAGGAAGTCGCCGCCGTCGACCAGGCGCTCGATGACCTCGAGCACGTCGTAGGGCTGGTTGGGGGAGTCGGGGATGATCGTGTTGAGGCGGCGGTCGGAGTCGTTGATCTCGAGCTCGGTCTCGGACTCGTACACCGGCAGCTCTGCCTGGTTGTTGTCGGGCAGGAAGCTCAGCAGGGTGCGTGCGTAGTCGAGCGCGTCGTCCTCGTCGGAGGCGAGGTAGTGCGAGACGCCGGTGCGCTGGCTGTGGGTGAGGGCGCCGCCGAGCTCCTCCATGCCGACGTCCTCACCTGTCACGGTGCGGATGACATCCGGGCCCGTCACGAACATCTGGCTGGTCTTGTCGACCATGATCACGAAGTCGGTGAGGGCGGGGCCGTAGACGGCGCCGCCGGCGGCCGGCCCCAGGATGATCGAGATCTGCGGGATGACGCCCGAGCTCGCGGTGTTCAGCCGGAAGATCTCGCCGTACTTGCCGAGGGCGACGACGCCCTCCTGGATGCGCGCCCCGCCCGAGTCGAGCATGCCGATGATCGGCACGCCGGTCTTGAGCGCGAGCTCCATGACCTTGATGATCTTCTCGCCCGCCACCTCGCCGAGCGAGCCGCCGAAGATCGTGAAGTCCTGTGCGTAGACCGCCACCTGGCGACCGTGGATCGTGCCCGTGCCGGTGACGACCGCGTCGCCGTAGGGCCGCTTGTCCTCCATGCCGAACGCGTGGGTGCGGTGCCGCACGAACTCGTCGAGCTCCACGAACGAGCCCTGGTCGAGCAGCTGCTCGATGCGCTCGCGCGCCGTCTTCTTGCCCTTGGCGTGCTGCTTGGCGATCGCGGCCTCGCCGCTCGCTGTCACGGCCTCGTGGTAGCGCGCCTTGAGGTCGGCGAGCTTGCCGGCGGTCGTGAGGTCGGGGGCGGTGGTCTCGTCGGTCACGGCGTTCAGCCTATCCGGCACCCTCCCCCGGGGCGGTGCAGTGCGGATCGACAAAACGCTCGGCCGTCGCTTGGCTCCTCGCGCGGATGCGGCGCGGGTGCAGCATCCGGCCGAGACCCCACACGGTGACGCGCCACATCGCCTCGACCACGACGGCGCGGCTCATCTTGGACGCGCCCGCCCGGCGCTCGGTGAAGGTGATCGGCACCTCCCGGATGCGCCACCCGGCGTCGTGGGTACGGATCGTCAGGTCGATCTGGAAGCAGTAGCCGCGCGAGTCGACCACCTGGTGCGCGATCTCGTCGAGCACCCCGGCGCGGTAGGCGCGGTAGCCGGCCGTCACGTCGCGCACGGGCAGGCGCAGCATGATGCGCGCGTAGGCGTTCGCGGCCTTGCTGAGGCGCCGGCGGGATGCGGGCCAGTCGACGAGCCGGCCGCCGGGCACCCAGCGCGAGCCGATCACGAGGCCGGTGGCGGCATCCGCGTCGAGGGCGGCGAGCATCGCGGGCAGCGCGTCGGCCGGATGCGAGCCGTCGGCGTCGAACTCGACGATCACCTCGTAACCGTGCGCGAGCGCCCAGGCGAAGCCCGCGAGGTAGGCGCGGCCGAGGCCGTCCTTCGCGGCGCGGTGCAGCACGTGCAGGCCGGGGTCGGATGCGGCGAGCCGGTCGGCGAGCTCGCCCGTGCCGTCGGGGCTCGCGTCGTCGACGACCAGGATGTCGGCGTGCGGGGCGGCGGCGCGCAGGGCGGAGACCGTGTTCTCGAGGTTGTCGACCTCGTCGTAGGTCGGCGTCACGACGAGGACGCGCCCGGGCCGGGGCGTTCGCGCGGACGGCATGGTGCTCATCCTAGGCTTCCCCCCATGAGCTTCGACCGCAGCCGCAGCATCGCGGGCGCCTTCTACGAGGTGGCCTCGTCGAGCTCGACCAACACGGAGCTCTCGGCGCGGGCCGACCGCGAGGGCATGGGAGACATGACCGTCATGGTGACCCGCTACCAGAGCGCGGGCCGCGGGCGGCTGGGACGTGCCTGGACGGCGCCGCCGGGGGCGGCCGTGGCCGTGTCGGTGCTGCTGCGTCCGCGCTCGGAGGACGGCTCCCCGGTGCCGCCGGAGCGGCTCGGCTGGGTGCCGATCATCGCGGGCCTGGCGATGTCGGAGGCGGTCGGAACCGTGCTGCCGGGGCGGCCGTGGGGTTTCAAGTGGCCCAACGACGTGCTCGTGGGCGACCGCAAGCTCTGCGGCATCCTGGCCGAGCTGCTGCCCTCGGGAGGCGGCGTGGTCATCGGCTCGGGCATCAACACGCGGATGACCCTCGAGGAGCGGCCCGTGCCGACGGCGACCTCGCTGGCCGTCGAGGGGGTCGCCGTCGACGACGCCGTCGAGGACGCCGTGCTCGCCGCCTACCTCGGCGGGCTGCGCAACCGCGTGCAGCGCTACGTGACCTTGGGGGCCGAGGCGTCCGGCATCCGTGCCGAGGCGCGCGTCGGATGCGTGACCCTCGGCCGGCAGGTGCGCATCGAGCTGCCCGCCGGCGACGAGCTGCGCGGCACCGCCGTCGACCTCGATGCGGACGGTCGGCTCGTGGTGCGGGGCGAGGACGGGGCACTCCGGACTGTCGCGGCCGGTGACGTGACCCACGTCCGCTAGAACTGGAGCATGAGCCAGTTCGTCGCGCCCGGCGACCCCGGCGCCGCGCCCGCGGTGCAGCCGGAGGCGGTGGTGGCGCGCCTGCGCTCGCACGGGCGCGCCATGTTCTGGCCGTGCGTCGTGCTCGTGGCGGATGCGGCGGCGACGGGGTACTTCGGCGGCGCGTTCGCGGAGCCGTGGATGAACGGCGCGGTGCTCGGGGCGGGCGCCCTCGTGGCGGTGCTGCTGTTCCTGCTGCCGCTCGTGTCGTGGCTGGGCCGCAACTACACGGTCACCACGCGCCGCATCGTGCTGCGCGGCGGCATCTTCGTGCGCACCCGGCAGGAGCTGCTGCACAGCCGCGGCTACGACGTGACGGTGCGCAAGGCGGGGCTGCAGGGGGTCTTCGGCTCAGGCGACGTGCTCATCAACACGGGCCTCGAGCGCCCCGTCGTGCTGCGCGACGTGCCGGGGGCCAACCTCGTGCAGTCGACGCTGCACGACCTCATGGAGCTCTCGGTCAACCCGATCGCGGTGCGGCGTCAGCAGGAGCAGTCGCGTCCGCCGGACGAGACCGTCGCGTTCGGGCACCGCTGAGGCGATCGCGGGCGGGAGCGGGAGCGCGCGGGGCGTCCGCCGCATCCGAGGCCCCCGCGTCCTCCGCATCCGCCGCATCCGGGAACAGTGCGGGGGCCGAGTCGCCACGGTGCGGCGCGAACACCCAGAGCTTGTAGAAGGTGAAGCGGAAGGCCGTGCCGAGCGCGAGCCCGACGACGTTGCCCGAGATGTTGTCGGCGAGAATGCTCGTGAAGCCGAGCAGGTAGTGCGACACCCACAGGCACGCGAGCCCGATCGCCGAGCCAGCGAGGCTCACGGCGAGGAACTCGACGAACTCGCGCCACAGCTGGCGCCCGCGGTGCTCGCGAAAGGTCCAGAAGCGGTTGCCGATCCAGTTGGCCACGATCGCGAGCAGGGTCGAGACGACCTTCGCCAGCACGGGCCCCTCGTGGATCGCCTCGGGCGCGAACACGGTGGCGCGCAGCAGGTTGAAGACGCCGAGGTCGATCACCACGCCGACGAGCCCGACCGCGCCGAAGCGCGCGAACTGCGCCAGGAGCTTCCGCACGCGTCGTGCCTTCCCGGTCGTGGGCCGTAGGGTCGTAGAGGCGGCAGTCTAGCCGTCGCACGCCACGCGGATCTGGAGGGGCGCCTGTGAGAGTCGGAGTCATCGGCGGCGGGCAGCTGGCCCGGATGATGATCCCCCCGGCCGTCGCGCTCGGCATCGAGCTGCGGGTGCTCGCCGAGGCCGAGGGCATGTCGGCCGAGCTCGCCGCGACGGCGGTCGGCGACTACCGGGACGCCGCCACGGTGCTCGCGTTCGCCCGCGACGTCGACGTCGTCACCTTCGACCACGAGCACGTGCCGCAGGAGGTGCTCGCGGAGCTCGTGGCGGCGGGGGTGCAGGTGCACCCCGGCCCGCACGCGCTCGCCGTCGCGCAGGACAAGACCCTCATGCGCGAGCGGCTCGCCGCGATCGGTGCGCCCGTGCCCGACTGGGCGCGGGTCGCCGACGCGGGCGAACTGGCGGCCTTCCTCGCCGCACACGGCGGGGTCGCGGTCGTGAAGACCCCGCGCGGCGGATACGACGGCAAGGGGGTGCGCGTCGTGCGCGACGCATCCGGGGCCGACGACTGGTTCGCGGACGCCGCGGACGGCCTGCTCGCCGAGGAGTTCGTGCCGTTCACGCGCGAGCTCGCCCAGCTCGTCGCCCGCCGGCCCTCTGGCCAGGTGGTCGCCTGGCCGCTCGTCGAGACGGTGCAGAGCGAGGGGGTGTGCGCCGAGGTGTTCGCGCCGGCCCCGCACGCGGAGGCGCTCGCGGGGGAGGCGCGCGAGCTCGCCGAGCGCATCGCGACCGAGCTCGACGTGACGGGCGTTCTCGCGGTCGAACTGTTCGAGACCGAGGACGGCCGCCTGCTCGTCAACGAGCTCGCCATGCGCCCCCACAACACCGGCCACTGGACGATCGACGGCGCCACCACGAGCCAGTTCGAGCAGCACCTGCGGGCCGTGCTCGACCTGCCGCTCGGCGACACGACCCCGGTCGCCCCGGTGTCGGTCATGATCAACGTGCTCGGCGGCCCCGTGGGCGAGCGGATGCCGGACCGCTACCCGCGCGCGATGGCCGAGCATCCCGAGGCCAAGCTGCACTTCTACGACAAGGACTCGCGACCCGGACGCAAGGTGGGGCACGTGACCGTGCTCGGCGACGTGCTCGACGACGCGGCGGCGCGGGCCCGCGCGGCTGCCGCCATCTTCGCCGACTGACGCTTACCATGGCCGGGTGCCACAGCTCGCGGGAGATCCTCTGGTCGGCGTCGTCATGGGCTCCGACTCGGACTGGAACGTCATGCAGGAGGCCGCCGCGGCCCTGACCGAGTTCGGCGTCCCGCACGAGGTCGAGGTCGTCTCGGCGCACCGCACCCCGCGACGGATGGTCGACTACGGCACGGATGCCGCGGCGCGCGGGCTCCGGGTGATCATCGCCGGGGCGGGCGGCGCCGCGCACCTGCCGGGCATGCTCGCATCCGTCACCACGCTGCCCGTGATCGGCGTGCCCGTGCCGCTCGCGAAGCTCGACGGGCTCGACTCGCTGCTCTCGATCGTGCAGATGCCGGCCGGGATCCCCGTGGCGACCGTGTCGATCGGGGGCGCACGCAACGCGGGGCTGCTCGCGGTGCGGATGCTGGCATCCGGCGACCCGCAGCTCACCGCGCGGCTCGCCGACTACGCCGCGGGCCTCGAGGCGCTCGTCGCCGAGAAGAACGCGGCGCTGCGCGCGAAGCTCTGACATGACGAGCGTGCTGCGCGATCCCGATCGCACCGACACGGCGTTCATGACGAAGCGAGCCTGGTGGCTCGTGGGGCTCAACCTGCTCGTGCCCGGCTCGGCGCAGGTGCTCGCCGGCAGCCGGCGCCTCGGGCGCTTCGGGCTCGGGGCGACCCTCGTGCTGTGGCTGCTCGCGCTCGTGACGATCGGGCTCGCCCTCCTCGCGCGCGGAACCCTGCTCGCGCTCGCCACCACCACCTGGGTGCTCGCGGCGGCGGTCGTGCTGCTCGTCTTCTTCGCCGTGCTGTGGCTCGTGCTCACCCTCGACACGCTGCGGCTCACCCAGCTCGTGCGGGTCGCGCCGCGCGCCCGCGCGGCCGTCGCGGGGCTCGCGGTCGTCGCGCTCGCCGCCGTCTCGGGCACCGCCTCCTACGGCGCGGTGACGGCGGGCGCCGGCATCGACCTGCTCGACACCGTCTTCGCGGAGGGCCCGAGCGTCGACCCCGTCGACGGGCGCTACAACATCCTGCTGCTCGGCGGCGACGCGGGGCCCGGCCGGGTCGGCCTGCGGCCCGACAGCATCTCGGTGGCGAGCGTCGACGCGACGACGGGCCAGGTGACGCTCATCGGCATCCCGCGCAACCTCGAGCAGGTGCCGTTCTCGGAGGGCTCGCCCATGTACGAGGTGCTGCCGAACGGCTACGACTGCGGGTCGCAGTGCCTCATCGACTACCTCTACACCTACGGGCAGCTCGACTGGGCCTACCTCTACCCGGATGCGGAGGCGAACGGTTCCGAGCCCGGCATCGAGGCGATGCGCGACGCGGCCGAGGGGGTGCTCGGCATCGAGATCCCGTTCTACGTGCTCATCGACATGCAGGGCTTCGCCGACCTCATCGACGCGCTCGGCGGGATCGACATCACGCTCGAGGACCGGGTCGCCTACGGCCCCAACACGGATCGCGACGGCAACCCTCGCCCGCCCGCGGGCTACTTCGAGGCGGGGCCGCAGCACATGGACGGCAAGACGGCCCTCACCTACGCGCGCACCCGCTACGGCTCGAACGACTACCAGCGGATGCAGCACCAGCGCCAGGTGCAGCAGGCGATGCTCGACCAGTTCGAGCCGGCGACCGTGCTGACCCGCTTCGTGGCGATCGCGGATGCCGGCAAGCAGGTCGTGAAGACCGACATCCCGAAGCAGATGCTGTCGTACTTCGTGCAGCTCGCCGAGCGCACCCGGGGGCAGGAGGTGCCGAGCTACAACCTCACGCCGCCCGAGGTGAACCCGGCCTCGCCCGACTACGACCAGATCCACGCCACGGTCCACGAGCTGCTCTGGCCCACCGAGACCCCCGCCCCGTAGCCGCGTTCGTCGTGATGGTGTGCGCACCCGGTTTCGGGCGCGACCGCGCTCGTGTCGGAAACCGGCGCCGCGCCGCGGATTATCGCGGCGCAAGAAGGTCACAGATCCGCGTGGAGTCGCCAGACCTGCTCGGCGGAGTCGCGCCAGCTGAAGGCGCGGGCGCGGTCGCCCGCGGCGGTCGAGAGGCGGTCGACGGTCGCGCCGTCGAGGGCGTCGATCGCGTCGGCGAGCCGGGCGGCGAGCCCCTCGGATGCGCGGTCGACGGTGAGCGCGGCCCCCGCCGTCAGCTCGTCGAGCGCCGGCACGTCGGTGTGGATGATGGGCAGCCCGAAGCCGAGCGCCTCCATGACGGCGATGCCGAAGCCCTCGGCCTCGCTCGGCTGCAGGTAGGCGTGCGCCCGCAGGTAGGCGACGCCGAGCTCGTCGTCGGCGAGGCCGGCGAGGGCGAGGACGCGGCCGTCGGCGAGCCCCGCATCCCGGGCGAGTTCGGCGACCTCGTCGGTTCCCGCGCCCACCACCACGAGCGGCAGCTGCTCGCGGGTGCGGCCGAGCGCCTCGAGCAGCGCGCCCAGGTTCTTGCGCGGCTCGGTGCTCGCCACGGTCAGCAGGTAGCGCTCGGGGAGGCCGAGCGCGGCGGCGCGCGCGTCGGCATCCGCGTCATCCGGCGGCAGCAGGCTGCTGGACGGGGCGCCGGGCACGACGCGGATGCGTTCGCCCAGCTCGAGGTGCTCGGCGAGTTCGGCGGCGACCGCGTGGCTGGGCACGACGACCGCATCCGCGTACCGCTCGATGCGCGACCCCATGGCGCGGCGCCAGCCGGCCACGCCGGGCGGCAGCAGCTCGGGGGCGGTCCAGGCGATCGCGTCGTGCACCGTGACGACGACCTGGTCGCCCGGCTGGTGCACGCGGTCGTGGGGGCCGAGCGGGGCCAGCATCCCGGTCGCGTGCAGCATGCCCGTGCGGCGTGGGCGCAGCAGCCCCCGACGCCAGGCCGCGGCCAGCTCGCGCGGGGCGAGCACGTTCTTCTCGAGGCGGGCGAGCCCGGGCAACAGGCGGGTGATCCGCTCGTAGTCCGGCTCGGGGGACGCCGGAACCGCTCCGACCACCTCGGTGTCGGCGGGGGCGGTCGCGATGAGCGCCCGCGTCAGCTCGCCGGCGTAGCGGGACGCGCCGCCGTGCGGGGTCGCCGCCAGCTCGTCGAGGGTCACCCGCAGCGTGATCATGCGCCGATCAGGGCTCCCCGGCAGGCGCGGCCCCCGTGCCGGTGCGCGGGGTCACGCGGGGGCGTGGCGGCGGCGAGGGTGCGCATGAACCCCCATTCTAGGGACGCGGGCTCGCGGGCGGCGGGGGAGTGCGCAGCGCCGACCGCCAGCTGAGCTCCCGTGAGGCCGTGACGCAGCACACGACGAAGGTGAGCCAGCCGAACCCGGCGAGGATCGAGCTCTCGGCGAGCGACACCACGAGCAGCACGATGAGCACGATCGCGGGCCACGCGTAGATGATGCTGCGCCGGCGTCCCGCCAGCAGCCACGACCGGGTGAAGGCGAGCCCCAGCATCCCGACGAAGGCCACCATGCCGATGATGCCGAGCTGGAACAGCACGTCGAGGTACGCGTTGAGGGCGGATGAGGCGGGGCGCCCGCCCGCGTCGGTCAACGCGAGGTAGGGGGCGACATCCGGGTGCCACAGGCCCGTCCAGCCCCAGCCCTCGACGGCGTTGTCGGGCAGCAGCGCGGTCATCTTCTTCCACAGCTGCAGGCGATAGTCGAGGGCGCCCTCGGCGTTGAAGACGCGCAGCAGGCGGCCGCGCAGCACCCAGGCGACCACGATGAGCACGACCGCGAGGCACAGGATCGCGAACTGCCAGGCCTGCCGCCGCTCGGGGCGCACCCGGCGGATGCCGTAGAGCACGGCCGCGCCGAGGCCCGCGATGACGGCGGCCCCGATGACGATGGGGGAGCGGGTCAGCAGGATGCATGCCGCCGCCCCGATGAGCGACAGGGTGCCCGTGAGCGGTCGCACGGATCGCGTGCGCACCTCGGTCGCGAAGCTGACCGCCGCGACGAGGGCGAGCAGCCCCAGCTCGTTGCGGGTCTCGGCGAGGCCCGAGATGGGGCCGAGCTCGGCGATCTTCGCCTGCACGTCGAGGAACGGGATGGGCGCGTCGATGAGGATGCCGGAGAACACCTCGAGCGCGAGCGAGGCGGCCAGCACGACCCGCAGCACGTCGCCCCAGCTGCGCACGATCTGGATGGTGTCGCGCGTGTAGGCGATGAACAGGCCGACCGCCGTGTAGGCGAGCAGGTAGGAGACCCCGCCGAGCGTCACCCACTGGTAGCCGCTCCAGAGCACCGAGATGCCGGCCCAGCCGAGGAACACGATGAGCGAGATCGGCGGCACCTCGGCGGGCAGCTCGCGGCGCCGCACGAGCAGCACCACCCCCATGAGCAGGATGAGCCCCGAGAGCGCGGCCAGGTAGCCGGCCCAGCCGAGCATCCGGATAAGCGGGAAGCCGAGCGCCGCGAGCCCGACCCCCGTCGTGGCGAGCGCCGCAGAGAACGCGGGCGTGCGCAGCAGGCCCAGGAAGGCCGCCGCGACCTCCCGCGGACCCGGGCGGTCGCTCATCCGCCGATCGCCTCCACGCGCTCGGGGTCGCGCCACCCGGTCTTCACGGCCATGACCACGAGCAGCGCGAAGCCGAGCTCCCACAGGAGCTGGCTCTCGGTGAGGCTCTGCACGAGCAGCGCCACCAGCAGCAGCAGCGGCGCGGCGTTGAGCGGCCACCCCATGCCCGCGATCCCCAGCGAGCGGGAGGTGCGCTCCGTCGCCATCCCCCAGCTCCGCACCAGGGCGCCGATCACGAGCATCGCGAACAGCACGAGGCCGATCGCGCCGAGCTGCAGGAAGACGTCGAGCCACGAGTTGTGCGCCGACAGGTACCCGATCTCGTTGAGCTCGCCGAGGCCCTCGATCGGCCAGTGCCACGGTGCCCAGAACCCCCAGCCCCAGCCGAGCACGGGACGCTCCAGCGCGATCTCGCCGACCGTCTGCCAGATGTCGAGACGGTGGGTGAGGTCGGGCGAACGCCCGAGCAGCCCGAGCAGGGGCCCGCGCGCGAGCACGGCCGCCACGACGAGCACCACGGCGGCGAGGATGCTGCCCACGAGCACACCCTGCCGGGTGCGGCCGGTCGTGCGTCGCGCCAGCACGAGCACGACCGCCACGCCCGCGACCGCCACCGTCGCGACGATGACCGTCGCCGATCGGGACAGCGCGAAGTCGAGCACCGCCACCGCGATCCAGAACCACGCCCACAGCGGCGAGCCCTGGCGGGCCAGCAAGCGGCACACGAAGACGACGAGGGCGAGCAGGGCCAGCATGCTGAGCACGTTGGCGTTGCCGACGACCCCCTGGATGCGTCCGCCCTCGAACAGCAGGTTGCGCGACCAGTAGAACGTCGACGGGATCGTGTCGAGGTGGGAGTAGTCCGTCCACAGCGGGAGCAGGCGGTCGCGGATGACGACCGACACGAACAGCTCGAAGGCCAGCGAGGCGCCGAGGATCCAGCGCAGCGCGGTGCTGAGGATCTCCAGCAGCTCGGTCCAGGTGAGGCACACCGCGAGCATCACCGCGACGTTCGACGTGGCGAGCAGGGCGACCACCGAGAGGGCGGCCGACCCCGGGCTCGGCGACCAGATGATCGAGAGCCCGGCGACCACCACGAAGACGAGCAGCCAGATCGGCAGGCGGCGGGGGTTCACCCGCATCCGCACCAGCTCGACGAACGCGGCGACGGTCACGAGCACCGCGAGTGCGCCCCAGCCCCACCAGCCCATCAGGTGGCGCCAGAACTCGCCCGCCGCGAGCACCGTGAAGGCGAGCACCGCGAGCGTGCGCTGGTATTGCGTGGCGGCCCTCATGGCTTCAGGCTAGTGGGCGGTAACAATCAGCCCCGACACCTAGTCTTCTCCTATGCCGGAGCGATACACCCTGGGTCACCACGAGAGCGTGCTGCGCTCGCACCGGTGGCGCACCGCCGCGAACTCCGCGGCCTACCTCGTGCCCCACCTGCGACCGGGCATGAACGTGCTCGACGTCGGGGCGGGCCCCGGCACGATCACGGTCGACCTCGCGCGGCTCGTGTACCCGGGCAAGGTCATCGGCATCGACGCCTCGGATGCCGTGGTCGCCGAGGCCGCCCGGCTCGCCGAGGCGCAGGGCGTCGACAACGTCGAGTTCCGGGTGGCGGACGCCTACGACACCGGGTTCGACGCGGGCTCCTTCGACGTCGTGCACGCCCACCAGGTGCTGCAGCACCTCGGGCGCCCCGTGGAGGCGCTCGCGGCGTGGCGGCGGCTCGTGCTGCCGGACGGCATCGTCGCCGCGCGCGACTGCGACTACGTCGGCTCGATCGTGTTCCCCGACTCGGACGGCCTCGACGCGTGGCGTGACAGCTACGTGCGCCTGGCGCGTCAGAACGGCGGCAACCCGGATGCGGGGCGCCGACTCAAGTCGTGGGCGCAGGAGGCGGGCTTCGCCGAAGTGGAGGCGGGCGCATCCGTCTGGTGCTGGACGGACGAGCCGACCCGCGACTGGTGGGGCGGGCTCTGGGCCGACCGGGCCGACGAGTCGGAGTACGCGACGGGCGTGCTCGAGAGCGGCATCGGCGACCGCGCGCTGCTCGACCGGGTGCGCGAGGGCTGGCTGAACTGGCGCGACGACGAGGCCGGCTGGATGGTCATGCCGCACGGCGAGATCCTCGCCCGCGGCTGACGGCACCCGGGGCGCTCGGCGATTTCGGCGCTCGAACGGCCGGGCGTTCGCGCACGGCCGGCCGTTCGGCCGAGCGCCGCGGATCATCGCGGCGCCATAAGACTCAGACGAAGGCGGCCTTGCCGGTGAGCGCGCGGCCCACGATGAGGGTGTTCATCTCGCGGGTGCCCTCGTACGAGTAGAGCGCCTCGGCGTCGCCCATGAAGCGTGCGACGTCGTTGTCGAGCACGATGCCGTTGCCGCCCATGACCTCGCGGGCGCGCGCGACGACCTGCCGCATCTGGCTCGTCGCGTACAGCTTCGCGAGGGCCGCGTGCTCGTCCTTCTGGGTGTCCTCGTCGAGCATCTCGGAGACGCGCGTGCAGAGCGCGATGGATGCGGTGATGTCGCCCATCATCTCGGCCAGGTGCTGCTGCACGAGCTGGTGCGAGGCGATCGGCTTGCCGAACTGGATGCGCTCCTGCGTGTAGGCGAGAGCCGCCTCGTAGGCGCCGATCGCGACGCCGACGGAGGCCCAGGCGACCTCGGCGCGGGTGAGACGCAGCACGGCGGCGGTGTCGCGGAACGAGTTCGCGTTCTGCAGCCGCAGGCTCTCGGGCACGCGCACGTTCTCGAGCGTGATGTCGGCGTTCTGCACGATCCGCAGCGCCTGCTTGCGCTCGATCTTGGTGGCCGTGTAGCCGGGGGTCGAGGTCGGCACGATGAAGCCCTTGACCTGGCCGTCGGCCGCATCCTTCGCCCAGATGACGGTGATGTCGCTGAAGGTGGCGTTGCCGATCCAGCGCTTGCTGCCGTTGAGCACCCACTCGTCGCCGTCGCGGGTGGCGACCGTGCGCAGACCCTGGGCGGAGTCGGAGCCGGAGAGCGGCTCGGTGAGGCCGAACGCGCCGATCGTCTCCCCGCTCGTGAGCTTCGGCAGCCACTCGGCGCGCTGCTCGTCCGAGCCGCACACGGCGACGGCGCCGAGCGCGAGGCCGTTCTGCACGCCGACGTAGGTGGCGATCGACGCATCCACGCGCGCCAGCTCGAGGGCCACCCAGCCGCGGTAGACGGCCGAGTTCTCGAAGCGCTTCGTCTCGTCCCACTGCATGCCGAAGATCGGCTGGGTGTGGAACGCGGGCAGGATCTCGTGCGGGAACTCGGCGCGGTCCCAATGGTCGTTCACGAGGGGCTTGACGTCGGACTCGAGCCAGGCGCGCAGCCCGCCGAGCGCCTCGCGCTCGGTCTCGGTGAGCTTGGACTCGAAGCCGTAGAAGTCGCTGGCGAGCGGCGTGAAGGACATGCGGGTGACTCCCTTGTTCCGGATCGGTGCGGCCGCGGCGCGCCGACGGGCGCCGGATGCGGCATCCGGAGCCTACGGTCGGGCGCGGGGCGCGGCCAAGAGGCTTGGCCGAACCCTCTCACGGGGGTGGGCGAGCGCGGCGCGCGTTTGTTGCGAATGTGCAGGGCGGGGCGCGACGCTCCCGTGCAGGTGGCGTGCCGACTACATGCTGAACCGTCGTTTCGCCGCGGCGGTGGGGTGGCACGGGGCGTTTGAGCATGTAGTTCGCACGTGAGCGGCGGCTGACCGGGGGCTCGGTGCGGTCGTGCTTGGTAGCGTTGGTCGACCGGGTCGCTGACGGAGGGCCGCATGTTCGTCGAGATCGCCAACACGCCGCGCGACTACGCGTGGGGCTCGACGACCGCGATCGCCGAGCTGCTCGGCGTCGAACCGGGCGGCGGACCCGAGGCGGAGCTGTGGCTCGGCGCGCACCCCGGCTCGCCCGCCCGCGTCGTGGGGGAGGAGCGCACGCTCGCGGAGGTGGCGGGCGCACGGCTGCCGTTCCTGCTCAAGGTGCTCGCCGCATCCGCCCCCCTGTCGCTGCAGGCGCACCCGACGCCCGCGCAGGCGCTCGAGGGGTTCGCGCGGGAGAACGCCGCCGGGGTGCCGCTCGACGCGCCGCACCGCAACTATCGCGACGCGTCCCACAAGCCCGAGATCATCTACGCGCTCTCGGAGCCGTTCCGGGCGCTGTCCGGATTCCGACCCGTCGCCGAGACCCGCGCGGTGCTCGCGCCCGTCGCGACCGACCCGCGGATCGCACCGCTGGCCGGGCGGCTCGTCGACGACGCGGCGCTCGCGGTGGTCTTCGCGTGGCTCATCGGCGGCGGCGCCGAGGTCGCGGACCTCGTGGATGCGGTCGTCGAGGCGTCCGCGACCGTCGACGGCCCCAGCTGGCAGACGGTGCGCACGCTCGCCGAGCACCACCCGGGCGACCCCGGCATCGCCATCTCGCTGCTGCTGCACACGGTCGAGCTGCACCCGGGCGAGGTGCTGTACCTGCCGGCGGGCAACATTCACGCCTACCTCGAGGGGCTCGGCATCGAGCTCATGGCCGCCTCCGACAACGTGCTGCGCGGCGGGCTCACCCCGAAGCACATCGACGTGCCCGAGCTGCTGCGGGTGCTCGACTTCCGGCCGGCCCCCGCACCGTACCTGGCGCCGGAGGAGCCGGAGCCGGGCGTGCGGGTGTTCCGCCCCGACGTGCCCGACTTCGTGCTGACGGTGGTGTCGCCGGATGCGGCCGAGCGCGGGGTGGACCTCGCGCTCGACGGCCCCGCGATCGCGTTGTGCACCTCGGGGTCGGTGGCGCTCTCCGGGGGCCCGGAGCTCGCGCGCGGGCGGGCGGTGTACGTCGAGGGCGAGGCCGTGCTGCGGATGCGGGGCGCGGGGACGGTGTTCGTGGCGGCGGGTGCGGGCGCCCGCTGAACGCGTGCCGCGGGCTCCGCGACCGTGGGCGTCCGCGCGCGCGACGGGCGGCATCCGTCCCCACACGACGCTCCCAGCCGCGGGGCGGCTAGGCTGTCGAGGTCAATGGCGCTCCCGCGCGCCTGAAATCCAAACAGGAGGCCATTCGTGGCGAACGTTGTCGAGAAGGTCCTGCGCGTCGGAGAGGGGCGCACGCTCCGACGCCTCAAGGCGTACGCCGATGCCATCGGCCAGCTCGAGGACGCGTTCTCCGAGCTGAGCGACGAGGAGCTGCGGAACGAGACCGTCGAGTTCCGGGAGCGCTACGCGAACGGCGAGAGCCTCGACGACCTTCTGCCCGAGGCGTTCGCCGCGGTGCGCGAGGCGGCCAAGCGCACCCTCGGCCTGCGGCACTTCGACGTGCAGCTCATGGGTGGCGCGGCCCTGCACCTCGGCAACATCGCCGAGATGAAGACCGGTGAGGGCAAGACGCTCGTCGCCACGACGGCCGCCTACCTCAACGCGATCCCCGCGCGCGGGGTTCACGTGATCACCGTCAACGACTACCTCGCCAGCTACCAGTCCGAGCTCATGGGGCGCGTCTTCCGCGCGCTCGGGATGACCACCGGCTGCATCCTCTCGGGGCAGACCCCGGCCGAGCGCCGCGAGCAGTACGCCGCCGACATCACCTACGGCACCAACAACGAGTTCGGCTTCGACTACCTGCGCGACAACATGGCGTGGCAGGCATCCGACATGGTGCAGCGCGGCCACTTCTTCGCGATCGTCGACGAGGTCGACTCGATCCTCATCGACGAGGCCCGCACCCCGCTCATCATCTCGGGCCCGTCCTCGGGCGAGGCCAACCGCTGGTTCGGCGAGTTCGCTTCGATCGCGAAGCGGCTCGTCGACGGCGAGGACTACGAGGTCGACGAGAAGAAGCGCACCGTCGGCGTGCTGGAGCCCGGCATCGAGAAGGTCGAGGACTACCTCGGCATCGACAACCTCTACGAGTCGGCCAACACCCCCCTCATCTCGTTCCTCAACAACTCGATCAAGGCGAAGGCCCTCTTCAAGCGCGACAAGGACTACGTCGTGATGAACGGCGAGGTGCTCATCGTCGACGAGCACACGGGCCGCATCCTCGTGGGTCGCCGCTACAACGAGGGCATCCACCAGGCCATCGAGGCGAAGGAGGGGGTGCAGATCAAGGCCGAGAACCAGACCCTCGCCACCGTCACGCTGCAGAACTACTTCCGCCTCTACCAGAAGCTCTCGGGCATGACGGGTACCGCCGAGACCGAGGCGGCCGAGTTCATGTCGACCTACAAGCTCGGCGTCGTCGCGATCCCCACCAACAAGCCCATGGTCCGCAAGGACCAGGCCGACCTCATCTACAAGAACGAGTCGGTCAAGTTCGAGCAGGTCGTCGAGGACATCGTCGAGCGCCACCGCACCGGTCAGCCGGTGCTCGTCGGCACCACGAGCGTCGAGAAGAGCGAGTACCTGTCGCGGATGCTGGCGAAGCGCGGCGTGAAGCACGAGGTGCTGAACGCGAAGAACCACGCGCGTGAGGCGTCCATCGTCGCCCAGGCGGGCCGCCTCGGCGCCGTCACCGTCGCCACCAACATGGCCGGCCGCGGAACCGACATCATGCTCGGCGGCAACGCCGAGTTCCTCGCCGTCGCGGAGATGAACAACCGGGGCCTGAGCCCCGTCGAGACCCCCGACGAGTACGAGAAGGAGTGGGACGCGGTCTTCACCGCGATGAAGGAGCGCGTCGAGACGGAGGCTGAGAGCGTCCGCGAGGCCGGCGGCCTCTACGTGCTCGGCACCGAGCGCCACGAGTCGCGGCGCATCGACAACCAGCTGCGCGGCCGCTCCGGACGTCAGGGCGACCCGGGCGAGAGCCGCTTCTACCTGTCGCTGCAGGACGACCTCATGCGCCTGTTCAACACGGGCGCGGCCGAGATGCTCATGCGCGGCGCCCCCGACGACCTGCCGATCGAGTCGAAGGCCGTCTCGCGCGCCATCCGCTCTGCCCAGTCGCAGGTCGAGGCGCGCAACGCCGAGATCCGCAAGAACGTGCTCAAGTACGACGACGTGCTCAACCGCCAGCGCGAGGCGATCTACTCCGACCGCCGCCACATCCTCGAGGGCGACGACCTGCACGACCGCGTGCAGAAGTTCCTGACGGATGTCGTGGGCGAGGTGGTCGACGAGCACACCGCATCCGGCACGAGCGACGAGTGGGACCTCGACGCGCTCTGGACCGAGCTGAAGACCCTCTACCCCGTGTCGATCACGATCGACGAGGTGCTGGCAGAGAGCGGCTCGAAGGGGTCGCTGCGGGTCAAGGCGCTCAAGGAGGAGGTGCTCTCGGATGCGCGGATCGCCTACCAGCGCCGCGAGGAGCAGCTGGGCGAGGCCGCGATGCGCGAGCTCGAGCGCCGCGTCGTGCTGAGCGTCATCGACCGCCGCTGGCGCGACCACCTCTACGAGATGGACTACCTGAAGGACGGCATCGGCCTGCGCGCGATGGCGCAGCGCGACCCGCTCGTCGAGTACCAGCGCGAGGGCTTCGCGCTCTACCAGTCGATGATGGATGCGATCCGCGAGGAGTCGGTCGGGTTCCTCTTCAACCTCGAGGTCGAGGTGACCGGTGCCGACGGGCAGGCGCGCGTGGCGGCCAAGGGCCTCAGCGGCCAGCAGGCGCCGCAGCAGGGGCTCAGCTACTCGGCCCCGAGCGACGACGCCTCGGGCGAGGTCGAGGTGCGCAACCAGCGCGGCCAGGTGGAGCGCGCCGCGACGGCGCGCGCCCAGCAGGCGGCCGCGCGGCAGGTGGCGGCGCAGCAGACGCAGGCGCAGCCGCAGGGCGGCGCACGCGGTGCCTTCGGCCAGCGGGTGGAGGGCGACGGCGAGGCGCAGCAGGCTCCGCAGAACCGTGCCCAGCGTCGCGCCCAGGAGCGCAAGGGCCGCTGACGCTCGGCTGCTCGTCTCAGGCGGTTGAGGAGGCGCGGAGCGCCGTCTCGAAACCACCGTCACCCGGCACTGCGTGAGCCTTGCGGAGGGCGTGGCTTCGAGACGCGGCTGCGCCGCTCCTCAGCCACCTCACGTTGTCTCAGGTGGCCCCGGAGGCGCCGGTCGCCCGGCCGGGCGCCGCGGATTATCGCGGCGCCGATAAGACTCAGAGCACGTGGATCGCGGTCGCCCGCCAGCGGCGGTCGAGCCCTTCGAGTCGGATGGCGACGGCGCGGGTGCGGGCCCGCCCGCGCACCACGATGACGGCTTCGACGACGCCGTCCTTCGGTTCGCAGATGGTGACCCCGCCGAGGGCGAAGGCCGGCCGGCTGGGCGGGCGGCGGGCGGCCTGGCGTGCCTGCGCGGAGATGACGACGCGCTTGAGCAGCGTCGTGTAGACGGTGTCGTCGAGCCAGCGCGCGATCTGCTCGAGGTCGCGTGCCCCCGCGATGATCTCGATCACGCAGCGGGTGAGGTTCTCGAGGAGCGGGCGCGGGTCGGGGAGCTCCCGGGTGCCCACGCGTTGTCGTCCGAACAGTTCGTCGTCGTCTTGGCGGTTCGCGGCTTTCGCCTCGTCCGCCCCCGCGGCTGCTGCGGTGGTCCCGCTGGTGCGCATGCCGCTCCTCTCCACGCTCATCTGTCGAACGGATGGTCTGCCCCCGCCCGGGGGACGCGCAACACCTTTGCACATGACGCTTTCTCGTGTCGAGATGCGAGAGCATCCTGTGGAGAACTGTGACGCGCGATGTCGGGAGCCGTTACCGTCGCTGCCGTGCGCTGGGATGAGCTGTTCGCCGATATCGAGAGCCAACTCGAGCAGGAGCTCGACACCGAGGCCCGACTGTTCGCGGCGGAGGAGGAGCGGCTGCGGCTCGCCCGGCTGGGCCTGCGCGACCGGATGATCGCGCTCGCCCGCGGTGCGCATCCGCTCGCGCTCGTGCTGCTCGACGGCGAGACGGTGACGCTGCGGCTCGAGACGGTCGGGCGCGACTGGGTCGCGGGTGAGACGGAGCTGGGCACCGTGTCGCGTGCCGTCGTCGTGCCGCTGCAGGCGGTCGCCGCGGTGCTGCCCCGGCGGGACCAGCTCGGTCTGCAGCTGCCCGGTCCGGATGCGGTGCCCGATCTGGGCGCGCGGCTCGGCATCGGCTTCGTGCTGCGGGACCTCTGCCGTCGGCGGGTGGGCGTCGAGCTGCGCACGCGCGCGGGGGTCGTGAACGGCACGATCGACCGTGTCGGGCGGGACCACCTCGACCTGGCAGAGCACGACGCGGGGGAGGCGCGACGCGACCGGGTGGTGCGTCGCATCCGCCTCGTGCCGTTCGACGCGATCCTGCGCGTGACGGCGTAGCGGGCGCCGCCCCGACGGTCGTGAGGCGGCCCCGGGCCGAGCGCCGGGGGGCTCAGGCGAAGAGCTCGGGCAGGTCGGTGAACTCGGCCTGGTTCCAGAGCCCGGCCCGGCGGGCCTGCTCGTAGCGGCCGGCGATGTAGGCCTCGAGCACCTCGCGTTCGACGCGCCACTGGCCGTGCTCGCCGAGCTTGATGGCGGGCAGCTCGCCGTTGCGCACGAGCGCGTAGGCCTGCCCGACCGAGATGTTCAGGATCTCGGCGGTATCGGCGATCGTCAGGAATCGACCGAGCCCGGATGCGGCGTCCGCTGTCATGCCCCCGATTATGCGTCGCCCGCGTCGCGCGTGGGCCGCCCGGGACCCCGCCTGTGGATAACTCGCACACGCGGGGCGCGGCACCCGGCACGATGGGGCCGCCGCACAGCACGCGGCGAGAAGGGCAGGGACCGTGGCAGCCAAGGCGACCGCACGCCGACGTCGGGCGTTCGACATCCGTCTTCTCATCGGGGTGGGCCTCGTGGCGGTGTCCGTCGCCGGGGTCGTCGGCCTCGTGGGGGCATTCGACTCGCGGACGACGGTGTACGCCGCCGCCTCCGCGCTGAGCCCGGGCGACCGCGTCGACCGGGGGGACCTCGTGGAGCGCGCCGTGTCGCTCGACGGTGCCGACGAGCTGTACCTGGGCGCGGACGAGCTCCCCGCCGAGGGGCTCGTGGTCGTGCAGCCGGTGCGCGGGGGCGAGCTGGTGCCGCGCTCCGCGCTCGGAGACGCGGCGGGCCTCAGCTCGACCGCCTTCGTGATCGAGCTGACCTCGCCCGCGAGCTCCGCGGTGCGGGCGGGGACGACGGTCGACGTGTGGGCGTCGCCTGTCGATGAGACGGGGCGCGGATACGGCGCGCCCCTCGTGCTCGTCCCCGACGCGGTCGTGGTGCGGCTGATCGACGACGACGGGCTCGTCTCCTCGCGCAGCGCCGGTGCCGTCGAGGTGCTCGTGCCGCGCAGCCGGGTGGCACGGGTGCTGCAGGCGCAGGCGGCGGGGGACGCGCTCGCGGTCGTCCCCGCCGGGCTGGCGCTGGGGGGCTGAGGATGCGTGTCGCCATCGCGCTTCCGCTGGACGCGGAGCAGCGCCTCGCCGACTCGGCCGGCTACTACGGGCACGAGGTGCTCCTGCGCTGCTCGGGGGGCGACGAGCTCGCGGCACGTCTGCCCCAGCTGCCGGTCGAGCTCATCATCGTGGCCGCGACGCCCGAGCACCTGACCCCCGGGCTCGTCGGGGCGGCGGATGTCGCGGGCGTGCGGATGCTCGTGGTCGTCGAGGGCGAGCAGCAGGCCCGCCACGCGCAGCGGCTGGGGGTCATCGACCCCGTGCCGGGGCCGGCCGACTGGACGCTCCTGGACGAGGGCGCCTCGCCCGTCCGCCCGGTCGCGGCGCCCCTCGCGGCGGTCGCCGTCGACGACCCGCGGCTCGTCGCGCCCGGCCCGGCGGCCCCCGCCCGCCGGGCCGGGACGATCGTCGCGGTGTGGGGCCCGCACGGCTCGCCCGGCCGCACAAGCCTCGCGATCGCGCTCGCGGCCGAGTTCGCCGCGGTCGGGCGGCTGACGGTGCTCGCGGATGCGGACACGCACGCGGCATCCGTCGCCCCGTCCCTCGGCATGCTCGACGAGTCGCCCGGCTTCGCCGCGGCGTGCCGCCTCGCGGGGGTCGACGGCTTCGACGAGGCCCAGCTGGAGCGCCTCGCGGTCGTGCCACGCGCCTCGCGGCATCCGTTCCGTGTGCTGACCGGCATCGGGCGGGCCACCCGCTGGCCCGAGCTGACCGCGGGCCGGGTGGCGGGGGTGCTGCAGACGCTGCGGCAGTGCTGCGAGGTCGTGGTCGTCGACGTCGCGGCCGCCCTGGAGCGGGACGAGTCGCTCACGAGCGACGTCTCGGCGCCGCACCGCAACGCCGCCGCGCTCGAGGTGCTGCACGCCGCCGACCACGTCGTCGCGGTGGCGGCGGCCGACCCGGTCGGCATCCCGCGCTTCCTGCGCGGACACGCGGAGCTGCTCGAGCTGGTCGAGCCGCAGCGCGTGCGGGTCGTCGCCAACAAGCTGCGGGCGGCCGCGATCGGCATCAACCCCGGCGCCCAGGTGCGGCAGACGCTCGCGCGCTTCGGCGGCATCGACCGCGTGCACCTCGTGCCGTGGGAGCCCGCCGCGTTCGACGCCGCGATGCTCGGCGCCCGCCCGCTCACGGATGCCGCCCCGCGGTCGGCCGCCCGCCTCGCCGTGCGCGAGCTCGCCGAGGCGCTGCTGCCGCTGCCCGCGGTATCCGGCAGGGCGCGCCCCGCGCGGCGACTAGCCTAGGTGGGTGTCCACGCTCTCCGAGCTCATGCTGGCCCAGGGTCTCTCCACCGAGGCCGACGTCGAGTGGCTGCACCTGCTCGCCGCCGACGGCCAGCTGATCGCCGACCTCGCCTTCGCCGACATCGTGATGTGGGTGCCCACGGCATCCGGCAGCTTCGTGGCCGTCGCGCACACGCGACCCTCCTCGGCCGCCACCCTCTTCTACCGCGACTTCGTGGGCCAGCAGATCAAGCCAGAGTGGGCCGACCAGGTGCGCCAGGCCTTCGACGAGGCGCGCATCGTCGACACCTCCGCGCCCGACTGGTACGAGGAGATGCCCACCCGGGTGCGCGCCGTGCCGGTGCTGCGTCGGCTGAGCCCCACGGGGGCGGCCACCACGACGACCCCGATCGCGGTGCTCACCCGGCACTCCAACCTCTCGGAGGCCCGCACCCCGGGGCGCCAGGAGCTCACCTTCAACCAATGCGCCGACGACCTGTTCGGCATGATCGCGACGGGCGACTTCCCCGACCTGGGCGCCCCGACCCTGCCGCGGCGCGGCGCCCCCCGCGCGGCCGACGGCCTCATCCGCCTCGACGTCGACGGCATGGTCACCTTCGCGAGCCCCAACGCGCTCTCGGCGTTCAACCGGATGGGGTTCGCCGCCGAGCTGGAGGGGGAGTCGCTCGCCGAGGTGGCCACCGCGCTGCTCTCGGGCAAGCTCACCGTCGACGAGTCGCTGCCGCTCGTGGTCACCGGGCGCGCACCGTGGCGCACCGACATCGAGGCGCGCGGCGTCACCGTCACCCTGCGGGCGATCCCGCTGCGGCACCGCGGCGAGCGGGTCGGTGCGATCGTGCTCATCCGCGACGTGAGCGAGTCGCGGCACCAGGAGCAGGAGCTCATCACCAAGGACGCGACGATCCGCGAGATCCACCACCGGGTGAAGAACAACCTGCAGACCGTCGCCTCGCTGCTGCGCATCCAGAGCCGCCGCACCCACAACGACGTCGCCCGCGACGCCCTCACCCAGGCGATGCGCCGGGTCGCGGCGATCGCGGTCGTGCACGACACCCTCTCGGAGGGGCTCAGCCAGAACGTCGACTTCGACGACGTCTTCAACCGCGTGCTGCTGCTCGTGGCCGAGGTCGCATCCAGCCACAACACCACGGTGCGCACCCAGAAGTCGGGCGAGTTCGGCACGCTGCCGTCGGAGTACGCGACGCCGCTCGCGCTCGCGCTCACCGAGCTCGTCACGAACGCCGTCGAGCACGGGCTCGTCGACCGCGACGGCGAGGTCGTGATCTCGGCCAAGCGCAAGAACGACATGCTCTCGGTGCGGGTGCGCGACAACGGCGTCGGCCTGCCGGAGGGGCAGGTCGGGTCCGGACTCGGCACCCAGATCGTGCGCACCCTCATCCAGGGCGAGCTCGGCGGCACGATCGACTGGCACACGCTCGAGGGCGAGGGCACCGAGGTCACGATCGAGGTGCCGCTGCTCTACCTGACCCAGCGCGGCTGAACCGTCGCATCCGCCCGACCCGGAGGTCCCATGAATCAGCCCGCTCCCGAACCGACGTCGGCGACGCCCCGCGAGGTCATCGAGCGGATCACCGCCGCCTACTCCGCGCGCATCGTCGGGCAGGACCGGCTGCGGATGAGCCTGCTGATCGCGCTCATCGCGGGCGGACACGTGCTGCTCGAGAGCGTGCCGGGGCTCGCCAAGACGACGGCGGCCGCGACGCTCGCCGACACGATCGACGCGGCGTTCAAGCGCATCCAGTGCACGCCCGACCTGCTGCCGAGCGACATCACGGGAACCCAGGTGTACGACGCCCAGACCGGCGCCTTCCGCACCGTGCTGGGGCCCGTGCACGCCAACATCGTGCTGCTCGACGAGATCAACCGCTCGAGCGCGAAGGCGCAGTCCGCGATGCTCGAGGCGATGCAGGAGCGCCAGACGACGATCGGCGGCGAGGTGCACGAGCTGCCCGACCCGTTCCTGGTGATCGCCACCCAGAACCCCATCGAGCAGGAGGGCACCTACGAGCTGCCCGAGGCCCAGATGGACCGCTTCCTGCTCAAGGAGATCGTGCAGTATCCGAGCCCCCAGGAGGAGCTCGTGGTGCTCGACCGCCTCGACACGGGGGTGCTGGCGCCGGGGCAGCACGCCGCGAAGGTGGCCACGCTCGACGAGGTGCGGATGCTGCAGCGCGCCGCAGAGCAGGTGCACGTCTCGGCCGAGGTGCGCGAATACATCGTGGGGCTCGCCTACGTCACCCGGAACCCCGCCGAGTACATCGGCGCCGACAAGGCGCGGCTCATCAGGTACGGCGCGAGCCCGCGCGCCTCGATCGCGTTCGTGCGCGCCACGCGCGCCTTCGCGCTGCTGAACGGCCGCGACCACGTGCTGCCCGAGGACGTCGTCAACCTGCGCCACGTCGTGCTGCGGCACCGCGTGCTGCTCGGCTACGAGGCGGAGGCCGACGGCGTGCGCAGCGAAGACATCATCGACGCCGTCTTCGCCGCGGTGCCCACCCCCTGAGGTCATGACCGGTCACCTCGCCCGGGTGAAGAGCAGGCTCTTCATCAGCTCGACCCTCAAGTCGGTGCACCCGCTCGACGGCGGGTACGCCTCGCTCGTGCGCGGGCGCAGCTTCGACTTCGAGGACCTGCGGCCGTACGAGCACGGCGACGAGGTGCGCGACATCGACTGGCGCGCGACGGCGCGGCGGGGCGAGCCGATGGTGAAGCGCTCGCGGGCCGAGCGCCGCCACTCGATCCTGCTCGTGGCCGACACGGGCGTCGGGATGCGCGCGCTCGCCCGCGACGAGGGCGGCAAGAAGCGGCTCGCGATCCTCGCGGCGGGGGCGCTCGCGTTCCTCGCGGTGCGGCACGGCGACGACGTCGTGCTCATGTACGCCGACGGCGACCGGCCCCGGCGTCTCGCCCCGCGGCGATCCGAGGGCGGGGTCGAGCTGCTGCTGCGGAGCCTCGACGCGGCGATCGACGCGGCGACGCATCCGTCCCCGCGCGACGCGCTGCTGGCATCCGTCGCCCAGACGATCGCGCGCCGGATGATCGTGGTCGTGCTGACCGACGAGGCGCCGATCGGCGCCGAGGCCGAGCGCACCCTGCGCCGGCTGCGCGTGCAGCACGACGTGCTCTGGATCACCCTGCGCGACGCCGAGCCGGTGCTCGCCGCGCGACCCGCCGCGGCATCCGCCCGCCGGGACGCCGTGAGCGGCTGGGCCGTGCCCGCCTTCCTGCACGGCGACGCGGATGTGGTGGCCGAGCTCGCGGCGGAGCGGGACGCCGAGGACGCCCACCGGCGCGCCGTGCTCGAGCGGCTCGAGATCAGCCACGCCGAGCTCGACGGCGAGGACACGGCGGTCGCCGAGCTGCTGCGGATGCTGCACGGGAGGTCGCATGCCCGGCGATGACGCGCTCTACCCGCCCGCCCAGTACAGCCCGCTGTGGCTCGTGCTGCTCATCGTGCTGATCGTCGTCGTGGTGCTCGCGGGCGTGCTCGTGGCTGCGCTGACCCGCCCCCGCCGGGTCGCCGCGCAGCCGGGCCTCGACGTCGCGACCGTCATCGCGGGCCTGCGCGCCGACTACCTGGGCGCGATCGACGAGGTGGAGCGGGGGGTGCTCAGCGGCGCCCTCGACGCCCGCCGCGCGCACGCCCGGCTCAGCCGCCTCATGCGCGCCTACGTGAACGAGTACTCGGGCCTCGAGGCGCCCGTCATGACCCTGCAGGACCTCGCGGCGCGCGGCGTGCACCCGGCGCTCGTCGACGCCCTCGGCCGCTACAGCTACCCGAGCCTCTTCGGCCGCGGGGCCCCCGTCGACCCGCTCGCGGGCGTGCAGGCGGCGCGGGAGGTGGTGCGGCAGTGGTCCTAGAGCTGCCCGTGCTGCTCGCGGTCGTGGCGGGGCTCGCCGTCCTCGCCGTCGTGCTGGGGGTGCTGATCGGCGCCCGGGCGGGGCGCGGCGACGCCGCGGGGGTGCCGGTGGCCCGCGCCGAGCGGGTGCGCGCGCTGCCGAGCGTCGTGCGGGCGGTGCGGATGCGTGCCGCGGCACTCGGCGGGGTGCTCGCGCTCGTGGTCGTGGCGGTCGCCGCATCCGCCGTGGTCGCCGCCCGGCCGATGCAGGAACGCGTCATCGCGCCCGAGAGCCACAGCCGCGACGTCGTGCTGTGCCTGGACGTGTCGGGCTCGATGACCGACGTGGACGTCGAGGTGCTCGACGTGTTCCTGCGGCTCGCCGACGACTTCCGGGGGGAGCGCGTGGGCCTCACGATCTTCAACTCGACGCCCGTGCAGATCTTCCCGCTCACCGACGACTACGGCTTCGTGCGCGACCACCTGCAGGACATCCGCGACAGCTTCGACTACCGCGAGGCGGTGCCCGAGCACTGGGTCGGAACCCTCAACGCACCCGGCGGCTCGCTCGTCGGCGACGGCCTCGCGGCGTGCGCCCTCGGCTTCGACCACCCCGACGAGGAGCGCACCCGCTCCATCATCCTGGCGACCGACAACGAGGTGAACGGCGCGCAGACGGTCACGCTCGAGGAGGCGGCCGCCTACGCCGGCTCGCTCGGCACCTGGGTGTTCGCGATCGACCCCGCGGATGCCTCGACCCCGGTCGGCGAGCAGCTGCGGGCCGCCGCCGAGGGCACGGGCGGCGGCTACTACGGGCTGCACGACGCGACGACGGTCGCGGGGATCGTGGACGAGGTGCGTGCGCGCGAGGCGAGCGCGCTCGCGGGCGAGCCGCGCATCGTGCGCACGGATGCGCCGGGCGGCTGGGCGGTCGTGCTCGTGGTGGCGGCGCTCGCGCTGCTCGTGGTGGCCTGGCGGGTGCGCGCATGATCTCGATCCAGCCCCTGCTTCCGGGCGCGCTCGTGGCGCTGCTCGTGCTGGCGTCCCTCGCCTTCGTCGTGTGGCGGCTCGTGCGCGAGCCCGGGCGCCGCGTGGCCTGGGCGCTGCGGGTCGTGCTCGTGCTCGCGTGCGGCGTGCTGCTGCTGCGCCCCGCCGTGCCGGGCGGCACGTCCCCCACCTTCACGAGCGACGTCGACGTCGTGCTCGTGGTGGACACGACGGCGAGCATCGTCGCCGAGGACTGGGACGGCGACCGCCCCCGGCTGGAGGGGGTGCGGGGGGACGTGCAGGCCATCGTGGCGTCGTACCCGGGGGCGCGATTCGCGCTCATCGCATTCGACGCGGATGCGACGGTGCGCGTGCCGCTCACGAGCGACACGACGGCGCTCGCCTCCGCGCTCGCCGTGCTGCGCCCCGAGGCGACCACGCACTCGCGCGGAAGCTCGATCGGGGTCGCGGCGCAGCTCGTGGCCGAGACGCTGCGGAACGCGGCATCCGTCTCACCCGACCGGGCCCGGATGGTGTTCTACCTCGGCGACGGCGAGCAGACCGCGTCGGGCACGCCCGAGTCGTTCCGCGACAGCGCCGCGCTCGTGGCGGGCGGCGGGGTGCTCGGCTACGGCACGGCGGAGGGCGGGCCCATGCGGCGCACCGTCGCAGGGAGCGCCGAACCGGGCGAGTACATCAGCTACGAGGGGCAGCCCGCGCTGTCGGTCATCGACCCCGCGAACCTCGAGCGCATCGCCGACGACCTCGGGGTGCCCTACCAGCAGCGCCGCGCGGACGCCCCCGCCGAGCTGCCGGCGGCCCCGACGACGAGCACGACGGCCGACGGCAGCACCGAGACCCACCTCGAGCTCACCTGGGTCGTGGCGCTCGTGATCGCGGTGCTGCTCGCGGGCGAGCTCGTGCGGGTGACCGCGCAGCTCGTCGCCACGCTGCGCGTGCGGCGGGGGAGGGGGACGCGATGAGCGATCCGCTGATCGTCGCGAACCGGCGGCGGCGACGCATCCGACGCATCGTGCTGATCGCCGCGACGCCCGTGCTGCTGCTCGTGCTCGGCTTCGGCGCCAAGGTGCTCAGCATGTACGCCTTCGCGCACGAGGCCATCGCGGCGTACGCGGCGGGCGAGTACGCCCAGACCGTGCAGGCGTCGCGCGGGCAGGAGGTGCTGAACATCTTCGAGCCGTACAAGGCTCCTTACAACCGCGGGGTCGGTCTCGCGGATGCCGGCGAGCTCGACGCGGGACGGGCCGCGTTCGAGGAGGCGCTCGCCCTCGCCCACGGGCTCGAGCAGTGCGCCGTGCGGGTCAACCTGTCGATCGTGCTCGAGCGGATCGGCGACGCGGCACTGCTGGACGGTGACGGCGTGGCGGCGACGGCGGCCTGGCAGCAGGCGCTCGCGGTGCTCGACGACGCGCCCGAGGCGTGCGGCACGCCCGAGGGCAGCGACGCCTCGCCCGACCCGAGCCGCGACATGTCGGAGGAGATGGACGAGCAGCAGGACGGGCTGCGCGAGAAGCTCGAGGACAGCGCGGCACCGGGCGAGGAGCCGGACGAGGGGCCCGAACCCCCGCCGACACCCGACGGCGGTCAGCTCGACGAGCTCAAGGACCGCCTCGAGCAGGGGGCGCAGGACCGCGACGACTACGGGCACGAGGGCGACGGTGCGGGGTCGCCGGAGACGGAGCGACCGTGGTGACCGAGGAGCGTTCCCCCTACCTGGGCGGCACCGACGGGGCGCCGCCGCCACCCCCGCCGGGCGGCTACCGCGGTGCACAGCGGATGCGTGTGGTCGCGACGGGTGCGGTGGTGCCGGGTGCCGGGGTGCCGGGTGCCGGGGTGCCGCGTGCCGGAGTGCCGGGGCCGGTCGGTGCGCCCGCGGGCGCCGCGCCGCGCCCGCGTCCCGGGGGTGTCGGCGTGGCGGCGCTCTGCGCGGCCATCACCTTCGCGGCGGTCCTGCTCATCATGTGGGCCGCCGGCGCGACGGCCGGCATCTACGGCCTCGTCGTGCTCGCGCTGCAGCTCGTGGTGGCGGTGCTCGTCGTCACCGCCCTCATCACCCCGCGCGGGCGGACGCTCGGCGCGGTCGCCCTCGCGATCGCCCTGCTCGTCAACGTGGGGACGATCGGTGCGGCGAGCGCCGTGACCGCCGGCTCCCGCGGCGCGCCCGGGGTGAGCCCCGAGCAGGACCGCTGGGCGGGCTACCCCGGCATCCGGGGCGAGACGGAGGACGACATCCTGAACCGCCCCTCGCTCGAGGAGACGCGGGATCGCGCCGACGAGGTGCTGGCCGCGGTGCGCACGCGGCTCGGCGAGGAGTTCGGCGTCGACTGGGTGCGCGGGCGAACGGGCGGAACGCGCGCCGAGCGGAACGGCTACGGCGGGGAGTCGATGCTCGTCGAGCTGACGAGCCAGGTGTGGGCGACGAGCGAGCCGGTGCGCGACCACGAGCTCAAGCTCGCGATGATGGACGCGATCGAGGAGGTGCTCCTCGAGTACGGCTTCTACGGCCTCGTGCCGCTCAACGACCCCGCGACGGGCTTCGACCCCGACTACCTCGAGCGCTTCTACGGCAGCACCGACCCGCGCACGCAGTCCGAGTGGGAGTGGTACACCGACGACTACCCGGGCCCCATGCGGTTCTACGCGAACATCACCGATCTGAGCCACGACGACGGCAGCTTCCGCGCGGCGCGCGAGGTGCAGATCGCCGGGAGCGGCGAGCCCGTGGAGTGCCTGCGGGTGTGGTTCCTCGTGCCCGAGATGCTGAGCGAGGCGGATGCCGAGGAGTTCAGCCGGCGGATGGCGCAGTTCTGAGCGGCGACCGGCTCAGCTGGCGCGGCGGGCGCGGGCGGCGCGGCGCTTCAGGGCGCGACGCTCGTCCTCGCTGAGGCCACCCCACACGCCCGAGTCCTGGTTGGTCTCGAGGGCGTACTGAAGGCACTGCTCGGACACCGTGCACCGACCGCAGACCGTCTTGGCCTTCTCGATCTGGTCGACGGCCGGACCCGTGTTGCCGACCGGGAAGAAGAGCTCCGGGTCGACCGTCAGGCAGGCGGCCTTGTCACGCCAGTCCATTGTGTGGTGCTCCATTCGTGTTGCAGTTGACGCTTTCACGGAACGATTCGGGTGTTTCCGCGCGCGGCTGAAGAGGGTTCGAATGTGTGGGGGATTTGTCGATTCGAACGCACTCACCACGTCGTGAGCGTCACATCAACCGTCAACACTGTTTCATACTTGATAGGGCTAATCAATAGTCTCCGGATGGGATATCGCTGTGAGAAACCCGGCTCGTCCGCCCGCATTCTGGGGGCTTGCGACGCTGTTGATCGTGGAACTAGCGGCGGTCGCGGTCGTCGCGATCGTGCTGCTGTTCGACCTCGTGGCGGCCCGTCCCGCCTCGCTCGCCACGGCCCTCGCGCTCACCGTGCTCGTGCTCATCGCGGTGGCGTGGATGGCGGCGACGGTGGTCGGGATGCTGCGCGGGCAGGCGTGGACGCGCGCGTCCGCGATCGTGTGGCAGGTGCTGCAGTTCGCGATCGGAGTGGGTGCGCTGCAGGGCTCCCTCGCGCAGCCCGCGTGGGGCTGGCCCATCGTCGCGGTCTCGGTCGTGACCTTCGCGCTGCTGTTCGCGCCGTCCGTGGTGCGGGCGACGGGGGCCCGCAACCGCTGAGCCCCCGCCGTCTAGGTGGTTGAGGAGCGCCGCAGGCGCGTCTCGAAACCACCGCCTCGGTACTGCCCCGGTGGTTGAGGAGCGCCGTGGGCGCGTCTCGAAACCACAGCCTCCGCTAGACCCCCAGGCCCAGTCGCTTCCGCAGCATCGCGACGTGCCCCGTCGCCTTGATGTTGTAGAACGCCCGCTCGATCGTGCCGACCTCGTCGATCACGAAGGTGGCGCGGATGACGCCCTGCACGGTGCGCCCGTAGAGCTGCTTCTCGCCGAAGGTGCCGTACAGCTCGTGCACGCGCCGATCCGGGTCCGCGAGCAGCGGGAACGTCAGGTGCTCCGCATCCGCCATCTTGGCGATCGCGGGCACCTCGTCGCGCGAGACACCGACGACCTGGTAGCCCTCGGCGGTGAAGGCGTCGAGCCGGTCGCGGAAGTCGCACGCCTGGCCCGTGCACGCGGGCGTGCCCGCCTCGCCGTAGAAGTACAGGATGACCTTGCGCCCGCGCAGCCCGGAGAGGGTCACGGGCTCGCCGTGCTGGTTCCTGAGCGTGAAGTCGGGGGCGGGGGTGCCCTCGGCGAGGCGGAGGGGGGTCGTGGAGTGCGTGGATGAAGTCATGCTCCGGGCATGCTATCTTTGTTCCTCGGCCCGGTTGTTCGGGCCATGCACCTCTAGCTCAATTGGCAGAGCAACTGACTCTTAATCAGTGGGTTCCGGGTTCAAGTCCCGGGGGGTGTACGGATGCCCCGCGATCTCTCGCCAGATCGCGGGGCTTCTTCTTTGTGTGGGCGCAAGGGGAGTCGAGCGTCGGCGGCGTCGACGAGGTGGCAGCTGTGGCCCCCTCGCGGCGGCGGAGGGGGCCACAGCTGCCACCTGGTGCGCCGCGATGGGCGCTGCGGGGCTCGCGGTCGCGAGGGTGCTCTGACCCGAGCAGGATCGGAGAAGCGGATGTCGGAGGCGGTCGATAGCGTCGCCGCATGACCGACGTGACGACGCTTCGAACCACCACCGACGCCGAGGTGCTGCTGCCCGGCGACGCCGCCTACGAGGAGATGCGTCCGAGGTACGCGGGCGCGGGCGAACCGGCCGTCATCATCCGCCCCTCGACCCCCGAGCAGGTCGCGGATGCGCTGCGCCTCGCGCAGGAGCACGCGCTGCCGGTCTCGGTGCGCTCGGGCGGGCACGGCGCCGCGGCCTTCCCGAACCCCGGCGGGCTCGTGATCGACATGGCCGCGTTCGACGGCATCGAGGTGCGTGATGACGGCCTCGTGCGCATCGGCACCGCCGCGACGTGGGGCGAGGTGGCCGACGCGCTCGCGCCGCACGGACTCGTCATCACCTCGGGCGACACGCGCGAGGTGGGCGTCGGAGGCATCGCGCTCGGCGGCGGGATGGGGTGGCTCGTGCGCTCGGTCGGCCTCACGATCGACACCGTCGCGTCGTTCGAGCTCGTGACGGTCGACGGTCGGCAGCTGGTCGCCTCCGCCGACTCGGAGCCCGAGCTGTTCTGGGCGCTGCGCGGCGGTGGAGGCAACTTCGGGGTCGTGACGCACGTCACCTTCCGCCCCACGGCGCTACCCGCGATCGTCGGCGGGCGCATCTCGCTCGACACCGCCCGCCTCGCCGAGACCCTCGCGGCGTGGCGCCACGTGATGCGGGCGGCACCCGACGAGCTGTCGGTGACCTTCGCGACCCTGCCCGCCTTCGGACCCGAGGTGCCCGCATCCGCCCAGCTCGTCGTCTGCTACGCGGGCGACGACGAACGCGCGGCCGCATCCGCGATCGCCCCGCTGCTCGAACTGCCGGGGGTCATCGCATCCGAGATCGCGCGACGCCCGTACGCCGACCTCGTCGAGCCCGGCCCGCCGCCGATGCCCGTGCGGATGGTCGGCAGCCACGGCTTCGCCGACCTCGACGACGACACGATCGCGTACCTCGTCGCGGCGCTCGCGCATCCGGCGCCCGTCATCTCGTCGGTGCGCTACCTCGGCGGTGCCTTCGCGCGCGTCGACGCGGAAGCGACCGCGTTCGGGTACCGCGACCGCGAGGTGATGCTGTTCCGCATCGTCGCGCTCCCGCCGGATGCCGACCCCGAGCTGGTCGCGGCGGCGGAGGACTCCTGGGCGCCGATCGCGTCGCGCACCACGAGCACCTACGGCAACTTCGTCGAGCAGGAGGACCCGGCCCTGCTGCCGCTCATCTACCCGGCGGCCACGCTCGAACGGCTGCGGGCGGTGAAGCGGGCCTTCGACCCGGGCAACGTGCTGCGGCGCAACCACAACATCCGCTGAGGCGGGATGATGGCGGGATGCAGACGCAGTCCCGCCCGGTGATCGGCCTGACGACCTACCTCGAGCAGGTGCAGCAGGACGTCTGGGATGTGCCTGCCGCGTTCCTGCCGCACAGCTACTTCGCCGCGGTCACGCGCGCCGGAGGGATCGCCGTGCTGCTGCCGCCGCAGCCGGTCGACGCGGGCATCGCATCCGCTGTGCTCGACGGCCTCGACGGGCTCATCGTCACGGGCGGGCTCGACGTCGCCCCGGCCCGCTACGGCCAGCAACCGCATCCGCTCACCGACACCCCGCGCCTCGACCGCGACGCGTGGGAGGACGCCCTGCTCGCCGAGGCGATCGCGCGCGACCTGCCGTTCCTCGGGATCTGCCGCGGGTTGCAGCTGCTCAACGTGACCCGCGGGGGCAGCCTCGTGCAGCACCTGCCTGAGGTGGTGGGCAGCGAGCGCTACAGCGGCGACGCCGGGCGCTTCGCGAGCAACGAGGTGCGGGTCGACGCCGGCACGCGGGTGGCGGGGTTGCTCGGCGTGGGCGCGCTCGAGGTGAAGAGCTACCACCACCAGGCCGTCGACGCGCTCGGCGACGGGCTCGTGGTGGCGGCGCGCAGCGACGACGGGGTTGTGCAGGCCGTCGAGCTGCCGGATGCGATGTTCGGCGTGGCCGTGCAGTGGCACCCCGAGGAGGACGCCGACGGTGGTGCCCCGCTGTTCGCGGGCCTCGTGGAGGCGGCGCGCGCCTCCCGTGCGGATCGGGCCTCCACCCGCTCCCGTGTCCGTCGCTGACTGGTCGGTAAATCCCGCTAAAACGCAGTTTTAGCGGGATTTACCGACCAGTCAGCGACGGAGTCCCGGGTCAGGAGGCGGGGGGAGACTTCGGGGTGCGCGGCTTGGTGGTGCGGGCCTTGGGGGTCGCGGCGGCGGCGGGAGCGGCGGGCTCGGCGGCAGGCGCAGCGGAGGCGGGAGCTGCCGCGGGGGCCGCGGGAGTGGCAGGAGCAGGTGCGGCTGCAGCAGGCGCAGCGGGCGCGGCGGGCGCGGGCGCGGGAGCGGCGGGCGCGGGAGCGGGCGCGGGGGCCGGCTTGTAGGCGTTCGGGTCGACGGGCGCGGCCGGTGTCTCGTGCCGCGCCACGTAGAGCTGTGCCGCCTTGGTCGCCACGAGCAGGAAGCGCACGAGCAGCACGGTGACTCCGACCACGATCGCGGCGATCACGATCGTGCCGACCACCTCCGCCAGGCCGCCGATGATGCCGAAGAACCCGGCGCCCCATCCGTATCCGTGCATCGTCACCACTCCAGTTCGTTCTTCTTCGATTCCTCGACGACGGTGCCGACGGCGATCGCGACCGAGCACGCCCACGAGATCCACATGAGGGCGAGGCGCCAGTCGCGGGGTCCGCGGCGGGTGGCCTGCACGACGCCGACGGCGCCGAAGAGGGAGCTGAGAACGCTCGTGTTGAAGATGAACTTGCGCACGGGACCCTCCTTCGGCCTCCGCCCACGCTACCCCGCGGATGCGGGACACGCCCGCGAAGGTGGGGATTCGCTGGACGTTCCCCGGCAGTTTGACCGATCGGTCAGATGTTGACCGATCGGTCAGTTAGCGTCGAAGCGTGACCACAGCATCCGAGCTCCGCGACGCCGCCCTCGAGGAGTTCGCCTCGGCCGGCTACCTCGGCACCTCCATCCAGGCGATCGCCGCGCGCGCGGGCGTCTCGAAGGCGAGCGTGCTCTACCACTACTCCTCCAAGGAGACCCTGCTGGATGCGGCGCTCAGCCCCGCGCTCGAGGAGCTCGTCGCCCTGCTGCCGCGCACCATGGACCTCTCGGGCACGGCCGAGGAGCGGCGCGAGTTCCTCGCCGCCTTCGTCGACTTCCTGCTGCGGCACCGCCTCGCCGCCCAGATCTTCATCAGCCAGTCCGGCGCCCTCGTCGACGTGCCCGTCGTCGCCCGCGCCCAGCAGCTCATCACCGAGCTCGCGCTCGCGCGCCCCCAGCAGACGATCGACGACCAGGTGCGCTTCGCCGTCGCGCTGGGAGGTGCCGCCTACCTGCTCTCCCAGGCCTACGCCGTCGAGATCGAGGATGCCCCCGACGACCTCGCGCTGCGCGACTCCCTCATCCGCGTGCTCGGCGAGCTGCTCGCCCCCGTGAACCCCGCCTAAGGAATGACGATGGCCATCCTCCTCTCCCGCCTGGGACGCTTCGCCTACCGCCGTGCGATCCCCGTGATCGTCGCGTGGCTGCTGCTCGCGGCCGGTGCGCTCGTGGGCGGCCTCGCCCTCGGCGGCACGATGCAGGACTCGTTCAAGATCCCCGGCACCGAGTCGCAGGAGGCCATCGACCGTCTCGCCGCGGTGTTCCCGCAGACGGCGGGCGCGAGCGCGCAGATCGTCGTGCACTCCACGGGCGCCCCGATCGCCGAGCTCGAGGACGACCTCACCGAGCTCGCCACCGAGCTCGCGGGGGTGGACGGCGTCGCGAGCGCGATGTCGCCGTTCGACGAGTACGCCACGGACGCGCTGAGCGACGACGGCACCACGGCGGTCGTGCAGGTGCAGTTCGACGGCGCGAGCGAGGGGGTGTCGGATGCGACGCTCGCCGAGGTGCAGCGGCTCGGCGACGCGCTCGCGGGCGACACCGTGCAGGTCGAGTACGGCGGGCAGGTGTTCCAGGGCTTCAGCTTCGGCCTCACGATCATCGAGGTGCTGGGCGTGATCTTCGCGGCCCTCGTGCTCGTGGTCACCTTCGGCTCGCTCGTCGCGGCCGGCCTGCCGCTGCTGACGGCGCTGCTCGCCCTCGGCGTCTCGATGGGCGGCATCCTGGGGCTCGCCGCGTTCACGACGCTCTCGACGGCCACCCCGATGCTCGGCCTCATGATCGGCCTCGCGGTCGGCATCGACTACGCGCTGTTCATCCTCTCGCGGCACCGCACGCAGCTGGCCAACGGGATGGATGCCGAGGAGTCGGCCGCGACCGCGGTCGCCACCGCAGGCGGCTCGGTGGTGTTCGCGGGCGTGACGGTCATGATCGCGCTGCTCGGCCTGCTCATCGTGGGCATCCCCTTCCTCGGGCTGATGGGCGTCACGGCGGCCTTCTCCGTGCTCATGGCGATGCTCGCCTCGCTCACCCTGCTGCCCGCCGTGCTCGGCCTGCTGAAGAACCGCCTCGTGCCGAAGCCCGGCTCGCGTGCGGCGCTGCGCGCTCTCGACCAGGCGCGCGACGCGGAGGGCGCCGCGGAGGGCGACACGGCGGGGAAGGCGACCCCGGCATCCGCGACCCCCGCGACCCCGGCATCCGCGACCCCCGCGACCGCCCGCCGCACGACGCTCGGCGAGCGCTGGGTCGCCCTCGTGCTGAAGGCGCCCGTCGCCTTCATCATCGGCGTCGTGGCGCTGCTCGGCGTCGCCGCGATCCCCGCGACCCAGCTCGCGCTCGCCCTGCCCGACGGCGGATCGCTCTCGGAGGAGGAGACCGCGCGCCGCGCCTACGACCTGACCGCCGACGCGTTCGGGTCGGGACGCAACGGCCCGCTCGTGGTGACTGTCGACATCACCCAGACCACCGACATCTTCGGCGACCTCGATGCGATCGCCGACGAGCTCGCCGAGGTGCCGGGCGTCGCATCCGTCGGCACCCCCATCCCGAACCCGACCGTCGACACGGCGATCATCCAGGTGATCCCGACCACGGGACCCTCCGACCCCGAGACGCGCGCCCTCGTCGAGCACATCCGCGAGCTCGCGCCCCGCATCGAGGCGCGCTTCGACACACCCGTCGCGGTCACGGGCGCCACCGCCGTGGCGATCGACGTGTCGGCCCAGCTGGATGCGGCGCTGCTGCCCTTCGGCATCGTCGTGGTGGGGCTGTCGATCGTGCTGCTCATGATGGTGTTCCGCTCGATCGTCGTGCCGCTCAAGGCGGCGCTCGGCTACCTGCTGAGCGTGCTCGCCTCGTTCGGCGTCGTCGTGGCGGTCTTCCAGTGGGGCTGGGGCGCCGAGGCGCTGCACGTGGTGCCGGGGCCGATCCTCAGCTTCATGCCGATCCTGCTCATGGCGATCCTGTTCGGGCTCGCCATGGACTACGAGGTGTTCCTCGTCTCGGGCATGCGCGAGGCGTTCGTGCACGGCGCGAGCCCGAGGACGGCGATCACCCGCGGCTTCGCGGGCGCGGCGCGCGTGGTGACGGCGGCGGCGCTCATCATGTTCTTCGTCTTCGCGGCGTTCGTGCCCGAGGGCATGTCCATGATCAAGGTCATCGCGCTGGGGCTCGCGGTGGGGGTCGCGATCGACGCGTTCCTCATCCGGATGACCCTCGTGCCGGCCGTCATGGCGCTCTTCGGGCGGCACGCCTGGTACCTGCCGCGGTGGCTCGACCGCATCCTGCCGAACGTCGACGTCGAGGGGGAGGGGCTGCGTGCCCACCTCGACGACGCCGCCTGGGCGCGCGCCCGGGTCGCGGAGGGCGACGCGGTCACGCTCTCCGGGCTCGTCGGCGGGCTCGGCGGCACCCGGATCGGGCCCTACGACGAGCGGGTCGCGGCCGGCTCGATCGCCCTCGTCGGCGGCGACGCGGGGCAACGGCGGATGCTGGCGGCCACGGTCGCCGGACGTCTCCCCGCCGTCGCGGGTCGCGCCCAGGTCGCCGGCCGTCCGCTGCCGAGCGAGACCGCGGCGGTCGCCCGCAGCGTCTCGTTCGCCGAGTTCGGCGGTGCCGCGCGCGAGGGCGAGCTGCCGCTCGGCGAGCTGCTCACGGAGCGGCTGCGGCTCACGAGCCGCTGGTACCGCAGCTTCACGGCCGCCCGCCGCGCACGCGTGTGGGTGGCCCGCATCCACGACGCGGTCGGCGCATCCGGCTCGGCCCATCCGATCGGCTGGAACACCGCACCCGCGGCGCTGCCGCCCGTCGAGCGCGCGATCGTCACCCTCGGGGTGGCGCTCAGCGAGGGCACGCCCGTGGTCGTGCTCGACTCGGTCGACCCGCTTCCGGGCGAGGACCACGGTGCGCGCCTGCTCGCCGCCGTCGACCGGCTCGCACCCGCCACCACGACCGTCGTGATCGGTGCCGCAGGCGCGCACCGCGTCGACGTGCCCGAACTCTCCCGCCCGGTCGGCCGCTACCGCGCCGCCGACGTCACCGAAGGAGCCACCCGATGAGCACCGACCTCGTCGCCACCCCGCGCCCCGCGACGTCCGGGCCACGCCGCCGCGGCATCCGGGCGCTCGCCATCATCGCCGCGGCCGTCGTGCCGCTCGCGCTCGCGGGCCTCACCATGGCGGCGCTGAGCGACGGCGACGGCATCGACCGCATCCCGGCCGCGATCGTGAACGCCGACGAGATGGTCGAGCAGACCGCGGCCGACGGCTCGACGACCCCCGTGCTCGCGGGGCGGCTGCTCGTGACCCAGCTCACGGGGTCCGACTCGCCCGGCATGGACTGGCGGCTCTCGAACGCCGAGCAGGCCGCCGACATGCTCGCCTCGGGCGAGGTGTACGCGGTGCTGACGATCCCGGCCGACTTCTCGGCATCCGTCGTGTCGCTCTCGGGCAGCGACCCCGTGCGGGCCGAGCTGCGGCTCGAGACCGACGACGCGCACTCCTACCTCGCGGGCAGCGTCGCGCAGTCGCTCGGCGACGGCATGGTGCGCACCTTCGGCTCCGAGCTCACGAAGCAGTACATCTCGGGCATCTACACGCAGTTCGGCTCGGTGGGCGAGGCCTTCACCCAGGCGGCCGACGGGGCGGGGCAGCTCTCCGACGGTGCGGCTCAGGCAGCCGACGGCGCGGCGCGGTACGCGGATGGCGTGGCCGCCTACACGGGCGGTGTCGGTTCGCTCGCGTCGGGGCTCGGCGAGCTCGACGCGGGTGCTGCGGGGCTCGACAAGCTCTCGAGCAACGTCGCGGCCTACACGGGCGGCGTCTCGCAGCTCTCGGCCGGCATCGCGGCGCAGACCGCGATCCTGGCCGACCCCGACGCCGATCCGGTCGCGACCGCGACCGCGCTCGCGACCCTGCAGGCCTACTCGGCCAGCCTCAGCCAGACCGCGGCAGGCGGGGGAGCCCTCTCGGCCGGCGTCGCGGGTGCCATCGACGGCATCCAGTCGGGCATCGCGCAGAGCGCCTCGGGGGCCGCGCAGCTCTCGGCGAACGGCGGCGCGATCGCCTCGGGCGCGCGCGAGCTCGCCGACGGCACCTCCGAGCTGGCGGCGGGCGCATCCGAGCTCGCCACGGGCCTGCAGCAGGGCGCCGACCGGCTCTCGGGTGCCGAGACGCCGGGGGCGGATGCCGCATCCGTCGCCGCGGACCCCGTGGGTCTCGAGGTGGCCACCGCGAACGCCGTCACGCAGATCGGCCAGGTGATCGGCACCTACCTCGTGCCGATCGGGCTGTGGGTGGGCGCGCTCGCGATCTTCCTCGTGCTGCCGCGGCTGAGCCGCCGCGTGCTCGCCTCGACCGCGGGTTCGAGCCGGGTGCTCGGCTCGGCGGGGGTGCAGGCGGCCGCGGTCGCCGGCATCCAGGCGCTGCTGCTCGTGCTGCTGCTGCACCTCGTCGCGGGGGTCTCGTGGGCGCTGCTTCCGGCGACGCTCGGGCTGTCGCTCGTCGCCGCGCTCGCCTTCACGACCTTCCACCAGCTGCTCACGGTGGGGCTCGGCCGGGCGGGGCTCGTGATCTCGCTGCTGCTCGTGTCGCTGCAGGTGGCGACGGCCGGCGGCCTGCTGCCGAGTCAGGCGCTCGCGGGGCCGTTCGCGTGGCTCGGGCAGCTCATGCCGCTCGGCTGGGCGTCGACCGCGCTGCAGCAGATCGTCACCGGCGGCGACGTGGGTCTCGCCCTCGGCTGCGCGTTCGGCCTCGCGGTGTTCGGCGGACTCAGCATGCTCGCGAGCCGGCTCGTCATCCGCCGCGCGCGCCGCGCATCCGTGCTGCGGATGCTGCTGCCCGCCGCCGCCTGACCCCGCCGGGCTCGCGCCCGGCTCGCGCGGCTCGCGCCCGGCCGGCCCGGCTCGCGCCCAATGTAGAAAATGCAGGAGAACCCGGGCGTGTCGGGCGGCTGAGGCCCGCTGCCTCAGCGGGGCCCGCGCACATCTCCTGCATTTTCTACACAAACCCGCCCGCGCCGACACGCGCCGACACGCGAGCACGCACGGGGGAGGCGGGCGGATGCCGGGGCGACGGGGCGGGCACCGCACGCCCGCGGGCGGGTCAGCCCCGCGACTCCTTCTTGACGGCGCGACGGTGCCGACGGATGCCGAGCGGCAGCTGGTCGCGTCCGAGCCCGAGCGGTTCGCGGGTCGCGTGGTCCTGCGACAGGTGCTCGCGCGCGAAGGCGACCGTCTGCTCGAGCTTCTCGAGCCGGTACTGCTCGGTCTTCTCCTGCCGCACGTTCACCTCCGCGACGACGTTGCCATCCCATCCGCGGTCGGCGAGGTAGCGCAGGGTCTCGGCCACCGGCTGGGTGCCCTCACCCGGCAGCAGGTGCTCGTCGAGCACGGCACCGTCGGCCGCCGAGGTCGCGCCGTCGCACAGGTGGATGTGGCGCAGCCTGTCGCCCATCGCGACCGCCATCTCGAGGCTGTCGCGCCCCGAGAGCGAGGCGTGCGAGAAGTCGAGCGTCATCGCGTCGACGTCGAGGTCGAGCGGGTCGGGCGACGGCGCGTAGGCCTGCATCGCGCGGCCCCGCACGGTCCACGGGAACATGTTCTCGACCGCGATCTCGACCCCGGCGCCCTGCGAGGTCTGGCGCACGATCCGCTCGAAGTTCTTCGCGTAGCCCGCCTGCCAGCGGAACGGCGGATGCACGACGACGGAGTCGGCGCCGAGCGTCGCGGCGAGCTCGGCCGACTTCTCGAGCTTGACCTGCGGGTCGCGGCCCCACACGAAGGTGGTGAGCAGCAGCACGGGCGCGTGGATGGTCGAGATGGGCATCGAGTAGCGCTCGCTCAGCTCGCGCAGCTTCACCGCATCCTGGGTCACAGGATCGTTGGTGACCATGATCTCCATCGAGTCGAAGCCCGCGAGCCGCGCGATGCGGAAGGCGTGCTCCACCGCGAAGGGGTACACGCACGTGGTGCTCATGCCGACGGAAATCACACGGCAAACCTAGACCCCCCGCTTGTGAGCCGGGTGCGTGTCCCGCGTTCCGCACCCGTGCATCCGCCCCCGCCCTCGGCGTCCGTCGAGGCCGCGCGTGTACCGTGGGGGAATGGCCGACGAACGCTATGACTTCGTCGTCGTGTCCAACCGTCTCCCCGTCGACCGCGTGGTCGACGCCGCCGGCAACGCGAGTTGGCGGCAGTCCCCGGGGGGCCTCGTCACGGCGCTCGAGCCCGTCATGCGCGCGACCGACGGCGCCTGGGTGGGCTGGGTCGGTCAGGCCGACCTCGAGCTGGCACCCTTCGACAACGACGGCATCCGCATCGTGCCCGTGCCGCTCAGCGAGAGCGACCTCGAGCTCTACTACGAGGGCTTCAGCAACGACACCCTGTGGCCGCTCTATCACGACGTCATCGCCCAGCCGAGCTACCACCGCGAGTGGTGGGACCGCTACGTGCAGGTCAATCGGCGGTTCGCGGATGCCGTGGCCGCGGTGTCGGCGGATGCCGCGACGGTCTGGGTGCAGGACTACCAGCTGCAGCTCGTGCCGGCGATGCTGCGCGCGCAGCGACCCGACCTGCTCATCGGCTTCTTCAACCACATCCCGTTCCCGGCATACGGGATCTTCTCGCAGCTGCCGTGGCGCACCCAGATCGTCGAGGGGCTGCTCGGCGCCGACGTGGTCGGCTTCCAGCGGGTCGCGGATGCCGGCAACTTCTCGCGCGCCGTGCGGCGTCTGAAGGGGTACACGACCCGCACCCCCGCGATCGAGGTGCCGGATGCCGACGGGGAGGGCGCGCGCACGGTCGTCGCGAAGGCCTTCCCGATCTCGATCGACGCGCGCGGCTTCCAGGAGCTGGCGGCGACCCACCGGGTGCAGAAGCGGGCGCGTCAGATCCGACACGACCTGGGTGACCCGAAGTGGGTGCTGCTGGGCGTCGACCGGCTCGACTACACGAAGGGCATCGGCCACCGGCTGAAGGCGTTCGGCGAGCTGCTGCGCGACGGCACCCTCTCGGTGGAGGACGCCACGCTCGTGCAGGTGGCGAACCCCTCGCGCGAGCGGGTCGAGAGCTACCGGCAGCTGCGTGACGAGATCGAGCTGACGGTCGGCCGCATCAACGGCGACTACGGCACGATCAGCCACCAGGCGGTCAGTTACCTGCACCAGGGTTTCCCGCGCGAGGAGATGGCGGCGCTCTACCTCGCCGCCGACGTCATGCTCGTCACCGCCCTGCGCGACGGCATGAACCTCGTGGCGAAGGAGTACGTGGCCGCCCGTGCCGACGAGGACGGCGTGCTCGTGCTCTCGGAGTTCACGGGCGCATCCGACGAGTTGCGGGCCGCGCTGCTCGTGAACCCGCACGACATCGACGGCCTCAAGTCGGCGATCATGCGCGCGCTCGAGATGACCCGGCCGGAGCGGCGGAAGCGCATGCGCTCGCTTCGCAAGAAGGTGGCCGAGAACGATGTGGCGCACTGGTCGGCGTCGTTCCTGCAGACGCTCGAGGGTGCGCGCGGGCGCCGCGGCGGTTGGGGTGACGCCGATCCGCTCGGCGCGCTCGAGTGGACCGTGCCGCGCCTTCCTCGCTCATGACGGCCCCCCTGCCCGAGCCCCTCGTCGCGGCGCTCGCGGCGTTCGCACGGGTGCCGCGCGTGCTCGTGGCTCTCGACTTCGACGGCACGCTCGCGCCCGAGGTCGACGACCCGGAGCAGGCGCGGGCGCTGCCCGAGGCGCGGGATGCCGTGCTGCGGCTGCACGCGCTGCCGGGCACGCGCGTCGCGCTCGTGAGCGGGCGGGCGCTCGGCTCGCTCATCCACGTGTCGCGGCTGCCCGACGACGTTCTGCTCGTGGGCTCGCACGGCATCGAGCTGCGCCTCGACGACCCCGACGCCCACCTCGCGCTCGATGCCGCCGAGCGGGCGCGGGTCGAGGTTCTGCGCGGGGTGCTCGACCGGGTGGCGGATGCGATCGACGACGTCTGGCTCGAGGCGAAGCCCGCGGGGTTCGCCCTGCACACCCGGCTCGCCACGCACGAGAACTCGCGCCTGGCGCACCTCGTGGCGCTGCGCGAGGCGACGTCCGAGCTCGACGACCTCACCATCCGCGAGGGCAAGAACGTGCTCGAGTTCGCGGTGCGCTCCACGACCAAGGGCGAGGCGATCGAGCATCTGCGGCAGTACACGGGGGCGGATGCGGTGCTCTACGCGGGCGACGACGTCACCGACGAGGACGCCTTCGCGGCGCTCGGTCCGGGGGACCTGGGCCTCAAGTCGGGTGCGGGGGAGACGCTCGCCGCGTTCCGGGTGCCGGGCCCGCGGGAGGTGGCGGCGGCGCTGACGGCGCTCGCCGCATTCCGCGAGGAGTAACCTCGATCGCATGCCGGACAGCTCCGCCCCCATCGACCACAAGCCCCGCTCGCGCACCGTCACCGACGGCATCGAGGCCACGACGTCCCGCGGCATGCTCCGCGCCGTCGGCATGGGCGACGCCGACTGGAACAAGTCGCAGATCGGCATCGCGAGCTCGTGGAACGAGATCACGCCGTGCAACCTCTCGCTCGCGCGGCTCGCGCAGGCGGCCAAGGAGGGCGTGCACGCGGGCGGCGGCTACCCGCTGCAGTTCGGCACCGTCTCGGTCTCGGACGGCATCTCGATGGGGCACGAGGGGATGCACTTCTCGCTCGTCTCGCGTGAGGTCATCGCCGACTCGGTCGAGACGGTCATGCAGGCCGAGCGCCTCGACGGCTCGGTGCTGCTGGCCGGATGCGACAAGTCGATCCCCGGCATGCTCATGGCGGCGGCGCGGCTGGATCTCGCATCCGTCTTCCTCTACGCCGGATCGATCGCGCCCGGCTGGGTGCGGCTGTCGGACGGCACCGAGAAGGACATCACGATCATCGACTCCTTCGAGGCGGTCGGCGGCGTGAAGGCCGGCATCATGTCCGAAGCGGATGCGCACGCGATCGAGTGCGCCTTCGCGCCCGGCGAGGGTGCCTGCGGCGGCATGTACACCGCGAACACCATGGCGTCGGTGGCCGAGGCGCTCGGCCTCTCCATTCCCGGCTCGGCATCCCCGCCCAGCTACGACCGCCGCCGCGACTACTACGCGCACCGCTCGGGCGAGGCCGTCGTGAAGCTGCTCGAGAAGGGCATCACGGCGCGCCAGATCCTCACCAAGAAGGCGTTCGAGAACGCGATCGCGGTGGGCATGGCGCTCGGCGGCTCGACCAACATCGTGCTGCACCTGCTCGCGATCGCGCACGAGGCGGATGTCGAGCTCACCCTCGACGACTTCAACCGCATCGGTTCGAAGGTGCCGCACATCGGCGACCTCAAGCCCTTCGGCCGCTACGTCATGAACGACGTCGACCGCCGCGGCGGCCTGCCCGTGCTCATGAAGGCGCTGCTGGACGCGGGCCTCATGCACGGCGACGCGCTCACCGTGACCGGCAAGACCCTCGCCGAGAACCTCGCCGACATCGGCCCGATCCCGCCTCTCGACGGCGACGTGCTGCGCGCGCTCGACAACCCCATCCACGAGACCGGCGGGCTGACGATCCTCAAGGGCTCGATGGCGCCCGAGGGCGCCGTGGTGAAGACGGCCGGCTTCGACGCCGCCACCTTCGAGGGCCCCGCGCGGGTGTTCGAGCGCGAGCGCGAGGCGCTCGACGCTCTGACCGAGGGCACGATCGAGCACGGCTCGGTCGTCGTCATCCGCTACGAGGGCCCCAAGGGCGGGCCCGGCATGCGCGAGATGCTCGCTATCACGGCAGCCATCAAGGGCGCGGGCCTCGGCAAGGACGTGCTGCTGCTCACCGACGGCCGCTTCTCGGGCGGCACGACGGGCCTCTGCATCGGGCACATCGCGCCCGAGGCGGTGGACGGAGGGCCGATCGCCTTCGTGCGCGACGGCGACCGCATCCGCGTCGACATCGCCGCGCGCTCGATCGAGCTGCTCGTGGACGAGGCCGAGCTCGCCGCCCGCCGCGAGGGCTGGGAGCCGCTGCCCCCGCGCTACACGCGCGGCGTGCTCGCGAAGTACTCGAAGCTCGTGCGCTCCGCCGCGCAGGGCGCCGTCACGGGCTGAGGCGGGCGTTCAGGCGATCCGCACCGGGTATGCCGCCAGGGTCGCATCTGAGGTGACGAGGGTGAGGCCGTCGGCGATCGCCTGCGCGACCAGCATGCGGTCGAACGGGTCGCGGTGGTGCAGCGGCAGGATGCGGAGCACCTCGGCGTGGTGGACGGCGAAGGGCAGTGAGGTGAAGCCCGCGTGGGTGATCGTCTCGGCGAAGGGTGTCTCGGGCACACGGAGCTTGCCGATCGACACCTTGGTGGCGATCTCGACAGCGGAGACCGCCGACACGAACACCTGAGGTGCACGCTCGATCAGCTCGATCGTCGAGGGCCGGATGCGGGAGTCGCCCGCCTGCCACCAGAGGAACTGCTGGGTGTCAAGCAGGAGCGGTGTCGTCGTCGCCATACCAGTCGTGCTCATCCTCCGGGGTCCACGCCTTCCAATCGTCCGCGTACTCCACCTGGCCCGACCATGCTCCCGGCCTGCGTGTGGGAATGGGGTCGTCGATGAGCGTCAGCCGCCAGCGCGGCTCGCCTCGGCGGGCGATCACGACCTCCTCGCCGGAGTCCACGGCGGCGAGCAGTCGCGACAGCTGCGTCTTCGCCTCGTAGATGTTGACAGTGGTCATGGTGGCCAATCTACCGGCAATCTGGTCAACTTGGTCAAGTCGTGACGCCGCCCGAGCGCTGCGGCCCGACAAGTGGGGGTGGCCGGTCAGCCTCCGGCTGCCTTTGGATGGGGACGTCGTGGCGCAGTTGCCCGCGATGCATGTCAACGTGAATGTGTGAGGAGCCGCGGATGGAGTCCCCCTTGTCGCCCACGAATGGCGGGCCCGACACGACGGAGGACACGCGTACGTCGACGCCGTCGACGAAGCTCGTTCCGGCGGTCTGCACCCAGTGCGGCGGCGCGCTCGAGGTCGATCCGCTGCAGGAGGCCGCTGTCTGCCAGTTCTGCCGTACGCCGTTCATCGTCGAGAGCGCGATCGCCAAGTACGTGTCGCAGACCACGATCGAGCATGCCGACACGGTGGTCAACGGCGCTGACACCGTCAACGTCCACCAAAGCGGGGTCGCATCCGTCGTCGGGTTCGTCGAGCGGCAGCTCAAGCGCAAGCAGGATAAGGAGGACGCGCAGGAGCGCGAAGCGGCCGCCCGCGCGGAGGAGGAACGGCGCGCGCTCGCGGCGATGCCGCCGCTCCAACGAGTGTTCAAGAAGAGCGGTGCGCTGATCGTCTCCATTGCGGTGGTCATCATCGGGATGATCTTCCTGTCGGTGATGGCTGCCGTGTCGGCGACACCTGACGAAAACGGCTTCATCACGATGCCCAGCGCGTCGTCGAGCTTCAGGGGCAAGGACTACCACGCGGTCGTCGAGGATCTGACCGACCGCGGCTTCACAAACGTTGCATCCCGCCCGCTGGGCGATCTCGTCACGGGCTGGATCGACAAGCCCGACGAGGTCGACAAGGTCACCGTGGCGGGCAATCCCGACTACTCCACATCCAAGCGGTTCCCGCCCAACGTCGAAATCGTCGTCTACTACCACTCTTTCCCGGACGAGGATGCGGACGCTTCAGCCAACGACACTGCCGGCGAGCCCGAGGCGTCGGCTCCGTCGGCGTCAGCCGCGCCGGAGCCGGGCGCGACATCGGATGCGGTGGCGGGAGGCACGGAGTTCGCGCAGCAGATCCGCACGCGCTTCCTCGAGGCGTGGGGTGTCGATTCCGAGCTCGACCTCCTTGGTGCCTACCTCGTCGACCCCGTCGCCCCGAGCTACGCGATCACCTCGTGGGAGAGCGTCGGGAGTCAGGTGCGGGTTCACGTGCAGGAGGACATCTCGGCCGATGAGGCGCGTGCGATCGGCAAGCAGATCCTCGGCCTCACGTGCGGCGACTTCCCGTCCTTCAGCGGCGTGATCGTGCAGGGCACGAACAGGCTGGACATCAACGTTCCGCGGTCGGCGATGCCTCTCTGCACCATGTGATCCGCGAGCACGCGGTCGGTGTGGCGGATTCGCCCCACTCCGCGTGTCCGCGGCACACGACGACGGTGACCGCACCCGCGCCGACATCGGCGCGCTCGGCCGCGGATGGCGCGGTTTCGGCTGGATGGTGGGCGCGAAGTCCCACCATCCAGCCGAAACCGCACCACGGGCCGGGCGGATGCGCCGGCGTTCTGTACGCGGCGTGCTACGCGTGCTACGGTCGGTGCATGACGGCGGTCGAGCACGGCACGATGCAGGTGATCAGTCAGCGCGAGATGCGCAACCGCAGCGGCGAGATCCTGCGCCAGGTGGCGGCGGGGGAGTCGTTCATCATCACGAACGACGGGGTCGAGGTGGCGGAGCTCATCCCGCGCAACGCGCCGCGGCCGAAGCCGCGCCCCTATCGCACGCGCGTACCAGGGGCGGTGTGGCCGCCCCTGCACGAGGGCACGCAGAGTCTCCAGGAGATCCTCGACGAGCTGCGCGCGGATCGGGTGTGACCCATGAGCCGCTGCTACTTCGACACCTCCGCCGTGGGAAAGCTCCTGCTCGATGAGAAGGAGAGCGAGGATGTGCGTCGCTGGGTCGAGACCCCTGGGGTCGAGCCGGTGTCGTCCCTGCTGCTCGAGACGGAACTCCGCCGAGTCGCCTGGCAGCAGGGTCTGCCCCAGGAACGTGCGACCGCGATCCTGAACCACTTCGAGCTGTTCGAGGTGCTCGAGTGGGAGTGGCGGGCTGCGGGTCTCATCCCCGGCCGTGCGCTTCGTTCCCTCGATGCGCTGCACATCGAGTCAGCGATCCGCGTCGAGGCCGACGCGATCATCACCTACGACGAGCGGATGATCGAGGCGGCCATGGGGATGGGTCTCGCCGCGATCCAGCCGGGCGTCGACGAGGAGGGCAGCATCCGCCGGATCGACGCCGACGGGTAGAGCATCCGACATCGGCTAACATGGACGGACGATAGACACCCGGGTGGCACAACCAGTCCTGGCGTGGGCGTCGACCGCACTACGAGCGGTGGGCGGCATTCTGATCAGGGCGACAACGTCATTCGCGCGCATCCCCCTGATTCCCACCGACATCCACCTCCGTAGGGACCTTTCATGACCGCGCCTGCAATTCCTGCGCCCGACGCCCCCGCGCCCGCCCCGGCGCCCGCGGCGAAGCGCGACACCCCGCCCATCCTCACCGGCTCCGGCCAGGTGCTCGCCACCCTCGAGAAGCTCGGCGTCACCGACGTCTTCGGCATCCCGGGCGGCGCCATCATGCCGTTCTACGACGAGCTCATGGCGTCCACCGCGATCCGCCACATCCTCGTGCGCCACGAGCAGGGCGCCGGCCACGCCGCCGAGGGCTACGCCGCCGCATCCGGCCGGGTGGGCGTCGCGATCGCCACCTCCGGCCCCGGCGCCACCAACCTCGTCACGGCGATCGCGGATGCGCACATGGACTCGGTGCCGCTGCTCGCGATCACCGGCCAGGTGTTCTCGACCTCGATGGGCACGGATGCGTTCCAGGAGGTCGACATCGTCGGCATCACCATGCCGATCACCAAGCACTCCTTCCTCGTGACCGACCCCGCGCAGGTGCCCGCGACGATCGCCGCGGCGTACCACATCGCCACGACCGGCCGCCCCGGCCCCGTGCTCGTCGACATCACGAAGGACGCGCAGCAGAAGTCGGCGCCGTTCATCTGGCCGCCCAAGGTCGAGCTGCCCGGCTACCGCCCGGTCACCAAGGCGCACGGCAAGCAGATCCTGTCGGCCGCCGAGCTGATCTCCGCCGCCTCCCGCCCCGTGCTCTACGTGGGCGGCGGTGTCGTGCGCTCGGGCGCCTCGAAGGAGCTGCTCGAGCTGGCCGAGCTGACCGGCGCCCCCGTCGTGACGACGCTCATGGCGCGCGGGGCCTTCCCCGACTCGCACACGCAGCACCTCGGCATGCCGGGCATGCACGGCTCGGTGCCTGCGGTGCTGGCGCTGCAGGAGTCCGACCTCATCGTGTCGCTCGGCGCGCGCTTCGACGACCGGGTCACGGGCCGCGTCGCCGACTTCGCGCCGAACGCCAAGGTCGTGCACGTCGACATCGACCCCGCCGAGATCGGCAAGATCCGCCACGCCGACGTGCCGATCGTGGGCGACGCGCGCGAGGTGATCCTGGACCTCATCGACGCCTTCCGCGAGCAGGGGCGGCACCCCGAGCTCGACGAGTGGTGGCGCCGCCTCGAGCAGCTCCGCAGCAACTACCCGCTCGGCTACACCGAGCCCGAGGACGGCCTCCTCTCGCCGCAGCACATCATCGAGCGCATCGGTCAGCTCTCCGGGCCCGAGGCGATCTACGCCGCGGGCGTCGGCCAGCACCAGATGTGGGCCGCCCAGTTCATCGGCTACGAGCGTCCGCACGCCTTCCTCAACTCGGGCGGCGCCGGCACGATGGGCTACTCGGTGCCCGCCGCGATGGGCGCCAAGGTGGCAGAGCCCGACCGCCTCGTGTGGGCGATCGACGGCGACGGATGCTTCCAGATGACCAACCAGGAGCTCGCCACCTGCACCATCAACGACATCCCGATCAAGGTCGCGATCATCAACAACTCCTCGCTCGGCATGGTGCGCCAGTGGCAGACCCTCTTCTACGACGGCCGCCACTCGTTCACCGACCTCAACACGGGCGCGCTCGACGGCGAGAACACCACCCGGATGGTGCCCGACTTCGTGAAGCTGGCGGAGGCGTACGGCGCCCTCGGCATCCGCGTCACGAAGAAGGAGGAGATCGACGACGCCATCAAGCTCGCGATCGAGACCAACGACCGCCCGGTCGTGATCGACTTCGTCGTCAGCCGCGACGCGATGGTGTGGCCGATGGTGCCGCAGGGCGTCGGCAACTCGCAGGTGCAGTACGCCAGAGACCACGCCCCGGCGTGGGAGGAGGAGTAAGCCATGTCGCATCACGTGCTTTCGCTCCTCGTCGAGGACAAGCCGGGCCTGCTGACCCGCGTCGCCGGGCTCTTCTCGCGCCGCGGCTTCAACATCAACTCGCTCGCGGTGGGCCCCACCGAGATCGAGGGCCTCAGCCGCATCACCGTCGTGGTGGATGTGGAGGATCTGCCGCTCGAGCAGGTGACGAAGCAGCTGAACAAGCTCGTCAACGTCATCAAGATCGTCGAGCTCGACCCGGATGCGTCGGTGCAGCGCGAGCACCTGCTCATCAAGGTGCGCGTCGACAACACGACCCGCAGCCAGATCCTCGAGGCCGTCAACCTGTTCCGGGCCCGCGTCGTCGACGTGTCCCCGGATGCGCTCGTCATCGAGGTGACGGGCGACTCCGGCAAAGTGCAGGCGCTGCTGCGCGTGCTCGAGCCGCACGGCATCCGCGAGATCGCCCAGTCGGGCCTGCTCGCGATCGGCCGCGGTGGCAAGAGCATCACCGAGCGCGTCTACAAGAACTAACTGAATACCGCTGGTTGAGTAGCGGCCGCAGGCCGCGTGTCGAAACCAGCGTCCATGTGGTGGCGGTTTCGACACGCCGCTGCGCGGCTACTCAACCACCGAGAAGAGAGAACGAAAGAGAACATGGCTGAGCTCATCTACGACCAGGACGCCGACCTGTCGATCATCCAGGGCAAGAAGGTGGCGATCGTGGGCTACGGCTCGCAGGGCCACGCCCACGCCCAGAACCTGCGCGACTCGGGCGTCGAGGTCGCCATCGCCCTCAAGGACGGCTCCAAGTCGGCCCCGAAGGCCCAGGAGGACGGCTTCGAGGTCAAGTCGGTCGCCGACGCGACCGAGTGGGCCGACCTGATCATGATCCTGGCGCCCGACCAGCACCAGCGCGGCATCTACGCCGAGTCGATCAAGGACAAGCTGACGGCGGGCAAGACCCTCGCCTTCGCACACGGCTTCAACATCCGCTTCGGCTACATCGAGGCCCCCGAGGGCGTCGACGTCATCCTCGTTGCGCCGAAGGCCCCCGGCCACACGGTGCGCCGCGAGTACGTCGCGGGCCGTGGCATCCCCGACATCATCGCCGTCGAGAAGGATGCCTCGGGCAGCGCGTGGGAGACCGCCAAGTCGTACGCGAAGGCCATCGGCGGCACCCGCGCCGGCGTCATCAAGACGACCTTCACCGAGGAGACCGAGACCGACCTGTTCGGTGAGCAGTCGGTGCTGTGCGGCGGCATGAGCCACCTCGTGCAGTACGGCTTCGAGACCCTCACCGAGGCCGGCTACCAGCCGGAGATCGCCTACTTCGAGGTGCTGCACGAGCTCAAGCTCATCGTCGACCTCATGTGGGAGGGCGGCATCGCCAAGCAGCGCTGGTCGATCTCGGACACCGCCGAGTACGGCGACTACGTCTCGGGCCCGCGCGTCATCGACCCGCACGTCAAGGAGAACATGAAGGCCGTGCTCGCCGACATCCAGTCGGGTGCCTTCGCGAAGCGCTTCATCGACGACCAGGACAACGGGGCGAAGGAGTTCCTGCAGCTGCGCGAGCAGGAGGCCCAGCACCCGATCGAGACGACCGGCAAGGAGCTGCGCGCGCTCTTCGCCTGGAAGCAGCAGGACGAGGGCTACACGGAGGGCAGCGCTGCGCGCTGACCTCCGTGCAGCCAGAGGCGCTGTGCTTTCTTCCGCGCCTTCGGCGCGAGGCGAGGGCAGCGCTGCGCGCTGAGCTACGCATCCGCTTACGGGCGGAGTAGTCGCCACGGGGCGGGAGCAGTTGCTCCCGCCCCGTTCGCGTTTCGCCGCCCGTGCGTGCGGTTGCTCCCGCCGATGGTGCAGTTGCTCCCGCCGATGGCGGGAGGGCGGTGAGGCGAGGGGCGAGGGCAGCGCCGCGCCGGTCAGGCGAGCGCGGCGCCGAGGGGCTCGGCGGCGGATGCGCGCCCCGGCAGGATGAGGAAGCTCGCGCTCGCCGTGCAGCGCACGTAGCCCATGAGGTCGTCGGTCTCGTCGAGGCGCCGCTGGGTGCGCACGAAGGTGTCGAGGCTGTTCTGGTAGCACATGAACAGCAGCCCCTCCTCGGCGTCCGCGCCGTCGCCGTTGCGGTAGCTGTAGCCGCGGCGCAGCATGAGCGGGCTGCCCGTGAACGAGGGGTGCGCCGCCCGCACGTGCGAGCGCAGCGGAACGAGGTACTCGCCCTCGGGGGTCTTGGCGGTCAGGTCCGCGGGGTCGGCGAGCACGCCGCCCGAGAGCGGCGCGCCGCTCACCCGCTCCCGCCCGATCACGCGGTCGCCCGCGGCGTCGCCGAGCGCACGGAACGCGGCGACGTCGAGCTGCAGGCGACGGATGACGAGCAGCGTCCCGCCGGACGCGGGGCCCGATCCGATCCACACGCCCTCGTCGTACTCGACCTCGTCGTGCGGAACGATCACCCCGTCGTGGTAGCCCAGCGGGTTGCGCGCCACCATGCCCTCGCCCGCGCCGCGCACGCCCTGCTGGCTCCACCGCATCCGGCCGCCCGCGGCCTCGACCACGGCCGTCGCCGCCGCGTGCACGGCGCTCGCGTCGGAGGCGCAGACCGACACGAGCAGGTCGCCGCCCGTGGCCGCGGGGGTGAGGTGGGTGTCGCTCGCGAAGGCGGGCAGCTGCTCGGCGCCGGGCAGTGTCGCGTCGACGGCGCGCACGAGCCGCGGCCCGATGCCGATCGTGATCGTGAGGTCGCCCGCCCCGTCGGGGGTGAGCGCCGGGTCGGGGTGCTCGGCGTCGGTGGCGCGGGCGGTCACCTCGCCGACGGCGGCGAGCACGGCGAGCACGGCGTCGCGGTCGGGGTCGCCCGGGATGTCGGCCACGAGCACGAGCGCGTTGCGTTGCGGGGTGGTCGGGCGCGCGATGCCGGCCTGGTGCGCGCCGTAGGGGTCGACGGATGCCGGGGCCGCGTCGTCCGGTGCCGTCGGCTCGGGTGCGTTCGCGCCCGGTGCGGGGTCGCCCGGCGCATCCGGCCGCGTTCCCGCGAGCGCCCACCCCGCGATCGCCCCCGCCGCGAGGCCCGCCCCGGCACCGCCGCCGCCGAGCAGCAGCTCGCGGCGGCTGAGCCCGCGCCGGGGCGTCGGCTGCGCGTCGGTCACGAACCGGCCCCCGCCTCGGCGAACGGGTCGCCCAGCTCGACCCCCGCGGCGTCGCCGAAGGTGACGGCCGTCCACCCGCCCGTGCCGCCGAGGCGCACGTCGAGGCGCGCGAGCAGGCCCGTGGCGTCGATCCAGTAGCGCACGCTTGCGGCGTCGGGGTCGGCGGTCGCGCCGGCCGGGAGCGCCTCATCCGAGGGCGGGCCGGCGAACACGGTGAGCTCGCGCCCGTCGAGCTGCCGCTCGCCGAGCCACAGCGCCCCGCTCTGCTGCAGCAGAAGCGGGTTGTCGGGCCGGTCGACGCCGAGCGCGACGAGGGTCGCGAGCAGGGCGTGCAGCCGCGAGCTCGACGGGGCGAGGGCGCCACCCGTCCACGCCTCGGCGAGCCGGTCGGTGTCGGGGATCGGCAGGGGTGCCGTGTCGCCCTCGGCGGGGTGGCTGCCGACGACGGCCGCGTTCCAGAGCAGCAGTCCGTGCTCGGCGGGGGTCTCGAGCCGCCCGTAGCCGACACCGTGCGCGTAGTCGACCCAGCCGGCGAAGCTGCTGGGGCCGCCCGCCTCCTCGAGGGTGAATGCGACCGTGCGGGCGCCCGCGTCGTAGTTGCGGAAGCGGGTCGCCGCGAAGAGCTGCGCCTCCTCCGTGGTCACCGCGCGCGCGTCGCCGGCCGGGAACTCGTCGACCGCGGGGGTCGCGCATCCGGTCAGCAGCAGCGCCGCGAGCGCGAGAACGGATGCGGCACGCGCGAGTGCGCACCCCGGCGCGCTCACGCCCGCGCCCGATCCGCGAGGAGGGCGGCATCCGGCACAGCCACGCTCGCGACGTCGGGCATCGCCACGGCATCCGGCAACCGTCGTGCGGGGGCCTCGGGGTCGGGCAGCTGCGGCTGGGCGGGCGGGGGCGCGACCTTGAGGAAGCTCACCCCGCGCGGCACCTCGAGCAGGGGCAGCGCGTCGCGCGTCGTGCTCGGCTGGTTCCGCCCGGGCGCGCATCCGTCGAGCAGCCCGTCCGGCAGGGTGCGGGGCGCGTCGCCGACGACGCAGTTGCCGGCCGCGGGGGCCCGGTCGCTCGCGACGTTGACGAGGTCGACGCCGTTGTCGGCGAACACGTTGCCGTCGAAGCTGTTGCCGGTGGGGGCGAGGTCCTCGGTGCTCGAGAGCATGACGCCGGCCGAGGGGTTGCCGGTGATGCGGTTGCGGGCGAACAGGTTGTCGGTACCCGCGCCGACGCCGATGCCGATGCCGAAGGCGCCCTCCGCCTGGGCGGGCGAGTCGGATGCCGTGTTGCCGCTCACGAGGTTGCCCACGACGGTGTTGCCCCGCTGCGGCGCGAGCGCCTCCTGGTAGTTGGAGAGGAAGGTCATGCCCACGCGGTTGCCGCTGAACCGGTTGCCGACGACGACGACGCTGTCGGAGGCGTTCGCGTTCTCGAAGCCGACCGCGTTGTTCTCGGCGACGTTGCCGGTGACGAGGATGTCGCACTCGCGGCACTGGCCCACGTAGAACCCGCTGTCGGCGGAGCCGGAGGCGTAGGAGTCGCGGATGACGCCGTGCTGGGCGTCGAAGGCGTAGATGCCGTAGAGGCCGTTGTTGCTGGCGGTGACGTGCGAGACCGAGAAGCGCTGCACGGGCGGGAAGCGCTCGGTGTCGAGTCGGGTGTAGCCGTCGTCGCCGTGGGCGCCGGGGCCGGACGCGTCGTGCATGCCCGTGACGAGCACGCCGTAGAAGGTGGCGCGCGTGACGGTGAGGTTCTCGATGCTCACCCCGTCCGCGACCGCGACGATGCCGTAGGGGCGGATGCCCTCCGCGTCGATGACGGTCGCGCCCCGGTCGAGGCCGCGGATGGTGACGTCAGCGGTCTCGACGAGCACCTGCTCGGGGTAGGTGCCGGGGGAGACGAGCACGAGCCCGCCCTCGGCGACGCGACCGACGGCATCCGTGATCGTGGGGGCGTCGGCGGGCACGCGGACGACGTCGGGGGCGGCCGTCGCGGCGGGGTCGCCCGGCGTCGCGGTGCATCCCGTGAGCGCGGCGAGGAGGGCCGCGGCCGCGAGGCTCGCGCGCGCGACGGCGTGCGGTCGCGAGCGTCGGGGCATGCTCGGGATTGTATCGACGTGCCGCTGAGCGGATGCCGCCCCATCGGGGTACACCGAGAGCAAGATGCGGGTGACAACGTGTCATCTTCCTCGCCTACACTGATTTCTGATCTAGTACCCGACCGATCGGTCACCGCGTCGTGTGGCACCTCCTGCGTGCCCGCTCGCGCACGAGCACGTAGAGGACCCCCGTGAGCCCGAACCCCACGCCCGTTCGCCCTGTCCCTCCCCGCAGCTCCCGGCTCCGTTCCGCGCTGTCGGCCACGACGGCCCTCGCGCTCGCGGTCGGCGGCGTGCTGGCCGCACCGCTCGCGGCCTCGGCGGATGACGGGCAGGTCACGGGCACCGTGTTCCGTGACTTCAACGGCAACGGGCGACTCGACTCGGGCAACGGGCCGCGCACGGGCATCGCGAACGACTCCGGTGTCGCCGGGGTCACGGTGACGGCGTACGACGGTGCGGACGAGGTCGTGGGCACAGCCACGACGACCGCATCCGGGGCTTACACGCTCGACGTCGAGGACGCCGTGAGCGCGTTCCTGCGCATCGAGTTCTCGGGGTGGGACGCGGCCTACCAGCCGAGCGGCACCTCGACGGGCGGCAGCAACGGCACGAGCGTGCAGTTCGCCTCCATCGGGTCGACGGGGGTCGACTTCGCGCTCAACGTCCCGGGTGACTACAGCCAGGACAACCCGCCGATCCTCACGGCGATCCAGCGCGCGGGCTCGCCTCTCGCCTCCGAGGGCGGCACCGCGCTCTCGATCGACTTCCCCGCGGTCGCGGGCGTGAAGTACGGGGCGTCGTACCCGGCCGGGTCGCAGCCGGCCAACTACCCCGGTCGCGTCACGCTCGCCACCTTCGGCGACGTGGGCGCAGTCGACGGCCTCGTCTTCCACCGGCAGAGCGACAGCGTGTTCGCACTCGCCACCTACAAGCGTCAGAGCGGGCTCGGCAGCCTCGGTCTCGGCGGCATCTACCGCATCACCGACGTGACGGATGCCGCGGGCCAGCTCTCGGACGCGGGATCCGTGATCCCGTGGCTCGACGTCCGCGACCTGGGCGTCGACCTGGGTTCGGTGCCGAGCAACGTGGACCGCGGCATCGGCAGCCCGACCGCGCCGACGCGTGATCCTCACGCCTTCGAGAACGCGGGCAAGCTCGGCTTCGGCGGTTCGACGCTGAGCGAGGACGGCCAGACGCTCTACTTCGTCAATCTGGCAGACAAGAAGCTGTACGCGATCGACCTGAGCGGTCTCGACCCCGACGACGCATCGGTCACGCCCACCGAGGACGACGTGACCTCGTACGACCTCGGGCTCGGCATCGGTGAGCGCCCCTGGGCGGTCTACGTCTCGCAGGGCGACATCTACATCGGCTACTCGGAGACCGGCGAGGACGCCGCGGGAAGCCACCCCGGCCAGGCCGCTGCGGACGCCGGGCTGCACGCCTACGTGCTGCGCGCCGCGCTCGACGCGTCCGGCGCCCCCGGCTCCTTCACGCAGGTGCTCGACGCCGACCTCGGCTATGCCAAGGCCAACATCTTCGGCGGCACCCTCGCTCCTCAGTCGCGGCGGTGGAACACCTGGACCGACGAGTGGTCGTGGGGCACGGGGAGCGTCGGCGGCAGCGGTTGGCAGATGTACCCGCAGGCGATCGTCAGCAGCATGTACATCGACGAGGGCGGCTATCTGACCCTCGGCCTGCGCGACCGCACCGGGCTGCAGGGCGGGAACCGCGGGGTCTCCAGCCACGGCACCGGTACCGGTAACTTCCAGACCGCGACCGGTGGCGACCTCGTGATCGCGGCGCCCACCCCGACCGGGTTCGAGCTCGAGTTCGGCGGCGTGGCCGGCACGCGCACCGGTCAGCGCACGGCTGACCTCGCGACCGTCGAGGATGGACCCGAGTTCTACAACGACGGCCAGAACGTCGGAACGGGCACCGGCCACCGTGAGATCGCCCTCGGCGCGGTCGTGGGTGTCCGGGGCACCGGAACCACGGTGAGCACCGCCTTCGACCCGCTCAGCGGCATCCGACTCGGCGGCCTCGCGTGGTACCGCGTCGACAACGGTTCCGCCGTGGGCGGCTACGAGCTCACGAAGGACGCGGCGAGCATCCCCGGAGCCCCGAACGCCGACGCCCCGAGCCTCGACGGCGGCTTCCAGAAGGGCGGCGGCATCGGCGCGGTGACGCTGCTCGCCGACGAGGCCCCGGTGGAGATCGGCAACCGCGTGTGGTTCGACGCCGACCAGGACGGCATCCAGGACGCCGACGAGCCGAACGTGCAGGGCGTCGTGGTCGAGCTGTGGCCCGCGAGCACGGGTGTCGTCGAGGGCGGCACGCCGATCGCGACGAAGACGACCGGCGCATCCGGCACCTACATCTTCCGCTCCGACGAGGACGGCTTCGACACGAGCGGCGACTACATCGTGCGCTTCGTCAAGCCCGACACGGGCACGGCGACGCTGACCGGCCCCAACGCCGGCGCGTTCGGTGCGCTCGGGTGGGAGCACATCGACTTCACCACCCGGGGCGGAGGCGGAACCGACGACTCGGATGCCGACACCACGACCGGCGAGGTCGAGGTGACGGTCGAGGGCCCCGGCATGAACAACCACGACATCGACGCCGGGTTCGTGGCCGACACAACCTTCCAGGTGCAGAAGCTGATCAGCGCCGCAGGTGGCGAGGCGGTGGCCGGTCAGACCTTCGTGATCGACATCGCGGCGCGTGACTTCCGCGGTGCCGCCCAGACGGTCTCGCCGACCCAGGTGACGCTCGCGGGCGGCGCGACCTCCGCGCTCATCACGGTGCCCGTGGGCACGTGGGTCAAGGTCAGCGAGAGCGACACGACGATCGAGGACATCGACATCGCCGGACCCGGCACCGCGGATGCCGACGGGTACTACCCGCTCCCGTCGACGACCGGCAGCTACCTGCTCACGGTGACCAACACGCTCTTCGAGCCGGGAACGTTCAGCGTCACCAAGGCGGTCACGGGCGACTTCGACCTCGACGACCCCGAGCTCGCCGACGCGGTGTTCACGGTGAACTACAGCCACGCGGGCGGCACGGGCCAGCTCGTGCTCGACGCCGACAACAACTGGACGGCGACCCCGACGACGCTGCTTCCCTACGGCACCGAGGTGACCCTCACCGAGGCGACCCCGACGGGCGCGGCCGCGAGCGTCGAGTTCGGCGACGAGAGCTGGAGCACGGGCGACGCGGATGCCGACGGCAGCGCCGTCATCACGATCGGCGACGGCACCACGACGGCGCTCACCCTCACCAACCCCACGACCGAGCTCACCGGAACCTTCCAGGTGACCAAGGACGTCACGGGCCCCGCCACGACCCTCGTCGAGGGCGACCCGCAGTACGTCGTGAACTACACCTCCGCCGCGGGCGACGGCCAGCTGTTCGTGCGCGACGGACAGACCGTGCCCGGACCCGAGCTGCCGACCGGCACCGTGGTGACCCTCACCGAGGTGACGCCCGCGAACAGCCTGCTGCCGACCGGTGCGGCGTGGGGTGTTCCGAGCATCACGGTCGACGGCACGGCCCAGGCCAACGGCTCCACCTTCGTGATCGGCGACGACACGACGATCGCGATCGTCGTCGAGAACCCGACGTCGACGACCCCGGACGTCGAGATCCACAAGGGCGACGGCGACGCGGATGCGGGCACGATCGTGCACGAGGCCGACACCGTCGACGACGGTGAGCTCTACGCGGTCGGCGAGACCCGCGACATCGTGATCCGGGTCACCAACACCGGACCCGAGCCGCTGCGCCAGGTGACCCTCACCGACACGCTCGCCGCGGGCGGGGCGATCGAGAACCTCGAGTTCGCGTTCCCCGACGGCACCACGGCATCCGCCGACTTCGACGCCGCGACGGGAACCTGGACGGCCGAGTGGGCCGCCACCTTCGACCCCGGCACCGCCGAGTGGGCCTCGGGCGACGTGATCGTCGGCACCGCGACCCTGACGATCGGCGCGGGTGACGGACCGCACCAGGACACGGTGCGCGTCGAGGCCGTGAGCACGATCACCGACACCCCGGTCGACGACGAGAACGACTACAACGCGTTCTCGGCCGGCATCCAGGTGATCAAGTACGACGGTGAGAAGGCCGACCCGGTGGTGCGCGACGGTGACGACTGGATCGTGCCGGCCAAGCCGCTCGTCGACCCCGCCCAGGACGCGAACGACGCCGCGCACGCCGTGGAGTACGTCGCGGGCGCGGCCAACACCGTGCGCTGGGTGGTCACCAACACGGGCGGCACCTGGCTCACCGAGGTCGACCTCAGCGACGTGACGGATGCCGGCCCCGCCGTCTCGGCATGGACGGCCGACCTGAGCGCGTTCGGCGGCCCCGCGGACTACGACTTCGTGGCCGAGGGAACCTGGCACGGGCTGCTGCCCCCCGGCGCGTCGTTCTTCGCGGAGGGCACGCTCACGCTCGGCGCGGGTGCGCAGCACGCCGACACCGTGCGGGTCGAGGCGACCCCCGTCGTGCCGGAGACGGACGGCGAGGGTGAGCCCACCGACGAGCCGAAGCTCGAGGACGGCGAGCCGGTTCCCGTGCTCGACGAGACGGACGAGCCGGTGCGTCTCGACGACGACGACCCGTTCCACGCCGAGACGCCCGAGCTGCTCGCGGTCGAGGAGCTGCCCGGCACCGGTGCGTCGGCTCCCGCGCTCGCGATCGGGGCGGGCGGCGGTCTGCTGCTGCTCCTGCTCGGCTCCGCGGCGCTGATCCTCCCGCGCCGCCGCCGGGCCTGAGCCTCGGATGACGTCGCCCCGCGGTTGCGCACGACGCGACCGCGGGGCCACGCGTCCCCTCCGAACGGGGGGAGGCCGCGCGGAGCCGACGGGCGGATGATGGAGCGGATGCGGGACAGGCCCGCCTCGCCCCGTCCTCGCACATGACCGATCGCCCCCTCCTCGAACGCGCCACCGAGCTCGCGGCGATCGACCGCGCCCTCGAGGCGGCGCAGGCGGGGTCCACGCAGACGGTCGTGGTGCGCGGCGAGCCCGGCATCGGCAAGTCCTCGCTGCTGGCCGCCGCCGCGGAGCGGGCGACCGCATCCGGTTTCGAGGTGCGCCGCGCGACGTTCACGGTCGTGAGCCCGCAGACGAGCAACGGGCTGCTCTGGGAGCTGTTCGGGGCCGAGGCGCTCGGCGACGAGCCCGCGCCCGTCTTCGACGGCCCGGCCGGGATGCTGCGCGAGGTGCTGCGCGGTGAGCGCACCGCGGAGCCCGTCGCGCTCGCCTACGCGGCGCAGTGGGCGCTCAGCGGGCTCGACGAGGAGCGCCCCCTGCTGCTCGTCGTCGACGACGTGCAGTGGGGGGATCCGGCGAGCGTGCGGCTGCTCACGACCGTGCTGACGCGCCTCACCACCGACCGCATCCTGAGCGTCGTGGCCTGCCGCCCCGACCCCGCGCTCGACGCCGACCCGGCCGTCGCCGCACTGCTCGCCGCCCCCGGCACGACCCTGCTCGAGCCGCGGCCGCTCACGCTCTCCGCCATCGGCGAGCTGAGCTCGGCGAGCGGCATCGACGCCGCGCGCGTGCTCGAGGCGAGCGGCGGCGTGCCGTTCTATGTGCGCGAGCTCATCGCGCACGGCCTCGAGTCGGGCCCCGCACGCGTGCGCGAGGGGCTGCGCGGTCGGCTCGCGGGGCTCGCGCCCGACGCGCGCGCGGTCGTCGAGACGGCGGTCGTGCTGGCCGAGGGCATCGCGCCCGCGATCGTGGCGGATGCCGCCGACGTCACCGACGCGCGGCTCGCCGAGCTGCTTCCGCAGCTCGACGCCGCGGGTCTCGTCGAGCGCCGCGGCGAGCACATCGTGCCCGCCCACCCGATCGTCGTCGAGGGCGTGCTCGCGAGTCTCGACGTCGAGCGCCTCGCCCACCTGCACGCGCGCGTGGCCGACGCCCTCCGCGCGGCGGGCGCCCCGCTCGCCGCGATCGCCGCCCACGACGCCGAGACGACCCCGAGCGGCGACGCGCGCCGGGCCGCATCCCTCGCCGACGCCGCCCGGCTCGCACTCGAGGCGGGCACGCCCGCGATCGCCGCGCGGCTCTTCGCCCGGGCGCGGGCCGAGGGTGCGCTCACCGAGGCCGCCGCCACCCAGTGGGCGCTCGACGAGGGCCGGGCCCGCGTGATGGCGGGCGAGGCGGAGGCGGGCCTCGCCCTCATCCGCGGTGCGGCACGCGAGGTGGGCGACCCGCGGCTGCGGGCCGAGCGCTTCATGGAGCTCGGCGACGCCGCCTACATGACGAGCGACTACGCGACGGCGGGGGAGGCGTACGCCGCCGCGCGATCCGCGATCTCGACGGCGCCCCACGTCTCCGACGCCGAGCGCCGCCTCGTGATCGCCAAGATCGCCGCCAACGAGCTCACCTTCACGCACGAGCCGCTCGGCAGCCTGCTGCCCGAGATCGCCCAGATCGAGCAGCAGCCCACGCACCTCGACACGGATGCGGACCGCGCGATCCTGGGCGTCGTCTCGCTCGGCTTCGCCCTCGGCGGCACCCCGCGCGCCGACGAGTACGCCCTGCGCGCCTACGCGGGCGGTGTGCGCTTCCCGGAGGGCGGCGGCGACGACCCGCTGACCTACATGCTCTCGGGAGCCCTCAACTACCTCTCGCTCTACGACGAGGCGGAGGTGTGGCTCACGGCGGCGCTCACCGACGCCCTCGAGTCCGGCAGCGTGCAGGGCTTCGGCACCGCGAGCTACGCGCGCGGCGCCCTGCGGATCGCGCACGGTCGCCTGCGGGCGGGCCTCGCCGACCTCGAGGCGGCGCGCGGCGCCGGCGAGCTCGGCTGGCGCAACTACTTCCCGGCGATGCAGTACTTCCTCGTGAAGGGCTACATCCGGGCGGGGGAGGTCGACGCGGCCGGCGAGGTCGTCGAGCTCGACGCCGGCGAGCAGCCCGAGACCTTCGCCGCCGTCGGATACGGTGCGCGGCTGCTCCACCTCGTGGCCGCCGGGCGACCGCAGGAGGCGATCGACTACGCCGAGGAGCGGATCGTCGGTCGCCCCAACCTGCTGCCCTCGCTCGGCGAGGACTGGCGGCTGCCGCTCGCCCAGGCGCACCTCGCCCTGGGCGACACCGCGGGGGCGCGGGGCCGCCTGCAGGAGGCTCTCGCCATGACGCCGACGCACACGACCGGGCATGCGCGGGCGTCGCTGCTCATCGCATCCGCCCGGCTCGACGACGAACCGGACCGCGCCGAGGCGCTCTACCGCCGGGCCCTCGAGCTCGTCGGATCGCACCACCACCAGGCGGCGGAGGCGCACCTGGGGCTCGCCGAGCTGGAGCTGGCCCGCGACCGCCGCGACGCCGCCCGACGCCACGCGCGCGAGACCTTCCAGTACGCGATCTCGGAGGGTGCGCGGCCGCTCGCCCTGCAGGCGCGCTCCGTGATCGCGCGCGTCGCCACGGGCGACGAGCTGCTGCCGCCCGACGAGCGCGTGGGCCTGCTGAGCCCGAGCGAGCACCGCATCGCGGTCGCCGCGGCGCGCGGTGAGCGCAACCGCGAGATCGCGCGCTCGCAGTTCGTGACCGTGAAGACGGTCGAGTTCCACCTCGGCAACATCTACCGCAAGCTCGGCATCCGCGCGCGCACCGAGCTCGCCTCGCTGCTCGACGTGCGCCCGGCGGGCGATGCGGCGAGCGACACGGCGGGCGAGACCGCGGGCTGACCCGCCGCGCTTCCGGGGCCGCGGAAGCGGTGGGGCTGGTCTGCGGCGCCGTGCGGGGGTTGGATGGGCACATGACGGCGACGGCGGTGCACTTCGGGGCGGGCAACATCGGGCGCGGGTTCGTGGCGCCCTTCCTCACGCAGAGCGGCTACGAGGTCGTGTTCGCGGATGTCAGCGACGAGCTGATCGGCGCGCTGCAGGCGCAGCCCAGCTACCGCGTGCACGAGGTCGGCGAGGGCGGGCGCGAACTCGTGATCGACGGGTACCGTGCTCTCAACTCGCGCGAGCATCCGGATGCGGTGGTCGCCGAGATCGCGGCCGCCGACGTCGTGACGACCGCGGTCGGCGCGCGCATCCTGCAGTTCGTGGCGCCGCTCATCGTCGCGGGGCTCGCGAAGCGCCCCGCGGATGCCGCCCCGCTCGTCGTGATCGCGTGCGAGAACGCGATCGGCGGCACCGACATCCTCGCCGAGGCGGTGCGCGAGCTCGGCGGCGAGATGTCGCGCGCGATCTGGGCGAACTGCGCGATCGACCGCATCGTGCCCGAGCAGCACGGCGGGCTCGACGTGACGCTCGAGGCGTTCTGGGAGTGGGCGGTCGACCGGATGCCGTTCGGCGGCACCGAGCCCGAGCTCGCGGGCGTGCACTGGGTCGACGACCTCGAGCCCTACATCGAGCGCAAGCTATTCACCGTGAACACGGGGCACGCGGCGACCGCCTACCTCGGCTACCAGCGCGGCATCGACACGATCGCCGAGGCGCTCGCGGTGCCGGAGGTCGCGGCGGAGGTGCACGCCGTGCTCGCCGAGACGAGCGCGCTGCTCGTGGCCAAGCACGGCTTCACGGCCGAGGAGCAGGCCGGGTACGTCGCCACGACGCTCGCGCGGATCACCAACCCGGCCCTCCCCGACAGCTGCGTGCGGGTCGGGCGGGCGCCGCTGCGCAAGATCAGCCGCCACGAGCGCTTCGTCGACCCCGCGGCCCAGCTCGCCGAGCGCGGCGAATCGTGCGCGAACCTGCTCACGGCGCTCGGCGCGGCCCTGCGCTTCGACCCCGCCGACGACGCGGAGGCCCTCGAGCTGCAGGCGAGGCTCGCGTCGGGGGCGGATGTCGACACCCTCGTCGCGGAGCTGTGCGGCATCGCACCCGAGCACCCGCTGCACGCGGGGCTCGCCGAGGTGTTCGCGCTGCGGCTGGCGGGGTGATTTCGATACGCGGCCTGCGGCTGGCGGGGTGATTTCGATACGCGGCCTGCGGCCACCCCCGCTGGTCGAGTAGCGGCCGCAGGCCGCGTATCGAGACCCCCCACCGCACCGACGTGTGAGGATGGACCCGTGACCCCCGCCACCCCCGACCCGCTCGACGATGTCGACGACGAGGCCCTGCACTGGGCGGGCGACGAGGCGCGCGGCCAGGCCGCACCCCGCCTGCGCGGCGGCACCCCCGCATCCGCCGTCGCCGAGGAGCAGGCCGCCGAGACACCCGCCGCGCGCCGCACCCCGCGCGAGCGCGCGCTGCTCGCCGTGACGGTCGTGTTCGGCGTGCTCTACCTGGCCCTCACGCTCGGCTGGATCGCCTCGGCGCAGCTGCTCGGGTACCCGGGCATCGACCTGTTCGGCGAGATCATGTGGCAGTTCGGCGAGTTCCTGTCGCTCGTCGCGCCCGCGCTGTGGTTCGGCGCCGTGCTCGCGCTGAGTCCCGAGACCCGCGCCCGCCGCGTGCTCGTGCGCACGGTGGGTCTCGCGCTGGGGCTGCTCGTGCTGCTGCCGTGGCCCTACCTGCTGGGGGTGCTCGCGTGAGCCGGCCCGACATCCTGCCCGCCAGGCAGCCCGACCCGGTCGTCGCCGGTGCCGTGATCGGCCTCGTCGCGTTCGTCTTCGGCGCACTCTACGCGTGGTTCGTCTACCTCGCGGTCGGCAACCTCGTGAACGTGCCGCCCGCCTACGAGGCGGCAGGGCTCGGCGACCGCGTGCCGTGGGTGCTGCTCGTCGCGGGCGTCGTGCTCCCCGTCGCGTTCTACGTGGCGGGGCTGTGGGTCGGCGGGCGCACGAGCCTCACCAACCGGGTGCTGCTCTTCGCCGCGGGGCTCGCCGCCACCGCGGCCACCTCGCTCAGCCTCTACGTGCTCTCCGCCTACCTCGTCACGCTCGGCTGAGCGCCGGTCACGCACCGCAACGCGCATACGCGGTCCGATAGGCTGAACCCGCCGCGCCCGCGCGAGCCGTGGCGACATCCCCTCGCGGCGTGCGCGCCGCAGCCCCCACACGAAGGAAGCTCTGTGGCCAAGCCGGTCGTCCTGATCGCCGAACAACTCTCCCCCGCGACCGTCGAGGCTCTCGGCCCCGACTTCGACATCCGCGACGTCGACGGCACCGACCGCCCGGCGCTGCTCGCATCCCTCGCCGAGGCGGATGCCGTGCTCATCCGCTCCGCGACGCAGATCGACGCCGAGGCGCTCGCCGCCGCCCCGCGGCTCAAGGTCGTCGCCCGTGCGGGCGTGGGCCTCGACAACGTCGACATCAAGGCGGCGACCGAGGCGGGCGTCATGGTCGTGAACGCCCCGACCTCCAACATCATCAGCGCCGCCGAGCTCACGATCGGCCACATCCTGAGCCTCGCCCGCCACATCCCGGCCGCGCACGCGAGCCTCGCCGCGGGGGAGTGGAAGCGCTCGAAGTACACGGGCACCGAGCTCTACGAGAAGACGGTGGGCATCATCGGCCTCGGCCGCATCGGCGCGCTCATCACGGCCCGCCTGCAGGCCTTCGGCGTCGACGTGGTCGCCTACGATCCGTACGTCTCGCCGGCCCGCGCGCAGCAGCTCGGCGTGCGTCTTCTCAGCCTCGACGAGCTGCTCGAGCAGTCCGACTTCATCACCATCCACATGCCGAAGACGCCCGAGACGACCGGCATGATCGCGGGCGCCCAGCTGGCCCGGATGAAGAAGACCGCCTACATCGTCAACGTCGCGCGCGGTGGCCTGATCGACGAGGCCGCCCTCGCCGAGGCCCTGCAGGTCGGCACGATCGCGGGTGCGGGCCTCGACGTCTTCACCTCGGAGCCCCCCGCCGACCAGACCCTGCTCGGTCTGCCGAACGTGGTCGTCACCCCGCACCTCGGCGCCTCCACCGATGAGGCGCAGGAGAAGGCGGGCGTCTCGGTCGCCAAGTCGGTGCGTCTCGCCCTCGAGGGCGAGCTGGTTCCGGATGCGGTGAACGTCGCCGGCGGCGTCATCGACCCGTTCGTGCGCCCGGGCATCGCCCTCGTCGAGAAGCTCGGCCAGGTGCTCGCCGCGGTCGCCGGCCACGGCGCGCTCACCGACCTCGAGGTCGACGTGCGCGGCGAGCTCGCCGCCTACGACGTGAGCGTCTACCGCCTCGCGGCGCTCAAGGGCTACTTCACGAACCTCGTCACCGAGAACGTCTCCTACGTGAACGCGCCGCTCCTCGCCGAGCAGCGCGGCATCGCCTCGAGCCTCAACGTGTCGGAGGAGTCGAAGGACTACCGCAACACGACGACGCTGCGCGGGGTGCTGTCCGACGGAACCCCGGTCGAGGTGTCGGGCACGCTCGCCGGCACCAAGATGACCGAGAAGATCATCGGGCTCAACGGCTACGACATCGAGGTGCCGATCGCCGAGCACCACATCGTGATGTTCTACACCGACCGTCCGGGCATCGTCGCCGTCTACGGCAAGGAGTTCGGCGACGCGGGCATCAACATCGCGGGCATGCAGATCGCGCGCCGCTCGGCCGGCGGTCAGGCGCTCTCGATCATCACGGTCGACTCGCCCGTCGCCGACGAGGTGCTCGAGCGCGTGCGCGTCGCGATCGACGCGGACGACGTGCGCGAGATCGACATCGTCACGGCCTGATCCCGGATGCGGCGCGGCCGCCCGCGAAGGTGGCGGCACGTGCCCACCCGATAGACACGTGCCGCCAGGACCCGGCCGCTACGGCAGCGGGTCGGTCTCGGTGGCGCCGGTATCCAGGGTCGTCGGGTGCGGCGGATGCTGACAGCCCGTTGACGGGCGCGGCGGGAGCCGCTATAGGGGTCCGGGGCGCACCGTGCGCCCGATAATCTGGGAGGCATGACGCGCACCATCGACCTCGCCGTGATCGCGGGGGACGGCATCGGACCCGAAGTCACCGCCGAGGCGGTGAGGGTGCTCGAGGCGGCCCTCGCCGGTGAGGCCGAGCTCACCACGACGGACTACCCGTTCAGCGCGGCGCACTACCTCGCGACGGGCGACATCCTGGGCGACGCGGATCTCGCATCCCTCGCCCGCCACGACGCGATCCTGCTGGGCGCGGTCGGCGGCGACCCCCGCGACCCGCGCCTGAAGGGCGGCATCATCGAGCGCGGCCTGCTGCTCAAGCTGCGCTTCGCGTTCGACCACTACGTGAACCTCCGCCCCACGGTGCTGCACCCGACCGTCACGAGCCCGCTCGCGAACCCGGGCGACGTCGACTTCGTCGTGGTGCGGGAGGGCACCGAGGGGCCGTACGTCGGCAACGGCGGCAGCATCCGCACCGGCACCCCGCACGAGATCGCCAACGAGGTGAGCGTCAACACGGCGTTCGGGGTGGAGCGGGTCGTGCGCTACGCATTCGAGCTGGCCGAGAAGCGTCGGCGCAAGCTCACGCTCGTGCACAAGACCAACGTGCTCACCAACGCCGGGCGCCTGTGGGCGCGGCTCGTCGAGGCGGAGGCGGCCAATCATCCGGACGTGGCGTGGGATTACCTGCACGTGGATGCCGCGACCATCTTCCTGGTCACCGACCCTGCTAGGTTCGACGTCATCGTCACCGACAATCTCTTCGGCGACATCCTCACCGACCTGGCCGGCGCCATCAGCGGCGGCATCGGACTGGCGGCCTCGGGCAACATCAACCCCGACGGCGCCTTCCCCTCGATGTTCGAGCCGGTTCACGGTTCCGCACCCGACATCGCGGGGCAGCAGAAGGCCGACCCCACGGCCGCGATCCTGTCGACCGCGCTCCTGCTCGACCACCTCGGTCTCGCGGATGCGGCCCGCCGGGTCGAGCAGGCGGTCGCCGCCGATCTGTCCGAGAGAGGCACCACCCCCCGCACGACCTCCGAGGTCGGCGCCGCGATCGCGGTCCGGCTCGGCTGAGGCGGGCGCGGGCGCAGAATAGATCCACACCCAGCGGAAACGAGCCGACCATGACCCCGAACCTCCTGCCCATGGCCACCCAGGAGCTGCAGTTCCAGGTGACCCGCAACGAGAACGCCAAGACCCCGGAGGAGCGCGCCGCGATCCTGACGAACCCGGGCTTCGGGCAGCACTTCACGGATCACATGGTCGACATCTGCTGGTCGGAGCGGGGCGGATGGCACCGCCCGCGGGTGCAGCCGTACGGCCCCATCCAGCTCGACCCCGCCGCCGCGGTGCTGCACTACGCGCAGGAGATCTTCGAGGGGCTCAAGGCCTACCGCCACGCGGACGGCTCGATCTGGACCTTCCGCCCGGAGGCGAACGCGGCCCGCATGCAGCGCTCGGCGAAGCGCCTCGCGATGCCCGAGCTGCCCACCGAGTACTTCCTCGACGCGCTGCACCAGCTCATCGCCGTCGACGGCGACTGGGTGCCGTCGCAGCCCGAGACGAGCCTCTACCTGCGCCCGTTCGCCTTCGCGAAGGAGGCGTTCCTCGGGGTGCGGCCGGCGAAGAAGGTCAACTTCTACCTCATCGCCTCACCCGCCGGCGCGTACTTCACGGGCGGCATCACGCCGCTCGCGATCTGGCTCTCGACGAGCTACACGCGCGCCGGGCACGGCGGCATGGGGCAGGCGAAGACGGGCGGCAACTACGCCGCATCCCTCGTCGCGCAGCAGGAGGCGTACGAGAACGGATGCCAGCAGGTGCTGTTCCTCGACGCGCAGAAGGGCGAGTACCTGGAGGAGCTCGGCGGCATGAACGTCGTGCTCGTCACGCGCGACAACCGCCTCATCACGCCCGACTCCGACTCGATCCTCGAGGGCATCACCCTCGACTCGATCCTGCAGCTGGGCCGCGACCGCGGCTACACGGTCGAGCAGCGTCCCGTCTCGATCACCGAGTGGCGGGACGGCGTGGTCTCGGGCGAGATCGTCGAGGCCTTCGCGTGCGGCACGGCGGCCGTCATCACCCCGATCTCCGAGATCAAGTCGAGCGGGGTCGGCATCCGGATGCCCGAGGTGGAGGACCGCGTGGCGCTGTCGCTGCGCGACGAGCTCACCGGCATCCAGTACGGCCGGGTGCCCGACCGCCACGGCTGGCTGCACCGCCTGGACGCCTGAGCTGTCCCGCTGATCGAGTGCCCGCGCAGCGGGTGCCGCCCCGCTGATCGAGTGCCCGCGCAGCGGGTGCCGCCCCGCTGATCGAGTGCCCGCGCAGCGGGTGTATCGAGATCAGCCGCCCACGGCCCCCGCCACCGCATCCGCCGCCGCCGCGAGGTTGTCCGCGAGCGTCCGCCCCGACGCCTTCCGCGGCCTCAGGTCGTGGTCGCCGTCGTTCGCCCACGCGATCGTGACAGTCGGCGAGAGCGCGTACCCGGCGACCTCGGCGCGCGACCCCATGACGTCGCGCTCGCCCTGGCAGATGAGCGTCGGCGTGACGAGCTCGGCGAGGTGCGTGGTGCGCAGCCTCTCGGGGCTTCCCACCGGGTGGAACGGATAGCCGAGGCAGACGAGGCCCCGGATGCCGCCCGCCGCGTACAGCTCGTCGGCGATCATCGAGCCCACGCGGCCGCCGAACGACTTGCCGCCGATGTGCGGCGCGGCTCCCGTCTCGGCCCGCACCCGCTGCACGACGTCGCGGTACTCGTCGAGCACGGCCTCGGCGCGCGGGGCGGGGCGGCGCACCCCCTCGCGGCGGGCGGCCATGTAGGCGAACTCGAAGCGGGCGACGCGGATGCCGCGGTCGCCCAGCAGCGCGGCGACCGCATCCATCCACGTCGAGTCCATGGGCGCGCCCGCGCCGTGCGCGAGCACGAGCACCCGTTCGGCGTCGTCGGGACCGGTCCAGAGCAGCTGCGTCACCCTCCGATTCTCGTGGATGGTGCGGTTTCGGCTGGATGGTGGGCGCGAACGCCCACCATCCAGCCGAAACCGCACCACACCGGGACGGCTAGGCTGGCCGGGTGAGAGTCGCACGTTTCAGCACGGGAGGCGACCCGCGGTTCGGAATCGTCGACGACGACGAGCTCGTGGTGCTCGCCGGCGACCCGATGTTCGCGGGCTTCGCGACCACGGGTGAGCGCGTTCCGCTCACGGATGCGCGCCTGCTGGCCCCGGTCATCCCGCGGTCCAAGGTCGTGTGCGTGGGGCTCAACTACGCCGAGCATCGCAAGGACATGGCGAACGTCGACGCGCCGGACAACCCGCTCATCTTCCTCAAGCCGAACACCGCCGTCGTGGGGCCCGGCGACCCCATCCGGATCCCGCCCGTCGAGGGGCGCATCACGCACGAGGGCGAGCTGGTCGTGGTGATCGGGCGGATCGCCAAGCAGGTGAAGGCCGAGGACTGGGCCGACTACGTGTTCGGCTACACGATCGGCAACGATGTGTCGGCGCGCGACCAGATGTTCGCCGACGGGCAGTGGGCGCGGGCCAAGGGCTACGACACCTTCGCCCCGATCGGCCCGTGGATCGAGACCGAACTCGACCCCGACGAGCTCGAGATCCGCACCTGGGTCGACGGCGAACCGCGGCGGCACGGCAACACGCGCGACCTCATCCACAAGATCCCCGAGCTCATCGCCTACATCTCCGACGTCTGGACCCTCCTGCCAGGCGACATCATCATGACCGGCACCCCCTCGGGCCTCGGCGGCTTCCTGCACGGGCAGAAGATCGACATCGAGATCGAGGGCATCGGCACCCTGAGCAACCCGGCGCTCACCCGCGACGAGCCCGCCGCGTGACGACGGCCGGCACCGCGCAG
>Ga0222419_100065_pt1 | contig 198840 bp, 204 predicted proteins | sample 1B20Ametagenome_FD_182474 | JGI IMG/M metagenome (GOLD analysis project Ga0222419, IMG submission 182474) | Enriched microbial communities from leaf-cutter ant dump, University of Wisconsin, Madison, United States - 1B20A (version 2) | ecosystem: Environmental > Terrestrial > Nest > Insects... | reverse complement strand
CTTGCTCGTCCTCGGCTGTCAAAACCAGCCCGGAATAACGGCCCCCTGCCTGCATCAGCCGGGATGCGCATCCCGGCTGATGCAACCAATTAAGCACAAATCTTCCACACAAGCCCGGTGGTGACGGCGGAGAGACAGGTCAACCGAGGAACGCCTTGGCGCTTGCCTCGGTATTTTAGTCAGCCGAATTCCAGCATTCTGCGTCATTGCCGGGCTTGTCCCGGCCGCCGCATCATGATCCTGAGTACGACCAATGCGGATGGCGGACACGCAAGCGGCCTGCCTCGCTTATAGTGCGGCCACCAGCGCGAATTGAACGCGCTCTGTGACCAATGGCACTTGCGGCGGCCCTGGGCGGCAAGGGCAAAATAAAAAACGGCCCCGGAACACCGGGGCCGCCGAAAGGTCTGCTGCCGGAGCGCTCTTAGGCGGCTTCGGCTTCGTCCTCGACATGGACCGGGCCCGAATCCTGGCCCTTGGCATCGACGTCGCGGTCGACGAATTCGATCACGGCCAGCGGGGCATTGTCGCCATAGCGGAAGCCGGCCTTGAGAATGCGGATATAGCCGCCCTGGCGTTCCTTGTAGCGCGGGCCGAGCACGGCGAAGAGCTTGGCCACCTGCGCTTCGTCGCGGATCTGGGCGATGGCCTGGCGGCGGGCATGCAGGTCGCCGCGCTTGCCCAGGGTAATGAGCTTTTCCACGATCGGGCGCAAATCCTTGGCCTTGGGAAGCGTGGTGACGATCTGCTCATGCTTAATCAGCGCCGCGGACATGTTGGCGAACATGGCCTTGCGGTGCGAAGCGGTACGACTGAATTTGCGGCCTCGGGTAGCGTGGCGCATGGTTTATCTCCTAAGATCTGGGCAGCGCCGGATCAGTAATGATCTTCGTAGCGCTTGGCGAGGTCATCGATGTTCTCGGGCGGCCAATTGGCCACGTCCATCCCGAGATGAAGCCCCATCTGTGCCAGGACTTCCTTGATTTCGTTGAGCGACTTGCGGCCGAAATTCGGGGTCCGCAGCATCTCGGCTTCCGTCTTCTGGATGAGGTCGCCGATATAGACGATGTTGTCGTTCTTGAGGCAATTGGCCGAGCGGACCGACAGTTCGAGTTCGTCCACCTTCTTGAGCAGGGCCGGGTTGAAGGCGAGTTCCGGAACGGCGTCCTGGGCCTTCTCCTTGGTGGGCTCCTCGAAGTTGACGAAGACCGAAAGCTGGTCCTGGAGGATGCGGGCGGCAAAGGCCACGGCATCTTCCGGCGACACGGCGCCATTGGTTTCGACGCTGAGGGTCAGCTTGTCCTTGTCCAGGCTCTCGCCGGCGCGGGTGGCATCGACCTTGTAGCTGACGCGGCGAACCGGCGAGAACAGCGAATCGACCGGAATGAAACCGATCGGCGCGTCCTCGGGACGGTTCTTGTCGGCCGGGACATAGCCCTTGCCGGTATCGACGGTGAACTCGATATTGATTTCGGCGCCGTCGTCGAGATGGCAGATCACCAGGTCCGGGTTGAGCACCTCGATGTCGCCCGACACCTTGATGTCGCCAGCCGTCACCGCGCCCGGGCCCTGCCGGGACAGCGTGAGACGCTTCGGGCCTTCGCCACCCATCTTGATGGCGATTTCCTTGACGTTCAGCACCAGGTCGGTGATGTCTTCGCGCACGCCCGGAAGCGACGAGAATTCATGCAGAATGCCGTCAATCTGGATTGCGGTGACTGCCGCGCCCTGAAGCGACGACAGCAGCACGCGACGCAGGGCATTGCCCAGGGTAAGGCCATAGCCGCGCTCCAGCGGCTCGGCGATCACCGAAGCCACCCGCGCATCGTCGCTGCCCGAAACAATCTCCAGTTTGGTCGGCTTGATTAGTTCCTGCCAGTTCCTCTGGATCGTCACGGTATTGTCCTTTCAAAATCGCGGCCTTCCATCAGGCCGCTCCGCCGCAAACACAATAGGACTCCCGGCCCATTCAATCGGCCGGGAGGTTTCCAATGGTCTTGACTAGACGCGGCGCCGCTTGCGCGGACGACAGCCATTGTGCGGGATCGACGTGACGTCACGGATGGAGGTGACGTTGAAGCCGGCGGCCTGCAGGGCACGCAGGGCCGATTCACGGCCCGAGCCGGGACCGCGCACCTCAACCTCGAGGGTCTTCATGCCGTGTTCCTGCGCCTTCTTGGCCGCATCTTCGGCCGCAACCTGCGCGGCATAGGGCGTCGACTTGCGGCTGCCCTTGAAGCCCATCACGCCCGAGGACGACCACGAAATCGTGTTGCCCTGCATATCGGCGATGGTAATCATGGTGTTGTTGAACGAGGCGTTCACATGGGCGACGCCCGACGTGATATTCTTGCGCTCCTTACGGCGGACGCGCGCTACTTCAGTCTTAGCCATTCAGGTCCTCTAGGGTATCGGCGCTGCCGTAGTGCCAGCAGCTCCACCACGGAAGAAGCGGTTCAAGTCTTTCGGACGCTCTTACGAGCCACCCAGAAGGCTTGCCCCGCCACTCCCAATTCACACGACCGGCCGCCCGGATGGCGGCGCGGAATTACTTCTTCTTGCCGGCGATCGGCTTGGCCGGACCCTTGCGGGTGCGGGCATTGGTATGGGTGCGCTGGCCGCGAACCGGCAGGCCGCGACGATGGCGCAGGCCACGATAATTCCCCAGGTCCATCAGGCGCTTGATGTTCATCGCCACATTGCGGCGCAGATCGCCTTCCACGACATAGTCGCGGTCGATGGCTTCACGAATCTGGATGACTTCGGCGTCGGTCAGTTCGTTCACGCGGCGCTCGGCCGGAATGCCCACCTTCTCGCAGATATCCGAGGCGAACTTGTCGCCAATCCCGTGGATATACTGCAGCGCGATCACCACGCGCTTGTTCGTCGGGATATTGACGCCAGCAATACGAGCCACGTCTGCTCTCCTTCATTCAGCACGCGCCATCGCGGCGGGTGCCACTAAACAACAAGGGACCGGAGTTCGACCCCCAACCGAGTGGAGAACCGAATCCAGCCCAATATTCCTTGAGACTGGTGCGGTTCTTTAAGGACAAGACAAGGCGAAGTCAACAGCCCCGCCCGATCTCGATCATCTGCCCAGCGCCGCCTTGATCGCGGCCGTCACCGCATCGACCGGGGCCATGCCGTCGACCGGCTTCAGCAGGCCCTTGCGGGCATAATAGTCAACCAGCGGCGCGGTCTGCTCGCGGTAAACGTCGAGGCGCTTGCGCAGCACTTCCTCGTTGTCGTCGGCGCGGGCACCGGCCGATTCCCGGGCGCGGTTGATGACGCGCTTGACCAGTTCATCGGCCTCGGCCTTGATTTCGACAACCGCATCCAGGCTCACGCCCTTATCGGCCAGCATCTGGTCGAGCGCCTCCGCTTGGGCGATGGTGCGCGGAAACCCGTCGAGAATGAAACCGGGCTTACAATCGTCCTGGTCCAGGCGCTCCGAGACGATGCCATTGACGATGGTATCGGACACCAGGTCCCCACGATCGACGATGGCCTTGGCCTCGATGCCCAGCGGCGTCCTCGCCGCGATGGCCGCGCGCAGGATGTCCCCCGTCGAGAGCTGGGGAATGCCATAGGCCTCCACCAGAATCTTGGCCTGCGTGCCCTTCCCCGCCCCCGGGGGCCCCAACAGGATCAATCTCATCGACGCTTGCCTCCTCCAAGACGGGACTTCTTGAGCAGCCCCTCATATTGCTGCGCGACCAGGTGGCTCTGGATCTGGCTGACCGTATCCAGCGTTACCGTCACCATAATCAGCAGCGACGTACCGCCGAGGAAATGGCTGATCGCCAACTGGCTGAACATGACTTCCGGGATCAGCGCCACAACCGTGAGGTAGAGCGCGCCGATAACCGTGATGCGCGTCAGCACGAAGTCGATATATTGCGCGGTCCGCTCGCCGGGACGGATGCCTGGAATGAAGCCGCCCGAGCGCTTGAGATTGTCCGCCGTCTCCTGGGGATTGAACACGATGGCCGTGTAGAAGAAGGTGAAGAAGATGGTCAGCGCGCCGAAGACGAAAAGATAAAGCGGCTGGCCGCGGCCCAGCAGAGCGGTAATCGTGGTCAGCCACCCTGCCCCGGTTCCCTGCGCCGCGAACGAGGCGATGGTGGCCGGCAGCAGCAGCAGCGACGAGGCGAAGATCACCGGGATCACGCCCGACGTGTTGAGCTTGAGCGGCAGGTGCGACGTGTCGCCCTGGAACATCTTGTTGCCCACCTGACGCTTCGGATACTGGATCAGCAACCGGCGCTGGGCGCGCTCGAAGAAGACGATGATCGCGGTCACCACCAGGCCCATCAACAGCATGCCCAGGCCGGCAAAGCCGGGAATGGCGCCGGTGCGGCTCAATTCGAGCGTCTGGGCGATGGTGGCCGGCAGGTTGGCGACGATACCGGCGAAGATGATGAGCGAAATCCCGTTGCCGACACCGCGCGAGGTGATCTGCTCGCCCAGCCACATCAGGAACATGGTGCCGCCCACCAGGGTGATGACGGTGGAAATACGGAAGAACCAGCCCGGATTGAGCACCACGCCTTGGCTGCCTTCGAGCCCGATGGCAATGCCATAGGCCTGGATGGCGCAGAACAGCACGGTGAGATAGCGCGTGTACTGGTTCATCTTGCGCCGGCCGCTCTCCCCTTCCTTCTTGAGCGCTTCAAGACGGGGCGAGGCCGTGGCGACCACCTGCACCACGATGGACGCGGTGATGTAGGGAATGAGGTTGAGGGCGAACAGGGCCATACGTTCCACGGCACCGCCGGAGAACATGTTGAACATGCCGATAATGCCCTGCTGGCTCTGCTCGAAGGTCGCGCGGAAGGCATCGGGATCGATGCCGGGCACGGGCACGAACGTCCCCAGGCGATAGACAAGCAGCGCGCCGAGAGTGAACCAGATGCGCTGCTGAAGAGCCTTCGCCTTGGAGAAGGTCGAGAAATTGAGATTACGTGCGAGCTGTTCGGCTGCGGACGCCATATAAATCGCTCCTATGGCCTATATGCCAAGTGCGCTCGGAGCGCATGGGAAGGAGCATATATAGGAACATGGCCCCCCAGGCGCAACAAACCATGAGAGCGCACCCAGCCCAGTCGCCGGGTGCGCCCTGCCGAGTGGATTACTCGGCGCGCGGGGCCTTTTTCCACGGCTCCTTGGCCGGGATCAGCTCAATCTTGCCACCGGCCGCCTCGATGGCAGCGGCAGCGCCCTTAGTGGCGTAATCGACCTTGAAGGTAACCTTCTTGGCCGAGAAACCTTCGGCACCGATCAGGCGCACACCGTCCTTGGCGCGACGGACGACACCGGCGGCGACCAGGGCGGCAGCATCGACGACGCCCTTGGCGTCCAGCTTGCCCGAGTCGATATAGGCCTGGATGCGGTCGATGCGCACTTCGTTGAAATCCTTCGGATTCCAGGCATTGAAGCCACGCTTGGGCATACGCATGTGCAGCGGCATCTGGCCGCCTTCAAAGCCATTGATGGCCACACCGGCACGAGCCGTCTGGCCCTTGCCGCCGCGACCGCCGGTCTTGCCGACGCCCGAGCCAATGCCGCGGCCGATGCGGACGCGGGCCTTGTTGGCGCCGGGATTGTCGCGAAGTTCGTTCAAACGGGTCATGGTTCCGACCTTTGCCTTTACTCGCCGACGACGCGGACGAGGTGCGGGACCTTGTTGATCATGCCGCGCACTTCGGGCGTATCAACCAGCTCGCGCTGCTTGTTCATCTTGTTGAGCCCGAGCCCGATCAGGGTCGCGCGCTGGCTCTTCTCGCGGCGGATCGGCGAACCGACCTGCTGGACAACGATGGTCTTGTTCTTGGCCATTGTGCTTCTCCGGAGCCTCTCGATCAGGCTTCGACGGCAGCCTCGCCGCGGCGAGCCTGCAGTTCGGAAACCTTGAGCCCGCGACGGGCAGCCACCGAACGGGGGCTATCGACGCGCTTGAGCGCATCGAACGTGGCGCGAACCATGTTGTAGGGATTTGCGGTGCCCTGGGACTTGGCAACGATATCGTTGATGCCCAGCGTCTCGAACACGGCGCGCATCGGACCGCCGGCGATGATGCCGGTACCCGGAACGGCAGCCCGCAGGATGACCTTGCCGGCGCCGTGGCGGCCGGTGACGTCATGATGCAGGGTGCGCGCGTCGCGCAGCGGCACGCGGATCATCTGGCGCTTGGCCTGTTCGGTGGCCTTGCGGATCGCCTCGGGAACTTCACGGGCCTTGCCGTGACCGAAACCGACGCGGCCCTTCTGGTCGCCGACAACGACGAGCGCAGCAAAACCGAAGCGACGGCCGCCCTTGACCACCTTGGCCACACGATTGATGTGGACCAGGCGATCGACGAATTCGCTTTCGCGTTCCTGAACGTCTCTGCTCATAATTCTTCTTCCTCGCCGTGGTTAGAACTGCAGACCGCCCTCACGGGCAGCATCTGCAAGGGCCTTGACACGGCCATGATAGATATAGGCGCCGCGATCGAAGATGACCTCGCCAACACCGGCCTTGACGCCGCGCTCGGCAATCAGCTTGCCGACCACCGCAGCGGCCTCGGTGTCCGCGCCGGTCTTGACCGAACCGCGCACGTCCTTGTCCAGGGTCGAGGCGGCAGCCAGCGTCCGGCCGGTCGCATCGTCGATGATCTGGGCGTAAATGTTCTTGTCCGAGCGGAAAACGCTGAGACGGGGGCGACCGAAGGCACGAGCCTTGAGCGCCTTGCGGACGCGGGCCTTGCGGCGCTCCGCACCTTTTGCACTGATAGCCATATCCGGCGCTCCTTACTTCTTCTTGCCTTCTTTGCGGAAGACCTGCTCGTTGGCATACCGCACGCCCTTGCCCTTGTAGGGCTCGGGGGGACGCCAGCCGCGGATCTCGGCCGCGACCTGGCCGACCTGCTGCTTGTCGATGCCGGTGACGACGATCTCGGTCGGCGCCGGCACGGCCAGGGTGATGCCCTGGGGCGCCTCATACACCACTTCGTGGCTGAAACCGAGCGAGAGCTTGACATCCTTGCCCTGCATGGCGGCGCGGTAACCCACGCCCTGGATGACGAGCTTCTTCTCGAAGCCGGCGCTCACCCCGGTGACCATGTTCTGGATCAGCGCGCGGGTAGTGCCCCAGGCCGCGCGGGCCTCGCGCGTGTCGTTGGCGGGCGAGACGACGAGGCCGTCCGAACCCTGCTCGACATTGACGATATCCATGAGCGTGAGGCTCAGTTCGCCCTTCGGGCCCTTGGCCGACACGTTACGATCATTGATCGCAACCGTGACGCCGTTCACCGGGGCCACCGGTTTCTTGCCAGTACGTGACATAATGCTTCCTTGAGTAATCGTCTTGCCGATCCTCCAAGCCCGGAAGGCTTAGAAGACGCGGCAGAGTACCTCGCCACCCACATTGGCGGCCTTGGCTTCGTGGTCGGCCATCACACCCTTGGGGGTGGAGAGGATCGACACGCCGAGGCCATTGGCAACCTGCGGGATATTCTTCACCGACGCATAAACGCGGCGGCCGGGACGCGAAACGCGCTCGATAGTGCGGATAACGCCTTCATTGTCCGAATACTTGAGTTCGATCTCGTATTCGGAGGCGCCGTTCTCGAACTTCGTCTCCGAATAGCCGCGGATGAAACCCTCGGACTGGAGCACGTCCAGCACGCGACCGCGCAGGGTCGAGGCCGGAGTCGTAACGGAATTCTTGCGACGCTCCTGGGCGTTGCGGATGCGGGTCAGCATATCGCCGATGGGATCGGAAAAGCTCATCTGATGTTTCTCCTTACCAGCTCGACTTCACCAGACCCGGGATCTGGCCCAGGTTGCCCAGCTGACGCAGGGCGATACGGCTCATCTTGAGCTTGCGATAGTAACCACGCGGGCGGCCCGACACTTCGCAACGGTTGCGAACACGCACCTTGGCCGAATTGCGCGGCAGTTCAGCCAGCTTGAGGCTGGCCTTGAAACGCTCCTCGATGGGAGTGTCCTGGTTCCTCACGGTCGCCTTGAGCGCAGCGCGCTTGGCGGCATATTGCTGAGCCAGAGCGGCGCGCTTCTTGTTCTTTTCGATGGAGCTGGTCTTTGCCATGTCCTGATCCTTTATCCCTTCCCTCTGCCGCTTACTGGCGGAACGGGAAGTTGAAAGCCTTGAGCAGCGCGCGCGCCTCGTCATCGGTCCTGGCCGTCGTGGCGATCACGATGTCCATACCCCAGACCTGATCGATCTGATCGTAATTGATCTCGGGGAAAACGATGTGTTCCTTGATGCCCATGGCATAATTGCCACGGCCGTCGAAGGCGTTCGGGTTAAGGCCACGGAAGTCGCGGACGCGCGGCAGGGCGATGTTCACCAGGCGGTCCAGGAATTCGTACATGCGGGTCTTGCGCAGCGTCACCTTGACGCCGAGCGGCATGCCTTCGCGGACCTTGAAGCCGGCGATCGACTTGCGGGCATGGGTGATGACCGGCTTCTGGCCGGCGATCAGCTCAAGCTGCTCGGCAGCCGAACGCACCTTCTTGGTGTCGTTGACGGCTTCGCCGACGCCCATGTTCAGCACGATCTTGTCGAGCCGCGGCAGCTCCATGACGTTCTTGTACCCGAACTGCTTGTTCAGCTCGGCCTTGATCGTCTCGTCATAGGCGGTGCGCAGGCGCGGAACGTAAGCGGTCTCAGCCATCGATCGCATCTCCGGTGGTCTTGGCGACGCGGGACTTCACGCCGTCCTTGATCTGGTAACCGACGCGGGTCGGCTTGCCATTCTTGTCAGCGACCGCCAGGTTCGACAGATGGATCGGCGCTTCCTTGGTGAAGATGCCGGCATCGTTCGAGGCGGTCTGTTTCTGGTGGCGACGAACCAGGTTGATGCCCTGGACGATCGCGCGGGTTTCGGACGGAATGACCTGCAGGACCTGACCGGTCTTGCCCTTGTCCTTGCCGGCCAGGACGACGACCTTGTCGCCCTTCTTAATCTTGGCGGCCATTACAGCACCTCTGGGGCAAGCGAAATGATCTTCATGTGGTTGCGGGCGCGAAGTTCGCGCGGAACCGGTCCGAAGATACGGGTGCCGACGGGTTCCTTCTGATTGTTAATCAGAACCGCGGCGTTCTTGTCGAAGCGGATAACGGTGCCGTCGGGACGGCGGATATCGGTCGCGGTGCGAACCACCACGGCCTTCATCACCTGGCCCTTCTTGACGCGGCCGCGCGGAATAGCGTCCTTGACCGAAACGACGATGATGTCGCCGACCGAGGCGTATTTGCGGTGCGAGCCGCCCAGCACCTTGATGCACATGACTCGCTTGGCGCCGGAATTATCGGCGACGTCGAGATTGGACTGCATCTGGATCATGACTGGATGCCTTCTAGTTTATCGACTGCACCGTCACCCGGCGCGCCGACCTGAATTGTTTCTCTTACGCGGACGGCGAAGACGCAGCGTCCTGGACCAGGGTCCAGCGCTTGTTCTTGCTGATCGGCGCGGTTTCCTCGATCCAGACGGTCTGACCGACCTTCGCCACGTTGTTCTCGTCGTGGGCGTGGTACTTCTTGGACCGACGCACGGTCTTCTTCAGAAGCGGATGGGTGAAACGGCGCTCGACACGAACCACGATGGTCTTGTCATTGGCGTCGGAGACGACAGTCCCCTGCAAAACGCGCTTTGGCATGGGTTTGAATCCTTACTTAGCTGCGTTCTTCTGGCCGAGGATCGTCTTGATCCGCGCGATGTCGCGGCGGACTTCCCTGACCCGGGCCGGCTTTTCCAACTGCTGGGTAGCGCGCTGGAAACGCAGGTTGAACTGTTCTTTCTTCAGGTCGACGAGCTGATCTTTCAGTTCGTCTGCGGTCTTGGCCCGCACATCACTGGCTTTCATGCTCGTGTTCCTTAGTCGACAATGCGCGTAACGATGCGCGTGGTGATCGGCAGCTTCATCGCACCGAGGCGAAGCGCCTCCTTTGCAACGTCTTCGGGCACACCGTCAATCTCAAAAACGATGCGGCCCGGCTTGACGCGCGCGGCCCAGTATTCAACGGAGCCCTTACCCTTACCCATACGGACTTCGGTAGGCTTCTTGGACACGGGCACATCCGGGAAAATCCGGATCCAGACGCGGCCCTGGCGCTTCATCTCGCGAGTGATGGCGCGACGGGCGGCTTCGATCTGGCGGGCGGTGACGCGCTCCGGCTCGGTGGCCTTGAGGGCATACTGGCCGAAAGCCAGATCGGTGCCGCCCTTGGCGTTGCCGTGAATGCGGCCCTTATGGGCCTTGCGGAACTTGGTTCTCTTGGGTTGCAGCATAATGAACTAACCTTCTTATGCGCGATCGCGGTCGCCGCGGTCACCCCGCGGGGCGCGCTGGCCGGCACCGTCGCCACCTTCGGTAGCGCGGCGCTCATGCGCCGTCGGGTCGTGCTCGAGCACTTCGCCTTTGAAAATCCAGACCTTGATACCGATGATGCCGTAGGTCGTCTCGGCTTCAGCGGTCCCGTAGTCGATGTCGGCCCGCAGGGTATGGAGCGGCACGCGGCCTTCACGATACCATTCGGTCCGGGCGATGTCGGCACCGCCGAGGCGGCCGCCGACATTGACGCGGATGCCACCGGCGCCCATGCGGATCGCCGTCTGCACGGCGCGCTTCATGGCGCGGCGGAAGGCCACGCGGCGTTCGAGCTGCTGGGCAATGCCCTGGGCAACCAGCGTCGCGTCCGTCTCGGGCTTGCGCACCTCGACGATGTTGATGTGGACTTCCGAATCCGTGAACCGCTTGACCTTGGCGCGGATCTTGTCGATGTCCGCGCCCTTCTTGCCGATCACGATGCCCGGACGGGCGGTGTGGATCGACACGCGGCACTTGCGGTGCGGGCGCTCGATGACGATCTTGGAAACCGCAGCCGCCTTCAGCTCCTTCATGAGCATGGTGCGGATCTTGAGGTCTTCCTGCAGCAGCGTGCCATATTCGCCGCGATTGGCGAACCAGCGGCTGTCCCAGGTACGGTTGATGCCGAGGCGGAAGCCGATCGGATTGATTTTCTGGCCCATTATGCGGCCTCCTCAACTTGCCGGACGACGATCGTCAGATGCGAGAACGGCTTCTCGATCCGCGAGGACCGGCCACGGCCACGGGCGGCGAAGCGCTTCATGACCAGCGAATTGCCCACATAGGCTTCGGCAACGACGAGGGCGTCGGTGTCCAGGCCGTGATTGTTTTCGGCATTGGCGATGGCGCTCTCGAGCACCTTCTTCACCTGGCCGGAGATGCGCTTGTGGCTGAATTCGAGATCGGCCAGGGCCCGCTCGACCTTCTTGCCACGGATCAACTGCGCGACGAGGTTCAGCTTCTGAGGGCTGATGCGCAACATGCGCAGCACAGCCTTGGCCTCGTTATCCTTGAGAGCGCGCTCAGTCTTTGGCTTGCCCATCTTACTTCCTCTTGGCCTTCTTGTCGGCCGCGTGCCCGTAATAGGTACGGGTCGGAGCGAATTCGCCGAACTTGTGACCGATCATTTCCTCGGTGACGCTCACCGGGATATGCTTCTGGCCGTTGTGAACGCCGAACGTGATGCCGACGAACTGCGGCAGGATGGTCGAACGGCGGGACCAGATCTTGACCACGTCGTTGCGGCCAGAGGACTGGGCCTTTTCGGCCTTCTTGAGCAGATAGCCGTCGACGAACGGCCCCTTCCAAATCGAACGGGTCATGTCTTACCTGCCCTTCTTCACGTGACGGCTGCGAACGATGAACTGGTCCGTAGCCTTGTTGCTGCGCGTACGCTTGCCCTTGGTGGGCTTGCCCCAGGGGCTCACCGGATGACGGCCACCCGAAGTACGGCCTTCACCACCGCCATGGGGGTGATCGACCGGGTTCATGGTGACACCGCGATTGACCGGCTTACGGCCCAGCCAGCGATTGCGGCCGGCCTTGCCCAGCGAGGTATTGGCGTGGTCCTGGTTGGAAACCGCGCCGACCGTGGCCAGGCACGTGCCATGCACGCGGCGCTGCTCGCCCGAATTGAGGCGCAGAATGGCCCAACCCTGGTCGCGGCCCACATATTGGGCATAGGTGCCGGCCGAACGGGCCACCTGGGCACCCTTGCGCGGCTTCAGCTCGATATTATGCACGATGGTGCCCACCGGCATGCGCTCGAGCGGCATGGCATTGCCCGGCTTCACGTCCGCGCCGTTGAGCGAGGAGACGATCTTGTCGCCGGCGGCCAGGCGCTGGGGCGCCACGATATAGGCCAGCTCACCGTCGTCGTACTTGATGAGGGCGATCCAGGCCGTGCGGTTCGGATCGTATTCGAGACGCTCAACGGTCCCGACAACGTCGAACTTGGCGCGCTTGAAATCGACCAGGCGATAGCTGCGCTTGTGCCCGCCACCGCGATGGAAAGCGGTGATGCGGCCGCGATTGTTGCGGCCACCGGATTTGGTGAGGCCTTCGGTCAGGGTCTTGACCGGGGCGCCCTTCCACAAGTCCGAGCGATCGGTCGTAATCAGCGTACGCCGGCCTTCCGAAGTGGGATTGTAAGTCTTTAGAGCCATTTGTCTGTCTCTCGTCCCTTAGAGGCCGGTCGAAATGTCGATCGACTGGCCGTCAACCAGGGTCACAACGGCCTTCTTGACGTCGTTGCGGGTACCCAGGCGGCCACGGAAGCGCTTCTCCTTGCCCTTGCGGACCAGGGTGTTCACAGCCTTGACCTTGACCGAGAAAAGCTGCTCGACGGCGGCCTTGATCTCGGTCTTGTTGGCGTCGATGGCGACGTCGAAAACAACCTGGTTGGCTTCCGAAGCCATGGTCGATTTTTCCGTCACGACGGGGTTACGGATGATGTCGTAAGCGGCAAGCTTGTTCATGCGAACCTCGCTTCGAGCGCTTCGAGCGCTGCCTTGGTGAGGACGAGCTTGTCACGCTTCAGGATCGACACAACGTTGATCCCCTGGATCGGCAGCACGTCGATATTCGGGATGTTGCGGGCGGCCAGGACGAAGTTCTGGTCCACGTTCGCGCCATCGATGATTAGCGCATTGGCCCATTCGAGCTTGCCGAAGGTAGTCCGCAGGGCGGCCGTCTTGGCTTCCTTCTGCGCCACCGAGTCCACCACGACCAGCGAACCGGCCTTGGCCTTGGAAGAGAGGGCATGCTTGAGCGCCAGGGCCCGGACCTTCTTGGGAAGGTCGATCGCATGGCTGCGCGGGGTCGGACCGAAAGCACGGCCACCGCCACGGAATTGCGGTGCCTTGCGATCGCCATGACGAGCGCCGCCCGAGCCCTTCTGCTTCACGAACTTCTTGCCCGTGCGCGCGCCTTCCGACCGGTTCTTCACGTCATGCGTGCCGGCCATGGCCTTGAGCTGCTGGTAGCGCACCATGCGGTGCAGGATATCGGGCCGGACTTCGAGGCCGAACACATCGTCCTTGACCTCGACCTTGCCGGCCGACTTGCCTTCGAGAGTGGTTACCTGGAGTTCCATTTACTTCGCTTCTCCCGCAGCAGCGGCCTCGAACGAGCCCGGCAGGGCGACGTTCGCGGGAGCCGGCTTCTTGACAGCGTCCTTGACCATGATCCAGGCACCCTTGGCACCCGGAACCGAACCCTGGATCATAATCAGGCCACGCTCCACGTCGGTCCGGACGACCTTGACGTTCTGCGTGGTGATGCGACGATCGCCCATATGGCCCGGCATCTTCTTGTTCTTGAAGGTCTTGCCCGGGTCCTGGCGGCCACCGGTCGAACCGATCGAGCGGTGCGATACGGACACACCGTGCGAGGCGCGCAGACCACCGAAGTTCCAGCGGCGCATACCGCCCTGGAAACCCTTACCGATGGAGGTGCCGGTCACATCGACCAACTGACCTTCGGCGAAATGGTCGGCCTTGAGGGTCGCGCCAACCTCGATGAGGTTCTCGGCATCGACGCGGAACTCGGCCACATGACGCTTGGGCTCGACCTTGGCGACGGCATAATGCCCACGCTCGGCCTTGGAGACATTCTTGGCCTTGGCCTGGCCGGCACCGAGCTGCAGCGCGGTATAGCCGTCCTTTTCGACGGTCCGCTGGCCCACCACCTGGCAGTTCTGAAGCCCCAGCACCGTGACCGGAACGTGCGAGCCGTCCTCGGTGAAGATGCGGGTCATCCCCAGCTTCTGTGCGATCAATCCAGAACGCATCGGTTCTTACCTTCTCATTTGGCGCTCTGCCGGGTCATGGTTTCAGAGGACCCTTTATCTGGCAGGCGCGGAAACTCTTGTTAGAGCTTGATTTCGACGTCGACACCGGCGGCGAGATCGAGCTTCATCAGCGCATCGACCGTCTGGGGAGTCGGATCCACAATATCGAGCATGCGCTTGTGGGTCCGGATCTCGAACTGCTCACGCGCCTTCTTGTCGATATGGGGCGAGCGGTTCACGGTGAACTTGTCGATGCGGGTCGGCAGCGGGATCGGCCCGCGCACCTGGGCACCCGTACGCTTGGCGGTATTGACGATCTCGCGGGTCGAATTGTCGAGCACGCGGTGGTCAAACGCCTTGAGGCGGATGCGGATATTCTGACCGTTCATCTTCACAAATCCTGACATAAAAGGTTCGCGGCGCGCGTTCAGCCGCGCGCCGCGAATGTCTTGAGGAGCCTTACTTCAGGATCTTCGCAACGACGCCGGCGCCGACGGTGCGGCCACCTTCACGGATAGCGAAGCGGAGCTTCTCTTCCATGGCGATCGGAACGATGAGCTGAACGTTCATGTTGACGTTGTCGCCCGGCATGACCATCTCGGTGCCTTCCGGCAGCGTCACGATGCCGGTCACGTCGGTGGTGCGGAAGTAGAACTGCGGACGGTAATTGCCGAAGAACGGCGTATGACGACCACCCTCTTCCTTGGTCAGGATATAGGCTTCGGCCACGAACTCGGTGTGCGGGGTCACGGTGCCGGGCTTGCACAGCACCTGGCCGCGCTCCACCTGGGTGCGGTCGATACCACGGATCAGGGCGCCGATATTGTCGCCGGCCTCGCCGCTGTCGAGCAGCTTGCGGAACATTTCAACGCCGGTCACGGTCGTCTTCTGGGTGGCCTTGATGCCGACGATTTCGACTTCTTCACCAACCTTGATGATGCCGCGTTCGACACGACCGGTCACCACGGTGCCGCGACCCGAGATCGAGAACACGTCCTCGATCGGCATCAGGAAGGGCTGGTCAACCGGACGCTCCGGCTGCGGAATGTAGGAGTCGACGGCAGCCATCAGCTCGAGAACGGCGTCGTGGCCGAGCTTCGGATCGCCGTTTTCCAGGGCCACCAGGGCCGAGCCCTTGATGATCGGAATATCGTCGCCGGGGAATTCATAGGAGCTGAGCAACTCGCGGACTTCCAGTTCGACCAGCTCGAGCAGCTCGGGATCGTCGACCATGTCGCACTTATTGAGGAACACGACCAGGGCCGGCACGCCAACCTGACGGGCGAGCAGGATGTGCTCGCGGGTCTGCGGCATCGGGCCGTCGGCAGCCGACACGACCAGGATCGCGCCGTCCATCTGGGCGGCACCGGTAATCATGTTCTTCACATAGTCGGCGTGGCCCGGGCAGTCGACGTGCGCATAGTGGCGCTTCTCGGTCTCGTACTCGACGTGCGACGTGTTGATGGTGATGCCGCGGGCCTTTTCCTCGGGAGCCGCGTCGATCTGCGAATAGTCCTTGAAGGTGGCGCCACCGGTTTCGGCCAGGACCTTGGTGATCGCTGCGGTCAGCGAGGTCTTGCCGTGGTCAACGTGACCGATGGTACCGATATTGCAGTGCGGCTTGGTGCGGGAAAACTTTTCCTTCGCCATCGCTTTTCTCCAAATTCGTCAGCGCAGTGGCCGACATACAGTTGAGTTTTAGTAGCTTGCGCTGGTTTAGGCGTATTTGGCCTGGACTTCGTCGGCAACCGCCTGCGGAACCTGTTCGTAATGGTCGAACGTCATCGTGTACTGGGCACGACCCTGGCTCATCGAGCGCAGCGAGTTCACGTAACCGAACATGTTTGCAAGCGGCACGAACGCATTCACGACCTGGACGACACCACGGCTTTCAGTGCCCTGGATCTGCCCACGACGCGAGTTGAGGTCGCCGATGACGTCGCCCATGTAATCGTCCGGCGTCACAACTTCAACCTTCATGATGGGCTCGAGGATCTTCGGACCCGCTTCACGCAGCGCCTCGCGGAAGCCCGCACGGCCGGCGATTTCAAAGGCGAGCACCGAGGAGTCCACGTCGTGGTAGGCACCGTCGACGAGGGTGACCTTGATGTCCACGACCGGGAAGCCGATCAGCGGGCCGGCGCCCATGACCGATTCGATACCCTTCGACACGCCCGGAATATATTCCTTCGGCACCGCGCCACCGACGATGGCATTGACGAATTCGAGGCCCTTGCCGACTTCACCCGGCTCGACGACGATCTTGATGCGGGCGAACTGGCCCGAGCCACCAGACTGCTTCTTGTGGGTGTAGTCTTTTTCGGTCTTGCGGGTGATCGTCTCACGGTAAGCCACCTGCGGCTGACCGATATTGGCTTCCACCTTGAACTCGCGCTTCATGCGGTCGACGATGATGTCGAGATGCAGCTCGCCCATGCCCGAGATGATGGTCTGGCCCGATTCCTCGTCTGTCTTGACGCGGAAGGACGGATCCTCGGCGGCCAGGCGGTTGAGCGCGAGGCCCATCTTTTCCTGGTCGGCCTTGGACTTGGGTTCGACGGAAATATCGATAACCGGGTCCGGGAAGATCATGCGCTCGAGGATGACCTGCGAATTGCTCGGGCACAGCGTGTCGCCCGTCGTGGTGTCCTTGAGGCCCACGATCGCCACGATGTCGCCGGCAAAAGCCTCAGTGATCTGCTCGCGGCTGTTCGAGTGCATCTGGAACATGCGGCCGACGCGTTCGCGCTTGCCCTTCACGGTGTTTTCCAGTTGCGCACCCGCCTCGAGATGGCCCGAATAGATCCGGCAGAAGGTCAACGTGCCCATATGCGGGTCGTTGGCGATCTTGAAGGCCAGCATGGAGAGCGGCTCGTTGTCGTCGGCATGACGCTCGATCGGCTCTTCGGTCTTGGCGTCGATGCCCTTGATCGAGGGAATGTCCGTCGGCGCGGGCAGATAGTCGATCACGCCGTCGAGCAGGGGCTGCACGCCCTTGTTCTTGAAGGCGGAACCGGCATAGACGAGGAAGAACTTGGTATCGAGGACGCCCCTGCGGAGCAGCCGACGCAGCGTGTCGTTGTTCGGCATCTCGCCTTCGAGATAGGCTTCCATGGCCGCATCGTCCATTTCGACGGCGGCTTCCACGAGCTGCTCGCGGTACTTGGCGGCCTTTTCCTTGAGATCCTCGGGGATTTCCACCACGTCCCACTGGGCGCCAAGCTCTTCGTTGTGCCAGATCAGCGCGTTCATCTCGATGAGATCGACGACGCCCTTGAACTCGGTTTCGGCACCGACGGGAATCTGCACGGGAATACCGCGAGCACCCAGGCGCGAGCCGATCATCTCGACGCAACGGAAGAAGTCGGCACCGATCTTGTCCATCTTGTTGACGAAGATCAGGCGCGGAACGTCGTACTTGTCGGCCTGGCGCCAGACGGTTTCCGTCTGCGGCTCCACGCCGGCATTGGCATCGAGCAGCGCCACGGCGCCGTCGAGCACGCGCAGCGAACGCTCGACTTCGATGGTGAAGTCCACGTGGCCGGGCGTGTCGATGATGTTGAAGCGATGCTGCACGCCATCGCGCGACTTCCACGACGTGGTGGTCGCGGCCGAAGTGATGGTGATGCCGCGTTCCTGCTCCTGCTCCATCCAGTCCATGGTCGAAGCACCATCGTGGGTCTCGCCCATCTTATGGTTCTTGCCGGTATAGTAGAGGATGCGCTCGGTCGTGGTCGTCTTGCCGGCATCGATGTGGGCCATGATGCCGAAGTTACGGTAGAGGTTGATGGGATATTCGCGTGCCATGGGGCGCTCCTACTACCAGCGGTAGTGCGAGAAGGCACGGTTGGCGTCAGCCATACGGTGCGTGTCTTCGCGTTTCTTGACGGCCTGGCCACGGCCATTCATCGCATCCATAAGCTCGCCGGAAAGGCGCTCGCGCATGGTGTTCTCGCCGCGCTTGCGGGCGCTGTCGATGAGCCAGCGGATGGCCAGGGCCTGCTGACGGTCGGCGCGGACCTCGACCGGAACCTGATAGGTGGCACCGCCAACGCGGCGCGAACGCACTTCAACGGCCGGACGGATATTGTCCAGCGCGGAGTGGAACACCGTTACGGGATCCTGCTTGGTCTTGGATTCGACAATGTCGAAAGCGCCATAGACGATGGATTCGGCAGCAGACTTCTTGCCGTCCTTCATCAGGGAGTTCATGAACTTGCTAACGATGACATCGCCGAACTTGGGATCGGGGATGACATCACGCTTTTCTGCGCGGTGACGACGGGACATCGTTCAATATCTCCTTACTTCGGACGCTTCGCGCCGTACTTCGAGCGGCGCTGCTTGCGGTCCTTGACGCTCTGCGTGTCGAGGACGCCGCGCAGGATGTGGTAGCGCACGCCCGGCAGGTCGCGCACGCGGCCGCCGCGGATCAGCACCACGGAGTGCTCCTGCAGGTTGTGACCCTCACCCGGGATGTAGGAAATCACTTCGCGCTGGTTGGTCAGACGAACCTTGGCCACCTTACGCAGGGCCGAGTTCGGCTTCTTCGGGGTCGTCGTGTACACACGGGAGCAGACGCCGCGCTTTTGCGGGTTGGCTTCCATGGCCGGAACCTTGTTCCGCTTTGGCTTGCTGGCGCGTGGCTTGCGGATCAGCTGATTAATGGTGGGCATTGCGCTCTTTCCATTGTCCAAAATTATTCGGTCAACACAAGCAAACCAAAGTGGCGCTTTCCCGCTCCCATTCGGGATGCGGAAGCGCCTCAATTGCAGCGGACCACACCCTCGAACAAGGAGCAGTCATGCGCACAAGATTTGCTTCGTCTAACTACCCGACAGTGTGTTTGATTGCCCTGGATTCCCGCACGAGATGGCAGGGACCCGGCGTGACAATCACGACCGACCGCTAAGGTAGGCGCTGTTTAGAGCCGATGACTCGCCCCGTCAAGGATTCTTTCTTTAAAAAGCCGCGCAGGAGCTATGCATTGCGGGCGCCGGGGTCGCATCGGCATGCCAGCAGGGATTGGACGATATTGCACGAAACCGTTCGGCAGGTCATGCCGCCCCTTCCCTGCCCGTCCCGGCTTGCTCTTCCTGGCCGGCGCACCTAAATCTGGAACCTTCCTGGAGCCGCATGTGACCGACCCCGCCCTGCGCGCCGCGCTCAAGCTCGACATCGTCGTTATCGGCGCCGGACAAGCCGGCCTCAGTTCGGCTTATCATCTCAAGAAACTCGGCCTGACACCGGGACGCGATTTCCTGGTGCTGGACGCCGCGTCCCGACCGGGCGGCGCCTGGCAATATCGCTGGCCAGCCTTGACCCTGAGCACCGTCAACCGCGTCCATGATCTGCCCGGGATGCATTTTGCCGAAACAGCCGGCGACGATCCCGATGTGCGCGCGGCAATTGCCGTGCCGGACTACTTCGCCGCCTATGAGGCGCGGTTCGGCCTCAATATATTGCGGCCGGCACAGGTCAGCGTCGTGTGCAATCGGGGAGAACGGTTGCGGGTGGAAAGCGATCGCGGCCTGTTTTCAGCGCGCGGGCTCATCAATGCCACCGGCACCTGGGAGAAGCCTTATATTCCGGCCTATCCCGGTGCCGAAACCTTCGCCGGGCGTCAGCTTCACACCCGCGACTATGTTAGTGCCGATGAATTCGCCGGCCAGCACGTATTGATCGTGGGTGGCGGCATTTCAGCCATCCAATTGCTCGATGCCATTTCACAGGCGACCCGGACGAGTTGGGTGACGCGCACGCCTCCACGCTTCCGCGACGGCCCGTTCGATGAAGAAGCCGGCCGCGCAGCGGTCGCCATGGTCGAGGAACGCGTTCGAGCCGGCTTGCCACCCAATTCCGTCGTTTCCGTCACCGGCCTGCCGGTCACGCCGGCCATTATCGCCATGCGCGAACGTGGCGTATTGAACCGGCGCCCCATGTTCAGCGCCATCACGCCCACCGGCGTGGCCTGGCCCGATGGCAGCGAACTGGATGTCGATGTCATTTTCTGGTGTACCGGCTTTCGCAGCGCGCTGGACCATCTCGCCCCGCTGCAATTGCGCGAGGAGAGCGGCGGCATCGTCATGGCGGGACGTCTTGCCACCCAGGTGGCCCGCGATCCTCGTATCCACCTGGTGGGCTATGGCCCTTCCGCCTCGACCATCGGCGCCAACCGCGCCGGTGGCGCCGCAGCGCACGAATTGACGCAATATCTGGGCCTTGCCGGATAGAGAACAGCAGGCCGCAAAGGAAAGGGGCCCGAAGGCCCCTTTCCCATTTTCGTTTCTCGCAGATGCCTTACTCGGCAGCCGGCGCCGGGATAGCGGCAGTTTCGGCCTGACGGCGGCGTTCATCGAGGATGAGGTCGTCGCGCTTGGCCGCGATCTGCTTGGCCTTGGCCTGGCCAGCGCCGGTGCCTGCCGGAATGAGGCGGCCGACGATGACGTTTTCCTTGAGGCCTTCGAGCAAGTCGGCCTTGCCCGACACCGCCGCTTCGGTCAGCACGCGGGTGGTTTCCTGGAAGGACGCGGCCGAGACGAACGAACGGGTCTGGAGCGAAGCCTTGGTGATGCCGAGCAGCACCGGATTGGCGGTTGCCGGCTTCTTGCCTTCGGCCACCAGGGCGTCGTTCAACTCGTCGAAATCGAGCTTATCGAGCTGCTCGTCCTTGAGCAGGCCGCTGTCGCCCGGTTCCACGATCTCGACCTTCTGCAGCATCTGGCGAACGATCACCTCGATGTGCTTGTCGTTAATCAGCACACCCTGCAGGCGATAGACTTCCTGGATCTCGTTGACGAGATAGCGCGCCAGTTCCTCGACGCCCTTGATGGCAAGGATGTCGTGCGGAGCCGGATTGCCATCCAGAATGTACTCGCCCTTCTCGATGGTATCGCCTTCCTGGAGATGGAACGGCTTGCCCTTCGGGATCAGGTATTCGACCGGATCGGCACCGTCTTCCGTCGGCTCGATGATGACGCGACGCTTGTTCTTGTAGTCGCGCCCGAAGCGGATCGTGCCATCGATCTCGGCGATGATGGCGTGATCCTTCGGACGGCGAGCCTCGAACAATTCGGCCACACGCGGCAGACCGCCGGTGATGTCCTTGGTCTTGGCGCTTTCGAGCGGAATACGGGCAAGCACATCGCCCGGGGACACCTTCTGGCCCTGATCGACCGCAATGACCGCGTCCACGCTGAGCAGGTAGCGAGCATCCCCGCCACGCTCGGTCTTGGCCACTTCGCCGCCGCGCGCAATGGCGAGCGCGGGCTTGAGCCCTTCGCCACGCGTGCTGCCACGCCAGTCGATGACCACGCGCTTGGTGAAGCCGGTCGCCTCGTCGGTCGTTTCGGTGACCGAGGCGCCGTCGAGCAGATCCTCGAACTTCACCTCGCCATCGACTTCAGCCAGGATCGGACGGGTATAGGGGTCCCATTCGGCCAGGCGCTGGCCACGGCGAACATTGTCGCCTTCCTTGACCAGGAGCTTGGAACCATAGGCCACCTTATGGCTGACCCGTTCCTTGCCGTCCTTGTCCAGGATGGCGATGGCGACGTTACGGGCCATGACGACCTGCTTGCCATCCTCGATCTGGGCGAGATTGGCATTGCGGATGGCGATCTGGCCTTCGGCACCGGCCTCGAGGAACGAGGAGTCCACCACCTGCGCCGTACCACCGATGTGGAAGGTGCGCATGGTGAGCTGCGTGCCCGGCTCGCCGATGGACTGCGCGGCAATGACGCCGACAGCCTCGCCGATATTGACCGGCGTGCCACGGGCCAGGTCACGGCCGTAACAGGCCGCGCAGCATCCCTGGCGCATGTCGCAGGTCAGCGGCGAGCGAATGCGGACCGACTGGATGCGGGCCTCTTCGATCACGTCGACATGCTTTTCCTCGAGCAGCGTGCCCCTGGCGGCGATCAGTTCGCCGGTCAGCGGATGATGCACGTCGTCCGCCGTGGTGCGGCCCAGGATACGCTGGCCGAGCGAGGCCACGACCTGGCCGGCGTCGATGATCGACTCCATGGTCAGGCCCCGGTCGGTACCGCAATCCTCGGCCACCACGATGGCGTCCTGTGCCACGTCCACCAGACGGCGGGTCAGGTAACCCGAATTGGCGGTCTTGAGCGCGGTGTCGGCCAGACCCTTGCGGGCGCCGTGCGAGGAGTTGAAGTACTCCAGCACATTGAGGCCTTCCTTGAAGTTCGCGGTGATCGGCGTTTCGATGATCGAACCGTCCGGCTTGGCCATCAGGCCGCGCATGCCGGCAAGCTGCTTCATCTGCGCCGGCGAACCACGGGCGCCGGAATGGGACATCATATAGACCGAATTGATCGGCTTCTGCCGCTTGGTCTCCTCGTCGTACTGGACGGAGGCGATGCCCTTCATCATTTCCTCGGCAACCTTGTCGCCGCACTTGGCCCAGGCATCCACGACCTTGTTGTACTTCTCGCCCTGGGTGATGAGGCCGTCATTGTACTGCTGCTCGAATTCCTCGACCAACTTACGGGTTTCATCGACGATGGTGTACTTGGCCGCCGGGATGACCATATCGTCCTTGCCGAACGAAATGCCGGCGTCGCAAGCATGCTTGAAGCCGAGCTGCATGACGCGGTCGCAGAAGATCACCGTCTCCTTCTGACCGCAGCCACGGTAAACCGTGTCGATCATCTTGGAGATCATCTTCTTGGTCATGAGCTGGTTCGCGGTGGCGAAAGGCACGGCCGGATTCTGCGGCAGGATCTGGCCGATCAGCATGCGGCCCGGGGTCGTTTCCACGATTTCGGTGGTCTTGTTGCCGTCCTTGTCCCAAGCCGGAACGCGCGCCTTGATCTTGGTGTGGAAAGTCACCACGCCATTGTCGAGCGCATGTTCAAGCTCGGCATAGGAGCCGAAGGCCATGCCTTCGCCCGGCTCGTTCTCGTTCATCAGCGAGAGATAATAGAGCCCCAGCACGATGTCCTGGCTCGGCACGATGATCGGCTGGCCATTGGCCGGGTGCAGGATGTTGTTGGTCGACATCATCAGCACGCGGGCTTCAAGCTGGGCTTCGAGCGACAGCGGCACGTGAACGGCCATCTGGTCGCCGTCGAAGTCGGCGTTGAACGCGGTACAGACCAGCGGGTGCAGGCGGATGGCCTTGCCCTCGATCAGCGTCGGCTCGAACGCCTGGATCCCCAGGCGGTGCAGCGTCGGGGCGCGGTTGAGCAGCACCGGGTGCTCGCGGATCACCTCGTCCAGGATATCCCAGACTTCCGGCTTTTCCTTTTCAACCAGCTTCTTGGCCTGCTTGACGGTGGACGAGAAGCCCTTGGCTTCGAGCCGCGAATAGATGAATGGCTTGAACAGCTCCAGCGCCATCTTCTTGGGCAGGCCGCATTGATGCAGCTTGAGGTTCGGGCCCACGGTGATGACCGAGCGGCCCGAATAGTCCACGCGCTTGCCGAGCAGGTTCTGGCGGAACCGGCCCTGCTTGCCCTTGAGCATATCGGACAGCGACTTGAGCGGACGCTTGTTGGCACCGGTAATGGTGCGGCCGCGCCGGCCATTGTCGAACAGCGCATCCACGGCTTCCTGAAGCATGCGCTTTTCGTTGCGAATGATGATATCCGGCGCGCGCAGCTCGATCAGGCGCTTCAACCGGTTGTTGCGGTTGATGACGCGGCGATAGAGGTCGTTGAGGTCGGAGGTCGCAAAGCGCCCGCCATCGAGCGGCACCAGCGGGCGCAATTCGGGCGGAATGACCGGAATGACGGTCATAATCATCCATTCGGGCTTATTGCCCGAAACGATGAACTGCTCGACGATCTTGAGGCGCTTGGCCAGCTTCTTGGGCTTCAGCTCGGTGGTCGCCTCGGCGATTTCCACGCGCAGATCGGCCGCGATCTTTTCGAGATCGAGCCCGAGCAGGATGTCGCGGATGGCCTCAGCGCCGATCTTGGCGGTGAAATTGTCGGCGCCGTATTCGTCCTGCGCATCGAGATATTGCTCTTCGGTGAGCAATTCGTTCTGCGTGAACGGGGTCAGGCCCGGATCGATGACGACATAGTTCTCGAAATAAAGGATACGCTCGATGTCCTTGAGCGTCATGTCGAGCAAGAGCGCGATGCGGCTCGGCAAGGACTTGAGGAACCAGATATGGGCAACCGGCGCGGCCAGCTCGATATGGCCCATGCGCTCGCGGCGCACGCGGCTGAGCGTGACTTCCACGCCGCACTTCTCGCAGATGACGCCCTTAAACTTCATGCGCTTGTACTTGCCGCACAGGCACTCATAGTCCTTTACCGGCCCGAAGATGCGGGCACAGAACAGGCCGTCACGCTCGGGCTTGAACGTGCGGTAATTGATGGTTTCGGGCTTCTTGATCTCGCCATAGGACCAGGAAAGGATCTTTTCCGGCGAGGCGATCGAGATTTTCATCTGATCGAAGGTCTGCACGGGGACGACCGGGTTGAACGGGTCCATGACGTGGGAATGATGGTTCATCTATTCTATTCTCTCCTCTATCCATCCGGACCGCGAACTCGGCGCTGGCCCGGACGGAGGATGATGGAAAAGGGAAGTGCCGGATTATTCCGCCGCTTCCTGAGGAGGTTCAAGCTCACCCTCGGCTTCGTTGGCCGGGGCCTCCAGCTCGCGGTTTTCAAGCTCCACATTGAGCCCGAGCGAGCGGATTTCCTTGACCAGGACGTTGAAGCTTTCCGGGATGCCCGCTTCAAAGGTGTCGTCGCCGCGCACGATGGCCTCGTAGACCTTGGTGCGGCCGGCCACGTCGTCCGACTTGATGGTGAGCATTTCCTGCAAGGTATAGGCAGCGCCATAGGCTTCGAGCGCCCACACTTCCATCTCGCCGAAGCGCTGGCCGCCAAATTGCGCCTTGCCGCCCAGCGGCTGCTGGGTGACGAGCGAATAGGGGCCGATGGAGCGCGCGTGGATCTTGTTGTCCACCAGGTGATCGAGCTTGAGCATATAGATATAGCCCACGGTCACTTGACGGTCGAACTGCTCGCCGGTACGGCCGTCGAACACCGTCGACTGACCGGACGACTTGAGCCCCGCCCGTTCCAGCATTTCAACGATATTGGCTTCCTTGGCACCGTCGAACACCGGAGTGGCAATCGGCACGCCCTTGGATAGATGCTCGCCGAGCCGCACCAGGCTGTCATCGTCGAGATCGGACAGGTTGCTGTCATTGGCGAACAGCTCCTGCACTTCCGTGCGCAGCGGCTTCAGATCGCCATTGGCCTGGTAGGCCCGCACCATCTGGTCGATCTTCCTGCCCATGCCGGCGCAGGCCCAACCCAGATGGGTTTCGAGGATCTGCCCGACATTCATGCGGCTGGGCACGCCCAGCGGATTGAGCACGATGTCGACCGAAGTGCCGTCCTCGAGGTAGGGCATGTCCTCGACCGGCACGATGCGCGACACCACGCCCTTGTTGCCGTGACGGCCGGCCATCTTGTCGCCCGGCTGGATCTTGCGCTTGGTGGCGATGAAGACCTTGACCATCTTCATCACGCCCGGCGGCAATTCGTCGCCACGCTGCAGCTTGTCCACCTTGTCGATGAACCGCTGTTCGAGCAGGCGCCGGCTCTCTTCATACTGGGCATGAAGAGCTTCCATTTCGGCCATGACCTTGTCGTCATCGACCGCGAATTGCCACCACTTCGAGCGCGGCTGCGCCTCGAACACGGAATCATTGAGCTTGGTGCCCGCGACATAGCCCTTCGGGCCGGCTGTCGCGGCCTTGCCGAACAGCATTTCCTTGAGACGGGCATAGACGTTGCGGTCGAGGATCGACTGCTCGTCGTCGCGGTCCTTGGCCAAGCGCTCGATTTCCTCGCGCTCGATGGCCATGGCACGCTCGTCCTTGTCGATGCCGTGACGGTTGAACACCCGCACTTCCACCACCGTGCCGGCGTCGCCCGGGGGCACGCGCAGCGACGTATCGCGGACGTCCGAAGCCTTTTCGCCGAAAATGGCGCGGAGCAGCTTTTCTTCCGGCGTCATCGGGCTTTCGCCCTTGGGGGTGATCTTGCCCACCAGGATGTCGCCCGGCTGCACCTCGGCCCCGATATGCACGATGCCGGCTTCGTCGAGGTTCTTCAGCGCTTCTTCCGAAACGTTCGGAATGTCGCGGGTGATTTCCTCGGGACCGAGCTTGGTATCGCGGGCCATGACTTCATATTCCTCGATATGGATCGAGGTGAAGACGTCCTGCATGGCGATCTTTTCGCTCAGCAGGATGGAGTCCTCGAAGTTGTAGCCGTTCCAGGGCATGAACGCGACCAGCACGTTGCGGCCCAGGGCCAGGTCGCCCAGTTCCGTGGACGGGCCGTCGGCAATGATGTCGCCGGCATTGATGTGGTCGCCCACCACCACCAGTGGGCGCTGGTTGATGCAGGTCGACTGGTTGGAGCGCTGGAACTTCATCAGGTTGTAGATGTCCACGCCCGACTTCGACGCATCGGTTTCTTCCGTTGCGCGGATGACGATACGGGTGGCGTCCACCTGATCGACGATGCCGGTGCGCTTGGCCACGATGGCCGCACCCGAGTCACGGGCCACCACCGGCTCCATGCCGGTACCCACGAACGGCGCCTCGGCCCGCAGCAGCGGCACGGCCTGCTTCTGCATGTTCGAGCCCATCAGCGCGCGGTTGGCGTCGTCGTTCTCGAGGAACGGGATCAGCGAGGCCGCGACCGACACCATCTGCTTGGGAGAAACGTCCATGAGGTCGACGTTTTCCTTGGGCGTCAGGCCGTTATCGCCGGCATGGCGGGCCACCACCAGGTCGTCGGTCAACGTGCCGTCCGGATTGAACTGCGCATTGGCCTGGGCGACGTAGTGCTTGGCCTCTTCCATGGCGGAGAGATAGACCACGTCGTCGGTCAGCTTGCCATCGACGATCTTGCGATACGGCGTTTCGATGAAACCGTACTTGTTCACCCGGGCATAGGTCGCCAGGTTGTTGATGAGGCCGATATTCGGACCTTCCGGCGTCTCGATCGGACAGATACGGCCATAATGGGTCGGATGCACGTCGCGCACCTCGAAGCCGGCCCGCTCGCGGGTCAGGCCGCCCGGCCCCAGCGCCGAGAGACGACGCTTATGGGTGACTTCCGAAAGCGGATTGGTCTGGTCCATGAACTGGGAAAGCTGCGAGGAACCGAAGAATTCGCGCACCGCGGCCGCGGCCGGCTTGGCGTTAATCAAATCCTGCGGCATGACCGTGTCGATCTCGACCGAACTCATGCGCTCCTTGATGGCGCGCTCCATGCGCAGCAGACCAAGACGATAGGCGTTCTCCATAAGCTCGCCGACCGAGCGCACGCGGCGATTGCCGAGATTGTCGATATCGTCCACTTCGCCGCGACCGTCGCGCAATTGCACCAGGGTGCGCACGACTTCCACGATGTCTTCCTTGCGCAGAACGCGCATGGTGTCGGGCGCATCCAGCTCGAGACGCATGTTCATCTTGACCCGGCCCACGGCCGAAAGGTCGTAGCGCTCGGCGTCGAAGAACAGCGACTGGAACATCGCTTCGGCCGTTTCCACGGTCGGCGGCTCACCCGGGCGCATGACGCGATAGATATCGAACAGCGCGTCTTCGCGGCTCTCGTTCTTGTCGATGGCCAGGGTATTGCGCAGATAGGCGCCCACGGTGACGTGGTCGATGTCGAGGATCGGCAGTTCATCGAAGCCGTTATCGACCAGCTTGGCGAGCAGCTTCTCGTCCAGTTCGTCGCCGGCCTCGGCATAGATCTCGCCGGTCTTGAGGTTGACCAGGTCGTTGGCCACATAGGTGCCGTAGAGGTCCTCATCGACCGCCAGAAGATGCGTGAGGCCATTTTCAGCGAGCTTCTTGGCCTGGCGGGCCGAGAGCTTCTTGCCGCCCTCATGCACGACGTCGCCGGTCTTGGCGTCGATCAGGTCATGGGTCGGCTTGGCGCCTTTCCACTTGTCCGGATTGAACGGCACGCGCCAGCCCTTGTCGGACTTTTCATAGTCGAGCGTGTCGTAATAGGTGGCCAGGATTTCCTCGGCATCCATGCCGAGCGCCTTGAGCAGGCTGGTCACTGGGATCTTGCGGCGCCGGTCGATACGCGCATAGACGATGTCCTTGGCGTCGAATTCGATATCGAGCCAGGAACCGCGATAGGGAATGATGCGGCCGGCAAACAGCAGCTTGCCCGAGGAATGGGTCTTGCCCTTGTCGTGATCGAAGAAGACGCCCGGCGAACGGTGCATCTGCGAGACGATCACGCGTTCGGTGCCGTTCACGATGAAGGTGCCATTGGGCGTCATGAAGGGCATGTCGCCCATATAGACGTCCTGCTCCTTGATGTCCTTGACCGAGCGGGCGCCGGTTTCCTCGTCCACCTCGAATACGATCAGCCGCAGCGTCACCTTGAGCGGGGCAGCGAAGGTCATGTCGCGCGCACGGCACTCGTCGATGTCGTATTTGGGCTGCTCGAATTCGTAGCGCACGAATTCCAGGCTCGCCGTGTTGGAGAAATCGGTGATCGGAAACACCGAGCGGAACACGGATTGCAGCCCTTCGTCGGCCCGACCGCCCTTGGGCTCGTCGACCATCAGGAACTGATCGTAGGAAGCCTTCTGGACTTCGATCAGGTTGGGCAGTTCCGTGACTTCGCGGATAGTGCCGAAAGATTTGCGTACCTTGCGGCGGCCGTTGAACGTGGTAGCCATGAAAGCTCCTGCTGTTGTCGTCGCGCTTCCCGCCGGCAGGACGCACCTTTCCGTGGGAACGCGGCTTTTCGCAATTTTCGGAGGCAGATATCCAAAGACCCGACTATCAGCCGTCGGCGCTCAGGATATATGCCCTTCAGTCTCAGGGTCGGAGGAGGTCCCAGCCGATCCCGCCCAACCCGGGCGCGGGATCACAGACACGTGATTAAAGCCGAAACCCTCGCATGCGGGCAATCCGCAGCGAGGTCATCAGAGGCTTCAACGTGCCCGAGACATCCAAAATCGTCATATATTTCCGCAAATTGACGCCTGGACCCATCCAATCGGCCCGGCGAAATCGTTCCGTCAGAAACGGAAAAGCGAAATGGCACATAAAGCGCCATTTCGCAAATTTCAAGGCAGAAGTCGAAATTACTTGAGTTCGACCTTGGCGCCAGCGGCTTCGAGCTTCTTCTGAATGTCTTCAGCTTCAGCCTTCGACACGCCTTCCTTGACGGCCTTCGGAGCACCTTCAACCAGAGCCTTGGCTTCGCCCAGGCCCAGGCCGGTAATGGCGCGGACTTCCTTGATGACGTTGATCTTGTTGTCGCCGATGGCGGCAAGGACCACGTCGAATTCGGTCTTTTCTTCAGCGGCAGCGGCCGGGGCAGCAGCACCGCCAGCAGCGGCAACGGCGACCGGAGCGGCGGCGGAAACGCCCCACTTTTCTTCCAGCAGCTTGCTCAGCTCGGACGCTTCCAGAACGGTCAGGGCCGAGAGGTCATCAACGAGTTTGGCGAGATCAGCAGCCATTTCATACTCTTTTCAGTTTGGGTTTCAGTTCGATTGTTGAGGTAGTTTGGAACGGCCTTAAGCCGCTTCGCCCTGGTCCGCGTGGGCGGCCAGCACGCGGGCAATGCCCGCACCCGGCTGCACGAGGATGGAAGCGATGTTCTGGGCCGGCTGCTTGACGAGGCCTGCGAGCTTGGCGCGCAGTTCATCGAGCGACGGCATGGTCGCCAGCGCCTTGACGCCATCGGCGTCGAGCGCGGTCTGCCCCATGGCACCACCGAGAATAACGAACTTCTGGTTCTTCTCGGCGAAGGCCGCTGCGATCTTGGGCGCAGCGACGGGGTCGTCCGCATAGGCGATGACGGTCGGGCCGGTAAACAGGCCCGAAATGTCCGCGACATCGGTTTCCTTCAGAGCGAGCTTGGCAAGGCGGTTCTTGGCGACCTTGACCTTGCCGCCAGCTTTCTTGACCTGCACGCGCAGGTCGGTGAAAGCCGCGACGGTCAGGCCGGTATTGTGCGCGACGACGACCGATCCAGCGCCCGCGAGGGCCTCCTGGAGCGAGGCGACGACTTCACGCTTTTCCGCTCTTTCCAAAGCTAGTCTCCACGAATTGGCCCCACAGCGGCAAGCACCGAGGGACCATTGCCAATTGCTGCCCCCTGCCCTTTTGCAAGGACCGGGAAGCAACGGTTAGTGCCTGCCAACCGGAAGCCCCTGGGGGCAACTGGCTTAGGATCGAACCACAACCCTCGGGCATACGCCCGGAATTGGATCTCACCCCGTCTATTGCTGGCTCCGAAATCGGAATTAACGGCAAGGCCGGCCGGCAGTCTCGGACAGGACTTTTCCCAACCTCGGGCACACGCCCTTGGTTGAAACACCGGGCGGCCTGGGCCGTCCGGAATTCTTGCGACTGGGCCTATAACCCAATCTGCCTTTCTCGTCACCATCCGGCTTGTCCGGATGATCCACGGGATGATGCTGCATCGCGGGATTGCCCGGACAAGCCGGGCAATGACGACGCGAGAGATCAAGCTCTCCTACAGAGCCGTGTTTGGCTCGACATGGACACCCGGGCCCATGGTGGAGCTGACGGCGACCTTCTTGACATAGGTGCCCTTGGCCCCGGCGGGCTTGGACTTCTGCACCGCGTCGGTGAAGGCCTTGATGTTTTCCAGAAGCGCCGCTTCCGAAAACGACACCTTGCCCACGCCAGCATGGATGATACCGGCCTTCTCGACGCGATATTCCACGGCGCCGCCCTTGGCCGCGCCCACAGCACCCTTGACGTCCATGGTGACGGTACCGACCTTGGGGTTCGGCATCAGGTTGCGCGGTCCGAGGACCTTACCGAGGCGACCGACCAGCGGCATCATGTCCGGAGTGGCGATGCAGCGATCGAACTCGATCTTGCCGCCCTGGATGGTTTCGAGCAGGTCTTCGGCGCCTACGATATCCGCGCCGGCTTCCTTGGCCTCGTCGGCCTTGGCGCCACGAGCGAACACGGCGACGCGTACGGTCTTGCCGGTGCCATTGGGCAGATTGACCACGCCACGGACCATCTGGTCGGCGTGACGGGGATCGACACCCAGGTTCATGGCGATTTCGATGGTTTCGTCGAACTTGGCCGAAGCCTTGGCCTTCAACAGCTTGACGGCCTCTTCGAGGCTGTAGAGCTTGTTGCGGTCGATGCCTTCACGGGCCGCGGCGACCTTCTTTGCGATCTTTGCCATTTGTTCTTAGCCCTCGACCTGGATGCCCATGGACCGCGCGGAACCGGCGATCATGGTCATTGCGGATTCAACGTCATCGGCGTTGAGATCCTTCATCTTCTTTTCGGCGATGTCACGAAGCTGAGCCTGCGTGATGGAACCGGCGCTTTCCTTGCCCGGAGCCTTCGAGCCCGACTTTAGGTTGAGCGCCTTCTTGATGAAATAGGTCACCGGCGGCTGCTTCATCTCGAAGGTGAAGCTCTTGTCGGCATAGGCGGTAATCACGGTGGGGATGGGCGAACCCTTTTCCAGCTCCTGCGTCGCCGCATTGAAGGCCTTGCAGAATTCCATGATGTTGAGGCCGCGCTGACCCAGGGCCGGGCCGATCGGGGGCGACGGGGTGGCGGAGCCAGCCGGCACCTGGAGCTTGATATAGCCCACAATTTTCTTAGCCATTTTCTATCCTTCTCTAGCGCCCTAACGGGCAGTTGAAGCCGTGGTTCGGTTTCCTGGCGCCGGCTGAGCGCCATCCCCTTCCACGGATTTTTTCCGGGCATTCCCGGAAAGATCAGACCTTTTCGACCTGACCGTATTCAAGCTCCACCGGAGTGGGACGCCCGAAAATCGAAACCTCGACCTTGAGGCGGGAGCGCTCCTCGTCCACCTCTTCGACGATGCCGTTGAAGCTGGCGAAAGGCCCGTCCGAAACGCGCACGCTCTCGCCCACCTCGAAGCTGACGGAAGGCTTGGGATGCTCCACGCCTTCCTGCACCTGCTGCAGGATAGCCATGGCCTCGGCTTCCGAAATCGGCATCGGCTTGTTGTCCGCACCGAGGAAGCCGGTCACCTTCGGCGTGTTCTTGATAAGATGGAAGGCCTCGTCGGTCATATCCATCTTCACCAGCACATAGCCGGGAAAGAACTTGCGTTCGGTGTCGACCTTGCGGCCGCGACGAATCTCGACGACCTTTTCGGTCGGCACGATGACGTCTTCAAACAGGTGGTCGAGTTTCTTCTGCGCAACCTTGAGGCGGATGTCTTCCGCCACCTTGCGCTCGAAGTTCGAGTACGCCTGAACGATGTACCAGCGCTTGGCCATGCCGCGTTGCCGCTCCTGAGTAACTATATCCGGACCCGCCTCAGCGGATCGACAGCATGAAGGTAACCAGCCAGGAAATCACCTGGTCCGCGACCAGGAAGAAAATGCTGGCGAAAGCCACGAGCACGAGAACCATGATCGTGGAAATCACGACCTCATTGCGGGCCGGCCAGGTAACCTTTCTGACTTCCGAGCGAACCTGCTGGAAGAACGTGATCGGGTTGGTGCGGGCCATTATCGACTCTAGCTCTTGGTTGTCTTGGTGCAAAACCAAAGGCCGCGCAGGAATCCCGCACGGCTGGAGTTTGGCTATCTAGAGACTTTACCCGCACTTTGCAACAGCCATTGGCGAGAGAATCGCGGGCGCTCGCACCCGCCAGATCGGCTGTCCTGTAAAGCATAAGTGCAAAAGGCATGCGGAATTCGCTTGCAAGCCGGCCTGACTTGGATTTGGATTGAAATGCGGCCAAAACGTGGCACGTCCGGGAGAGCGTGTAATGTCGTTCGAGGTCAAGTCCTGCCAGCTTCTGCACTATGGGCCCCATCGCACCATGGCGAACCGGATCGAAGGCGCCGTGCGTGTGCGCATCCATGAGACGTTCATGGGCAATGCCAGCGAATATAGTCTGGATTTGCGGGTACGCGCCGATTGCGGGCGCGCGCCGCACGAGAAGGTGCGGACCGCCCTCCTGGCCCATGCCGCCCATCAACTCAACAAGCTCAAAGCCCGGCACGCCGAGAAACTGCCAATGGCCGCCGAATAGCGGCGCTGTTGTGATGGAACGGCTTTGGCCGTAGACTTGTTGCCCTTCCAGCAATGGAGGAGGAACCCGATGTCCATCCTGATGATCGTCGGCATGATGGCCGTGCTGGCCGTATTGACGGCGCCGGCCTGGCGCTGAAGCCGCCATGCCGCGAATGATGTGGACAGCGCGGACGCATCTGCGTGCGCTGGCAATTGTCTTTGCGGCCTGTTCCGCCCTGCCCGCCCTTGCCGCCTGCCCGGCGCCGCCCGCTGGAGAGGAAAGCGCCGCCAGCCGCCACGACAGGCTGTTGTGCCAGAACCGGGAAATCTACGAACAGAGCCAGCGCCGCTATGACAGTTTTGCGCTTCAGAGCCAGAACCGCAGGCTCGAACAATTGCAGATGCAACGGCGCCTCGACAACCTGCCCCAGCCATCCGGACCCGAATTTGACAATTAGGGGAATATGGCCATCATAGCCTTCATGAGCCCGGTTTTCGTTTACATCCGCCAGATCACTATCGGTCATCGCCTGGCAGGCTGATGGCCTGGTGTTGCTACCTGCCCTCGGGGCAAGAGCGGCACCAGGACTGACGAACCGAGCTCCCCCCAACCCTCATGAGATGCAGGCACCGCAGGCTTGGCCGGGCGGTGCGGAACTGCGTCTTGTCCAAGGCGATTGTGATGACCTTCAAATATTCCGTGACCTTGCCGATCAGCGGCGGCAACAAGCTGCGCCGTTTTCGTGACTGGGCCGAGCAGCACCTGCCCACGCTCAGCTACAGCCTGCCGCACCAGACCCCGATCAAGACAGAAACCATGACCATTCGCCTGCGCTCGCTGGAAGACCGCCAGCAGCTTTTGGAAAGTTTCGCCAAGACCCCGCAGATATAGCAAGGAGATGTCCGATGCCCGCGCTTCGCTTCTGCCGCTCCTGCGCCGGGCCCCGCCCGCGCAACGAGCGTCGCTGTCCCTGGTGTCTCCGGCAATATGGCGAGGACCGCACGCCGCCCGAGCACTTGTTCGCAACCTATGATCGCGCGGCCAGGGCGCCGGCATTCATGTCGGGATCCGGAGGGGATTGACCATGACCACGATTTCACTGGCCGACTGGGCCCAATCCCCCGATATCGTCGTCGGCGCGTCCGAACATCGACGGCTGACGGCGGCGGCACTGACCGATGTGGGTCCCGATGCCGACCGCATCGACTTCCTGCTCGCGGAACTGGATCGAGCCAGGATTGTCGAGGACGGCTTGATGCCGCCGGACGTGATCCGGCTCGGCAGCATCGTGCGCTACAAGCTCCTTCCGGGTGAAGAACAGACGATCAAGCTGGTCCTGCCCGAGAGCAGCAGCGCCACGGAAAGCTATCGGCTGTCCGTGACCTCGCTGCACGGTGCCGCCCTGTTGGGACTACGGCCGGGTGACGTGATGTCCTGGTTCGACGCGGACTGCAAGGCTCATCGGCTCAAGGTCCTCAAGGTGGCCAATCCCCCTGCCGACGACCGGCCGGGACCGTCGGCGGCGTAATCTCCCAGAGCTTTTCCGATGAACCGCCGGGCCGTTTTGCGAAAGCGATGGCCCGGTGGCATGGCCCCTCCCGGCAAAAGACAGCGCAGTGAAAATCCGAGGAAATCCAGGATCGGAGCAGGCTCCACGATCCCGTTCAACGCCTGGCAGGGGCTGGGGGACTCGAACCCACGACCCTCGGTTTTGGAGACCGATGCTCTACCAACTGAGCTAAACCCCTTCAGGCGGCCCGTGTCTAATCGCAAAGGCGGCGGGATGCAAGTGGGTCTTGGCATATCCACCGCCTCGCAACCGTCATCAGGGCACTTTGTGGCCGGCGGCCCGGAACAGGCGATACCATTCCTCGCGGCTAAGGCGAATATCGGAGCCGGCAGCAGCCTCTCGGACGCGCTCGGGCCGGGTCGTACCCAGCACCACCTGGATATTGGCTGGATGGCGGATGATCCAGGCCACGGCGACCCCCGTGGGAGTCACGCCATAAGCGGCGGCCAGTTCCTCAAGCAGGTCGTTAAGCTCGGCATGGCTCTCCCGGTCGTCGATGAAGACGCCGTCGAAGAAGCGCTTCTGGAACGGCGACCATGCCTGCAGCATCATGCCTTTGAGGCGTGAATAATCGAGCAGGCCATTATCCCGGTCGATGGATTGATCGAGCCCGGCCATGTTCGCGGCTATCCCCTGCGCGAACAAGTTGGCATGGGTGATGCTGAGTTGCACCTGGTTGAACAACAGCTTCTGGCGCACGGCGCTCTTGAGCAGTTCGATCTGCCCCGGCGTATGATTGGAAACGCCGAAGTTACGAACCTTTCCTGCGGCGTGCAGCTTGTCGAAGGCGGACGCGACCTCCTCGGGCTCGACCAGCGTATCGGGGCGATGCAACAGCAACACGTCGAGATAGTCGGTTTTGAGCGCAGCCAGCGATTCATCGACGCTGCGCAGGATATGGTCTTCGGAAAAATCGAACCAGCCGCGCCTTATGCCGACCTTGCTCTGGATGCGGATGGATTCGCGTTGCGCGGCGCTCAATTTCACCGCTTCGCCGAAGCGCGATTCGCAGCGATGGCGCTCACCGCCATAAATATCGGCGTGATCGAAAACGCTCACTCCCGCATCCATGGCTTCACCAACGAGGCGCGCAATGGCCGCATCGTCCATGGCCGCGATGCGCATGAGGCCAAGGACCACGCTCGATACGACAAGATCGGTATGGGGAACGGAATAGGTCTTCATGAAAGGATCGTCCTGAATCGGGTGCTGGAAAAGCGCAACGACACTAGGCCCCTCCCCGCGGAACGCGCAAGGAACCTTGCGGGTTGATTTGTCGCGCCATTCACGACCATGCTGACAGGATCGGACAGCATCGGTCTTTACCGATGGAGATGAAGGTTTAGGATCGAGCCCGTTAACGGGGCGCGGAAGACGGACGAATGTCCCCAGACCGCTGGTCGCGCCGGTGCGCGATCCGGGCCGGAACGACCCGGCGAACCGGAATATACAAGGAGAAAATGATGCGTCTTGCCGCCTTGCTGCTCAGTGCAGCCGCCTTTGCCCTTTCCGCCGGCGCCACCCAGGCGCAAGTGGTGGTGTCGTCCAAGATCGATACCGAAGGAGGTGTATTGGGCAACATCATCAAGCAGGTCCTGGAAGCCAATGCCATTCCGGTGGAAAGCCGCATTCAGCTTGGCGCCACGCCTATCGTGCGCGAGGCGATCATAGCCGGTGAAATCGACATCTACCCCGAATATACCGGCAATGCGGCTTTCTTTTTCGATCGTGCCGATGAGCCGATCTGGAATAATGCCGATGAGGCCTATGCCGAGGCGGCCTCGCTCGATTACGACGCCAACAAGATCGTCTGGCTCAGCCCGGCGCCAGCCAACAATACCTGGGCGGTAGCCCTGCGTGCCGATGTGGCGGAGGCCAATGATCTCGAGACTTTTTCGCAATTCGGCCAATGGGTGGCGGGCGGTGGCGAGGTGAAGCTGGCCGCCTCGGCGGAATTCGTCAATTCTCCCGCGGCGTTGCCGAAATTCCAGGAGGTCTATGGTTTCACCCTGACACCGGACCAACTCGTCGTACTTTCGGGCGGCGATACCGCCGCTACGATCGCCGCGGCAGCCCGCCAGACCAATGGGGTCAATGCCGCCATGGTCTATGGCACCGATGGCGGTATCGCGCCCTCAGGCCTTGTCGTGCTGGAGGACGACAAGGGCGTGCAGCCGGTCTACCAGCCTGCTCCGATCATCCGCGAAGCCGTCCTCAAACAATATCCGCAGATCGAGGAACTGCTGAAGCCGGTCTTTGCCGGACTGACGCTTGACGTCCTGCAGGGCCTTAATGGCCGCGTACAGGTGGGTGGCGAGCCGGCAGCCAGCGTAGCCACGGATTATCTCACGCAGAACGGCTTTCTCGGCTGATCGAGCCACGCAAACCAGCCGGTGAGGGCCGCATGAGCCTAGCGCAAGACATCCCGCCAGCGGAGCACTCCGCCTGGCGGGCTTTGGACAGACTCGGCATGCTCATTGTCCTGCTGGCGCTTGCGGGCCTGGCGTTGCCCTTTGCAGCGCTGCGCGCCAATCGCATCGTGTCCGGCGAGGGGATAGGCCTGGTCGACGCGCTGCCGGGCCCGCCCGGCGGCCTGGTGCTGGCGCTCATCCTCGCGGGAATGGCAATCGCCCTGTTACGGATTCCGCCCCTTTTCAAGCTCATCGCCGGAATGGTCTTGCTGGTGGCCCTGTTCGTGGCGGTCGGAACAGCGGCAACCAGGCTCACGCCGCTCGACAATACCTATGCGCGGGTGGCGCCGGCCAGCGGGTTCTGGCTATTGCTCCTCGCCTTCGCACTGATGGTGACCGACGCGCTGACCCGCCTGCGGTTCAGCCCCTGGGCACGGTTGGGTCTATTGCTGGTGGCGGCTTTGGTCCTGGCCGGCCTGCTCCGGAGCGGACATCTCGACGATCTTTCCATTCTCAAGGAATATGCCAGTCGTGCCCCCGCCTTCTGGCAGGAAGTGCGGGCGCATCTGCTGTTGGCTTTCGGGTCAGTAGCCATCGCGGCGCTGGCCGGCATTCCGCTGGGCGTATTGTGCTACAAGACGCCGTCGCTGCGCGCAGCCCTGCTCAACAGTCTCAATATCATCCAGACCATCCCCTCCATCGCGCTTTTTGGCCTGCTCATCGCTCCCCTCGCCTGGCTGGCGGCCAATGTGCCGGGGGCTCATGCCATTGGCATTTCCGGCATCGGTACCGCGCCTGCCATGGTGGCGCTCTTTGCCTATTCGCTGCTGCCCATCGTCTCCAATTGCGTCGTGGGCCTCCTGGGCGTTTCGCCCCCGGCCGTCGATGCGGCGCGAGGCATGGGCATGACCTCATGGCAAAGGCTGTTCAACGTGGAATTACCGCTGGCCTTTCCGGTCATCCTCACCGGCATCCGTATCGTACTCGTGCAGAATATCGGCCTGGCAACCATCGCCGCGCTGATCGGCGGCGGCGGACTGGGTGTCTTCGTGTTCCAGGGGATCGGACAGACGGCGATGGATCTGGTGCTGCTCGGTGCCGTGCCCACGATCGCCCTGGCTTTCGCGGCCGCCGTGGTACTCGACGCACTGGTGGACCTGGCAAGCGGCAAGGAACGGCCCGCATGATCGCAATCGGCAATATCGTCAAATCCTATGACGGCGTCGCGGTGGTCGATCGGGTCGATCTCACCGTTGCGGCGCATAGCGTATGCGCCATTGTTGGCACGTCCGGTTCGGGCAAGACGACGCTGCTGCGCATGATAAACCGGCTGGTGGAGCCCGACCAGGGCAGCATCCATATAGATGGCGAGGATATTCGGGCGGTGCCGGCCCATGTCCTGCGCCGACGCATTGGCTATGCCATCCAGGGACACGGCCTCTTTCCGCATTGGAATGTGGCGCAGAATATCGGCGCCGTGCCGCACCTGCTCAATTGGAATGCGCGCGAAATCGCGGCGCGGGTCGATGAATTGCTTACGCTCTTCCAGCTCGATCCGAGCCAGTTCCGGACCCGGATGCCGCACGAGCTTTCGGGCGGCCAGCAGCAGCGCATCGGCGTTGCGCGCGCCCTGGCCGCCAAGCCCAATATCCTGCTCATGGACGAGCCCTTCGGCGCACTCGATCCGGTCATCCGCGCCAAGGCGCAGGAAGACCTGCACAAGATACAGCAGCGTTTCGGCACCACCATCGTGCTGGTGACCCACGACATGGAAGAGGCCATTCGCCTGGGCGACCGCATTGCCGTGATGGACAAGGGCAAGATCGTGCAATGCGCCGCTCCGGCGGACATCATAGCCCATCCTGCCAATAGCTTCGTGCAGGAACTGATCGGCGCCGGCGACCGGGCATTTCGCCTGTTGTCGCTGTTTGCGGTCGGCGACCATGTCGAACCGGGCGAAGCCAATGGCGCGCCCATAGACGTCACCGCCTCGTTACGCGACGCCTATTCGGAATTGTTGTGGTCGGCCCGAAACGCTGCTCCCGTGCAGCGCGACGGCAGGATCATCGGCCGCATCACCCGCGAAGCGCTGACGCGCCTCGCTGTGGGGCCGCAATGAAGACAGGCCTTGTGCTTCGCCTCGTGGCGCTATCGGTGCTGCTGGCCCTGCTGCTGCGGCCGGATCTGTTTGAAGGCCTGTTCGCGCTGTTCGCCCGGCCAGGCCAGCCTGCACTCTACAACCAGGGCAGCCTGCTCGACATCACCCTTAGTCATCTCGGCATCGTGGCTCGCGCCATGATCCTCTCGACCGTCGTGGCCGTGGGACTTGCCATATTGGTAACGCGGCCCTTCGGCGCCGAATTCCTGCCGCTCTCGCGCGCCATCGCCAATATCGGCCAGACCTTCCCGCCGGTGGCGGTATTGGCTCTGGCCGTACCGATGCTGGGTTTCGGCACGGCGCCCACGCTGGTCGCCCTGTTTCTCTATGGCCTTCTGCCGATCTTCGAGAACACATTGACCGGGCTCACCACCCTGCCCCCAGCCGTCAGCGAGGCGGCAAGGGGCGTCGGCATGACCGGCTGGCAGCGCCTCGTCCGCGTCGAACTGCCGCTGGCCCTGCCGGTGATCCTGGCCGGTATCCGCCTTTCCAGCGTCATAGCCCTCTCCACCGCCACCATCGGCTCGACCGTAGCGGCGCATACGCTGGGCGAAGTCATCATTGCCGGCCTCAGCGCCGGCAATACCGCTTTCGTGCTCCAGGGCGGCCTGATCGTCGGCATATTGGCCGTGCTGATCTATGATGGCCTCTCGGCCCTCGAAAAGCGCCTCGCCGTCCGAACCGGGCAAACCCGACGCACGACGGCATAGCAAAGCTGGACAGCAATTCCGGAAGGCCGGGGGGAATGGAGCGGGTAGCGGGAATCGAACCCGCGTATTCAGCTTGGAAGGCTGCTGCTCTACCATTGAGCTATACCCGCCCGCGGCCGGATCGGCAGGCCTCCGCTTAGCGCGATCCAGCCTCGTCTTGCAAGAGAGAGCATGCATTTGCCGGGTAAAATCGGCGCTGTCGTGGATTTCTTTGCCGAAGGCCCCACTGGGGTGTTGACACCTTTGCGACGGCCCACCATAAACCGCCCCGACGACGCGACGATGCGCCGTTGTCCTACCCGCGATTATGTTTGTGGAGGGGTGGGAGAGTGGTTAAATCCATCAGACTGTAAATCTGACGCCTTAGGCTACACTGGTTCGAATCCAGTCCCCTCCACCACCCGCCAGCTTTTCCAGAAATTTGTTCTTTACCGGCCTCGAGGGAAGCGCCGCATGAGATTTTCTGCCTGTATCGAATGGCTGTTTGCCGATGAAAGCGACGATCTTGCCGAACGCATTCGCTGCGCGCGGCGGGCCGGGCTCGATGCCGTGGAATTCTGGCTCTGGTCCAACAAGAATATCGCCGCCATCGAGATGGCCTTGCGCGAGACCGGACTAACGCTCAGCGGCTTCGTGGCCGAGCCGATGATCGCGCTGACCGATGCAGGCAATCAGGAAAAATTCCTGGAAGGGCTGGCCCGCTCCGTCGCCGTCGCGCAACGCCTGGGCGCGCACATGCTGATCGCGCAGGCGGGCAACAACCTTCCCGGCAGGACGCGCTCTGAACAGCGGGACGCGCTTCTGGCCTGTCTCAAGGCGGCGGCCGATGTGCTCGAGGGCAGCGGCGTGCGACTTGGGGTCGAACCGCTCAATACATTGATCGACCATCCGGGCTATTACCTGGCTTCCACACGCGAGGCGCTGGGCATTGTCGATGCGGTGGGGCGACCGGAAATCGGCATCGTCTACGACCTTTATCATTCCTGCGTCATGGGCGAGGCCATCGAGGACGTGCTGGCCGGGCGGGTTCACCATGTCGTGCATGCGCACGTGGCCGATCATCCGGGCCGCAACGATCCGGGCAGCGGCGGGCTCGACCTGGGAGCACGCCTCGCTTGGCTTCACGGACATGGCTATTCCGGCGCCGTTGGGCTCGAATACCAGCCCGTGGGTTCGACCGCCGAGGCCCTGCCCGGCGTGCTGGCGCATCTGCGCGGCGCTCCCGCCCCTTAAAAATCCGGATCGTAGTTGAAATAGAGGGGGTTCGAGAGTGCCACCATGTTGAGGCTCTGGGCCATGGAATTGGGTACGTCCGGATAGGGCGCCTGCGGGCCTTCGATCTCGACACGATAATAATTGCGCTCGTCGGCGCCGGGCGTATCGGTGAACCGGACCGAGCGGGTTACGGGATCGGTGACGAAACTGCCGAAGGGATCGCGGTTCTTGACGACGCGCACGCCATAACTCGCGCCCGCAATGCCGCCGCCGACCAGCCGCACCTCGAAGGTAACGGGACGGCCCGTCGGTTTGACATTGTCGCCCATCATCATTTCCATGATCCCATCTCCATCGCTGTCGGCAAAAAATTCGACGCGCGGATTGTAGGGATTGGAACTGACCGAGGCGCGGCCCTGTTCCAGCGCCTCGAGAATGGCTCTCTTGCTGCGTTCGCGCGCGAAAATCCAGGTCGTGGGGGTGCCGACATAATTGGCGCTGGCCTCGATGGAGAGCGGCACGATCTGCTCTGGCGTATCCGGCACGCCGTGGTGGGAATCGCTGCCGCCGCGCGCGCCCAGCATGCGGCCTGACTTCAGCATATCGTCCCAGATGCGCACGCCCGGCACGTTCTTGGGCCAGACGCTGGTGTTCCAGATTTCAACCGAATCCGCCAGGTCGAAGGAAAAACCGTAATGATTCTTTGTACTTGGGTGATTGGCGGACATGTGGACGCCCAATTCCCGCTTCACCTTCAGGATGTTCCAATCGCGGTCGTCGCGCGCGTCGAACATGCGCTGATGGTCATAGGGCTCGGCCGAAAGAATGTTGATATGGCCCCGATTTGCCGTCAATTCCGCGCCGTAAAACAGCAAAACCGAGGCGGAATGGAAGTCGGGGTCGGCCCAGGTGTGGTGGGCGACGGCGCCCATGACGTGGACGTCGTGATCGGTGATCGCCAGGTAATCGAAGCCCATCCGCTCGGCGAAATTGATGATCTTGGCTTCGGAATTGTTAGAAGAATCAGTGCTATGGCGGGAATGGATGTGCCAATCGCCCTTGAGCCAGACGCCTTGGGCATGGCCTTGCAGGGGCGGCAGGACGGCGGGGATGGACGGTATCATCTGATCTCCTTGTGCGAGCAGACTGCTAACTTCAGCGTGACGATCTGGAAGGGTGCGAGCGAAAGGCGCACGCATCCCGCATCGATGGCGACGGGGCGCGGCGCGCGCTCGAGCAGATTGACGATCTCGACGCCCGAAATCGTCCCGGGCAGATGCAGGACGGCCTCGCCGGCCCGGCCATGCGTCTCCCACAGGCGCAACACGATGCCATCGCCCGCTTCGCTGTTTTTGATAGCTTCCAGCGTCACCCCCTGCCCGTCGAGCCGGAACAGCGGCTCGGGCGCGACCGGCGCAGGGGCCGCGCCGGGCAGCAGGCGCAATGGCAGGTTATAGGCCTCGGCCCGACCCGGCACGTCGTCGGCCAAAAGGCCCCCATGCACGACGAGGCCATAGCGGAAGCGATGCTCGCCCTGATCGGCCTCGGGCCAGGGATAGGTGGGCGACTTGAGCACGGTGAGCCGCAAGGTGCTGCCGCGAATGTCGTAGCCATATTTGCAATCGTTGACGAGGGCGACGCCGAAGCCGGGCTCGGACAGGTCGACCCAGCGATGCATGACCGTCTCGAAACGCGCCTGGTCCCAGGAGGTATTGCGATGGCTGGCGCGGCGGACATGGCCGAACTGGATTTCCGCCGTGCTCTCCTGCACCGCCAGGGCCAGCGGAAACGCGGTTTTGACCAGCGTATCGTGCTCATGCCAGTCGATGAAGCAATCGACGTCGAGCCGGTCGCTGCCCGCCTCCAGCGCCATGACCTGCACCAGTTTCGAGGATTCGTAGCGCCACTCGAAGCGAATCGCGGCGCGATAGGGACCGGTTTCCACCACACGGGCGGAAACCAGGTCATCGATGGCCCAGCTCTGGTCCTCGAAACTCTCGTCGATGTCCCAGGCATCGTATTCGACCGGCGTATCGCGGTAGGCCCGCATGGCATTGGCCACTTGGCCGGGCAGGACCAGTTCCCGGCCCCGGCGCTTGTCGAAGAGCGACGCGATCCGGCCCCTATCGTCGAAGCGCACCGCCAAAAGCCCGTTTTCCAGCGTCGTCTCGCTGACCCGGAGATCGCCCGCCCCTGTCGCCACGGCGCCGGGCGCCAGCCCGATGGCGGTAACGGCCATGGGAGCAAGATCGCGGACCGGCACGGCCTGACGCCGGCCGCCATCGGCGAGCACGATCGGCTGGCTGGCAAGGATTTGCCCGCCAATGGTGACGTTTCGCGGCCCCTCCACATCGATTTCCAGCAACCCGTCCCGTGGCCGGCCCAGCGGGTTGAACAGGCCGAATTGTCCCTCGGGCGCCAGAGGGGCCATAAGGGCGGCCCGCAGCCTGGCGGCGCGGGCGAAGAAATCGGCATAGTCGCGGTCGCTGTCTTCAAAAACCGCGCCGATGGATGAGCCGGGCAGGATGTCGTGGAACTGGTTGAGCAGCACGATGCGCCAGAGCGCATGCAATTCCTCGGCGGGATAGGCCATGCCGGCCTGTACTTCGGCCAGGACGGCCAATGCCTCCAATTCGCGCAATTCCTGCTCGGCAAGGCGGTTATTGCGCTTGTTCGTGGCCACCGAGGTCAGGGTGCCGCGATGATATTCGAGGTAAAGCTCGCCCACCCAAGTGGGGAAATCCTCGGGCTTTTCCGCCATGCGGGTCAGCAGCCGCTCGAAAAAGGGCCGCATATGCTCGTGGCGCACGGCGGGACAACCGGGAATGCCGCGCTCCATGCGGCGGATATTTTCCAGCATTTCCCGGGTCGGGCCACCGCCGCCATCGCCATGGCCATAGACCAGGAACAATTCCTTGTTGAGCGCCTGCTGGCCATGGCGGCGCCAGGCGCCCATGACATGGGTGGGCTTGAGATCGGGACAATAGGTGGTGCCGATATATTGCGCGTCATAGGGCTGGGTGGTGAGGAAATAAGCCGCCACCCTGCTGCCGTCGATGCCCTGCCAGTGGAAGGTTTCGTTGGGCATGCGATTGGTATCGTTCCAGCTCAGCTTGTGGGTGATGAACACATCCACGTCCGAAAGTTTCATGAGCTGGGGCAAGGCCGCCGAATAGCCGAACGTATCGGGCAGCCAGAAGATGCGCGGCGTCACTCCGAAGGTTTTTTCGTGATAGGCGATGCCATGCAGAATGTGGCGGACGAAGGATTCGCCATTGGTGATATTGGCGTCGGGCTCCAGCCACAGCGCCCCTTCGATCTCGAAGCGCCCTGCCGCGACCTGTGCCTTGAGGCGGGCGAAGATGTCCGGATAATCCTCGGACAGATAGTCCAGCAATATGCCCTGATTATACATGAAGCGGTAATCGGGATATTGCTCCATCAAGGCCAGGGCCGTGGACATGGAGCGCGCCATTTTCTGGCGCGTTTCGCGGATGCGCCAGAGCCAGGCAACGTCGATATGGGTATGGCCGGTGACGGTGATGACCGGCTTTTCCTCAAAATCCCGCGCCGCGTAAATCTCGTCGGCCAGCTTTTCGGCCGCGCGCAGCGAGGCCGAAAAGCGTTCCGCGTTGCCGGGACGGAAATCGACCTGGCGCAGGGCTCGGTCGACATGGTTGAGGACGAAATGCCGGCGCGGATCGTCCTCGGCCAGGAGACGGGCCACGGCAAGGGGCACGCTGAGGTCGTAAAACAGCTTTTCCACCAGCGGATCGTGCCGCAGCAAGGTCATGGCCATGCCATGCTGGCGGCGATCCTCGATCGTGCCCGCTTCCAGCACGATCTCGTAATGGGCGCCGGCAATCCCCGCTTCGGTCAGCAGCAATTCGCGGTGATTGCCATCGACGCCCTGGGCGATGGCGCCATTGACCCGCACGAGGCATTGCGGGTCCGAGCGCCCCCGCGTATTGCCGAATTGCGCATCGACCTTGAGCCAGACCCGCTGGCCCGCCGCCGCTTCGGGCAGATCGAAACCGGTGGCGAACCAGAAATAGCTTTCCGGCTCACCCCAGACGAGATCGGAATCCACCGCCTGCCAGGTCGCGGGGTCCTGCCCGACAATGGCGTTGCGTTCCTCGGGCAGGCCCCGACGGAAGCGCAGCGGCAGGCTGGCTTCGATCGGCTGGAAAATCCGCTCCCGCAGGCGCGAAAGCAAGTGGTCGAGTTTTTCGATACGCATGGCAGGAAATCCGGATTGGCGGGGCGTCAGGGCGCCAGGGTTTCAATAGCGATCTCGGGAACGACGCCGGGAAAGGCGGGCTGGAGCACACCATCTACCTTGAGGCCGGCGGTCCAGTCGAGCGCCAGTTCGGGCGCATCGGGGCGCTGGAGCAGCAGGCCATCGCCACCGGGCCCCAGCGTCAGGCGGCATTGCGCCATATAGGCGGCAAAGGCCTCGAAACCCAGCCCCTCGTCCACCAGCACCGCCCAGCCCTGTTCGGGTCCGGAAGCGCGATATTCGATGCCGGCGCAGGGCCCCTCCGTCACCGCTTCGAGCGGCGCCGTCGCCTTGTAGGCCACCAATCCCGCCCCTCCTTCGAGGATCAGCACATCGCCCAGGAGATGATGGGCGAGGCCGGCCCGGGCCGCATAGACATGGGTAAACCCGAGCCGCGCCCCGGCCCCGAGGCGATAGAGCGCCAGAGCCGCGTTACGGTGCTGGCCGATGCGCGGCAGGACCCCGTTGCCGGCCCAATAGGAAGGGCGTTGCTGGCCCCATGGATCATCCTCGCCGGGATGATTGAGCCAGCTTCGCGCCATGGGATGACTGGCAAAGCGCAGGTCGAGCACATGCTGCTGATGGCCAGAGCCGCCGGCGCGCGCACCGCTATTGGTGGAAAGCTGCACATGGCGGGTCTTGTAGAGGCTGAGCAGGGCCGCCGGCCCGAACCCCTGGCTATAGCGGGCGACGATGCCCTGCCCCCGGGCCGGTTCGACATAATCGGCCAGGTCCGCGGGCGGCGCGTATCGCCCGGCGGCGAACAGCGGCAGCGACGCCACGCCCTGGTTGAGCCAGCCGCTGCCGAAGGCAATGGCGGCGAAGGGCGCCAGTTCGGTCAGCGGCCCGGCGCGCAATTCCTTGTCATAGGCGCGCCCCATGGATCCGGCCGGCACTCCGGCCAGCGTGTGCAGCGCCACCATGGTGAAGATGCGATCGCACAGGCCCCGCGCCCGCGCCGCCAGCTTTTCGGGCGCCAGTTCGGCCAGCGCCAGAAGGCCGATGAAATCGACCGGGTAATAGGCGGCCGAGTTCCATTCGGCCAGGCCCTCTTCCTCCACCGCATCCAGCCACAGGCCCAACCGCTCGGTTGCCAGTGCCGCCTGCTCGGCGCCGCTGCGCCCGGAGGCGACAAAGGTTTCGTCGGCAAAGCAGAGGCCGGCGAGAAGCTGCGAAACATGGAAGCACAGCGCGTGGTTCTCGCTCCAGAACCACATGACATCATTGCCCGGCTCATCGACCCAATAGCGGAAGCCGAGCAGCGCGGCGCGCACCCGCGCCGCCAGGTCGGCGGGAAAAGCCGCACGATGGCGCATCCAGGCCCAGAGCAGCGGCACCGCGACGAAATCGGCGCAATCGCGCCGCTCCTCGATGGCCGCCAGGGTTTCCTCGATGATGGGGCGCGATCGCGGATCGTCGGCGCGGCCCGTCTCGAACAGCGCGACGGCCGTGCCCATGCGCATTTCCCCATGCCGTGCGGCGTGGTCGAGCGCCTGCGCCTTGCGCGCGGCGAGATCGGGAGCCAGCGGCGCGGGCACGTCGTCGTGCAGAACGGCGCAGCCGATAGCGCGCTCGACGCGGCTGCCGCCAGCCATGAAAACCAGATTCAAAGTGTGATAGCCTTGCGGCAAGTCCTTGGCAGAACAGAGTTTCAGCGCCGTGGCGCCGGCAGGCAGGCACAGGGTCCGCGCCAACAGGGTGGCATGGGTATGCGAGGTCGAGGCGATCTCCACAGCGATGTCGACGGGCTGGGCCGATGGCGTATCGAACAGCAATTCCACTTCGCCGTCCCCGCCCACCATATCGCCGCGCACGCGCACCTGGCTCGAGAGCGCCTTGAGGCTGTCGATGGCTTCGCCCATCCTGGCGCCGGGCAGCACGACATCGAGCGCGACATCGTCGACCAGCACCAGCTCGAAGAACCAGTTGACGTCGCGCTCGGCCATGTCCTCGGTGCGCAACACCACATCGCTGCCGCCCGGCTTGAGCGGCAGGTGGACGATTGTTTCCTGCGTCTGGTCGCGGGTATAGGGCTCGAAGCGCGCCGCCGGGACGCCATCGACCCAGATATGCACCCCGCCCCGGGTCGAGAGGCGGAACGAGCAATAGCGCGCCTCGGGCGCCACCAGCCGGGTGCGGCACCAGCGCACCAGCCGCGTGGGCCGGTGGCGGAACTGGCTGAACTCGACGCGACGATTGCTGCCGGGCAGGTAGAGGCTGTCCAGGGGCCAGTCGTCGCGCAATTCGACCGTCCTTGTGGCGACCTCGCACCAGGTGGCGACCCGGCACGGCAGATCGCCGACATCGACGAAACCATTGATATATCTGTAATTCTGCGGATCGCGCGCCGGCGCCGGCTGGCCGGGGAAATCGCGGGCCTCGATGGGCGACAAGGCCCAGGCATTGAGGCTGTCGCCCCGCTTCAGGACCATGAGGGCTTCGCTCACGCCACCGCTCCCACCAGCGACAATTCCTCGGCGAAATGGCAACGAACCTGCCGCCCGCCGGCGACATTGCGCAGCGCCGGCACCTCCGTTGAGCAACGCGCCTGCGCATAGGGGCAGCGCGGATGAAAGGCGCAGCCGGCAGGCGGATTGGCGGCATTGGCGATCTCGCCCTTGAGCGGCACGCGCTTGCGGGTGCGGTTGCCGCGCGGATCCGGCTGCGGCACCGCCGCCATCAGCGCCTCGGTATAGGGATGCAGGGGCCTGGCGAAGAGCTGGTCGGTCGGCGCCACTTCCATCAGCCGCCCCAGATACATCACTCCGACCCGGTCGGAAATGTGCTCGACCATGCCCAGGTCATGGGTGATGAAGAGATAGGTGAGGCCGAATTTTTCCTGCAAATCCTGCAACAGGTTGATGTTCTGCGCCGCCACGGAAACGTCGAGCGCCGAAACCGCCTCGTCGGCCGCGATGAAGCTGGGATTGAGCGCCAGGGCCCGGGCAATGCCGATGCGCTGGCGCTGGCCGCCGGAAAAGGCATGGGGATAGCGATTGATGAATTCGGGGCGCAGCCCCACCACCTGGAGCAATTCGGCCACCCGGTCGCGGATTTCGCCCGGCTTGCCCACGCCATGGATGACCATGGGCTCGCCCACCAGCTCGAGCAGGGTCATGCGCGGATTGAGCGAGGAATAGGGATCCTGGAAGATCATCTGCATTTCGCGCCGCACCGCGCGCATGTCGCGGTCGGGAAGGCCGGAAAGGTCGATGACCGAGCCATCGGCGCGACGGAACAGGATTTGCCCGTCGGTGAGGGTATAGGCGCGCAGCATCAGCCGGGCGACGGTGGACTTGCCCGAGCCCGATTCTCCCACCAGGCCCAGGGTTTCGCCCTTGCGGATATCGAGCGAGACATCGTCGATGGCGCGCACCTCCCCCACCTTGCGGCGCAGCCAGCCGGCATGGACGGGGAAATATTTCTTGAGGTTGCGCACCGAGATCAGCACGTCCTCGGGCAGCACCGCGATCGAAGCATCAGACATGGGCGGGCTCCTGCGCGAACTGGTCGGCAATATGGCAGCGGGACATCTGGGCGCCGAAGCGCTTTTCGGGCGGCGCCTCGACATCGCAGAGCCCGGCAATGGCATGGCTGCAGCGCGGGTTGAAGGCGCAGCCGGGCGGCACGCTGAACGGGTCGGGCACCATGCCCGGAATGGTGGGCAGGCGCCGCCCCTGATCGACGCCCAGGCGCGGGATCGAGCGCAGCAGCGCCTGGGTATAGGGGTGCTTGGGCGCGTAGAAGATGTCGTCGACGCTGGCCGTCTCAACGATCTTGCCTAGGTACATCACCGAGACGCGATCCGCGATGTCGGCCACGACGCCGAAATTGTGGGTGATGAAGATGATGGCCATGCCCAGTTCGGCCTGGAGATGCTTGAGCAGGTCCAGGATCTGCGCCTCGGTGGTCACGTCCAGCGCCGTGGTCGGCTCGTCGGCGATCAGCAGGCTCGGATCGCACGAAATGGCCAGGGCGATCATGGCGCGCTGGCGCATGCCACCCGAAAGCTGGTGCGGATAGGCATCCACCAATTCCTTCGGACGCGGCAATTGCACCTTGGCCAGCAATTCGATGGCCCGCTCGCGGGCGGCGGCGCGCCCCAGCCCCTTGTGCAATTGCACCGTGCGCATGATCTGCATGCCGATCGTATGCACCGGCGAAAGCGCCGTCATCGGCTCCTGGAAGATCATGCCGATATGATTGCCGCGCACCTTGCGGATGGCGCGGCTGTTGCGCGAGAGGGCGGAAAGCTCGAAATCCTCGCCGCTGCGGGGGCGGAAGAGGATGCGCCCGCCCGCATCGACCGCCCGCTTGGGCAATAGCCGCATGATGGCGCGGGCGGTGATGGACTTGCCAGAGCCGCTTTCCCCCACGATGCCGAGCACCTCGCCCTTGTTGACGTGATAGGAAACGCCGTTGACGGCCTTGACCAGGCCTTCGCGCATGGGGAAGTGGACCTGCACATCGTCGAGTTCGAGCAGCCGCTCGGCCGGCATGGAAAGGTTCTGCATGATCTTATTGCCCATAGGGATCGGCCGCGTCGCGCAGGCCATCGCCGAGGAAATTGAAGGCGAGCACGGTCAGCACCACCGCCACGCCCGGCGAGAGCAGCCACGGCGCCATGGAAATGGAACGCAGGTTCTGCGCGTCCTGCAGCAGCACGCCCCAGCTCACCACCGGCGGCCGCAGCCCGAGGCCGAGAAAGCTCAGCGCCGTTTCGCCCAGGATCATGTCGGGCACCGCCAGGGTGAGGGCCGCGATGATGTAGGAGGTCATCGAGGGCAGCATGTGCCTGGTGATGATCCGGTATTCCGAAGCGCCGGCCAGCCGCGCGGCCAGCACGTAATCCTCGTTGCGGATGGCGAAGAACTGCCCGCGCACCACCCGCGCCAGATGCGTCCAGCCGATCAGCGCCAGGATGAGGGTGATGAGCACATAGACAAAGAGCGGGTCCCAGGCGATGGGCAGCGCCGCGGCCAGGCCCATCCACAATGGGATGGTGGGAATGGAGCGGATGAACTCCATGAGGCGCTGGATGGATGAATCGATCCAGCCGCCGAAATAACCCGAGATCGAGCCCAGCGTCAGCCCCAGCACGAAGGCGAAGGCGACGCCGACGAGCCCCGCCGAAAGACTGACCCGGGCCCCGTGCATGAGCCGCGAAAACACGTCGCGCCCCAGATCGTCGGTCCCCAGGAGATTGATCTGGTTGCGCCGGTCTTCGACCCCGAACAGATGGATGTCGGACTTGAACAGGCCGAAGAAATTGTAGTCGTCGCCACGCGGAAACAGCCGGATGGGCAGGATTTTCTCGGGATCGTCGGCGAAATGCACCCGCGCCGTTTCCGGGTCGCGCTCGCGCGCCAGCCCATAGACGAAGGGCCCGACGAACCGCCCCTCATGGAAGAGGTGGATACCGGTCGGCGGCGCCAGGGTGCGCAGGCGCTGCACCTCGAAGGGGCTGTAGGGCGCCACCATGTCGGCAAACAAAGCCGCCAGGATCAGCAGGCCCAGGAACCACATGGAAATGACGGCCAGCGTATGCTTGGAAAAGCGCCGCCAGATCAATTGCCAGGGCTTGGCGGTGAACAGGTCCTCCTTGCGGTCGCGGGCCTGAGGCGGGGCGGTCAGCGTCTCGTCGGTCATGGCGGAACCCTCACGCATAGCGGATGCGCGGATCGAACCACGCGAGCAGAATATCGGAAATCAGCGTGCCGATGACGGTGAAGACGCTGAGCACGAGAATGAAGCTGCCGGCCAGATACATGTCCTGCATCTTGAGCGCCTGGAGCAGGAGCGGGCCGGTCGTGGGCAGGTTGAGCACCACCGCCGTGATGATGTCGCCCGAAAACAGGGCCGGCAGCGCCCAGCCCACGGTGGAAATGAAGGGATTGAGCGCCACGCGCACCGGATAGCCCCAGACCACCCGGGCCTCGCTCAGCCCCTGCGCATAGGCGGTTTCCACATAGGGCTTGCCCAATTCGTCAAGCATGTTGGCGCGCATCACCCGGATAAGGCCCGCCGCCCCGCCCGTGGCCAGAACCACCAGCGGAATCCACACATGCTGGAGCAGGTCCACCACCTTGGCCAAGCTCCATGGCGCGGTCTGGAATTGCGGCGAGAACAGGCCGCCCACATTGAGATTGAGATAGACGAAGCTGATCCAGAGCAGGATCAGCGCCAGCAGGAAATCGGGAATGCCCTTGCCCAGGAAACCGAAGACGGTGAACACATAATCGAGCACCGAATATTGCCGCGTCGCCGAATAGACGCCGACCGGTATGGCGATGATCCAGGTGAAAACCAGGCTCAGGGTGGAAATAGCCAGGGTAATGGCCAGGCGGTCCCAGATCAGCGTCGAGACGGGCGCGTTCCATTGCAGCGAATAGCCGAAATCGCCGCGCAGCACGATGTCGCTGATCCAGCGCCAATATTGCACCAGGATCGGGTCGTTGAGCCCGTATTGGGCGCGCATCGCCGCTTCCTGCGCCTCGGTGATGTATTCGCCCTGGTGGCGCAGCTCCGCCGCATAGGCGGTGATGTAGTCGCCGGGCGGCAACTGGATAATCACGAAGGCGATGAACGAGATGAAGATGAGCGTCGGAATGGCCAGAAGGGCGCGCCGGACGATGAAGGCGATCATTGCTGCTGTTCCTCCCCCGACGCGGCGCCCGCGAAGGCGCCGGCCGAAGTCAAGTCGAGGACCCGGGGCCGGAGGGGCCCGCCCCGGGTCCAGCTCGCGTGCTTATTCCTGGTCGAGCCAGAATTGCTGGGTCCGGGCAATGCCCACGCCGCGGAAGATGTCGTCCTGCACCAGGTCGGACTGCACATTGTGCATCTTGTCCGAGACGATGTTGACCACCACGCCGCCGCCATAGACGCCGATGACGTAGCCGGCATCGACGAAGTCCGCGATCATCTCATTGACCGCCGCGTCGGCCTCGTCCAGCGAATGGGCCTGCGAAGCACGATCCCAGGCAGCGAACATGTCGAGTACCGCGCTGCCCTCGGGCGGCTCGATGCCGCTTTCGCCATCGGTCTGGTACCATTTGAAATATTCGTTGCCATAGGACTGGCTGCCCAGCATCAGGCGCGGATCGGCCGGCACATAGGTCAGGCGGTCGAACGGCATCCACTGAAGCTGGAAGTCGTTGTTATCGCGGTTATTGTCCCATTGCGTGCGATCGATGACGCGCGGCAGGAGTTCGATACCAACATCGGCGAACATGTCCGAAAGCAATTCGAGCGTCTTGGCATTGGCCGCGTCGTTCGTCTCGATGGTAAGGCTTAGGCGCTTTCCATCCGAACGCAGGCGGAAACCCTCGCCGTCGCGCTCGGTCAGCCCGACCGCATCGAGCAGGCTGTCGGCCTCGTCCGGATCGTATTCGGTCCAGTGATTGGACAAATCGTCCTTGTGATAGGGCGAGCCATTCACCGGTGCCGTCTGGATCGGATAGGCCAGGCCCGACTGGGTCAGTTCCACGATGGCCTCGCGGTCGATCGCCGCGCCCATGGCGTGACGGAAATCCGCGTTCTGGAACAGGGCCTGCAAGACCTCGTCCTTGACCGTCTGGTTGGGAATGATCGACCAGACATTGGAATCGCGCCCGGGCACCACATGATAGCCGCCGCGATCCTCGTTCTCCTTGTAGAAGGTGTAATTATCGAGGGTCATGAAGCGCGCCTGCATGTCGATCTGCCCCTGCGCCACCATCAGGTTCAGCGTTTCGGGATCCTGGAACAGGCGATGCTCGATGCGGTCGATATAGGGAAGCTGGTTCCCCTCCTGGTCGACGGCGTAATAATAGGGATTGCGCACCATGGTGACGGTTTCGGACGGCGCCGGCGTCTCGATCTTCCAGGCCGTGATGACCGGCAGGTCGGGATTGACCCACCAGGCGGTGGCCGCACCCTTGGACCCCCAGAGGTCGGTCCATTTCGCCACGTTGAACGTCTTGGCCGCCGCGGCCAGTTCGTCCTCGCTGGCATAATGGTTGTTGAACTGGCTCAGATAGTGCTTGGGAAAGATGAAGCTGGGGCGGTCCAGGCTCGGCTCGCCCGTCGAATCCTTGGCCAGGATTTGCAGGAAATAGACGTAAGGCTGGGCGAATTTCACCGTGAAGGTGCGCTCGTCCTTGATCTCGACTTCCATCGGCACGCCGCCAGGCGCGAAAGTGGGGTCGATATTGGGAACGATGTCGGTATTGAGGAAGATGTCCTTGTACCAGAATTCCACGTCCTCGGTGGTCACCGGCGCGCCATCGGACCATTTGAGCCCTTCGAGCAGGGTGAAGGTGAATTCGGTGGAATCGTCGTTGACCGAATAGCTCTCGATATAGCCCGGGGTCAGCACCGCCTGGCCATCGGCATCGGCGGTCCATTTCAGGACCCGTTCTTCCATCAGCTTGGTCGGGCCCCAGCGATCGCCCGGACCGTTATAGGCCCGATGCCAGACGCCGCCATATTCGCCCACCGACAACGCATCGACCACGGTGGGATGAGTGGGCAGGCGCTCGTCCACCGGCGGCAATTGGCCGGCCTCCACCATCTCGGCCAGCATCGGCGCTTCCTGGAAAGCCCAGGCCATTCCGGTCATCGCCGTCGTCGACAGGGCCGCGATCGCAAAACCCGCAATCCATTTCCTGGCGTTCATTGTGTCTCCCCTAGCAGTAACGGCCACAATGCACCGCACGGTGACATCGGGGCCAGGTGAACCTCGCCGGAGGCCTTGGTACGTGCTGAAAAAATTTTTGCATGAACCCTTTCCTCCCTCTCCTGTAGCCACAAATCACCATGCAATCTCTCTTGCTTATTCGGTGATTTCTGCGGTTACATGCAGCATCCTTGCGGCACTTTAAGCGCCGCGCAAGACGAAAAAATTTGCACAAATATGGATTATCGGGAATTTTTGCCGGGAGGAGCAGCGGCTGGTATGGAAGATATCGAGTACTATCAAGGCGATATGGGCGCCCATTGGCGCAAAAGCGGCGCGGCGGCACGTCCTCAAAAAAATTCACAAACCGGTTACTTACGGCAGCTCGCCGAGTGCCTGATGGGCAGCGGGCCGATGCAGCGCCCGGCCCTCGCGCGCCGGATCGGCCTGCCCCGCCAGACCGTTTCGGACCTGCTGGCGAGCCTCGAAAGCCGGGGCTTGGTGCAGGTTTCCGGCGCGCTGGACGGCCTGCCCGGCCGCTCGCAACTGAGCTATGCCCTGCGCGCCAATGCCGCCCTGGCGCTCGGCTTCGATGTCGGCGGCACCAAGCTGGCCGGTGGCCTGTGCGACATGCGCGGCACCGTGCTGGCCGAAATGACCGAGCCAACAGACCGAGGCGGAGCGGAAGGATTGGTCGCCCAGATTGCCGCCATGGCGGAAAATCTCTGCCGCAAAGCCGGCCTGCCGCGCTTTCATGTGCGCAACAGCGCCATCGGCGTGCCCGCCGCAATCGACCCGCAAAGCGGCATGCCCAGCCTGGCCGACAATTTGCCGGGCCTCGACGGCGCCCCGCTGCGCGATGCCCTCGCCACGGCGCTGGGAGGCGAGGTTCACCTGGACAATGACGTCAACCTGGCGCTGCTGGCCGAAACGGCGCGGGGCGCGGCTCGTGGCCGGAACAATGTCGTGTTCATCGCCCTCGGCACCGGCATAGGCGGCGCGCTGCTGGTCAACGATCACCTGCTGCGCGGCGCCTTTGGCGGTGCCGGCGAGATCGGCTACATGCCCTGCCCCGGCGCGGAAGGCACCACGACGCTGGAAGCGCAGGTGGGCGAGGCCGGCATCCGCCGCGCCTATGGCGCCGCCGGCGGCGATCCCGGCCATACGGTCCGCGACATTTTCGCGGCAGCCGAAGCCGGCAATGCGGCGGCCAGCGCCGCCCTCGACGGCGCGGCCGCCCACGTCGCGCAGGCGCTTATCGCCATCCTGGCGCTGGTCGATGCCGAAATGGTGGTGTTCGGCGGCAGTATCGGGGCGCGGCCCGAATTCATCGCGCGGGTCGAAAGGCGAGTGGCGGCCGGCTGGATCCGGCCGGTCGTGTTGCAGCGCAGCGCCGCAGGCGGCCGCGCCGGACTGCTGGGCGCGCTGGAAACCGCCCGCCAATTCATGCTGGAGGACCTGTTCGGCCCGGCGCCCAGCAATCAGGGATAGGGCCGGACGCTGCCGCGCATGGTGAGGCGGCAGCCCAGTTCCAGCCGGTGCGCCGGCGGCGCGCTGGCGGCATTGACGATGCGCTGTTCGAGCAGGTGCAATGCGGCCAGCCCGATATGGTCGAGCGGCACGCTGACGGTGGTGAGCGTCGGCGCGGTGAATTCGCCCAGCGCCACGCCGTCGAACCCGACCACGGAAATGTCCCGGGGCATGACATAGCCTTCCTGTTGCAGGGCGGCCATCACGCCCAGCGCCAGGTTGTCGGCGGCGCAGAAAATGGCCGTGATGCCCCCCAGCCCTTCATGCTTGGCGATCCAGCGGCGGATGGCGGCTGCGCCCATATCGGGGAAATAGCCCTCGGCGTGATGGATATAGGCGGTGTCCAGCGACAGGCCATTGGCGCGGAACGCGTCGAGAAACCCGTCGCGGCGGCGGCGCACCGTGCTGCGGCCTTCCCAGGTGAGGTGCATGATATTGCGGTGCCCCTGCCCGATCAGCCAATTGGTGGCATAGCGCGCCGCGAAGCGGTTGCCCGGCGTGACGCTGTCGATCTGCATTTCATGGTCTTCACCGTTCATCAGCACCGCCGGAATGCCGGCCAGGGCGATTTCCTTGAGCAGGTCGCGCCGGTCCTCGTTGAGCAGCAAGATGCCATCGACGCCATGGGCCCGCGCCTGCTCGACCAGCCGCGTGCCCGACACGTCGGGCTGGTCCACTTCCACCGGCACCACGCGAATGGCCCGGCGCTCGCATTCGCGCATCAGCGTGCTCAGCAGCGTCCAGGAATAGAGATTGTATTCGTTGTGCGGCAGCGTATCGCTGGGCACCGCCAGCAGAATGCTGCGCAACACGGCAATGGCGGCCTTTTCCCGGCGCCTGGCCAGATAACCCAGGGCGCTGGCCGCCTCGAGCACCCGCGCCCGCACTTCGGGCGAGATGGGCGCCGTGCCGTTGAGCACGTGGGACACCGTGGAAACGGCAACCTCGGCGCGATCGGCGATGTCCTTGATGCCGACTTTCCGGCCCGGTTCCTGTCTCAAATCGTCCCTCTGCGCTTGTCCCGCTCCCTCCCCACTTTTCAATCAGGCCGCGCCGGCGCGCAAGACCGGGCACGCGGGCAACGCGACTTCCTTGCGGGCGGCCCGCAAAACCGCTACCGCTTCGCCATGAGCCGCAACAAGTTTCCGCCCAAGCCGAAATACGATCCCGATACCGGGCCGGTCTATCTTTATGGCCTGCACACGGTGCGCGCCGCGCTGGACAATCCGCGCCGCATCAAGACCGAATTGCTGGCCACGCACAACGGCCTCAACCGCCTCAGGGAAAGCGGCGGGACCGGCGCGGTGAAGCTGCGCGAGACGAGCCCGAAGGAACTGGACCGCCTGCTGGGCGGCGAAGCCGTGCATCAGGGCGTGGCGCTGGAGGTCGATCCGGTCAGCCGGTTCGGGCTCGGCGACATCGAGCCGCTGCGCCTCGTGGTCATTCTCGACCAGATCACCGACCCGCACAATGTCGGGGCCATCCTGCGCACCGCCTGCGCCTTCGGCGCCGATGCGGTGGTCACCACCGCCCGCCACTCGCCGCGCGAAACCGGCACCATGGCCAAATCGGCCTCCGGCGCGCTCGACCTGGTGCCGATGATCGAAGTGCGGAACCTGGGTGACAGCATCGAAATCCTCAAGCAGCGCGGCATGTTGGTGCTGGGCTTTGATTCGGAAGCTGAAGCACCGCTGAAGCCGCGCCACGACGATCGCCCGCTGGCCGTCGTGCTCGGCGCCGAAGGCAAGGGCCTGCGCCAGCGCACCCGCGAACTCTGCGACGAAATGGTGCGGCTCGACATGCCCGGGCCGATAAAATCGCTCAACGTCTCCAACGCGGCGGCCATCGCACTGTTCGCGGCCACGGCGGGCCGGCCATGAGTACGTTCGCGCCCTTCGCCATGGCGCTGCGCCTGTCCGGCGTCAGCGTGCCGCAGGACGACATCGATACCGCCCTGCGGCAATTGAGCGTGCGATACGAGCCCGAAGACGCCGAAAACAGCTTTTACGCGCAGGTGGACGTGCCGGTCGCCAATCCGGTGCGCGCCCTGCTCGACCTGGCGGACCGTTCCGGCCCCGCCATCGCCGCCATGCTGGAGGATCGGCGCATCGGCAAGGCGGTGCTCGATATCGCCTTCGACTATCCCGCCGAGGGCGAATCCATGTCCGCGCGCCTGCCCGCCCACGCCGTCGCTGCCCTGGCGGGCCACGGCATCGATATCGAGATTTCCGTCTATCTCACCGATGTCGAGGACGACGAGGACTGATCCTCACGCCTTCAGGGTACTGGTGCGCGCCACGAGGCGCGGCGTCACCACGAAATGCTCGGTTTCCTTGCGGCCCTTGATCCGCTCGATCAACAGGCGCGTGGCCTGCAGGCCCAGAAGCTCGCCGGACTGGTCGATGCTGGTGAGGCTGTTCTGGGCGAAATCGCAGAACATGGTGTTGTCATAGCCGACAATGCCGACATCCTGGGGGATGCGCAGCCCCAATTCGGTCGCCACGCTGATGACCTCGAGCGCGATGAAATCGGTCCAGCAGAAAATCGCATCGGGCCGGTTCTGCCCGAGCAGCATGCGCCGGGCGGCAAGCTGCACGTCGCGCAGCGTCTGGGGGCACCGGACCACATTGATGAACCCGCCCAGCCCCGCCTCCATCATGCCGCGCCGATAGCCCAGCTCGCGCTCGGCCAGAATGGTGGACGTATTGCTGTCCAGGCTGAGCATGGCGATGCGCCGGTAGCCGGCCGCCACCAGATGGCGCACGACCAGCAAGCCGCCGAGCTGGTCATTGTTGTTGACCGTGTCGAAGGCCTTAGAGTGCGGATCGTGATGCCCCACCGCCACCAGCGGCTTGCGGGCGGCGACATGGTCGAGATTGGCCCGGTCCTCGGTGGCGCCGATCAGGATGATGCCATCCATCTGCCGGTCGATCATGGCTTCGACGATCGCCAGCTCGCCGCTGGTCGAGGATTGGGTCGTGCCCATCAGCGAGCGATATTGCGTGCGCTCCAGCGCATTGTTCACCCCGACCAGGATGTCGGCGAAGAAGGGATTGCGGATGTCGGGCAGCACCAGGCCCAGCGTATAGGTCTGCCCGCGCATGCCGCGCGCCGCCGCCAGCGGGCGGTAGCCGAGCTTGTCCATCGAGGCGCGGACCTTGGCGCGCAGCGTATCGGAGACGCCATAGGCATCGCGCAGCACCTTCGAGACGGCGGCAACGGAAACCCCGGCATCCTCCGCCACTTCCCGGATGGTCACCCGCCCGCTGCTCCTGCCCGCCGCCTTCTGCGCCATCATCATAATCCTCCCGGGCAAGGCGCTGAATTTCCAGCAGATTTGCGCCCCGCCCCTCAATGAATACCAGGAGCGCAGCCTAGCGCAAGAAAACCTATTGCCAAATGGTGAAAATCGTAGAACGATACACGTAGAACATTCTACAGAAGCGCGGAAGCGCCATTTGCGAGGAGGCCAAGCGTGAACGACGCAGCGATACTTCACACCCGGAATGCCGAACCGGCATCGCTGAACTGGTCGGCCCGGATGATCCGGCCCCTTGCCGACAAGGGCGTCGGCACGCCCGCCAGCTTTGTCGCCCGGACCTTCACGCTCGATCGCGTCGGCGGCTCGGAAATCCTGCATATCAGCGCCCTGGGGCTCTATCGCGCCTTCATCAACGGCCAGCGCGTCGGCAACGACCTGCTGACGCCGGGCTGGACCGCCTACGACCAGCGCCTCAGCTATCAGAGCTATGCCATTGCCGACCTGCTCAAGGCCGGCGAGAACCGCATCGAAATCTGGCTGGCCGATGGCTGGCTGCGCTCGCAAATGATGTGGGGCAAGGCGCCCATCTTCAACACCTGGGGCGAGCACATCGCCGCCATCGCGCAGATCGATACCGCGCCCGGCAGCGCCACGCCGCTGCTGGTGACCGACGAAGCCTGGGAAAGCGGGGAATTGCCGATCCGCAAATCCGGCATCTATTTCGGCGAAATCTTCGATGCCCGCCTATCGCCCGTTCTTTCGGCGGGCACGGAAGCCATCGCCTTCGACCCGCAAATCCTCATCGCGCATGAAACGACGCCGGTGCGCGAACTGGCTCCCCTGCCGGCGGTCAAGACCTGGACGGACGCGGAAGGCCGCGCCATCCACGATTTCGGCCAGAATGCCGGCGGCAATGTCGCCCTTACCGTTGAGGGTACGGCCGGCGCGCGCATCATGGTCGAACATGGCGAAGTGCTCGACAAGGATGGCAATTTCTACAACGGCAATTACCGCACCGCCGCCGCCCGCATCGAATATATCCTGGCCGGCGGCGGCCGCGAGCATTACCGGCCTTATTTCACCTTCCAGGGCTATCGCTATGTGCGCGTGACCATCGAAGGCGAAGCCCAACTCCTCGATATCGTTTCGGTGCCGATCAGTTCGGTCACCGAGGCCAAGGCCGGCTTCACGTCCGGCAACAAGCTGGTCGATCGGCTGTTTCTCAACACGCTCTGGTCGCAGCGCGCCAATTTCATCGAGGTGCCCACCGATTGCCCGCAGCGCGACGAGCGCCTGGGCTGGACGGGCGACGCTCAGGTCTTTGCCGGCACCGCCTGCTATCTCGCCGACGCGCAAGGCTTTTTCCGCAAATGGGTGCGCGACCTGATGGTCGATCAGCGCGCGGACGGCGCCGTGCCGCATGTATGCCCCGACCCCACCCGCCTCAAGCCCGACGATTATCCCGGCTTTTTCGGTTCGACCGGCTGGGGCGACGCCATCTATGTGGTGCCCTGGCAGGTTTACCTGCATTACGGCGACACCGCCCTGCTGCGCGAAGCGCTGCCCGCTATGGTCAAGTGGGTGGATTTCGTCTGGTCGATCAGCGACGGCCCGGTCGTGTCCCCACCCCGCGCCTGGGGCGCGCGCGGCTTTTCCTTCGGCGACTGGCTGCAACCGAGCGGCCCCAGCGCCAAGCCATTGCCCACGATCGGCGACGATGCGGCGGCGACCATCTATCTCTATATCGCCGCCAGCCAGGTGGCCGAAATCGCCCGGCTCACCGGCGACGCCGAGACAGCGGCACGGCTGGCCGGCATGGCCGCCGAAGTGAAGGCCGCCTTCGCCCGCGAATTCGTCTCCCCCTCCGGGCGCCTGGCCTATGACGACCAGACCTCCTACGCGCTGGCTTTCCTCCACGATCTCATCCCTGAGGACAAGCGCGAGGCGGCAAAGACCTATTTCCGGAACGCCATCGCCCGCACCGATGGCCGGATCGGCACCGGCTTCATCGGCACCCCGGCATTGCTGCCGGCGCTCATCAAGATCGGCGAGCCCGGCCTGGCCGCCGAAATGTTCCTGCAAGAGGACGTTCCGGGCTGGCTCTACCAGGTCAGAATGGGCGCCACCACCATCTGGGAGCGCTGGGACGCGATCCAGCCGGACGGCACGATCTACAACCCGCAGATGAATTCCTACAATCATTACGCCTATGGCGCGGTGTGCCAATGGCTGCTCGAGGCCGTGGCCGGCTTCCGGCCCGACCCGCAGGCACCGGGTTTTGCCAATGTGCTGTTCGAGCCCGTCATCATTCCCGACCTCTCCCCCGTCGCCGCCCATCACGAGAGCCCGAGGGGGCGTATCGTGGCGGCATGGAGCATCGAGGGCGAGGCGGTGCGCTACACCTTCACCGTGCCGCAGGCCAGCACGGGCCGCCTCACCTTGCGCCCCGAATATCGGGATGCCCGGCTCGATGGCGTGGCGCTGTCCGGCACGGCCGGGAATATCGCGCCCGGCGAGCACGTCCTGACATTCTCGTATTCAGCCCCCGCCCGCCAGGTGAGCCGGGGGCCGAGCATCAATGCCCGCACGCCTTAGGAGAGAGGGCGGCGCATAACTGGAAAGGCCTGCATGGGGTGGGCCGAAAGGGAGGAAGACCATGACCAAAACGACCCGCAGGACGGCCCTTGGCGGCCTGACGGCCGGCCTGCTGGCGCTGACCGCGCTTTCAGGCCCCGCCTATGCCCAGAGCGTCACGCTGAGCTATCTCATTCCCAGCGGCGCCGATGGCGTCGCCGTGGCCGAAGAACTGGTGCGCAGCTTCGAGGCGGCCAATCCCGACATCAATATCGAGATCGAAACCCGCCCCGGCGGCTCCGAGGGCGACAACCTGGTCAAGACCCGGCTGGCCACCGGCACCATGGCCGATATCTTCCGCTACAATTCCGGCTCGCTGTTCCAGGCCATCAATCCCGCCCAATTCCTTGAAGATCTCACCAACGAGCCCTGGCAGGCCGATGTTCAGGCCTCGTTCAAGCAGGTGGTGACGGCGCCGGACGGCACGGTGCGTGGCGCGCCGATGGGTGCGGCCATGGGCGGCGGCATCTATTATCACATCCCCACCTACGAGGCGCTGGGCCTGTCCATTCCCAAGACCTGGGATGAATTCATGGCCAATAACGAAAAGATCAAGGCAGCGGGCAAGGTGCCGGTGATCCAGACCTATGGCGACACCTGGACCAGCCAGCTTTTCGTGCTTGCCGATTATTACAATGTCTCGGCCAAGGACCCCAGCTTCGCCAGCCGCTACACCGCCGGCGAGGCCAAGTTCGCCACCGATCCCTCGGCGCTTCGCGGTTTCGAGAAATTGCAGGCCGTTCACGATGCCGGCTATTTCAACGAGGATTTCGGCGCCGCCAAATATGACGACGGCATCCGCATGATCGCCAATGGCGAGGGCGTCCACTATCCCATGCTGACCTTCGCCACCACGGCCATCGCCGCCAGCGTTCCCGACAAGCTGGGCAATGTCGGCTTCTTCGCCCAGCCCGGCGACGATGCCGACCTCAACGGCCTGACCGTGTGGATGCCGGACGGCATCTATATTCCCAAGACCACCTCGAACCTGGAAGCGGCCAAGAAATTCGTGGCCTTCGTCGCCAGCGTCGAAGGATGCGAGGCCCAGACCCGCGCTGGCGGGGCTTCCGGCCCCTATCTCGTCAATGGCTGCACCCTGCCCGACGACGTGCCGCCGGCCGTGTCGGACATGCTGCCCTATTTCGCCGAGGGCGGCCAGAACGGCCCGGCGCTGGAATTCCTCTCGCCCATCAAGGGCCCGGCGCTGGAGCAGATCACCGTCGAAGTCGGCTCGGGCATCCGCTCGGCCGCCGATGGCGCCGCGCTCTATGACGAGGACGTGCGCAAGCAGGCCCAGCAGCTCGGCCTTCCCGGCTGGTAAGCAATAAGCCCATGATGCAGCTCCGGGCGCAGGTGAACCCAAGGCCCGGCCCGGAGCTGCATCCACCCGATCGCATTCGCAGGAGAGACGATCCATGGCGGCCATGTCCGAAGCCGGCGCCGCGGCGCCCCCGCTGCCCCTGCCCCGCAAGCGGCGCTCATCCTATCCCATGTGGTTCTACGCTCCGGCGGCGATCATCTATGGAATCCTGTTCCTGTTTCCCACCTTCAGTTCGGCCTGGTTCAGCCTGACGCGCTGGAACCTGTTCAGCTCGTCCTTCATCGGCATCGACAATTTCGTCCAGTTCTTCCGTGAGCCCTTCCTGATCCAGGGCCTCACCAATACGGTGATCTATGCGGGCGTGACCTCGGGGCTCAAGGTGGTGCTGGGCCTGGCCCTGGCGGTATTGCTCACCTCGCCGCGCGTCTGGCGCGATTATCTGCGCTCGGTGGTCTTCTTCCCCGTCCTCGTCTCGACCGTGGGCGTGGGCATCACCTTCACCGTACTCATGCATCCCACCCAGGGCATGATAAACGAAGGGCTTGCGCTGCTCGGCATCAAGGGCCCCGGCTGGCTGACCGACCCGAAACTCGCCCTGCTCTCGGTGGCGCTGGTCGATGTGTGGAAGGGGGTGGGCCTGGCCACCGTCATCTACATTGCCGGCATCGTCTCCATTCCCAAGGATTATTACGAAGCCGCACGCATCGACGGCTCCACGCCCTGGCAGAGCTTCCGTTACGTCACCCTGCCGCTCTCGCGCCCCGCCACCGCCACGGTCATCATCCTCAGCTTCATCGGCGGCCTGCGGACTTTCGACCTGGTCTGGGCCATGACGCGGGGCGGACCGGGCTTTGCGTCCGACACCATCGCCTCGGTCATCTACAAGCAATACCAGGCGGGCTTTTACGGGCTTTCGACCGCCGGCAACGTGGTGCTGTTCATCCTCATCGCGGTGCTGGTCATTCCCCTCACCATGTTCCTCAACCGCCGCGAGGGCCACGAATGAATTTCCTGCGCAAACACTGGCTCAACGCGCTGGCGCTGGTCGTTTCCACGCTGGTCTTCCTCTTGCCCTTCGCCTTCATCGTGCTCACCGTGCTCAAGGACAAGCAGGAAGCCGCGCTGCTCGACTTTTCCTGGCCGAGCAGCTTCCATCTCTGGGAGAACGTGGTGGAGGTCGTCACCACGCGAAACTGGATGCTGGTCACGGCCTTCGTCAATTCCATCATTCTCACGGTGGCCAGCGTAACCCTGCTGGTCATTTTCGCGGCCATGGTCGGCTTCGTGCTGCAACGGCGCAAGACACGCTGGAACGGCCTCATCAACTTCCTGATCCTGGCCGGGCTGATGATGCCGCCGGCCGTGGTGCCGACCATATGGCTGCTGCAGAGCATCGGGCTCTTCGCCACGCTGCACGGGCTGATCCTGGTGGAAGTGGCCTATGGCCTGTCCTTCTCGATCATCCTCTATCGCGCCTTCATCGCCACCATTCCGCGCGAGCTGGACGAAGCCGCCATCATCGACGGCGCCCGGCCGCTCGACGTCTTCTTCCGGGTCATCCTGCCGCTGCTCTGGCCGGTCACGGTCACCAATATCGTGGTGCAATCGGTGGGCATCTTCAACGATTTCACCAATCCGCTCTACTACCTGCCGGGCAACAAGAACGCCACGGTGCAATTGACGCTCTACAATTTCCAGAGCCAGTTCAATACGTCCTACAACCTGCTCTTCACCAATATCCTGCTCATCACCATTCCCCCGCTGCTGGTCTTCCTGTTCTTCAACCGGCAGATCGTGGCCGGCATGACAGCAGGCGCCGTCAAAGGATAATCCCATGGCCGGACTGCAACTGAAAAACCTGCGCAAGAGCTATGGCGAGCTTGAAGTCATCAAGGGTGTCGACCTCAATATCGAGGATGGCGAATTCGTCGTCTTCGTCGGCCCCTCGGGCTGCGGCAAGTCCACGCTTTTGCGCATGATCGCCGGGCTCGAGGAGATCACCGGCGGCCAATTGCTGATCGGCGAGCGCGTCGTCAACGCGGTGGAGCCGCGCGACCGGGGCATCGCCATGGTGTTCCAGTCCTATGCGCTCTATCCGCATATGAGCGTTTACGACAATGTCGGTTTCGGCCTCAAGCTGGCGCGCACGCCCAGGGAGGAGCGCGACCGCAAGATCCGCGAGGCGGCCAGGATCCTGCAGATGGAGCACCTGCTGGAGCGTAAGCCGAGCCAGCTTTCCGGCGGCCAGCGCCAGCGCGTCGCCATCGGCCGCGCCATCGTGCGCCAGCCCGAGGTATTCCTGTTCGACGAGCCGCTCTCCAATCTCGATGCCGCCCTCAGGGTCGACATGCGCATGGAAATCGCCAAGCTCCACAACGATTTGGGCGCCACCATGGTCTATGTCACCCACGACCAGGTCGAGGCCATGACCCTGGCGGACAAGATCGTGGTGCTGGACGGCGGCGTGGTCCAGCAGGTGGGCTCGCCCATCGAACTCTACCAGCGGCCCGCCAATCTGTTCGTCGCCGGCTTCATCGGCTCACCGAAGATGAATTTCATGGACGTGAAGGTCGACAAGGTCACCGACGACAGCGTCACCGTCAGCGGCAAGGACGTCATCAGCCTGGCGCTGGCCTTGCCCGGCCAGCCATTGCGCCCCGGCGAGACGCTGACCCTGGGCGTGCGACCGCACGACCTGCTGCTCACGCCATCGGGGGCCATCGTGGGGCGCATCGGCCTCATCGAGCGGCTGGGCAACGAAACCACGGTCAGTCTCGACCTGCCCTCGGGCGCGCCGCTGCTGGCGGTGCTGGATGGCGACCACCTGCTCAAGCGCGGCGACAGCCTGACGCTGAGCATCGCGCCGGAAAAGGCGCTGCTGTTCGGCAATGACGGCAGGGCCCTGTTGCCGCCGGCTTAATCGGGCAGGCTCAGCACCGCATCCGAGGCATTCGCGGTGATGACGCTGCGGCCGAAAACGCCCGGATGGGCGGGCGCCAGCGCCACCACCCTGTAGCCGCGCGCTTCGAGATCATCAAGGAAGGTGGGCAACAATTCCACCGTGCGCTGGTGGATGTCGTGGAAGAGGATGATACCGCTGCCCCGCGCCTCCAGCCGCGCCAGCGTGCGCTGGATGACCGTGTCGGGGCTGTCCTTGTAATAATCCTTGCTGTCGATATCGACATCGAGCACCACGATATTGCCCTGCAACATGCTGGTGCGCAGGAAACCGGTCTGCGCCAGATAGGGGAAGCGGAAGAAGGGCGAAAGCCCGTCCCCCGCCCCGTCCAGGGCGGTGGCGATGGCTGTCTCGCCCCTGGCGATCTCGTTGATCGCTTCCTGGCGGCTGAGCTTGGAAAGATCGACATGGCCATAGGTATGGCTGCCCACGGTGTGGCCGCGCAACGCCACCTCCCGGGCCAGTTGCGGATGCGCCTCGGCTTGCGAGCCGAGCATCAGGAAAGTCGCCTTCACCCCATGCGCGTCGAGCGTGTCGAGAATGGCACTGGTCCTGCCCGGCCGGGGACCGTCATCGAAGGTCAGCACCACTTCGCCGGGGCGCAGGATGATGTCGGTGGTACTGGCCACCTGCAACGTGCGGCCGGCCAGCGCACCGGTATGGAAAAGCCTTGACGGCATGACCTGGCCGATATCGGCGCTGACCCGGCGCACGCTGCCGGTCACCACCGCATCCTGCGCCTTGACCGGCCCGGTGGCATAATTGTTCTGGCTGACGGGCTTGGCGCAGGCGCCGAGCGAAGCGGACAAAAGGCCGACGGCGACAAGGGCAGACAAGAACCGCACTGAAAGACCCGCTGGAAAGCATTAACGGGCCTCACAATTTGCGATTATGGTTAATATTCCCCTCGCAAAAACTTAACGATTACTTATCCGCCAAGGTTTTGGCACGCCGCGCCAGACTGTCGAGCGCGCCGAGAAAGGCCGAGCGGTCCGTCGGCCGGAAACCGGGATTATGCCCTGAAATCTCGCCCGTCTCGCGCAGGTGCTGCTTGAGGTCGCGCATGGCCAGGGCCATGCCGATGGAGGCCGGGGTAAATGGCTTTCCGGTAAAGCCCAGCACGTGGCACCCCTTGTCGATGGCCCGGCTGGCGAGCGGGATATCGGCGGTCAGCACGATGTCGTTGGCCTGGGCGTGCTCCACGATCCAGTCATCGGCGGCATCGGCACCCGAAGGCACCACCACGACCCGCACCATGGGATCGCGCGACGGCCTGATGCCGCCATTGCTGACGAAGGTGACGACCAGCCCCAGCCGCTCGGCGACCTTTCTCGCCTCGTCCTTGACGGGACAGGCATCGGCATCGACGAACAGCGCCGGATCAGCCATGAGCCGGATCAGTAAACCACCACGCTGCGGATGCTTTCGCCTGAATGCATCATCTCGAAACCCTTGTTGATGTCTTCGAGCCGCAACGTATGGGTAATCATCGGGTCGATCTCGATCTTGCCGTCGAGATACCAGTCGACGATCTTCGGCACATCGGTTCGCCCGCGCGCCCCGCCAAAGGCGGTGCCCATCCAGGTGCGCCCCGTCACGAGCTGGAAGGGGCGCGTGGAAATTTCCTGCCCCGCCCCGGCCACGCCGATCACCACCGATTTGCCCCACCCGCGATGGCTGGCTTCCAGCGCCTGACGCATGACCTTGGTATTGCCGGTGCAATCGAAGGTGTAATCGGCCCCGCCGATCGTGTCGCCCCGCCTTTTGGTGAGGTTGACGAGATAGGGCACCACATCTTCGCCGATTTCGGTGGGATTGACGAAATGGGTCATGCCGAAGCGCTCGCCCCATTCCTTCTTGGAATTGTTGATATCGACGCCGATAATCATGTCGGCGCCGGCCAGCCGCAATCCCTGAATGACGTTGAGCCCGATGCCGCCGAGCCCGAACACGACCGCCGTGGCCCCCTCCTCCACCTTGGCGGTATTGATGACCGCGCCGACGCCCGTGGTCACCCCGCAACCGACATAGCAGACCTTGTCGAAGGCGGCGCTCGAATCGATCTTCGCCACGGCGATCTCGGGCAGCACGGTAAAATTGGAGAAGGTCGAGCAGCCCATATAGTGGAAGATCGGCTTGCCCTCGAAGGAAAAGCGCGAGGTGCCGTCCGGCATCACGCCCTGCCCCTGGGTCGCGCGGATGGCGGTGCAGAGATTGGTTTTCCGCGACAGGCAGGACGGGCATTCCCGGCATTCCGGCGTATAGAGCGGAATGACGTGATCGCCCTTCTTTACCGAGGTCACCCCCGGCCCGATATCGACCACGACGCCTGCCCCCTCATGCCCCAGAATGGACGGGAAAATGCCTTCGGGATCGGCGCCGCTCAGGGTGAAATCGTCGGTGTGGCAAATGCCTGTCGCCTTGATCTCGATCAATACTTCACCCTGCCTGGGGCCTTCCAGATCGACCTCGACCACGTCCAGGGGCTTGCCAGCGGCAAAGGCAACGGCGGCACGGGTCTTCATGGGGATTCTCCTCTTTCCTGGCCCCGAAACTGGCATATGGAACCGGGCCCGGGCAACTCCCCGCCACGAATGCCTTGCCCCGGCCATGGACCGGGGCAAGTAAAGGCGGACGAGCCGGAAACGGAACGATGCAATGGCCTATCGAGGCCGGCGATACTGATAAATTCCGACATCGATGGAGCCTTCCATGAAGCCGGCCTCGCAATAGCTCAGATAATAGATCCATTTGCGCTTGAACGGTTCGTCATAGCCCAGGGGAGCGATCATCGGCCAGCGTTCGAGGAAGCGTTCGCGCCAGAGCTTCAGCGTCCTGGCGTAGGACAGGCGAAAATTCTCGACATTTTCCAGCACCAGGCCATAGCGCTCGCCGAATTCGCGCATCACCGTCTTGGTGAGCAGCATGCCGCCGGGAAAGATATAGCGCTGGATGAAATCGGGACCGCTGCGATAGCCGTCGAAATCGGCCTCGTCGATGGTGATGGCCTGGATGGCGGCGGTGCCGCCGGGCTTCAGGCGATCGTGCAGCGTCTGGAAATAGCTGGGCCAATTGTCTTCGCCCACCGCCTCGATCATCTCGATCGAGCCGATATGGTCGAACTGACCCTCGGTATGCCGATAATCCTCGAAAACCAGCTTGGCATATTTATCCAGCCCCTGGCGCGCCAGGCGTTCAAGCCCGTATTTGAGCTGTTCGGCCGACAGCGTGATGCCGCGCAGGTCGGCCTTGTATTCGCGCGCCACCGTCTCGGCGAAACCACCCCAGCCGCAGCCGATTTCGAGCACCGAGGAGCCTTCGGTGACACCGGCCATATCGGCCACGCGCCGGTATTTTGCCAATTGCGCCTCTTCCAGGCTCTGGTCGCCCGAAGTGAAGACGGCCGAGGAATAGGTCATGGAAGGATCGAGCCACTGGCCATAGAAGTCGTTGCCGAGATCGTAGTGCTCGGCAATGTTCTTCTTGGAGCCTTCGAGCGTATTGCGGCGCGACAGATGATAATGCAGGTCCGAGGCCGCGCGGCGGAACACGCCCAGATTGGCCCGTTGCAACGTGTCGCGGTTTTGCAGGAAGAAGCGGAACAGGGCGGTGAGATCGTCAACCTCGATGTCGCCGTTCATATAGGCGGAGGCAAACCCCACCGTACCGCGCTGCATGGCCTCGCTGATGACCCTGAAATTGTTGAGCCGCAAAACGGCATGTTCGCCGGTGGTCGGATTGCCCAGCGTACGGGCCCGTCCATTGGGCAGGATCACCGTCACGGCGCCGTGACGAGGGGCGCCGATCATGGCGGCGCCGATCTTTTCCACGATCCAGGAAACAAAGCGCGTCCACGAAGAGACGCCGGTGCGGGTCTGATCTACGGCAGTTTTTGTCATTGAGCCGGTCGGTCCAACTATCGGGATAGGGAGCGGCCGGCCTGCGCCTTCCGCCCGAGCTTCAAGGTTGGCGGCACCCAATCAACCAAAGCATATCGCCTCCCCAGCGGGTGCCCGTGCTCACTTTATCCGGCAAAACGGGATATGCAAGCCGCCGCAGCGCAAGAGATTGGTCCGACAGGGATTTAACGCGCGGGGCGGGCGATGTCGGTCAGGCGCAATTGCGCCTGCGCGCGGCCCTGGTAATGGTCGAGGCTGAGGCTGCCGGCAAAGTGCAGCGGCTGGTCGGCCTCGCGCAGCAACACATCGCCCAGCGGCGTGCCGGCGGCGCGAAAGGCAATGGCCTTGAGCCGCGCGCCATCGTCGGCGGCAAGTGAGAAACTCACATGCCCCCCCTTGCCCACCACCTGCGGAAACCGCGCGCGATGCGCGGGAAAGGCGAAGATCGGCGTGGAATTGCCCGCGCCATAGGGCCCGGCTTTTTCGAGCTGGTGCAGCAGGTCGGTGCTGGCGCCGCGCGCAGTCAGTGCCGCATCGATGCGCAGGGCCGAAGCGGCGCGAGCGGTCGAAACCGTTTCCCCCATCTGGCCGGCAAGGAAAGCCCGGAAGGCGCCGAGATCGCCCGGCCGCAGGGTTACGCCCGCCGCCATGGCGTGGCCCCCGCCCTTCGGAATCAATCCGGCCTCGACGGCGGCGATGACAGCGCGCCCCAGATCGACCCCCGGAATGGACCGGCCCGAGCCGGTGCCGGTGCCGTCGGGATGCAGGGCAATGGCAAAACTGGGCCGCTCGAACCGCTCGCGCAGGCGCGCCGCGACCAGGCCGACAATTCCCGGATGCCAATTGGCCGAGGCCAGGACCAAGATGGGGGGCCCTTCGCCACTGCCGATTTCGGCTTCAGCGACGGCGCAGGCTTCCTCCACCGCCTCGACCTCGATGCGCTGCCGCTCGCCATTGAGTTCATCGAGCCGGGCGGCGATGACCATGGCCTGATGCTCGTCGTCCAGCGCCAGAAGGCGCGTCCCCAGCGCCGCGTCGCCGATGCGCCCGCCGGCATTGATGCGTGGGCCGATCAGAAAGCCCAGGTGATAGGGATTGAGCGGCCCGTTGATCCGCGCCGCCAATCCCAGCGCGCTGAGGCCCGGCTTGCCGCCCTGCCGGGCCACATCCAGCCCGCGCACCACGAAGGCGCGGTTGAGCCCCACCAGCGGCACCACGTCGCAGATGGTGGCCAGCGCCACCAGGTCGAGCAGGCTCATCAGGTCCGGCAGGCCCGTGTCGCCGCGCTGGCGCAGGAGGCGATTGACCGCCACCAGCACCATGAAGGTCACGCCGGCGGCGCAGAGATAGCCCAGGCCGGATATATCGTCGGGCCGGTTGGGATTGACCAGGGCGGTCGCGGGCGGCAGGTCGTGGTCGGACAGGTGATGGTCGATCACCAGCACGTCGGCGCCGCGCCCCCGCGCATGGGCAATGGGCCCATCGCTCGTGGTGCCGCAATCGAGCGTGACGACGAGGCTGGCGCCGCCGTCGATCAGCTTGTCCATCGCCGCGACATTGGGGCCATAGCCCTCGAAGACGCGGTCGGGAATATGCACCTGCGGCTCCAGTCCGAAATGACGCAGGTAGCGCGTCATCAAGGCACAGGAACAGGCCCCGTCCACATCGTAATCGCCGAAAAGCGCGATCGTCTCATTATCGGTGACGGCCTTGGCGAGGCGCTCAGCCAGCATATCCATGGCCGTCAGGGTCGAAGGGTCGGGCATCAGCGCCCGGATGGTGGGCTCCAGCCAGGATTGGGCTGCGTCCGCGTCAACCCCGCGCCCCGCCAGGATCCGCGCCAGGATGTCGGGCAATCCGGCACGCTGCCCGATGGCCACCGCATTGCGCAACCCGGCCGCATCGAGGCGATCCTGCCAGGCCCGGCCGGTCACGGAGCGGGAAACATCGAGAAAAGGGCGTGGCGTTTCGGGCATGAGCGAGGGTTAGGGGATTTTGCGCGGGGTGGGAAGGGCCGGAGGCCCACCCCCGTGGTTCGAGGCGCGGGGCATTATCGTGCGTGGCGCGCCTTTATCCAGCGGGTGGTCTGGCTCCAGGAGCGCATGACGATGGTGCTGGTTTCCACGATATTGCGCCGCAGCCGCACGCCATCGAGCAGGGTGCCGTCGGTAACGCCGGTGGCGGCGAACAGCACGTCGCCCGACGCCAGGTCGTCGACCTCGTAAATGCGGTTGGGATCGGTAATGCCCATGTCCCGCGCCCGGTCGCGCTTGACCGGATTGTCGAGGATGAGCTTGCCCTGCATCTGCCCGCCAATGCAGCGCAGGGCCGCCGCCGCCAGCACGCCTTCGGGCGCGCCGCCGGACCCGAGATAGATATCGACGCCGGTATCGGCGGTATTGACCGCATGGATCACTCCGGCGATATCCCCGTCGCTCAGCAATTTCACCGCCACCCCGGCGCCGCGCAATTCCTCGATCAGCCCGGCATGGCGCGGCCGGTCGAGCACGATGGCGGTGATTTCGGCCAGCGGCACGCCCTTGGCCCGGGCCAGCGCCTGGACATTCTCGGTCGCCGACCAATCGACATTGACGGTGCCGGGCGGATATTCGGCGCCGATGGCGATCTTGTGCATATAGACGTTGCGCGCCACGTTGAGCAGGCCGCCGCGCTCGGCCATGGCCAAAACGACGATGGAATCGGGCTGGTTCTTGGCGCAGAGCGTGACGCCTTCGAGCGGATCGACGGCAATATCGACCTGCGGCCCCTGCCCTGTGCCCACCGGCTCGCCGATATAGAGCGTGTCGCATTCATATTGCTCGCCCTCGCCGATCACCACGCGGCCGGCAATGGTAACCCGGTCGAGTTCCGCCTTCATGGCATCGACGGCGGCGCTGTCGGCGGCCTTTTCATCGCCCTTGCCGCGCCATTCGGCGGCGGCGATGGCGGCGCGCTCGGTCACGCGCACCATTTCCAATGTCAGGGTGCGATGCAGATTGGCCGGACTCCTGTCCGTCTCGACCTTGCTGAGCTTCATGTCTCCTCCCTCCGGGGCATTGCGACCCCAGAAGGGTCAGAGCATTTCGATGCGGATCAATTGCGGTTCACCGACTATGAACCCGTCGGCGGCGATCCGCGCAAGCGCTTCGCGCACCGATGCTTCCAAAGTCTGTTGGGTAATCATCACCACGGTGCGGGTAGGCGAACCGTCCGGCGCCACCGCTTTCGCCCCCAGGTCCGAGCGCTGGATGACGGAATCGATGGAGATCATCTTCTCGCCCATGCGGGTGGCGATGGCGGCCAGGGCGCCGGGCACGTCCTTGGCGTTGAGCCGGATATAAAAGCCGCCCTCATGGGGCCGGGCCGGCGCTTCGGAAAAAGGCAGAAGCTCGTCACTCGGCACGCCCAGCGGCGGCACGCGGGTACCGCGCGCAATATCGAGAATGTCGGACAGGACCGAGGACGCGGTGGGCGGGCCGCCGGCGCCGGGGCCGGCCAGAAGCAATTCATGCACGTGGTCGGTTTCGAGCGCCACCGCGTTCATCACCCCATCCACCCCGGCAATGGCGCTGCCCTTGGGCACGAAAGTGGGATGCACGCGCTGCTCGATGCCGTTTTCGGTGCGTTCGGCAATGCCCAGCAACTTGATCTTGTAGCCCAGTTCCGCCGCCACCTGGATATCGTGCTGGCTGATATTGGAAATGCCCTCCACCCGCATGCGATCGGGGGCGATTTCGTAGCCGAAGCAGAGCGTCGCCAGGATGGCGAGCTTGTGCGCGGTGTCGAACCCTTCGACGTCGAAGGTCGGGTCGGCTTCGGCATAGCCCAGGGCCTGCGCGTCCTTGAGGCAATCGGCAAAGGAAATGCCTTCATTGCCCATGCGCGTAAGGATGTAATTGCAGGTGCCGTTCATGATGCCGAACACCTTGGCGATGCGGGCCGAACCCAGGCCCTCGCGCAGCGTCTTGATGACCGGCACGCCGCCGGCCACCGCCGCCTCGAAGCCCAGTTGCGCCCCGGCTTCCTCGGCCATGCGGGCCAGGTTGACGCCATGCTTGGCCAGCAATGCCTTGTTGGCCGTCACCACCGGGCGGCCGATTTCCAGCGCCGCCTTGACCGCCGCGAAAGCCGGCCCGTCCTCGCCCCCGATCAGTTCCACGAACAGATCGATGCCCTCGCATTTGGCCAGGGCCACGGGATCGTCGAACCATTCGAGCCCGGAAATGTCGATGCCGCGGTCGCGGGAACGCGAGCGCGCGGCAACGGCGACCACCTCCAATTGCCGGCCCAGTTTTCGCGTCAGTTCGGCGCCGTCCTTTTGCAGGATGCGCACCAGCGTCGCGCCGACATTGCCCAGCCCCGCCACGCCGATCCGCAGGGGCGCCTGCCGGTCGCCATCGCCGAATTCCGCCATGGCCTTGAGGATCCGCGCCCGCGTCTCGGTCCGCGGCTCGCGTCCGTCGCGCAGGTCGAAGACGAAGAGCGGATCGCCCGCCACGATCCGGCCGAAACGGGTCGGCGTCCAGCCCCGGCTGGAAATGAAGGATTCGACGGCTTGGCGGAAAGACTGGATATCGCTCATGGTGAGCGCCATCTGCATAGGAATTCGCCTAGCCGTCAATAGGAGTTTTCACCCGCGCGCGAAGAGGCCTTGCCGCCCCGGCCGGAAGCCGGGGCATGGCCGGTAATCACGCCTTGATCGGCACGACATTGCCCTGCCCGGCCTTGGAGCCGAGCAGTTTCTTGATATTGCGCGCCGCCTGACGGATGCGCTGCTCGTTTTCAACGAAAGCGAGACGGATATATTGGTCGCCATATTCCCCGAAGCCGACGCCGGGCGCCACGGCGACCCCGGTTTCCTGGATCAGCAGCTTGGCGAATTCGAGCGAGCCGAGATGGGCGAATTGCGCTGGAATCGGCGCCCAGGCGAACATGGTGGCCTTGGGCACCGGAATCTGCCAGCCCGAACGTCCAAAGCTCTCCACCATGACGTCGCGGCGATATTTGTAGATGTCGCGCACCTCGGCAATCACTTCGTCCGAGCCGTTGAGCGCGGCAACGGCCGCCACCTGGATGGGCGTGAAGGCGCCATAATCGAGATAGGACTTGACCCGCGCCAGGGCGGCGATCAGCCGCTCGTTGCCCACGGCAAACCCCACGCGCCAGCCGGGCATGGAATAGGTCTTGGACATCGAGGTGAATTCCACCGCGATATCCATGGCGCCCGGCACCTGCAGGATGGAGGGCGGCGGCGCATCGTCGAAATAGATCTCCGCATAGGCCAGGTCGGAGAGGATGAAAATGTCGTGCGCCTTACAATATTTGACGACCTCGGCATAAAAATCGAAATCGGCCGTATAAGCGGTCGGATTGGCCGGGTAATTGAGCACCAGCGCGATCGGCTTGGGGATCGAATGGCGCACGGCCCGGTCGAGCGAGCGCAGGAAATCCTCATTGGGATCGGCGGGCATGGAGCGCACCACCCCACCCGACATGATGAAGCCGAAGGAATGAATGGGATAGGTGGGGTTGGGCACCAGCACCACGTCGCCCGGCGCGGTGATCGCCTGGGCCATGTTGGCAAAACCTTCCTTGGAGCCCAAGGTCGCCACGACCTGCGTATCGGGATTGAGCTTCACCCCGAACCGGCGGCCATAATAGCTCGCCTGGGCCTTGCGCAGGCCGGGAATGCCCTTCGAGGTCGAATAGCGGTGCGTGCGCGGATCGAGCACAGTTTCCTTGAGCTTGCTGACGATATGCTCGGGCGTCGGCAGGTCGGGATTGCCCATGCCCAGGTCGATGATGTCCACGCCATTGGCCCGCGCCTTCGCCTTGATCGGGTTGATATGCTCGAACACATAGGGCGGCAGGCGGCGAATGCTGTGGAAGTCTTCGGTCATGATGATCCTCGGGTCCGGGGCGGGGCCGGATGATGGCTGCGACGCGCTGTAACGCTGCGCCTTCCCATAGTGGAAAGGCCGATTATCGCAGAATTATGGTTTTGAACGGGTTAAGCCTCGTTTCGAGGCGTCAAGGGCAGGATATTCGGCTCTTCCCGGCCAGGCGCTGGCCATGTGGGAAGAGCTATCGGGCGCTCGCCGCTGCGGCGGCCGCGCGGGCAGCCGACCGATTGCCGGTGAGCCAGGCTCCAAACCATGCAACAGTGAACGGAGACGCCATGTCTCTTGCCCTTCAGAAATGACTTCTGATACCACGTCTCCACGTGGCTCATGCCTTTCTTATGTTCTCCGGCAAACCTTGTAAATGCCGTCGCGCTTTTACATCTATCTGCGGTGCCGGTGCGAGCCAGCGGCAGGATATTATCGGGTAGGTGCATGAGAACACGCGTCGCAATCGCCACGATTGGTACTTCCGGCGACGTCCGGCCATACCTTGCCCTTGCCCAGGAATTGCAGAACAACGGCCACGACGTGGTGCTGGGCACCAATGCCGATTTCGAGGACCTGGTGCGCTCCTATGGCGTGGGCTTCCACAGCTTGGGGACCCGCATCCAGGACTGGTTGCAGGAATCGCGCTTCGACAACGCCATCAGCCAGATGAAGCTGCACCATTTCCCCGCCCTGCTGCGCGAAGGCCAGGCCCTGGTGGAGCGGGCGGCGCGCAATGCCTGGGCCATGGCCCAGGGCGCCGACGCCATGGTGGTCAACATCAATACCAGTTTCGGCATCGACATCGCCGAAGCGCTCGACATCCCGGTCATCATGACCGCGATGCAGCCGCTCAATCCGACGCGCGAATTTCCCGTCTGCGCCTATGAAGTCCCCGATCTCGGGCCGACCTTCAACAAGCTCAGCTATATCGCCATGAACCTGCAGCAGGCCTATTACGACATGCCGCGCGACCGCCTGCGCCGCAACCTCATGGGCCTGCCGGCGCGCAAGCGGGGGGGCCTGTTCAAGGACAGCTACGGCAACAACCTGCCCACGCTCTACAATTTCTCCGCCATCGTTTCGCCGCGCCCGCGCGACTGGCCGCAGACCGCCGTGGTCACCGGCTTCTGGCACCTCGAAGACAATAGCGGCTGGACCCCGCCCCCCGAATTGCAGCGCTTCCTCGATGCCGGCCCGCCGCCGGTCTATATCGGCTTCGGCTCCATGCCCTTCGGGGCCGAGCGCAATACGCAAATCCTCAAATCGGCGCTGGAGCAATGGGGCGGGCGCGCCATCGTCGCGCGCGGTTGGGGCGGCATCAACCCCGCCGACCTGCCCGACACCGTCTTTGCCGTGGCCGAGGCCCCGCACGACAAGCTGTTTCCGCTGGTGGCCGGCGTAATCCATCATGGCGGCGCCGGCACCACGGCCGCCGGCCTGCGCGCCGGCAAGCCGACCTTCACGGTGCCCCAGGCCTATGACCAGCGCTATTGGGGCCGTCGGGTCCGCGCCCTGGGCTGCGGCCCCGCCCCGGTCCGTCTGCGCGCCTTGACGCCCGAAAAACTGGCCAGCGCGCTGCACCAGCTCACCAGCAATCCCAATATGGCGGCCAATGCCAAATCCATCGGCAAGGCCCTGTCTGGCGAAAAGGGCCTGGAAACGGCGGTCAATTTCATCGAAGCCACAATCGACGCCGCCCGCGCCGGCGCCAGGCGCTTCCCCGCCGCAAACTGAGGTCGCAGGCGGCAAAATCACATTCCCGGAAACGGCAGCGTTCACCTCACCGGCCATCAGCCCCGTTGCGGGCTCGTCCCGGTAACCGAAACAAAAAAATGGCGACCGAGAGGCCGCCATTTTCATTGATGCTGAGCGCGCCGCTAATGGGTCACGCTGGCCGCGGCGTCGTCCACCGTATCGACGGCAGCGACCGGGGGTTGCTCCTCGAAGTTCCATTCGATGGGCTCGGGCTTGCGCACCAGCGCCCGCTCGATCACCTGGTCCATGCGGCTGACCGGCACGATCTCCATGCCTTCCTTGACGATATCCGGAATCTCCTGGAGGTCGCGGACATTCTCCTCGGGAATGAGCACGGTCTTGATGCCGCCGCGCAAGGCGGCCAGCAGCTTCTCCTTGAGCCCACCGATCGGCAGCACCCGCCCCCGCAGCGTGATCTCGCCCGTCATGGCGACATCGTTGCGCACCGGAATGCCGGTCATCACCGAAACGATGGCGGTGGCCAGGCCAATGCCGGCCGAAGGACCGTCCTTGGGGGTGGCGCCTTCGGGCAGGTGGACGTGAATGTCGCGCGTATCGAACATGGGCGGCTTGATGCCGAAGTCGATGCAACGCGATTTCACATAGGCCTGCGCGGCGGTCAGCGATTCCTTCATCACTTCCTTGATGTTGCCGGTGACCGACATGCGGCCCTTGCCCGGGGTCATCACGCCTTCGATGGTCAGCAATTCGCCGCCCACCGAAGTCCAGGCCAGGCCCGTGACCAGGCCTACCTGCGCCTCGGCCTCGATCTCGCCATGCTTGAAGATGGCAGGGCCGAGATATTTGGTCAGGCGCTCATCGTTGATCTCGATCGACTTGACCTTGGTGCGCACGATATCGGTCACCGCCTTGCGCATCAGTTTGGAAATCTCGCGCTTGAGATTCCGCACGCCGGCTTCGCGCGTATATTCGCGGATAACCTTCATCAGCATCGCGTCGGAGAGCACGAATTCGCCGTGGGCCAGGCCGTTTTCGCGTGCCGCCTCGGGAATGAGGTGCTGCTTGGCGATGGCGTGCTTTTCCTCCTCGGTGTACCCCGAGAGGCGGATGATCTCCATGCGGTCCATCAGCGGGCCGGGAATATTGAGCGTGTTCGAGGTGGTGACGAACATCACGTCCGAGAGGTCGTAATCGACCTCGAGATAATGGTCGTTGAACGTGTGGTTCTGCTCGGGGTCGAGCACTTCGAGCAGCGCCGAGGACGGATCGCCCCGGAAATCCTGGCCCATCTTGTCGATCTCATCGAGCAGGAAGAGCGGGTTGGACTTGCCCACCTTCTTGAGCGACTGGATGATCTTGCCCGGCATGGAGCCGATATAGGTGCGCCGATGGCCGCGGATTTCGGCCTCGTCGCGCACCCCGCCCAGGGCCATGCGCACGAATTCGCGTCCGGTTGCCTTGGCGATGGACTTGCCCAGCGAGGTCTTGCCGACACCCGGAGGGCCGACGAGGCAGAGAATCGGCCCCTTGAGCGTGCCGGTACGCGCCTGCACCGCCAGGTATTCCAGGATCCGCTCCTTGACCTTTTCCAGCCCGTAATGATCCTCGTTGAGCACCTTTTCGGCCACGGCCAGGTCGCGCTTGACCTTGCTCTTCTTGCCCCAGGGCAGGCCCAGCAGCGTATCGAGATAATTGCGCACGACCGTGGCTTCGGCCGACATCGGGCTCATGCCCTTGAGCTTCTTGATCTCGCCTTCGGCCTTGGCGCGCGCTTCCTTCGAGAGCTTGGTCTTGGCGATGCGCTCTTCGAGTTCGCCCACCTCGTTGGTGCCGTCCTCGCCATCGCCCAGCTCGCGCTGGATCGCCTTCATCTGCTCGTTGAGGTAATATTCGCGTTGCGTCTTTTCCATCTGCCGCTTGACGCGGGAGCGGATGCGCTTTTCCACCTGCAACACGCCGATCTCGCCTTCCATCAGGCCGATAATCTTCTGGAAGCGCTCGATGACGGAGAGGGTGGAGAGCAGGTCTTCCTTTTCGGGGATCTTGATGACGAGATGACTGGCAATGGTATCGGCCAGCTTGCTCGCATTCTCGATCTGCCCGACGGCAGCAACCACCTCGGCGGAAATCTTCTTGTTGAGCTTGACGTAATTCTCGAATTCGGACTGCGCCGAGCGGCCCAGGGCCTCGATCTCGGTCGCGTCCTCTTCCGGCTCGGCCAGGGTGGAGGCTTCCGCCTCGAAATAATCCTCGGTCTGGAGGTAGGCGTCGATACTGGCGCGATGCAGGCCTTCCACCAGCACCTTCACCGTGCCATCGGGCAACTTAAGGAGCTGCAACACAGTGGCGATGGTGCCGGTGGGATAGATTTGCTCGGGTGCAGGATCGTCGTCCTGCGCATTCTTCTGGGTCACGACCAGAATATGCTTGTCGTCCCGCATGACTTCCTCGAGCGCCTTGACCGATTTTTCACGGCCGACGAACAGCGGCACGATCATGCCGGGAAAGACGACGATGTCGCGCAGGGGAAGGACCGGATAGACCCGGTCCCGGCTCGTTTCGCCGGTTGGATTGACGTCCGACATCACTTTTCCTTTCCAGGGCGCGCCGGGAGGAGGAAGGGGCGGCGCACCCGATTGCGACGGCCCAGGCGCAAAGGCTGGGCGATTCAGGTTAATAAATAGGGTGCTGGCCGGGCCCCGCAAGTCAACCTTTGCGCATTTGTGACCGTTACCGTTACTACGCACAGGAGATATGCCGCGGAAGGCGGAAACAGATCTGTGCCTTGCATGCAGGACAGATGCAGGCGCCTATCGGGACCCGCTCTCCAATCGCAATCGCCCTTCGCGGCCCCCCGCCCCGCCCGCGTCCGGCGAACGGGACGTGCGCGGCTTCCGACCCGGGCCGCGCTTCCGCCGAACCGCCCGCCACCAAAAGCCGGACAATAAAAAAAAGCCCGCACCGAAATGCGGGCTTCATGGAGTTCAGACTGCTCTTTTAAGCAAAGAGCATGTCGTCGCTAAGGCCGAGGCCGGTATCGTGGAACACCACGTCCAGCCCGCTGAGGTCCCCGACCGGCACCACCGCCGAGGCGCTGCCATGGGAGAGGTAGCTCACCTCATGCGTGCTGTTGTCCTGCACCAGGATATCGTCGAGCCCGTCACCGTCGTAATCGGCAATGCCGATCACCGTGCTGCCCGCGAGGTAGCCGATATTGACGTTGCTGTGGCCCGCGCTGAAATAATTCACGAAGCCCGTCCCATTGTGCTGGAACAGCAGGTCTTCCTTGCCGTCGCCGTCGAAATCGCCCACCCCGACCAGCGTACGATTGGCCTGGCTGTAGCCGAGGCTGGGATCGTCGGGGCTGTTCACCCACCCGCTGTCCTTCTGGAAGATGAGATCGTCGGCGCCATCGCCGTCGATGTCGGCAAGGGCCACCAGCGTGCCCCGGCTGGACTGGACGCCCAGATCGGTCGAGACGACCGCGTCGTTCTCGTCGATGGAGAGATAGGCCAGGCGCTGGTCGCTATTGCTCTGGAGCAGGATATCGTCCCGCCCGTCGCCGTCGAAATCGCCGATACCCAGGACCTGCTTGTCATCGATCAGGCCGATATTGAAGCTGTCCTGCGCGCTCTTGAGCACCGAGAGATAATCGCTTGGCGTCTGGAACAGCAGATCGTCCTGGCCATCGCCATCGAAATCGCCCACGGCCACCAGGCTGCCCCGGTTTCCGGCATTGCCGATAAAGCCGATATTGACATTACCCACGCCATGGCCGGCTTCATCCACGCCGCCACCGCCGGAGCGATAGGAATGCCAGCCCGAATCCGTGACCTGCACGATATCGGTCCGGCCATCGCCATCGAAATCGCCGGTGCCCAGCAGCGTATTGCCGAACGTATGGCCGATGGCCACCGCGCTGCCCGGCGAGCCGCCATCACGATAGGCCATGGCATAACCCTTGTCGGGCGTAAGGGTATTGTCCACCGTCAGGATGTCGGCCTTGAGATTGCCGTTGAAGTCGCCCTTGTTGGCAACCCGCATAATCATGTCGTCGAACTGGAAATATTCGATGCCCGAGAAGCTGTCGGTACCGTCCACGCCGGTGATCGTGCCCGCCGCGAAGTCGATCGCATATTGCGAGCGATTGCCGCTGAACACGGCCGTATCGATGCCCTCGCCGCCCACCAGATTGTCGTTGCCGAAGCCCCCGGCAAGCTGGTCGTCGCCATCCCCGCCGTTCAGCACGTTGTTGGAGGCGTTGCCGTAGAGATAGTCGTCGTAATCGGTGCCGATGGCGTTTTCCACGAAGGACAGGGTGTCCACGAAATCGCCGGCAAAGGCGAGGCCGCCCAGGTCGATGGTCATCGGCCCGTTGATGCCCGAGGCATCGTAAGTGTCGATCCCGGCCCCGCCATTGATGACGTCATTGCCCAGCGAAGCGAAGAAGGTATTGGCCGCGCTGCTGCCATAAAGGGCATCGGCGAAGCTGCTGCCCCTGACGTTCTCGAAGCCCGAAATGGACTGGCTGAAACCCACGCCCGAGAGATTGTTGGCGGAACTGCCCATCTGGAAGTTGACGCCGCTGGTCAGCCCCGAAAGGTCGATCAGGTCGCCGCTGCCCGAGCCGCCATTGACGCTGTGGCCGGTGCCATTGGCCGCGACATAGATGTCGTTGCCGCCGCCTAGGCTGAGGTCGAGCCTGCCGGCGGTAAAGCCGGAGGCATCGACCAGGTCGGCATGATTGCCCGGGGCCAGCGCGAGCTTGATGTTCTCCACCCCGTCGAGGCCGATGGTCTCGCCGCCCAGCGCGACCGCGCCGTTATCGATGCTCACCGACAGGGCCGCACCGGCCCCGCCCGCCCTGATATCGAGCAGGTCGGTGCCCGCACCGCCCTCGATGCTGTCATTGCCGTCACCCAGCGTGTGGATGACAATATCGTCGCCATCGCCGAGGCGGATGACGTCGTCGCCCAGGCCTGCCGTCACCGTCTGGCGCAGGGCATTGGCCGTGGCGTCCACCACATCGTCATGGTCGGTCCCCAGGATCACCTGGTCGGTTGTCCCGAGCGCATAGATGCCGATCTTGTCGCCGCCCAGATAGGTGTTCGCGCCGATCAGCGTATCGGCGTCGAACGTGGCCAGGCCATCGCCGATCCCGATATTCTCGAAGGCATTGGAGAAGGTATTGCCCGCGACCGAGCCATTGACCAGCGTGCCATAGGTGTCGAGCGAGACCCCGACATTATTGCCGGTAAACGTGTTGCCGGTGATGGTGATGTCATCGGCCCCATTGACGTAAACGCCCGTGGACCAGCCGGTGAACGCACTCGCCGTGACGAAAAGACCTGCGCCCTTGCCCGTTTCGGTGACGATGGCGCGATAACCGTCGCCCAGACCGCCGACGCGGTAGAACACGCTGTTCTCGACCGTGAGATTGATCCCCGAGGCCACGATGCCGGCGGCATCGTAGGCCGAACCGCTCGCGCCCTGCACCACGCGGATGCCGTCGATCACCACATTGTCGGCCTGCACCACGATGCGGCCGGTAAAGGTGCTGGTGCCGGTAGCGGTGGCGGGATCGGCATTGCTGGCATCGCTGCCATGGCCGGCGCCGATGATCTTGAGGCCGCTCAGCGCCGCCCCGATAACCACCGTGCCCGAGCCGATATCCCCATCGCCCAATACGATGGTGTCATTGGCACTGGCATTGGCCACCGCCTCGGCCAGGCTGGCAAAGCCGCCATTGCCGACCAGGAGGATACGGCCCGCCGCGCCTTCCACGATCTCGATTCCCGAGATCTGGTCGATGCCCTCGGCGCCGCCATCCACGGTAAAGCTGCCCGCTCCGGAGGTGATGTCCTCGATGCCGATGGCCGAGGCATAGCGCGCAATGTCCACGCCGCTGCCGCCGGACAGGATATCGTCCCCGCCGCCGCCAACCAGCACGTCATTGCCGCCATTGCCCAGGATGATGTCATTGCCGGCCGTGCCGGTAATGGTATCGGAGGCGGTGACGCTGCCATCCACCAGGAAATAGCCGTCGCCCGGCGTGGCGTTCAACACATTGTCCGAAACGTCCAGGTCCACCGGCGTGTTGAGGTTTCGCGTGCTGATTTCGGTATCGACGTTCTCATAGGTGTTCGGGCCGACGCCATCCAGCGCGGTCGACCCCACGCCGAAGGTGAAGCCGGTACCGGACTGGGTCACGATATTGCCCGAAACATCGCTATCGGCATTGCTGAAGGATTCCAGGTTCGCCGCCGTGCGGGTCCACTCGAACGTATTGCCGGTAATGTGGGTTTCGATCCCGCCGCCATTGGACCACACGCCGCTGCGCCAGGAGGCATTGCCGTAATAATCGGTGCCGTCGCCGGTCATCAGGTTATCGGTGATATGCACCACGCCCGAGGCCATGGGGCCGGTGAAGATGGCGAAGTCGGCCGAGGTCGAGCCACCATTGACGGTGCTGTAGAACACTGAATTGGTGATCGTGTGTCCGGCGCTGGTCATGCCCAGCGAATAGCTGCCCAATTCGTCGTGCAGGAATTTAACCCCGTCCACGAGGACGGCACCGGCGGCATTGATGGTGACCTTACCGTCGATGACCGATTCAGCGCCGCGTGAGTCGGCGCCGTTGATGCCGGCATTGGCGCCGAGAATGGTGACCGCCTTGCTTACCGTCGCATTCCCCATATGGGTGCCCACCGACAGCATGATCGTGTCGCCGTCCACCGCCGCGTCCAGGGCCGCGGCGAGGGAACTGAACCCGCCGCCGCCAACAAGCAGGATACGCGCACCACCGGCCTGTTCCACGATTTCGATGCCATCGAGCGTATCGGTGCCGCTGGCCGTCCCCGAAACCGACCAATTGCCGTCGGCCGTCGCCGTCACGGTGACGGCCTCGTCATAGACGACACTATCCACGCCGTCCCCGCCATGGATGGCATCGTCGCCGCCGGCACCGGTAAAGGTGTCGTTACCCGAGCCGCCGGTAAAGTCGTTCGCGTCGCCATCGCCCAGGAAGACGATGCTGCCGGTGGAGGTCGCGGCGGCGGCGAACGCGTCGTCCTCGCCGGCCGTCACACTCATGGTGGACTGGGTGACATTGTCCAGGTCCGAGACACTGGCATTGTCGATGCTCACATGCTCGATCGACACCGAGGGGCCGCCGATGGCCTTGCCCGGTTCGCCGGCGCGGATACCGGTGGACGTGTCGTCGATCGTGCCGTTGCGCACGACCACCTCGCCGCTATAGGTGGCCGCATTCGCGCCGCCATAGCTGCCGTCGTCCCGCACCTTGATGCCGATGGCGGCACCGAAATCCTGCGGCACGGTATCGGCGCCCAGGCTCTTGCCCACATTGGTCATCTCGAAGCCGTCAATGACGATGCCCGAGTAATCGCCGTATTTCAGGTTGATATCGATGCCCGCACCGAACTCCCCGGTCTGGTCATAGGGCGTCTTGGCCGCAAAGGCGTAACCGCGCCCGAACGTGCCCACATCGTCCATGACGACGTTGAGGATGGTGCTCTGGTCGAAGGTTTCGACATAGATGCCCTTTTCCGTCAGGTGCTGGAACAGCACCCCGTCGATGGTAACATCACTGGCCATGCCGGCGCTGCCATTGGCCTTGGCGAAGTCGATGCCGATATAGCTGTCGACGATGCTGCCGCCGACAATATCCACATCGGAAATCGTCGCGGCGGTGCCCTTGTCATAGCCCACCACCGAACCGGTGATATCCAGGTCTTCCAGGGTGACGTCGCTGATGCCATTGCCGAGTTGGACGGCATGCACATAGCCGTCGATGGCCAGGCCCTTGATGCTCACATGGCTGGCCGAGATGGTCAGGCCATTGCCGGCCGCCCCGCTATAGCCGGGCGCCGTTTGCAGCCAATCCGCCACGCTGCCGGTAATCCCGTTGATGGACGCGAAATTGCCCTGGATAACGGCATCGCCAACCCCGACGATGGAGATATTGTCGGTATCGACGGTGAAATTGCCGCTATGGGTTCCCGTCACCAGGATCGTATCGCCGGCCTCGGCCGCGTCGAGCGCGTCCTGGAGACTGGCAAAGCCGCCCTCGCCGCCGACCAGCAGGAACGAGCCGGTCCCGCCATGGGTCACCAGTTCCACCTGCACATGGTCGGTCCCACCTTCGGAAGTGGTCAGCACCCAATTGCCGTCGCCATCGACCGTGAAGTCGTCCGCGGTGACGACGTTTGCATAAGCGACCGTATCGAGCCCATCGCCGCCCACGAAGCTGTCCTCGCCGGCACCGGCCAGCACATCGCCCGCATCGCTGCCCAGGAAGATGTCGTCGCCGGCATTGCCGTGCAGTATATCGTCGCCCGACTTGCCGATGATGAGGTCATTGCCGTCCGTTCCCTCGATAACGTTACCGCCATCGCCCGGCTGGCCGAGCTTGTCGCCCTGCAGGGCAATGACCTGCCCGTCGGCGGTAACGATGTCGAACCCGGATGCATCGAGCGTTCCGGCAAAGCCATCGAAATTGACAGTCGGCCAGACCGGCCCCTGCACCACGCCCGAAACGTCAAGGTCGGTAATGGAGAGCCCCGCCCCATCGGCATAATTGTAGACGCCCACGGCGGCCTTGCTGAAGCTGCCGTCCACCGTCACGTCGTCGAAGCTGACATTGCCGATGGAAACGCTGCTGCCCAGGTCGTTATTGGGCGTGCCCACCAGCTCGAAGGCCCCGAAGGCGCCGGCGCCGCTGGCATTGACCTGCGTGAAGCTGGCATCGCCCGTGTAATCGTAGAGCTTGACCAGGAAATCGCCCGAGCCCGAAAGGCTGGTGCCGTTCATGACGATGTCCGCGACATTGTCGCCGAACACGGCAAGCCCGTTCTGGCCGAACCCGCTAATGGTCCCGCCCAGGATGGAAAGGACACCCAGATCGTCGCCATTATCGACCACGATGCCGCGCGCCGCGCCGCCCGCTCCGTCGAGGCCGATGCCTTCGAGAGTGACATCGCCGCCGACCGCCGTGAACGCGATGGCATCGCCCGAAGCCGGTGAGAGCAGCACGTCACCCATGCCGCGCAGCGTCACCGCGCGGTCGATCACCAGGTTTTCCGAATAGGTCCCTTCCCCGACGAGGATGATGTCGCCGGCCTCGGCCGCGTCGATCGCGTCCTGGATGCTGGCATAACCGCCATTGCCAACCAGGCGATAGACCATGCTGTCGTCGGCGACGATTTCGACGCCGTTGAGCAGGTCCCCGCCGATGGTCCAGCCGGCGGCCGTCCAGGCAATGCTCACCGCGGCATCGTAGAGCACGCTGTCGGTGCCCGTCCCGCCGTCGATGATATTGGCGCCCGAGCCCGAAAGGAACGTATCGTCGCCCACCCCGCCCGAAAGCAGGTTGCTGCCGGCATCGCCGACGATAAGGTCGCTGAAATCCGAACCGGTAATGATATTGTCCGAAGCATCCCCAATCAGGGTCATGCCGGAGGTCGCGCCGCTGGCATCGATATTGGCGTCGAGGTCGCCGGTGGCCACGACCGCTTCCACATTGGTGATGTTGCCGTCCACGACCAGCGTGTCTCCGGCACTGGTGGGGGCGAACAGCGCGATATCGAAGTCCGCACCGCCATCGATGACATCGCCGGCGCTTTCGGCGCTGCCGGACAGCACGAAGAGATCGCTGCCCGCGCCGCCCAGCATGGTGTCGGCGCCATTGCCACCCACGAACAGGTCATCGCCGCCATTGCCCACCAGAATATCGCCGCCATCGCGGCCCGTGAGCATGTCGTTGCCTTCAGTGCCATAGAAGGTATCGCTGCCGCCGAGGCCCTGCGGCGTGCTGACCGGGCCCTCGGCATTGTCCCCGGTTACGCCCGAGAGATCGACCACGCCGCCCACGCCGTCGAGATTGACCAGGCCCCAGGGCGCCGAGGCATCCACGAAATCGATGTCGAAGAGCGAGCCGGCGCCCAGCGACTGGGTGTCATAGATCGAGACGGCATCCGAGCCATAGGTGCCCGTGACCGTCACATTGGTGAACGATACCTGGCCGCCATCGGCATAGCCGCCCACGCCGGACGTGCCGGTGCGGATGCCGGAGACAGAAATCGCCTTGTGCGGATAAACGGCGGTGCCGCCCGAGAGCGAGCCGTTGAAGACCGGCATCGTCAGCCCGTCGGTCGGGCTGGTGAAGCTGGTGTCGGAAACGATAAGGTTGCCGTTGAAGCCGAACAGGTTGATATGCCCCTGCCCCTTCGACCCCTCGAACACCTGCCCGTTGTCGAGGAATTGGGAATTGGTGATGACGAACGAACCGATCGTATTCGGATCGATCGGATTGGATCCATTGTCGGGGTGGGCATAGAACAGGCCGGTGCTGCCGGCATTGGCGATGCTGACAGTGTCGAGTTCGACCGTGCCGGCATTGACGCCGGCGATATCGGCCGCCGAGGAGCGGACCAATACGCCATAGATGAACCCTGCGGCATCGATGTTGAGATTGGCCAGACGCAGGACATCGCCATTATCCATGGCGTCGCTGACGAGGAACGTGCCCGCGACATCCACCGCGCCGACACCCTCGATGGTGATCGCCCGGTCGGTCACGTCGACGCTTTCGGCATAGCTGCCCGCCGCCACCAGCACCACGTCGCCATTGGCGGCCGCATCGACACCGGACTGGATCGTGCCGAACTCGGTCCCGGCCGCGACCAGCAGCACTTTCTGCCCATTGCCGAATTCGAGCGTGCCCGCATCGTGGATCACCGTGACATTGTCCGGATCGGCCACTTCGCGGACCACCGCTTCGGTGCCGTCCCAGGTCACGACATAATCTTCGTAATTGCCCGCGAACTGCACGCTGTCGGCGCCGGCGCCACCCTCGATTACGTCGGCGCCGGCCGAGGCCACGAAGACGTCGTCGCCGGCATTGCCCGCCAGCAGATTGTCGGCATCCGAGCCGGCGATCAGGTCGTCGCCCGCGCCGCCCGCCGCGTTTTCGATATTGAGCAGCGTCACCGTGCTGGTCGCGTCGATCCCACTGGCCGTGCCGGCGCCCAGGTCGATCTCCAGGTCATTGCTCGAAGAACTGGCGTCGAACGTGTCGCCCGCCGCGCCATTGCCCGCGCCGTCGAGGATGTCGTTGCCCGCCGAAGCGAAGAACACATTGTCCACGCCGCTGCCATTGACGATGTCGTCGCCCGACGAGCCGCGCACGTTCTCGATGCCGGTCAGCCCGTCGATCCCCACGCTGCCGTCGCCGGTGGCAAAGCCCTCGCCCTGCACGATGCCGGAGAACGGATTGCTGTCGAGGTCGATCGTCACCCCGCTCGTGGCGCCTGAAGCATCGTAAAGGTCGATACCCGCGCCGCCGTCGATCACGTCATTGCCGGCCGAGACATGGAAGGTTTCGTCCGCCCCCGTGCCCACGATCGTGTCCTTGGCGGGCGTGCCATAGCCCTCGGCTTCGTGGAGCGAGACGCTGTCCACCTTAAGGCCGCCATCGACGTTGTTGTTGACGAACCAGCCATAGCGGTTGCCGCCCACATAATCGGCCAACACGTCGCTGGGCTCGTTCCGCGTGGTCTGGAACACAACCTCTTCGGGCGAGCCGGCGGCATAGACGATCATGTCCACCGCCAGCGTGCCGTCGCCATTGTCGCGGAACGTATGCTCGAACGTATACCAGCCCGCCTCGGTGATCGGGGCGGAGCCATCCTTCTCCGCCAGGTTGGCGGGCGGCGCGCTGCCGGCATTGTTGGAGCCGTTCACATAGACATTGCCGTCGGCATCCTTGAGCACCGAGAACACGAAGTCGCGGCGGTGCCCGCCGGCATCGCTGGGCAATTCGGCGTTTTGCGTGCTCGACGCCACCGAATATTCAAACCCCGCGCCGGTCACCCAGGCCGGATCGATATAGATCGAGATCCGCGTCGTATAACCGCCGGCAAAGCTGCTCGAATAGCTGCCGAAATTGGTATAGGCCCCGGCCTCGACGAGGGCATAGGCGGCGCCGCTATTGGCCCCGGCCGCATCCCCGGTCACGCGGGAAATCGGCCCGCTCCAGCTTCCGGTATTGCTCTCGAAGTCCTGCTCGAAACGGCTGATATCGTTACTCATAGCGCTCACGCCCCATATCGAATGGTTTCAGCTAGGGGGAGCACGGCAACCTGACCCCACCGCACTCCCCCCACTAGATGGATGGTGTCACGATCAGGTATATGACCCAAAATGAAACAGTGCAAGAACAAGTGTTTACTTGTCGTTAATTTTCAAGTCTTATAGGCGCCATGTCCGCGCGGGAGAACAATGTTCCACGAACGAAGACTGATGGAACGCGGATATCCAATATCGATATGAAAATCTTCTCCGTTATCATCGGAAGAGAACAATTCCACTCGTCCGATTGGTTGTAATCACGCGCTTCCGATAGCAGCGTGACAGCATCGCGCTTGAGGGAATTCAGGATCGACCGCAAAATCTCGGCCTGACGCACGCACCAACACGGGAACGAACTTTCCCGGAACGTCCGGCATCAATAAACCGCAAGCAATCGTCAGTTTATGATTGTGGACGGCATCACCTTCACGTCGAGCCCCTGCCTGCTGCCGGAACGCCTGGCAAAAAGCGCTAATCGTAAACGAAGGCCGATTGCAGCGAACGCCACACCGGATCGAACAGGTAATGCAGCATCGTCCGTTCGCCGGTCACCACCGTCACGTCGGCCGGCATGCCGGGGCTGAGATAGAGGCCCTTGTCCTGCTTGGACAATTCCTCGAGCGGAATGCGCACGCGGATTTCGTAATAGGCCTGCCCGGTCTTGTCGTCGATCCGGGCATCCGGCGCCACGGCGATCACCTCGCCGTTGAGCGGCAGCACGTTGCGCGAGGCAAAGGGCGTCAGCGTCACATGCGCCACCAGACCCGTCGTCACCACGTCGATATCCTTGGGCGGCAGCCGCGCCACCACCACCAGCGTATCGTCGATGGGCACGATTTCCATGATGTTCTCGCCCGGCTTGATGACCTGTCCCGGCGTCTGGTAGGGCAGGTTGAGCACGATACCGTCCACCGGGCTGCGGATTTCCGTCCGGTCCAGCGCATCGCCGGTGGACACCATGCCCTGCCCCAATTGCGCGACTGAATCGTTCACCTGCGCGGTCTTTTGCGCCACTTCCTCGAAATAGGTTTCGCGCGATTGCAGCACCTGCAGCCGCGTTTCCTCTATGCTCTGGCCCGCCTGGGCAATGCGCGCATCGTTGGCGGCGATGGCGCTTTGCAGCCGGGCCTGCTCGCGCCGCAGCGCCAGCACCTCCGAACGCGATACCAATTGCTGGTCGAGCAATTTCTGCTTGTCCTGCAATTCGTCGCCGATCAGCGCCAATTGCGCCGCCAGCCCTTCGCTCTCGGCCCGCACCGAGCCGATTTCGTTGCCGACCTGCTCGATGCGCCGGTTCAGGATTTGCGCCTGCTGGTGCAGGGAAGCCTGCCGGCTCTCGAAGCTGCGCTGCTCGGCCGCGACGAAGGCCTGAAGGTCCGGGTCATGTTCCAGGTCCACCTCGGGCGGCACGGCCCAGCTTTGCGCTTCGCTGGCTTCGGCGCCCAGCCGCGCCCGCGTTATCAGCAGGCGCAGCCATTGGCCGCGCTGCGTTGCCAGGTTGGCCTCGGCCCGAACCGGGTCCAGCGTCATCAGCAATTGCCCCGCCGTGACGCGGTCGTTGAGATGCACCATCACCTGTTTGACGATGCCGCCTTCCAGATGCTGGATGACCCGGCGGCTGGAATCCGGCCCCACAATGCCGGGGGCAATGGCGCCGCTGGCCAGCGGAGCGGTCGCCGCCCAAAAGCCCAGGCCGCCGAAAAACAGCGCAATCACCGCGATACCGACCAGGGCCGGCATGCGCATCAGGCTGCCCATGCTCGCCGGCGCGGAGGGCTGTGGCGGCTTTTGCGCTCGGGCGGGACGTCCGGGCAGACCGCCCGGATTGCGGATGCTCACGTCGCTCATGGTGCCCGCCTCCCCGCCGTGGCGTCCTGCGGTTCGGGCACCGGCACCAGGGTCGGCTTGCGCTGCGGCGCATTGCCCGCCATGTCGCGCAACACCTCGTCACGGTCGCCGAACCGCTCCAGCACGCCATCGCGCAACACGCCGAGCTTGTCGATCGGCGGCAACAGACTGGTCCGGTGGCTCACCACCACGATTGTAACGCCCTGTTGTTTCGCCCGGCCGATGGCCGCCACCAGCGCGGTTTCGCCTTCCTGGTCGAGATTGGAATTGGGCTCGTCCAGCACCACTAGGCTCGGCAGGCCGTAAAGCGCCCGCGCCAGCCCGATGCGCTGGCGCTGCCCGCCACTGAGAAAGGCCCCGCGCGCGCCCAGTTCCGTATCGTAGCCATGTGGCAGGCGCAGGATAAGTTCATGGCACCCCGCCATCTGCGCGGCGGCCACCACGGCTTCGTCGTCCGGCTCGCCCAGCCGGCAGATATTTTCCCGCACCGAGCCGGAAAACAATTCCACCATCTGCGGCATATAGCCGATATGCCGGCTGACATCGGCGGGGTTGAGCGTCACCACATCGGCCCCGTCGAGCCGCACATTGCCGCGCGTGGGGGCAATCGCGCCGACCAGCAGGCGGCACAGGGTGCTCTTGCCCGAAGCCGAGGGCCCCACCAGCGCCAGCGCCGTTCCCGGTTGCAAGGCGAATGCCACCCGCCGCAGGATGGGCTCCCCGCCGCTGGGCAATTGATAGACCACGTCTTCGACATCGACCCGCCCCTTGAGTTCGGGCAGCGACATCGCTTCATGCGCCGCGGGTACGGCGGACAGAAACCGCCGCATCTTGCCATAGGCGTCACGCGCCGACACGAATTGCTTCCACGATCCGATCACCTGCTCGATCGGCGCCAGCGCCCGCCCCAGCACGATGGACGCCGCGATCATGCCGCCGGCCGTCAGCTCGCCGCGAATGACCAGCAATGCCCCGATTCCCAGCGTGGCGCTCTGCACGGCGATGCGGATGGCTTTCGAGGCCGCGGTGATGATCGAGCCGATATCGGCGGCGTTCTGCCCCAACAGGCCCGATTGCTCCACATGCTGGCGGTAGCGGCGCGAGACATCCTTCTGCATGCCCATGGCATTGACGACTTCTGCATTCTGGATGGCGCTGTGGGCAAATTCATTGGCCTGGCTGGCCCGCTGCCCCGATTGCAGGATGGCCTGGCGGGTCGTGTAGTCGTTGGCCAGCGCCAGTCCGAACAGGACCAGCGCCGAACCGATGGCCAGAACCCCGAGCAGGGGATGGATGAGCGCGATGACGGCGACGAAGAACGGCACCCATGGCGCGTCCACGAAAGGCAGTACGGCCGGACTGCCGAGATAATTGCGCACCGTGCCGAAATCCTCGATCAGCCGGTGCCGATCCATCGCGCCCAGCCGCGCCTGGGCTATGGATTGATCGAGCACGGCCCCGCGCAGCGTCAGGTCCAGCAGCCGGCCCAGCCGCGTGAGGATAAAAGAGCGCACTCCTTCCAGCGCCCCCAGCGCCGCCAGGGCCAGCAACGCGATGACGCTGAGATAGATCAAAGTATCGACCCGGGCCGAAACCAGCACCCGGTCGTAAACCTGCATCATATAGATGGGGGAGGTCAGGATCAGCAGGTTCACGAAAATACTGAACCCCAGGATCAGCGCCAGGCTGCCGCCAATCTTCTTGGTGACGCCAAGATCTTCCCAAAGAGAGCGATGCGGTTTGGCCATGGCGGGCTTTTACTCGGTATCCAGCGAACGGTTTGACCGAGGAAGGCGCATGAAAACTGTCATTCCGCCGCCCCTCCCCGACCGCGCCATGAATCACCGGCGGAAATGACAATTCAAGTCAATTCTCTGGCACGGTAAACGGCGCTCCGGCAAAATCGTCCGTAGCAACGCCGGCGGAACTGTTGTCCTATCCGTTTACGTTTCCTGTCTAGATTGCATTTCGTGCAGTCGAAGGCTGCGGACACGGTGCGGGAAAGAGGCGCGAGCGAGGTTGCCTGAAAAGCTGAACAGACTTGCCCGCGCCCTGGCCTTGAGCGGGGCCTTGCTGACGGCCGGCCTCGGCGTCTGGGTCACGCAGGGAGAAGCGCGCAGTTTTCTGGTGTCCGGCGACAGCGCGCCGGCCCGGGTCCTTGCCTTGGCCGACAACCAGGGTCATATCGGCTTTGCCACCGGCACGCAGAAGGCATTCCTCGCCGATTGCGCCAAAACCCTGTGGAACCTGTTCGTACCGGAAATCCTGGCCATGAACGAAGCGCAGCGCCAGAGCCTCGCGCCCACCTGCCAGGCCCTGGCCCGGCAAGCCATTGCCGATAGTCCAACCAATGCCTTCGCCTATTACGTCCTGGCCGCGTCGGCGGCGGCGCAAGGCGACGTTGCGCTTTATAATGACAGCCTGGCCCTCTCCTACCGCACCGGCCCTTCCGAACAATGGATCGCCGCCTGGCGGGTCGGTCTGGCCGAAACCATGCATGCGGTCACCGCACCCGCGCTCGCGGCCCACCACGACCATGACATCGCCCTGTTGATCCAGGGCTTCGTGGGCATCGAGGCCATTGCCAGGCGCTTTGTCGCCGACGAAGCCTTCCGCGCCCGCGTCACGCGCCTGCTCGAAACCGTGCCGCCCGAGCGCGCCGAACGCTTTCTCTCCCATGTTCGCCGGCAGATCGGATAGAACATGGTTGAGGCCGCACCGCTCCATCCCGACATTCGCGCCGCCGCCCGGCGCCATTCCCGCCAGAGCGGCCTCAACGAAGTGCTGTTCTGGGGGCTGTCGGCGCTTCTCGTCCTCGCGCCCCTGCCTCTGGCGAGCAATCGTCCCCTTCCCTGGGGATTATGGGCGACCTGCACCGGCGTCATGGCCCTCGCCTATCTCTCCATGTTGTTCCTGCGGGGCGAACGCCTGCGCGTTCCTCTCTCCGCCCTCAAGGCTCCCGGCATGCTGATGGGCGCCATGCTGCTCTATCTCTGCGTCCAGCTCCTGCCGATCCCCACGACGCTGACCCTGGCCGACCAGACCGTTCTGGCCATTGCCCGCATCAGCATCGTTCCCAACATGACGCTGCTGATGATCGTTCGGCAATTGACCTTCGCCATGCTGTTCCTCCTGGTCCTGCAGGTCTGCGTCAATGACGGCCGGCGCGCGCGCTTCCTGCATGTGCTGCTCCTTGCCATCCTCGCCTATGGCCTTTATGCCGAAATCGCGTTGCAAGCCGGCGATACGCTGCTGGGCGTGCCCAAATGGGCTTATGCCGGCGCCGCCACCGGCACCTTCGTCAACCGCAATTCCTTCGCCACCTTCCTCGCCTTCGGCGCCATTCTCGCCCTGGCGCAGATCGGCGGCCTGCTGATGCGCCGCAGCGAGCGCCACCGCGACGACGGGCAGGTTGCCGGTTCCACCGGCCGCATCGTGCTCTATGCCCTGGCCTATATCTTCCTGCTCATCCTGGTCGTCGCCACGCAATCGCGCATGGGCCTGGTTTCCCTGGGCGTGGGCAGCCTCGCGGTGCTGGTCCTGGCCGGGCTGCACATGGAAAGGCGCCTTGTCTTCGCCCTCGCTCTGCCGCTGGCCGTCCTGGCCATCGCCTTTGCCGCCATATTGTTCGGCGCCAGCTTCTTCTCGCGCATCGAAAAACTCGATGTCGCTGCCGACGTGCGCTTTTCGCTCTACGCCGAAACCCTGCATCTGATCGCCCAGCGCCCCCTGACCGGCTTTGGCGGCGGCAGCTTTGAAATGGCCTATCCGCTGGTCCATACCGAAGCGGTGGACACCAATTTCATCTGGGACCACGCCCATAACACCTATCTCACCCTCTGGAGCGAACTGGGCCTGGTCTTCGGCACGCTGCCCATGCTCGCCCTTGGCTGCATCGCCTTGGTCCTGTTCCGTGGCCTGCGCCAACGCCAGGGTTCCTTCACCGGGCAGCTTTCCGCGCTGGGCGTGCTCACGATCGGCGCCGTCCACTCGCTCTTCGATTTCAGCCTGGAGATCGAAGCCAATACGTTCATGTTCCTGGCCATCATCGCCGCTGGCCTGGCTCCCCTTGCCGCCAGAACGCCCAGCAGGAGCTATTGATGCCGAACATGCTGCAACGCCTGTTCGCGGGCACCGCCAAAGCCCCGCCCCCCGGAAGGCGCCATGAAGCCTGGCCCGCCGCGATCTACGCCATTGGCGACATCCATGGCTGCATCGGCCCCCTGCGCGCCCTCGAAGCGCGCATCTTTGCCGACGGCGCCGGCATCGACGGCGAAAAGTGGATTATCTGGCTGGGCGACCTCGTCGATCGCGGCCCCGATTCCGCCTCGGTCCTCGACCGGGCCCTGGCCCCGCCGCCGCCCGGCTTCCGCCGCTTCTGCCTTGCCGGCAATCACGACGCCATGATGCTCGATTTCCTGCGCCATCCCGGCCCACGCGCCGATTGGCTGGCCTTTGGCGGCCGGGAAACGCTCTCCTCCTATGGCATGAGCGGCACGGTTTTCGAGCGCGCCGGCCCGCGCCAGATGCGCGACATCGTGGCCAGCCACATTCCCGCCGAACATATCGAGCTGCTCGGCGCCATGCCCTTGTGGATCGCCGTGCCCGGCACGGTCTTCGTCCATGCCGGCATTCGGCGCGGCCTTCCTCTGGAGCGGCAGCGCGCCGAGGATTTGCTCTGGATCCGCGACGCTTTCTTCGCGGCGCCCGCAGACGATGGCCTGCTGGTCGTACACGGCCATACGCCGGGTCCCGAGCCCGTGGTCAGTCCCGGCCGCATCGGCCTCGATACCGGTTGCTTCGCCACCGGCGTGCTGAGCGCGGCGCGCTTCCAGCCCGGCGCGCCGCCCCAATTCCTTTCGGTGGGGTTCCCACCGCAACCTTAACGCCACAATCATGTTGCCCCGGCCCGCCCAGACAGGCCAGAACATCACAGGCACTCCCGGAAAGAGCGAAGCATGGAAGAGTCGGAGATCAATATTCGCAGCGCGTTCGGCCTGTTGCGCCGGCAGCTCCGCCTCATCGTCATCACCGTCATCGTGATGGTGGGAGCGGCCGCAATCATCGCCTTCTCGCTTACCCCCACCTATACGGCCTCGGCGCTGGTCCTGGTCGATCCGAGCCACAAGAACCTGCTCGATCCCGACGCGCAGATGAGTTCAAGCAGCGCCGACAGCGCCCGCATCGACAGCGAGGTGGAACTGGCCCGCTCCGATAATGTGCTGCTCAAGGTAATCCTCGAGCGCAAGCTGGCCGCCGATCCCGAATTCGGCGTCGGCATCGGCCTGCCCGCGCGCATCCTGAGCTTCCTGCGGCTGGCGGAACCGGCCCTGCCCGATGGCGACGAGGCCGTCAGCGAGGCCCTTCTGGCGCTGCGCAACGCCACCAATGTGCAGCGGCGGGGCCTTACCTATCTCATTTCCGTGCAGGTGCGTTCGGAGGACCCGGCCAAGGCCGCGGACCTCGCCAATGCCATCACCCAAACCTATATCCAGGACCAGCTCTCGGCCAAGGTGAACAGCATGCTCGCCTCGCGCGACATCCTGCAGGCCCGCATCACCCAGGCCCGCGACGCCATCGTCCAGTCGGAAGGCTCCTTCGACGATTTCATCCAGGCCAATATGCGCCGCATCACCCAGGATACCGGCCGCACGGACCTCGCCTCGATGCAGAGCCAGCTCCAGGCGCTGGTCAATGCCCGGACCGAGAACACCGCCGCGATCGGCCAATTGCAGCAATCCCTGCGGAACGACAATTGGGACACGCTCGTCCCGGCGCTGAAATCGGCCGCCCTCACCGAGCTTGAGCGCCAGCGCGAGGCTCTTCTGGATACGCTCGGCAACACCGAGGATTCCCCCACGGCGGCCGATTTGCGCAGCCAGCTGGCCGAGATCGAAACCCGCCTGCGCGCAGGCGCGACCGCCCAGGTCGATGCACTCGAAACCAGCGTGCGCGCGGCGCAGGACCGCGAAGCCGAATTGCGCCAGACCCTACGCCAGGAAGTGCTGTCCAGTTCGCTGTCGGGCGATGTGCTGGCGCGGTTGTTTGAATTGCAGCAGGGCGCCGAGCTGGCCCGCACGCAATATCAGACCCTGATGGCTCGCGCCCAGGAGCTGGGCGCCCAGGCCGATCTGCAACTGGCCGATAGCCGCGTCGTCTCCCCCGCGCTCGAACCGCAAATCCCCTCGTTCCCCAACAAGGCGCTCATCATCGCCATCGCCGCCGTGCTCGGCGTCGGCCTGGGCATCGTGCTGGCGCTGCTCTATGAAAATCTCATCGGCGGCTTTACCAGCGACGAACAGGTCACCGCCGTGCTCAAGACCCCCTTCGCCGCCACGATCCCGCGCGAGCGGGCCCGGTCCGAGCGCGAAAGCGTGGCCAATCTCATGGTCACCTCGCCGCTTTCGGTCTTTGCCGAATCCGTGCGGCGCACCCGCGCGGCCCTGCAGAACCGCCTCAAGGACCAGCCCCGGGACGAGGACCGGCAGGGCATCGTCATCATGGTCACCTCGACCGCGCCCAACGAGGGCAAGACCACCCTGGCCCTGGCCTTGGCCCGCTCCTACGATCTGTTCGGCCAGACCGCCCTGCTCATCGACTGCGACCTGCGCAAGCCCAGCATCCACCGCCAGACCGGGCTCGAACCGCAAAATACGCTGCTCGACTTCCTCAGCGCCGCGCCCAATGACAGCAGCATTCCCCATTTCGTCTATCGCGACGAGATCACCAATGTCGCCATGATCCTGGGATCGCGCCGCAGCGACGTGCCCACCGACCAATTGCTGGCCCGCCCCGCGTTCCAGAACCTGCTCTCCGCCGCCCGGCGGTCCTTCGACGTCATCATTCTCGATACGCCCCCGGTCGGTCCGGTGGTCGACGGGCTCTATATCGCCCAATTCGTCGACGCCATCCTCTTTGTCACCCGCTGGGCCTCCACGCCCCAGCGCGACGCCCGCCGCGCCATCGAAAGCCTCAACGCTTCCAAGCCCCCGCATGCCGAAATCGTCACCGTCCTCAACCAGCAGGACCTCAATCGCTCCAGCTACGGCAAGAAATACGGCGGCTACTATGCCTACAATGCCTGAAGGCGACCCATTGCCGATATTCGACAATATCGCCCCGAAGGATGATTGAAATGTATGTTGGCCGAATTGTCGCGGTGGGCCGCAATCGCATGGGCGATCCGGTCGCGGCCTATAGAATATCGAGCCGCTCCTATCCCAACAGGAAGGCGGAAAAACTGGGCAACACGGTGCGAATTATCGCGCAGCCGGGAAGCGCCGACGCAGCATCGGACAGCCCCTATATCGACTATGAATGTCTGGTCTGGAATGCGCGCTTTGCCGTGGCCGGCAACGGCAGCCACGCAAGGCCGATCCATGAGCGGCTTAAGGCAGGGAACGCCCCGCGAGACGCGATTTTGAGCGTTCTCGTCGGTTTGGATCGTGAATTCGATCAATACGACACGCCCCGCATCTGCGGATTGGTCGATTTAGCCGAAAACGCGCTTTGGCTTGGCAGCATAACCGCTACGGGCTTGTCGGTCATGCCGGTGAAAGCACAGCCCGGCCAACTCGCCTATATCACGACTTACGAATTTCCTTTCACCCATCCCGGGCAGATTGACAGTGACTTCGGCGCTGCTGACGCGAGCGCTGTTTGCCGACACATAGTCGATAATTCGCTCTTTGCCCGATTTGAAAAACCTGTCTGCGCCGCGTCCTGGATCGGTTCCCCCTCGGGCCACGAAACCGCGACGCTCAATCCCATCTGAACGCCCGCCAATACAGGTAACCGCGCGGCAGTCACAGGAAACATCAGGGCTTGATAGGCTTCGGATGCCCTCGCCGGCTCTGTAGTCATCCATAAAGCATCAGTGTTGGTGGACCTGCCCGGCATATCGGATCGTCAGGCCCGCCGAGGCCTGCGCCACGTAATAGAAGTCCAAAACCGCTCCAACCTTGGCGCAGCCTCTCACGATCAGGCGCGCCGCCGGCAGCCTTCGCCGCAACGACAAGCGCGCGCGGGCTGGATCGGCCCGCGCGCGCTCATATTCCCGAAAACCGAAAAACCCGTCGGTCAGGCCGGGCTGCCGCCGGCACCGGTTTGCGGTGCGGCGAAGCCCGCATTGCTCAGCGCCACCTGGAAGCTGTCGGTATAGGAATTATAGGTGTCGATCTGGTCGTCCACCGGCAGGCCCCGCAATTCATTGAGACAGAGCAGGATATTGGGGTCGGTGGGATTAGTCTGCGCGAGCGTGCAGAGCGGTACGTCGATGACAGCGGCCGAGGCCGGTGCCATCGCCACGAACAAAGCCGATGCAGAGAGCGCACCGACAACAAGGTATTTCCCCATGAGATTACTCCAAGTTCGATATCGTCTCTCTTGCTTCGGCATGAAGTTCTCGCACATCGAAGTCAAGTTTACCTTTCTTTAACGATTTCTCGCAGGAAAAGCAAGAGTCCACGCGCTGAATAGTAAACGAGCGCACCAAAACATGAAGAAATACCAGGACTTTAACCCGGAAACGACTTGAACCCTGCCAGCACGAAAAAGGGGAGCGCCGAGCGCTCCCCTTTCAAGCAGGCCTTGCGGATCGTTCAGCCCGCCGACCAGACCAGCGGATCGTTGGTGGACATCATCTGCAGGCGATAGCCGGCGGCGCGGCGGGTTTTCACCTGCCCGCTCAGATTGTCGAGAATGAAGTCGCCGCGATCCGTGCGCACCACCAGAACCGCATGCGGCTCGCCCCGGCGGGTCTTGGTGGTGGCGAGGCGCAGCGCGCCGGCCGGTACGCCCTTGCCGATCAGTTGGGCGCGTTTGGTGAGGGCGAAATCCTCGCAATCGCCGGAGCGCCCGCCGACCTTCCAGTCGTCGATCATGCCGCGCTCGGCCCGGTAGCGCATGGACCGGTTCACCCTGGAATTGACTTGCGAGAGCAGCGCCATCAGCCGATCCGACATGGCGACTTCCCTGGTGCTGTCCGCCTGGCAATTGGAGGCATAGTTCAGGCAGAACAATTGCATGCCCAGCGGCGGCTTGGCGGCCTGGCTCGGCATGGCGGCAAGGGGGCTCATCAGCAGAGCCACACCAAGCGCCGAGGCGAAAGATTTGAGCGTCATTCGAGCTATTCCCTGATGTCTGGCTGTCATCAGGATGCCCGGCCCCGCTTGCCGCCTTTTTTCAAATTTCTCTAAAACTTTATTCAAATCCCGCGCATGCGGACCGTCCCGGACGGCGCCCGCGAAACAGGGCACGGGGATCGAGGCATGGAGGAAAAACGGCGCCGGTCCGGCCCGCCGATCGGTTATGCGGGACGCCCGGCGCTCGCATGATAGGCGCGGAACCAATCGGCGAAATGCCGCACGCCTTCGGCGATAGGTGTGGTTTTGGTTTCCCCGATCAGCCGCCGCAACAGGGCGGTATCGGCTTCGGTGGCGCGCACGTCGCCGAGCTGCATGGGGACCATGTTGAATTTCGGCACCACGCCGAGACCCGCTTCGAGCGCCGCGATGAAATCCATGAGCGGCGTCGGCTGCCCCCCGCCGATATTGACGATGCGGAAAGGCGCGACCGGCGAGAGGCTGTCGCCCTCCACCGCCCGGCCCTGTTGCGGAATGACCGCCAGCAGCCGGCTCATGGCATCGACCAAATCGTCCACATAGGTGAAATCGCGCCGCATCTCGCCATGGCCGAACACGTCGAAGCTGCGCCCCTCCAGCATGGCCTTGGCAAAGATCATCAGCGCCATGTCCGGCCGCCCGTAAGGCCCGTAGACGGTGAAGAAGCGCAGGCAGGTAGAGGGTATGGCATAAAGATGGGCATAGGAATGCACCATGGCCTCACCCGCCTTCTTGGTCGCCGCATAGAGCGAAAGCGGATGGTCGGCGGGATCGGTTTCGGCAAACGGCATCCGCGCATTGCCGCCATAAACCGAACTGGTCGAGGCAAAGAGCAGGTGTTCGACCGGATGGGCGCGGATCGCCTCGAGCAGGTTGCCCGTTCCCACCAGGTTGGCCTCGACATAGCTGGCCGGTGCCTCGATGCTGTAGCGCACCCCCGGCTGGCCGGCCAGGTGAACGACCATATCGGGCCGGTGGGCATCCATCACCCGCGACAGGGTCGCGGCGTCTTCGAGCCGCCCTTCAATGAAGCGAAAGCCGGTCTGCTGCTCCAGGATCGAAAGGCGGATACGCTTGAGCGCCGGGTCGTAATAGGGCGTGAGCCCGTCGAACCCCAATATCGTGTGCCCCTGGGCCAGCAACGATCGGCTGAGGTGGAAGCCGATGAACCCGGCAGCGCCGGTGACCAATATCGTCTTGCCCAATTGCGTCTGCTTTATCCTATTCGGCGGCGCGCGTCAGCGCCTCCGCTTCGCCATCGTGAGAACGCCCCACGCTTACATAGGTAAAGCCATGCCTGGCAACCTCGTTCCAGCGATAGACATTGCGCAGGTCCACCAGGACCGGAGCCCGCATTGCCGCCTTGAGCCGGGCCAGGTCCAGCGAGCGGAATTCGTTCCATTCGGTCACCAGCACCAGGGCGTCCGCGCCTTCGGCAATTGCATAGGCATTGTCCGCGAAGGCGATCCCCTCGATCATCCGCGCGGCCGCCGACATGCCCTGGGGGTCATAGGCCACCACCTTCGCGCCCTTGTCCATGAGCCCGCGAATGATGTCGATGGACGGCGCCTCGCGCATATCGTCGGTATTGGGTTTGAAGGTCAGCCCCAGGAGGCCGATGGTCTTGCCGCGCACGTCGCCGCCACAGGCGGCGACCACCTTGCGGGCCATGGCGCGCTTGCGCTGGTCGTTGATGGCGATGGTGGTTTCCACCAGGCGCATGGGCCTGTCGAAATCCTGCCCGATCTTGACCAGCGCCAGCGTGTCCTTGGGAAAGCAGGAGCCGCCATAGCCCGGCCCGGCATGCAGGAATTTGGTGCCGATGCGGTTGTCGAGCCCCATGCCGCGCGCCACGTCCTGCACATTGGCGCCCGCCGCCTCGCACAGGTCGGCGATTTCGTTGATGAAGGTGATCTTCATCGCCAGGAACGCATTGGCGGCATATTTGGTCAGCTCCGCCGTACGGCGATTGGTGAACATCAGCGGTGCCTGGTTGAGATAGAGCGGACGATAAACTTCCGTCATCACCGCGCGGGCGCGCTCGTCCTCTATCCCCACCACGATGCGGTCGGGCCGCTTGAAATCGTCGATGGCGGCGCCTTCGCGCAGGAATTCGGGGTTTGACACCACCGCCACATCGGCCTGCGGATTGGTGCTGGCCACGATATGGGCAATCTCGTCGCCGGTGCCGATCGGCACGGTGGATTTGGTGACCAGGACCGTAAAGCCCGACACGGCCTCGGCCACTTCTTGGGCCACCCGATAGACATGGCTGAGATCGGCATGGCCGTCGCCATGCCGGCTTGGCGTGCCCACCGCGATGAAGACTACTTCGGCCTGCGGCACCGCCTCGGCCAGCCGCGTGCTGAAGCTCAGCCGGCCCGCCGCCTTGTTATTGGCCACGAGTTCGGACAGGCCCGGCTCGTAAATGGGAATTTCGCCGCGCTCCAGCGCTGAAATCTTGGCCTCGTCCCGGTCGATGCAAACAACGTCGTGTCCGAAATCGGCAAGGCAGACGCCGGTGACCAATCCGACATAGCCCGATCCTACAATTGCGATTTTCACGATCTGGCTCCCATTGACCGGCAGGCAGAAAATACTTGCACCTGTTCAGTCTGTCACCCTTTTCGACAGGTCCGGAACAACAAGCATGCGTTCATCGTAAATTCAAACCATGCCGACATCTATGAACAGGGCCGGCCGCGCATCGTCCCCAAGCACGGCAATAGGCTAAAACTGCCGGTTACCCAGCTCTATTTCACGGCAATAGTGCAATCGCGCGGCCCGCGTATCCCACTTCCGGAAAAACTGCCATCGTCCGCCCGCTGTGCATCGAGATCGAGCAGCTTGAGCCCGCCTTCCCCTTCGATATATTCGCCCGAAAGGGTAAGAACGCCATCGTCATTCACCCGGCCGGTCCAGGTTTCATAGCCGAATTCTCCAGGCGTTCCCCGGTCGAGATGCAATTGGTCGCCTCGCCATTGCGCCGCATAGACACGGGAAAAGGCCGGATACTCGCCCACCGGTCCGCATTGCAACACAACCTCGGCAGCCTTTTCCTCTGCCATTTCTCCGCCATCGAGAGCCGCGCCGAGCGCGCTGGCCGCCTCACGAGTCAAAATGCCAGCGCGGCAGACGGGCTCGATGCCTTCTCCGACGCAGAATTTCACGATGGCGCCGATGCTCGCCCTGTCCAGCAGGCCCGATAACGGGGCTGCCTCACCCCTTTGCACCAGGGCGTCCTGCACCAGATAGACATAGGCATTGGCGTTGGCGTCGAGCAGGCGCGGCAGCAGGTCTGCATAATCGAGCCCCGCCGCCCGCGCCGTCGCCGCCACGTCTTTGAATACGGCATTGGCCTTGCTCGCCCGCGCCATCTCGACCAGGTCCGATCCATCGGGCACCTGCGCCGCCGCGCCGCCCACGCCGGCAAGCACAAAGGCCACGGCCGCGCCGATGCGGCCCGCATGCATCAAAGCCAGCATCCTCCCCTCCCTTTCAGCTCCGGGGCCATGCCGATCCTGTTTTCATCCGCTGTCAACCCCTTTCCGCAGGGGGTTCCGGACGCGCGCTATTCCTCCGGCCCCGCCGGCTTGCTCCGCAGTTTCTTGGTCGCCCCGCGGATCGCCTTGCCCGCGAGCCGGCGCCTCTTGGAGGCCAGGGTCGGGCGCGTGGCGACGCGCGGCCTGGGCGGATAGGCCCCCTCGCGCAGCAGCGCCACCAGCCGCGCCAGCGCTTCGGCCCGGTTGAGCGGCTGGTCGCGGTGGCTGTTCGAGGTGATGACGATCACCCCGTCCTTGGTCAGCCGGCTGCCCGCCAGCCCGGCCACGCGCCGCTTCATCGGCTCGGGAATATTGGGGGAATTGGCGAGGTCGAAGCGCAATTGCACCGCGCTCGCCACCTTGTTGACATTCTGCCCTCCCGGCCCCGAAGCGCGCACGAAAGACTCTTCGATTTCGCCCGGATCGATGGAGACGGTCCGGGTGATGGTGATCGGCTCGGCCATCGCTCACCCTTTCCCGTTTCCGGTGCCCGGTTCAGCGCTTCGAGCGCCCGGTGAACCACACTTCCTCGTCGTGGATGACCCGGCCTTTTTCGGTCGTGCGATACTTGCCCGGCCCCGCCGCCTCGATCCACTGCTTCTTCAACATGCCGGCAAAGGTCTTTTCGCCGATATCCTTGAAGTCATCGGGGCCGAGGACATTGGCCTCGCCCAGATGATAAAGCGCCTTCATTTCCCGGTTCGATGGGCGTTGCGGCATCAGGCGGCCTTTTGCGCGGCGGCCTTGAGGTCGGGCGGGGTCGCCTCGGCCATCAAGTCCACCAGCGCATCCATGAAGGGCCGCACCTGCTGCCCCTCGGTGCCCAGCCGCCGCACCGACACCGCGCCATCCTCGGCCTCGCGCTTCCCCACCACGAACATCAGCGGCACCTTCTGCACCGAATGCTCGCGGACCTTGTAGTTGATCTTCTCGTTGCGGGCGTCGAGTTCGGCCCGGATGCCCGCCGCCTTGAGCTGGTTCACCAGCTTTTGCGCATAATCGTCGGCTTCCGAAACGATGGTCGCCACCACCACCTGGGTGGGCGCCAGCCACATCGGCATCTTGCCTGCGTAATTCTCGATCAGGATGCCGATGAACCGCTCCAGCGAGCCTAGGATGGCCCGGTGCAGCATCACCGCATATTTCCGGCTGCCGTCCTCGGCCACATAGGTCGCGTCGAGCCGCTCGGGCAGCACGTAGTCGAGTTGCAGGGTGCCCACCTGCCAGGAGCGCCCGATGGCGTCCTTCAGATGGAATTCCAGCTTGGGCGCGTAGAACGCTCCTTCGCCCTCGGCAATCTCGAAATCGTAGCCGGTGGCGCGCAGCGCAGCGCCCAGCGCCTGTTCCGCCGCATCCCAGCGCTCGATCGTGCCGCCGAACTTTTCCGGCCGCGTCGCCAGTTTGATGACGACGTTCTCGAAGCCCATATGCCCATAGACCGAATAGAGCAGATGCACGAAATGCTCCGTCTCGCTCTGGATCTGGTCTTCCCGGCAGAAGATATGCGCATCGTCCTGCGTCATCTGCCGCACCCGCATCAATCCATGCAGCGCGCCATGCGCCTCGTTGCGGTGGCAGCAGCCGAATTCGGCCATGCGCAGCGGCAGATCGCGGTAGGACTTGATGCCCTGGTTGAAGATTTGGATATGCGCCGGGCAATTCATCGGTTTGAGGGCCAGCAGGTCCCCGCCATCCTCGAAGATCGGCTTGTCGTCCTCGGTGCTCGGCACCTGGTCGGGCACCACGAACATGTTTTCGCGGTATTTGCCCCAATGGCCCGATTGCTCCCAGAACTTGGCGTTCATGAGCTGCGGGGTCTTCACCTCGACATAGCCCGCCCCGTTCAGCCGCCGGCGGATATAGGCTTCCATCTGGTTATAGATGACGAAGCCGCGCGGATGCCAGAAGACCGAGCCCTGCGCCTCCTCCTGCAGGTGGAACAGGTCGAGGTCGCGGCCGATCTTGCGGTGATCGCGCTTTTCCGCCTCCTCCATCATCGTGAGATAGGCGTCGAGTTCCTCCTTGCTCGGAAAGGCCGTGCCATAGATGCGGCTCAGCACTTCCCGATTGCTGTCGCCGCGCCAATAGGCGCCCGCCACCTTGGTCAGCTTGAACGCCTGGCCCACGTCCTTGACGCTGCGCATATGCGGGCCACGGCACAAATCCATCCATTGGCCTTGTTTATACATCTTGATCGACTGGTCGGCCGGAATGGCGTCCACCAATTCCACCTTGAAGGCCTCGCCCTTGGCCGCGAACCAGTCCTTGGCCTGGTCGCGGCTCCACACTTCCTTGCTGAAGGCGGCGCCGCGCTCGATGATTTCGCTCATCTTCTTTTCGATGCGGCGCAACTCGTCCTCGGTGAACGGCCCCTGCGGACGGAAGAAGTCGTAATAAAAGCCGTTCTCGATCACCGGCCCGATGGTCACCTGCGTATCGGGCCACAATTCCTGCACCGCTTCGGCCAGCACATGCGCCGCATCGTGCCGGATCAGCTCCAGCACGTCCTTGCTGCCGCTGTCGCGCGTCACGAATTCAATGCGGCCATCGCTTTCGAGCGGGTCGGACAGGTCCGAAAGCACGCCGTTCCAGCGCATCGCCACCGTCTTCTTGGCCAGGGACTTGGAGATACCCTCGACCACGGTGGTCCCGGTGGTGCCACGCGCAAAATCGCGGACTGCACCGTCGGGGAACGTCACCTTGATCGTCATTTTAGGTCTCCGGAAATTGGGATCATTGTCACCACGTGGTGACAAGGGCGCTTGTCTAACACGGTTTCCGTGCAATTCCAGCCCAAAGCCGCGCCCTCATGGTTCGAGGGTCGCTACGCTCCCGCCTCACCATGAGGGCTATTCCTGGTTCGGCATGCCGGTAGCCCTCATGGTGAGGTGCGCGTTCTTCACGAGCCTCGAACCACGAGGGCGTGGCAACAAAGTCCCCTATCCGGGAAATTCCTCGAAACACGGCAGGCCGTCGGTGATTTCGTGCCAGGGCGCCTTGGAGCCGACGAATATATGAAATTGCGGCTGGATACCCGGCGCATCGACCAGGGTGCCCATGGCCACGTGAATATTTCCGTTCTCGGCGATATGGGAATAAAGGAATGAGCCGCATTGCCGGCAATGCACGTCATGGCTGCCCGGCGGCGTTCCGTGGATCAGCAGGTCCGCCTGCCCCTTTACCAGCCGCACATTGCCCGAACGGGTGACGGCCATCGGCTTGCAGGCCGCGCCGGTGGCGCGCCGGCATCTCGAACAATGACAGTTAAACGCGGCATCGAAATCGCCGGCGACTTCGTACTGCACCGCGCCGCAAAGGCACGCGCCCCTAGTCATGCGCATGGCCCTTCCCTCCCCAATATCCGTAGAGCCAGGGCTTGTACCACCTTGCCCCCGCCGGCACCGCATCCGGCACCGGATCATAGCCATGCGTCCCCCCGGGCCGGCAGCGCCAGAAGCGCGCCAACCCCATCCAGCCGCCCGGCCAGAAGCCGAATGTCCAGATGGCGTCCCGCGTATATTCCGAACAGGTCGGCAGGTGCCGGCAGGTGCGGCCCATGAAGGCCGAGAACGTATAGCGGTAAAGCGTAATCAGGGCGCTCGCCGCCAGCTTGAACGGAAAGTCGACCGCTCGCCAGAACAACACCATGACTCGATCCATCAGCTTTGGGCCGCAAATGCTTGCGTGGATTCGAGTTTTTCCAGTGCCGCGGCCACTGCATCGAACACCAGCAGCGTCGAAACGTGCCGGGCCGGGTAATCCCGCACCGGTTCGAGATATCTCAGATCGTCCCATTTGCCTGTGGGCGGCTGCCCTTCGCCCTTGAGCATGGCATGCATGGCCTGCCGCACGGCCAGGAATTCGGCGATCGGTGTGCCGACGATTTCCCGCGCCACCACCGCCGCCGAGGTCTGCCCCAGCGCGCAGGCCGAAATGTCGTGGCCATATCCGGCAATGATGCCGTCCCGCACCGTCAGGTCGACTTCGATCACCGATCCGCAGACGCGCGACACCTTGCGCGCCGAAACGTCCGGCGCGGCGAGGCGCCCCGGCTGCGGGGCATTTCCCGCCAGATCGAGGATTTTTTCGGAATAGAGATCGCTCAGCTCCATGATCCCCAAAATTCTGTTTCTTGTTCCGCTCGTGTTCCACTTCTATATAGGGGGTCGCCAGCACACTGTCAGGGGAATGTGGCCCCCGCGATTCAAAACCCTGTTCTGCCGTATCGAACGCGGCCGCCGCATTAAGGAGCCAGCCCATGGATGCCCGAGCCAAACCGCTTGTCGCCGCCCCGCAGGTGGCCGAGCCGGTTCTGCGGCCCACGCAGGAACAGGCCGAGGCCGCCGTGCGCACGCTGATCGCCTGGGCCGGCGACGATCCGAACCGCGAGGGACTGCTGGAAACCCCGGCCCGCGTGGCGAAAGCCTATGGCGAATTGTTCGCCGGTTACGGCCAGGATGCGCGCGAAGTCCTCTCCAAGACCTTCAAGGAAGTGGGCGGCTACGACGATCTCGTCCTGGTCAAGGATATTCCCTTTTACGCCCATTGCGAGCACCACATGGTGCCGTTCTTCGGCAAGGCCCATATCGCCTACCTGCCTCACGACGGGGTCGTGGGCCTCTCCAAGCTCGCCCGCCTGGTCGATGTTTTTGCCCGGCGCCTGCAAACCCAGGAAACCATGACGGCGCAGATCATCGACGCCATCAACGAAAATCTCGGGCCGCGCGGGGCCGCCGTCATGCTCGAAGCCGAGCATATGTGCATGACCATGCGCGGCGTGAAAGCCCATGACGTCAAGACCGTCACCCACCGCTTCACCGGCGTCTTCGCCGAGGACCGCGTGGAGCAGGACCGCTTCTTTGCCATGGTCGGCCACCGCTAGCACCAGCCCGCCACGTCATTCCCGCGCAGGCGGGAACCCCTGCCCCGGTTCGCACCATGTCCCTTTCCTTCACCGATCCGCAATCGCTCGACCACGAAGCCCTGGAGGAAGGCACCGTCTTCGCCCCGCGTTTCGACGCGCATGGCCTCGTCACCGTGGTCACGCTCGAAGCCGGGACCGGCGCGGTGCTGATGCTCGCCCACATGAATGCGGAAACGCTCGCCCTCACCCTTGAAACCGGCATCGCCCATTATTGGTCGCGTTCCCGTCAGGCGATTTGGAAAAAGGGCGAAACCTCGGGCGAAATGCAGAAAGTGGTGGAACTGCGCACCGATTGCGACCAGGACTGCCTGGTCATGATCGTGCGCCAGACCGGAAGGGGCGCCGCCTGCCATACCGGCCGCAAGTCCTGCTTCTATCGCCGGGTCAGGCTGGCCGATGGCGCTGCCACGCTCGAAGACATCGGCCTGCCCCGCCTCTTCGATCCCAGCGCCGTTTACGGCCGGTAATATCCCTTTGCTCTATTGGCGCTGTCGCCGCTCGAACAGCGGCACCAGGAAGAACCCGGCCAGGAACCCGCCCAAATGTGCCTGCCAGGCGATCCCCAGGGCGTTGCCGATCAGGAGCGGCATCAGCGGCACGGCGGCATTGAGCACCAGCCAGACCAGCGTGAAATAGCGGGCCGTGGGATTGGCGAACACGTCCCGCATACTGGCCAGGCGCCGTCCGAGCACGATCCGTTCCCCCGTCTCGGGGTGCTGGGCCACCAGGACCGGCTGGAAGATGAAGCGGATGGCTGCTCCGGTCAGCCCGGCAATGCCACCTGAAGCGCCCACCAGATAGACGCCCTCGTAAAGCGTGGTAGCGGCAAAGAAGGCTGCGCCGGCGGCAGCCGAAACAAGAAACAGCGCCAGCATCCCCCATGCCCCATAACGTCGCGCCACGGGCGTGGCGAAGATCACCAGCCAGGCCACGTTGACCAGCACATGCTCCCAGCCGCCATGCAGGAAAGCATGCGTGAACGGGGTCCAGAGCAGCGGCACCGCAAAACTCGGATCCTGCGCCATCAGCACCAATCGATAGGGCTGGAAGGCGAACCAGAGCAGCAGCGCATTCTGCCCCTCGGCGTTAAGCGCCATGGTTGACGCCAGGTGAATGACCACCAGAATTCCGGCCAGCGCCGAAACCGAGCCCGGCAGCAGGAAGACCGGCTCGCGGGCCTGAGGCCCCTGCCCTGCGGGATTTTGCTCTTGTTCACCCATGAAAATGTCCCGAAACCTTTGGCACCCGCCGACCTCCGTTAACTTTTCCACATCGGGCCGGCCGCGTTAACCTTAACTATTCTTTAAGCGGGCGTTCCCGGCGGCATTTTGCGATTGTCCTCAGGCGGCGGACGCGCTCTTTGAGGGAGAGCGCCTCCCCGTTTGCAGGAAAAAAGCGGGTCCAGACGATGCAGATGCCGAGCACCAAGACGCTCTATACCTATTGGAACGCGATTCGGGGCTCGCGGAGTGCGCCCGATCGCCGCGATATCGACCCGACCCGCATCCGCGAGGCGCTGGCCAATACCTTCATTCTCGAACTGGACGAGGCGGACAGGTTTTCCTTCCGCCTGGCGGGATCGCACCTTTGCACCAGCTATTGCCGGGAACTCAAGGGGCGGTCCTTCTCCGCCCTCTGGCACGACCGCGACAGCGACGCCATGGAAACCCTGATCCGCGCCGTCACCGAGGATCATGCCGTGGCGCTCGTGACTTTCCAGGGCAGCACCGCCCTGCACACCAGGACCACGTTTGAAGCCATTCTCATGCCCTTGCGGCACAACGGCTCCACCCATACGCGCATCCTGGGCGCCATGACCGCGCTCGACGAGCCCTATTGGCTCGGCGTGCAGCCTGTCGTTGAGCAGCGCATCACCGGCCTGCGGCTGATCTGGCCCGATGAGGTGACCGCCGAAGAAAGCGTGCGCGACGTGGCCAGCCATGTCGTCAACGACGTGGTCTTTGCCGCGCCGGCCTCGCCCATGGCCATGCCCACCAAGGTGCATGGGCGCAGCGCCCGGCGCTATGCCCACCTCGCCGTGATTGACGGCGGCCGAAACTAAACCCTTGCATTTGGCGCGACCTCGAGGCCGCGCCATCACCATGCGTTAACCAAGACCGGCTAGGGTGCTTGTGGAAAACCCCAAGTGCTGGAACCGGTTGCTGCATGCTGAGCGACGACATCCCCTCCCCGCAGGCCATGCCTTCCATCCGCCCCCGCGCGGCGGATGAACGCTTCCAGCGCGTCAAGGTGTCGGTGCTGGGCCGCTACATGCTGGCCGACCGCCGCGAATTTCCCTGCCAGGTCCTGGAAATGTCGCCCGGCGACGCCGTCGTCATCGCGCCGGTGGCCGGCATTGTCGGGGAAAAGGTCATCGCCTATCTCGACCATATGGGGCGCGTCGAGGGCACGGTCATCGAACTGATCGATGGCGGCTTCGTCATGGACATCTCCGCCTCTCCCCGCAAGCGCGACAAGATGGCGGCCCAACTGACCTGGCTGGCCAACAAGGACGTGCTCAACCTGCCCGAGGATCGACGCCATGAGCGCGTCGTGCCCGACATTCGCCATTCCACCGTCGTGCTCGACGATGGCCGGCGCTACAATTGCAAGATCATCGACATTTCCCTCTCGGGCGCGGCCATCGAGCTGGATGTGCGTCCCGCGATGGGCACGCCGATCACTTTGGGACGGATGCGCGCCCGCGTGGTCCGGCACTTCCAGAACGGCGTAGCGGTCGAGTTTGCTTCGTCACAGGAAATGCTGACAGTCGTCCAACAGAACCTGCGCATGAACTAAGTCAGCGTTGGCAATGCGCTAACATTAGAGACCTTCGATCCTACGGTAAATAAAGCCTTCGCCCAATCGATAAAACACGCATAAAAACTGCGTGGCACTTTTCGGATCGGCGCAATCGGCCCCGCCTAATTTGGTCCCCATCAGGGAGATCGAATTATGGCTTTCACCAACAAAACAGGGCTTCTGGCCGGCCTGGTCGCGGCTTTTCTGGCTTTCGCCAACCCCGCCGCCGCCATCGACTTCACCAATGTCGCCTTCGCCCAGACCGCCGCGGGCGTCACCTCCATTCCGGTGGGCCACCTGCAATTCTGCAACACCCATCCCACCGAGTGCCAGCCCTACCGCACGATCGTGGAAGCCACGACCCTCACGGAAGAAAATTGGCAGCAATTGGTTGGAGTTAACGCCTATTACAACCAGTCCGTCGTGCCGGTGACCGACCAGGATCTCTACCATGTCGAAGAGTTCTGGACCTATCCCAACGGCTATGGCGATTGCGAGGATTTCGCCCTCGCCAAGCGCCGCGACCTCATCAATGCCGGCTGGGCGCCGAGCACGCTGATGATCGCCGTGGTGCGCGAAACCAATGGCAACGGCCATGCCGTGCTGATCGCCCGCACCGATCGCGGCGACTTGGTGCTCGACAACCAGGCCGGCACCATCGAATTGTGGAGCCAGACGCCCTACCACTACGTCAAGCGCCAGTCCCAGGCCAATCCCGGCCAATGGGTCGACATGGTCGATGACCGCGTGCTGATGGTTGCCGCCAACAACTGATCCCTTTCCGGACCCCGCCCAAGCCTATCCCTGATAGGGGTCTGAAGAGTCGGGCCGGCTCGCGCGAGCGAGGCCGGCCCGACTGATTCCGATTGGCTCAATAGCGGATCGCTACATAAGCGCTCATGAACAGCAGGCCGGTGATGAAGGCCCAACCGAAAGCGACGAGGGCTGAAAACAGCACCGATGTCATTGAAATCGCACCACCTTCCTCATGCCGCCAGCCCACCTGCAACATGATGTAGGGCCCGCAGACGAAGCTCACGGCCAGGTTGCCCAGCGCGGTCACGAAAGTGCGGCCATCGAAACGCAGCATGGCCGGCTGCCGCGCCAGCGCCTGGTAGAGATGCGTCATCATGCCTGAAAGGCACAATCCCACCCCCATGATGAACGCCGCCAGCATCAGTTCCCGCGTCATCTCCGGTCCATCCCTCGTCGCGCCCACGCCACGCTTGCTTAACAGTTTATTAAGCATATTGAGGGCCGAATGGCCTGTCACCTCTCCCCGCCGAAACTGGTTAACGCTGGCATGTTGTCCACATCTCCGCCGGCCCGTGCGTCCGAAGCCGGCGTCATTGCCTATAACCTGGCCGGCATCGCCGCCCTGGTGCTGCTCCTGGCGGTCGGCGCGGCCTATCTGCTCGATCAGGCCGGCAGGAACACCCGCCCGCCAGCACCGGCATTGGACGATGGCAATCCGCTGGCGCAGACGATCGGTGGGCGGGAACTGACGATCCCCATCTCCTGGTTCCGGCATGGGGAACAATTGCGCAGCGGCTTTGTGGATCAGATCGACCTGGAAACCCGCCTGCCCCTCATGGCGGGCGCCTCACCCCTATCGGTGGATGTGACGCTGTTGCCGCGCGGCCGAGCGCGCTCCAGCGCCACCTTGCTCGACACCGTCTATCTGCATCAATTTTCTGATGAAACGCTGCCCGGCCCCGCCGGGCTCGTCGGCAAGCCGCTGCTTGCGGCCAATGAGAACGCCAGGGAAACCGTGTGGTACGACCCGCTGGCCCCCAGTCCCTTCGTGGCGAAGTGCCAGGCATCGGTGACGCCCGACGCGCCGGCGCGCTGTTTGCGCACCGTCTCTTTATCGAGCGGCCTCGTCGCTGTTTTCAGCTTCGAGGCCACGGCTCTTGAGGGTTGGCGAACCTTCGACACCGAAATGGCCCGCTGGCTGGGGCGGATCGGCGCTATCTAGGCATGCCCGAGAAGTCTGGGCTCGCCACGGTCAAACGACCTAGTCGAGATCTTCAAGGTCGATATCGAGAATCGACATCGAGAACATGTAGGACCTGTCGCCGTCCTCGTCGTCCACGTGAATGAGCCCGATCGACTCTTCGCCGATGAACACTTCCACCGAATCGTCGAGCTTGGCGCGCGGACGCACGTCGATTGTACGGTTATTGAAGGTTCGTTGCAGGAATTTCTGCAGCTTGATGATCTCGGGATGGTTCACTTGGGTCGTCCTGACTATTGCGTTGAGCCGGCAATCTAGTGGCTGGCGAAGCGCTGACAACCCCTCGCCCGCCCATTTTAGCGGGTACAAAACGGCGCGGTGGGCTTGCCCGCTCTCAGGCGCCGAGGTCGTGAACCAGCACCATCTGGTCCATGACAAGTGCAGGCTGCGCGCAGCCCGCCTCGCCGATCACCTTTGCCGGAACGCCGGCCACGGTCACGCGCGGCGGCACTTCCTTGAGCACGACCGACCCCGCCCCGATCCGCGAGCAATCGCCTATCCTGATATTGCCGAGCACCTTGGCTCCCGCCCCGATCAATACGCCGTCGCCGATTTTGGGATGGCGGTCTTCGTCGGACTTTCCGGTGCCGCCCAGCGTCACGTTCTGGAGCAGCGAGACATTGTCGCCGACCACCGCCGTTTCACCGATAACCAGCCCCGTGCCGTGGTCGAGCATGATGCCCTTGCCCATCGGCACGGCCGGATTGATATCCACCTGAAACACCTGGCTGGAGCGGCTTTGCAGGTATAGCGCGAAATCATGCCGCCCCGCTTTCCGGAGCGCATGGGCGAAACGATGGGTCTGGATGGCCTGGTAGCCCTTGAAATACAGCAAAGGCTCTATGGCCCGATGGCAGGCCGGATCGCGCTCCAGCGTCGCGGCGAGATCGACTCGCGCCGCCTGGGCGATTTCGGGGTTGTCGCGCAGGATTTCCGCAAAGGCCTGACGGATGATGTCGGCGGAGACTTCCTCGTGATCGAGCCGTACCGCCAAGCGATGGGCCAACGCCGTCTCGAAACTTTCATGGTTGAGCACGCTCGCCAGCACCAGGTTGCTCAGCGACGGCTCATCCTCGAGAATCTGCCGGGCCCCGGCGCGCACCGCTTCCCAGACGGGATCCACGGCCTGGATATGGGCTGACCTGCGGATCGTACCGTTCATGTCGCGCGCACTCCGTTTCATCGAGAAGGACCGATATAAGTCAGATCGTTCTCCAATACAAAGGGAAGACGGCGCGATTGGTTCACGCTTTCGGTAAAACGGGAAACGTTCGTTCCAGAAAAGCCAGCGCGGCAGCCTTGAACGCCTTGTCTCCGGTGGCGCGCATATGGTCGCGCTTGGGAATGGTGAAGGCCTCGCCTTGCGGCAGCAATTCGGCCAGCGGCCCAGGCGCGCCGGCCATGGCATCGGCCTCACCTACCGCAACCAGGACTGGCACATTTATGCGCCGCACATCCGCTCGCGCCATGGGTTCGCGCGAGGTTTCCATGCAGGCGGCCAGGGCCTCGCGGTCGGATTTGGTATGGTCGGCGAAAATGCGGAACTGCCGGGCAGTCGGATGGGTGAGATCGTCGAGATTCGGCGCGCGCAGCCCGGCAATGATGTCGTTTCCATCGGAGAGGCCATTGATAAGGTTAAGCCCCATGCCGCCGAAAATCGCCGCCGCGACCCGTTCGGGATGGGCAAAGGCCATGAAGGCGGCAATACGGGCGCCCATGGAATAGCCCAGCACCGCCGCTTGTCCGATGCCGAGATGATCGAGCAGTGCCACCGCATCCTCGGCCATGGCGCCGGGATGATAGAATTCCGGATCGTGCGGCTTGGCGGAAAGCCCATGTCCGCGATTGTCGAAAGTAATGGCGGTATACCCCGCTTCCGTCAGCGTCTCGACCCAGCCGGTATCGACCCAGTTGACCTTGCCGCTGGAGGCAAAACCATGGATGCAAAGCACCGGCGGCCCCTCTCCCGCCACGCCATAGGCCAGATCCAGATCGGCGGTTTTGAAATTCGGCATAAGGCTCTCTCGCAACAGGCTTTCCCGTTTTGCGGCTCCGCCGGGCAAAATCAAGGGTAATCTGGCGCGGCCTTTGCCCTTTTCTTGCCAGAGGGGTTTGGCTATGGTCGCGCCAAATCACACACCCATTCAGGTTCACCACCATGGCTCACGGCTCGACCCCGCATTTCCACAATACCGAAGGCCTGCGCAGCATCGAGGTGGGGTCGAAGGAATTCCAGTGCGTCGGCGCGCTTCCGCCCTTCGACCATCCGCATATTTACCTGGATATGGGCAAGGACAGCGAAATCGTCTGCCCCTACTGCTCCACCCTCTACATCTACAAGCACGAGCTGGGCGAAGGCCAGGCCAACCCCGCCACGGCGATTTTTGAAGCGGTCAGTGCCGCCTGAGTTCTGCTCATGCCCGCTTCGGGCCGTCTCTATGTCATCGCCGGAGCCGGCATTGCCGGCATGACCCTGGCCCTGGCCCTGGCCAAGTTCGGGGTCAGCATTGTCGTGCTCGAACGCCATGCCAGTCTCCAGGAATTCGGGGCCGGCTTGCAGATCAGCCCCAATGCCCGCCATGTGCTCAATGGCCTTGGCCTCGATGCAACTTTAAGCGCAGTCAGCCACGAGCCGGATGCGCTCGACACCTATCCCCAAGGCAGCACGGAACCGTTGGTCAGCCTGGAATTGGGTGCCTTGATGCGTCAACGCTTTGGGGCGCCCTATGCGGTGATGCACCGGGCGGATCTGGCTAACGTGCTCTACAAGGCCTGCCGGCGCTTCGCCAATATCGACATTCTGTTCGGGGTGCGGAACTGGGACGTCGCATCCCATGCCAATGGAGTGACGGTTGCTATCGATGAAGCCAAAGGCCTTAGCCGCACCACCCGCGCCAATGGTTTCATCGGCGCCGACGGCGTGCATTCGCAGACACGCCAGGCGTTGCTCGACGGGCCACAGGCACGGTTCGGCCGGCGGATCGCCTGGCGCACCCTGATCGATATCGACAAGACGAGGGGACTGATCGCGCCGAACCATGTCTCCGTATTTTTCGGTAGCGGCTTCCACCTGGTCTGCTATCCGCTTCCCCATCGCCGCCAAATCAACCTGGCATTGTTCATGCCCGGCGCAGCGCCCGATGCTGGCAAACTGCAACCCGACCCAGCCCACCCAGGGCCGAAGGTCACGGAAATCCTGGGCCTGGCCGGTGCAAGCTGGGTGCCCTGGCCGCTATTTACCGTGGATGCGCCCAACTGGTCCGCCGGCAATGTCGGCCTTGTCGGCGACGCCGCGCACGCCATGGTGCCGTTCCAGGCACAGGGCGCCGCAATGGGCATCGAGGATGCTGCCGTGCTCGCGCCCTTGCTGGCCGGCGCTGACACGGCCGAAGCCGGGTTCCGGCATTATGCAGCGGCCCGGCAAGCGCGCGTGCGCAGGGTCGCGGCGCTTTCGGCGCGCAATGGCCGCATTTTCCATATGCAATGGCCAGCGAGCCTTGCCCGCGACACGGTCATGCGGATGCAAGGACCCCATGGGCACCTGAAACGCCTGGGCTGGATTTACGGTTACAAGGCCAATGCCTTGCCGCCGCTCGTGAAAGACGTTTAGCCCGGTTCGGCCTTGCCTTGCCGGGCCGGCCCGTGTCAATTGCCGCGCAAGGCCCACCCGGGGCCGGACGAGAAGGTTGAAACGACCGCATGCAAGCCGCCACGCGCTCCCGCCTGACCCTGGTGTGCATCCTCACCACGATCCTGATCGACATGGTCGGCGTCGGCATCATCGTACCCGTTCTCCCCGAATTGCTCGAAGACCTGACCGGTGGCAGCGTTGCCGATGCCGCCGTCATCGGCGGTTATCTGGTCTTTGCCTATGCCTTCATGCAATTCGTCTTTTCTCCGGTTCTGGGAAACCTTTCGGACCGCTTCGGGCGGCGTCCGGTACTGTTACTGTCGCTGCTGGGGCTGACTTTCGACTATGTCATGATGTCGATCGCGCCGTTCGTATGGTACCTGTTCATCGGGCGTATCGTCGCCGGCATCGCCGGAGCGGCCCTGGCTACCGCAACCGCCTACATGGCCGATATTACCCCACCCCATAAGCGTACACATCGCTTCGGTCTTATCGGCGCGGCTTTTGGCCTGGGTTTCATCATTGGCCCGGTGGTGGGGGGTGAATTGGGCGAAATCGGGCCGCGCGTACCCTTTTTCGCCGCGGCAGCCCTGGCCTTCACCAATTTCCTCTTCGGCCTTTTCGTATTGCCCGAAAGCCTGCCGAAATCGGCGCGGCGCAAATTCGACATCAGCCGCGCCAATCCGCTCGGTGCGGTGCTGGCACTGAAGAAATACCCTTCCGTCCTGTGGCTTCTGGGCGTGCTGTTCTTCTTCCAGCTCGCGGCACAATCGCTGCCGACGGTGTTCAGCTATTTTACTGTCGAGATGTTCAATTTCAGCTCGTCATTGATCGGCCGGACATTGGGGGCTTTCGGCCTCGGCTTCGCCATCAGTCAGGCGGTCTTGGCCGGGCCGCTTTCGCGGGGCATCGGCGAGCCGGCTGTCGCCATGGTCGGGCTTCTGGCGGCCGTCGCCGCCTTTGCCGGCGTCGCCCTTTCCGCCGACGTCTTCTATCTCTATCTCTTCATCATGGTGGGCACGGTCAGCGGCCTGGCACCGCCAGCCATCAACGGCGTGCTCTCGCGCCAGGTACCCGACAACGGCCAGGGGGAATTGCAGGGCGCAGTCAACGCGGCCAGTTCCCTGGCGACAATTATCGGCCCGCTCGCAGCAACGCAGATTTTCTCCTATTACACCACCACGCCGGGCTCGGCCGGTTATTTCCCCGGGGCGCCCTTCATCGCCGCCAGCGCCAGCGTAGTGGCGGCCCTGCTGCTTTTTGCTTTCGCCGCCTGGCGTTTCGAGCTTGGACGGCGACCCAGCATTGCCGACCATCCGCGCGCACCCGAAATGCCATCGCCCGGCCAGGTACGCGTCGCTCCCATAGAAGACGATCCCGATGCTGATCCGCCCCGCCGTTGACACCGACAGGCCCGCAATTCTGAAGATCGTACGCCCGATCCTCGCCGCTGGCGAAACCTATGCCATAGATCCCGCGCTCACCGACGATGACATGCTGGCCTATTGGTTTGCGCCGGGCCACAATGTCTTCGTCGCCGAAGATGCGGTACAGATCCTCGGCACCTATTATCTCATGGCCAACCAGGGCGGCGGCGGTGCGCATGTGGCCAATTGCGGCTATATGGTCAGCGCGGACGCCCAGGGCAGAGGAATAGCCGGCGCCATGTGCCAACATTCACTGGCGGAAGCGAAAACGCGTGGCTTCCGCGCCATGCAGTTCAACCATGTCGTCTCCACCAATCATCGCGCCATAGCGCTTTGGCAGAAACTGGGCTTCGCCATTGTCGGAACCTTGCCCAAGGCGTTCAACCATCCGGCCCACGGCTACGTGGACAGCTATGTAATGTTCCGTACGCTTTAAAACGGAAGAGCCGGAGACAAGCCCCGGCTCTCCCTGATGTTAGTGCGGCCTGGGCTAATTGCCCAGCGTCGAAGGCCAGGTTCCGTGCAGGTCGCTGCCCCGGCCTTCGATCTCGAAGCCATGAGCGCCGAAGAAATCGCGCTGGCCCTGGATCAGGTTGGCCGTCCCTTGAGCCTGGCGGTAAGAGTCGAAATAGCTCAGCGCCGCCGAAAGGCAGATCATCGGGAATTCACCGATGGCCGCAGCCGCCACGACCTTGCGCAGGCTGGGATGAGCGTCTTTCATGATGGCAACGAAATCGGGCACCACCAGCAGATTGGTGGCCTCGCCCTTGGCATAGGCGGAACTCATCTGATCGAGGAAGCGCGAACGGATGATGCAGCCAGCACGCCAGATCTTGGCGATGGTCGCCAGCGGCAAGCCCCAGCCATTTTCTTCCGACGCCTTGGCGATGACGGCGAAGCCCTGGGCGTAAGAGACGATCTTGCCAGCCAACAGCGCCTTTTCCAGGTCTTCGAGCGACACATCGGTTTTGGCGCGATTGGGCTTGCCGTAAATGCCTTCGGCAGCCACACGCTCGGTCTTCTGCGAGGAAATGGAGCGGGCAGCTACGGCGCCTTCGATGGCGGTCGCCGGTACGCCCATCTGCTGGGCGGCAATGGCCGACCAAACACCAGTCCCCTTCTGGCCGGCCTTGTCGAGGATGAGGTCTACCAGTGGTTTTCCGGTCTGGTCATCCACCGCGTCCAGGACATGGCCGGTGATTTCGATGAGATAGGAGTTGAGCGGACCGTTATTCCAGCTCTTGAAGACTTCGGCACAAGCCTTTGGCGACATGCCCAAACCATCGCGCATCACACCATAGACTTCGGCGATCATCTGCATATCGCCATATTCGATGCCATTATGGATGGTCTTGACGAAATGGCCGGCGCCGCCCTCGCCCAGATAGGCGCAGCAGGGCTCGCCGTTGAATTTCGCGGCAATGGCGGTCAGCACCGCTTCGGCATTGTGCCATTGCTCCTTGGAGCCGCCGACCATGATGGAGGGACCATGACGCGCGCCCTCCTCGCCACCGGAAACGCCGACCCCGAGATAACCGATATTCTTGGGCTTGAGATAGTCGAAGCGGCGCTGGGTGTCGGTATAGAGCGAATTGCCGCATTCGATGATGGCGTCACCCTGCTCCAGATGCGGCAGGAGCTGTTCGATCATGTCGTCGACCGGCTTGCCGGCCTTGACCATGATGATGATCGAGCGCGGCGCCTTCACCGCCCGGACGAATTCGGCAAGATCGTATTTCGCCGTGACCTTACCGTCGAGGCCTTCCTTTTTCGCCTCTTCGACGAATTCGTCGATACGCCCCGGCGAGCGGTTATGGACAGCGATGCTATAGCCTTTTTCGGCAATGTTGAGGGCCAGATTGGAGCCCATCACCGCCAGGCCGATCAGGCCGATATCCGCTGCTGACATACAAACGATCCTTCCCAGGTCTTCCGTCACATCCATGCGCCTCGCACGGGAACGCGCGGCGCGAAATGACCACAAAGCGCCGTCCGGCGAAAGAGCCGATAGTGCATTTTTCGGCCATATCGCATAGCTTGTATGGAAGATCAATGCGTGGGGCGCGCCTTTGCCGCCATGAACCCGCCCCGTCGGCGGCATCTCATGCTATCGTCCGGCAAGCGCAGACCAGCCGAAAGACATGCCATGCCCGCCAATCCAACCGCTTTCAACCTTGCCGGACGGCGCGCGCTCGTGACCGGATCGAGCCGGGGGCTGGGATTGGCCATGGCCAAGGCCTTGGCGGATGCCGGGGCGTCGATCGTGCTCAATGCCCGGGACAGCGTGGCTTTGGGCGCGGCGGCGGCCGATCTGGCCGAGGCCGGCGCCACCGTCAACGCCCTCGCCTTCGACGTGACGCGACCCGCAGATGTGACTGAAGCGATAACACATTGTGAACATCGAATCGGTCCGATCGACATCCTGGTGAACAATGCCGGAATCCAGCTCCGCGGACCGCTCGAAAGCTATCGGGACGAGGATTTCGACACGATGATGAACGTCCACGTCAAATCGACCTTCCTGGTCGGCAAGGCCGTCGCGGGACACATGATCGCGCGTGGACGCGGCAAGATCATCAATATCTGCTCGGTGCTGACCGACATGGCCCGGCCCAATGTCGCGCCCTATGGCGCGGCCAAGGCGGCCATCGCCAATCTCACCCGAGGCATGGCGGCCGACTGGGCCGGCAAGGGTCTCAACGTCAACGCCATCGCGCCGGGTTATTTCAAGACCGAACTCAACAGCGCCTTGATGGCCGACGCCGATTTCAATAGCTGGGTGGAGCAACGCACCCCAATGGGCCGCTGGGGCGAGGTGGACGAATTGGGGCCCGCCGTGATCTTTCTCGCCTCGGACGCCTCCAGTTTCGTGAACGGACACATTCTCTATGTCGATGGTGGATTCACCGCAGTCGTCTGAACCGGCCCGCATCATCATCGTGATGGGCGTGTCGTCCTCCGGCAAAAGCACGATCGGCCAGGCGCTCGGCAGGGCCTTGCACGCGCCCTTTCTCGATGGCGACCGCTATCATCCCGAGGCCAATGTCGAGAAAATGCGCGCCGGCACGCCGCTGACCGATGCGGATCGCTGGCCCTGGCTGGAAGCGCTGACCGCAGCGCTGGTCGAGGCCGCCGCGAAAAAAGGCGTGGCCGTGGGCGCCTGCTCGGCGCTCAAGCGCAGCTATCGCGATTTCATCGCCGCGCAGGCGGGCGAGTCGGTCCTGTTCATCTATCTCGATGGCAACCGCGAAATCATCGGAGAGCGCATGGCCAGGCGGCATCACGAATACATGCCGGCGAGCCTGCTCGACAGCCAGTTCGCAACGCTCGAAGTGCCCGATCCGAAAACGGAAAACGTGCTGAGCGTGCCCGTTACCGACAGCGTCGACAAGATCGTGCGCACGGTGGTCGGCGCGCTCGGCCATCTCAAGAGCTTCAAACGCTGGCAATAGCGCGGCGCGCAGCGTGTTGCGGCATCAACGCCCCGGAATGCCAGGCGCCCGCGACAGGCTGGCATTGGCATAGCGGTCGTCGTAGCTGACCTCGGGGCCGATCCAGCCCGGCAGGTCGATCGCCTGGCGGGGATCGGACAATTCGACCTCGGCCATGACGAGGCCCAGATGGGCACCCTCGAAAACGTCGACCTCCCAGACGAGCCCGGCATGGGGCACGATATGGCGGCGCTTTTCCACCACTTCGGGACGCGCCATCTCGAACAGGGCCAAACCGTCCGCAAGCGGCACTTCATACTCGAATTCAGCGCGTTTCAGCCCCTCCGTCGGCCCTTTGAGAGTGAGGAAGGCGCGGGTATCGTCAACGATGCGGATGCGCACATTTGCCTTGGCATGGCTGGAAAGATAGCCTTGGCGCAAGCGGGACATGCGGATGGCCTGTTTTTGCCAATCCGATCCCACCACCAGAAACTTGCGCTCGATCTCAATGCCCATCGGGTCAGAAGCCGAAGCTCATCTGCCCGGCCGGCGTGCCGACGCTGACGCCTTCCAGCGCCAGCATCTTCACCTTGGACATGGCGCCGCCCGGCGCGGAAAAGCCACCCGGCTTGCCATTGCTGGCCAGGACCCGATGACAGGGAATGACCAGCGGAACGGGATTGGCTCCCATGGCCTGCCCGACCGCCCGCGACAAGCCGACATCGCCCAGCATCCGGGCCAGATCGCCATAGGTCACCGTCTCACCCCACCCCACCTGCACGAGCAGGTCATAAGCCCGGCGATGAAAATCGGGAATATCGGCCAGGTCGAGCCGGATCATGGAGAAATCCACATTTCGGCCTTCGGCATAATCTTCGATCGCATCCATGAGCGCCATGATCTCGCGGTCCGGATCGCTCCGCCGGAAACCGGCTTTCTCCAGCGTAACGGCCATGATCGATGGGGGATCCCCAGGCAGCAACACGCGCCTGAGGCCCGCTGCCGTCCAGGCCAGTGCGAAGGGCCCCAAGGCCGTGTCGAAGATCGTGTAATCCATGCGGGCAAGGATAGAATTGCACACACGCCATGGCCAGTGCCAAACGGAGGGCCGCCCCCGAAAGCGCGGTCCTTCATAAGCGGCAGGGATCAGTGCTTGAGAGCCTTGCCGGCCTTGTCCTTGAGTTCACCGGCCTTTTGCTGCAGCTTGCCCTCTGCCTTGTCCAGCTTGCCTTCGGCTTGCAGCTTGGCATTGCCGCTGAGGCCGCCAGCGGCATCCTTGAGCGCGCCCTTGGCCTGCTTGCCCAAGCCCTTTACTTCGTCCTTGTGCATGACGATCTCCTTTGGAAATGCCGCAATGCAACGATGGGCGCGCGGTGAAGGTTCCAGCCATTCCACGCTTTGCGCTTGGTGAAAATCGCTTCCCTCTGCTAGAGGGCAGGCATGCCCGCCATGCCCACCCTCAAGGACTATCATCCGCCCATGGAGCCCTATCTCCAGGTGCTTCATGTCGATGACGACATTCTCGTGGTCGACAAGCAGAGTGGCCTGCTCAGCGTGCCGGGCAAGGATCCCAGCCTGTGGGACTGCATCGAATACCGCGCCCGCCAGACCTGGCCCAGCGCCGGCATGTGCCATCGCCTGGACAAGGACACGTCGGGCGTATTGGTAATGGCACTCAACAAACCCGCCCATGGCTTTATCGGCAGCCAATTCGAGCACCGCAAGACCACCAAGAGCTATGTCGCCCGCGTGGCCGGCATCGTCGAAGAGGAAAGCGGACTCATCGACCTGCCGCTGGCCACCGATTGGCTCAACAAGCCCCGGCAGCGCGTGGACCACGAACATGGCCGCCCCGCACAGACCCAATGGCAGGTGATTGAACGGGAGAAGAACGCCACCCGACTACGCCTCGTGCCGCTGACGGGGCGCACCCATCAGCTCCGCGTTCACATGAAGGCCATCGGCCATGTGATTCTGGGCGATGCATTTTATGCCGAAGGCGCCGACCTGGCGGCGGCCGACAGGTTGCAACTTCACGCCGCCGAACTGGGCTTTACCCATCCCACGACGAAAACCTTCACGACCTTCGTGGCGCCGATTCCGTTCTGACCGCTTCAAGCGGTGGGGCCGGAAGGATCGGCTTATTCCGCTTCGCCGATATAGCCGACCTCGATACGCTGGAAGAGGTCGCCCGCCTTCATCGTATCGAGCCAACGCTGGAAATCGGCCACGTCCTTGAAGCCCGCGCGCCGGGCGTCGGCCTCGCTGACATCGTCGGGGCGCATGTCGGTGATGGCCTTGATGGCCAGCAGGCCCACCTTGGTCCTGAGCGTACCGCCGGCCTTGACCGTGGGCCGGTTCCAGCGCCGGAAGACCAGGTCGACCTTGCCGGCCTTGATGTCTTCGAGAAGGTCGCGCTTGAGCAACATCAGTCCAGTACCGCCGTGGCTGTCATTTCGATTCGCAGGCCCTTGGCCAGCAATTCCCGAACCACGATCGTGGCCCGCACCGGATAGGGCTGCTGGGTGAAGAACTCGGCATAGGCCGCATTCATGCCGGGCGCGTCGGCACCGTCGACAAGAAAAATCTGCACCATGACCAGATTGGCCAGCGTGCCGCCAGCGGCCCGGATGCCGATTTCCAGGTTCTGGACGCAACGCCGTGTCTGCGCCTCGATACCGCCTTCGACGATCTCGCCGGTAATGGGATCTTCGGCAATGGCCACCAGCCAGACATGGTTGCCGGCGCGCACCGCGTCGTTGATGGGCGCAGATGACGGCATGATGCCGGTTTCGACACGCTCGATCATCTGGCCTCCTTAAAATTGGTGCGGGCGACGGGAATCGAACCCGTACGCCTGTCGGCGAGGGATTTTAAATCCCTTGTGTCTACCAGTTTCACCACGCCCGCAAAATGCGCTCAGTCCGTGCCACCCGAAATGGGGGCGACATAGGCGACATCGAGATCCCAGGGGAAAAAAATCCAGGTATCCTGGCTCACCTCGGTGATGAACGTGTCCACCATTTCACGGCCCTTGGGCTTGGCATAGACCGTGGCGAAATGCGCGCCCGGCAGCATATCGCGCACCACGCGGGCGGTATTGCCCGTATCCACCAGATCGTCCACGATCAGCACCTTGCCACCATTCCTGGCAATATCGAGAAGCGCGCTGCTGATTTCCTTGAGGACCTTGATGCCCCCCTGATTCTGGTGGTCATAGCTCTTCACCGACACCGTTTCGACGGTACGGATATTGAGTTCGCGCGCAACGATGGCCGCCGGAACCAGCCCACCCCGCGCAATGGCCACCACGGCATCGAACGATCCCAGCCCCGCCAGACGCCAGGCCAAAGCGCGGCTGTCGCGGTGAAACTGATCCCAGGTGACGGGAAAAGATTTCTGGTTGGGGCTGTTCAACATCGATCTCCTTGGGGCGGGTGCGGGCGCTTCAAAGACCCGTCCTTAGCAAAGCTGGCCGCCCGCGCCAATCATTCCGCATCGGGCGGCGCGATTCCCGCCTTTTCATGCGCGGCCATCACCACGGTGCGCACCCTGTCGGCGGCCAGGGCCAGACGGCTCTCATCGGCCGAGCGCAAGACCAGTTCGGTCATGACCCGATCCCGGCCCATCTGGGGATAGCTGCCCATCTTCACATCGGGGAATTCGGCCTGCAACGCGGCCAGCGGGCCACCCAAAGTCCCCTCGCCCACCGCGGCCTTCACCGTGACGGACTGTACCTTGCGGCCGCCCCGCAAGGTCGGCGCCAGGGCTTCGAGCATAGCCCGCATGATGACCGGCACGCCGGCCATGACATGCACATTGCCGATGCGGAAGCCGGGCGCGGCGCTGACGGAATTGACGATGAGATCGGCCCCTTCGGGAATCCGCGCCATGCGCAGCCGCGCTTCGTTGACCTCGGTACCGGTCTGCTGCCAGCGCGCTTCGAGCATGGCGCGGGCCTGCGCATTGATCGGCAGGGCCACGCCGAACGCTCTGGCGACCGCATCGGCGGTGATATCGTCATGCGTGGGGCCGATGCCGCCGGTAGTGAACACATAGGTATAGCGGGCGCGCAGCGCATTGAGCGCCTCGACGATGGCATCCATGTCGTCGCTGATGACGCGCACTTCGGTGAGATCGATGCCCAGGTCGGTGCAGAAATCGGCTACGGCACCGATATTGACGTCCTTGGTGCGGCCCGAGAGAATTTCGTCGCCAATCACCAGCAGCCCAGCTGTGACGCGCGTTTCACTCGACATGGGAAGCTCCTGCAATGGGCGATCAGCAATGCCTCCCCCGCCTCCGCGCGTCAAGCAGCGACACGTCGGACCCTTCCAATCGCCTGTGCATGTGACTAGTTTGGATGCGAGTTCCGGAGACTTGCATGATTAGCTATATCGACGCCCCCGCAAAAGCCCGCCGAACGCCCGGCATTATCCCGCTGCACGGGGATGAGGGGTTTGCCGGCATGCGCAAGGCCGGGCAATTGACCGCCCAGGCCCTCGATATCCTGACCGAATATGTCGAGCCGGGCGTACCCACCGCCACGCTCGACCAGATCGCCTATGAATTTGCCCGCGACAACGGCGCCTATCCGGCGACGCTCTTCTACAAGGGCTTCAGGCATTCGCTCTGCACCTCGCTCAACCACGTGGTCTGCCACGGCATTCCCGACCAGCGGCCGCTGCGCGAAGGCGACATCGTCAATATCGACCTCACGCTCGTGGTCGATGGCTGGCACGGCGATTCGAGCCGCATGTATCCGGTGGGCGAAATCTCGCGCAAGGCCGAACGGCTGATCGAGGTGACCTATGCCAGCCTCGAAGCCGGCATTGCCGCGGCGCTGCCGGGAAAAACCACCGGCGATATCGGCGCCGCCATCCAGGCCGTCGCCGAGGGCGAACGCATGAGCGTGGTGCGCGATTTCGTCGGGCATGGGCTGGGGCGCCTGTTCCACGACGAGCCCAATATCCTGCATTTCGGCACGCCCGGCACCGGCCCCGAACTGAAACCGGGCATGATCTTCACCATCGAGCCGATGATTAACCTGGGCCGGCCGCACGTCAAAATCCTCTCCGACGGCTGGACGGCCGTGACCCGTGACCGCACCCTGTCGGCCCAGTGCGAACATTCCATCGGCATGACCGAAACCGGCTGCGAAATCTTTACCCTTTCGCCCGGCGGCCTGTTCAATCCCCTGGCGGCCCGGGCGCGGACGTGACGGACGCGCCCGACAAGCCGGACAAGGGCCTCGCGGAGGCCAGCAAGCCGCATTACCTGGGGCATCGCGAGCGGGCGCGGGAGCGTTTCAATGCCCTGGGCGGCGAGGCGCTGGCCGATTACGAATTGCTCGAATTGCTGCTCCATATCCTGCTGCCGCAGCGCGACACCAAGGCACTGGCCAAGGACCTGCTGGCGCGCTTCGGCTCCTTTTCGCAGGTGCTGGGCGCCTCGCCGGCCCGCCTGGCGGAGGTCAAGGGGCTCGGGGCCACCTCGATCACCAATCTCAAGGTGATGCAGGCCATCGCCCAGCGCTATGGGCGCGACCAGATCGACACCGAGCGGCCCATCCTGTCGTCCTGGACGCAATTGATCGATTATTGCCGCAGCCAGATGGCCTATGAAGCGGTCGAACAGTTCCGCATCCTGTTCCTCGACAAGAAGAACCGGCTGATCGCCGACGAAGTGCAGCAGGTCGGCACGGTGGACCACACGCCGGTCTATCCGCGCGAGGTGATAAGGCGCTCGCTCGAGCTTTCCGCTACTGCATTGATTTTAGTCCACAATCATCCATCGGGGGACCCTGCCCCCTCCTCCGCCGACGTGCGGATGACCCGGGAAATCGCCGAAGTCGCCAAGCCGCTGGGGATCGTACTGCACGATCATATCATCGTGGGCAAATCCGGCCACGCCTCGCTGCGCGGGCTAAAGCTGATCTGACGCGGGTGCGGCGCCGCGCAGGCGCTCGACGGCGTTCTGAAAACCGCGCAGGCCCTTCTTGAGGCCCGGATTGGCCTTAGCCCAGCGCCGGAACCGCTGGAAACTGCGATGGCCGGCGGCAAGCAATAGGCCGCGCCGGTTGAGCCCGACATAATGGTGTTGCAAGGGCACCTGGACATTGCACCAGTGCCGCTTTTCGTCGGTGAAGCCGGCGCCCATGTCGAAGCTGGTAAACCCCGTGTCGAATATGGTCTGCATGACATGCAGCAGGCATTGCTTGCCCGGGGAACCGGACTGGATATGGGGATCGTCGCTCATCGAGGAAATGAGGCAGAACATGCGCGCGCCATGCACGATATTGTAGCGCACGGCCACGATTTCCCCATCGAGCCGCAGCACGTGCAGGCGCACGTCGATCCCTGAGCCGGCCCGCAGGGCGGCGTGGTAGAAACCGGTGAGACAATCGGCCACGAAGACGTCGCGGATGCCCTGCTCCCGGAACCGGGCCGAGCGCTGGCGGAACATGACATCGAGCGCCTTGTGCGCCTCGACCGGATCGCTGACCTCCTCGAACCGCACCGCGCCCAGCGCCGCCAGGCGGTCGCCCTGCTGCCGGTCGTGCTTGCGGCGCGAACGGCTGCGCTGGACCTTGTCGCATTCTTCCCAGGAGCCGAATTCGGCGCGGTAAAGCGTTTCGACGGGCAGGATGGTCCCCAGTTCCGCGAATGGATTTTCACGGCCATCCGGCACGGCGGGCATGAAGGGAAAATAGAGCAGATCCGCCCCGTGCAATTGTCCGGCCATGGTCCGCCAGAGCCGGGCGCGCCCGTCGCTGCCCAGGGCCGCCAGGCGCTCGTGATCGACCAGCGGCGCATTGCAGCCCACATGCGAGCCGGGAAACCAGGTGAACACCGAAATGCCCCGCAGGCGCTTGCGGTGCAAGGGCCACAGAGCCAGCGGCCGGCCATCGACCAGGCCCACGACGTAATGTTGCTCGTCGGCACCAAGATGGCGCTCGCCAACCCAGGTGCGGATGAAATCGTAACTCTGGCCAGGCGATTCGATCGATCCGCCCGCCAGATCCCGCCAGATGGCTTCAACCTCTTCGATATTTTGCGCGACCCAGGCCGAGATGGCGACGGAGGACATCGCCGCGGCCTCCTTGGCAGCGGGCTCGGCCACACGCAGCAGGCCCTGGCTCTCGGCGTTCACGGTCAGCATCGCCTCTTCCCCCAAAATCGCTGCCAATCTGGCCCGGAGGAGTAAACCAGCGCTGAAACTATCGCCCTGGCGGCGAGGATTGTGGAGGGAAAAGGCCGGGAAGGTTAAGCCGGCCTTACCGGTTCAGCCGAAATTGGCCAGAGCCGGAAAAGTCTCGAGGAACCAGTAGGAAATGCGGGTGAAATTGCCGGTGATGAACAGCACGCCGGTAACGACCAGCAATCCACCCATGACCTTTTCCACGGTATGGAGATGCTTCTTGAAGCCATCGAAGAAGGTGAGAAACGGACCGATGGCAATGCCGGCCAGGAAGAAGGGGACACCCAGGCCCAGGGAGTAGAGCGCCAGCAGAGAGGCCCCTTCCAGCGCCGTGTCGCGCCCTGCCGCTACTGACAGAACGGTGGCCAGGATCGGGCCGATGCAGGGCGTCCAGCCGATGGCGAAGGCCAGGCCCAGGAGGAATCCGCCTAGCGGACCGGAGGCCATGCCGGGGCCCTGGTGGCGAATTTGCCGGTCGAGCAGGCCAATGCGGTAGAGACCGAGGAAATGCAGGCCCATGGCAATGATAAGCAGGCCGGCAATGGGCGTGAGCACGGGCAGGAGCTGCCGGAAAACCTGGCCGAAGGCGGTAGCCGTGGCGCCAAGGGCCACGAAGATCACGGTGAAACCGAGAATGAAGAAGATCGAGGTCACCGCCACGCGCCGCTGCAAGGCACCCGCCGACCCGATCTCGGCGCGCAATTGGTCGAAGCTCGCCCCGCTCATATAGGTGAGATAGGGCGGCACCAGCGGCAGGACGCAGGGACTGAGAAAACTCAGGATTCCGGCCCCGAATACCATGGGCAGAGAAATTTCCACGTTGCGACGCTCCTTGTTCGCGCCTCTCTCTAGCGCCCCTGTTCACGAATGCAACGCGCCCCGGCGCCGCATCGCGGGCTTGTGAGCGCGATCTTAGGGCGCGGCACTTTCCATGATCCGCTTCAAGGCCGCCAAATCCTTGCGCACGGCCGCTGCGTCACGCTCGAAATCGGCATCGCTCATGCCGCGCTCCTGCAAGAGCAGGAATGACACCTCCGCGCCGTTCCCATTGGGCATGACCCTCAGGGCTATGTGAACGACGCTATCGCCGACATGCACGTCATGGTCGAGCACCCCGAAATCATTGGGCGGGGAAAAGCGGACACGGATGGTATTGCCGCCGGGGTCCCGCGCGATCCAGAAGTCACCTTCCTGGACAAAGGCATTACCCAGCCCGGCCGCCCATTGCGTCATATTGGCGGGATTGGCGGCATAGGCATAGACGGCGCGCCAATCGCGCGCGATGGTGATGCCTATCATGCGGCTATTATAGATTGGCATGGCGAAACCTCGAATCGGCAATTGCTTGCCAGAAGGGTGCATGATTTGTCGCGCCGACGCACGAAGCCTTGCCCACCGGCTCCCGGCACGCTAGAGCACCGGCGAACGCCCAGAGGCTGAGGTGCCCATGAAAGCTGCCCGTCCGCTCCGCATCGCGCCTTCCATTCTCTCTGCCGATTTTTCGCGGCTGGGAGACGAGGTGAAGGCTATCGTCGCGGCCGGCGCCGACTATATCCATGTCGATGTGATGGATGGGCATTTCGTGCCCAATATCAGCTTCGGCACGCCGGTGATGAGGGCCATTCGCGGTTTGACGGACAAGGTCTTCGACGTCCATCTGATGATCGCACCCGCCGACCCCTATCTCGAGGATTTCGCCAAGGGCGGCGCCGACATCATTACCATTCACGCCGAAGCCGGGCCGCATCTGCACCGCTCGCTGCAGGCAATCCGCGCCCTGGGCAAACGCGCCGGCGTCGCGCTCAATCCAGCGACACCCGTTTCCGCCATCCAGCATGTGATCGACGATGTGGACCTGGTGCTGGTGATGAGCGTCAATCCCGGCTTCGGCGGCCAGAGCTTCATTCCCGAAAGCCTCGACAAGCTCCGCCAGGCCAGCGCGCTGATCGGAACGAGGCCGATCGACCTCGAAGTCGATGGCGGCATCGGGCCGGATACCGCCCGCGCCGTGGTCGAAGCCGGCGCCAATGTGCTGGTGGCGGGTTCGGCGATCTATGGCGGCAATGACCCAACCACCTATGCGGCACGGATCGAGGCGATCCGGGGCGCCGCAACCGGGCTGGTGGTTTAGCCGCCGGCACCTATGTCCATCCTCCTTCCTTCGAGGAGGGTATAATGAAGAGCAAAGCCTTCAGTGCTTGGGCTCTTCCCTTGAATCAACTTCTGACCCAATCAAGGCTAAACCCATGATTCCGCGCTATTCCCGTCCTGAAATGGTTGCCAATTGGTCGGCCGAGAACAGGTTCGCCATCTGGTTCGAGATCGAAGCACATGCCACGACCAAACTGGCCGAATTGGGCGTGGTTCCAAAGGAAAGTGCTACCAGGATCTGGGACGTGATGAATGCCCGCAAAGCCGAAAAGGGCGATTACGGCTTCGACGTCGCGCGCATTGACGAGATCGAGCGGACCACCAAGCATGACGTGATCGCGTTCCTCACGCATCTGAGCGAAATCGTCGGCCCCGATGCCCGCTTCGTCCACCAGGGCATGACCTCGTCGGACATTCTCGACACCACGCTTTCGGTACAACTCCGGAACGCCGCCGATATCCTGATCGCCGATATCGACGCCTTGCTCGCCGCCCTCAAGCGCCGCGCCTTCGAGCACAAGAACACCATCACCATCGGGCGCAGCCACGGCATTCATGCCGAGCCGACCACGTTCGGCGTCAAGTTGGCCGAGGCCTATGCCGAATTTTCCCGCAACCGCGCCCGGCTTGTCGCTGCCCGCGCCGAAATCGCCACGGCCGCCATTTCAGGGGCTATCGGCACCTTCGCCAATATCGACCCCGAAGTGGAAAACTATGTCGCCGAAAAGCTGGGCCTTTCGGTGGAACCTGTTTCGACACAGGTGATCCCGCGCGACCGGCACGCCATGTTCTTTGCCACCCTTGGCGTCATTGCCTCGTCCATCGAGCGCGTGGCCATCGAAATCCGGCATTTGCAGCGCACCGAAGTGCTGGAGGCCGAAGAATTCTTCTCGCCTGGCCAGAAGGGCTCGTCGGCCATGCCGCACAAGCGCAATCCGGTGCTGACGGAAAACCTCACCGGGCTGGCCCGTCTCGTGCGCGGCATGGTCACCCCGGCGCTGGAAAACGTAGCCCTCTGGCATGAGCGCGACATTTCCCATTCCTCGGTGGAACGCATGATCGGGCCCGATGCCACCATCACGCTGGATTTCGCGCTGGCGCGGCTGACCGGGGTGATCGACAAACTCGTGGTCTATCCCGAGAACATGCGGAAAAATCTCGACCTGCTCGGCGGCCTGCACAATTCCCAGCGCGTGCTGCTGGCGCTGACCCAGGCCGGCTATAGCCGCGAGGATTCCTACGCCGCCGTGCAGCGCAACGCCATGAAGGTATGGGAGCATCGCGGCGACCGCACTGGCCTGTTCGCGCAATATCTCAAGGACGATCCGCAAGTGACTCTGAGCGATGGGCAAATCGACGCCATGTTTGACGATGGCTATCACCTCAAGCATGTCGACACGATCTTTGCCCGGGTCTTCGGCGCATGAGGATTGCCGATTGCGATATCCTGGTCCTGCCAGGCCTGGGCGGCATCAAATCCGGGCATTGGCAGATGCGCTGGACCGAAAAGATGCGCACCGCCGCCATCGTCGAACAGGCCAAATGGGATGAGCCCAATCCGGACGATTGGGTCGACACCATCGTCAAGGCGGTAGAACTGGCCGAGCGACCGGTGGTCGTCGTGGCCCACGCGCTGGCCGTCATCGCCCTGGTGCAGGCGGCGCCGCGCTTCGTGCCGGGCAAGGCGAAGGGCGCGTTTCTGGTTTCACCGCCCGATATCGAACTGCATCCCGATGCGTCCGAGGAGGCGCGGGCCTTCGGCGCGGTACCGCGCGATCCCCTGCCCTTTCCGTCCTTGCTCGTGATCTCCTCGAACGATCCCTATTGCTCGCTGGAACGCGCCGCCGATTTCGCCACTGCCTGGGGCTCGGATTTTCATGAGGCGGGTGATGCCGGCCACATCGATATCGCTTCCGGTCACGGCCCCTGGCCGGAAGGGCTGCTGATGTTCACGCGGCTGATGCAGCGGCTGTAGCCTCCGAACCGCCGAATGTTTCAATCCTGATCGCCATCCTCGGGCTCCAGAATACCCAAGCCAAGGATGGGCGCAAAGCGTTCCAGCACTTCGGCAAGGACATCTGCCGGCACCATTTCCCTACGCCTGCCGCCCCGCTCTCGCCAATCCAGCGAACGCACCTGATCGACTTGCACGATGCCGGTCGTTTCCGTTCCCGCACCGCTCAGATTGATGGCAAAGCCGTTGGTCCTCGATGCATTGCCCATTGTCGTTATGGGCGCAAAGAACGCAAATCCGGTAACACGATTAAAACGGAAGTCGGAGAGACAGAGCGCAGGATGCGGGCCCTTCTGCTCCTTGCCGGCCGATGGCGACATATTCAGCAACCATATCTCGCCCGGCGCTGGAATAGCGTTCGGCCTTACCAAGCCTCGCGCCCTGCGGCCGGAGCTTCGATCCAGGCTTGCCCGTCCTCATCCCGACCTGTCTCGGGCTCGCATTGCGCCAGCAATTCATCCAATGTGTAGCGCGGACGCCGTGGCTTCTGCGACGCTCCATCGGGTATCGGCTCAAGGGTCAACTTCGAGCCTTCGACCCTGACCGCCATTTGCTGCCCCTCCGTCAATTGCAGCATATGGCGCGCCGCCGCCGGAACGGTCACCACCAGCGACCCGCCTGCCTTCTTGAGCCGCGCGGGCGCAAGCGTCGGAGCGGGTGGAGCCGTCCTGTCGACCGCATGCTTCGCTCCAGCGCCCTCGCCGTTCACAGCCTTGCTCATGGCAGCCACCTCTCAATGTTCGACAAATATCTAACATTGAATGACAAGGACGACAATACCGGCCACGATCCGCTTCTTCCCACCGCCCCCGGACGTGGAGAAGGCCCCGTGGAATGCTCCCACTGGGCCTTCTTTTCCATGCTGATCCGCTCTCAGCCCTCGGCGGCGATCTGCTCGCTGGCGACAGCGATGAGGGTCAGCATCTTTTCACGAATCACCTCGTCGCCGATGGCGATGCCCTTGGCCTTGAGGTCGGCGGACACCTTGCGGAAAACGTCCTCGTCGCCGGCTTCCTCGAAATCGGCGGCCACCACTTCGGCGGCATAGGCCTTGGCCTCCTCGCCGGTGAGGCTCATCAGTTCGGCCGCCCAGATGCCCAGCAGCTTGTTGCGGCGGGCCTCGGCCCGGAACTTCTTTTCGGCGTCGAAGGCGAATCTGGCTTCCTCGCCCCGCTTGCGATCCTCGAACCCGCTCATGATCTCTCCCATGTCGCTTATCGGCTTCGCCCTTGGACATAGGGGGTTCACCGGCGCAAATCAACGTGGCCGTACGGCCTGCGACACCGGGCCGCCGCGCCGGCCTCGCGGTAAAAGCGCTTGCATTTTCACCCCGTTCTGGCGCATGAAGCGGCCCTGTTGACCCCCTCCCTTACATGGCAGCGGATTTGAGATGAACCGTCGGCGCAAGATCTATGAAGGCAAGGCCAAGATTCTGTTCGAGGGGCCCGAGCCGGGCACGCTGGTCCAGTACTTCAAGGACGATGCGACCGCCGGCAATGGCGCCAAGCACGACATCATCGACGGCAAGGGCGTGCTGAACAACCGGATTTCCGAATTCGTGTTCACCAAGCTCAATACCATGGGCATCCCCACCCACTTCCTGCGCCGCCTCAACATGCGCGAGCAGCTCATCAAGGAAGTCGAGATCATTCCGCTCGAAGTGGTGGTGCGCAACTTCGCCGCCGGCTCGCTGTGCAAGCGGCTCGGCCTGGAACAGGGTACGCAACTGCCCCGCTCGATCATCGAATTCTACTACAAGGACGATGCGCTCAACGACCCCATGGTCAGCGAAGAGCATATCACCGCCTTCGGCTGGGCCACGCCCGCCGAACTCGATGACATCATGAGCCTGGCCATCCGCGTCAACGACTTCCTCACCGGCCTGTTCATGGGCGTCGGCATCCAGCTCATCGACTTCAAGATCGAATGCGGCCGCCTGTTCGAGGGCGACCTAATGCGCATCGTGCTGGCCGACGAGATCAGCCCCGACAATTGCCGCCTCTGGGACATCAAGACCCGCAACAAGCTCGACAAGGACCGTTTCCGCGAAGATCTGGGCGGGCTGGTCGAAAGCTACCGCGAGGTCGCCCAGCGCCTGGGCATCCTGGTGGAGACCGACAATGCGCTGGCCACCGGCCCGCGCCTGGTGCAATAGGCAGGGTGGGAACAGGCCGATGAAAGCGCGCGTCGTCGTCACGCTCAAGAATGGCGTTCTCGACCCCCAGGGCCAGGCCATCGAGGGCTCGCTGACCGGCCTCGGCTTTGCCGGCGTCAACAATGTCCGGCAAGGCAAGGTCTTCGATCTCGAGGTGGAGGGAACGGACGTCGAAGCGGCGCGTTCCCAGATCAAGGCGATGTGTGAAAAGCTCCTTGCCAACACCGTGATCGAAAATTACGCGATCGAAATCTCCAATTAACGCCTCATCGGCGATAATCCCTGTCGCGCCTGGGTCTGGGCGCAGGACGGTTCTTCCATGCGCAAAACGCTCGCTCTCTCCGTGATGTTCGTCGCCTCCATCGGCCTGCTGTTCGCAGCCTATGCGTCGGTGCCCGTCTAGACGCGCAATGCGCAAACTTCGACACCTGCAATGACTATTTGTTAAGCCGACCAAGGCTAGGGTCGCGGAAGAACAATCCTTCTGCTGACCATGCCGGCGGTTTTTCTTGATTGCATTTGCCCGATACATTCTATCCGCCGGCGCCGCGACCTGCATAGACGTCGCGCTCGTGCAGGCATTGCTCGGCCTCGACGCGGCCCATAGCCCGTTTTTCTTCGCCATGGCCATCACAATGGGCGCCATGGCCGGGATAGGCATCAATTTCGCCCTGTCGCGCCGTTTCGTCTTTGCCTCCGACGGGCGGCGGATTTCGGCGCAATTACTCACCTTCATCCTCGTCTCGCTGAGCACGCTGGCGCTGCGGCTTGTCGTGGCGGGACTGCTGGTCGCCTTGCTCGGCCTGCCGCTCTTTAGCTGGCTCGCCGCCCTGCCCGTCACCGCCCCGGCCGAACGCGTGGCGCATCTGGGCGCGGTCGGGCTGGTGACCTTCTATTCCTTCTTCGCCCACCGGCACGTTTCCTTTGCCGGCGGCATTTTCGCCCGCTTCGGCAACCAGACGATTGTGATTCCCTGATGCACGTCGAAACCCTCATCATCGGCGCCGGCCCCGCGGGCCTGACCACGGCCTACGACCTGACCAAGGCAGGGCGCAGCGTCGCCATCGTCGAGCGCGACCCGGTCTATGTGGGGGGCATTTCGCGCACGGTGAACTACAAGGGTTATCGCTTCGACATCGGCGGCCACCGCTTCTTTTCCAAGAGCGCCGCGGTCGAAGCCTGGTGGACCGAGGTGATGGGCGACGAAATGCTCGATCGGCCGCGCTCCAGCCGCATCTTCTACAATGGCAAGCTGTTCGATTATCCGCTGCGCGCCGGCGATGCCCTGCGCAAGCTGGGGCCGGTCGAGGCGTTGCGTTGTGTGCTCTCCTATGCCTGGGCACAGGCCCGGCCCTATCCCGAGGTGAAAAGTTTCGAGCATTGGGTGGTCAACAATTTCGGCCGCCGCCTGTTCGAGATTTTCTTCAAGACCTATACCGAAAAGGTCTGGGGCATGGATTGCGGCAAGATTTCCGCCGACTGGGCCGCCCAGCGCATCAAGGGGCTCAACCTCTACCAGGCCATCATCCAGAGTTTCGGCGTCGGCAAGGCGCCCAAAAACAAGGATGCGGTCATCAAGACCCTCATCAACTCCTTCCGCTATCCCCGGCTGGGGCCGGGCCAGATGTGGGAGCGGGCCCGTGACCGCATCGTCGAGCGCGGCGGCACGATATTGATGGGTTCCACCATCACCGCGCTCACCCAGCACGCCGGCAGCGGCCAATGGGTCGCCATCGTCACGGATGCCGAAGGCGTGGAAACCAAGATCACCGCCGATCATCTGGTATCGAGCGCGGCCATCAATGAACTGGTGCGCCTGTTGGGCGCCGACAGCGACCCAGCCGTGGCCGCCGCCAGCCAGGACCTGCGCTATCGCGACTTCCTGATCGTGGGGCTGATCGCCCGCGGCAAGGAGAGCTTCGATGACAACTGGATCTATATCCACGATCCGGGCGTCAAGGTTGGCCGCATCCAGAATTTCAAATCCTGGTCGCCCGACATGGTGCCCGATCCGGAAACGGCCTGCTACGGCATGGAATATTTCTGCAATGCCGGGGACGAGACATGGGCCATGGACGATGCCGACCTCATCGCCCGCGCCAAGGCCGAGATCGGCCAATTGGGCCTCGCCCGGCCCGACGACATCATCGATGGCGCCGTGGTACGCCAGCCCAAGGCCTATCCGGTTTATGACGACACTTACAAGATCAACGTCGACACCATCCTGGAAGGCCTGACCGCACAATTTTCCCGCCTGCACCTGGCGGGCCGCAACGGCATGCACAAATATAACAACCAGGATCATGCCATGATGACCGGCATGCTGACCGCGAAGAATATCATCGCCGGTGCCGATATGTTCGACGTCTGGATCGTCAATGAGGACGCCGAATATCACGAAGGCGGCGCAGCGGGTGCCGAAGCCATCGAGGAACGCCTTGTTCCCCGCCGTGTCGCCTGAGGCAAGGCGCGAACCGGCGGTAAATGGCTGGATCGCCGCTTGTATCGTCGGCCTTTACGCATCGAGCCAGATCGCGCTGGCGATCGGACACGATCCGTGGATCGACGAGGCCCAGGCCTGGCTTCAGGCCATTACGCTGGCGCGTCCGCTCGATTTCTTCATCGTTCCCGGAGAAGGCCACCCGCCGCTCTGGTACTGGCTGCTGCGCCTGATCTCGCTGGGCACGGATTTCAACCATGCGCGCGTCTTGACGCTGGGCATCGCCCTGCTCAACGCGGTGTTGCTTGCCCGGCTGCTGCGCGGGCATCTGCTGACGCTCGCCATGATGCTGGGCACGTTCGTAGTGCTGCAATTCTGGGGCTATCAATTCCGGCCCTATGGCCTGGTCTTCACCTGCCTCATCACGGCGCTGCTGCTCGACCGGCGCGGCCATTCGCTGGCCGCCACCTGGATTCTGGCCATTGCCTGTGGATTGCATTTCTTTGCGGGCTTCCTGTTCGCATTCTGGCTAGCCTGGCAATGGCAGCGCGGCACGGCACTGAAATCTCTCGTCCCGCCCGCCCTGCTCGCGTTGGCCTTCGGCGCCATGGCCATCATCTCGGGGCTGGGCAACCAGACCGTGGGTGTGGCGGAACAAGGGTTCCTGGCCGGCATTGTTCAAAACCTGGCCTGGGCGGGCATGATTACGTCGCTGCGCGGATTGCCGACGGCCCTTCTCACCTTCGGCCTCCTGATCTACGCCCTGCGGCGCACCCCGGTCCTCCTGGCCGTCCTGCTGGCCTTGCTCGTCACTTTCGCCATCGCCACGGCCGCCATCTATGGCAAATATCCATGGCATACGGCCTTCATGACCATGCTGTGCTTCATGGCTTTCATGGTGGCAGGCCTCGACCGGCAACGGGAATTGATCCTGGCCATAGTGCTGATGCCGCAGGTCGTCGTGGGCCTTATTGCCGCAACGACGCGCCTGCAGGATCCGGTATGGCAAAAACCCGACCTCTATGCCGCGATGCGTCAGGATGCCGGGCCGCAATTCCACCCCGAGACGGACCTGGTCGCCTGGCCCGATCTCGCCGGCATCGCGCTGGCCGCCGAGAACGGCATTTCCATCATCAACGGCAATGACGGAACGCTCCTGGGACCAGTGCAATGGCGCACGCGACAGGAGGATCGCATCGACCCATCGCTGACGACGAAGGCCGGCCCCTATTGGCTCATCTGCACAGATTGCGCGCCGATTCTCGACGTTCTCACCGCAGCCGGACGGCAGGCAAAGCTGCTGGCTGCCAAGGCCAATATCGATAATGGCGAGTTCTATGCCTATCGGGTTGAATGAATGCCCTTAGGGCAATGCTTACCAATAAGCGGATTTCCCCTCCGCCCCGCCTGCCGTTTTAACGGGAAACCCCATTCGTCGCGCTAGATTGGCCGCAGGTTCCAGGGGAGTGCGGCCATGGCAACGGACAAGCCGAGACTCGATTGGGTGGACATGGCCAAGGGCCTCTCCATCTTTCTCGTGGTCATCATGTATTGCGCGGCAAGCGTAGGGGAAGATACCGGCCGGACCGGCTTCCTGCACTGGACCATCGCCTTTGCCATGCCCTTCCGGATGCCCGAATTCTTCCTGATTTCGGGCTTGTTCCTGAGCCAGGTGATTACAAGGCCCTGGAAGGCCTATGCCGATCGCCGGGCGGTCCATTACTGGTATTTCTATGCCCTCTGGGCGCTGATCCACATCGCCTTCAAGGTGGCATTGGTGGCGCGCGATCCCGGCGCAGCCCTCGGCTATCTGGCCTGGGCCGTGATCGAGCCCTATGGGGTGCTGTGGTTCATCTACATGCTGGCGGTGTTCGGGTTGGTCGCCAAGCTGCTGCACGACCTGCGGGCGGCGCATTGGGCGGTGCTGGCCGTGGCCGCCATTCTGCAGATGGCGGCGATCCATACCGGCAGTTACCTCATCGACCAGTTCGCGGCCTATTTCGTCTATTTCTATGCCGGCTACGTCTTCGCCCCGCATATCTTTCGCATCGCAGCCTGGGCGGGCGCTCATGTCGCGGCGGCTCTGGGCATATTGGCCCTCTGGGCAATAGCGAATGCCATCATGGTGTTTTCGCCCGGCTTCCGCATGGACCCGGTCCATATCCAGATGGGCTGGGCCGCCCTGCCCGGCCTGCACCTGGCGATGGCGCTGCTCGGCGCCGGAGCGATCTGCCTGGGCGCGGCCCTGCTGGTCAAATTGCCCTTCATGGACTGGCTGCGCTGGATGGGATCGAAATCGCTGGTGATCTATGTGGCTTTCGTCCTGCCCATGGGAATCGTGCGCACTCTTCTGCTCGGAATCGGCATCGAGGAGCCCAACCTGGTCAGCCTCGTTACCCTGATTGTGGCCATCACCGCCCCGCTGGCGCTGTGGGCCCTGACCGAAATCACCGGCTGGGGCAAATTGCTGTTCGAGCGGCCCCGATGGGCGCATCTGCCCGGAACGCGACGCCAAGCCCGGGCCGAACCGGTACCCGCCGAATAGAAAATGGCCCCTGATATTTTCCGGGGCCATTTTTCATTCTCAGTGGCCAAGAGGCCGGAAAACCGAGGGAACTATGGGCCGGATCGGCCGAGGCGACAATCGCACCGGGGCCTGGCCCAGCTTGCCGGGAACCGGCATCGGTCTTGAAGGAGTCGTGGTCGTGGTCTGCTGCGTCATGCTCATACCTCCCGCTTGAAGGCAAATGTACGAGATCCGCCAGGGTTCCATCACATCCGATTTGACCGGCGCGGCGCTGCCGAGGCTTGCCTTTTTGCCCGGGAAACACCACAAGGGCCTCGCGCACCCCCAATAGTTGTAAAGGATCGAGCGATGAAGGCCGCAATCATCGTGTTTCCGGGCCTCAACCGCGACCGCGACATGATCGCGGCACTGACCAAGATCGGGGGGCAAGAGCCCGCCATCGTCTGGCATCAGGATGCCGATATTCCCACTGTCGATCTTATCGTCATTCCCGGTGGCTTTTCCTATGGCGATTACCTGCGCTGCGGTGCAATCGCCGCGCGCTCGCCCATCATGGACAAGGTGCGCGAACGCGCCGCCAGCGGCATCAAGGTGCTTGGGGTCTGCAACGGTTTCCAGATTCTCATTGAAGCGGGCCTGTTGCCCGGCGCGCTGATGCGCAACATGTCGCTCAAATTCGTCTGCCGCGAGGTCAAGCTCGAGATCGTCAACGCCGAGACGGACTTCACCAGAGGCTATGCCAGGGGCCAGATCATCCGCTGTCCGGTGGCCCATCACGATGGCAATTATTTCGCCGATGCCGAAACCCTGGCGCGCATCGAGGGCGAGGGCCAGGTGGCCCTGCGCTATGCCGAAGGCACCAATCCCAACGGCTCGATCAACGATATTGCCGGCGTGCTCAATGCGGAAAAAAATGTGCTCGGCCTGATGCCGCACCCGGAAAACCTGATCGAAGCCGCCCATGGCGGCGACGACGGCCGGGCGCTCTTCGCCTCCGCCCTCAAAGCCGTCGCCTGACCATTACGGGATCCTGCGTTTCCGATGACCCTTCGCAACGACATCGCCATCACCCCCGAACTGGTCGCCAGCCACGGCCTCAAGCCGGACGAATACCAGAAAATCCTCGACCTGATCGGTCGGACGCCGACCTATACGGAGCTGGGCATTTTCTCGGCCATGTGGAACGAGCATTGCTCCTACAAAAGCTCGAAGAAATGGCTGCGCACCCTGCCCACCAAGGGGCCGCGCGTCATCCAGGGGCCCGGCGAGAATGCCGGTGTCGTCGATATCGGCGATGGCCAGGCGGTGGTGTTCAAGATGGAATCGCACAACCACCCCTCCTATATCGAGCCCTATCAGGGCGCGGCGACGGGCGTGGGCGGGATTCTGCGCGATGTCTTCACCATGGGCGCACGGCCGGTCGCCGCGATGAACGCGCTGCGCTTCGGCGCACCGGAACATGAAAAGACCCGCCATCTCGTCTCGGGTGTCGTGGCCGGCGTAGGCGGCTATGGCAATAGTTTCGGGGTGCCGACAGTCGGCGGCGAAGTCGAATTCGACGCGCGCTACAACGGCAATATCCTGGTCAACGCCTTCGCGGCGGGCCTGGCCGACACCGACAAGATTTTCTATTCCAAGGCCGAAGGCGTCGGCCTGCCGGTCGTCTATCTCGGCGCCAAGACCGGGCGCGACGGCGTTGGCGGCGCCACCATGGCCTCGGCCGAATTCGGTGACGACATCGAGGAAAAGCGCCCCACCGTCCAGGTCGGCGACCCTTTCACCGAAAAGCGCCTGCTCGAGGCCTGCCTTGAATTGATGGCCACCGGCGCGGTGATCGCCATCCAGGACATGGGCGCGGCGGGCCTGACCTGTTCGGCGGTGGAAATGGGCGCCAAGGGCGACCTCGGCATCGAACTGGACCTCGACAAGGTGCCGGTGCGCGAAGAGCGCATGAGTGCCTATGAAATGATGCTGTCCGAAAGCCAGGAGCGCATGCTCATGGTGCTGCATCCCGACAAGGAAGCGGTGGCCCGGAAAGTGTTCGAGAAATGGGAGCTGGATTTCGCCACCGTGGGCAAGACCACGGACGATCTCAGGTTCCGCGTGTTCTGGCAGGGCGAGGAAGTCGCCAATCTGCCGATCAAGGACCTGGGCGATGCCGCGCCCGAATATGACCGACCCTGGACCGAGCCCCCGACCCCGGCGCCGCTGGCGCTCTCGGACGTGCCGCGCATGGATGTGGACGAAGCGCTGCTCAAGCTGATCGGCGGGCACCAATGCGCCTCGCGCCGCTGGGTCTATGAGCAATATGACACGCTCATCCAAGGCAATTCCATGCAGCGCCCGGGCGGCGATGCAGGCGTCATCCGCGTCGAGGGCCATCCGCGCAAGGGGCTGGCCTTCGCCTCGGACGTCAACCCGCGCTATTGCGAGGCCAATCCCTTCGAGGGCGGCAAGCAGGCCGTGGCCGAGTGCTGGCGTAACCTGACCGCGACCGGGGCCGAGCCGCTGGCCGCCACGGACAACCTCAATTTCGGCAATCCCGAACGCCCCGAAATCATGGGCCAGTTCGTCAAGGCGATCGAGGGAATCGGGGAAGCCTGCCGCGCGCTGGATTTCCCCATCGTCTCGGGCAATGTCTCGCTCTACAACGAAACCAATGGCCGCGGCATCCTGCCCACCCCCACCATTGGCGGCGTCGGCCTGTTGCCGGATTGGCAGAACAGCGTCGGCATCGGCTTCGTGGCCGAAAACCAGCCCATCCTGCTGATCGGCGGACCGGCCGAGCGTGGCACGCATCTGGGGCAGTCGATCTATCTGCGCGATCTGTTCGACCGCCGCGACGGCGACGCGCCGCATGTCGATCTCGCCGCCGAAAGGCGGACGGGCGATTTCGTACGCAAATTGATCCGTTCAGGCGTGGTGACGGCCTGCCACGACCTGTCCGATGGCGGACTGGGCGTAGCTTTGGCCGAAATGGCGATAACCGGCGGCATCGGCGCCACGGTAACCGATGTGGATGGCCACGATTCCATTTTGACCTTTTTCGGCGAAGACCAGGGCCGCTATCTCGTGACGCTCAATCTCGAGCCGCAGGGCGAAGAGATCGCCGCGCTCTGGAAGGACGCCGACGCGCTGGGCCTGCACGCCCCCTGGATCGGCACGACCGGCGGCACCGAACTGGTGCTGGGGGCCGCAAAAGCTGTCGCCGTGGCGGAACTGGCAGCGGCGCATGAAGGCTGGTTTCCCCGCTATATGAATAGCTGAACCGGCTTTTCCCGCGCCCGCCATATGATCGCCGCTCTTTGGGCGGCTTAGCTGCCTGCGCAGGGCGCGTGACGAGCAGGAGTATGCGATGAAGCCGAACGGCGTATTGGCAGTTTTGGCGGGTTTGGGTCTTGGTTTGACGCCGGCCATGGCATTGGCCGAGAGCGTCAATATCAGCCGCTCCATTTTCACCAACCAGCCCTATACGCTGATCTATCCCGATACCATGGTGGCCAGCGGCGGCATCGACGGGCCGATCATCATCAACCATCCCAATGCGCCGCTGCAATGCGAACTCTCGGTGGTGCCGGTGGACGATGACGGCTGGAGCGCCGAAACCGCCCTCGGGGCGCTGGACGAGGAAGAGGTCGCCGCGGCCTGGAGCGATACGCTGCCCGGCTTCACGCTGGGGGCCAAGGGGACCGCCGCTTATCAGGATGCCAAGGCCCTGCTCTACGAAGGCACCAGCAAAGACTCGGCCATGGGCATGCCGCTTACCCTGGTGCATACCGAAACGGTATCCGAAGGGCGCGGCTATGCGCTCGACTGCCTCTTTGCCACCGAGGCGAGCCAGCAGGCCCGGCCGGTCGTCGATTTCATCATCGCCAACTTTTCCACCCATGCCGACGCCGAATGCTGCGTCGGGGTCGACGTGGTGGAGCCCGCAACCGAGCCGCCGGCGCAATAGTGCTGCCTGCCGATATTGATGCGGCCTACCCCGCATGCCATATCAGGCGGAGCGGCCAATCGATCCGGTCGCGCAGAACCAAGGCCAAGGGGAGACGAAAATGGCAATGGACGCCAATGAAATCGAGCGCCGCATCAAGGCCGCCCTGCCCGATGCCGAAGTCGAAATCCGCGATCTCGCCGGCGACGGCGACCACTACGCGGCCACGGTGGTTTCCGAACAGTTCCGCGGCAAGTCCCGGGTGCAGCAGCATCAGATCGTCTATGCCGCCCTGCAGGGCGACATGGGTGGCGCGCTGCACGCGCTGGCCCTGCAGACCAATGTGCCAGAATAGGCCATGACCGGTTCGCTGCGCGATTCGCTGGACCTGATCCGCATGGTGCGGCCGCAGGCCGGCACCGCAGCCCTGGAACACGAAATCGCCGCCGAGCGGGCCAATTCCCTCGGCGCCGCCGAAAGGCGGGTCAAGGACACTCTCGCCGCGCTGGCCGAGGGCGAGGCAGATCGGGCCGGGTGCCTAGCCGCCGCGCGACAAGCCGTCTGGGCCTATTTCGTGCAGCGCGAACTTCTCGGCTTTCGCAAGCATGCCGACATCATCCGCGATCTCGATATTCCCGGCGAAGTGCTTGCCGGGCTCGGCGCCATGGCGAAGCATCCATGACCCGAGCCGTCTTTTTCGATGTCGATGGCGTGCTGGTGCATGGCTACCACGCCAACCCCGCGCGCGTGCGCGCCTGGGACGCGACATTGCTGGCCGATATCGGTATCGACCCCGAGCAATTCCGGCGGGACTTCATCTTCGACATTTTCGTCAAGAAGGTAATTGTCGGCCAGATGAGCCTCATCGACGCGCTGGAACGGCGCCTGCCCGCCTTCGGTTACACGGATTCACCGGTCAGGTTTGCCCATTACTGGCTGAGCCGGGACAGCGTCCTGAACACACCCCTGCTCGACGTGGTAGATCGGTTAAAGGCTTCGGGCGCTTGCCGTCTCTACATTGCCACTAATCAGGAACACCTGCGCGCCAACTGGCTCTGGGGCCATCTCGGCCTGTGCGAGCTTTTCGAGGATATCTTCTATTCCGCCCGCATCGGCATCCAGAAGCCCGATGCCCGCTATTTCGATTTCATCGAGCAACGCATCGGCCCGCAATCCGAACCGCCGCTCTTCTTCGACGATTCCCCCAAAGTCGTCGAAGGCGCCCGCAAGCATGGCTGGGAGGCGGTACTGTTCGACACGGTGGAAGACTGCATCGCCCATCCCTGGATCGCGGCGCGACTCTAGGTCACAATCATCGCCGCCAGCCGGCGGTGATCTCGACAGCGCCTCGATCCTGACCTATCTAGAAAGCGCTTCAGCCGGCCCTTGAACCCGGCTTACTTGAAAGGCTCCACCATGACCGACATCAACGCCTTTATCGACGACAAGGTGAAGAACAACGACGTGTTCCTGTTCATGAAGGGCACGCCGGATTTCCCGCAATGCGGCTTTTCCGGACAGGTCGTCCAGATCCTGGGCTATCTCGGCGTTGATTACGGCAGCGCCAACGTGCTGGAAAACGACGAACTGCGCGAAGGCATCAAGGCCTATACCAATTGGCCGACCATTCCCCAGCTCTACGTGAAGGGGGAATTCGTGGGCGGTGCCGACATCGTGCGCGAAATGTTCCAGCAGGGCGAATTGCAGAGCCATTTCGAGAAGGCCGGCATCGCCGTCAAGCAGAGCGCCTGATCGCCCGTATCTTTTTGCAAGGCCCTGCCCGACCGGCGGGGCCTTTGCCTTGTCCATCACCAGAACTGATGGGTCCCATCGCACAATATCGCTTTGCGTGATAGTAAGCCGAGCGTAGATTGCCGCTCCCCAATCCGGTGACCGCCATGTCCGCTCCTACCGCCTCGCGCCCATTGCTACCCCTGCCGCTCATCATCGTCGCCGGCTGCGTCATTGCCGCCATCGGCTTCGGCACACGCGGCGCCTTCGGCCTCTTTACCCTGCCGATCACAGAGGATCTGGGGCTGACGCGAGAGCAATGGGGCATGGCCACGGCCGTGCAGAACCTGGTCTGGGGCATCGCCCAGCCCTTTGCCGGCGGCTTCGCCGACCGCTACGGTACCGGCCGGGTCCTGGCAGTCGGCGGGCTGGTCTATGCCGCCGGTATCCTGGGCATGGCCTTTTCGCCCGATACCCTGACCATGACGATAACGGCCGGCGTCGTCACCGGCGTGGGCATTGCCATCGCCTCGTTCGGCGTGGTCATGGCGGCCTTCGGCCGCGCGGTTCCGCCCGAAAAGCGCAGCTTCGTCTTCGGCATCGCCACCGCCGCGTCTTCGGCGGGGCAATTCATCTTCGCGCCCCTCGGCCAGGGCTTCATTTCGGCCTTCGGCTGGCAGACGGCGCTGGTCTATATCGCCCTCATCCTGCTGCTGATCGTGCCGCTCTCGGCGGCCCTGCGCGGCCGCAGCGAATCGGTGCCCGGCGAAGCGGACATGCCGTTCATGCAGGCGCTGGCCCAGGCCTGGGGGCATGGCTCCTACCGGCTTCTGGTACTCGGCTTTTTCGTGTGCGGTTTCCATCTGGCCTTCATCAACGTGCATATGCCGGCCTATCTGGTGCAATGCGGCCTGTCGCCGGAAGTGGGAAGCTGGACCATCGCGGTCATTGGCCTTTTCAACATCGTGGGCTCGCTGCTTTCGGGATGGCTCGGCAGCCGCCTGCCCAAGCAATTGCTGCTGGCCTCGATCTATTTCCTGCGCGCCATGGCCATCGCCGCCTTCCTGCTGATCCCGGTCAGCGAAGTGACCGCCTATGCCTTCGCGGCGATGATGGGGATTCTCTGGCTATCCACCGTGCCGCTGACCGCCGGGCTGGTGACGCTGTTCTTCGGGCCGCGCTATATGGGCATGCTCTATGGCGTGGCCTTCCTCAGCCACCAGATCGGTTCGTTCTTCGGCGTCTGGCTGGGTGGCGTGGTCTATGACCAGACCGGTGCCTACGATCTCGTCTGGTATCTCGGGATCATTCTCGGCCTGGCGTCTGCGGCGGTGCATATTCCCATCAACGAGCGCAGCGCCGCTTCTTTCGTCCCGAAAATCGCATAGCGGCCATTCATCGTTCCTTGCCGATGAAAGGGTTGCCAAACCCGGCCAATCGGTTCATGGTCCGCCCCCATTCCTTAGCCGCTTTCGCGGCCATATGAGTTTCAGCCATGTCCAGCCACTATACGCGGGTTCTGTCCCGCCCCGAATTCATTGCCCTCATCGCAGCTTTGATGGCCCTCAACGCCCTGGCCATCGACGTCATGTTGCCCGCCCTGCCCTATATGGGCGAGCATCTGGGCATCGCCGACGAGAACGAACGCCAATATGTGATCGTCGCCTATATGATCGGCATGGGCCTGGCGCAGGTTGCCTTCGGCCCGCTGACCGACCGGTTCGGCCGCCGCGCGCCGCTCCTGAGCGGCATGGGCGTTTATGTCCTGGCCGCCATCGCGGCGGCTTTCGCGCCCAATTTCGTCACCCTGTTGATTCTGCGCTTCATCCAGGGCCTGGGCGCGGCCAGCGTGCGGGTCATCGCCACCGCCGTAGTGCGCGACCGTTATTCGGGCCGTGAGATGGCCGAGGTCATGTCCCTCACCTTCATGGTGTTCATGGCCATCCCCATCATCGCGCCCGGCATCGGCCAGGTGCTGCTGCTGACCGGCCCATGGCAATCCATCTTCCTGTTCATGGGCGCGCTGGCCTTCGCCTTCTGGGTCTGGACCTATCTGCGCCTGCCCGAGACGCTGCATCCCGAATATCGCCGCGCGTTGTCCTTCGGCGGTGTGGTCGAGGGCTTCCGGCTCGTCTTTACCAACCGGGTCGCCATCTCCTATGGGCTGGCCGGCACGTTCCTTTTCGGCGCGCTGTTCGGCTTCATCAGCTCCGCCCAGCAGGTCTATGTCGATATTTATGGCCTGGGAGTCTATTTTCCGGTGGCCTTCGCCGGCGTGGCGGGCCTCATGGCCGTCTCCTCCTTCACCAATTCGCGGGTGGTGAGCCGCTTCGGCATGCGCAGGCTGTCGCATGGAGCGATGCTGGTCTTCACCGCCGTCTCGGCGCTGTGGCTGATCCTGGCACTTAATGGCGAAGTGCCATTCTGGGTATTCTTCGGCATGCTCTGCATCATCATGTTCAGCTTCGGCTGGGCCGCCTCGAACATGAACTCGCTCTCCATGGAGCCGCTGGGCGCCGTGGCCGGCACCGCTGCCTCGGTCTTCGGTTTCATCCAGACCGTGGGCGGGGCGCTGATCGGCAGCTATACCGGCCAGCAGTTCAACGGCACCACCGTGCCTGTCGCTGCCGGTTATTTCGCCATGGGCGTGCTGGCGCTGATCTGCATTCTCGTGGCCGAAAAGGGCAAGCTGTTCGGCGTGGGCGAGCAATATGCCCACGGCAATGCCGCAGCACCGGCCATAGACGCGCACTAAGCCGCGCCCAAACTCCAGGAAAGGGGCCGCACCCAGCGCGGCCCTCTTTTTCTTACCCCTAAACGGTAAAGACGGTTTGACGCAGTTCCTGCCAGCTCTCTTCGCTCGGCGCCACCAGCAGCCCTCCGCCAAGATCGCCGGCGCGATAGGGCGAGCCATCGAACCTGGCCACATGCGCACCCGCCTCCGCGACGATGAGCGCGCCGGCGACATGATCCCACGGCATGAGCTTGGCATACATGAGGAAATGCACGTTGCCGCCGGCGGCAAAGCGGTATTCATGCCCTGCACAACGGTAATTGCCCCAGATCTTGACCTTGGAAAGATTGCCCATGACCGTGGCGCGCACCGCCTCGGGCAGGTAGGAGCATGAGGCCAGCCCGGCCATTTCAGCCGCCGGCACCGGATCGGCAAATTTCTGGCGAACGCTGCGGCCATCGGGAAAGACCTGCCAGGCGCCGCAACCGCGCTCGGCCATGACCAGGTCGTCACCCAGCGGATCGTAGATCACGCCAGCCACCGTCTCGCCATTCTGCACCACCCCGGCCATGACTGCGAACAATGGCAGGCCACCGGCAAAATTAGCAGTTCCATCAACGGGATCGACATAGATGACGATTCGATCCTCGAAGCGCGTATCGAGCAGTTTCGGATTGGCCGAGACCGCCTCTTCCCCGATCACCACCGCATTGGGCGACCATTGGTTGATGGCGGCGGTAATGACCCGCTCGGCATTGGTGTCAGCTTCGGTCACGAGGTCGAAGGCCCCGGTCTTGGTGCGGATATCGCCATCGTCGAGCCGCCGGAAACGCGGCATGATCTCCGCCTTAGCGGCTTGACGAAGAATGGCGCCCAGGCGTTCGATATTCATGCGACGGTTTCCTTGTGCTGGAGGGAAAGGCCCGCAAAATCGAACAGGCGCGGGTCGAGCATATGGCTGGGATTGATATTGCCCAAAGCGCGGATCATCACATCCTTGCGGCCGGGCATGCGTTTTTCCATGTCGCTGATCATCTCTTTCATGACATTGCGCTGCAACCCATCCTGCGAGCCGCAGAGATCGCAGGGAATGATGGGGAAAGCCATGGCATCGGAGAACCGCTGCAAGTCCTCCTCGGCGCAATAGATCAGCGGCCGCAGCACTTCGAGGTCACCCTCGTCGTTGACCAGCTTGGGCGGCATGGCCGCCAGCTTGCCGCCATGGAAGAGGTTCATGAAGAAGGTTTCGAGGCTGTCGTCACGATGATGGCCGAGGACCAGCGCCGTACACCCCTCTTCGCGCGCGATGCGATAGAGATTGCCGCGCCGCAGCCGCGAACAGAGCGAGCAATAGGTCGCGCCAACCGGCAGCTTGTCGGTAACGATGGAATAGGTGTCCTGGTATTCGATGCGATGGTCGATACCGAGGCCGGTCAGGAATTCTGGCAGGATGTGCTTGGGAAAATTGGGCTGGCCCTGATCGAGATTGCAGGCCAGCAGGTCGACCGGCAGCAGACCGCGCCATTTGAGATCGAGCAGCAGCGCCAGCAGGCCATAGGAATCCTTGCCGCCCGAAAGCGCCACCAGCCATTTTTCGCCCGGCCGCACCATGGCGAACTTTTCCAGCGCTTCGCGGGTATTGCGGATCAGGCGCTTGCGCAGCTTGTTGAATTCGACCGAGCGGGGCGCCTTGGCGAAGATCGGGTGCGCGCCGGCATCGCTGTCGTCAATCGGCGTGGCGGGGCTTTCCGTCACCACATTCATGGCAAAACTCTCAGAGGGCTGTTTCCACTCGCTGATAGCGCTCCCCGGCCCCGAGGGGAAGGGCGGGCTGAAAAAGGCCGAACCTTACCAAACCTTAATTTCCGCTCCTTGTTTTATGCACATGCCGCCCTTTAGATGATCCATCTTCTCGACACCCTGGAGTCCCCCGGTGTTCCGATCCTATTTTCCCGAACCCAAAATCTTCTTTTCGTCCGCCGCGCTCTGGCTGCTGGCAAGTGTCATCATCTGGTTCACGATCGGTGAGCCGATCCGCGCCGCGATCGGCCTGGATCGGTTTACCCATCCGGTCATTGCCGCGGAGGAGGTGCCGGCCAGCCAGCCGGCTGCCGATGGCGGCAATGCTTCCTCACCCGCAGCCGGCACCGAACAGACCAATCCCAATGCCCCGGCCCCCACCGAAAGTGCGGCCACGCCCTCGCAACAGGCGGCAGCCGCCGGCGCGGCGGAATCCTCCATCGGCAATTTCCTCAATGCCGACCGGATATGGCTCTATCAATATGTGCTGATGGTGGCGTTCCTGTTCTGCCTGTTCTGGTACGTCTACAAGCGCAACGAATGGTATTGGTGGAGCGTGGCCGGCTCGACCGGCATCCTGCTCGTCATCTATTTCCAGGTGCAGGTGGAAGCCTTCGTCAACGAATGGTCGGGCGTGTTCTTCGACATGATCCAATTGGCCCTGACCCAGCCCCGTTCAGTAACGCCGGAACGCTTCTATGGCGAGGTGTTCACCCTGTTCGTGGTGCTGATGCCCACCATCCTGGTATCGGTGCTGCTGGCCTTCTTCACCTCGCATTACGTGTTCCGCTGGCGCAAGGCGATGAACTTCTACTACATGACCTATTGGCCCGCGATCCGGCAGACCGAGGGCGCCGCCCAGCGCGTGCAGGAAGACACGATGCGCTTCGCCTCGATCGTGGAAGACCTGGGCACGGCGTTTTTCGGCTCGCTGATTACGCTGGTCGTCTTCCTGCCCCTGCTCTGGCAGCTTTCCAGCACCATCACCGAACTGCCCTTTTTCGGGGAAATTCCGGGGAGCCTCGTCTGGGTGGCCCTGGCGGCCGCCATCTTCGGCACGGTGCTATTGGCCGTGGTCGGCATCAAGCTGCCGGGCCTCAATTTCGCCAATCAGCGGGTCGAAGCGGCCTATCGTAAGGAACTGGTCTTCGGCGAGGACCACGCGGACCGGGCCGATCCGCCCACGGTCAAGGAGCTGTTCGCGGGCGTGCAGAAGAATTATTTCCGCCTCTATTTCCACTACACCTATTTCAACCTCGCCCGTTACGCCTATCTCAACATGGTCGGTTACGTGCCCCTGCTGACCATGGCGCCGACCATCCTGGCCGGGGCCCTGACCATGGGTGTCTATCAGCAGGTGCAATTGGCCTTTGGGCAGGTATCCTCGTCGTTCCAGTTCTTCGCCCGCGCCTGGACCACCATTGTCGAATTGCAATCGGTCTATCTGCGCCTGCGCCTGTTCGAGAGCTACATTCCCAAGGATCAGGAGCCGGTCAATGTTAGCCTGAGCAACGTGCCGGGCTGATCGGCAAAGCCACAAACGACAAAAGGGCCGCTCCCGAAGGAGCGGCCCTTTGCAATCGGATGGCGCGGATCGCTTAGCGCGAATAGAATTCCACGACCAGGTTCGGCTCCATCTGCACCGGATAGGGCACATCGCCGAGAGCCGGAACGCGCACGTAAGTGGCGACCTGCTTGTTGTGATCGACCTCGACATAATCGGGCACGTCACGCTCGGCGAGCTGATTGGCTTCCAGGACCACGGTGAGCTGCTTGGAACGCTCGCGCACCTCGATCTTGTCGCCGACCTTGACCTGGTAGGACGGAATGTTGACGCGCTTGCCATTGACCAGGATATGGCCGTGGCTGACGAACTGACGGGCCGCGAAAACAGTCGGCACGAACTTGGCGCGATAGACGATGGCGTCCAGACGGCTCTCGAGCAGGCCGATCAGGTTCTCGCCGGTATCGCCCTTGCGGCGAGCAGCTTCGGTATAGAGGCGCTTGAACGCCTTTTCGGTGACCGAGCCGTAATAGCCCTTGAGCTTCTGCTTGGCGCGGAGCTGCAGGCCATAGTCCGAGAGCTTGCCCTTGCGGCGCTGGCCGTGCTGGCCGGGACCATAGGCGCGAGCATTGACCGGGGACTTCGGACGGCCCCAGATGTTCTCGCCAAGGCGGCGGTCAATCTTGTATTTTACGGAATGACGCTTCGACATCGCGTATCCTTTTCAAAGGTTGAATGGATCGCGCCCTCCTCTGCCCTGCTTTCGCAGGGCCGACAGACTCCCAACAATCTGGAGAATCCCGGGTGCGCCTATAGGCCCGGAGGCCGGAATAGGTGGGCGCTTGATAGTGGGCGGGGCCGCCCGAGTCAAGCGCCCGCGCTCAGGCCATCTTCTTGTCGAGCCCACCCTGCTGGCGCAATTGGGGGAAGGCACGACTCCAGATCGCCGCCACCGCCATGGCGCCGATGCCCCCGACCACCACCGCGCCGACCGGCCCGATGAAATGGGCGACCGAACCGGCGCGAAACTCGCCCAGTTCGTTGGAGGCGCCGACAAACACCGAATTGACCGCATTGACCCGGCCGCGCACCTCCTCGGGCGTCCAGAGCTGCATGATGGTTTCGCGGATGGTGACGCTGACCATATCGGCCGCCCCGGCCAGCATCAGCGCGCCAATCGACAGCCAGGTGGTGGTGGAAAGCCCGAACACCATGGTGAAAAAGCCGAACAGGCCCACGAAAACGAACAGCGTCATACCCGCGCGCTTGCGCACCGGAAAGCGTGTCAGAGTCACCGCCATGATGAGCGCGCCGATGCCGGGGGCGGCGCGCAAAATGCCGAATTCGACCGGACCGCCATGCAGGATTTCCTCGGTAAAGGCCGGCAGCAGAGCCACTGCCCCACCCATCAGCACCGCGAACATGTCGAGCGAAATGGCGCCCAGCACCACCTTGTTGGAGAGGATGTAGCGGAAGCCGCCAAAAATAGTCTCGAGGCTCGCCGCCCGCTTCACCCGCTCCTGACGGGGTTTGGGAATGAGCAGCACGAACAATGCGGCGCAGAGCAGCAGGACCGCGCCGGTGCCGAAGGCGACCACCGGGTGGATGGCATAAAGCACGCCGCCGGCCGAAGGTCCCATGATGGTGGCGAATTGCCAGGCCGAGGCGTTGACGGTGATGGCATTGGAGAGCGCTTCAGGCGGCACCAGATTGGGCGCCAGCGACTGGGAAGCCGGGCTCCAGAAGGCACGGGCCGTGCCCAGCACGACGAGGATGACGAAAATCGGCCAGACCTGATGCGCGTCGACTTCCACCAGCATCAGGAAGCCCATGCAGCACAGGAATTCGACACCGAGGCAGATGGCCATGATGCCGCGCCGGTTGAAGCGGTCGGCGGTCAATCCCGTTACCAGGATCAGCAGCAAAGCCGGCGTGAAGAGGCACAGGCCCACGAGCCCGAGCAGGAAATAGTCTCCCGTCACCGCGAAGATTTGCCAGGCGATGGACACCGACATGATCTGCACGGCAAAGCTGACGAACAGGGTTGTCAGCCAGAAGAACCGGAAACCGGGATATTTGAAGGCGAGCCGTTCGGGCTCGGCGGGTGAGGCGGGCTGCATGATCGTCAAGCGATGCCATGCCCCGCGCGCGCCGTCAAAGGCGGATCGGACGAAACCGTCCGGTTTGCCCTATTCTTTGTCCTTGGACGCCGCCTTGCCCCGATTGGGATTGGGCCGCTCATGCCGCCGGTCGATGGAGGAAATGACGCCGCGCAGGGTGCGCACTTCCTGGCTGGTAAAGCGGCCCCGGGTCAGGGCCGTGCGCAGATTGTTGACCATGCTGGGGCGCTTGTCGGGCGTAGTGAAGAACCCGGTCTTGTCGAGAACGCCTTCGAGATGCTCGAAAAGGCCGACCAGTTCCTGGCGCGGCGCGGCATCATCGAGTCCGTCGCCGAAGGGCAATTCCCGCCCCTCCTCGCGTGTCCGGCGCCATTCATAGGACATGAGCAACACCGCCTGGGCAATATTGAGCGAGGCGAAAGCCGGTTCCACCGGCAGGGTGACTATGGCGTCGGCCATGGCCACCTCGTCGTTGAGCAGGCCCCAGCGCTCGCGCCCGAACAGCAGCCCCACGCCCCTGCCGCCTCCGATATGAGCCGCCATATTGGCTGAAGCCGTTTCGGGCCCCAGCACCTCCTTCTGCATGTCGCGCGAGCGCGCCGTGGTCGCATAAACCAAGGTCAGGCCGGCAATGGCTTCATCGAGCGTCTCGAAGACCTGTACCCGCTCGAGCACATGGTCGGCGCGCGACGCGGCGGCGATGGCCTTTTCGTTCGGCCAGCCGTCCCGCGGGCGCACCAACCGCAAATCCCAGAGGCCGAAATTAGCCATGGCGCGCGCAGCCGCGCCGATATTCTCGCCCAATTGCGGTTCGACCAGAACGACCGCCGGACATGGAGCCGGGTTGAGAGGTTGAGAACTGTCTGTGCCCGCCATGTATCGCCATCCGTGTAAGCCGCTGGCGGCATAACGCAAATGGCGAAGCGGAGCAAATCAGGCCACGCGCTCTCGCCGGGGCAGGTCCAGCACCTTCGAGGATGGCCGCCATTCGCGGTCGAGCAGCGCGAAATGCAGTTCCTCATCCCACTCTCCCTGGAACAGCGCGTGCTCGCGGTAATGGGCTTCGAGCCGCATGCCGAGCTTTTGCAGCAATTTTGCCGAATGATGGCAACGCCCGTCGCAGCGGGCAAAGACCCGATGCAGGTGGAAATGGTCGAACGCCATGTCGAACATGGCCGACAAGGCCTCGTGGAGGTAACCGCTACCCGACCAGGCCGGATCGATGACGAAGCGGATTTCGCCCTGGCTTGCCGTGGCATCGGCCCAGGTCAGGGAAACCTGCCCCACCAGGCGCTCGTCACCCTTGCGCGCCATGGCCAGCGTCAATGTATCGCCCGGTCGCTGCAACGATACCTGATTGCGCATCAGCGTCACCGCCGCCGCGACGTCCTCCGCATAGCGGGTAGGCCGCTCAATATAGCGCTGCACGCCCCGCAAGGTGTGGTAGCGCGCCACAGCATCGAGGTCGCAGCGCTCGAAGGGACGTAGCACCAGATGAGCGGTTCTGAGAGGCAGGAAAGAGGACGAAGACATGACGGTTGCGATCCCTCCGCAAGGTGACGGGCCAGACCCTGGATCGAAAACGTCACCGACTCCGCGAAGTTCCTCTGGAATAATGGAAAATCTTGCTCACCACCGGAGCGTCCATTCCATCAGGCGGGCAGGATGGAATGACGCAATGCCAGCCATTCGCGCCGCAATATGGCGTAATAGAATTCCTCGTCCCAACCGCCCTTGAAGCGAGCATGTTCGCGGAAATGCGCTTCGCGGCGCATACCGATCCGTTCCATCAATCGCCAGGAGGGCGTGTTGGCGGCGTCGCACCGCGCATAGACCCGATGCAGGTCGGCCTTGCCGAAAGCCAGGTCGAGCAGCGCCGAAGCCGCCTCGCCCGCATAGCCATGGCCCTGATGGTCGGGATGGAAAATCCAGCCCAGTTCACCCTGCCGCGCTTCGGCCGAACGCCAGATCAGCGAGACTTCGCCGGCCAATACACCGCTGCCGGCCAATTCAACCGCGAGGATGATGCGGTCGCCTTCCGACTCGAGCCCGATCTGGCCGATGCGCTGCTGGATGGCCAGCGCGCATTCTTCGCGGCTGAGCGGTGGATCGAAGAGATAGCGCGCCACGTCCTCGCGCCCGCGATAGGCGTAAACGGCATCGACGTCGCCGCGCGTGAAGGGCCTGAGACGCAGGCGCGCCGTTGCTATCGGATAATCCGGAAAAACCGCCATTGCTCTCCCTCGGCGCGGGCGCAGTTTCTGTCCTGGATGCCGGCTTGGCAAGGCCGCTTGCGCGCGGAAACGGCTCATGACAGCCTGCATCAGAAAGCCGGGAGCAAGAGCCATGAGCATGGCATCGGAAGAATTGGCCGAGCGGCTGCGGGCGCTGCTGCCACCGGTCCACCTGCGCGAGCAGAAAATGTTCGGCACCATCGCCTTCATGCTCAACGGCAACATGCTCGCCGCGCCGATGAAGGACGGCGCCCTGCTATTGCGCGTGGGCAAGCACGGCATGGCCGCCGCCCTGGAGCGCCCCGGCGCCAGCCGCATGGAAATGGGTACGCGCAGCATGGGCGGCTTCGTCGTCGTCTCGGGCGATGCGCTGGAAGACGACGAGGCGCTGGCGGAATGGCTCGACATCGCGCGCGCCGTGGTGGCGACGTTGCCGCCGAAATGACGGCTCCGGCCGCCGCGAACCGGCAAGGGCCCATGCCGCCTGCGTCTTTGCGCTTTTCCGCGGCAATGCTATAGGGGCTGCCGAAACGGGGCCGGAGGGCCCGCAGCGCCATTTTCAGGGAGTTATTCGATGAGCAAGATCAAAGTCGCCAACCCGGTCGTCGACCTCGACGGCGATGAGATGACCCGCATTATCTGGCAGGCCATCAAGGACAAGCTCATCACGCCCTATCTCGACCTGCCGATCGAATATTACGACCTTTCGGTGGAGAACCGCGACGCCACCGACGACAAGGTAACGGTGGACTCGGCCAATGCCATCAAGAAATACGGCGTCGGCATCAAGTGTGCCACCATCACGCCCGACGAGGCGCGCGTCGAGGAATTCAAGCTCAAGAAGATGTGGAAGTCGCCCAATGGCACGATCCGCAACATCCTGGGCGGCGTGATCTTCCGCGAGCCGATCATCTGCAAGAACGTGCCGCGCCTGGTACCGGGCTGGACCCAGCCGATCATCGTGGGCCGCCATGCCTTCGGCGACCAGTACAAGGCCACCGATTTCCTCTTCCCCGGCAAGGGTAAGCTGACCATCAAGTTCACCGGCGAGGACGGCAAGATCATCGAGCATGAAGTGTTCGACGCGCCCTCCTCCGGCGTTGCCATGGGCATGTACAATCTCGATGCCTCGATCACCGACTTTGCCCGCGCCTCGATGAATTACGCGCTCAACCGCGGCGTGCCCTGCTATCTCTCGACCAAGAACACCATTCTCAAGGCCTATGACGGCCGCTTCAAGGATATCTTCCAGGAGGTTTACGAGAAGGAATTCAAGGCGCAGTTCGAGGCCAAGAAAATCTGGTACGAGCACCGCCTGATCGATGACATGGTCGCTTCCGCCCTCAAGTGGTCCGGCGGTTATGTCTGGGCCTGCAAGAATTACGACGGCGACGTGCAGTCCGATACCGTCGCCCAGGGTTTCGGCTCGCTGGGCCTGATGACCTCGGTGCTGATGACGCCCGATGGCAAGATCGTGGAGGCCGAAGCCGCCCACGGCACCGTGACCCGCCACTATCGCCAGCACCAGCAGGGCAAGGAAACCTCGACCAATTCCACCGCCTCGATCTTTGCCTGGACCCGGGGCCTGGCGCACCGCGCCAAGCTGGACGGCAATGCCGAGTTGGCCAAGTTCGCCGCGACCCTGGAAAAGGTCACGGTGGACACGATCGAAGAAGGCAAGATGACCAAGGACCTGGCCTTGCTGGTCGGCCCCGAACAGCCCTGGCTGACCACGCTCGGCTTCCTCGACGCCATCGACCAGAACCTGCAGAACGCCATGGCCTGAGCCAGGCCGGCAAATCTGAAAGCAAGGGCCGGAGCATCGCTCCGGCCCTTGCCATTTACGGCACGAGGCCACCACTTGCGGCTGTGAAGAACGTTGCAAATGGGCAATGACGGCGGGATCGGTCGCTTGTATGGTAGGGATCCGGACCTCGAGTCCTCCCTTCATTTGCGGTATATGCGATGCCCGCCGGCGTCATCCTGGCCTTCCTGGCCTATGTCAGCTTTTCGGTTTCCGACGCGCTGATTAAGGCCACCGGGCAAGCCCTGTCGGTCTTCGAGATCGCGTTCTTCACCACCAGCTTTTCCATCATCCCCGCCATTCTCACCAATCGCAGCGAATTGTGGCGGGAGGTCTATAAACTGCACCATCCCTTCCTGGTGCATCTGCGCTGCGCCACGGCCATTTCGGGTACGGCCTGCGTCATGTTCGCCTTCACCCATATTCCCTTTGCGGACGTCTATGCCATTGGATTCACGACACCTTTATTCGTGACCCTGCTTTCGGTCCTGGTGTTGCGCGAAACGGTGGCGCTGCATCGCTGGGCGCTGCTATTCATCAGCTTCCTGGGCGTCGTGCTGGTGATCCGCCCCGGCATGCGGGCGCTCGAAACGGGGCATTACGTGATGATGGTGGCGGCCATTCTCGGGGCCTTCACCACCACGATCCTGCGTCATGTCGCGCCCAAGGAAAGGCGGATCAGCCTGGTCGGATTGCAGGTGCTCTATTCCGGAATCTTCAACGGAATCATGATGTTGCCCAGCTTCATCATGCCCAGCCTGCAGCAATTGGCCATCCTGCTCGGCATCGGCCTCCTGGGGGGCGCCGGGGGACTCCTGCTGATCCAGGCCTGCAAGCAGACGCCGGCCAATCTCATCGCGCCGGTGCAATATAGTCAATTGATCTGGGCAATCCTCTTCGGCGCCCTGTTCTTCAAGGAATATCCGGACTGGGTTGCTGTGGTCGGCATGCTGGTCGTGGTGGGGGCCGGGCTGCTCAATGTGCTGAGCGAACGGCCGCGCATCCGCTGGAAACCGCGCGTCTTCTTCTTTCGCATTGGCGAGTAAAATGCCAGCAGACTGCTGACGCTGAGCACAGCCGCGCGCCAAAGGCGCGAGGCTGCCCGTTCAGGTTCAGATGAGGGCGCGAATGGCGGCGATGGCCGCCTCGGCCTTGTCGCCATCCGGACCGCCGGCCTGCGCCATGTCGGGACGACCACCGCCCCCCTGCCCGCCCAGGGCCGCGGCGCCGGCTCGCACCAGATCGACGGCGGAATAACGGCCCACCAAATCCTCGGTGACGCCGACGGCGATGCCGGCCTTGCCATCCTCGGCGCGGCCGACAATGGCGACAATCCCCGAACCGACCTGCTTCTTGGTCTGATCGACCAGACCGCGCAAATCCTTGGGTTGCAGGCCATCGACCACGCGGCCGGCAAAGGCGACGCCATTGAGCGTTTCCGGCGCGCCGCCGCCCGAGCCGATCCCGCCGCCCAAAGCCAGCTTCTGGCGGGCCTCGGCCAGCGCCCGCTCGGCTTTCCTGATTTGGTCCTGCAAGGCCTCGATGCGCTCGAGCACGTCATGGCTGCCCGAACGCAGCAGGCCCGCCGCCGAAGCGACGATGGCGGCATTGGCATTGCCGCGATGGCGCGCGGCATTGCCGGTCAGGGCCTCGATACGGCGCACGCCGGCGGCCACCGCACTTTCGGAGACGACCGACACCAGGCCGATATCGCCGGTGCGGCGCACATGGGTGCCGCCGCACAATTCGACCGACCAGCCCAGGCCATTGCCATTGGCCACCCCCATGGAAACGACCCGCACTTCGTCGCCATATTTCTCGCCGAACAAGGCCCGCGCCCCGGATTCCTTGGCTTCCTCGACACCCATCAGCCGGGTTTCCACCGGCGCGTTCTGGAGCACGATGGCATTGGCGATGTCTTCCACCTCGGCCAGTTCCTGCGGGGTCATCGGCTTGGTATGCACGAAATCGAAGCGCAGCCTCTCGGGCGACACCATCGAACCCTTCTGGGCGACGTGATCGCCCAGGACGAGGCGCAGCGCTTCGTGCAGCAGATGGGTGGCCGAATGATTGGCCCGGATGGCGCCGCGACGGTCGTGATCGACGACCAGCTCGACCGCCTGGCCGACGCGGAACGCTCCCTCGATCACCTTGACCTTGTGGGCAAAGACGCCGTGATGCTTTTGCGTATCGAGCACGTCGGCGGTAACGCCGTCGCCGCGAATGACGCCCCTGTCACCAACCTGGCCGCCGCTCTCGCCGTAAAAGGGCGTCTGGTTGAGCACGACGAAGCCTTCGGCGCCCGCCGCGAGGCTCTCGACCCCGGCGCCATCGCGCACCAGCGCCTTGATCTCGCCCTCGGCCGTCTCGGTTTCGTAGCCGAGAAATTCGGTGGGGCCGAGCGTATCGGCCAGGCCGAACCAGATCGTGTCGGTGGCCGCTTCGCCCGAACCGGCCCAGTTCTTGCGCGCTTCGGCCTTCTGCTGGGCCATGGCCGCGTCGAAGCCGGCCTGGTCGACCGAAATATTGCGCGAGCGCAAGGCATCCTGGGTCAGGTCGAGCGGAAAACCATACGTGTCGTAGAGCTTGAAGGCGGTTTCGCCGGCCAGGACATCGCCGGCGCCCAATTCGGCCGTTTCGGCTTCGAGGATCTGCAGGCCCCGGCCCAGCGTCTTGAGGAAGCGCCCCTCTTCGAGCCGCACCGTTTCGGCAATCATCGCCTCGCCCCGGCTCAATTCGGGATAGGCCTGGCCCATCTCGCGCACCAGGGCCGGCACCAGCGTATGAATGACCGGCTCGCCGGCGCCCAAAAGCGTCGCATGGCGCATGGCGCGGCGCATGATGCGGCGCAGCACGTAGCCCCGCCCCTCATTGGAGGGCAGAACCCCTTCGGCAATGAGGAAGCTCATGGAACGCAGATGATCGGCAATGACGCGCAGGCTCTGCTTGCCGGCACCGGCGGGATCGACCCCGGTGGCATTGGCGGCCGCGCCGATCAGCGCCTTGAACAGGTCGATGTCGTAATTGTCGTGAACGCCCTGCATGACGGCGGCGACGCGTTCCAGCCCCATGCCGGTATCGATGGACGGACGCGGCAGGCCGGCGCGCGAGCCATCGGCATGTTGCTCGAACTGCATGAAAACGAGGTTCCAGATCTCGATCCAGCGGTCCCCGTCCTCATCGGGCGAGCCCGGAGGACCGCCCCAGACCTTGTCGCCATGATCGTAGAAGATTTCCGAGCACGGGCCGCAGGGACCGGTATCGCCCATCTGCCAGAAATTGGACTTGGCCCCCAGCCGCACGATGCGGTCCTCGGACAGGCCGGCGATCTTCTTCCAAAGCCCGAGCGCCTCGTCATCGTCCTCATAGACGGTGACCATCAGCCTGTCGCGCGGCAGGCCCCAATCCTTGGTGAGCAGGGTCCAGGCCAGTTCGATGGCCCGATCCTTGAAATAATCGCCAAAGGAGAAATTGCCCAGCATCTCGAAGAAGGTGTGGTGCCGCGCGGTAAAGCCGACATTGTCGAGATCGTTGTGCTTGCCGCCGGCGCGCACGCATTTCTGCGCCGTGGTGGCGGCGGAATAGGGCCGCTTTTCCACGCCGGTAAAGACGTTCTTGAACTGCACCATGCCCGCATTGGTGAACATCAGCGTCGGATCGTTGCGCGGCACCAGGGGGCCCGACGCCACGGCTTCGTGCCCGTTGCGGGCAAAGTAACCGACAAAGCTCGAGCGAAGATCGTTTACGCTGGTCATGCAAAGGCTTTCATGGCGGAGCGGACGCGAACGCGCCCGCAAAGAAAAACGGGGCTTTTTATCGTGAGGCCATGAGCCGTGTCCAGCACCGGACAGGGATTCGACAGGCCGATTTCGCCTCTTTCCCCGCCCGCACCGCCGCCAGGGCCGGAAGCGCCGCCTGGCGGCGCAGCGTCTGGCGGCGGCGCCTGCCGGTTTCTATCGGCTTTGCCCCAACGGTTCGCGGGTTTTGCGGCGTCGCCTGGATTGCCGGGACAAGCCCGGCAATGACGGAGAGGATGGGTCGGGGACGGATGGAGCGGCGGCGGGGGGGAGCAGGGCGTTTCGCCCATCGCCGGGATCGACCCGACCCTTGCCGTCCGGCTGTCATCCCCGCGACAGTGGGGACCTCCGTTCGGTCAAAAAAATGGGTAACAGAGGTTCCCGCATGCGCGGGAATGACCCGGCGCGGAGCGGATGCAGGGAGCGCCGGCACGAACGTGAAATGCTCTATCCCGAAGAGAAACCGGCCGGGTCCGTGACCACCGAGTTTTGTCCCGGTGGTCCAGGGAACACCGAAGCGCCCTATGGATTGCCGGGACAAGCCCGGCAATGACGGCGATGGGGGGATGGGAGTTTTTACCTCTCCTAAGGGAGACGGCCTTGGGGCTGGTGCTTGTCGCAAGAACCCCTCGTCCGCCCGCAAGGGAAGAAGGGCGGATCGGGCTCTCTGACTTGGTTGCCATCCGCAATGTCATTCCCAACGAAAAGCAAAACCTCCGTTTCAGGCCACGAGGCACGAACCCCACCACCCCGTCACCACCGGGCTCGTCCCGGTGGTCCAGGCGATGCCGAGGCGCCCCATGGATTGCCGGGACAAGCCCGGCAATGACGGCGGTGGGGGGTGGGGCGTTTTCACTTCGCCCGCAAGGGGAGAAGGGTGGATCGGGGTAGGTTTGGGTTGCGGCGATAGAGGAGGGATGGATTGCCGGGACAGGCCCGGCAATGACGGAAGGGGTGACGCTGAGGCCAGACGGCGCTTCGAGCCTGTGTATCCACAAAACCCCCGCCGAGGCGGGGGATCATGATCGGGCGCACCCTAATTTCCGGTTTTTCCGCAACACTCCGGTCGCGAGAACGGATGGTCCGAGGAGCGTTCAGCCGAACACTCCCCGCCGAAGCGGGGAGATTGCATGGGATCGGGAGGAACGGTCAATCGTCGTTGGCGCTGTCGTCCTCGCCGCCGGCGACGAGAAGAACTTCGTCGAGCAGGCCGGCGCTTTCGCGGACGCCCTGTTCGATCGTATTGGCGATCTCGGGATTGTCCTTGAGGAATTGACGGGCATTTTCACGCCCCTGCCCCAGCCGCTGGCTGTCCCAGGAGAACCAGGCGCCGGATTTCTCCACGATCCCGGCCTTGACGCCAAGGTCGAGCAATTCGCCGGTCTTGGAAATGCCCTCGCCATACATGATGTCGAATTCGACCTGGCGGAACGGCGGGGCCAGCTTGTTCTTGACCACCTTCACGCGGGTCTGGTTGCCCACGATCTCCTCGCGGTCCTTGAGCGCGCCGATGCGGCGGATGTCGAGGCGGACCGAGGCATAGAATTTCAGCGCATTGCCGCCCGTTGTGGTTTCGGGCGAGCCATACATGACGCCGATCTTCATGCGAATCTGGTTGATGAAGATCACGAGGCATTTCGACTTGGAGATGGACGAGGTCAGCTTGCGCATGGCCTGGCTCATCAGGCGGGCCTGCTGCCCGGGCAGGCTGTCGCCCATTTCCCCTTCGAGTTCGGCGCGCGGCGTCAGCGCGGCCACCGAATCCACCACCAGCACGTCGATGGCGCCGGAACGCACCAGCGTATCGGTAATTTCCAGGGCCTGCTCGCCGGCATCGGGCTGGGAAATCAGCAGGTCGTCGACATTGACGCCCAGCTTGCGGGCATAGACCGGATCGAGCGCGTGCTCGGCATCGACAAAGGCGCAGATGCCGCCCTTGCGCTGGGCCTCGGCAATGACGTGCAGGGCCAAAGTGGTCTTGCCCGAGCTTTCCGGCCCGAAAATCTCGACGATGCGGCCCTTGGGCAGGCCGCCAATGCCCAGGGCGATATCGAGCCCCAGCGAGCCGGTGGAGATGGATTCGACCTCGATGGCCGAATTCTCGCCCAGGCGCATGATCGAGCCCTTGCCGAAATTCCGCTCGATCTGGCTCAGCGCCGCGGCCAGAGCCTTGTCCTTGTCCATAGATCCACCCTCAACGACGCGAAGCGGCGAAGCTGCCATGATGCTGTCTCCTTATTTCACGCTCTCGAAACTCACGCAACGAGAGGGTCCTGCTATCCGATGTGCAATATCCGTAGCCGCTTTGTTCTCATTTTGTTTCTCTGTCGTCAAGGGACAAAATGAGAACATTCGCAACGGGGCTATTGGCTGGATAGCGAGATTCGGGGCGGCGGAAAAAGCCATCGGGACCCGGAAGGCCACGAGGCGCGCCGAAAAAACGGGGATTCGCTGCGGCGGCGCCGGACCGGTATTGGCGCGGAAAGCCTGTGGGCCGTGCGCAAAAGTATGATTTTTGACTGGACAGGGGCGCCGGGCTTCCGTTTTATGCCGCCACATCCATTCCGAGGACCGCCTCCATGAATCTCATCCAGTTCTTCGACGACAAGGGCAACCGCGCCGTCGGCGTGAGCCGCGACGGCCAGACCCTGACCGTCAACGGCGCCGGCTCGGTCTATGAACTGGCACAGGCGGCCATGGCAGGCATTGGCGGGCTGGACGCCGCCATCGCGGCGCGCGGGCTGGGCGCGGCGGTGGACAAGGCGGCGCTGCTGGCCGAAGGGCGGCTGCTGGCGCCGATCGACCATCCCGATCCGGCGCACCTGCACGTGACCGGCACCGGCCTCACCCATCTCGGCTCGGCCGCGACGCGCGACGCCATGCACAAGGCCGATGGCGAAAAGCCGGCGGGCGAGTTGACCGACAGCATGAAGATGTTCCGCATGGGACTGGAAAACGGTAAGCCCGCGCCAGGGGAAAAGGGCGTGCAGCCCGAATGGTTCTACAAGGGCAATGGCCATATCGTGGTCAATCCCGGCCATGCCATTCCCTCCCCCGCCTTTGCGCTCGACGCCGGGGAAGAACCGGAAATCGCCGGCATCTACGTGATCGACGCGCATGGCCAGCCGCGCCGGCTGGGCTTTGCCCTGGCCAATGAATTTTCCGACCACGTGACCGAGCGCATCAATTATCTCTACCTTGCCCATTCCAAGCTGCGGGCCTGCTCCTTCGGGCCGGAACTGCGCGTGGGCGACATGCCGCGCCATATCGAGGGCATGTCGCGCATCCTGCGCGACGGCGCCGTGCTGTGGGAAAAGCCCTTCCTTTCGGGGGAGGACAATATGAGCCACACCATCGCCAATCTCGAATATCACCATTTCAAATACGACCTCTTCCGCCAGCCGGGCGACGTACATGTGCATATGTTCGGCACCGCGACGCTGAGCTTCGCCGATGGCATTTCCACCCGGCCCGACGACGTGTTCGAGATCGAGGAAGCCCAGTTCGGGCTGAAATTGCGCAATCCCGTGCAGGTCGAGGACGAGCGGCCGGTCATGATCGGCGGCCTCTACTGAGCCGCCCGCGCCGATTGCGCGCCCGTCTTTACTCCGCGCCACTAACATGTCAGTTAGTCGCCCGACATTTCGGGAGGATGGCATGGGCGTTTCGGGCTTCGAGCAACGGCGGGTCGGCGAAACCGATCTCACGGTAACGACGCTGGCGCTGGGCGGGGCGAGCCTGGCGGGAATTTTCAGCGCCGTGCCGGAAGAGCAGGCGCGCGCCACGGTGCGGCATGCGCTGGACCTGGGCATAACCTATGTCGATACCGCCCCCCAATACGGGCTGGGACGCTCCGAGCACCTGGTGGGCGACGTGCTGCGCAAGGCGGCGCCGCGCCCGGTCATTTCCACCAAGGTCGGGCGGCTGCTGCGGCCGGTTTCGCCCGCGGCGCAGGACAAGGGCAATTGGGTCGATCCCCTGCCCTTCAACCAGCAGTACGACTATAGCTATGACGGCATCATGCGCTCCTTCGAGGACAGCCTGCAACGGCTGGGCCTGGAGCGCGTGGATATTCTCTATGTCCACGATATCGGCACGGCGACGCATGGCGAGGACGGCAACAGGCCGTTCTGGGCGCAGCTTGCCAGCGGCGGCTATCGGGCCTTGCGCGAATTGCGCGAGAGCGGCGCCATCAAGGCCATCGGGCTGGGCGTCAATGAATGGCAGGTGCTGATGGACGCCTTCGCGCTGGGCGATTGGGACGTGTTCCTCCTGGCGGGGCGCTATACCCTGCTCGAACAGACCGCGCTCGACCCGTTCCTGTCCACCTGCATCGCGCGCAAGGCTTCGGTGGTGATCGGCGGCCCGTTCAATTCCGGCATCCTGGTCGGCGGGGAGACGTTCGACTATGCCAAGGCGCCCGAGGCGGTGCTGGCCAAGGTGCGGGCGATTGCCGGCACCTGCCGGGATTTCGGCGTGCCGCTGCCGGCGGCGGCGCTGCGCTTCCCGCTGCTGCATCCCGCCGTCTGCACGGTGCTGCCCGGGCCGCGCTCGCCGGCGGAACTGGACGGCATCGTGGCCTGGTGGCGAACCGATATTCCCGAGGCGCTCTGGACGAGCCTGGCCGAACAGAACCTGCTGACCCCGGGCACGCCCCTTCCCGGCGGCAAGGCCTGAGCGGGCGGCGCGGAGGGCCCTAACCGTCCGTGCCGAGGCGCTGGAGGACTTCCTTGACCTTGGAATTGATCTGGTCGAGCGAATAGGGCTTCGGCAGGAAATCGACGCTGCGGTCGTCCTCGATGTCGCGGCGCACGCTTTCCTCGGCATAGCCCGAAACGAAGATGATCTTGAGATCGGGCGCCTTCTCGCGGATGACCTTGAGCATGGTCGGGCCATCCATTTCCGGCATCACCACGTCGGAAATGATGAGGTCGACCGCGTAGTCGAGATCGTCGAGCACTTCGAGCGCTTCCTCGCCGCCATCGGCCTCGAACACCTCGTAGCCGGTCGCCTTGAGCGCCCGGGCGGAAAAGGCGCGCACGCTTTCCTCGTCCTCGACCAGGAGGATGCGTTCATGGCCGGTGAGGTCGCGCGCCGGCGCGGCGGCGGCAGCGGCCTTGGCGGCGGCTTCCTCGGCCGAAACGACATAGCGCGGCAGGAAAATCTTGAACGTGGTGCCGACCCCCAGCGTGGAGACGGGATAAATGTAGCCCTCGGTCTGCTTGACGATGCCATAGACGGTGGACAGGCCCAGCCCCGTGCCCTTGCCCAATTCCTTGGTGGTGAAGAAGGGCTCGAAAATCTTCTCCAGCACTTCGGGGCTCATGCCGGTGCCGGTGTCCTCGACATCGATCAGCACGTAATCGGCCGGCACCATGCCCTCGAACCTGAGGGCGGCGGCATCGGCCTCGGAGATATTGCTGGTACGCACGGCGATCGAGCCGCCATTGGGCATGGCGTCGCGCGCATTGACCACCAGGTTGATGATGACCTGTTCGAGTTGCACCACATCGGCGCGCACCGGCCAGATATTGCGGCCATGCTCGACCTTGAGCGTGTTCTTCTCCCCGATCATGCGCTTGAGGAGCACAGTGAGGTCGTCGACGATCAGCGGCAGTTCGAGCACTTGCGGGCGCAGCGTCTGCCGGCGCGAAAAAGCCAGGAGCTGCCGGGTGAGGCCGGCGGCGCGATTGGCGTTCTGCTTGATCTGCATCAGCTCGTTGAACGAGGGATCGCCCGGCTTGTGCTTCAAAAGCAGCAGGTCGGAAAAGCCGATAATGGCGGTGAGCAGGTTGTTGAAATCGTGGGCGACGCCACCGGCCAATTGACCGACCGCCTGCATTTTCTGGCTCTGGGCGAATTGCGCTTCCAGCTTGCGCTGGTCGGTCATGTCGAGGGCATAGACATTGACCTGCTCGGGCGAACCGGCGCTGACCTCGGACGCGGAAATATAAAGGCGCACCGCATGGTCGCCTTCGGCATTGAGCACCGCATCGACCGGCTCGACGGCGGAAAGCTGCGCGCTGGCATCGGCCAGGGCGCGGGCGAGCTTGTCGCGGCTGGCCTCGCCGATCAGCGCGCTCAACGGCTGCAATTCAATGCTCTTGTCCTCGCCCGACCAGTGGAAGATGCGGCCGAACGGCGCGTTGGTGCGCACGATGCGGCCCTCGCCGTCGAGCGTGGCGATGGCGAAGGGCGTGTCGTTGAAAAAGCGCGAAAAGCGCACTTCGGCGGCGCGCAGCTCTTCCTCGCTGTCGGGCGCGTTGGACATGTCGAGCACCAGGGTGCGCGTCTCGCCCAGTTCGCCGTCGGCCAGCCGGGCCGCGCGGTGCAGGAGGCGCACCGGCAGCGTCGTGCCATTGCGATGCACCAGATCGATGTCGATGATCTCGGTGCGGATTTCGCCATCCCCCCGCCCCCGCATCAACAGGGTGGCGCCATCGCCGCGCACGATGTCGCCGAGGGCAAGCTGGCCGGCATTGAACTCGGCCAGGTCGTAACCGAGCCAATCGGCCAGGGTGGAGTTGAGATATTGAATGCGGCCATGCGCATCGGCCGAGAGGAAGCCCGACGGCGCATGGTCGAGATAGTCGATGGCCCGTTGCAGGTCGCGGAAAGCCGTTTCGTTGTTTTCCCGGTCGCGGGTGATGTCTTCGACCGACCAGGCGACCAGCGCCTGCTGCGCGCCGTCGCTGCGCGGCAGCGGACGCACCGAAACGCGATACCAGAAGGCCCGGTCGGCCTCGGCCTGCGAGCCGCCCAGCCCCCCGATGATGCGGATGTCCTCCAGGGCGCCCCGCCCGTCCTTGGCGGCGCGCGACAGCCGGTAAATGGCCTCGCTGGCATCGGCATGGCCGGCAAAGAGCCGTGGCACCCCCACCGGCACGCCATTGTTCATCGCCCCGGGGAAAGCCCCATATTCCTGGTTCACATAGGAAATCTTGCCCTCGCGGTCGGCCACCACGGCGCCGAAAGGCAAGCTGTCCACCAGCGCATGGGGCAAGGTGCGCCGCTCCTCGCCGCCGGCGAAACGGAACAGGCCCGCCGCCAGCCCGAACAGGAAGAAAACGCCGGCCACGGCCAGCAGGCCCACAAAGGTCATGACCAGTTCGGACGGGATGCGGTCGCCAAAAAATGAAAAGATGACGGCAGCCGCCACGAGAATGACGGCCAGCAGCACCACGCGCCACATGCCCCCGCCGCGTGTCGCCGCGAGGATGGGTTCGGGGTAGCTGTCCTCGCCAAGCGGCGTCGATGCCATGTGCTTTGCTCCAGCGCGCTAGGGCAGTCCCGAATCGGGACATTTCACAGGTCTAGCAAATGGGTCGCCCCCATGGGAGAGCGAAGCGGCTTTTCAACATGGGATCGGGCGATATGTGAGAGGCAATCCGACGCCTGGGCGCGGATGGACGCCTCATTCGCCACGTCAGGCGCTCGGGCGCCAGCCGCCGGCCTGGCCGGGCTTGAGGCGAAGCACGAAGCCAATGACCTCGGCGACGGCCTTGAAATGTTCGGCCGGGATCGTCTCGTCCACCTCGACCGAGGCAAAGAGGGCCCGGGCCAGAGGCGGATTTTCGACGATGGGCACGTCGCTCTCCTTGGCGAGGGCGCGGATACGCAGGGCCACGGCATCGGCGCCCTTGGCGACGCATTTCGGCGCGGCCATGGACTTGTCGTATTTGAGCGCCACGGCGAAGTGGGTCGGGTTGGTAATGACCACGGTGGAATCGGGCACGGCCGCCATCATGCGCTTGCGGGCCCGCTCCTGGCGCAATTGCCTGATGCGGCCCTTCACATGCGGGTCGCCTTCCATCTGTTTGTATTCCTCGCGCGTCTCCTGAAGCGTCATCATGTGCTGCTTCCACCATTTCTGACGCACATAGAAGAAATCGGCGGCGGCGACGGCGGTAATCACCAGCAGCACGGCGGTGAATATCTTGGTGCCCAATTCCTGGAAGTCGGCCAGAATCAGGTGCGGATCGGCCGTCATCATGGTGTCGAGCCGGTCGCGCTCGGGCCAGGCGACGGCCACCACCACCGCGCCGACAACGCAAATCTTGGCCAGGCCCTTGCCGAAATTGACCAGCGCCTCGCTGGAGAACAGGCGCTTGGCGCCGGCGAGCGGCGAAATCTTGGACAATTTCGGCATGACCGGATCGAAGGACCAGACCGGCCGGTGCTGCACCAGATTGGCCAGGATACCGCAGGCGGCAAGTACGGCCAGCGGCACCAGGACCACGCCGATCATCACGAAAGCCAGGCCGTTGAAGAAGCTGGAAAAGCCCGCGCCGGTCACGTCGAACTGGTCGGCATTCATGATGACGAGGCGCAGCGAGCCGGCCAATTGCCCGCTCGTCCAGGGCGCCAGCATGGAAAAGACCAGGGCCGAGCCCAGCAGCATGAACCAGGTGGTCACTTCCTGGCTCTTGGCCACATCGCCCTTCTTGTGGGCGTCCTCCAGCTTTTTACTGGAAGGGTCTTCTGTCTTGGATTCCTGTTCCGGGGCTTCGTCAGACATGACGTGCCCCCGCGATCAGAAGGCGGGCATGGAGCGTGCCGCCACTCGCTTGGGTGCGCGTCGGACCAGCCGTTCCCACGGGAGATGGGCGTGACGCCGGGGATGGGCATGGCGGGGCGGCCAACGCTTTGACACGGCCCATAGCCCTAACCCCTCCACATGGCGAGATGGGCCTCGAAGGCGGTGAGATACCAGCCCATCATCATGGCGACGAGGATGGCGAACAGCAGCAGGCCCACCATGATATTGGCGGGCATGAGGATGAAATAGACCTGAAGCTGCGGCATCAGCCGGGCCAGGATGCCCGCACCCAGGTTGAAGACCAGGCCGAAGACGATGAAGGGCGCCGACATCTGCACGCCCACCGTGAAGGCGCTGGACACAGTCCGGAGAGCCAATTGCATCGAATCCGCGAAAAGCACCGGGTCGGTGGGTGAAAAGACCATATAGCTGTCATAGATCGCCGCCAGCGCCATGTGGTGCAGATCGGTGGCGAAGATGAGCGCAATGCCCAGGAAGGACAGGAAACTGCCAAAGACCGCCCCCTGGACGCCGGCCTGGGTCGGGTCGGCGGCCAGCGCTCCGCTGAGCCCGGTCTGGAAGGCCACGATGGAGCCGGCCACCTGCGCCGCCATGACGGTGATGCGCACAATGGCGCCGATGATGAGGCCCACGGCCAGTTCGTGCAACAGCAGGCCCACCATGCCCGGCAGGTCCGGCGGCATGGCGGGAATGACGGCGCCCAGCAGCGGAAACAGCACCAGCGTGAACATCAGCGCGAAGGAGAGGCGCGTGCGGGCGGGGATGGTCTGCTCGCCCAGCGCCGGCATCAGCATCAGGATCGAGGCGATGCGTGCAAACAGGATGATATAGGTGAAGGCCGTCGCCGGCAGCCAGTCGAGCGCGACGCTCACGCTCAGCCGCCCACGATAATCATGTCGATGACCCGGCTCATGAAGCCCGACATGGTGGCGCCCAGGAACGGCAGGGTTATCAGCATGGTGACGAAAATGGCGACGATCTTCGGCACGAAAACCAGCGTCATTTCCTGGATCTGCGTCAGGGCCTGAAACAGCGCGATGACCACGCCCACCAGCAGCCCAACCAGCATCATCGGCATGGAAACGATGATGAGGGTCCAGATGGCCTGGGTGGCGATGTCGAGCGTTTCGGCGCCGGTCATGGCTGGGCTTTCCGGGGAATCACGGGAGAGAGTCTAGCGCAAATTCGCGGCTTTTTGTCTCTTCCACGACATCATTCCCGCGCAATGACTACCGCATTGCCCGTTCACGGAAGGTCCCACCCCCGTCAGATCGGCATGCGCATGATTTCTTCATAGGCGGAGATGACGCGGTCGCGGACGGTGACCATGGTATCGATGGCCATTTCGGTCTGCGACAGGGCCGTGACCATGTCCACGACATTGGCCTTGCCATTGACCATGTCGATGGCCATCTGGTCCGTCGTCTTGCCCTGATCGACCACGCCCTGCACGGTTTCGGCCAGCATCTGGGCGAAATTGCCGCCGGCGGGGCCGGCTTCGGCGCTGAGGTCGGTCTTCGGCTTGGCGGCCTGGGAAATCAGGCGGCTGGCATTGCCATAGGCGGCGGTCGCGGCGGTGAAGGGCGTGGTGGCCATGCTGTCAGGCTCCGGAGATCATCAACCGCGCAGGATGTCGAGCGTGCGCCCGAGCATCTGGCGGGAAACGGTGACGACGTTGAGATTGGCCTCGTAGGAGCGCTGCGCCTGGCGCATGTCCATGGCCTCGATCAACGGGTTCACATTGGGATATTGCACATAGCCGCTGGCATCGGCGGCCGGATGGCCGGGCTCGTAGCGGCTGGTGAAATCGCTCTGGTCGTAGGCGAGACGGCCGATCTCGACCACCTGTCCGCCCACGTCCTGGTCGAAATGGGCCTGGAAGGTGGGAATGCGGCGCCGATAGGGCTCGTCGCCCGGCGCCTTGCCTGCGGAATCGGCATTGGCGATGTTTTCGGCAATGACCCGCATGCGCGCCGTCTGGGCATGCATGCCCGTGGCCGCGATGCGCAGGGAAGTGTTGAAATCCATGGATCGGGCTCTCCTTACGCCGATTTGCCGAGCGCGGTTTTGAGGATGCGGATGGACTTCTGGTAGAGCGTGGTGGCGGCCTGGTAATCCATCATATTGGTGGTGACCTTCATCATCTCGTCTTCCAGCGTCACGCCATTGCCCTCCGGGGTCACCTCGAAATTGGCCATGCGCTGCGCGTCGAACCCGCTGCCATCGCCCGAGGACACGGAAATGTGCATGGGCCGCGTGGTGGCGGTGGTCAGGTCGGCCGAGGACATCGGCCCCATGCGGGCGGCGAAATCGTATTGCTTGAGATCGCGGCCGCGATAGCCCGGCGTCTCCGCATTGGCGACGTTTTCGGCCAGCAGGCCTTGACGGGTCTGGTGCCAGCGCATCTTGTCGGTGAGCGCCGAAAAGACCGGCATGTTCATCAGGCCCATGGGCAGACCCCCGAGTCCGCAAGTTCAAAGATAGGCAAATCTTGCCCAGCCATGGTTAATCAAATGTTAATCAACGCCATTCATTGCCTTCCAGGCCTCGCATTTTGCACAATTACGGGGCTTAACTGGGCAGAAATTGCCCGCCCGGATTCGGGCGGGCCGAAGGAGCATGGGTAACGTGAGTTTCATCACCAGCCTGTTTGGCGGCACCGAAGGCAGCATCATTCCCGCCCTGTTCGCGCTGGGCATCGTCATCGTCCTCATCGTGCTGGCGGTGTGGCTGCTCAAATTCGTGTTCAACGTCTCGACCGGAGTGACGCGCGGCCGCAATCGCCGGCTGGCCGTGATCGATACGCTGGCGCTCGACACCAAGCGGCAATTGCTGATCGTGCGGCGCGACAATGTGGAACACCTCATCCTCACCGGCGGGCCGCAGGACGTGGTGGTGGAAACCGGCATCGCCGTCGCGGAAACGGCGCCGGTACAGGCGCCGCGCCGGCCCATTCCCACCGTGCCGGGACGCAGCCTGCGGCGCGGCCAGCCGGTCGAACCCGTCGCGCCAGAAATTCCGCCGCCGGCCGACCAGCGCGCGCCCCGGTCGCTGCGCCATACCGGCCTCCTGCGCCCCGTCACCAGCCAGGACATGCCCGAGCCCGGGCAAAAACCCGACATTTCGGCATTCGGCCCCGACGACTCAGCTAAAGAGGAGGACGCGGACCAGACCAGGCAGGACGGCACGGTTGAAGAGCAGTCGAGCAGCGAAGCCCATCGGGGCTGACCGGCCGGAACGCCGGCCCGTGCAGCGCTGGCTGACGCGGCTGCTTGTCGCCCTGGCGCTGCTGGCCGGCCTCGCCGGCGCCGCCTATGCGCAGAACCTGTCGGTGGATTTCGGCGACGACGCGACGCTGACCGAGCGGGCTGTGCAGCTCATCGGGCTGATTACGCTGCTGTCGCTGGCGCCCTCGATCCTGGTCATGGTGACCAGCTTTACCCGCATCGTGGTGGTGCTCTCGCTGTTGCGCACCGCCATCGGCCTGCAGACGGCGCCGCCCAATTCGGTGATGGTGTCGCTGGCGCTGTTCCTGACGCTGTTCATCATGCAGCCGACCCTGCAACAGAGCTACGACCAGGGCATCGCGCCGCTCCTGGCCGGGCAGATCGAGATCGGCGAGGCCTTCGAGGGTGCGGCGGCGCCGTTGCACGGCTTCATGCGGGCCAATGTGCGCGAACAGGACCTGGCGCTGTTCTACGACCTGACCGATGCCGAGCCGCCGGAAGACCCCGCGGCCATCCCCCTGCAATTGCTGATCCCCGCCTTCATGATCTCGGAATTGCGGCGCGCCTTCGAGATCGGCTTCCTGCTCTTCCTGCCCTTCGTGGTCATCGACATGGTGGTCGCCTCGGTGCTGATGAGCATGGGCATGATGATGCTGCCGCCCGTGGTGATCTCGCTTCCCTTCAAGCTGATCTTCTTCGTGCTGGTGGACGGCTGGTACCTAGTCGCCGGCTCGCTCGTGCGCAGCTTTACCGGCTCATAGCGAGGCGATCGCGGCGCTGGATTGGCTGGCCTTGAGCGGGGCCAGGGCGCCCTCGCCGGCATAGGCCTGGCGATAGGAGGAGAGGAAGGCGCCCAGGCTGTCGATGGAGGCGACTTCCGCCGCCACCTTCTTGAATTCGAGGCTGGTGGCCTGGATCGGCCCGGTGACATAGTCGAACATCGGCCATTCGGGAGAATTGACCATCTGCTCGCCGAACTTGGCGCGCAGGCGCGACAGGCCGAAATTGTCGCCGGCCAGCACATAGCCCACGCCCGCCTTGACGATCATCATGCGCGCCGACTGGTCGAGCGGCTTGCCGCTCGGCCCCATGGCGTAGAGCGACTCGATCATCTGCCCGGCCTGGCTGTAGCGCCGCGCCTTCCAGTGCGCATCGATGCGCAGGAGCGCGACATCGCGCCCGTCCATATTGCTCAGCATGTCGAGGGCGAGCTGGTCGCGGCCGCCATCGACCATGGCCCGCGCCTCGAGAATGCGGCGCTGACGCTCCAGGCCCGCCGGAATGCCGGGCAGGCGCGTATCGTTGAGCACGCGCAGCGCATCCTGCGGGTGGCGGTCGGCCAGGTAGATGACGGCGAGATCGGCCGCGATCTGGGTACGGGCCACGCCGCGCAGCCGGTTGTCGAGCTGATATTGCAGCAATTCGGCGGCCTGAGGCAGCAGATCGACGCGCACCAGCCGCCGGGCCAGGTTGCGGATCATCTCGTCACCCTTGGTGCCAGGCGGGGTGAGATGACGGAAATCGTAATAGATGCCCAGCGCCTCGACCGGGCCGATGGAATCGGCCAGTCCGTTGAGGAAGAGATCGACGAACATGGCCTGGGCCTGGTCGCGCAATGCGTTGACCTGCGGGCTTTCGGGATAATTGGCCACCGCCGCCCGCACCGTCTCGAAGCCGAGGCGATAATCCTTGTTGCGGAAATAAAGCTGGGCCAGCAGCGTCTGCATGTCGGCCTCCAGCGCATCGCCGCGCCAGAGCAGCGTTTCGGCGGCCAGGGTCTGCGTGGCCCTGGGCAGGTCGAGCCGGCCCTGCCTGTCGAGCAGGAGCAGCGTGCGATAGACGGCCTCGGCGCGGCTGGGCCGCACTTCGGACGCGATCACCTGGCCATAGGTATCGATGGCATCGGCCTCGCGGCCCTGGGCTTCGTCGACGCGCCCGGCCAGCAGGTGATAGAGCGCGGCGTCCTCCACGCCGAGGCTGGAGAAATCGATGTCCTCGAGCATCTTGTCGGCCATGGCCGGATCGTCGGCTTCCACGGCGGCGCGCGCGGCGGCAAGACGGAAGGCATTGCGGGCCCAGACCGGGTAACTCTCGGCGATGGCGCGCGCCTCGATGGCGTCCAGCCGGGCGCCGGTATAATCGTGATCCTCCACCCGGGCGATGGTGCGCCAGAAGATGGCATCGACTTCCTGGTTGAGCACGCCGGCATTGAGCGCAGGCATGGCATCGCGCGGGCGATTGGCCAGGACATTGGCAATAGCCTCGGTCATGCGCAGGCGGCGGGTGAGGTCCTCGGCCTTGAGGTCCTTGCCGAGCACGTCGAGCACGCCCAGCGCCTCGTAGGACAATTGATTGGCCAGGTAATATTGCGCCAGGTCGAGCCGCGCCAGGTCGCGGTCGCGCCCTTCGGCCGCCGCCGCCTGCCGCTCAAGCGTATCGACATGCTCGCGCAGGGCCCGAGGATCGCCCTCCATGCGGCGGCCGAGATCGATGAAACCGGCCCGGGCCGCCTCCTGGGCGGCGCTGCCGGTATTGCGCAGGGCATCGATGGCCGAAACGGTAAGCCCGCCGGGGCTCGAAATCACCGCCAGGGCGCTGTCGAGCGCCACATCGAGATTCTGCGCCTTGGGCTTGAGCACCAGGCCATGAACGCTGCGCAGGGCGGTAAAATCGACATAATCCAACGAGCGGGTCAGCCCGCGCGCCGGCGGATAGGCGGTGACCACCTTGAGCAGGTCGCCCACGACAGGATCGCGGAAATCGTGGATGCGGCCCGGCCGCTCGATATCGGCGGTCATCTCGAAAACGCCTTCGACATTGCGACGGCGCGAAAGGGCCATGGGTTCGGTGGGGCTGAGCATGACATCGCCGAGCGACAGCACCCAGGCCATGCCTTCCGACCCCATGGTGGCGAGGCGGTCCTGCGCCAGATCGATGCGCACCACCTGGGTATCGCCCGAGGAAATCACCTCGAAGCCCCGCGCCACGGCGGCGAAGTCGGCATTGGGCGCGGGATCCTCGATGCCGCTGACCGTATCGAAGATCATCCACACAATGTCCCCGCGCCGGAACACCGCCGCGGGCGTATCCTGGTCGAAGGGAAAGACCATGCGCACGGTGCTGCCCAGCACATTGACATAGGGCGTGATGGCGGAAGCCGCCGCCGGACGCAGCGCCGCCACCTGCGGCTCGGCCGCCGCTTCGGCCGCCGCCGCGTCCTCGGCCTGCCTGGCCGCCAGGTCGGCGGCCAGGTCGGCCGGGTCGAGCGTGGGCAGGCCGGCGCCGGCGATATCGACATCGAGCACATAGCGGTCGGGCGCGATTTCATAGAAGCGCGGCGTCACGCCCTCGGCCAGATCGAAGCTGACATGGGCGCCATCGGGATCGGTCCTGCTGGCCACCGAAACGATTTCGGGCGGCAGGTCCCTGGCCAGGTCGCGCACATCGACATCGACAGGCCACTCGAAGCTGGCCATGCCGACCGGCCCCTCCTGTATATATTCGCCCTTGGTCGGAACCGACCAATCGAACTGGATGCGCATGAAAGTGGCATTGCGCCCCACCCGGACATTGGCCCTGGGATCAAGCTCGGCGGCCATGCGGGCCTTGCGATCCTGCTCGGCCTTGATGGCGGCAAGGCGCGCCCGCTCGGCAAGCTCGTCGATGACGGCCTGGGGCAGCGCCGGCGGCATGCCCTGCCAATCGGGCGGCAAAAGGTCGATGAACAGCTTCTCGCCCGCTTCGATGCGGTTGAAATTGAAGCCGGACTTGAGCCCGAGACGCAGGCCGCGCCCATCCGGATCGACCCGCGCCACCGACAGGTAATCGGGCATGGTGGTACCCACATCGGGCAGGATCACATCGACCGGATCGGTAAATTCGAGGGAAAGCACACCGTTTTCGATGCGCATGGAATAGGCCGGCAGCGCATCGCGCGAGGGAAAGCTCAGGATCAGCCGGCCATAGCCGTCTTCCTCGGTGGCGAAAAGCTGGCCCTGATCGGCCGCGAGCGCAGGCGCGATCACGGCGATGACGGCCATCGCGGTCGCGGCGATGACATTTCTTGTCCGCCGCCAGCCTGCCTTGATTGCGGTCTTCACCGGCCTTCTGCCCGCCCGACGCACATGAAACGCATTCATCGGCGGGGCCGGATGCCCCAAAACCTCAAAACGCGAGGGTTACACTACTTCTCAGGCGGAACCCTAAAGGGGGACGCTTAACACGCCCCTAAGGCGAAGAGCGGCATTTATTGACCAATGATCTGCGGCAGCGCCGCCAGGTCGTCCGGCGCCATCTGATCGACCGGCGTATCGGAGAGCGCGGCCATGCGCACGGTCAGTTCCTGGGCGCGCTGGGTATCCATTTCCGCCAGGATCGGCGCCATCTTGCGCGGGCTCATCATCTTGGCGACGCGCAGCAGCACTTCGATGTCGAGCGTATCGAAAATGGCGGCGGCATCGCGCGGCTTCATGGTTTCATACATGGCCACGATGCCGGCGAACTGCCCCTCCTCCATCTGCTTGCGCTGTTCGACCAGCGCCGAGATCTGGCCTTCGATTTCCTGGAGTGTACGCGTGCGCTCCTCGAGCCGCTTTTCCGCCGCATCGACCAGCGAGGCGCGCATGTCGAGGTCCTGGGCATAGGTTTCGAGTTCCTTGCGGCGCTCGGACAGCCGCTGAAGCAGGGCCTGCTCGGTCAGCGTGCTGTCGCCGGCATTGAGCGGCTGCGGCCCGTCGGGCGTCAACATCTGCGGCACGGCATCGGCCAGGGGCGGACAATCGGCCGGAATGACCTGCAAATTGCCGCCCTCTCCGTTCGCGGCATCGCCTTCGGCGGCCTCCGCTCCGAACGCGGGAAGCGGATCGCAGGCATTTTCGGCGGCCACGGCATTGGCCGGCTCGGCCGGCATGGCGGCATCGTTCGCTTCGCCCTCACCGGCTTCCGTCGGCCCATGAGCCCCGGCCGCGTCGGCCGTTTCGGCTTCCGGCGCACCCAGTGTCGGCGCGTCGTCGGCCAGCGTCGGATCGATATCCTCGATCGTCTCGTCGCCCGGCAGGGTGATTTCGCCGGGCGCGGCTTCGCCCCCTTCCCCACCGGCGGCCTGCGCCTGGGACATGCCGGCCAGCACATAGCCGCCATGGGTGACCAGACCGACGGTCTTGAGCACCAGCAACGCGGCGACGGCCAGGATAACGACCGGCAGAAGGCGGATATTGGTCACGCGGCCGCCCCACGGGTGCGCACGCGCTCGGTCAATTGCTGGAGGGCCGACTGCACCTTGTTGGGCTCGGGCACCGGCTCGATGGCCTGGCTGTGGCGGGCGACGCTGGTGATCCGGGCGATACGCTCCATCAGCACCGTGCCGGCATTGACATGATTGGCCAATTCGACCCCGAAGCGCTCGGCTTCCTCAAGGCGGGCGCTAAGGCTCAAATCCGCCTCGACCGCCGTGGACTTGAGTTCCTTGATCGCCTGATTGGCCAGGTTGGTGGCACTGACCAGGTCGGCCACCATCTGGCGCAGGGCATCCCGATCCTGATGCAGGCGCTTCAGGCGCTGGTTGAGCAGGATGCAATAACCGATGGTCAGGGCCAGGAGAACGGCCACCGCGCTTTCCACGAAAATCCCCAGAGGCAGCCCGAACATCATCGTCCTTCCATCGTCTCGTCGATTGCCTCGAAGGCCGCCATGGTGACCTTGGGCGGGTTGAGCGGGTGCGCGACCCGCACGGAAACATGATTGCCGATATGGCCCATAATGGCCTCGGTCAGCTCGACATCGCCGCAACGCAACCGGATCGGGTCGCGCGGCGAGCGCTCGAACATGATGGTCTGCCCCGGTTGCAGGTGCAGAAGCCGGGAGAGCGGCAATTCCTGCTCGTGCAGCACCGCCTCGATCTCGACATCGGCCTGGTAGATCTCGGTGGCCAGATGCCCTTCCCAGATCGGGTCGCGGCCGAATTTCTCACCCATGAACATCTGCAGGAGCTGTTCGCGGATCGGCTCGATCGTGGCATAGGGCAGGAGGATTTCGATCTTGCCGCCGCGATCGTCCATCTCGATGCGCAGTTCGATGAGGATGGCGGCATTGCCCGGCCGTGAAATGGCGGCGAAGCGCGGATTGGTTTCCATGCGCTCGAGCTTGAAATTGATCTGCGTCACCGGCTCGAACGCCCGGTGCGTATCTTCCAGGATGACCTCGATCATGCGCCGGGCCAGCGCCATTTCGATGGTCGTGTAGGGCCGGCCCTCGACCCGGATATTGCCCCCGACGCGGCGCCCGCCCAGCAGCACGTCGATCATCGAATAGATGAGGTTGGAATCGACGGTGAGCAGGCCGTAATTCTCCCATTCCTCGGCCTTGATGACCGAGAGAATGGCCGGCAGCGGAATGGAATTGAGATAATCGCCGAAGCGCACGGACGAAATGGAATCCATGGTGACTTCGACATTGTCCGAGGTGAAATTGCGCAAGGAGGTCGTCGCCAACCGCACCAGCCGGTCAAAGACGATCTCGAGCATCGGCAGGCGTTCATAGGAAACCAGCGCCGAATTGATGAGCGCCTGGACGCCGGTCAGTTCCACATTGCTCGCGGCGCTGGCATCGAAGCCGAGCAGGCTGTCGATCTCATCCTGGTTGAGGACGCGGTCGGCCCCGCCCTCGCCGCTGCCATCGCCCCCTTCGAGCATGGCGGCCCATTCGGCGGCGGCAGCGGCGGCGCGCTCTTCCTCGCTCATTTCGGCTTCGTCGTCCGGCGTGGCGGCGGGCGCGGCGTCGATGTCGTCGAGCCCCCAATCGTCCGAAAGTTTGTCCTGGTCGCTGGGTCCGGCCATTACTGCACCAGGATTTCCTTGAACAGCACGCTCTCCACATGCGCGGGATAGATGGCGAGATTGACCCGGCGCAGCAATTCTTCCTTGAGGCGGTAGATGCCGGCCGAGCCCTCGAGGTCGCTCTTGCGCAGCTCGCGCAGATAGACCTGGAAGGCATCGACCACCTTGGCCAGGCGCGGCTGGATCTGCGCCATCATCGCCTCGTCGGCCACTTCCAGCGCCACGCTGAGCTTCATGAAGGACTGGGTATCGCCCTCGCTGTTGAGGTTCACCATCATCGGCGGCAGGTTGAAGATGAATGTGTCCTGCGCGGCGGCGGCAAGGCTTTCGGCGCTACCCTCCGCCGTCGCTTCGGCGCTGCCCGAAGAGGAGAGGAAGAAGAACAGCCCCGCCCCGCCCAGCAGCACCACCAAAGCCGCCGCGCCAATGAAGATGAAGAGCTTCGGAATGCCCTTCGCGGCCGGGACGTCCGTTGCGATATCGGGGTCGGCAGCCATGGTCTTCCTGTTCCAAATGCCAGCAATTCCGGACGATTCCGGCTCTTCGCCCAGCTAAGGCCCACTTGGTTAACGAATGGTTACAAATACCCCTCGCCCGGCAGATTTTGCCGGGCAGCTTTTGCCGCGCATGCAGACATTGTCTGCCGGCCGTTAAGCGCACCGGGAAGATAAGTCCCTGATTTTACACAAATTCCCGCTCTGGCATGGTTTCTGCAAAGTTAAGGGCGAGGCCGCCGGCTTGGGGAAGCGGGCACCTCGGGGACCAAGACGGGGATCGTCATGATCGAGAATGCGCAATTGATCGGCCTGTCGCGCCAGATCGCGCTGCAACGGCAGATGGATGTGGTGGCGAACAATATCGCCAACATCAACACGACCGGTTTCAAGGCCGAGCAAATCCTGTTCGAGGATTATCTGATGCCGGTGGCGCGGGACAACGACTTTCCGCGCCAGGACCAGGTCCTGCATTACGTGCAGGACTGGGCGAGCATGCACGATCTTTCGGCCGGCTCCATCCTGCAGACCGGCAACGACCTCGATGTCGCGCTCAATGGCGAAGGCTTCTTCGCCGTGCAGACCGCCGGCGGCGAACGCTATACTAGGGCCGGCTCCTTCCAGATCGACAATAACGGCACGCTGGTGGACCTCTCGGGCAATCCCGTGCTGGGCGAAGGCGGGCCGATCCGGTTCGGCGCCGACGAAACCGGCATCACCATTGCCGACGACGGCACCATTTCCTCCAGCGCCGGCGCCAAGGGCCGGCTGAAGCTGGTGGAATTCGCCAATCCGCAGGCGCTGGTGCATGAGGGCGCCAACCTGTTTTCCGGCACCGGCGGCACGGTCGCCGTCGACACGCGGGCCATGCAGGGCTTCGTCGAGCGCTCCAACGTTTCGGGCGTCAGCGAAATGGCCGAGATGATCCGCGTCACCCGCGCCTACGAATCCGTCGCCAATCTCAGCCAGCAGCAGGACGAGTTGCGCCGCAACGCCATCCAGCGCCTCGGCGACGCCAACGCCTGAAATCGGGGAGCCACGCCATGAAAGCCCTTTATATCGCATCGACCGGCATGAGCGCCCAGGAACGCAATGTCGAAGTCATCTCCAACAATATCGCCAATATGCGCACGACCGGCTTCAAGCGGCAGCGCGCCGAATTCCAGGACCTGCTCTACCAGCAGATCACCCGCGCCGGCTCCCAGACCTCGGACCAGGGCACGCTGGTGCCGGCGGGGCTGGAGATCGGCTCTGGCGTGCGCACCGTGGCCACGCCCCGCATCATGAGCCAGGGCAGCGTCAACATGACCGAGGGCGAACTGGACGTGGCCATCCGCGGCGAAGGCTTCTTCATGATCCAGCTCCCCGACGGGCGCACCGCCTATACCCGCGACGGCTCGTTCGAGCGCGACGCCAACGGCACGCTGGTCAATTCCTCGGGCTATGCCGTCGATCCCGGCATCACTTTTCCCGACAATGCCAGGGGCATTTCCATCGCGCCCGACGGCACGGTCGAAGCCTTTCTGGGCACCGATACCCAGGCCACGCAATTGGGGCAGATCCAGCTTGCGCGCTTCGTCAACAAGTCGGGCCTCGAATCCATGGGCGACAATCTGTTCCTGGAAACGCCGGCCAGCGGCCCCGCCCAGGTCAGCCTGCCCAATGCCGACGGCACGGGCGACCTTTTGCAGAATTACCTCGAAATGGCCAATGTCAATTCGGTCACCGAAATCGCCGACCTCATCGCCGCCCAGCGCGCCTACGAGATGAACGCCCGCGTCATCTCCGGCGCCGACGAGATGATGCAGGCCACCAGCCAATTGCGCTGATAGGAGATCGCGATGAAGCCCCTCCGCACCATCACCGCCGCGCTGGCCTTCGGGTTTTCGGCCGGCTGCGCGCTCGCCGCCCCTGCGCTCAAGGCCGATATCGTGGTCACCGCCTCCGTGGTGACCGTGGGCGACATGTTCGAGGATGCCGGGGCGCTGGCCGAAACGCCGCTGTTCCGCGCGCCCCGGCCCGGCACCACCGGCAATGTGGATTTGACCGCTCTCAAATCGGCAACGGCCCGGATCGGCCTCGTCGAGTTCGAGACGAAAGGGCTGACGGCGGTGCGGGTATCCCGCGCGGCGGCTCTGGTGGACGAAACCTTGCTGTCCGGCCTCATCGCCGCCGACCTGCGTGCCCGCGGCATCCTCACCGAAGGCATGCATGCCCAGACACGCTTCTCCGCGTCCATCGGCACGCTGGAAGCGGCGGCCACCGACCACCCCGCGCATCTGGACAATCTGCGCTACCTGCCGGGCAACGGCACGTTCACGGCGCGTTTCACCCTTGCCGGGATCGACCAGCCGCTCGAATTGAGCGGCACGATCGGCCTCACCATCGACGTGCCGCACCTGGCCGCCGCCCTGCCCGCCGGCACCGTGCTGGGCCCCCAACATATCGTGATGCGGCCCATTCCGCTCAGCCAGGCCGATGCCCAGGGCGTGCCCAGCCTCGACCAACTCGTGGGCATGGCGCTCAACCGCCAGAGCCGCGAAGGCATGTTGTTGCAGGCGAGCGATGTCAGCACGCCGCTGACCGTAAGCAAGAACGATCCGGTCACCATCTATTACCGCCAGGGCCCGCTGACGCTGACCGTCAAGGGCCAGGCCGTGACCGGCGCCGCCCAGGGCGCGCCGCTCCAGGTGCTCAATCTCATGTCCAAGCGGGTCATCAGCGCCACCGCCATCGCGCCCGGCGCGGTGGAAATCACCAGCGCCAACATGGCCCTGGCCGGCCTCTAATCGGGAGTTTCACTCATGAACATCGTCAAGATCGCCACGCTCCTGACCCTCGCCGCCAGCCTTGGCGCCTGCAACACCATGGACCGGCTGGCCAATGTCGGCCAGGCCCCGGCGCTGACCGCCATCGAGGATCCGACCACGATCGCCGGCTACCAGCCCGTGCGCATGCCCATGCCCGAGCCCATCGCCGATACCTACCAGCCCAATTCGCTCTATCGCACGTCGGCCAAGGGTTTCTTCAAGGACGAGCGCGCCCATCGCGTCGGCGACATTCTCACCGTATTGGTGACCATCAACGACAGCGCCAAGTTCAACAACCAGACCCAGCGCAGCCGCAATTCCAGCAATTCGGCCGGCATGGGCGGGCTTTTCGGCGCGGCGGTGGACAATATTTCGGGCGGGGCTTTCGATCCTTCGGCCGCCATCGACCTGTCCTCGGGGCTCAAGGATACCGGCAACGGCTCGGTCAACCGCTCCGAAGCGCTGGAAACCTCGGTCGCCGCCGTGGTCACCCAGGTGCTGCCCAACGGTAACCTGGTGATCGAGGGCCGGCAGGAAGTGCGGGTGAATTTCGAGGTCCGCGACCTGATCGTCGCCGGCATCGTGCGTCCCTCCGATATCCAGAACAACAATACGATCCCCTCCGCCAAGATCGCCGAAGCCCGCATTTCCTATGGCGGTCGCGGACAGATCACCGACGTGCAGCAGCCACGCTACGGCCAGCAGGTGATGGACGCCATCCTGCCCTTCTGACCCCTTTCCCTTCGGCGGCGCACCATTCCCCGTGGGCGCCGCCGCTTCCCCCGCCGCCCCAGAAGGCGCGGTCCGGTTCGCCGCGCAGAAGCGGGCGGACCCATCCCCAAAGGCGCAGCTTCCCCGGCTGCGCCTTCCCCTTTTGTGGAACCGTCCCGCCCGCCGGCGATTGTCCGGGCAGGCAAGGAGGCGATCATGAGCTTGGGTGTGGCCATAGCCATTGGAATCGCCATCGGCGTGGGCATCGGCGTGGCGCTGGACCTGCACGGCATGGGCATCGGCATCGGAATAGCGATCGGCATCGCCCTGTTCGGCGCCATGCGGGGCAGAACCGACAAATCCGACCGGTCCAAGTCCGAGTAACCTTTAAGGGAACCATGCGGCTTCCCATGTGTTGAGGGCGTGTTGGGGAAAAGTGTGGAGGCCGCGATGAACCCGGGACTGGCCATTGCGATCGGCATTGCAATCGGGACCGCGTTTGGCGTCATTCTGGACAATGTGGCGGTGGGAATCGCCTTGGGCGCAGCCCTCGGGGCCGCTCTGGGCGCCGCACTCGGACCACGCCGGATAGACAAGTAGCCATCGGCTCTTGCCCCCATCGGGGCTCTATGAAACATCTCGGGCACCACGAGGAGCCCGACATGTCCTTCCAGAAACTCGACGATCTCGGCCGCAAGCTCGACGCGATCGAACATGCGCTATCCATTCTCGGCGCCGACGAAGCCACCCACATGGCCGTGGGCGGTGGCGAAAAGCGCGCCGAAGCCATGTCCGAACTGGCGGGCATGTACCACGCACAGGCCACCGCCCCGCAAATTGCCGACTGGATCGCGGCCGCGAAGAATGAAGACCTCGAACCCGACCAGCGCCTGGCGCTTGGCGAATTCGAGCGCAGCTATATCAACGCCACCTGCCTGCCCACCGAATTCGTGCAGCGCCGGACCGCCGCCACGATGAAATCCGAACAGCTCTGGCGCGAATTGCGGGCAAAGGGCGATTGGGACAGTTTTCTGCCGGCGCTGGAAGGGGTAGTGGCGCTGGTGCGCGAGGAAGCGCAGCTTCGCGCCGACGCGCTGGGGCTGGCGCCCTATGACGCGTTGATGGAACAATACGATCCCGGCAACCGCATGGCCGACATCGACCCGGTCTTTGCCGATCTCAAGGCCTTCCTCAAGGATTTCGTGCCCGAAGCGCTGGGCCGGCAGGAACAGCGCCTCGCCATCCACCCGCGCAAGCCGCTCAACGGCCCCTACCCCATCGAAAAGCAGCGCGAACTGGGCCTGGCCGCGATGCGGGCCGTGGGCTTCGATTTCACCCATGGCTCGCTCGCCGTATCGCACCATCCTTTTTGCGGCGGCGTGCCGAGCGATGTACGCCTGACCACGCGCTATCGCACCGATGAATTCCTCTCTTCGCTGATGGGCGTGCTGCACGAAACCGGCCACGCCCTCTACGAGCAGGGCCTGCCCAAGGACTGGTCGCATTGGCCCCTGGGCAAGGCACGCGGCATGGGCATGCACGAAAGCCAGAGCCTGTTCGTGGAAATGCAACTCGCCCGCAGCCCCGAATTCTGGGAATTCCTGCTGCCCCTGGTGCATCAATATCTGGGGGAAGAGGCAATTGCCGGCTGGGATGGCACCGACGTGCTCAACGCCGTCAATTTCGTCGAACGCGGTTATATCCGCGTCGATGCCGACGAGGTGACATATCCGCTCCACGTCATTTTGCGCTACGAACTGGAACAGGATCTGGTGGCCGGCACGCTCGAAGCCGCGCAAATTCCCGAAGCCTGGGATGCCAAGATGACCGAATATCTGGGCATTTCCACCATTGACGACCCCAAGGACGGCCCGATGCAGGACGTGCATTGGCCGGGCGGTGCCTTCGGCTATTTCCCCAGCTACACCTTGGGCGCCCTGATCGCCGCCCAGCTCGGCGCGGCCATGCGCAAGGACATTCCCGACATGGGCGCACAAATCCGGGCGGGCGATTTCGGCGCCATCAACAGCTGGCGGGCCGACAAGGTGTGGATGCAGGCCTCGCGCTATTCCACGCCCGATCTCATTACCCGGGCGACGGGCGAGCCGCTCAATGCCGAATTCTTCAAGGCGCATCTGCGCCAGCGCTACGGCGCCTAGCGGGAACGGGCGGCGGATCGTGACGTTTTCCCGCAAAGGAGAAGATCATGATCCGCAAGCTCAAATCCGGCGAATATCGGCTCTATTCGCGCAAGACCGATCCCAAAACCGGCAAAAGGCGTAATCTGGGCACCTTCGAGACGCGCGAGGCCGCCGAAAAGCACGAACGGGACGTGCAATATTTCAAGCGGCATTGAGGCATCTTGTTCCGGCAAAGCACAATGGAGGATGGCATGGCCAGGATCGTGCATGTCGAAATCACCACGGATGCCGTTGCGGGCACCGCGCAATTCTATGCCAACCTGTTCGGCCTTGCGGCCGAGCCCTCCCCTTTCCTGCCCGATTATACGCTGCTGACCGGTGAGGACGGGCCGAGCACCGCCATCATGGCCAGGACCTATCAGGACCAGAAGGTCATCATATGGTTCGAGGTCGAGGACATCGAGGCGGCGCTGGCCGCCGTTGAGGCAGAGAGTGGCCGGCGCATAGGCCATGTCAACACCATTCCCGGCCAGGGGCGCCTCGCCTATGCCCAAGACCCCAATGGCACGATATTCGGCCTCAAACAGGCACGGATGGCTTAGCGCATTGCAGGCCCCATCGAAGGCCGGCCATGTCCCTGAACGGCATATGAACCCACGCTTCAGGACGGGTTCCGGATCGGCATTCTAGAACCGTCTCCATCAACGACGCGGTCGGAGGGACCGCCGCAACAGGAGACGTCCACATGATCCGCAAGTTCATCATCACCGCCATCGCCGCCAGCACCATTGCCGTTTCGGCGGCGCCCGCCATGGCCAACAGCCTGTTCATCGAGCAATACGGCTACGGCAATGCCGTCGGTGGCGGCCAGAGCGGCTGGAACAATACGTTCGGCGCCTACCAGGACGGGTTCTGGAACACCGGCACCAGCCAGCAGACCGGCGGCAACAACGTCTCGGCCATCGGCCAGCAGGGCAACAACAATTATGGCGACGTCTGGCAGGATGGCTGGAACAACCAGGGCGGCATCGGCCAGTTCGGCGATAACCACACCACCATCCTCACCCAGGACGGCAACGGCAATATCGCGGCGGGCGTGCAGGTGGGCAATGGCTGCAATGCCAATGTGGTCCAGCACGGCTCGGGCAATGTGACGGCCTTCGTGCAGGCCTGCCCCTAAGCACGGCACGGTGGCCGGCCACGGCGCCGGCCCTCCCCACCTTCGGCAACAGGAGGACAGCATGTTCCATCCCAACCTGCATATCGCCCTCGTCGCGCTCGGCCTTGGCCTTTGCGGCATGGCCGCCGGCGCCAACGCAGCAGCCGATGACCTCTCCTGCCGTATTGCCAGCCAAACCGAAAACGGCATGACGACCATAAGGGGCGTGCTGGAAAGCCCCGACCCCATCGAGGGCACCTACCGCTTCGACCTCAGGAGCGCCGGCAATGGCGGCAGCAACACGATCAGCCAGGGCGGCGCCTTTTCCGCCCAGGCGGGAACGGCGCTGACGCTGGGTCAGGTCACGCTCAATGCCGGGGCGCGCACGGCGATCCATTTTTCCATATCGACCGGCGGTCGGACCATCGATTGCTCCGATCCGCTGACATTGCAGAGCTGACCGAACCAATCCTAGTCCCACAAAGCCCCGGCCATGTACCGGGGCTTTTTTCCGCTCCTCGCACTTCCCGTGAATATCAGGTGAATGGCCCGCTCCCCACGGGTTCAGGCGAGATCGCCCAAGGTTCGTCCAGATGCTGGGAAAAGCCAGCAACAGGGAGATGAATGATGATTACCCGTTTTACCCGCATTGTCGCCGCCGGCCTCGTTGCCGCAACGCTTGGCCTTTCAGCCGCCCCCGCCCTGGCCGGCGGGCAGATTGCTATCGGCTTCTCGCCCAGCGACCCCGACCAGGCCGAGGCGCTGGGCATGGGCCTGCGGCTCTTCTCGCTGGTGCAGGGCCTGTCCGCGAGCGGTGCCAATGCCTACCAGAATGGCAGCGGCAATGCCGCCGGCATCGCCCAGAACGGCGCCAATAATCACGGTTTGATCTTCCAGGAGGGCAATGGACATCACGGAACGATCGGCCAGAACGGCAACAACAACAGTTGCGGCCTGTTCCAGTTCGGCGCGGCGACCGACGCGCAATGCCTGCAAAACGGCGACAACCAGGCCGGCATTACCACCGTCTTCGGTTTCTGACCGACCATATAGGCAAGAACCGCCGATGCGGGGCCCAAGGGTCCCGCATTTGCGTTGCGGCGGCGCGGGGTGGAAAATATGGACGGGAAAAATGTCGAAGCCGCCACCACCGGTTCGTCGGCCTTGCAGGAAGGCAATGATGCCTTCGCAACCAGAGGAGACAGACAATGCGTGTCGTTGTGTTCGTCAAAGCCACCGCCGACAGCGAAAGGGGCGCCATGCCCTCGAGCGAACTGCTCGAAGCGATGGGGCGCTATAATGAGCAATTGATCGATGCCGGCATCATGCTGGGCGGCGACGGGCTGCGGCCGAGCAAATATGCCAAGCGCGTGGCCTTCAGCGGCTCGGATCGCTCGGTGATCGACGGCCCCTTTGCCGAAACCAAGGAACTGGTCGCAGGCTACTGGGTCTGGGAAGTGCGCGACATGGACGAGGCACTCGAATGGGTCAAGCACTGCCCCAATCCCATGCCCGGGCCGAGCGAGATCGAAATCCGCCCGGTGATCGACATGGCCGACCTCAGCGACAACATGACCCCGGAAATCCAGGCCATCCACGACCGCAACCGGGAGCGCTCCGACCAGGGCTGACGCCGCTAAATGCAAAAGCCCGCAGCGATGCGGGCTTTTTCAACGTCAACGATGCGAACCGGCCCCGGCCTATTCGTCCCGATAGACCTTTTCGCGGCGCTCGTGCAATTCCTGCGCCTCGAGGCTGAGCGTGGCTGTGGGCCGCGCATCGAGCCGGGCGACGCCGATGGGCTCGCCGGTTTCCTCGCAATAGCCATAGGTCCCGTCATCGATGCGCTTGAGCGCCGCGTCGATCTTGGCGATCAGCTTGCGCTGACGGTCGCGGGTGCGCAATTCGAGGGAGCGATCGCTTTCCGAACTGGCCCGGTCGGCCATATCGGGATGATTCTGGCTTTCTTCCTGGAGGTTTTCGAGGGTAACGCGGCTCTCGCGCAGGATCTCATCCTTCCAGGCGAGCAATTTGGCGCGGAAATATTCCCGCTGGCGCGGGTTCATGAACGGTTCGCCCTCAGAAGGTCGATAATCCGTAACTTCAACCGAAGACATCAGCAGACTCAACTCCAATGCGCCCCATGGCGGCCTATATATGCGTCTGCCCCTCTGCGGGCAAGCGCGCAAAGCGCGCGTGTTTAACACGGCAAAGCCCCGCCATGGCGGGCGTTTAGCGCGAAACTGACAACATTTTGATGAAGCCACGCCCAAGTGGCGCCCGACGACCCTAGAACGGGGGATAGCGGCCCAGCTTGGCCAGCTCGACCCGCACCCGCAATTCGATGTCGTCCAGCACCGCATCGAGCCCCGAATGGGTGCGCTCGCGCAGGCCCGCCAATTGCCCCGCCAGCGCATCGAGCCGGCCCGGGCTGACCCCGCCCACCAGCAGGTCGGCCTTGATCTCCTCGAGCAGGTCGAGCAGCGTCCGCCCGCGCCGGACGGCCTTGCGACGGCCCTCGGTGGCGCTGTCCACCGCCTGCAAGGCGAGGATGGCATCGAGCCCGGCGGCCGGGGCCACGGGCGTGGCGGCGGCGGCGCGCGCCGGCCCCTCGCCCCCCGCGGGCACGAAAGCCAGCCCGCCGCCGGCCTTGCCGGCAGCGCCGCGCCCGGCAATGCCGGAACTGCGATTTGACCCTTCGATGCGCACGGGCGTGACTCGCCTCCTGCAATTCCACACCGGCAAAATCTGCCGCCTCAGGTTAACGACGCGTTAACAATCCCGGCAGGAATTGCCCATTCGGAGCGTGCGGCACGCCCGGCAAATCAAAGTTATACAATGACTTCAAATACATAAGCTAAAAAACCCAGTCTGGCACACTTCTGGCAAGATCGAGTGGGACGGCCGCGCCATGGGGATGGCGGGGCAATCGAAATGGGGAAGACCATGCCGAACCGCCTGATCCGATTTGCCGCCATCGCCGCCCTGGGGGCGGTCATGGCCCTGGTGCCGGCGCTGGAGAGCTTTGCCGCGCCGGCGCGCATCAAGGACATCGTGGACATGGAGGGCATCCGCGAGAACCAGCTTGTCGGCTATGGCCTCGTGGTCGGGCTCAACGGCACCGGCGACAGCCTCAACAATGCCCCCTTCACCAAGCAATCGCTGCAATCCATGCTGGAACGGCTGGGCGTCAATACCGCCGGCGAGACTGTCCGCACGGCCAATGTGGCCGCCGTGATGGTGACAGCCAATCTTCCGCCCTTCGCCACCCAAGGCTCGCGCATGGATGTATCCGTGGCCGCCCTGGGCGATGCCGACAGCCTGCAGGGCGGCACCCTGCTGGTGACGCCGCTCCTGGGCGCCGATGGCGAGGTCTATGCCATCGCGCAGGGCCCGGTCATCATCAATGGCTTCAAGGCCGAGGGCGACGCGGCCATCGTCATGTCGGGCGTGCCGACCACCGGCCGCATTTCCTCGGGCGCGCTGATCGAACGCGAGATCGATTTTTCGCTCGGCGCCCAGCGCTCGCTGCGGCTGGCCCTGCGCAATCCCGACCTGACCACGGCACGGCGCATCGCCCTGGCGGTCAACGATTTCATCGGCGCGCCCACCGCCGTGCCGGAGGATCCGGCCACGGTGCGGCTGACCCTGCCGACCAATTTCAACGGCAATATCGTGGACCTGCTCACCGACATAGAGCAGCTCGTGGTACAGACCGATCAATCGGCCAAGATCGTCATCGACGAAAATTCCGGCATCATCGTCATGGGCCAGGACGTACGCGTTTCCAGCGTGGCGGTGGCGCAATCGAACCTGACGGTGACGATCGCCGAAAGCCCCGAAGTGGTGCAGCCCAATCCGCTTTCCTTCGGCCAGACAGCCGTGGAACCCAATACCGACCTCAATGTCAGCCAGACCGACACCGCCCTCCAGGTGGTGCAGGAATCGGTGACGCTGCAACAGCTCGTGGACGGGCTCAATGCCCTGGGCATCTCACCGCGCGACCTCATCGCCATTCTCCAGGCGATCAAGGCGACGGGCGCCCTGCAAGCCGAAATCGAGGTGCTGTGATGAACGCGGTCGACACGCGCCAGGCCGGCAGCATCACCCCTGCCCAGCAGCGGCATCTCCGCCAGCAGGCCGAAGACCTCGAAGGCGTCTTCCTCAACATGCTGACCAAGGAAATGTTCGCTGGGGTGAAATCGTCCGACGACAAGAATTTCGGCGGCGGCTTCGGGGAAGAAACCTGGCGCTCCATGCAGGCCGAACAATTGGCCAATTCCATGGCCCAGAACGGAGGCCTGGGCATTGCCGACCAGCTCATGAGCGAGCTGATCGGTTTGCAGGAGGCCGCCAATAACAGCCAATCCATTCTATCCCCCGGTATCGGAGTTTATGGGAAATGACCGCAGCCGCACGCCTTGCCGCCCTCGACACCTTGCCCGCCAGCGATTTGTGTGCGCGCGCCGAAACCGCCCTGGCGGCGCTGGTCGACGTGATGAACCAGGAAACCGTGCTGCTGCGCGCCGGCCATTTGCGCCAGGCCGGCCAGTTGACGCCGGACAAGACGCGCCTGGCGCAGGATTACGTCACCCTGGCCCGCGCCATCCAGCGCCAGACCCAGCGGCTGGCGGCCGAGGCCCCGGACGAACTCGACCATCTGCGCCACGGCCACGAGAAGCTGGCCACGCAAATGGCGGAAAACCTGCGTGTGCTGGCCACGGCCAAGGCCGTCACCGAAGACGTATTGACCGATGTGGCGCGCCTGGTCGGCCAGCAGGACCGGGCCAAGACCTATGGAACGGCCGGCAAGGTGGGGCAGGATGCCAGTGGCGGCGCCAAGGGGATCGCGGTCAACCGCGCGCTATAGCCTCCGCCTGGTAAACAGAGGCTCTTGCCTGGGCAGGAGGGAATAGGCCCCTCGCCACCGCATGGATTGCCGGGACAGGCCCGGCAATGACGGGTTGGGGGGCGCACGCCATGCTGCCACTCCTGCGATGGTGAGAGACTGTAAACGCTTCCGAGGCCGAGGGAATGACCCCGCCACCATCGTCACCACCGGGCTTGTCCCGGTGGTCCAGGGAGGTCGGGCAATGATGGGGTGGAGAGAGAGAACGCTTTCTTGCTGGCGGGCAGGAGACGGCGCGCGGCCCAAGCGTAAATTATTGGGCCGCTACAACGACCACCCACTGCCCAAGGCGGCAAGCGAACGATTTTAGTCAAAAGCGTTCGGTTCCGGTGATGTTCGGATAAGCCGGGCTGGCTATGCTCCCAACGGTATTGGTGCATTTGGGAGCGCGTCATGGCTGTGCTTGCTGCGCTGGACCCGGTTGGCCCGGGTGCCACGGGAATGATGGAACATCGCTACCGCCCGATGACGGGTGAACGCTCTGTGCTGCCCGAAGGGCCCAAGCGCAATGCCGATGCCAATCGCGCCCAGCCGGACCAGCGGCAATTTGCCCGCCAGCAGGGCAAAAGCGAAGACACGGTTCCAGCGCCTCCGGCCCGGACCGGCGCCGCCGACTTTGCCGCGGCGGTCATCGCGGGCGCCCTGCCCCCACGCCCGCAAAGCATGAACGAGTTGATCCGCCGCATCGGCGCCAGCGAAATTCCCGAAGAATCCATGGCACGGCTCAAGGACCTCCTGGCATAGGTTAACGCCATCCTAAACCTTTCCAGGCCCGCCCCTTGAAAAGCCCCCGGTTTCCGAGGGCTTTTTCGCTTTTCGGCCTACGGAACCGGGTTGCGATTTGGCCCAAAGTTTCGGCATCGGCTTAACCGTTCCTTAGAGGCTGCAAGGCGAGGATCGGTCCGCCTCAGGAGAGGCGTTGTAGTATGCGTAATCCTAGAAAAGGACTTCAATACAATGGGTGATATTTCGCTCTCGAAAGCCGTTCGCTCGAACCTGCTTTCCCTCCAGAACACCGCCGACCTGATGGCCAAGACGCAGAACCGTCTGTCCACCGGTAACAAGGTGAACTCCGCCCTCGACAATCCCACCAACTTCTTCACCGCCTCGTCGCTCAACGGCCGCGCCGGCGACCTGAACCAGTTGATGGATTCGATGGCCAACGGCATCCAGACCCTGGAAGCCGCCGACAATGGCCTGACCGCCATTACCAAGACCCTGGAATCCATGCAGTCCACCCTGCGCCAGGCCCGTCAGGACAAGTCCTTCCAGACCGAATCCTTCAGCATCGGCACCATCGACACGACGTCGCAGCAGACCCTCTCGTTCTCGGGCGGCTCGATCGGCGAAACGGCGATGACCGTGGATCTGGTGGCCAACGAAGGCGCGACGGCTGCTGCGGCAACGGCGGCCACGATTACAGGTGGCGCGTTCACGAACTTCGCTGCCGGTGAATCCGCCAAGTTTACCGTGTCGGATGGCACGAACTCGTTCGAGGTCAACCTCGACGACACGGATGGCGCAAGCGCAACCAGTGCCATTGCAGCGATTCAGCAGCAATTGGACGATAACGGCGTTCAGGTCACGGTGAGTGGCGACGCGACCGGCATCGACTTTACCTCCAAGGCGAAAGGCGCGGACGCCAAGGTCGAAATCAGCGGCGTTACCGATCCGGCGACCACGGGCGTTCTTGGTTTTGCCGCAAGCAGCGATACCGGTACCGCCGCGGTCGAAGGCCCGCGTGCCAAGACGGTGGACGAACTCGTTTCGGACATCAACAGCCAGCTCAAGGGCTATATCCGCGCCTCCAACGACAATGGCCAGCTTCGCATCGAAAACCTCTCGACCCAGAAGCTCGACATCACCGGCGCTTCGGGCGGCAAGATCGACGGCGGCACGGGCACCAGCGATATCGAGGGCAACTCGGTTCGCGCCGGCCTGGCCGACCAGTACAACGAGCTGCGCGACCAGCTCGACAAGCTGGCCGACGATGCGTCGTTCAACGGTATCAACCTGCTGCGCGGCGACAAGCTGACCATCACCTTCAACGAGACGGGCACCTCGTCCATCGACATCAATACCGAAGGTGAAAAGGCCATCAACTCGGCCAATCTGGGTATCGAAACCTACATGCAGGAATCGACCCTCGACAGCGACACCAAGATCGATGCCGAACTGGACAAGTTGAAGACCGGCCTGAACCAGGTCCGTTCGCAGTCTTCGACCTTCGGCTCGAACCTGTCGATCGTGCAGAACCGCCAAGACTTCACCAAGAACATGATTAACACGCTGCAGACTGGCGCCGCCAATCTGACGCTGGCTGACATGAACGAGGAAGCCGCCAACCTGCTGGCCCTGCAGACCCGCCAGTCGCTGTCCAGCTCGTCGCTCTCGCTGGCGAGCCAGGCCGACCAGTCGGTCCTCCAGCTCATCCGTTAATCGGTTCCATCCATCGCAATCTGGAAAAGGCGGGCTTCGGCTCGCCTTTTTCGTTTTGGAGCGGCGCTTGCTTTGGAAGATGCAAGCCCCTCCCCGCACGGAAAAGACGGGACAGAACCACCACAAAATTCACTAACGGACATGGTTAGCGCATCGCCAACAAACATGGTTAACGCTGCATTAGGATTCGGTGCTGTACCAATAGGCCAACCTCAGGATGAGGAGCCGGTTGTCGGCTTTGTAGTCAAGGAAGCATCATGTCCGATATCTCACTCTCGAAAGCCGTTCGGTCGAACCTGCTTTCGCTGCAAAATACCGCCGAACTGATGGCTACGACGCAGGGACGCCTTGCCACAGGCAACAAGGTGAACTCGGCGCTCGACAACCCCACCAATTTCTTCACGGCTTCGTCGCTCAATGCCCGCGCCGGCGACCTCAATGCGCTGATGGATTCGATGGCCAACGGCATCCAGACCCTGGAAGCCGCCGATAACGGCCTTTCGGCCATCACCAAGACGCTGGAATCCATGCAGTCCACCCTGCGCCAGGCGCGGCAGGACAAGAGCTTCCAGACCAATTCCTATTCGCTCGACGCGGATACGATCGGCACGGGCACCATCCAGGACCTCAAATTCACCGGCGGCGCCTTCGGCGACGATACCGGCTCGATCACGCTGCACAACACGGTGATGACCGGCAATAACGGCTTCGCCAATGCGGGAGGCAGCGCCGGCAAGGGCGGTTCGCTGACCATCGAGACGGACAGCCTCAATGGCGGTGTCGCGGTCACGGTGAACTTTACCGCCGCCGACACGGCCGAAACCACTGTCGCCAAGATCAATTCCACCATCAGCGCGCTCAGCGACAAGGGTGGCGTCAGCGCCCGCGTGGTCAATGGCCAGATCGAGATTTCCAGTTCCAAGGGCGAGGACATCACCCTGGGCGGCACCGATGCGGAATATATCGGCCTGGTTGCCGGCACCGGAACCGACACCGATGCGACGGCCGTGGGTACGGCTGCCGTGGGCGACCCGGTCCCCGCGTCCACCTTCACCATCAACGGCGTGGAAGTCAGCATTCCGGCAACGGACCTGGCCGATGCCGACGCCAACGGCACCAGTATTGCCAATGCCATCAACGCCTCGGCCGCAGCCCAGGCCGCCGGCGTTACCGCAAGCTCGACCGCTGGCGTGCTGACGCTGACCAATGCCGATGGCAAGAATTTCACCCTTGGCGGTTCGGGCCTGACCAACCTCAAGCTCGATCCCGGCGCGACGACCAATGGTATCCCGGCCTCCGGCACGGTGACGACCATCACCCAGGCCAATGCGGTCAAGACCGTCGATCAGCTCGTCAGCGAGATCAACAGCGACCCGGTCCTGCGCACCAAGATCCGCGCCAGCAACGACAATGCCAAGCTGCGGGTCGAGAACCTGTCCACCCAGCAGCTCAATATCGGCGGTGTCACCTCCTCGGGCATCATCGACGGCACCTCGTTCGGCGCCGCCTCCATTGCCGGCAACGAAGTGCGCGCCGACCTGGCCGACCAGTTCAACGAATTGCGCGACCAGCTCGACAAGCTAGCCGACGACGCGTCGTTCAACGGCATCAACCTGCTGCGCGGCGACAATCTCAAGATCACCTTCAACGAGAACGGCACGTCCTCGATCGACATCCAGACCAAGAACGGCGATGCCCTGAGCGCCGCCAATCTCGGCCTCTATGACCTGACGGCGAAGAACCTCGATGCCGATGCCGACATCGACAGCCTGCTCAACGAGGTGAAGTCGGCCCTGGCCAGCGTGCGCTCGCAGGCCTCGTCCTTCGGCTACAACCTGTCGATCGTGCAGAACCGGCAGAATTTCACCAAGGAAATGACCAATACGCTGGAAACCGGCGCGGCCAACCTGACCCTGGCGGACATGAACGAGGAAGCGGCGAACCTGCTGGCCTTGCAGACCCGCCAGTCGCTCTCCTCCTCCTCGCTGTCGCTGGCCAGCCAGGCCGACCAGAGCGTGCTGCAACTTCTCCAGTAAGGCGATACCTTTCATTAGCCACAAGAGGCGGGCCATCGGCCCGCCTTATTTGTTTTCGCCATATTGTCAGGCTAGACAGAAGCGTTCAAAGCCCGATTCCGGGAGGCATATGGAATGGCGCTCAAGGTCGAACTCAAGCCGGGCGAAAAGCTGCTCATCGGCAATTGCGTGGTCACCAATTCCGACCAGCGCACGCGGCTGTTCATCGATGGCAATGCGCCTATCCTGCGCGAGAAGGACATCCTGACCTCCGAAACGGCCGACACCCCCGCCAAGCGGCTCTACCTGGCCATCCAGCTCATGTATATCGACGAAGGCTCCGACGGCGCGCGGGACTCCTATCTGGCCATGTCAAAGGATTTCGTGACTGCCGTGCCTTCTTCTCTACCGATTGTTGACCAAATCAATAACGAGATATTAACCGGGTCCCTGTACAAGGCGTTGAAGGCTGCCCAGCGGCTGATCGAATACGAACAGGACCTTCTGACCCATGTATCAACGCGGCGCCCAGGCGTACCAGCAAACGGCGAAGGTCGTTGAATCTCCACGCCAGCGCGAATCCGCCCTATTGATGAAGGCCGCCGCCGGCCTGCAGCGCATCAAGGACGAATGGTCCAGCACGACGCCGGAAGACCTCAAGGCGGCGCTGACCTTCAACCGCAAGCTGTGGACCATCTTCATGTCCGCCGTGACCCAGGAAGACAGCCCCCTGCCCCACGAGGTACGCCAGAACATCGCCAATCTGGGCATGTTCGTTCTCAACCATACCCGCGAAATCCAGCTCGAACTCGATCCCCAGCCCAACCGGCTCGACGTGCTGGTGCAGCTCAACCGCCAGATCGCGGCCGGCCTGCGCGGCATGTAGGCGCCGAACCGAACCCAACAAAAAGCCCCGCTTCGCGCGGGGCTTTTTGCTGGTCGGGATTCGCCGGGCCTAGGCTCAGGACTCATTGATCCAGAAGATGATTGTTGCGGCGATGCAGATTGCCGAGAAGAAGGTGTGGGCACATCGGTCGTACCTGGTGGCGATACGGCGCCAGTCCTTGAGCTTTGCGAAGA